>Ga0206107_1000001_pt1 | contig 693546 bp, 600 predicted proteins | sample 2B0metagenome_FD_148652 | JGI IMG/M metagenome (GOLD analysis project Ga0206107, IMG submission 148652) | Enriched microbial communities from leaf-cutter ant dump, University of Wisconsin, Madison, United States - 2B0 | ecosystem: Environmental > Terrestrial > Nest > Insects nest > Nest dump... | reverse complement strand
GGCCTGAACATTATTGCCGATACCGACTTGACTGGCGCTGCCAAGAAAGTTGTTGCAGCTGCTGCGAATCAATAAGGGGCGAAGAACATGAGCGTTTTAATTAACAAAGACACCAAAGTAATTTGCCAGGGTTTCACCGGCGCGCAAGGGACTTTCCACTCCGAACAAGCGATTGCCTACGGCACCAAAATGGTTGGTGGTGTAACTCCGGGCAAAGGTGGCCAGACTCATCTCGGTTTGCCAGTGTTCAACACGGTTGCTGAAGCAGTAGCTGCGACTGGTGCTGATGCATCGGTAATCTACGTTCCGGCTCCTTTCTGTAAAGATTCAATCCTTGAAGCAGCCAACGGCGGCATCAAGTTGATCGTGTGTATTACCGAAGGTATCCCAACCCTCGACATGCTTGATGCAAAAGTGAAGTGTGACGAGTTGGGCGTGCGTTTGATTGGCCCTAACTGCCCGGGTGTTATCACTCCGGGCGAGTGCAAAATCGGTATCATGCCAGGCCACATCCACAAGCCAGGTAAAGTCGGTATCGTATCCCGCTCCGGTACGTTGACTTATGAAGCTGTTAAGCAAACTACCGACTACGGTTTCGGCCAATCTACTTGCGTAGGTATTGGTGGTGACCCAATTCCAGGCTCTAACTTCATCGACATTTTGAAGTTGTTCCAGGCTGACCCACAAACCGAAGCTATCGTAATGATCGGTGAAATCGGTGGTTCTGCGGAAGAAGAAGCGGCAGCGTTCATCAAAGCTAACGTGACCAAACCTGTTGTGTCTTACATCGCCGGTGTAACTGCACCTGCTGGTAAGCGCATGGGCCACGCCGGTGCGATTATTTCTGGCGGTAAAGGTACTGCTGACGAGAAATTTGCTGCACTGGAAGATGCTGGCGTGAAGACTGTTAAAAGCTTGGCTGATATCGGTAAAGCACTGAAAGAAATCACTGGCTGGTAAGATAGCATTTACAATTAGCCATAAAAAACCCAGGCTTGTGCTTGGGTTTTTTTTTCGTATTTCACCGAGGCTTAGGTTGTTGGGCAAAAACCGTTTATGTTTACAGTACAAGGTTTTAAGCGCAGGATTAAATGCTGCCTCTCATAAAAATAACTATAGTCAGGTAGAGTGTAGACGGCTGATTTGCTGAATTAAAAAGATAAAATAACTTATAAAAGTAGCTATGGTACAGATAGGGTGAATCACACAGTTGATACAATTGGTTTCCATCACAGAATAACAAGGAAAATTATGAAATCACTACATCTAAAGAGGGCATTTATAATTTGCATGTCCTCATGTATATTTTTCTGCATCATTTTTGCGATGCCTTTTCTTAGTCAATATGTGGCAAAAAAAATTACCGTGTATGCCGGGTGTACGAGCGGTGATTTTGTTGTCCCTCCGCAATGCGCTCCCGGTATCATTAATGACAGATTTGCCCCGCTGGCTGGATGGCTTAATACTTTTCTGGCTCCGTTGTTTTTTGTGAATATTTTTTGGGATTGGTTACTTATTTGGCAGGCAATATCGTTTAGCTTGTGGGTATGGTGGATGCTGTTAGAGCGGCGTGAGCAACGGGAGGCTGATTATCGGCCTTTCGGCCAATAAACTTTCACTCCATATTTCGATGATGAAATTCGTAAAATGAATGTATGAGAGAGTATGCTTAATAAATTTTTAGTAAATATCTATTATTTTATGTAACGATCAACTTATTGGCTTTGCAGATATAAATGAAGCTCTACCTGACAATTCGGTGCCAGGTAGAGCTTGGGCTTTAAATAACACCAAAAGCAACCATTGCCTCGGCTACGCGACGAAAACCTACGATATTTGCACCGGCAACGTAATTATTGGGTTGCCCATATTCTTTCGCAGTTTCATAACAGTCCTGATGAATATTGCTCATGATTTTATGCAAACGTTCTTCTGTGTATTCAAAAGACCAGGTATCGCGACTGGCATTTTGTTGCATTTCTAACGCTGACGTTGCGACACCACCGGCATTTGCCGCTTTGCCTGGACCGTAAGAAACTCCCGCTGCTTGTAGTACTTTAATTCCCCCTGGTGTTACCGGCATGTTAGCGCCTTCACTAAGCACTACTAAACCATTGGAAACCAAGCGTGTGGCAGAGGCTTCATCCAATTCATTTTGAGTTGCGCAAGGGAATGCTGCTTCACAGGGAATATCCCAAATGTTGCCCTGGGCAATATATTGTGAACCTGAGTGATGATTTACATATTCATTAATGCGTTGGCGTTTTACCTCTTTCAGGTCTTTTAACAGGTCGAGGTTAATACCGTTCGAATTATAAATAACACCATTTGAATCGGAGCAGGCAACAACCTTGGCACCCAGTTGTTGCAACTTTTCAATCGCATAAATAGCAACGTTACCAGAACCGGATACCACACAGGTTTTTCCACCCAAGGTTTGTCCACGTGTCTTCAGCATTTCTTCAGCAAAGAACACAGCGCCATAACCAGTCGCTTCACGGCGTACCAGCGCACCGCCCCAGCTTGGGTTTTTACCGGTGAGCACTCCTGATTCGTAGCGATTGGTGATGCGTTTGTATTGGCCAAACAGATAGCCGATTTCGCGCGCGCCTACGCCTATATCGCCTGCCGGAACATCCGTTATCTCGCCGATATGGCGATAGAGTTCAGTCATAAAACTTTGGCAAAAACGCATGACTTCGTTATCCGATTTACCTTTAGGATCAAAATCAGAGCCGCCTTTGGCGCCGCCTATAGGCATGCCGGATAGTGCATTTTTAAATGTTTGTTCAAAGCCGAGGAATTTAATCGTTCCAAGGTAAACCGACGGATGAAAACGTAAACCGCCTTTATAAGGACCTAATGCACTATTAAAGCCGACACGAAAGCCGCGATTGATTTGTACTTCGCCTTTATCATCCTGCCAGGGTACACGAAAAATAATTTGACGCTCCGGCTCGCAGATCCTTTCAATGATTTTGTGCTCAGCATATTCAGGATGTTTGAGTAGAACCGGTCCCAAGGTTTCCACCACCTCTTTAACGGCTTGGTGAAATTCAAGCTCGCCCGGGTTGCGTTGCACTACTTGTTTGAAAATTTGCTCCAGCCTTGCGTTAACAATATTCATTTTTATAGCCCTAATAGCGAAGTAAGAAAGCAATTGGCAGATTGTCCGATTGAAATGGACTGCTCAGCGTCACCAGGAAATTCCCAGATGTTTTTAATGCTCGTAATTTTATCCAGATATCGCACTCACCGAATATTCGGTCTGCGCATGGAAGACGCGGTGTACCGCGCAACAATGGTGTGGCGTTCAAATCTTTTTTACGCCAGCATGGCATTATCAAAGCATTTTTTGTAATTAACAACACTAAATTGGTGCATGAGATTATTTTTTGATCAAAATAGGCACCAAAATAGCGCAATTATTTTACCGATGGTAATAGCTTCCTTTCCGAAATTAGCAATAAATTTGTAGTCGTCATTAGACAAGTCTTTTTTAAATCGAATCCTGTATATAATCCTAGTACTGTTTGCGTATACAGTTTTTATGGTGTAAGCTATGTTTACAGTTGAAGCGTCCCCTGATTGCTTCGGCGTATAATCCAAAAATGATTGTTTATTCTTATGTTACGTTGAGGTGTCAAATGGATGCGAATAAAGAAAAAGCCTTATTAGCCGCGCTGACCCAAATTGAGCGTCAGTTTGGTAAAGGTACGGTTATGAGAATGGGTGACAAAGAACAAGTCACTATTCCTTCTATTTCTACGGGTTCCATAGGCCTGGATGTGGCCTTGGGAATTGGCGGCTTGCCCAAAGGGCGGATTGTTGAGATCTATGGTCCGGAATCATCCGGTAAAACCACGTTAACCTTGCAGGTCATCGCGGAAGCGCAACGCGCTGGCGGTACTTGTGCATTTATCGACGCTGAGCATGCGCTCGATCCTATATATGCAGCCAAGCTGGGTGTAAATGTAGAAGATCTGATTATCTCCCAGCCAGATACAGGTGAGCAGGCCCTTGAAGTGACTGACATGCTGGTTCGTTCCGGTGCGGTAGATGTGCTGGTTGTAGACTCGGTAGCTGCCTTGACGCCGCGCGCTGAGATTGAAGGTGAGATGGGTGATCACCACGTAGGCTTGCAGGCTCGTTTAATGTCTCAGGCGCTGCGTAAGATTACCGGTAATATTAAAAATGCTAACTGCCTGGTTATTTTTATTAACCAGATTCGCATGAAAATCGGCGTTATGTTCGGCAACCCCGAAACCACCACTGGCGGTAATGCACTTAAATTCTACGCTTCAGTTCGTTTGGATATCCGCCGCATAGGTGCCGTCAAAGAGGGTGAGGAAGTCATAGGGTCCGAAACCCGTGTCAAAGTGGTTAAAAACAAGGTCGCTCCTCCCTTTAAACAGGCTGAGTTCCAAATTCTGTATGGGTCGGGTATCAACCTGTTGGGCGAAGTTGTTGATTACGGTGTGAAGTTAGGAATGATTGATAAGGCTGGCGCCTGGTATAGCTACCAGGGCAACAAGATCGGCCAAGGTAAAAACAACGTGATGAAATTCCTGCAGGAAAATCCAGTCATTGCCAAAGAGCTTGAAACAAAGGTCCGCACAGAGCTTTTGGAGTCATCGGCACTGTCGTTGAGTGCGGGTGGTTCAGAATCTGCTGATGAAGTTGAACTATCGGATTAAAACGGGCTCCATAGACTTAATAGGGTGTTAACCCTATTAAGTTACGGCTCTATTGCGCGGTATAAGCAGTCTGAGTATGCTGCGCAACCGAGCCGTCTGTAGTGATGGCTAGGTATTTGAGTTATAAACGCAGCCAGGGGTTTGCAATGTTGAAAGCAGGGTTATTCAGTCTATTCCTCATATTATTAACCAGTTGTGCAACCAAGCCTTACGTTGCTACAGATTATGATGCTGGTTATAAATTTGCAGCACTAAAATCCTTCTCTGTAAAAAGTGCAAAGCAGGATATAAAAGAGAATATCCTTGTTTCCCCTTTTACTCTTAGCCATATCCACGGCTTAATCAATACTGAACTTGCCAAACGTTACCAATCTGTCAATGAAGCGGCGTCTCCCGACTTTTATGTGACCTATTACGTGGTCATGGAAGAGAAGTTGGAGCCGCGTACCTATGATGACCTTTATGGTTATGGGTTTTGGGGGCGTGGATACCGCTACCCGGCATTTTATCGTCCACTTGACAGTGGTGTCAGAGTTTACAATCAAGGCAGTTTGATTATTGATATGGTGGATGCTAAAACGCAGCAGCCAATTTGGCGTGGTGTATCTGAGAAGCGTTTAAACAAAGGTTATAGTCCGCAAAAGCAACGCGAAATTCTTACCGGAGCGGTTCTGGAAATCCTGGCCCAGTTCCCACCTGTAAATTAATACTTCTGAACACTTTAAAATGGCCGCTAAGCGGCCATTTTTTATGGGGCAACTTATGACAGGGCCAGTAGAGACTTCAGCCGATATACGTATGGCCGCGATGAATTTATTGTCCATGCGTGAGCATTCGGCAAAAGAGCTTGCTACCAAACTTGGTAAAAAATTTGAATCAACAGATTTAATCAACAGCGCAGTGGAAAAATTGCAAAATGATGGCCTGCAAAGCGACCAACGTTTTGCTGAAGCATTTATCAATATGCGCATACGGCAAGGCAAGGGAGCGCTGGCGATTCGCATGGAATTAAGGGAAAAAGGCATAGCTGATATGTTTATTTCTGAGCATCTTTCAGCAGCCATAGATTGGGATCTGCTCGCTTTGCAGGTATACCGCAAAAAATTTGTTGGAAAATCCACACTTGACCTAAAAGAAAAAGCCAAGCGCGTTCGTTTTTTGGCCGGGCGAGGCTTTTCTGCTGCAAACATAAAATTTGCACTGGAACATTCCAAGACCGATGAGGCCTGAGCTAGGGGGCTGTTAAATTTTATTAACTGTCATATGTTCAGTTACAAACAAGTGTTAAACTCAAACGATGCTTTAAACGAAGGAATCTCCTATTTTTTACAGGGCGAAACCTATTTCTGTCGTGAAGTCCTTCTACTTCTACCGCCATTTTTTGAGATGCATTATGTCTTGGTTTTATTTAGCCCCTTTATTATTTTGCGCAACACTGTCTTTTTCCATGCCTGCTTTTGCACAAAAATCCAATAAACCGGAGCGGGCTTTGGAAGTCATAGTTCAGTCTGCAAATATGCGTGAGCTGCAAAATAATATTGAAGCGCTTGGTAATTTACGTGCTTATGAATCGGCGCTTATAACCGCTAAAACAACCAAGACCATAACTAAAATAAACTTTGAAGACAGCCAGCGTGTCAATAAAGGTGAAATCCTGGTTGAAATGACTAATGCTGAAGAATCAGCGTTGATGGAAGAAGCGCGTTTAACGGCAGAAGAAGCCAAAAAACAATTGGAACGCAACCAGTCACTTGCAAAGACAGGAGCGGTATCACCATCCTTGCTTGACCAGCGCAAGCGCGAATATGAAGCAGCCTATGCACGCTTTTTAGCCTTGCAGGCACGTTACAAAGATTTAATCATCACCGCTCCTTTTGCGGGTATGTTAGGAATAGGTGATCTTAGTATCGGCAGCCTGGTGACCCCAGGCCAGGTTATTACGACCCTGAATGACGATGCCAGGATGAAGCTGGACTTTACTGTGCCTGCGACTTATTTGCGCAGCTTAAGTGTTGGTTTACCTGTGGAAGCTAGAAGTTATGATGTAGGAGAAAAGATATTCAAGGGAAAAATTGCCAGTATTGATAACCAGATTGATGAAGCAACCCGCTCTATTAAAGTGCGTGCAATTATTGATAACCCGGAGTACCAACTCAAGCAGGGGTTACTCATGACAGTGGTCATCAAGGCAAATATCCGCAAATCCCTGGTGATTAATGAAAGCGCACTGGTGCCTATGGGCAGCAACAATTTTGTGTTTGTATTACAAGCTAACAAAGATACACAGATATCGCCCTGGATAGCGGAAAAACGTCAGATTTATATAGGCCAAAGATACAAGGGATTTGTAGAAGTGGTCGGCGGTTTGCGTGAAGGGGAAAAAGTGGTAACCCACGGCCTGCAAAAAATACATCCCGGCCAGGCATTAAAAATCATGTCTGAACAGGCCAATGACCCTGCTAAAAAATCGGAGCCCTTGTCGGAACTGCTGCAACAAAAATCATCAGAGGCTAATTAATTATGATGCTTTCTGATGTTTCCATTCGCAGGCCGGTCTTTGCGTCTGTTATATCCTTGCTGTTATTGGCTTTCGGTATTCTCGCCTTCGATAGGATATCCCTGCGCGAGTATCCTAATATAGATCCTCCCATAGTGTCGATTCGCACCACTTATCCCGGCGCGGCGGCAAACATTGTTGAAACCCGGATCACCAAACCTTTGGAAGACCGGATCGCAGGTGTTGAAGGCATCAGATACATAGAATCCGGCAGCGAAAACGGTGTTTCGAATATTACGGTGGTTTTTAATATTGAACACGATATTGAGGCGGCGGCTAATGATATCCGCGATAAAATTTCCAGCGCGGTAAGTTCACTGCCTATCGAAGCAACTGCACCGGAAGTACAAAAAATCAATTCCGACGATGAAGTAATTGTATGGATGAGTTTAGCCGGTGACGGCATGACGGTACCTGAGTTGTCAGATTACGCCAAGCGGTATGTGGTCGATAAATTTTCTGCGGTAGAAGGCGTTGCCCGTGTGCGTATTGGCGGTGAAAAACGGTATGCAATGCGTATCTGGCTCGATCGAAAAAAATTAGCGGCCCACAATTTAACCGTTGAGGACATTGAAAGTTCGCTGCGAGCTGAAAACGTCGAGCTGCCGGCAGGCAGCATCGAATCGCAGGACCGGCAATTTACTGTGCGTATGGCCCGTACTTATCGCACGCAGGAGCAGTTTTCGCAGTTAGTCGTCAAGCACAATACAGATGGTCATTTGATTCGCCTGGGCGATCTTGCCAAAGTCGAGCGGGGAACTGTTGAAGACCGAAACTTATACAGAGGTAATGGTGTTACCCAAGTCGGGATAGGCATCAGCAAGCAGTCAACCGCAAATACGCTGGATGTTGCACGTGGAGTAAAAGAAGAGCAGGCACGGATTAATGCCAGCCTTCCCAAGGGAATGAGCATGGAGGAAAGTTACAACAGCGCTGTTTTTATCGAGCGTGCGATTCATGAGGTTTATATTACGCTGGTGTTGGCTGTATCGCTGGTGGTGTTGGTTATTTATCTTTTTCTTGGCAGCCTGCGCGCCATGATCATTCCTGCGGTGGCTGTTCCCGTTTCTATCATTGCGACTTTTACGGTGCTTGCGGCAATGAACTTTTCAGTCAATATGCTCACCTTGCTGGCGTTAGTGCTCGCCATAGGCCTGGTGGTGGATGACGCGATTGTCGTACTGGAAAATATTGTTCGCCATATTGAGGAAAAAGGTAAACCGGTTTTATTGGCAGCCTATGATGGTGTACGGGAAGTGGGCTTTGCGGTAATTGCCACTACGCTGGTACTCATATCTATTTTTATTCCCATCGTATTTATTAAAGGTGATGTGGGTCGATTGTTTTCCGAGTTTGCGGTGACCATGGCTGCATCTGTCGGCTTTTCAGCCCTGGTTGCCTTGACCTTGTCACCTATGCTGGCTTCAAAAATTCTTCGAAAGGAACGGTCGCCGAATAAGGTTGTTGCTGCTGTTGATATAAAAATGCATCAGCTGCGCGATCATTACCGAAAAATTATTCTCAAAAGCCTGCGTAATAAACCCATTACTGTGGCAGTTTTTATTGCCATGTTGGGTGTCTGTTTTTTCCTGGCAGTTTATCTGCCCAGCGAATATGCACCCAGAGAAGATCGCGGTAGTTTTAATATTATTATCAATGGTCCGGAAGGAGCATCTTACGATTATATGGAGGGTTATATTGCCGAAATCGAAAGGCGGCTTATGCCCTATGTAGAGTCGGGGGAGATATCCCGCTTGATGGTACGTGCGCCGCGCGCCTTCGGTACTTTTGAAAGTTTTAACGGTGGGGCTGCTACGGTTGCCTTAAGCGAATGGGGGGATCGCCGCAACGCTTTTGTGATTATGGATGAAATCAGGACAAAACTCAGCGATCTGCCGGGCGTCACAACGGCGGCGGTTATGCGTCAGGGGTTTGCGTCCGGTTCATCTAAACCGGTGCAGTTTGTTATAGGTGGCGGTACTTATGAAGACCTCGCCAAATGGCGCGATATTCTGTTGGAAAAAATTAACCAGAATAATCCGGGCCTGACGGATATTGATTGGGACTACAAAGAAACGAAGCCGCAAGTGGAAGTCCGGGTTGATACCAATCGTGCCGCCGATTTAGGCGTAAGTGTCAGCACCATAGGTCATACACTGGAGACGTTGTTAGGGTCACGTAAAGTGACAACCTATATTGAACAGGGTGAAGAATACGATGTACTTATCCAAGGCGAGCGCGACGAGCAACGCACAAAAAACAGTGTGGAAAATATGTATGTGCGCTCTGATTCCACCGGTCAGCTTATACCGCTTGCCAGTTTGGTAACCTTGGTGGAGGTGGCTGATGCGAGCCGCTTGAACCGCTACAACCGTGTACGTTCATTGACCATAGAAGCTGCGCTTGGCCAGAAGCTCACGCTGGGAAAATCACTGGATTACCTGAATCAATTGGTTAGGGAGCATCTACCGCCCAATGCAACGGTAGATTACCGTGGAATGTCGCGGGACTATAAAAATTCCAGCGGCTCTATGTTTTTTATGTTTGCCTTGGGAATTCTGATTACCTATCTGGTATTGGCTGCGCAGTTTGAAAGTTATGTGCATCCATTCGTTATTATGCTGACGGTACCGCTCGCAATTGCAGGTGGATTGCTGGGACTGTGGATTACCGGCAATACCATCAACTTATATTCTCAGATCGGATTAATCATGCTGATAGGACTGGCGGCGAAAAACGGAATTTTAATTGTAGAGTTTACCAACCAGCTTCGCGATCGCGGTGTTGAGTTTACAACAGCATTGCTGGAAGCTGCATCGGCACGTTTGCGCCCTATTATCATGACAAGCCTGACCGCTGTTGCCGGTGCGGTGCCTTTGGTTATTTCATCGGGGCCGGGGTCTGAAACGCGCCTGGTGATCGGTGTGGTTGTTATCAGTGGTGTTATGGTGGCGACTTTCTTTACGTTATTTGTTGTACCGGTTGCCTATACATTGCTGGCAAAGAATACGGGTTCTCCCAGCGACGTCAGTAAAAAACTTGAACAGGAAATTGCGCGCTTTAATGCTACAGACGAGTAATAGATATGTCTCTTGTGGTAGGCATAAATCCCGAAGCAATCCCGGCTTCGAGATTTATGTGTGGCGATATATCAGTGGTGTGCACGATTACGTCTGATCAGCGCAAGGCAAATCAATCCAGACAGGATTAACCCAACGTTCACAGGCTCCGGTAGATTTACTGAATCACCCCATGCTTGAACTTCAGAAACAGAGTAATAGCCATCGCCACCTGTTGCGGTGAATCGCAGGGCATCAGCCCAAATGGGCGTGGTAAGTGTCACTGCTCGTGTGGTTAATCCCCAGGATGCAATATCGGGGATATCATAAGCAGTTACCCAGCTACCACCACCCAGGCGATATTCAACACGATAGGTGTCGTTATTATCAGCTTGTACATTGAAGGCGCTGATTTTGAAGATGCCACCCAGGTCGATGAGTATATTGTTATCCGGATTAGTGGAACCGTTCCACCAAACGCTATTCAAGTTCCATTGTTCGCTTTCAGGAGCAAAAACTCCGTCCGTCAAACTGGAAGCTGCAGCGGGTGCGTAATAATCCCATGAGCCCTGATCAGTACCGAAGGTACCATTTGTGGTAACAGCTTTGCCAAGTGTCACGTCATAGCTCGCCAACGCCTGGCTTGAGCAAGCAATGGCGGCTATAGTCATCAAAACAGCAGACAGTTTTTTCATACAATCACTCCTTAAAAAAATAAATACCAATGAGAGGAAGATGTTTGTACCTGGCGAGAATTATTTGCTGCGCCAGGCATCCACCAAACCGGGGAATAATGATCTCTTCGCAAACAAACTTATATGCGTTAGCGCACATACAACTTGAAATTAACGTGAGAAGTACTAGGTGTAATAGTGTTTGCGCGCCGCTACTGTAAGCCGTTTGGTTTTAATAGAAATAATCAATGCAGTAAGAAACGACGTACCATTAAGCGGGATATTGAGCGAAGAGACGGGCATTAAAGCGGCCCGTGAAACGGACCGCCGCGGGATGATTAAATTTTAATTTTTGCTGTCAAAAAGTTGACCACGTCATCAGTGGCAATTTCCTGTTTTTCAGCGTCACGACGACCTTTGTATTCAATTTTTCCCGCTTCCAAACCGCGGTCACCAATAACGATGCGATGCGGAATTCCCATCAAATCTGTATTGGCGAGTTGCACGCCCAGGCGCGCTTTTTCATCGTCCATTAATAATACATCCAAGCCTGCCGCTTGCAGCTCGACATAAATAGCTTCGGCTTTTTCTGCCACTGCCGGTGACTTATTCATGTTGATCGGCACTATGGCTACATGGAATGGCGCAATGGCATCCGTCCAGATAATGCCGTTTTCATCAAAATTCTGTTCAATAGCGGCGGCCACAACGCGGGTCACCCCTATGCCGTAACATCCCATAATCATGGTTTGTTCTTTGCTGTTTTCATCCAGGACGCGCGCTTTTAAGGCCTCTGAATATTTGGTGCCAAGCTGGAAAATATGGCCAACTTCAATACCGCGTTTGATTTCCAAAGTGCCTTTACCGCATGGGCTTGGGTCGCCGGTAACTATATTGCGGATATCTGCCACCATAGGCGTGTGTAAATCGCGCTCCCAGTTTACGCCTGTCAGATGGAAACCATCTTTATTGGCACCGCAAACGAAATCAGCCAGGTGTGCGGCAGAGTGGTCAACAATGACCGGAGTCTTTAGGCCGACCGGTCCGATTGAGCCCGGGCTTACACCTAGTTCTTCCCTGATGCGCGCTTCAGGCGCAAAGGTGAGCGGTACAGCAACGCCGGTAAGTTTTTCAGCTTTAATATCATTGAGTTCGTGATCGCCGCGCAATACCAGCGCAACCAGGGGTTGGGTTTTGTCTTCGCGCAATTCGCCCAAAACAATAAGGGTTTTTACCGTTTGTTGAGGTGAAATTTTTAAAAATTTACAGACTTCTTCAATCGAATGTTGCCCTGGCGTTGCCACTTCCTGCAAGTGTTGGCTGGGAGTTGGGCGCGGAGTTGTAGGTGGCAAAGCCTCGGCTTTTTCGATGTTGGCGGCATAGTCGCTGCCATTACTGAAAGCAATAGCATCTTCACCGCTGGCGGCCAGCACGTGGAACTCATGCGAGAAAGCTCCGCCAATAGAGCCTGTATCGGCCAGTACCGGACGGAATTGTAAACCCAAACGGGTAAAAATATTGCAGTAGGTTTGATGCATCACATCATAGGTTTCCTGCAATGATTCGGTATTGTTATGAAAGGAGTAGGCATCTTTCATGATAAATTCGCGTGAGCGCATTACGCCAAAGCGCGGACGAACCTCATCGCGAAATTTGGTTTGGATCTGGTAAAAGTTAGCGGGCAATTGTTTGTAGCTGTTGACTTCATTGCGGATCAAATCCGTAATGACTTCTTCATGGGTCGGACCCAGGCAAAAGGAGCGTGCATGGCGATCGTTGATGCGCAATAACTCAGGGCCATATTGCTGCCAGCGACCGGATTCTTCCCATAATTCTGCGGGTTGTACCACCGGCATTAAAACTTCTTGCGCACCGGATTTATTCATTTCACTGCGCACTATATTTTCTACTTTGCGCAACACGCGCAGCCCAAGCGGTAACCAGGTATAAAGGCCAGATGCCAGTTTGCGGATCATACCTGCGCGCAACATAAGTTGATGACTTATGACTTCTGCATCGGCTGGGGTTTCTTTAAGGGTGGCAATTAAAAATCGACTGGAACGCATAGATAGTCTTCTTCGCAAAGTGGCTATAATGGGAATTATTCAAGGCGCTTATTCTACGGTGCCAGGGCCGATTGGTACAGAAGCTAATCTACCGATCCATCATTCGAAAGGTAAAACCTATGTTTGAACTCCATCCGCGTTTGGCAGAGGACTCTATTGTCATTGGCCGTTTTGATTTATCGCTTTTGCTGCTCAGTAAAGATGCGAATTACCCCTGGTGCATTTTAGTGCCGCAGGTTGAGGAGGTGTTTGAGATACATCATCTAGGTGAAGATGAGCAGCTCCAGTTAATGCGTGAATCCTGCCGGTTAAGTGAAGTTATGACCAGCTTGTTTGACGCCCATAAAATGAATGTTGCTGCATTGGGTAATGTGGTGCGCCAGCTTCATGTACACCATATAGCGCGTTTTGAAAAAGACGCTGCCTGGCCGCAACCGGTTTGGGGGCGATTGCCTGTAAAAGCTTATGGCGACGCTGAACTGGCTGAGCGTATCAAGCGTTTGCAAAACGCATTGGTGGGTGAGGGATTCACTGTAGTTTAAGGCCTGGTAACTGAAGACCATTGAAGGGATTCAATGGTCGCTAAATACCTATTTCAGCTCACCTAAAAGAGCTTTTTCAATACCTTGCTCATTAAGTAAAACGTCTGGTTGAATTTGGGTAAAAATTTTTCCTTCACTGTCTGTCAGCCAATGAGTAGTGAGTTGCAGTTGTATTTCTTTATTTATTACAAATAGCTCATTGGATACGGAAGGCGTAGCGGATGCCTGCCCCAACAGACGCCCATTCCCTTTGATTGTCATGACTATATCGCCACAGAGATGCTCCCCGCAGTGTTTGTCCACGATAAAATCGGCTTGGCCGTTGTAAGGTGGAATGACAATCGGCCGACTAGTGTAAGCCTGTCCGTTAGAACCTATGCCTACATTATTCAGATTGAGGGTTTTCAATTCGCCAGCAGCATTTTTACGGTAAAGGTTGCTGGTATTACCAAGTAAAGGTGCGAGGGCGGCTATGACGGTGTGAATGTTTCCTGCTGTCTGTTCGGTGAGGTTAACAATCCATTTTGCTGCACCCGGTTGAAGAAGGCATTCATGGGCGCGAGCAATATATTCCTTCTGATTGCTTCCGTACCATTTATTGCCAATGGCGGTATAGGTGGCGGGCAAATCCAGGCGCCATGTTAAATCGTTTATCTGAATACAGGTGGGGTATATCCTTGGTTCTTCCTCTTTGCTGATTGTTCGTGTGCCAACGGAAAAAAGCTGGGTTTCCCTGTGTTCCGGCAGTTGATTAATGAGTTCCCAAAGTGCTCGCGGCAGCGGGTCTATTCCGCTGGGCGCTGCTAGCGAACTTAAACCTGCGGCATGAACCGTCGCCCAGTCTACCTCTTTACTGCGATAATATTTTTGCTTAAGTAAATCAGTCCATTCCTCGTAACGATTTTTGTTCTCGAGGGTAACTATGCTGTCTTCGGCAATGTGGTAGCGGATGTTTTCCGGTGTCACCAGGGATTTTTTAGGCCAACTAAATACAATACTGATGTGGGAAGCAGAAGAGGGTAATCGAATTATATTGCTGCACACTTTTTTTCCATTCAAGGGCGCGCAACTGCTAGGAAAATATTGGCCATTGATATTTTGGAAATTCTTATAAGGAACAATTGAAATGTCGAAGTCTTCACCAGTTATATCACTGCTGGCACTTACACGAAGCCATTTCTCACGAATTTGTTGTATGTTGTGGATGTAATAAAAGCCCGAGCGCTTAATGTTATTCAGGTTTTCAGGTACGCTTCGCTTGCCTGATAAGTCCATCACATAAGTAGACCATTCCTTCTCGTCGTAGCTATCCTGTGCATATAAAAGGGGAGGCAGGGCGACCATCACCAGCAGCAGGGCACCTTTGAAAAGATTCTCCATAAACACTTCTCCGTGTTTTGCGTATCAATGATAAAAAAACCCGCAAAAAGCGGGTTTTTTTATTCAAGAAGTACTGGCGATTAAAGGGCCATTTCTTTCAGTTTTTTCAAGGGACGAACTTTTACCGACGTGCTAGCCGGTTTAGCTTTAAAGGTCACTTCTTCACCGGTGAATGGGTTAATGCCTTTGCGCGCTTTGGTAGCAGGCTTTTTCACAGTGGTAATTTTCAACAGGCCAGGGAATACAAATTCACCAACACCTTTTTTCTTAACGTGACCTTCAATGATATTGGTCAATTCGTCCAGTACTGACTGAACTTGTTTTCTGCTCAGCTCGGTTGCATCGGCAATCTGTTGCAGCATTTGGGTTTTGTTTTGGCGCTCGGCAATAGGTTTAACAACCGCTGGCGCAGCTTTAGCGGCCGGCGCTTTTTTAGCAGGTGCAGCTTTGGCAGCGGGTGCTTTTTTAGCGGTTGGTTTGGCAGCTGCTTTCGGAGCAGCTTTAGCCGCAGGTTTTGCAGCAGGAGTTTTTTTGGCAACCATGGTGGATTCCTTTATCGTAGATGATCGGTAGGTGTGTTTATTCTGTAAGCAAGCGGCTCATTGGGTTGATGTGGTAAACCTCTGGCCTGCTCTAAAACCCCTGTTTTTATAGGCTCAAAATGCCTATTGCAAGGATTGGAGCTATATATAAAGGATAAAAATGGAATCAGCAACCAAAAAGTGCGCTATTTCCCGAAGAAAAGCACAAAATTACGGTTTGTGTGAGTTTTGTTCGAATAAAAATGCTTGCCTGGCATTCAAACGGACTGTCATAGATGCAGCACCTGCAATTCAACTTCGGCTTCAGCGTATTGCCACAGATAATCAAATACTTCTCGAAAACGCTTTACTTCAACCGCTGCGTTGTAATTTGCAAAACCCTGATAGACGCCATCATCATTTTTATACAGCAGTCCGGCAGTATCGCAGAGCATAAATCCCATGTCGGTATTAGCCGGCTCAAGGGTGAGTTTGCGCAACAGGACTTTGCTGGAAAGTCGTTGATGGAGTTTGGTAAGGCTGTGGCCTGATTCTATGGCCGGTTTGGTATTTTTAACCAGAACCTGTACTTGCGCTGAGCGACTGCTGCGTACAAAGTGTGACAAGGCTTCAATGAACTCATCATTGCCATAAACAGCTTCGTCCAAATCGCGGCTTAAAATGGCGATGTTTCGTCGTGCCTGGTTGAGTAACTTCAGGGAGTGTTCCTGGAAGTCTGTTATGGAATCTAATAAAAACAGGTCAGGGCTTACTGAGGATATTGTGCTCATAGTCGTGCTACCACCTTCATTCAAGATAACCACATTTCAATATGAGGTATGCCTGCATCCATAAATATTGGGCCCTGGGCTACAAATTCCAGGTATTCGTAAAACTGCCGGCGGGAGGTTTGGGCATGCAAGTAAAGTGGGTAATCAGGATGTTGCGTCTTACAGTGTGAAATAATGGTCCGTATGAGTTCACGTCCAATCCCCTGGTTGCGATACTCTGCTAAAACCGCAACGCGTCCAATATGAAAAACACTTTTCCCTGTGCGATTTTCTACCAGCAATCGGGCGCAGCCTATAGCCTTGCCGTATACAGTACGCACCAGAAAGTGCGTGGCAGATTCGTCTTTTTCATCCCATTCATCGGCGATGGGAACCTGTTGCTCCTTAATAAAAACCAGCTCGCGAATAGCACTTAGTGATATCCGATCTGTTTGCCAGTCGGTTTTGAAGATTTTATTCATCAACCAGCAAGGTCTCCTGATTGATCAATTGCGTAATGACTGCACGATCAAACAAATCCTCCACCAATGGCTTTAGTTCGCTCCAGGTGATTTCTACCTTGGCACACACCAGTTCGGCAAGTTCCCGCGAACAATTTATGGCCTGGCCGTCTGCAAATAATTGTGTACCTTCAGCATTGGTATGAAAAGCTATACGGGCAGCGGGATGACGCCACAACACATTGCCTTCGGCGAGTGCCGCTTGCCAATCGTCGGCAGTAATTTCATCTTCACTTTCCGGTTCGTCTTGGCCGTATTTGCGTTCAGTCATGTGTTTGCCGAACCAATGGGCAATATTATCGGCCGTAAAATGCTGTTGGATAATCTCCTGGATTTGCGCAATAGCCTCTATGCCTATTTCGCCCGGATTTTTTTGCAGGCTTAAATACGGGTCGCTAAAACGCAAATCCTTAGCAAGCGTTTGCGCAATATCGTGACTCAATTCATCCACAATGGCAGCATGGCTGGGAGCGCGGAAGCCTATGGAATAGGTCATGCAATCACCTTGCGCAATTCCCCAATGTGCAACACCGGGTGGGATATAAAGCATATCGCCCGGCTCAAGTATCCATTCATCTTTTGTTTCAAAAGTTTCCAGGATATGCAGTTGTGTACCTTGGAGATGCGCAGAATTTACATCGCAATCCTGGCCGATTTTCCACTGGCGCTTGCCGAGCCCTTGTAACAAAAATACATCGTAATAATCAAAATGAGGGCCTACGCTGCCTTTATCCGGCGCAAAGCTGATCATGATATCGTCGAGCCTCCAGTTGGGAATAAACCGGAAATAATCGAGTAATACATTCACTTCCGGCACCCACTGGTCCACCGCTTGGACCAGCAGCGTCCAATGCGTTTCCGGCAAGGTTGCAAAGGTATCTTCATCAAAGGGTCCATTGCACAACTCCCACGGAGTCTTTCCATTTTCCAAAATCAAACGTGATTCAACTTCTTCCTCAAGCGCAAGGCCAGCAAGTTCATCACCATCAATCGGCGATTCGAAATCTGGAAATGCATTGCGGATCAATAAAGGCTTCTTTTGCCAATATTCCAGTAAAAATTGTTGGATGGGCATATCGCCGAGATGGGTAAGGGGAGTAGTCATAATTTCTTTCGTTTTAAGTGAGTTTGGTTGCCTGCCGCAGGCCTCACTTTTCTTTGCTTCGCCAAAGAAAAGTAAGCAAAAGAAAGGCGACCCAGCTCGTTCGTGTTTTCTGCGTTTCTCAGAAATTTGCTGTCGTTCCGACGCGACATCCATGTCGCGACGTCACTAAAACGTACCTCCTGTACGTTTTACAACAAATTTCTTCCGATACTCGGCGAACTCACATGGGACCCATCGGTGCCAGTTGAATTTTTAATGGTATACGCTATAAAAAAGGACTCATTCGAGCCCTTTTAAAAATTCGCAATCTTAAATCGCTTTAGCCTGCGCTACTGCATTACCAATATAATTTGACGGTGTCAGCTCACGCATACTTTGCTTGGCATGCTCCGGAATATCCAGAGTCTCTACAAACTCCGCCAACACTTCTTTAGTGATGGTTTGGCCGCGAGTCAATGCTTTTAATTTTTCGTAGGGCTCATCCACATTGTAGCGACGCATAATGGTTTGGATTGGCTCGGCTAATACTTCCCATGCATTATTTAAATCTTGCGCCAAACGTGCGCGGTTAATTTCCAGTTTACCCATACCTTTTAAGGTGGATGCGTAGGCAATCATCACATAACCGAAGCCCACACCCATATTACGCAATACGGTTGAGTCAGTTAAGTCGCGCTGGAAGCGAGAGATTGGCAATTTTTGTGCGAGGTGATTAAACACAGCATTTGCAATACCCAGGTTACCTTCAGAGTTTTCAAAGTCAATCGGGTTAACTTTGTGGGGCATGGTGGATGAACCCACTTCCCCGGCAATGGTTTTTTGTTTGAAGTAACCGTAGGAAATGTAGCCCCAGATATCGCGGTCAAAGTCGATGACTATGGTGTTAAAGCGTGCAATGGCATCAAACAATTCAGCAATATAATCGTGCGGCTCAATCTGTGTTGTGTAAGGGTTCCAGGTTAAACCCAAACTCTCTACAAACTCTTGCGCATTGGTTTGCCAATCCACTTCCGGGTAAGCGGAAATATGGGCGTTGTAGTTGCCGACAGCGCCATTGATTTTACCGAGCAATTCAACATCTTTAACGGCTTTTAGCTGGCGGCGCAAACGCGCAGCAACATTGGCCATTTCTTTTCCGACAGTGGTGGGTGAGGCAGTTTGGCCGTGGGTACGTGACAGCATGGCGTCTTCGGCGTAATCGTGGGCGAGTTTTACTACACCGTCGATAATCGCCTGGGCATCCTTAATAAATTCTTCCCGGCCTGCTTTTAACATCAAGGCGTGCGACAAATTGTTGATATCTTCCGAGGTACACGCAAAGTGTACAAATTCCAAAACTGCTTCTAACTCAGGGTTGCCGGTAAATTTATTTTTTAAAAAATATTCGACGGCTTTAACGTCATGGTTGGTCGTGCGCTCAATGGTTTTTACGCTTTGTGCATCCGCTTCGCTGAAGTGTTCCACTATGGCATCAAGCTGGGTGTTGGTAGCAGCGCTGAAGACCGGTACTTCCGGAATAGCGGCGTGGCGGCTGAGTTGTTGCAGCCAGCGCACTTCCACTTCTACACGAAAACGGATTAAACCGAATTCACTGAATATTTTGCGCAGTGCAATAGTACGGTTGCCGTAACGGCCATCGACAGGAGAGACGGCGTTAAGAGGGGAGAGGGTGGCAAAGGTGTCGTTCGATGTCTGGGCCATGCGGGTTCTCGTTTAAAAGTGAAAATAAAATCTAGTCGGCGGTTGGCAATCTACGGGCAGCTTAATGGCTGTAGCCTCTGTATTTGTTCTCCTGGCGATAGCCAAAAGATGACCCTGGGAAAAAGGCGGCCATGATAACTGAAAACGCCTGATTTTTCAGGCGTTTCGGGAATAGGTCAGTATGGAGTAGTCCGCAATAATTGATCGACCTGTTCAGCCAGCGCCTTACGCTGTAATAGCAGCTGCCAGCGGTTTCCACCCACCTGTCGCCACAGCATGGCCGAGCGTATTGCGGCCAGCAGCAAGGCGCGAATTTGGCTGGCAATACGGGTTTGTTGCAGGTAATTGTAGTCACCCATGACCTGAATGCGAAAACGGAAGGTGCTTATGGTTTCGCTGTAGATCTGGCCCAGATTGCCTACAACATTATCGTGGGTCGATGAAAAATGTTCTGCCTGGCTTGCCGCTTGTGAAACACGGCTGGCGATAAGGTTCAACATGTCCTTGCGGCCTGCGAGTTTCTTTTGCAGGTGCAAAGCACCCAGCGCGTAGCGGATAGCGTCCTGGTGTTTATGCTTACCCGCCAACATATCGCGCAGTGCTTCAAGGCCGATACGCAAGTGCTGGGTATTGCCGCCATAGACAGCGAGTGTACTGGCAGGATTAAGGTCAAACAGGCTTTCAATGCTACATTTGTAGGCATCGGGTTGTACGTGGCCAGTTTTTGCGACTTGTTCCACTAACACAGCGGCTTGTACAACACCTGCAAGGGCAAGGGTAATATCTTTAAGGTTTTTACTCACAATGTTCACTCATAAACGGGTTGATGCTGGCTTAAAAACTTAAAGGTTATCGGTAGATTCAATGACGGCGCCGCCCAGGCAAACATCGTCTCGATAGAAAACAACAGATTGGCCCGGGGTAACAGCGCGTTGTGGTGAATCAAATACAACATCCAAGGTTCCATCCGTTAAAACCCGCACGGTACAGGCCTGGTCGTCCTGGCGATAACGGTTTTTAGCGGTGCAGGTAAAGGTTGTAGATAAGGGCGCTCCGGCAGTAATTAAAGGTTGGCCGTTAATCCAGTGTGCTTGCCGGGCAATTAAATGGTTAGTGAACAGCAGTGGATGGTCTGTTCCTTGTACAACAACCAGTACATTGCGGAGTAAATCTTTTTGTGCAACAAACCAGGGCTCTTCGTTGGCACCTTTAACACCGCCAATACCCAGCCCCTGGCGCTGGCCGATGGTGTGGTACATAAGGCCTGCGTGCTGGCCGATAGCTGTACCTTCGGCAGTCTGGATTTCTCCAGGTTGTGCGGGTAAATACTGTTGCAGGAAATCTTTAAAGCGACGTTCCCCGATAAAACAAATACCGGTGCTGTCTTTTTTGTTGTGGGTTACCAGGCCGTACTCTTCTGCAATCCGACGGACTTCCGGTTTTTCGAGTTCGCCAACCGGAAAGAGGGTTTTGGCAAATTCGGCTTCGCCTACTGCATGGAGGAAATAGCTCTGGTCTTTGTTAGGGTCCAGGCCTTTCAACAAATAGGTATGGCCGTTGCGGTCAGCGCGGCGAACGTAATGGCCGGTGGCAATAAGTTCACCGCCCAAAATCCTGGCATACTCCATAAACACCTTGAATTTGATTTCCCGGTTGCAGAGGATGTCAGGATTAGGTGTGCGCCCCGCCTTGTACTCGGCAAGGAAATGTTCAAAGACGTTATCCCAATATTCGGCTGCAAAATTGGCAGTATGCAGTTTGATGCCTATTTTTTCACAAACCCGCTCGGCATCGGCCAGATCGTCTTTTGCAGTACAGTATTCAGTGCCGTCATCTTCGTCCCAGTTTTTCATAAACAAGCCTTCCACCTCATAGCCCTGCTGCTTTAACAGGAGGGCTGATACAGAGGAATCAACTCCGCCGGACATGCCGACGATGACGAGAGGTTTAGGGTTTGGGGACATGGTTAAAATGACTGCCAGGGAAATGAGGTGCGCATTTTACGCGGGTTAACGGAGCGCTGCCACGGGCAAGCGAATGAATCTTTACTTCGTAGGGTTATATCAGCCGATAACCGGCAAGGCAAAGCGCCGTCCTGCCAGATAGTCTTCAACAATCTGCAAGGTCATGGGACTGCGCAGCTGGTCTTTGCGGGTTGCAAGTTCTTCATAAGACAACCAGACGGCTTCAATAATGCCGGTATCCAGCGCACGCTTCGGATAATGCTGGACAACTTCTGCAATAAACGTCGTGCGCAGGTAAGTGATGCCATTACCAGGAGCGGTATACAGATTCACTCCGACCACGCCGGTCAATTTTACATCCCAACCGGTTTCCTCCAGGGTTTCACGGATAGCTGCTTCTTGCAGGGTTTCATTTGGATCGAGATGGCCGGCCGGTTGGTTGTAGACTTTTTTGCCATCAGCTTCTTCGTAAACCATTAAAAAGCGGTTATCCCGCTCAACGATGGTCGCGACAGTTACATGGGGTGCCCAGGTCATAAGGTTCTCTTTATCAGGAAGTGGTTATCAGAGCGTGGGTTTAGTGCGTGATGGTTTAATGATCACCTTGGTTACTGCCACAGGCTTGGAAGCAGGTTTAGATTCATTTGAACGGCGTTGTTGTGGCTTACCGGTTTTGTCGGTACGTGATGCATGCTTTTGTCCGTCAATCTTTCCACCACCTGTACCTGGCCTGGTGTTTGATAGGCCGTGAGCCGGTTTACGATGGCGCGGGTTTTCTGCCAACGCCGATTTGGGCAGGTTGACTGCCGTTGTCTTGTATTCACCGGGTGCAATACCTTCCAGGGTCCAGTTACCGATTTTTACTCTTACCAGCCGCAGGGTAGGGTGACCGACAGCTGCGGTCATACGGCGAATCTGGCGGTTCTTGCCTTCGGTAATCACAATTTCCAGCCATTGGGTGGGAATGTTCTGGCGACTGCGAATCGGCGGATCGCGCTCCCACAGCGCAGGTGTAGGGATTAAGCGCGCCTCGGCAGGTAAGGTGATGCCGTCGTTCAATTCAACTCCCTGACGCAGTTTGGTTAAGGCATAACTGTTGGGCGCGCCTTCCACCTGTACCCAATAGGTCTTCGGCAATTTATGTGCGGGATGGGCGATATGGTGTTGCACTTGTCCGTCATCGGTCAGCAACAACAGGCCTTCGGAGTCATGATCCAGCCTGCCTGCGGGATAGACATTGGGCAGTTTGATGTAACGCGCCAGCGTGGGGCGATTTTCACCGTCAGTGAACTGGGACAGCACGCCGTAAGGCTTATTAAACAAAATCAAGGATGACATGAAATAATCTGTCCAGATTAATAACCGAAAAAGGAAGCAGGGATGCTGCCGTGAATGTCAAAATTCTACAGCACTGTTATACTGCGCGCGATTTTTTAGCCGCATAGGCAGGGCTGGATAACTTTTTCCAGCCCGCTGCGTTGGCAGTCGTTTATGTAGAATATACTACAGTACTCCTGTCGCCTTGCGGGCTGGAAAATGGCTTGCACCAGCGCAGGCCGGCAAACGTCACAGATCCTAATCCATTTCATATCGTTAATGGCAACGCTCACAAGGCCGAGCCGCATGAATTCACGGAGTTAAGTAAAAAATGACCGATTCTAAAATTATCTACACCCAAACCGACGAAGCCCCCGCCCTAGCGACCTACTCCCTGCTCCCGATTGTACAAGCTTTCACCAAATCTTCCGGGATTGCGATTGAAACACGCGATATTTCGTTGTCTGGGCGTATTATTGCCGCCTTTCCTGAATTTCTGGCACCGGAGCAGCGTATTGGCGACCATTTAGCAGAATTAGGTCAACTTGCCACAACTCCTGAAGCGAACATTATTAAATTACCCAATATCAGCGCCTCTATTCCACAGTTGAAAGCTGCCATCAAGGAATTGCAGTCACAAGGTTACAAACTGCCGGATTATCCCGAAGTTCCCACTAACGATGCTGAAAAAGAGGCAAAAGCGCGTTACGACAAAATTAAAGGCTCAGCGGTAAACCCGGTATTGCGTGAAGGTAACTCTGATCGTCGTGCACCTTTATCTGTTAAGAATTACGCACGCAAGAATCCCCACAAAATGGGCCCCTGGTCTGCCGATTCCAAGTCGCATGTTGCACACATGACGACTGGTGATTTCTATGGCAGCGAAAAATCAGCGTTGATTGCTGACGCAGGCAGCGTAAAAATTGAATTGATTGCCAATGACGGCAGCATAAAAGTGTTGAAAGAATCTACCAAAGTATTGGCCGGCGAAATTATTGATGCTTCTGTGCTCAGCAAAAATGCATTGCGCGCATTTATTTCGGAACAAATCGAAGACGCCAAAAAGCAAGGTGTGCTTTTGTCGGTGCATTTGAAAGCAACCATGATGAAAGTATCTGACCCGATTATCTTCGGTCACTTCGTATCCGTGTTTTACGGCCCGGTGCTGGAAAAATATGCCGCCGAGATTAAAGAACTTGGTGTTGATGTTAACAACGGCATCGGTGATCTCTACACGAAAATCAAAGCTCTGCCCGTTGAAAAACAATCTGCTATTGAAGCGGATATTGCAGCGCTTTACGCCATTCGCCCCGAGTTGGCGATGGTTAACTCTGATAAAGGCATTACCAATTTACATGTGCCAAGTGATGTTATTGTCGATGCTTCCATGCCTGCCATGATTCGCGATTCCGGCAAAATGTGGAATGCTGATGGCAAATTGCAAGATACCAAAGCCTGTATTCCAGACCGTTGCTACGCCGGTATTTATCAAGTCGTTATCGACGACTGCAAAAAACACGGCGCCTTTAATCCGGTAACCATGGGTAGCGTACCTAACGTAGGTTTGATGGCGCAGGCCGCTGAAGAATACGGTTCACACGATAAAACCTTCCAGATTCCCTCAGATGGTGTTGTACGTGTTACCGATGCATCGGGCACGATGTTGTTAGAGCAAAACGTAGCGGCAGGTGATATCTGGCGCATGTGCCAGGTGAAAGATGCTCCTATCCAGGATTGGGTAAAACTTGCTGTAAATCGCGCTCGTGCATCCAATACCCCCGCTGTTTTCTGGCTGGACCCAAAGCGTGCCCACGATGCGCAATTGATCACCAAAGTGAATCAGTATTTGAAAGATCACGACACTACGGGCCTGGAGATTTACATCAATACGCCAGAGGAGGCGATCCAATTCTCACTGGATCGTATCCGTGCCGGTAAAGACACTATTTCAGTGACCGGTAATGTATTGCGCGATTATCTCACGGACCTGTTCCCTATTATGGAGCTTGGCACATCGGCCAAAATGCTGTCGATTGTCCCGCTGATGAACGGCGGCGGTTTGTTTGAAACAGGCGCAGGCGGTTCCGCTCCAAAACACGTGCAACAATTCGTACAGGAAGGCCACCTGCGTTGGGATTCACTGGGTGAGTTTTTGGCCCTGGCAGAATCTTTGGATCACTTCGGGAATGTCACCAAAAACGCTAAAGCTAAAGTCTTTGCCAAGACTCTTGATCAAGCCAATGGCGCTTTTCTCGACAACAACAAATCGCCCGGTCGTGCTGCCGGTGAATTGGATAACCGTGGCAGCCATTTCTATCTGGCGTTCTATTGGGCACAAGCCCTTGCGGCACAAACTGAAGATGCAGCCTTACAAGCCCAATTTGCGCCTTTGGCCAAAGCGCTTGCTGAAAATGAAGCTACCATTGTTGCCGAATTGATTGCTGCTGGCGGCAAACCGGTGGATTTGGGCGGGTACTATCGTCCGAATCCGGAGTTGGCTAATAAAGCTTTGCGTCCAAGTGCAACCTTTAATGCGGCTTTGGCTACCTTGGCTTAATTCTGTATAGACTCTTGGCGAAAAACCCTTGGGCTTTGGCTCAAGGGTTTTTTTATGGGTATTTAACCTACCGAATTATTATAATGAGCTACTATGAAATCAGAGTTCTCGAATTGCTATTGATTTTAATAAGACAAGCCTTAACAGTAGAACGGGGTGGCGCACCAGAATGCAGATCAATCGTGCCTTAGTGGCGATTATGTATGTGTTTCCCCTGTGCTATTTACTGGCGCCCAAGCTGGTGCTGGCCGCAGCTCCCGTCACGGTAGTCATATCCCAAAGTGCTTCCCACGATATCAACCACGAAGATTATTATTTTTCCCAACTGCTGGTGCTTGCCCTCGCTAAAACGGAGCGTCAATACGGTAAGGCGGATATTGTCGAACGGTCTAATCGAACGGTTGATAAACGGCTGCGTTCAGAGTTAGTCTCTAAAAATATTGATGTTATATGGGCTCCGGCCAGCCCTGAGCTTGAAAGTGAATTACTTCCCGTTAAGGTCTCCCTTTTAAAGGATCTTAATAATTACCGGCTGCTGTTGATTCGCCCCGACAGCCAAGCCGAGTTTTCGAAGGTTAAAACCCTTAATGACCTGCGTAAGTTCAAAGGGGGAATGAGTTCTCAATGGTTTGATGCCGATATTATGGAGGCCAATGGCTTACCGCTGGTTAAGGCAGTGGGTTATGGCAAGCTTTTTAAAATGTTAGCCGCCAAGCGATTTGATTATTTTTCGCGTGGGCTGTATCAAATCCAGACCGAAGTGAATTTCTATCCGGATTTGCATTTAGCCATTGAAAAAGACTTGATGCTCCACTATCAAAATGAAGTCTATTTCTTTGTAAATAAAGAAAATGAGGTCTTGGCAAAGCGTCTGAAAACCGGGCTTGAAATAGCGCTTAAAGACGGTAGCTTCGACGCGCTCTTTAACAGTATCCCGCGCTATCAATGGGGCATGACGCAGTTAAAACATAACCAGCGCCGTATAATCGCCCTTCGCCTGCCGGAAAAAATATCGTCCCAGCCTAACTGAGCAGTGAAAACCTCATTTCATACGATCACTAAGGTTTGCACGTTAAGGCAAGCCAGGCATCAATTATGACTTTCCTGGGCAAGACACCTGCCTGATCTTGAATCAGGCTGTGGCTTCAGTCAGGACGTGGGTTATTTGCTCGCTCGATTCTGGCGCACAAATATTGATAGCATGCAGGCCCTTGTCGCCTTTGGTGATATCGAAAGATACCTGCTGACCCGCTTTCAAGGTTTTATACCCGTCCATTTTGATCGCCGAATAATGGGCAAATAAATCTTCATTACCTTCGTCGGCTAAGATAAAGCCATAACCCTTGGCGTTATTAAACCATTTGACTGTACCTGTGGGCATATTGAATTCCTGCGCCTTGGCACCATATAGGTATATATGTTGCCTTCGTTATTATTACCCCAAGCTTGGCTTGGGACTTGTAGGCTTACGCGTTGATTTGAAACTAAAGGGCAAGGTTTAGCGTCAAAGTGCTGATAATTTGCTCAGCGAAAGGTGTTTTTATCCAACATTTGCCCCAATGTCAAGTTTTCATCCTATTCATTGGGGTAAGGCCTATAGGTTACAATAGCGTCAATAATCCGATCATTTTATTTTTCTGTTGAATCTCTATGGGCAATCTAATCAACCTTCAACTAACCTTAAATCAAGACGGCGATTCACAGGGCTCGGATCTTGATGGAAACCTTGCCGTCCTGGAATCAAAACCAAAATTAAAACGTCCATCGATGTATAAGGTAATGTTACTGAACGATGATTACACGCCGATGGATTTTGTTGTTGAGATTTTGGAAACGTTTTTTAGCATGAACCGTGAAAAAGCAACGCATGTCATGTTAACGGTACATATTCATGGAAAAGCGGTTTGTGGCATCTATACTCGTGACATAGCAGAGACCAAAGCCGCGCAAGTTAATCAGTATGCTCGCGAGCATCAACATCCACTACTTTGTGACATTGAAGCAGTAGGGGATGACGAAAAGTAAGTCGATATGCTTTTTAGTCCAAGAGGGTATGAGTGATGTTAAGCAAAGATTTAGAAGTAACTTTGAATCTCGCCTTCAAAGGTGCGCGCTCAAAGCGCCACGAGTTTATGACAGTGGAGCATTTACTGCTCGCATTGATTGATAACGATTCTGCGGCAAATGTATTGCGCGCGTGTGGTGCTGATCTATCTAACTTGCGCAAAGAACTAATTGAATTTGTCGACTCTACAACTCCGCTGATTCCAGAGCATGACGCCGACCGTGAAACCCAGCCCACTTTGGGTTTTCAACGCGTTTTACAGCGTGCTGTTTTCCATGTGCAATCCTCTGGTAAACAGGAAGTGACAGGTGCCAATGTTTTGGTTGCTATTTTCAGCGAGCAGGAAAGCCAGGCCGTTTACTATCTCAAACAACAAAGCATTGCGCGTATTGATGTGGTGAATTTTATTACCCATGGCATCCATAAAGTGTCAGGTCACTCCGATCATAGTCACGACCATCAATCACAGGAAAATCACGACGAAGACTCTTCAGGCAGCGAATCAGGTTCATCCAATCCGCTGGAAAATTATGCAAGCAATTTAAACGAACTTGCCATGCAAGGCCGCATTGACCCCTTGGTAGGCCGTGAATTGGAAGTTGAGCGTGTGTGCCAGATTTTATCGCGTCGCCGCAAAAACAACCCGTTGCTGGTGGGGGAATCCGGTGTAGGTAAAACTGCTATTGCAGAAGGTTTGGCCAAGCGCATCGTTGACGGTGATGTACCCGAAAACTTGGCAGACAGTGTGGTCTATTCATTGGATATGGGAGCGCTTCTGGCGGGTACTAAATATCGCGGTGACTTTGAAAAACGTTTTAAAGGTTTGTTGCATGAACTGAAGAAACAAAAGAAATCGATTTTGTTTATTGATGAGATACACACGATTATCGGCGCTGGCGCGGCGTCGGGTGGTGTTATGGATGCATCAAATTTATTAAAGCCTTTATTGTCTTCCGGCGAAATCCGCTGCATGGGTTCGACAACCTATCAGGAGTTCCGCGGTATTTTTGACAAAGATCGTGCCTTGTCCCGCCGTTTCCAAAAAGTGGATGTGGATGAACCGAGTGTTGATGAAACCTATCAAATTCTGAAAGGTTTAAAGCCCCGTTTTGAAAAACATCACAATTTGCGTTACACCGATGCAGCCTTACGTTCAGCTGCCGAGCTGGCAGCGCGTTATATTAACGACCGCTTCCTGCCTGACAAAGCCATTGACGTGATTGACGAGGCAGGTGCTTACCAACAATTACAACCGGTAAGCAGGCGCAAAAAAACTATCGGTGTTACTGATGTTGAAAATGTCGTAGCAAAAATTGCGCGTATTCCCCCCAAAAGTGTGTCGTCATCTGATAAAGAACAATTGCGTAAACTGGATCAGAATTTAAAGATGACTGTATTTGGTCAGGATGATGCAATCGATACTTTGGCAACCGCAATAAAGTTATCGCGTGCCGGTTTAGGTTCCGCTGAAAAACCCATCGGCTCTTTCCTGTTTGCAGGTCCAACCGGGGTTGGTAAAACAGAAGTGTCTCGTCAGCTTGCCAAAGCCATGGGTATGGAATTGATTCGCTTCGATATGTCTGAATATATGGAGCGCCACACTGTATCGCGTTTGATCGGTGCACCGCCTGGATATGTTGGTTTTGATCAGGGCGGTTTACTGACCGACGCCGTAACCAAGCAGCCGCATTGTGTATTGTTGCTGGATGAAATTGAAAAAGCGCATCCTGAGGTGTTTAACTTATTATTGCAGGTTATGGATCACGGCACGCTAACGGATAACAACGGCCGTAAAGCCGATTTCCGTAATGTTATTTTAATCATGACTACCAATGCCGGTGCGGATGTTATGAGCCGCGCATCAATCGGCTTTACCCATCAGGATCACACGACTGATGGTATGGAAGCCATCAAGAAAATGTTTACGCCTGAATTCCGTAACCGCCTGGACGCCATAGTGCAGTTTGGTGCCTTGACCTTGCAAACCATTAAAACGGTGGTGGACAAGTTTGTTATGGAACTGCAAACCCAGTTGGATGATAAGCATGTGACCTTGGAAATTACCGAGGCAGCGCGCGAATGGCTGGCAATTCACGGTTATGATGTGAAAATGGGTGCGCGTCCGATGGCCCGTTTGATTCAGGACAAGCTTAAAAAGCCGTTGGCCGAAGCGATTCTGTTTGGTGATTTATCGCATGGCGGCGGCACAGTATCTGTTGACTTTGATCCGGTCAATGATCAACTGGAGATTGAGATTATTGCCAAGCAGACATCGCTGCAGACAGCCAAGGCGTAAAACTTTAGCTTGGTACAAACATAAAAGCCGCTTTTAAGCGGCTTTTATGTTTTTCGGATATCGATATATGTTAGGCGTAAGAATTAACGAGCGCGGTAAGTAATGCGGCCTTTGGTTAAATCATAAGGTGTCATTTCAACCTTTACTTTATCGCCGGTAAGGATGCGGATATAGTTTTTGCGCATTTTTCCTGAGATGTGAGCCGTTACTACATGGCCATTTTCCAGCTTAACGCGGAAAGTAGTATTGGGCAGGGTATCAACGACTTCGCCATCAAACTCAATATTGTCTTCTTTTGCCATGCGGCATAATCCTCAGGTATGACTAAACAGTGGGAGACACAAAAATAGGCGCGAATTGTGCCTGAAATAGCCAGCTGAGCCAAGAGAAAAGCATCAATTGGTCAGTTTTTTCCCTAATTAAGACGTAGCCAACGGCGATTGATCAGTAATTCAAGCGGGCGATAGTCGGTTTTGTAGCTCATTTTGTCGCATTGCTTAATCCAGTAGCCCAAGTAGACATAATTCAATCCGAGTTCCCGAGCCTGTTGGATTTGCGCCAAAATGGCAAACTTTCCCAGGCTCCGCTCATTAAGCGACGCATCATAAAAGGTGTATACCGCTGAAAGGCCGTCTTCCAGATGATCGCAGACCGACACGCCGACCAATTGCCCTTCTGTTCGAAATTCCAGGTAGCGCGTCGAACCCCATTCGCTGCTTAAAAATGCTTTGTATTGCTCCTCCGACGGAGGGTACATATCGCCATCCTGATGACGGCCTTCGATATAGCGGGAGTAAAGGTTGTAATGCTCAAGCGTATCTATACGGTCGGTAGCGCTAATACTGAGATCCTGATTTTTAGTCCAGCAGCGGCGTTGGCTGCGATTAGGCTTGAACAGTGCGACAGGAATCCGGCACGACATGCAGGCTTGGCAGTTGCTGCATTGGGGACGATAAAGGTGGCCGCCGCTGCGCCGAAATCCCAACAGTGATAATTGGCTGTAAAGATTGATATCAATACTGGCTTCCGGATCCACAAATACAGTAGTAGCCTGCTCGCCATCAATATAGCTGCAGGGGTGGGGTTGTGTGGCAAACAGTTTTAATGTCGAAAGATCGGTCATATCGGCCTCTCTATAATCTGGCTCCCGCGATCCGGAGTCACCTTTGACCAGTTTGCAGGATAATTGGGTGGAACCTGTACAAAGTTTATCAGGAGTTGTTGAAATTCATCACGTGGAATTTCAATGGCTCCCAAGCTAAATAGGTGGTCATTGGCGACCTGGCAGTCAATTAGCTGGAAATCCCAGCACAATAATTGCTGTACCAAGTAAGCAATGCCAACTTTAGACGCATTATCGGCACGACTGAACATGGACTCGCCAAAAAATATTCTACCCAAGGCCACGCCGTATAAACCGCCGACTAATTCTCCTTGTTGCCATACTTCAACCGAATGCGCGAAGCCACGTGCGTGAAGTGCAGAATAGCCCGAAATAATGTCCTCGCTAATCCATGTGCCATCTGCATATTCTCGTGGTGCAGCGCAGGCGCGCATTACATCCTGAAAGCAGTGATCAAAAGAGATTTGATAAGTTTCGCGATTGATAAGTTTTCGCAGGCTTCTGGATATATGGAACTGATGGGGAAAAATAACCGTACGAGGGCTGGGGCTCCACCACAAGATAGGATCACCCGGATTAAACCAGGGAAATATCCCGTGCTTGTAGGCTGCCAGAATTCTTTCAGGGGACAAGTCACCGCCCACCGCTAATAAGCCATTCGGTTCACTCAGGGCTAATGCAGGTGAAGGGAATAATGTGTTATCAGGATGTAGCCAGGGAATTTGAATCATAAGCCCCAATGGTTGCGGTTACAGGCACTATAAATAAGTTTATAGTCACATACTCAAGAGTTCATGTCATGAGAACCGTATAACACTAATTATGTGCAGGATGCGAAATAAAGTAGTGTTAGAAAAGTATTTGATATGCATATTTACACCCTTTGCGGGATTTGGTGTGCATTGGCAGTGGGCAGATAATGAAGATATTAGGCAAAAAAGCCGCTCATTGAGCGGCCTTTTTGAAACAGCAAAACTTATAAATCGTCCAGATATTTTTCTGCATCCAGAGCAGCCATACAGCCTGCGCCTGATGAAGTAATAGCTTGGCGGTAGATATGATCGGCAACATCGCCTGCAGCAAACACACCGGGAATGCTGGTGGCGGTTGCATTGCCCTGCAAGCCGCTTTTTACAATCAGATAGCCGTCTTTCATATCCAGCTGACCGGCAAAAATATCGGTATTGGGCTTGTGGCCGATAGCGATAAATACGCCTGCTACGTCAATTTCATGGGTGTTGCCATCCTGGGTGTTCTTAACGCGCAGGCCGGTTACACCTGAGTCGCCGCCCAAAACTTCATCCAACTGGTGGTTCCACAAAATTTTTACATTACCGTGGGCGGCTTTGGCAAACAATTTATCTTGCAGGATTTTTTCTGATTTCAGTTTGTCGCGACGATGGATCAAGGTGACTTCGCTCGCTATGTTAGACAAATACAAGGCTTCTTCTACAGCAGTATTACCCCCGCCAATAACGGCAACTTTTTGGCCGCGATAGAAAAAACCATCACAGGTCGCACATGCGCTTACACCACGACCCTGGAAAGCTTCTTCCGAGGGCAAGCCGAGGTATTGCGCCGAAGCGCCGGTAGCAATAATCAACGCATCACAGGTATAGGTATTTGAACCAATCAATTTAAACGGACGTTCGGTCAGAATGGCTTCATGGATATGATCAAAAATAATTTCAGTATTGAAACGCTCTGCATGTTCCTGCATTTGCACCATCAAATCCGGACCCTGCAAATCATGTACACCGCCCGGCCAGTTTTCTACTTCGGTAGTTGTCGTCAGCTGACCGCCTTGCTGCATACCAGTAATAATGACTGGCTTGAGATTAGCACGTGCGGCATAGATGGCTGCGGTATAGCCCGCAGGGCCTGAGCCGAGAATGATTAAACGGTGATGTTGTACGTCGCTCATGGTGGTTCCTTAGGCTGGTCATTCAAAGAGGTGTTGCTCATGTGGAAGGCATGATAGGCGAATCTCCTGGTGTGCGCAAAATTGTATGTGTTAATTCGGGATATTGGGGAAAGCTATAGCCGCCGGATTAGCAGGGAATAATCTTACTGTCCATGGAAAGCATTGCTCTCCAGGCCTGGGCATCGTGGTTGAGTAATAATTGCTCAAACTGATCGCCGGGTATGGGTTTGGAAAACAGGTAACCTTGCAATAAATCGGCTCCACAATCGCGACAAAATTTTGCCTGCTCTTTCGTTTCAATTCCCTCTATGACAATTTTTAAATCCAGGCTTTTGCCAAATACAATCATGGCGCGCAGGATACGGCAATCGTCGATATTTTCGGGAACGCCTTGCACAAAGGTTCGGTCAATTTTAAGCGTGCGTGCCGGTAGGGCCTTAAGATAGGCCATGGAAGAATAACCGGTACCGAAATCGTCAACAGAGATTTCTATGCCATAGCTTTGAATTTGCTCTAATAAAATGGCAGCATTCGAAAAATTTTCAATTAACACGGATTCGGTAATCTCTAATCCTATACAAGAGCCCGGTAACTCCGTTTTGCTGAGGTCGTTGTTAATGGCCAGGTGCAAGTCAGGGTCAGTAAGCATTTGGGCGCACACGTTGATACGGATATTAAATGCATGATCAACCAGTTTTTGCAGGCGCCATTTGGATAGCTGCTGGCATACCTTAAGCCTGCTGCGGGAATCTATTTCAACAATTAAACCAATTTCTTCTGCGAGCCCGATAAATTCACTGGGCGGTAAAACTCCGCGTACCGGGTGGTTCCAGCGAATTAAACTTTCTGCGCCGCGAATTTCCAGCGTCTGTGCGTTGATAATCGGCTGGTAGTAAACCAGGAAATGATCGGTAGGAATTAACGAGCGAAGCTCTTTTTCGAGGCGGATGCGCTCCTGTACCTGAGCATGTAATGCGGACGAAAAGAAGTGATAATTATTTCTCCCATCGCGTTTGGCCCGGTACATGGCCAGATCGGCAGCTTTAAGCATATCGCCTGCAGTACTGCCTGCATCGGGGTAAGTGGCTACGCCTATACTGGCCGAAATAAATTGTTCGGAATTTTTAATAATTATGGGGCGGCGCAATTCTTCCAAAATACGTTCTGCGAGTTGTACAACCGGTTCCTGCGAGTCAAAGTTGTGCGCAAGGATGGCAAATTCGTCACCGCCTAAACGGCAGACCACGTCACCATTGCGAACCACATGAAGCAATCGGTCAGCAACTTCTTTTAGCAATTGGTCACCGGCATCATGACCCATGCTGTCATTAATAATTTTGAAATTATCCAAATCCAAAAATAAAAGCGCGAGTTGGTCATTCAAGCGATTGGCCCTGGGGATCGCGGTGCGCAAGGCCTCATCAAAATAATAACGATTGGCCAAGCCGGTAAGCGAATCATTTTCAGCAAGCGTACGCAAACGCTGATGGCTTTCATAAAGTTCACGCTCAAGCATATGCCGGGTGCGGGCATGAACTATGGCGCGTGTGAGATGTTTATGGGAAATATCAGATTTAAACAATACATCCTGCGCACCGGCTTCAATGCATTGTTGCTCCAGCACTTCATCTTCCATGGCACCTGTCAAGATAATAATCGCAGCGTGGTGGTTTGGGTTGCGAACCAGCATACGCAAGGTATCCAGGCCATCCATATCGGGAAGGCGATAATCCAATAAAACTGCGTCAAAGTCGTCGGCTTCAAATTCCAGCAAACCGCTATTGGCGGATGATGCCTGGGTGATCTGAATGTTCCTCTCTGTCTTTTTAAAAGTACGAACGATTGCCTGCCGGTCGAGGTCGTTATCGTCAATTAAAAGTAGTTTCATTTTTTACCCCTGGATACTACTGGATATTGGTATTCGGTAACTCTACTATTCGCCAATAGTGGTTAAGTAAGCTAACCACTTGTAAAAAATCATTGTCCATACGTTGTTTAAGTAAATAACCTGCAACGTGTTCGCGATAAGCGGCACAGATATCTTCATCTGATTTTGATGTTGTCAATACAAAGACAACAGCTTTGGTTAATGCAGGATCGGCGCGAATTTCCTCTAGAAATTCCAGACCGTTCATACGCGGCATATTTAAATCAAGCAAGATAATGTAAGGAACTGGAATTTCTCCTGAACGCAACATTTCAATGGCTTCAATGCCATCGCGCGCCCGGTAAATAGGGTTAAGTAATTTTAATTTCTGCAATGCACGCTTGAGAGCCGTTGCATCAATGTCATCGTCTTCAACCATGAGTAGATTGATCTCGCGACATTCATTGGGAGGTGAAGGTGGATACACACGTTCAATCATTTTCCTGTCTCCTGCGAATATTGATGGGCCAGGTAAAACTGAAGCAGGCGCCTCGCCCTTCGGATGCTAAACTGACTTTACCGCCGTAGGTCTCTACAATTTTTTTGATTAGTGCCAGGCCCATACCGCTGCCTTCGAGTTCATCGCGCGGTTTAAGCGTTTGAAACATGCCAAAGACGCGGTTATGAAATTTTTCAGGTATGCCAGGGCCGTCATCACAGATGCTGAATTCAAAACATTTATCATCAATAGTGCGATAGCTGACCTGAATAACACCCTCGGATTTATCGTGGTGTTTTATGGCATTGGAAAAAAGGTTTCGGATAACTAACTCAAAAGGTGTGCTTAAGGTTTTGAACTGCGGAAGGGGGCTTAGGATTTCCAGGCGTAAGCCTGGCTTGTTATTTTGTATTTCAAAAATTTCTGTTACCAGTTGATTGACATCGGTATCGACTATGGCGCCTTCGGCTTTTCCTGCCCTGTAGAACACCAACAGGTCATCCAATAGTTTTTCCATGCGTTGGATGCGATTACGTAACAACTTTGTATGTTCTGCTACTACGGACAAATCGTTTTCAGCGAGGTCTTCTTCTATCCAGGTTGATAGTTGGGCAATCCCCCGCAGGGGGGACTTCAAATCGTGGGATGCTACATAAGCAAAGGTTTCCAATTCTTTATTGCTGCGTTCAAGCTCTTGATTGCTGTATTCCAAGGCAATAGTACGGGCTTCCAGCATTTCGGCATTTTCGATACTCTCGGTAATATCACGTTTGATGGCTGATATACCGACGATTGTGCCGGAGGCGTCTTTAATCGGTGACATGGTGATGGAAACATTAATAATCCTGCCGTCTTTACAGCGCCTGCGCGTTTCGAAATGTTTTATCACCAGGCCGGAACGAACCTTTGTAAGTAACATGTCCTCCTCGGCCATAAGATCTTCTGGAAATATCAACTCTTTAATGGGTTTGCCTATGGCTTCCGCCGCTTTATAGCCAAACATATTCTGTGCGCCAAGGTTCCAGCTGGTAATAATGCCCGTTGTTGTTTTACTGATAATGGCGTCTTCGGAAGATTCAACAATTGCAGAGCGAAGAACTTCCAGGTTATGAAGTTGCGCAAGTGCCAACTCTTCGCGTGTCGTATCAATTGTGGTGCCGAGAACACGCAGTTTGTTTTTACTGTCGTGCTCCACTTTTGCTTTTGCCAATACATACTTGATGCTTCCATCAGGCTGGATAATGCGAAATTTGGAGGAATAAGGTGAAAGGTTTTGAATGGAGTCTTGTAATAATTGCTCAAAATTCTCCAAGTCATCTTGATGGATGCATTGCTTCCATGCCTGGTAGTTGTAAGTAAAATAGTCTTTTTTTCGTCCATAGATTTCAAACATGGCATCATTCCAAATGAGCAAACCATCATCAACATTGTATTCCCATATTCCAATCTGGTTGATGCGGGTAGTCAGTTCCAGGCGTTCGCGGCTTTCATTCAATGCAATTTCAGAGTTGCGGCGTTCGGTAATGTCGACAATTGAGGCCAGCACTTTGAGACCGTCCTTCGTATTGACAGGGGCCAAACCTATTTCCAGCGGGAATTCCTTGCCATCGCGGCGCAAGCCAAAGAGTTCGCGCCCGACCCCCATCATTCGGGGTGAGGGATCGGCAAAAAAGGAATTTCGATTTTGCGCGTGCGAAGCAGCCGCTTTTTGTGGAATTAGTTGCTCTACGGGTTTCCCTAAAAGTTCACTGCGGTCATATCCAAATATTTTTTCTGCCTGCGCATTAAGGATTTCAATAATGCCGCTGTTGTTTACCATAATGATCCCGTTTGGCATGGCCTCAATCACCTGCCTGAGCCGAGTTTCCAAATCCCGCCGCGCGGAAAAACTCTCCTGGAAAACTGCCAGGGCTTTTGCCATATCGCCGACTTCCTGGTCGTGATCTAAAAATGGAATAGGACTGTTTAGCCTTTCCTGGACTACGGCCAACATGGCCAGGCGAATTTTTTGCAATTGGCTGGTGAGGCTGCGTGTAATAAAAGCGGATACAATTACGCCTATTAATAAAAAGCCAATCACAATCACTAAAACCAATTGCTTGGCTTCCTCTTCGGTGCGGGCTACAGAACTATTGAGTTCTGCAATATGCTGCTGGGCTTGCATGCTTATTTTTTCAAGCATGGATTCCAAAACAAGGGCCTGCTCCTGTCCGCGATAAACAGTGCGAAATGCAAAACTTTCAAAATCCTGCTTGTCCAGCAAAACGCAGGATTCAAGCACGTATTTTTTCCATTCATGGATATGGATAATAAGCGAGTCTATGTCATTAGTAAGTGTTGGCTCGCTTTTGCGAATAAATTCCAGGTCGCTGAGGATATGCTTGATGGTAGTATCTAATTGTTCCGGGATGTTATTTGTTATGGCAGTTTCCTGCTGAATGGCAATATTTTTTAACGAACGATTAATAGTGTTTATCTCGTTTTTAATACGCTGCGCTGCGTTATTGGTTTGCAGCGGATTTTCGTACAGTTTATGGGTGATGGAAGATATGCTATGGATTTGCATAAGTGCGATAGAGCCTATAGCGATAACCAGAATAGCCATAAAGCCAAATCCGATAACGATACGTTTGAAGAAATTCAGACGGTTGAAGGCATCGATAGCTGGCAGGTAAATATAAAAAATAATAGAGAGAGAAAATAAGCTGATGCATGTTGCCGTGTGAGGCGCCATCTTTATGCCCAGCCATATAAAAGTGGGTAAGAGACCGATCCCGCGCCCCAGCAACGCAATTACCGCAATGGTAAGCGTGACTAAATTTAAAAATGCAATCGATATTACAAAGGTATGTTGTTGCGATCGGAACAGCAGTAGCGAAATGCCGGCTAGTGTCAGGCAGACGGCAGTAGTGGTTGACATCACATTGCCATCAGTTGCGATTTTATCAGAGCTGGAAATAAACCAGTAATGGATGGCGGTGGAGGCGAGGTCTCCCAGCTCAATCACTGAAAGCACACCTATAGCAGTCACAGCAATTGCGCTTAGCTTCACCACAATGAGGCGGTTATTGATAAGAGCCAGGAGCGCTATACCCAGCAAAATCATACAGATGGCAGTATTGAATGACATTGCCACCACAGTGCGATGTAATTCTCCAAACGCGTGGATATGATGCCACGTGTAAAGTACACCTATACCACACAAGCATAATGTAACGGCGAAAAAGGCAACAGTTAAGCGGGCTTTAAGGGGGGCCTTAAAATTGGTGTAGGGCTGTGCAATCATGCGTTATCTCTACTTCCATATTAATGAGATCATAATCACTTAAGTATTTGTTGGCGCATTTATATCTATGCTGATTAATAATGCCTGGATTTTAATGCTGACAAAATACCTTACATCAAGTGCAATACACGCACACTTTTTAAAATAATAATGGATTTCTAATTGCCTAGAAATAACAATGAATTAGCGGCACTGATAAGTGTATAACCTCTTTTGAAATAGTACAGGGAGTTTGAAGGCAAAAAATATTACATCGCTTTACACCGCATTAAACATTACATTTTATAGGGGTATTTTTAATAACTTTTTACTGTAAGTTATAGTTTTTTATTGTTTTTGATATTTCAAAAAAATGTAATCAAATTTTGGGGGTGCGCGCTTCATTAAAGTAGAGTTCGTTTTCATGTTCCTATTCAAGTGTGAACGCGGATTATAAGGTGCCACCTAAAATATGTTGTATGTCAGATGACATCATAAAGCCAAACAGGCAAGCCTTAGCACGAGGGTGCTGCATCATTAAAATCATCATCTTCAGGCTGCGCCCTCAAGCTGCAATTTGTTACACTGCGCGCCTTTTGAAAGCCCTGTTGAATATGCTTTGCCGGCTTCGCCGCATTTTAAGAGAACCTTCCTTATGTCTAGCTCCAATTTCGCCAACATCCGCATTGTTTTGGTGAATACCACACACCCCGGCAATATCGGCGGTGCTGCACGCGCCATGAAAAATATGGGATTGTCCCGCCTTTACCTGGTTGCGCCCAAGGAGTATCCATCCGATAAGGCAGTGTGGCGCTCAGCAGGTGCGACAGATGTGCTGGATTCGGCGATTGTGGTCGAGACTCTGGATGAGGCCATCGGCGGTTGTTCTCTGGTTGTTGGAACCAGTGCCCGCGAGCGGCGGATTCCCTGGCCTTTGCTTGATCCGCGTGAATGCGGGGAGAGTGTATGGACAGAGGCTGGCCAGCATGAGGTGGCAATTGTTTTTGGTCGCGAAGATCGCGGCCTGACTAATGAAGAGCTGCATAAATGCAATTACCACGTACATATTCCGGCTAACGAAGAATATTCCTCACTTAACCTTGCAACAGCCGTCCAGGTGATTTGTTACGAAGTGCGTATGGCATTTTTGCAGCAATCGGGAGGCAATACCCTGCCGAACCATGCCTGGGATATGCCGCCTGCCGATTCGACCGCTTTGGAAAATTACTATGAGCATCTTGAGCAGACCTTGGCGGGGTTGGGATTTTTGGACCCTCAAAACCCCAAGCAAACCATGACTCGCCTGCGCCGCATGTACAATCGTGTGCGCATGGACCAAATGGAGCTGAATATACTGCGCGGGGTTTTGACAGCCATGCAAAATTACGTTTTTTACACCAATAAAGTCGTGAGTAGGCTGGGTGTAGCTCCCGATATAGACGCATTGCGGGAGGCAGCCAAGCAGGCAGACCAGGCTCCAAAACCTTAACAGGGCGTAGCCGTTAGGTAAGTTATCAATATTTATGCGTTGGAAAACCCATAATAGTTGAGTAAAATGGTAGGATATAAGTCTCAGGTCTACCTCATACTTCAACAGAGCAGGGTTTTTCGTATGCGACTCACCACAAAAGGACGTTACGCCGTGACCGCCATGCTGGATTTGGCGCTTCATACCGAACATGGGCCGGTCAGTTTGGCAGATATTTCGGCGCGCCAAGGTATTTCCTTGTCTTATCTTGAACAGCTCTTTGCTCGTCTACGCCAGTGCAATCTGGTACAGAGTGTAAGGGGTCCTGGTGGTGGCTATCGACTTTTGGGTAATACCCTGGACATTTCTATAGCCCAGGTAGTGGATGCTGTCAGTGAATCACTGGATGCGACCCGCTGTGAAGGTAAAGGTAATTGCCACGATGGTGAGGTTTGCCTGACTCACCATTTATGGAAAGACCTGAGTGAACAGATTCATCAGTTTTTAAGCAATATCAGCCTGGCAGATTTGGTTGCCAGGGGCGATATCCAGGCCGTACGGGAGCGCCAGGATAAGCGTCTGCGAGATCCCAAGCCTGTAGACCGTATTGAGTTAAGTGAAATTTTGTAAGTTTGTTAATGCTTTAGACCTGAGATCAGCGAGTGACCCTTAAGCCTCTATCAGCCTCCTTTCGCAAGCCAGTGTATTTGGACTATGCCGCGACCACACCCGTTGCGCCGGAAGTTGCCATCAGGATGGCCGAATGCCTGACATTTGGAGGTACCTTTGCTAATCCTGCATCCCGCTCCCATTTATTCGGCTGGCAGGCAGAAGAAAAGGTTGAAACTGCGCGTCACCAGGTCGCTGACTTAATAGGCGCTGATCCGCGTGAAATTGTATGGACAAGCGGTGCCACAGAAGCCAACAACCTTGCGCTTAAAGGCGCAGCGGAAGAATACCGCAAGCGACATCGCACCGGCGGGCATATTGTAGTTTCCGCTATAGAACACAAGGCGGTACTCGATCCGGTCAGTTGGTTAGCCGAACAGGGCTTTAAGGTCACGCGCCTGCAGCCCGGTCATGAGGGCATAATTGCGCCGGAGGCAATAAATGCAGCCATTCAAGATGACACCTTCCTGGTGAGCATCATGCAGGTTAACAACGAACTGGGCAGCATCAACGATATCAAAGCCATTAGCGCAGTCTGCAAAGCTCACGGCGTTTTAATGCATTGTGATGCCGCGCAAAGCCTGGGCAAGATTGCAGTAAATGTAAAAGAGTTGGGTGTGGATTTGTTATCGCTTTCGGCGCACAAATTTTACGGCCCCAAAGGTATAGGTGCGCTTTATGTGCACCGTGCCGGTAACCTGAAAGTTGCTGCGCAAATCCACGGTGGTGGCCATGAACGCGGTATGCGTTCCGGTACTCTCGCGACTCACCAATGCGTAGGAATGGGTGAGGCGGCAGAAATTGCGCAACACGTATTGGCGGAAGATGCCTTGCGCATAGCAAGCTTGCGCGACAGCTTATGGGATGGCATTGCCGATTTACCTGCACTCAAACGCAATGGTTCCGTTAGCAATTGCGTCAGCGGGATATTGAATGTGGCGTTTGCGCAGGATGCGCAACATGGTTGTGACGGTGAAGCGCTTTTATTGGCGTTACGAGATATTGCTGTATCAAGCGGTTCGGCCTGTAATTCCGCAAGCATGTCACCCAGCTATGTATTAAAAGCCATAGGTTTAAGCGATGTACAGGCCCAGGCATCCTTACGGTTTAGCGTGGGTCGTTATACCACACGCGAAGAAATTGAATTTGCGATTGAACACATTCGCAGTGTAGTTACCAAGCTGGTTAAAGCTTAGGGTTTAAAACCATGTCTGAACAAGTCGAACATTTGATTAAGAAAGAATACGCTGCCGGTTTTACGACCGACATAGTATCCGAGACCTTGCCGCCCGGTTTGAACGAGGACGTTATTCGTTTTATTTCGGCAAAAAAAAATGAACCGGAATGGTTGCTGGACTGGCGGATCAAAGCCTACAACGCATGGTTAGAAATGACCGAGCCGGAATGGGCTCATGTTAAATACGACGATATAGATTTCCAGGCGGTTTCCTATTATTCCGCGCCCAAATCCATGGATGACAAACCCAAAAGCCTGGATGAAGTTGATCCGGAATTATTGCGCACCTATGAAAAACTCGGCATTCCCCTGCATGAACAAGCAGCCTTGGCCGGTGTCGCTATGGATGTTGTATTTGACTCGGTTTCAGTCGTAACTACCTTTCGTGAAAAGCTGCTGGAAGCTGGTGTTATTTTCTGTTCCATCAGTGAAGCCGTACATAAATATCCGGAGCTGGTTAAAAAATATATTGGCTCAGTCGTTCCGCAAAAAGACAATTATTACGCAGCATTAAACTCGGCTGTATTTTCAGATGGTTCGTTTGTGTATATCCCCAAGGGTGTGCGTTGCCCAATGGAGCTTTCTACCTATTTCCGTATCAACGAACAAAATACCGGCCAGTTTGAGCGCACCTTGATTATTGCCGATGAAGGTTCTCATGTGAGTTATCTTGAAGGTTGTACGGCACCTATGCGCGACGAAAATCAACTCCACGCTGCGGTTGTGGAATTGATTGCGCTCGATAACGCAGAAATTAAATATTCCACTGTACAAAACTGGTATCCCGGCAACGAAGAAGGCATGGGCGGCATTTATAACTTTGTAACCAAGCGCGGTGTATGCCACACCAATGCAAAAATATCCTGGACACAAGTTGAAACAGGCTCAGCGGTTACCTGGAAATACCCCAGCTGCATTTTGCGTGGCGACAATAGTGTTGGTGAATTTTATTCGGTAGCGTTGACTAACAATTACCAGCAGGCCGACACCGGCACCAAGATGATTCATATCGGTAAAAACACCCGTTCAACCATTATTTCCAAAGGTATTTCCGCCGGTAAGAGTTCCAATGCTTACCGCGGCCTGGTGCGTATGAACCCGGGCGCAGAAGGTGCACGCAATTACACGCAATGCGACTCACTATTAATCGGTGATAAATGCGGCGCACACACTTTCCCTTATATAGAAAGTAAAAATCCGACAGCAGTGATTGAACACGAAGCTACCACATCAAAAGTCAGCGATGACCAATTATTCCTTTGCCAACAACGCGGACTCGACGCAGAGAAAGCGGTTTCCATGATCGTTAATGGATTCTGCCGTGAAGTCTTTAAAGAATTACCGATGGAGTTTGCGGTTGAAGCAGGAAAATTGTTAGAAGTGAGTTTGGAAGGGTCTGTGGGTTAGTTTTATTCTGCCACTATACAAAAAAGGCAAAGTCACTGGATCCCCGCTACGCGAAGATGACGACTCCTTGCAAAATTGAGTTAGAGTTTTTTGAATTTGGCACCAACATCTCGTGTGAGCTCCCCGAGCATTGCAGAAAAGTTGGTGTAAAACAAACAGGATGTTTGTTTTAGTGACGATGCGACATGGATGTCGCACCGGAACGACAGCAAGTTTTCGAAACGCGCAGGATCAGGAGTGAGACGAGTCGCCTTTCTTTTGGTTCCTTTTCTTTGGCGAAGCAAAGAAAAGGAACTCGCCAGCAGGCGAAACGAATTTTGAAAAATTATCGGATTAAAAACTTTATGTTACGCATTACTGATTTGTTCGCCAAAGTAGAAGAAAAAGACATCCTAAAAGGCCTGAATCTCACCATTAAACCCGGTGAAGTTCACGCCATTATGGGCCCCAACGGCGCAGGTAAAAGCACTCTGGGTAATGTCTTGTCCGGTCGCGCCGGTTATGAAGTGACCGGCGGTTCAGTGGAGTTTAACGGCAAAGATTTGTTTGAACTGGAAATTGAAGAGCGCGCACGTGAAGGTTTGTTTTTAGCATTCCAATACCCGGTAGAAATTCCCGGTGTCAGTAATATGGAATTTTTAAAAGCCTCGGTCGATGCCAAGCGTAAACACCAGGGCCAACCTGAATTGTCAGCGGTTGAATTTATGAAGCTTGCACGCGAAACCAGTAAGCGCGTAAGCCTGGACCCTGCATTTTTAAAGCGCGGTGTTAATGAAGGTTTTTCTGGCGGTGAAAAAAAACGCAACGAAATCATGCAGATGATGTTGCTGGAGCCCAGCTTATGCATCCTGGATGAAACAGACTCCGGCCTGGATATTGACGCGCTGCAAGTTGTTGCCAATGGCGTGAATGCGATGCGTTCACCTGACCGCAGTTTTATTGTAGTAACACACTACCAGCGTTTACTGGATTATATAGTACCGGACTACGTACACGTGCTGGCCAATGGCCGTATTGTAAAAACCGGCGGCAAAGAGTTGGCGTTGGAGCTGGAAGAAAAAGGCTACGCTTGGCTTGAAGGAGAGACGGTATAACCCATGGCTGACTTTCAACAAAATGCGTTAATGCTTGCTTCCCGGCAAAATAGCCCCGAATGGTTGGCTGGTTTGCGCGCACAGGCTGCAATTGATTGGCATAGTCTTATCTGGCCAACGCGTAAAACTGAACATTGGAAATACACGTCGCTCGCATCGTTGCAAAAAACAACATTTGGCCACATCAAAGACGCACAGCAAGTATTAAGGGCCGATTGGCAAACGGGTTTGGAATTCATTCCGATTGATGCAACGCGCTTAGTATTTGTGGATGGTATTTTTAATCCGCAGGCTTCCAGCAAATTACCTGCGGAAGTTGTACATTTTTCGCAAGCCACAGGCGCGCAGCAAGCCATTATTACGCAATACCTCGGCAAGGTTGTTGAGGGGGCACAGCATATATTTGCCACCTTGAATAATGCCTGGCTGAGTGATGGTATTTTGGTTCATGTACCGCGCAATCAAGCTTTGGCAAAGCCGGTCTATATTGTTCAGGTGTCTACTCGCAGTGCGCAGCCAATATCGGTTAACCAACGTTTATTGGTGGTGTTGGAAGATTCTGCACAGGTAGAAATTATTGAACACTTTGTTTCTACCGCCGACCAGCAACACAATTTTATTAATGCCTTGACGGAAGTTGTAGTGGGCGATAACGCCCGGTTACAGCACTACCGTTTAAATATGGAAGAGGAAAATATCCAACATATCGGCGCTGTGCATATGAATTTGTTGCGCAATGCGCGCGTGCGCGGTTTTACCCTTGCGCTCGGCAGTAAATTAAAGCGTATTGATTACCAGATCAACCATCGCGGTCAAGGTGCCGAGTTGGATTTGCAAGGCATCTATTTGCCGCGCAGCCAGCAAATGGTGGATTATCACAGCAATGTGCAGCATTGGGTTCCCCATTGCACCACCAGTGAGGTATTTCGCGGCATTATCGCCGATTCTGCCCAGGCTGTTTTTAATGGCCGTATTTATATCCATCCGAATGCACAAAAAACCTTGGCGGAATTGAGCAACAAAAATTTACTGACATCCAACAAGGCGGAGATTAACACCAAGCCTGAACTGGAAATCTATGCCGATGATGTTAAGTGTGCACACGGAGCTACTGTCAGCCAGTTAAATGAAACTGCGCTTTACTATTTACAAAGCCGCGGCGTATCGCGCACCGAAGCAGAGGTAATGATGAGCTTTGGTTTTATTAACGAATTGCTGCAACAGATTCAGGAAGTGGCGGTACATAATTATTTATTACCGCGTTTGGCTGCGCTTTTTGGTCGCGACCAAACCTTGCTGGATATTGAGTAAGTTATGGTTGCGCCCCGGTTTGATGTTGAAAAAATTCGCGCGGACTTTCCCATCCTTCACCAGGAAGTTAACGGGCAGCCCCTGGTGTATTTGGATAATGCAGCCACAACGCAAAAACCCAATGCGGTTATTGACGCTATCAGCGATTACTACCGTACTGACAATAGCAATGTGCATCGCGGTGCCCATGCGCTGGCAGATCGTGCTACCGTAAAGTTTGAAGCGGCGCGCACCCTGGTTGCTACTTTTTTGAACTCGCCAAGTGCTGCGCAAATCATTTGGACGCGTGGCACTACCGAAAGTATTAATTTGGTCGCTGCCAGTTGGGGTAGGGCGAATCTGGTTGCGGGTGATCGCGTTCTTGTCTCTGCAATGGAGCATCATTCCAATATTGTGCCCTGGCAATTAATTGCCAAGGCTACGGGCGCCATCGTCGAAGCGATTCCGGTAGATGCCAGCGGCACTATTGATTTAACCGCGTTTGAAACCATGCTTGATGCACGCGTAAAAATGGTCGCGGTTGGTCATGTTTCCAACGCCATGGGTACCATTAATCCCATTGAAAAAATGATTGAGTTGGCGCATGCAATGGGCGCCAGGATTCTTATTGACGGTGCGCAGGCCGTGAGCCATTGGGATGTCGATGTACAGGCGCTTGATTGCGATTTTTATGTATTTTCTGCGCACAAATTATTCGGCCCAACAGGTTTGGGGGTGCTTTACGGCAAGCGTGATATTTTAGATGCCATGCCACCTTATCAAGGCGGTGGCGAGATGATTGAAACAGTGAGTTTTGCGGGCACAACTTTCAATCAATTGCCCTATAAATTTGAAGCGGGAACACCGGATATAGCCGGTGTGATTGGTTTCGGTGCGGCGATTGATTATTTGAATCGCATGGATCGCAAAGCGGCCGCTGCGCATGAGCAGGCATTGCTGGCCTATGCCGAAGAAAAAGCGCGCGCGACCGACGGTATCGAGCTTATAGGTACCTCTGCACACAAAACCAGTGTAATGAGTTTTATGCTGGCAGGGGCACATCCTGCCGATGTTGGTGTCTTATTAGACAAGCAGGGTGTTGCCGTGCGCACCGGCAATCACTGTGCACAGCCGATCATGGATCAGTTCAGAATTCCCGGTACTGTGCGCGCGAGTTTTAGTTTTTATAACACGTTTGAAGAAGTTGATCGTCTGTTTGCGGCGATTGAAAAAGCAAAAATGTTTTTGCTTTAAGGTTTAAAGGGGTCTGTTAAAAGGAGCAGAGTCGAATGCCATTTACTTAAGAAGGGATAACGACTCTTTTCTAAAGAAAAATCCTTAAGTAAGTGCCATTCGGGTGAGGGTTCTTGTAAGTGAAGAGTTTTGTTGCCTAACGAGGTCCTTAACTTAAGGGCTGAGTAAATGCCGAGTCTTGCGTAACATCAAAGGTGAACACCATGAGCGTCGAAACATTTAATCCCCAACAGGAGGTTGTCTCTGTTACACCTTCTGCGGTTGCGCATTTTAAACGTCAATTGCGCAGCCATCAAAGTGCCAAAGCTGTACGTTTGAGTGTAAAGCAAAGCGGTTGTACTGGCTGGATGTATGTTGTGGACCTGGTAGAAGACGGCAAGCCTGATGATCTGCACCTGGCATTGGAGCACGATGTTGAATTACTGATTGACCCGGGCGCGGTGCCGGTTGTCGGTGGTACCGAGATTGATTATGTCACCGAAGGCGTGAATCGCCAGTTGAAATTCAACAATCCGCGTGTAAAAGATTATTGCGGATGCGGTGAAAGTTTTAGCGTCAGTAACTGATATCAGGCAGATTCACAGTGTTGGTCTGAGAAGCCGTTTTTGTTGGGAAATATTATGTCTGAAAGACGCATGGTGGTAGCGCTTGCCGATTGCCCGGCCAGACGGGTGCCGGACGGTACGCCGCTCACCATTCCGCAAGATACCTTTGTCACTATTACCCAGGCCCTGGGCGGTAATTATACGGTGACCTACCACGGCCAGATGGTACGGGTAGACGGTACCGATGCCGACAAGCTTGGGCTTGAAGCAGAAATTATCCATTTTCCGGCGCCCGAAGATGAGCAGATCATTGAAGCGCAGGTCTGGCAAGCATTGGGCAGCGTTTACGATCCTGAAATTCCGGTAGATTTGGTGAACCTGGGCTTGATTTACGGTGTTAAAGTTGACCAGGAGAAAAAGCATGTTGATATTCAAATGACCCTGACGGCGCCGGCCTGCGGCATGGGACCGGTACTAGTGGGCGATGTGGAATACCGTGTGCGCAAGGTGCCCAATGTCAAATCCGTCAAGGTGGAGCTGGTGTTTGACCCGCCGTGGGCTCGCCATATGATGAGTGAAGAAGCCCAACTCGAAACAGGCATGTTCTTTTGACCACTATTGGACGGCCTGGCTGGAGCAGAAGCGGCTTTACGGGCATAATGCCGCCCCTATTTTAATCCCGGATTCCATGCGCATGACCCAGTTTGGTATAGACGTAAGTGCTGAGGATATAGTTGATACCCTCAGTTTTTTTGATTCCTGGGAAGACAGGTACAAATACATTATCGACCTTGGTAAAGAACTGCCCCCCATGCCGGACAGCCTGCGCAGCGATGAACACCTGGTGCGCGGGTGCCAAAGCCAGGTCTGGCTGGTGCACGAACTGCGTGACAACCATCTGTTTTTCCAGGCAGATAGCGACGCGTTTATCGTGAAAGGTTTGTTGGGTGTGGTGTTGGCCGCCTATAACGGCAAAACGCCAGCGCAGATTCAGAAGGTTGATATAGAAGCTTATTTTGCCAGCCTGGACCTCATGCAGCATCTCAGCTCTACCCGTGGTAACGGTCTCAAGGCAATGGTGAAACGAATTCAAGATACCGCTGCAAGTCTTTAATAATCTGCAATTTTTTCCCTTTTGGTGCATATAAAATCAACGCAAACCCGCGTATAATCGCGGGTTTTGTATTTAGGGCCTCCGGCTAAATTCTGCCCAACTCAATTTCAGATAACCTTGGAGATTTACATGGCGGTTGAACAAACTCTTTCCATCATCAAGCCTGATGCTGTAAGTAAAAACCATATCGGTGAAATTATCGCCCGTTTTGAACAAGCCGGTTTGAGTATTGCCGCCCAACGTATGATGCAGTTGAGTGTTGCCCAGGCTGAAGGTTTTTATGCCGAGCACAAAGGTCGTCCTTTCTTTGACGGTTTGGTCAACTTCATGACCTCCGGCCCCGTGGTTGTACAAGTGCTTTCCGGTGAAAATGCCATCCTTCTAAATCGCGAGCTGATGGGTGCAACTGATCCCGCCAAGGCAGCTCCCGGCACTATTCGCGCAGACTTTGCAGAGGCCATTGATCGCAACGCAGTACACGGTTCGGATTCTCCCGCATCAGCTGCACGCGAAATTGCTTACTTCTTTGCATCCAATGAAGTGCTAAGTCGCTGATTATTTTCTTTCGTTAATTATCGTTTCACAGGTACCAACATGGCCGAGCAAGCACTATCACTCACCCCAGCCACTGCAGATGCAGCGCCCGGCTTGGCCAAGGTAAACCTCTTGGGTTTGCCTGAAACAAAATTGATTGCATTTTTTGAATCTATCGGCGAGAAAAAATTTCGCGCAATTCAGGTCATGAAATGGATTCATCAGTACGGTGCCGATAATTTTGATGATATGACCAACGTGAGCAAAGACCTGCGTGCAAAATTAAAAGGCATCGCTGAAATCCGTCCGCCGGAAGTTGTTAAGCAATTGGATTCAGCGGATGGCACACGTAAGTTTTTGATTCGTGTTTCCGGTAATAACGTTGTCGAAACCGTTTTTATTCCGGACGGTGATCGCGGTACGCTCTGTGTGTCATCACAAGTCGGTTGCTCGTTGGATTGCAGTTTTTGTGCAACCGGCAAGCAGGGCTTTAATCGCGACCTGACAGCCGCAGAAATTATCGGCCAGGTATGGATTGCCGCAAAATCTTTCGGGCAACTGGTTGCCAATGGTCCGCGCAGTGTGACCAATGTGGTGATGATGGGCATGGGAGAGCCGCTGCTGAATTTTGATAACGTTGTCGACTCTATGAACCTGATGATGCATGACAATGCTTACGGTATTTCCAAACGTCGCGTAACCTTAAGCACATCAGGTGTGGTGCCGCAACTGGACCGCCTGAGCCAATATACAGATGCCTGCCTTGCGATTTCCCTGCATGCACCTAATGACGAGTTGCGCAATGAGCTGGTACCTATCAATCGCAAGTATCCGATAGCAATGCTGCTTGACTCTGCCAAGCGCTATATTGAAGCCATGCCTGATACACATCGCAAAATAACCATTGAATACACCTTGATCGACCAGGTCAATGATCGTCCCCATCATGCGCATGAACTGGCTGAACTTTTGCGGGACGTACCAGTCAAGATTAACTTGATTCCATTTAACCCCTTTAATCTATCCAACTACAAGCGCGTCAGTAACAATGCCATGCGCAAGTTCCAGGATATCTTGATGGAAGCGGGTTACATTACCACCGTGCGCACTACGCGCGGCGACGACATTGATGCGGCCTGTGGCCAATTGGCAGGCAGCGTAAATGATATTACCAAACGCAGTGAGCGTCATAGGACGCGATTTGAAGAAGCTCAGCCTATAAAAATTATTGGACAATAAGTGAGTGAATCCAGGAAGCCTGTGAAAATAACAGGATGTGGCACTGGTTACATATCAGCGCAGTCCAGTAATTTTCAGCGGGTTCCTGATACTTTCGGAGTAATACAATGCAAAATAATAAGTTATTGTTAAGTTTCAAAAGTGTATGTATTTGCGCCTTAATGACTGTATTTTTAATGGGTTGTGTATCAGAGCAAATTTCGGGTAAGGAAAAAAAAGGCCCGGATAAAAACAAGGCTTTAGAACTGCATGTGCAAATGGCATTAGGCTATGTGGAAAAAGGTAATCGCGACTCAGCGCGGCATCACCTTAACAAAGCTTTTGAGATTGACAGAAGTTCTGCAGCGGCAACCAATGCTATGGCAATGCTCTATCAGCTGGAAGGTGAATCTGCACTTGCAGAAGAGCACTTCAAGCTGGCGCTGAAGCGCGACAAACACCTGACCATCGCGCATAACAACTATGGCATATTTCTTTACAACCAAAAGCGTTATCAGGAGGCCTTTAATCAATTTGAACTGGCCGGTGCTGATTTGGGCTATAACCTTCGCTCACAGGTATTGACCAATGTAGGGCGTTCCGCTTTGAAAATAGGCAATGAAGCACGCGCGCAGGCAGCTTTTGAACACGCCTGTATTTTGGATAAACGAAATGCCGATGCCTTTATAGAATTGGCTGATATTAATTTTCAAAAGCAGGAATATGCAGATGCCAAGCGCAACCTGGATGTATTTGCCTCTATCGCGGATCACACCGCGCGCAGCCTGGCATTGGCCATACGTCTGGAGCGTGTTTTTGGAAATAGGGACAAAGAAGCAAGTTTGGCTTTGATGTTGAAAAATAACTTCCCTTATTCCAAAGAGTATTTGGAATATAAACAACGAAATTCTAACTGAGGTTCCCATGGTTGACGCGAATGACTCGCAATCGATTAAGGAATTATCGCCTGGTGCAATGTTACTTCAGGGTCGCTTGCAGGCAGGTTTAACTCAGGAGCAAGTTGCCAAAGAGCTGTACATGACTGTTTACAAGGTTAAGGCCTTGGAGGCGGACGATTACAAACGCTTGAATTCTGATACTTTTGCGCGGGGCTATATCCGGGCCTATGCAAATTTGGTCAAGCTTGATGTCACCGCAGTGTTGGCTGCCTACGATAAATTGCTGGAAGAGCTGAACCCGCAACCTGCTGTGTCAGCACAGGCTGCCGCGGCCGAAACCGGCCATCGTGGTGCATGGCAGTTTTTAATTGTTATTGCTGCGTTTTTTGCGGGCTTGTGGCTGATATCGGTATGGTTTTTTGATAATCGCAGTGAGGCGCAATACGTTATTGTTCCGGAAAAGCTGTCTCCGGCTGTATCAACAAAGGTTCAGCCCTCTGCGCTTGCAGCTCCTGCAACAGCAGGCCAAATAGTCACTGACAGTTCATCATCAGCTGAAGCGGACAAGACCAACATGGCTGCCGTTACGGCGGCGAGCCTGGGTTCTGCGGTAGCTGCAAACAGTAAAGGCGCGCAAACAAGTTCTGCCATTGTTCAAAGCGCCTCAAGTGCTAATGGTAATGTGGTTAAGAAAACGGTTCTTGATGAACTTGATTTGTCATTTCGTGCTGAATCCTGGCTGGAAGTGAGCGACTCGCGCGGTGATGTGCTTGCCACCGAATTACAACCTCGCGGCAGCAACATAAAGCTGGTAGGTGTTGCACCGTTTGATGTGAAATTGGGTAATGCGCCGGCAGTTGATATTCAGCTCAACGGCAAAAAAATTGATGTGATTCCACTGGTGGGATCAAACGTATTAGTGTTGAAAGTCGGCAATTAAATTAATAATTGCAGTCTTGTTAAGGTAGAAGTATGCATTGTGAATCACCCATTAAACGTCGTAAGTCTCGCCAGATTATGGTCGGTAATGTCCCCGTTGGCGGAGATGCCCCCATTTCTGTGCAGAGCATGACCAACACTGAAACAACCAATGTTGTTGCTACTGTAGAGCAAATTCGACGTATTCAATCAGCCGGTGCGGATATTGTGCGTGTTTCCGTTCCCAGTATGGAGGCTGCCGAAGCATTTGGGCAAATTCGCAAGCAGGTTAATATCCCATTAGTGGCAGATATTCACTTTGATTACAAGATTGCGTTGCGGGTAGCTGATTTAGGTGTGGATTGTCTGCGTATTAACCCCGGCAATATCGGGCGCGAAGATCGCGTTCGAGCGGTAGTCGATAAGGCACGCGATTTGAATATTCCGATCCGTATCGGTGTTAACGCAGGCTCACTTGAAAAAGATCTGCAAAAAAAATACGGTGAGCCAACACCGGATGCACTGGTTGAATCAGCATTGCGTCACGTCGAAATTTTAAATGACCTTGATTTTCATAATTTCAAAGTCAGTGTAAAGGCATCCGATGTTTTTATGGCAGTGGCGGCCTACCGTAAGCTGGCGGTCCTTATTGAACAACCACTGCATTTGGGAATCACTGAGGCAGGTGTATTACGTGCCGGCACGGTTAAATCGGCGGTAGGTTTGGGCGCACTTTTGATGGACGGCATCGGCGATACAGTGCGTATTTCACTGGCGGCCGATCCTGTTGAAGAAATTAAGGTAGGTTGGGATTTGCTGCGCAGTTTGAAGTTGCGCAGTAAAGGCGTAAATTTTATTGCCTGCCCAAGTTGTTCACGTCAAAACTTTGATGTGATTAAAACCATGAATGAACTTGAGGCCAGGGTAGAAGATATAACCACGCCTATTGATGTCGCCGTCATAGGTTGCATCGTAAATGGCCCTGGTGAAGCTAAAGAAGCCGACCTGGGCTTGACCGGCGGTACACCCAATAACCTGGTGTATGTCGATGGCGAACCCAACCATAAAATCAGTAATGAAAATCTGGTGGATAACCTTGAAAAACTGATTCGTGAAAAAGTCGCTTTAAAAGAACAGAAATTGGCTGAAGATGAAAAAAATATTATTGCGCGTGCGTAACCGTAACGCTTGGGTGAGTTAGGACATTATTTTGAAAAAAATACAAGCTATCCGCGGAATGAATGATTTATTGCCTGGCGATTCTGCCGTTTGGCAATATGTTGAAGCCACTGTCGCCGATATTCTGCAACGTTATGCTTATCAGGAAATCCGTTTTCCGATTTTGGAATCTACGGATTTGTTTAAGCGGTCCATCGGTGAGGTAACCGATATTGTTGAAAAGGAGATGTATACCTTCGATGATCGCAACGGTGAGAGCGTCACTTTGCGGCCGGAAGGCACGGCGAGTTGTGTGCGTGCCTGCGAAGAACACGGTTTGCTGTACAATCAAACCCAGCGCTTGTGGTATAGGGGACCCATGTTTCGCTATGAGCGTCCCCAGAAAGGTCGTTATCGCCAGTTCCATCAAATTGGAGTAGAAACCTTTGGCATGGACGGTCCGGATATAGATGCTGAGGTTTTATTATTAAGCGCGCGTATCCTGCGTGAACTCGGCGCAGCAAGTTTTGTCTCATTGCAGGTCAATTCACTGGGCGACGCAGGTTCCCGAGCTGCATACAAAGAGGCTTTGGTTGCCTATTTGGAAAACCATAAAGACAAATTGGATGATGACAGCCAACGTCGCTTGACAACGAATCCCCTGCGTATATTGGATAGTAAAGAAGCTGGTACCCAGGCATTACTTGATAGTGCACCGGTCTTGCTGGATTATTTGGATGACGCATCGCGCCTGCATTTTGAACAGCTCAAAAGTTTGCTGGATGCGGCCGGGATTCCCTATCAGGTAAATCCGCGTCTGGTAAGGGGCCTGGATTATTACGGTAAAACAGCCTTTGAATGGGTAACGGATAAACTGGGCGCGCAAAGTACAGTCTGTGCAGGTGGCCGTTATGATAATTTGGTAGAGCAACTCGGCGGTAAACCAACGCCGGCCGTAGGTTTTGGTATAGGCCTCGAGCGATTGGTGCTGCTGTTGCAGGCTATTGATGCGCTCCCCAAAAACCTGGGAAAAATTGCAGATGTATATGTGGTTGCAGTTGGCAATGTACAAAAAGAAGCATTCCAACTGGCAGAAAACCTGCGCAACAATTTACCAAGCCTGCGAGTAATCAGTCATTGCGGCGGTGGGAGTTTCAAGAATCAATTAAAAAAGGCTGACAAGAGTACTGCCAGCCTCGCGTTGATTTTAGGTGAAGACGAAGTGGCAAAAGCCGTAGTTGCAGTAAAGTTTTTGCGCGAAGAACAGCCGCAGCAAATAGTTTCACTCAGCGACATTATTACATTTTTAAAAAATCGCATATAAATTTTACATTATGAATATTAGGAGTTCATTGTGAGCGTACATTTGACCGAAGAAGAACAATTAGAAGTATTAAAGCGCTGGTGGAAAGATTACGGTAAAACCATCATTGTCGCGATTGTAGCGGCTATTGTTATTTATTTTGCCTGGACGAACTGGCAGGAAAAGCAAAAATCCAACGCTGAATCGGCATCTGCGCATTACGATGAGTTGGTTAAGCTGTTGAATGTTGAACCCGGTAAAACACTGTCAGATGCTGATAAAGCAAGTGCTGAACATATTGCCAACGAGCTAAAAGAAAAAAATGGAAATACCCTGTACGCACAAGGCGCAGCGTTTTATCTTGCAAAGTCTGCGGTAGATGCCGGAAATTTGGATAAGGCGATCAGTGAGTTGCAATGGATTTTGTCTTCCAAACCTGATATTGCCACAGCGCAATTGGCGCGCGTTCGTTTGGCGCGAGTCTATGTGGCTAAAGCCGCCTATGCTGAAGCGCAGGCGCAATTGTCCGAAGAACCCAGTAAAGCATTTGTGTCTGAGTACTCTGAAGTGAAAGGCGATATTTTGAAAGCCCAGGGCAATAAAGAGGCTGCCGTTACTGCCTATAAAAAAGCGCTTGAAACCACCGATCCTCAACATCAAGAGCGCATCATGGTTTTGCAAATGAAAGTCGATGAGCTGAAAACCACCACTGAGGAGAAAGCCCAATGAGGCATTTGAAATGGGGCCTGTTGCTTTGTGCCCTGATGCTATCCGGCTGTGCATTTTTTGCCAAAAAAACTGGCCAGGAGCCGATGGATCTGAATAGTTTTAAAGAGACAGCCAGGCTTCACACGCTATGGAGTCGTGGAGTGGGTGACGGTCAAGGTATAGGATTGACGCAGCTGACACCTGCGATAGACAAAGACAAAATATACAGCGTAGACCACGAAGGTATAGTGATTGCACTAAACCTGAAAACAGGAAAAACCCTGTGGTCCAAAAAGGTGACTAAAGAAGTGACCGGCTGGGCAGGCAAAGTTGTTTACCTGTTTAAAACAAAAGATTTAAACCACGGTATAACCGGTGGCATCAGCTATGCCGATGGATTGCTCTATATCGGTAATTACGAAGGCGAAGTGATTGCTCTCTCAGCCACCAATGGTAAAGAAGTGTGGCGCAAACCAGTGAAAGGTGAAATTTCATCGATACCCCAAAGCAACGGTGAAGTCGTTGCGGTGCAAACCATGAACGGTAAGTTATTTGTGCTTGATGCAAAAACCGGTGCAGATAAATGGTTCTTTGAGAATCCTCCGCCGGTTTTAACCTTGCGCGGTTCAGCTGCTCCCTTAGTGACTGATACAGCAATTTATGCCGGTTTTGCTAATGGCCGTTTAATGGCATTTAATCCTGGCAACGGTTTGATTATTTGGGAGCAACGTATGGCTCTGCCAAAAGGTCGCTCTGAGCTGGATCGGATGGTCGACATTCATGCGAGCCCGTTGCTGAAAGACGGCATTTTATTTGTCGGCACCTACCAGGGCCGTATTGCCGCAGTGGCTCGCGGTACAGGTGCCAGTGTTTGGGCTATTGATGGTTCTACTACCGAAAACCTTGCTGCTTCTGACGATAAGCTTTTTGTGAGTCACAGTGACGGTAAAGTCATTGCGTACAGCCTGACATCGGGTGAACAGCTTTGGCAGAATGAAAAGCTTTTGCGCCGTCGTCTCGGCGGTCCGCAAGTGTTTGGTGATTATGTTGCAGTCACCGATTTCGAAGGCTATATGCACGTCTTAAATCAGTCTGACGGCGAGTTTGCTGCGCGTGACCGCGTAGATCGCAGTGGTGTAACTGCGCCCATGTTGACTGATGGCACTACGCTGTATGTTTATGGTAACGGCGGAAGCCTCAGGGCTCTTACTGCATCACCTAAAAAATAAGCGTAAGTTTGAGTTATTTGTTAGAGCCACTTAAGGAGGAAACTTCTTAAGTGGTTGATTTTTTTGTGGCACGGTAGTTTTACTCCAGGCTAAAACCATGCTTCGTCGCTTTAATTAATTGATGTATTCATTATGATTCCTGTAATTGCTCTTGTCGGCCGACCCAATGTCGGAAAATCTACACTGTTCAACCGCCTCACCCGCAGTCGTGATGCGTTGGTGGCCGATTATCCGGGGTTAACTCGCGACCGCAAATATGGTGAAGGTCGTTTTGAAGAGCGCCGCTTTATTTTGATTGACACCGGAGGTATCAGCGGCGAAGAAGAAGGCATAGACAGCATGATGGCCGGTCAATCCCTGATGGCGATTGATGAGGCGGATATTGTTTTATTTATTTTGGATAGCCGCTCCGGTTTGCATCCTGCTGATCATATGATTGCCAAACATTTGCGGGTGCACAATAAAAAGACTTATTTGGTTGCCAACAAGATTGACGGTATGGATCCGGATATTGCGTTGGCACCATTCTATGAGTTGGGCCTGGGTGAAATTTTTGCGACCACGGCCACCCATGGCCGCGGTGTAAAATCCATGATGGAAGAAGTCCTTGCCGAAGTTCCGGAATTTGCCGAGGACGAGGAAGTAGAGCTTGCCAAAGGTATAAAAATTGCCGTTGTAGGTCGTCCCAATGTTGGCAAGTCTACACTGGTCAATCGCTTGTTGGGCGAGGAACGTGTTGTTGTTTACGATCAACCGGGAACTACCCGCGACAGCATTTATATCAATTACGAACGCTTTGGAAAAAACTATACGCTGATTGACACGGCCGGTGTTCGCCGCCGTAAAAATATTGATTTAGTGGTGGAAAAATTTTCCATTGTAAAAACCATGCAAGCTATCAGCGATGCCAATGTAGTGGTCCTGGTCATGGATGCCAGCGAAGGTGTAGTTGAACAGGATTTACATTTAATGGGCACCACCATTGAAGCGGGCAGGGCGCTGGTTATCGCGTTGAACAAATGGGATGGTTTGGAAGATGCCCATAAGCAATATGTCAAAAATGAAATTGAACGTCGATTGCGTTTTGTGGATTTCGCCACTATTCATTTTATTTCTGCGTTGCACGGTACGGGCGTGGGTAACCTCTACAAATCTATCGAAGAAGCATACCAGTCAGCCACAGATAAATTTTCTACCAACTACCTTACCCGTATCCTTGAAGATGCAGTGCGCGAGCACCAGCCGCCAATGATCCAGGGGCGCCGTATTAAATTGCGTTATGCGCATCCCGGTGGCCACAATCCACCTATAGTGGTTATCCACGGTAACCAAACCGCCGATATTCCAAGCCATTACACCAAGTACCTGGAAAAGACCTTCAGGCGAGTGATGGATTTACACGGTACACCTATTCGCATTGAATATCGCACCAGTGAAAATCCTTACGCCGAAAAGAAAAAGAAAGAAACGCGCAGCGAATACATTAAAAAGCGCCGTTTGGAAAATGCCCATTCACGTAAAAAATAAGGGCGCCAGGTGTTGTGGAACCAGGTGGTAAGGAAGCGCGGAACGGTGCTTTACTGATTCTTTTTCAGGTCATGTACGGTTTGCAAATATGTCGGTTTTTTTGCAAGAATCGGCCTGCCCTGGAGTGTTTTTATTAGTGCAAAATCCCATCTACAGCGTAAAATTTTATAGCTATCGCTATTGCCTGTTATGAATAATCTATTAGTTGTTCTTGTTTGCCTGTTTATTGGACTATTGCTCCAAAGACACCGTCGCTTGCCTGAATCATTCGCTTTATCGCTGAACACCTATGTTATCTACGTTGCACTGCCGGCCTTAATCCTCTTTGAAATTCCTCACTTACAGCTGGATTCGCGGGCGCTCTTGCCGATTATATTTGCCTGGGCAATGATGTGCTGCAGCGGTTTATTTGTATGGATATTTGCAAAGCGTGCCGGTTGGTCGCGTTCCGTAACGGGTGTGTTGATGCTAACAGTGCCCTTGGGCAATACCGGATTTGTCGGTATTCCCCTGGTGGAAGCGCTCCTGGGTAGTGAAGCTGTGCCCTACGCGATCCTGTACGATCAATTTGGGACTTTTATAGCCTTAAACACGCTCGGCAGTTTTATTGCTGCTTATTACAGCGGCAATTCGCTCTCCTGGAAAAGCCTGGTGCGAACGATTGTAACTTTCCCTCCGTTTATCGCATTGATACTGGCGCTTATCCTTTTACCTTTACAATTTTCCGGTGGGTTCTCTGCGGTATTACAAAAAATCTCATCTACACTTGTACCAGTTGTCATGGTTGCGGTGGGTTTACAGTGGCGACTGCGCCTCGAGCGGGAAATGATTAGCCCATTGCTGGTAGGGCTTGTCGCTACATTATTTTTAACACCCTTACTGGCGTGGACGATGTTGCAACTTTTAGGTATTCATAATTTGGCTGCCCAGGTTGTGGTTTTAGAAGCGGCAATGCCTGCAATGATTTCTGCGGGTGTGTTGGCTGTTAACTATCAGTTAGCGCCGCGTTTGGCGTCCAGCCTGGTGGGTTACAGTTTATTGCTGTCCTTGTTGACAGTTTGGGCATGGAGGCAGTTCATATAACTATGTATTGTGGGTAGGGCATGTTAAGACTCATAACTAATAATAAATCTCATACATACGATCCACTTAAACCAGACACTTACCTGTTGCGTTTGGCATCTGTCAGCCAGGAATGCGGTGCATTTTTTACCGACGATATCTATAACGATCAAGGCCTCATACTGGTACACAAAGATACGCTGGTTTCTCCGCAGATTACTGCCCTCATCCATCCCCATCGCCTGAAAAAACCGCTTGAGGGCTGCGTTCGTTTGGAGCGTGAATTAACGACCCATCAACTTGAGCAGCACTTTATTGAACTTATGCAGCAAGATGATTTCCTGGTCGCATTGAATGAGCATCAAGACATAGCTTCTTTGATCAGGCAATATTTACCTTACTATGAAAAATTTCCGCTGCTGCGGCAAAAAATCAGTGTGATGGCATTGGTTATGCCGGAGTTATTTTTACGCACCATTTCCTGTGTATGGTTGTCACTGTTGATTGCAAAAGAAATGCGATGCAGTGAAAGAGGATGTGTTGATATTTTTTTGGCTGCCTTAAGCCATGATATCGGCATGTTGCATTTGGACATGTATATATTGGAAGAAAAAGGCTCTTTATCCCCGGAAGATTGGCGGCACATTCAGGAGCATGTATTTATAGGTGCAACCTTATTAAAGCAAATGCCCCATATGCCGCTTGAAGTGATAGAAGCGGTTTATGAGCATCATGAGCGTTGCGATGGTACAGGCTATCCAACAGGTTGTGTTGAAAGTGAGCTGAGTTATGCCGGTAAAATCCTGGGCCTTGCCGACTCGGTTATTGCTATTTTCTACAATCGCTTTAAGCATCAGCATCGTACCTGGCGTGAAGTAATTCTTGTTATCCAGATGAATGCGCAAGCCTATTTTTATCGACATGACGAGATATTGGCTACCTTGTGGCGACGCAGCGAAATGCCCTTTAAAAATGTTGTTCAGGGGGACGAATTATCAGAATTTATAGGAGAACTTCTGCGTGAGCGGGAATACCTGAGCAATTGGTTTAAGGTCTTGTGCGATAGTCTTTTACCGCTCGGCTTTACCCACGGTGACCGCCACTTGCACGCTTTGCAGAACGTAATGTTACATCTCAGTACATCGGTCAAAGGTTCCGGCATTTTTGATCCCGAACTTTCTACCTGGTTGCGGCAGGTGGATTTGGCAGAGGATAAGGAATCTTATCGAAAAATTGAGAAAGCGCATGTACAGCAACAAGAGATTGTATTTCATTTGCAACGCCTTAACCGCATGATGCAGCTTTACACAGACAGGGATGATTGCAAATCAACATACATTAAAGTGGCATTGCTAAAAGCGCTTGAAGATGTCAACAGATTGGTGCATTAAACAAAACGGTATTTAGCTTCGTTAAGTATTTTGATGTGCCGTTATGATTTATCCCAAAAACAGGATGACCCAAAAGCCTACTTCGCACCCCACAATTAACCATAAAAGCATTTCTTATTTCCCTGTTATTTTAAAACACGATTTATTGCTGATGCCAAAAGGGCTGTCCGATAGTGGGAGTGCTCGGACTTGCGGTTTGGCGTTTCTGCATTAAGCCTGCGCTGTAAGCTTTTCTTCCTGCATCAATTGCATCTGCAAATGCTTCAGCCATAAGCGGTGGATTATGTGCTTTGGCAACGGCTGTATTTAATAAAATGCCGTCAAACCCCATTTCCATTGCCTCGGCTGCCTGGGAGGGGGCTCCAAGACCTGCATCAATGATCATGGGTATGTCGCGAATGCGTTCGCGCAATGTATGTAAATTGTAGCGATTCAAAAGGCCTTGCCCGGTTCCTATAGGTGCGCCCCAGGGCATTAATACCTGGCAACCAACATCCAGCAAACGTTTGCATAAAATCAAATCGTCGGTGCAATAAGGTAAAACTTTAAATCCTTTTTTAATCAGTATGCCGGATGCTTCAACCAAGCCAAATGGATCAGGTTGCAAATTATAGTCATCACCCACGACTTCCAACTTAATCCAGTCGGTATCAAAAATTTCGCGGGACATTTCTGCCAGGGTCACTGCTTCTTTCACCGATTTACAACCCGCTGTATTGGGTAATAAACGACAACCGCTCTCTTGAATAAATTGCCAAATAGCATCGCCAGAGCGATCTGCCGGATTTTGCCTGCGCAATCCAAGGGTAACAATTTCAGCACGTGACCGGACAATCGAATCGCGCATTAATTGCGGTGATGCATAAAGCGCCGTACCTAACAAAAAACGGCTGGAAAATGTTTCACCATAGAGGGTGAAATCGTTTGCAGGTAGTGTAGGTTTATAACTCATGGTTAGCCGCCTCCAACGGGTTTTACTATGTCGATAAGATCTCCCGCTTCCAAACGACGTTCGCCATAGGTAGAACGCGGAACAAATTCACCGTTAATCGCAACGGCAATTTTGGTGCCTTCAAGGCCCCACTGCGACAAAGCCTCGCTTAACAAAATCTTGTCCGCAATGGTTTGGGGCTCATTGTTTAAACTGATGTTTATCATATTAATCAATCATGTTTGTTGGAGAGCGTCATTCCCACTGCGCGAGGATGAAGACTCTCTATTTTGCAAAGGTGAATTATGGATTTAATAATTCATTAAAAATATTTTCATCTCTCTTAAAAATATGCGCCAGAATATTTTCCACGACTGCAGGCGCCAATAAATATCCGTGCCGAAATAAACCGTTCGCGGTAATCAATCCATCTTGAACCAGAACCTTTGGCAAATTATCCATATAGGCGGGGCGCAAATTAGTATCCATTTCAATAATGCGCGCCTCTGCAAAAGCTGGTGACACTGTGTAAAGCGCACTACTTAACTCCAGGGATGATTGCAAGGTAACTGGCGAACGATCCTCGCTTTCAATCTGGGTGGCGCCAATCATAAATCGATTGCCGGGTTTGGGAACAATATAAAGTTGGTAGCGTGGATGCATGAGGCGAACAGGGCGATGTAAATGTATTTCTCTGGTTTCAACGTGTAAGGTTTCGCCGCGTACACCGCGCAGTTTTGGATCTTGCGTTTTAGCACCCAGACCGCGGCAATCAATCACTACATCAAAATATTCTTCAGTGGTTTCGGTAGTAATTTTATAGGCTTCTACATCTACGCGAGTAAATTCACGCAGGCTTGTCCCCAGCGCTTTTATTTCATGTCCAATTGCCGCGAGCAGTTCGCGGTTATCCACATGGCCTTCTTCAGCAAGAAATAATCCGTGCGTAAATTGCGGGTTTATATCAGGTTCCAGTTGGTGTATTTGTTGTTGATTAACGCGGTGGTAGCTGTTGCATTGTGGGATGACAAATTGCAGTTCGCGTTCGAATTGGTCGAGTTCGCTAACGTCTTGCGGATGCGCAATAACCAGGCTGCCACGTTTAAAAAAGAAGGTTTGCGTTGTGTTCAGGTTTTGCAACCATTGTGGCCATTGTTCCAGCGCAAATTGCCCCATGCGATAAATATTTTCATCAGAGACAACGGCTTCGCTCAGCGGTGCGATCATGCCCGCCGCAGTGAACGCAGCAGCGCGATCTGTTTGAGCTCTATCTGGCGTAAAACTACCTGACTCAAATAGCGTGACTTTGCAATTGGCCTGCAATAATTGCCATGCAAGCAGGCGCCCCAATAAACCTGCACCGGCAATTGCAATATTGTGCGGAACGTAATGTGTCATTGTGCCTCGAAGGTGTTGAGTTGAGGCAGGGATGTGAAACGAGGTGGAATGAGTCCAGAAACACCTTGTTCCCTCCGCAGGTCTCAACCTGATCAGGTTCTACGGATTGGGCCGAACCCATCTCAGCCTTCGTATGTTCACTAAAAAAGTGGACACCAGGGCGCTCCGACAAGAAAGTCGATAATATACTTGGCTGGGTTGGCAAGTGCAATCAGCACAAGCTTCGTCTTCGACAAGAGAGCGTTAGCTTGGTGGCAGGACAGTAATCGTAAGGGGTAGGAAAGTGCGGATATTGCTTATTGAAGACGATCAGATGATTGGCGAATCCATTGCAGAAAGCCTGCGAAATGGTGGTCACGCAGTGGATTGGGTCAAAGATGGTGAGAGCGGTTTGGCGGCAATGGCTTGTGAACATTACGATCTTCTGCTACTCGATTTGGGCTTGCCGCACTGTGACGGTTTATCGGTATTGCGCAAGGTGCGCCAGCAACAAAACCCCTTACCCATTATTATTTTAACTGCGCGTGATTCCGTAGCAGACCGCATTGCAGGCCTGGATGCCGGGGCTGACGATTACCTCATCAAACCTTTCGTTATGGCGGAGTTAAGTGCACGTATGCGCGCAGTGGCGCGCCGTCAATTGGCAAATGCTGTTGGTCCCCATATCAGTAACGGTATCATTTCATTAGACCCTGCAACCCGTGAAGCTTATTTGGTCGATTGCTCGCCTGTGCGTTTGTCTGCGCGTGAATTTGCGTTATTGGAAGCATTGCTTATGCGGCCGGGCGCTATCTTGTCGCGAGCAGAATTGGAAGAAAGAATTTACGGCTGGGGTTCAGAGATAGAAAGCAATGCGGTGGAATTTATAATCCATTCTTTGCGAAAAAAATTTGGCAGTCACATCATTAAAAATATTCGGGGGCTGGGGTGGATGGTCACAAAGGCAAGTTAAAGAATTCCTTGCAGTTTCGTTTATCGGTTAGCGTAGCCATTACCATTCTGGTGGTGGCTATTCTCTCTGGTGTATTTGCGTATTTCTGGGCTTTTGAAGAAGCAATTGAATTGCAGGATGAACAACTTATCCAACTGGCCGCTTTGGTTAATTACCAGCGGATTAACCAGCCCAATTCGATGGCGGAAATTGAAGTTTCCCGCGTTGATCCAGAATCGCATTTTGTTGTGCAATGGCTTGATTCTGCTCCCGGACAAATCCGGGAGCTACCGGATTTGCCGCAAGATCTAATGGAAGGTTTGCACACCATGGTATTGCAAGGAATGAGTTGGCGTTTGTATGTCAAAAAAGTTCTTACTGGACAACGCGTTGCTGTTGCACAACAAACCGAGGTGCGTGATGAAATTGCGCGTACCAGTGCATTAAATGTACTCATTCCATTGATCATCTTGATTCCGCTATTGCTGGCGGGGGTTGCCTATTTAAGCCGGCAGGTGTTTGCACCTTTGCGAAACATGGCCAGCCAGCTCGACGAGAATAATAACAACAATCTCACTCCTTTATCGGAGGAGGGCCTTGCTTCGGAAATATCTCCGTTTGTCAGGGCCATTAATCGTTTACTGCATCGCATTGGTGAATTTGTTGAAAATCAGCGCAAATTTTCCCGGGATGCTGCTCATGAACTCAGGTCACCGCTCACCGCGATTTCCCTGCAGGCAGAACGCTTGGTTGAACTCAGCGCGGGATCGGAATTGCATGCACGATTAATCAGTTTGCATAAGGCAACTGAGCGAACCCGCACACTGATAGAACAATTATTAGTCAGTGCTCGCGTTCAAGAAGATCATCGGCTGGTAAAAATACCGGTTTCACTAAAGGATGTATTACGTGAAGTCCTGGAAGATTTGTTGCCATTGGCTGATGTAAAAACAATTGGGATTTCGGTAGAAGGGGATGATGTGGTGGTTTTTAGTGAGGCGATAGATTTACAAATACTCATTAAAAACCTGATTGATAATGCCATCCGTTACACGCCACCGAATGGCGTGATAAAAATTTGTCTTAAGGAAGGTGAATGTGCGACGGAAGTGATCGTAAAAGATTCGGGGCCGGGTATTCCCCTCGCAGAGCAGTCCAGGGTGTTCGATACCTTTTACCGGGTGCCGGGCAATGAGCAGCTAGGATCAGGTTTGGGTTTATCTATTGTCAAAATTATTGCCAAGCGCCTGGGCCTGGACGTTACTCTCTACAATAATCCCGATCAGGTGGGTTTATCGGTTCGGGTTATTTTTCCCAAATAAACGAGGTTCTGCCAGAACTGTTTGAACATGGTTTTGTTGAACATCACGTAATAAAGTGAAAGTGAAAAAAACCAACATAGACCTAATGTCCACAAATCGTGCGAAATAAAATGCGCACCGCGAACTTGCTGTGCAATTCCCAGCATGGCACCCGCGATCATGGCAGTCACTAATCCCGCCCAGCGCCATTGCGATTGGTAACAGCATCCAAAAAAATAAAGTGCGATCCAGGCGTAACCGGCACTGGCTTGTCCCGCTGGAAAACAGCCTGAACCGTTTCGTAAAAAAAGTTGTTCCGCAACAGTATGGTAATAAAGTGTTCCGCCATAGCGTGCAAATTCCCAAGGACAAGAAATGGCAAGCGATGCTTTCAACAGGCTTACCATCAAACTGCTACCCGCAACCGCAAACACCAGGTAAGCGAGCGGCTTGCGGTGCCTGGTATAGGCTTTATTGGCATAGCTCGCTATTAGCAAGCTTATACAAATCACTCCCACTCCTATCGATAAATCATGACCACCTTTGTGGAAGAAATTTTCGGTTAACCAATGATTTTTCCATGCCCAGGTTCCTCCCTGGAGCGCGTATAAATAATCAGCGAGCCGTTCATCAATGTTAAAAAAATTGATCAGGAATGTGAGAAAAACCAGGATTGATAGCGGGTAGAGAATATGGGCAGCGACTTTTTTTTCAGTATTGATTGACATGGCATGTGTATCCAGGGACAGGCATGCAACATCTTAAATATGAAAACTTAGGCGAGACTTAGTAACTGTAAGACAGAGTAATCACAAATCAGAAAGAGTAACTGTAAGTCAGAAAGAGTAGCTATAAACCAGAAAGAAAAGTGCTTAGGTGAAGGAATGATAAAGTTGATTAATGACTGGTTTTTTCCACCACGGCAGTGAACTGGCCTTTGGCGAGACGAGTGTTAACCCTGTCACCAGGTTTGATCTGGTCGGTGCTGGTTATGGGAGTATTTTCGGATGCCGGTGTTACCAGTGCGAAGCCGCGCTCCAGGGTGTTAAGCGGACTCAAGGTATTCAACATTCGCACGGCTTCATTAAAGCGCTGATGCTTTTGGATAAAGATGCTTGATTGTGTTTTGATCAATTGCTGGCGCGCCAACTGAAACCTGTGGGTGAGCTGGATTAACCGGGTTTGCGGATGTTGGGCTTTTTGGCGAAGCACTAAAGTGTTCAATTTGTTTTGTGAATGTGTAAGCGCTCTTTGGATGGCGTTTTGCAATCGTATTTCCAGTGCATCACAGCGCTGGGATTGTTGTTCCAGTTTGTCTTTCGGATGGCGCAAGCGCGAGCGCAGCCATTGGATTTTTTGTTGCCAATGATTGAGCTTTCGTTGCAGGGCCTCTTCCAGCAGTACTTCAAACCCAATAAATTTATCCAGCCAATCTTCACCATCCGGTGTGACTAATTCTGCGGCGGCTGACGGAGTAGGCGCGCGTAAGTCTGCTACAAAATCGGCGATGGTAAAATCCACTTCATGGCCAACGGCGCTAACGATTGGCAATTCGCTGGCAAAGATGGCGCGCGCGACTACTTCTTCATTGAATGGCCACAAGTCCTCTAATGAGCCACCACCACGCCCAACAATAACCACATCAAACAGCTTGGCCCGGTTTGCCAGGGCTATGGCTTTTACGATTTGGGGGGCTGCTTCTTTACCTTGCACTGCCACCGGGATAAGGGTGACGGGAATAGCAGGAAAACGCCGTTCCAGCACATTTAAGATGTCACGAATAGCGGCACCTGTCGGCGATGTGATAACCGCTATGTGTTTGGGGATCAGTGGCAGGGACTTTTTGTGTTCGGGTTCGAATAAACCTTCACGCGCGAGTTTTGCTTTTAACTCATCGAAAGCGCGTTGCAGTGCTCCTGCACCGGCTTCTTCCATGTGTTCAGCGATAATTTGGTAATCACCCCTGCCTTCATAGAGACTGACCCGGGCACGGATCAAGACATGCTGGCCTTGTTGCGGCTTAAACCTCACCATCATATTGCGGTTGCGGAACATGGCACAGCGTACCTGGGCATCGCTATCTTTTAGTGTGAAATACCAGTGGCCTGAAGAGGGAACAGAGACGTTCGACAATTCACCTTCTACCCACAGCAGTGGCAAATGGGTTTCCAGTAATTGTTTGGCACGACGATTGAGCTGACTAACGCTGATGATTTCGCGCTCGGGCAGGCTGGGTCGGTCGGGCTGATTAAAAAGGTCAGGGCTGTTCATGGGTCGCATTTTAGGGGAAGGCGACTAAAATCGATAGCTTGAATTTGCCAGGGTGATTACCACTAGCTATTGTGTTTTGTGTTTACCCATTAGCGCTAAGTCGTTATAATTCCGCGTTTATTTTCTACGGTGTGCCCGCTTAGGGTTGAGGTTAGTTGGTATGTTGCGAATTGCTGAAGAAGCCCTCACATTTGATGATGTCTTGTTGGTACCCGGTTTTTCCGATGTGACACCGAAAGATGTATCCCTGAAAACCCAGCTGACCCGCAAAATTCAGTTAAATATTCCCCTTATCTCTGCCGCTATGGATACTGTGACTGAATCCCGTTTGGCAATTGCGATTGCCCAAGACGGCGGCATTGGTATTATCCACAAAAGCATGTCTATTGAAGAACAAGCCGCTGAAGTGCGCGCGGTAAAGAAATTTGAAGCTGGCGTGGTTAAAGACCCTATCACAATCGAGTCAAACGCAACTATCCGCGAACTGATTGCACTCACACGCAAGAACAACATCTCCGGTGTGCCGGTGATGCAAGCAGGCAATCTGGTTGGCATAGTTACTGGCCGCGATGTGCGTTTTGAAACCAACCTGGATGCCAGTGTTTCCAGCATCATGACGCCAAAATCCCAGTTAGTGACCGTGAAAGAGGGCGTGTCTGCCGAAGAAGTGCGCAACCTGCTGCACAAGCATCGCATCGAAAAAGTGTTGGTGGTAAATGATAACTTTGAGTTGCGTGGTTTGATCACGGTAAAAGACATCAATAAAGCAGAAAAATACCCCAATGCTTGTAAAGATCCCGAAGGTCGTTTGCGCGTAGGCGCAAGCGTGGGAACCAGCCGCGATACAGATGCACGTGTCGACGCATTGGTTGAGGCAGGTGTTGATGTATTGGTTGTCGATACCGCCCACGGTCACTCCAAAAATGTATTGGATCGCGTCCGTGCGATCAAAGCCAAATATCCGGATGTACAAGTTATTGGCGGCAACATTGCTACCGGTGCTGCGGCCCTGGCGTTGGTTGAAGCAGGCGCAGACGCTGTTAAAGTCGGTATTGGCCCGGGTTCTATTTGTACTACCCGTATTGTCAGCGGTGTGGGTGTCCCACAAATTTCTGCGATTGCCAATGTGGTAGCTGCACTTCAAGGTACCGGTGTTCCCGCCATTGCAGATGGCGGTATCCGCTACTCGGGTGATATTGCCAAGGCAATCGTTGCCGGTGCCCATGCGGTCATGATGGGTTCCATGTTTGCAGGCACCGAAGAAGCTCCGGGTGAAGTTGAGTTGTACCAGGGCCGTACTTACAAGGCATATCGTGGTATGGGCTCTCTGGGCGCAATGGCGCAAACCCAGGGTTCTTCTGACCGTTATTTTCAGGATGCCAGCGCTGGTGCAGAAAAGTTGGTGCCAGAAGGTATTGAAGGTCGTGTTCCTTATAAAGGCGCATTGACTGCAATCATCCATCAGATGATGGGCGGTGTGCGCTCTGCAATGGGTTATACCGGATGTCCGGATTTGGAAACTATGCGCACCAAACCCGAGTTTGTACGTGTGACCTCTGCCGGTATGGGTGAGAGCCACGTTCACGACGTTCAAATTACGAAAGAAGCACCCAATTACCCAATTGGCGGCAGATAATTTTTTCTTGCATGATTGACGCAAAAACTCGGGTAAGCCCCGAGTTTTTTATTTCAGAATTGGTGTTATCGAGAACAGTCTGGAGTGTGGCTTGATGAAAATTCATATTCCAATAGAAGTCGTCATTCTCATGTAGCGACAATAACGATCCACTATCAAAGATTTTACTTTACGTTCAACAGGAAACAGCATGACTCACGATATTCACGCACAGCGAATTCTTATTTTGGATTTCGGTTCGCAATACACGCAACTTATCGCACGTCGCGTGCGTGAAATTGGTGTGTTCTCTGAAATTCGTGCCTGGGATATGAGTGATGAAGAAATTCGCGCTTACAACCCAAAAGGTATCATCCTTGCCGGCGGCCCTGAATCCGTTCATGAAGCCAATTCCCCGCGCGCGCCTCAGGCAGCATTTGATTTGGGTGTGCCCGTGTTTGGTATTTGCTATGGCATGCAAACCATGGCTGAGCAAATGGGCGGTGCTGTTGAAGGTTCAAATATCCGTGAGTTTGGTTACGCGCAAGTTAAAGTCCTGGGTGATAGCGAAATATTTAAAGATATTAAAGATCATGTTGATCACGACGGCAGTGCTCTACTTGATGTATGGATGAGTCACGGCGACAAAGTGACCAAAATGCCGGAAGGCTTTAGCATCCTTGCATCAACACCCTCTTGCCCAATTGCTGGCATGTACAACGAAACCAAAAAATTCTACGGCGTACAATTCCATCCAGAAGTGACGCACACCTTGCAGGGCCAACGCATTTACGAACACTTTATTTTAAATATTTGCGGTTGTGAGCCTTTGTGGACGCCTGCGAATATTGTTGAGGATGCGATCAAAAAAGTTCGCGAGCAAGTAGGAACTGATAAGGTGTTGCTTGGCCTTTCCGGCGGAGTCGACTCGTCAGTGGTTGCAGCATTACTGCACAAAGCCATCGGGAAACAGCTCACCTGCGTATTTGTAGACAACGGCTTGTTGCGCAAAAACGAAGGTGATCAGGTAATGGATATGTTCGCCAAAAACATGGGTGTAACAGTTATACGTGCAGATGCCCAGGATCAATTTTTAACTAAATTGAAAGGCGAAAATGACCCGGAGAAAAAACGTAAAATCATCGGCGGTACATTTATCGATGTCTTCGATGCCGAAGCTACCAAACTGAAAGATGTTAAGTGGTTGGCACAAGGCACCATTTATCCTGATGTTATTGAATCTGCTGCTGCAAAAACCGGTAAAGCTCACGTTATTAAATCGCATCATAATGTCGGTGGTTTGCCGGACGATATGGCCTTCAAACTGGTTGAACCCTTGCGCGAATTATTCAAAGACGAAGTGCGTAAAATCGGTTTGGAATTAGGTTTGCCTTACGATATGGTTTATCGCCATCCATTCCCCGGCCCAGGCTTGGGCGTGCGTATTCTCGGTGAAGTGAAAAAAGAATACGCCGATATTTTGCGCGAAGCTGACGCCATCTTTTTAGAAGAATTACACGCAGCTGGTTGGTACCACAAAACCTCGCAAGCCTTTGCCGTATTCCTGCCGGTTAAATCTGTAGGCGTAGTGGGTGACGGCCGCCGTTATGAGTGGGTGATCTCTTTGCGTGCTGTAGAAACAATCGACTTTATGACCGCACGTTGGGCACATTTACCCTATGAATTACTGGAAAAAGTTTCCGGTCGGATCATCAACGAAATCTCTGGCGTGTCACGCGTTTGCTACGATGTATCGAGCAAGCCACCAGCGACGATTGAGTGGGAATAATCCACTAAGTTAAGGAGGTTCATTTATGAAGCCAGATTTTGATGCCGCCCTGCAAAGTCATTTTGAAGCTATAGCCAAGCGTGATTTGCAAGCGTTCAAATCGCATCTCACGCGTAGCGACACCCTTTATACCATTGTTCAAAACGGACATGCATTTACAACACCTGTGGAAACCATCGCTATTCATGAGCAGTGGTTTAAAGACCCCAACTGGATTTGGGAGGGGTCGGTAGTTCATAAGGTAGTAGGGGAAGACATGGCTATGGCTTTGGTCAAATATCACTATCGCGCAACGGCAGATGATGTACCGGTCAGCAGCTGGCTTACTTATGTTTTTCAATTGCAGGACAATCAATGGCGAATCTTGCACGATCAAAATACAGCACTTGATTATATCGCTTTTGCCCGTGCAGCCGGAATTGATATTTCATAGGTTCTTTGGCTATTGGTAAATCTCACAAGCGCTGGCTATCGCGCTGAAACAGCAGTTTTAATGTGGTGTTAATTTTATATGGAAAAATTAAAGGCTCACCATAATAAAAAAAACTTGTGGCTTATTATTGCAGCTGTACTCAATGCAGTTGCCGCATTCATGCATCTTTGCTGCATTTATGTGGGCGCACCCCTATTTCGTTTTCTCGGTACAGAAGCAATGGCACGAATGTATGAAGCAGGTAATTACAGTCATCCTGTTGCCGTTTGCTTGGTGCTGGCAACTATCCTATCGGTCTGGTCTGCCTATGCGCTCTCTGGTGCGGGGGTTATCCCTAAGCTCCCATTGTTACGGTTTGTGTTAGTCGGCATCGCAACGGTTTATTTACTGCGCGGCATATCCTTTCCTTTCATCATGCCCTATTTTCCTGAAAATACTATGCTGTTTTGGTACTGCTCTTCAGCCATAGTGTTTACCCTTGGTTTAATACATCTTATTGGTATTAAACAGGTATGGACGCAACTATAATTTTTGCTGGAAGCCAATTGAACAGGTCATACCATTTTTAAAATAATATCCCACTCTGTCTTAGTAACAGGTTGGGTTGATAGCCGCGCTTGTTTGATTAATAGCATATTAGCCAATAGTGGGTTTGCTTTGATCTCTGCAAGAGAAACCAGGCGCGGAAAAATGTATGTCAATTGAATATCCACCGAAAACCAGCGCGGGTTTTCCGGGGTGGATTTCGGATCGTAGTAATTGCTTTCAGGATTGAACTGGGTTGGGTCAGGGTAGGCGGTTTTAACTACTCTGGCGGTACCGACTACGCCAACATTTTTACAACTGCTGTGATAAATAAAAACCTCATCACCTAATGCTACTTGGTCGCGTAAAAAATTACGGGCCTGGTAATTGCGAATTCCATCCCAGCGCCCGATTTTTTTTTGCGCGGCATTGAGATGATCAATACCGTAAATATGAGGTTCGGCTTTAAAGAGCCAGTAGTTTTTGCTCATGCTTTTTCTTCCGCAAACGATGAACCCTGTTTGCGTCCTAAGGTAATTCTTGCGAGACCGTCGGTGCAGGACGACCCACATGGATGTGGGAAGTTTCCCGAAGCGACGGGATCGACGTCGAGCCTACAGGGATGTATTTACGGCGTGTCTCGTGAGGATTACTTTAGGATGCAAGCCCTCTTTACAACCAAGCACTCAATCGATCTGCTGTTTCCTGGTTCACAATATCAACAGCAATTTTGCGTTTCGCTATATCGACTTCTTTAACCAGTACATGTACTTTTTCATCCAGCCGATAGGTCTTACCTGCGATACTTAGGCTTAAGCGTCGCGAATCAAACTGTGCTTTTATTTCACTGTCGCGTGGTACGAGCGGGGCATAGCCTTCAATACCTAAGTCATCCAAACGTACACCAATGCCATTTGAGTTGACCAAACCAATAGTGGCAGTGTGCAGTGTATCTATGTGTTGTGTCATAAATTGACATTGCAGCCACAGCTCTAAATAACGGCATGCCTGGCGGCCTGCATTTAATTGGTCCTGCAATTGAATCGCCAGTGCTTGCGCATCGGTTGCAATTGCAGGCTCACCACGCAAAATACGTTTGATGGCAAGGTGGTTATAAAAATCGTTATAGCGGCGAATAGGTGAAGTCACCATGGCATAGGCATTAAAGCCCAGGCCAAAATGGGGAATGTGCTCAAAAGACAATGAACCCGCTTGCAACATTCTTTGTAAGAGCGACAGCAAAGGCGCATTTTTGGGATTTTGGCTTGGGTTAGTGCGCAACTCTTTAAATAAGCGTTGGAAATGTTCCAGTCGCGTCAGGTCAGCGGCACATAATCCGGCGGCAATCAAATTGGGGCGATCTTCATTGATTAAGCTGATGGCGTCATTCAAACGTTCAGGACGGAAACCAATATGAGTAGAAAAAATTCCATATCCTGGATGTTTGACAAATAATTCGCCCGCACAAATATTGGTGGCCAGCATGGCTTCTTCAATCATGCGGTGTGCAATATTACGTTCGCGCTTATCCACATGGTCAATTTTTTTCTGCTCGTTGAGGATAAAAAAGTAATCGGCCTTTTCATCCATCACCAATGCATTGGTTAACCGATAATCTGCACGCGCGTGTGCAAAATTCCGGACGACGGTGAGCATGGATTTGATTTCATCGCTCACATTGTAGCCAGCTTCATGTAAAGTTTTAACACCATTTAGATGGTCGGCTACGGCCTGGTAACTTAATTTATAGTGCGAGCGAATTTGCGCTTCGGCAAATTCGTAGTGAGAAATTGCACCATCCCTTGCTATCTGGATTTTGCAGATCAATGCCGGACGTTTTTTTTCCGGCACCAACGAATAAGTGTCGTGCGATAACTCTGGCGGCAACATGGTGATGGATTGCCCCAGCAAATAAACTGTGCTTGCCCGTTCGCGCGCGGCCAATTCCAGTGGACTGCCGATGTCAATTTGTTTGCTGGGATCGGCGATTGCGGTAATTAATTCCCAGCCGTGTTCGGTTGCGGTGATATAAATCGCATCATCCATATCGCGCGTGTTTTCGGCATCAATAGTGATGAAGGGCAGGTGGGTCAAATCGAGTTCACCGCTGTCGAAAACCAGGGGTGACCAATTGATACTGCTGGCGTGATTTTGCGCGGGTGCGGGCCATTCATGGGGTAATTGGAATTTTGCGACTGTGTAGCGATGTTCTACACCCGGCTCATCAAGGTTACCCAGGCGCGCCATGACTTTTACCTGGGCTTTGCCATCGTTGAACGGGTGGCGAACCAAATTACAACGAACAAAATCATCCACCTCCAGACCTTTGCGATCTTGTGGGGGTACAAACAGCCAACGGGTAAAGTTGGGGATATCAGGTTCGACAAAAAAATTATTACCTTTACTGACGTAGCGTCCGACAAATTCTTTGAGTGAGCTGTTGAGCAGCTTTTCCAACCTGGCTTCGAGTTGATCCTTGTTGTTGGTGGTTATTTCCACTTCAACGCGGTCATCAGGCAATACGCGCAACATTTGCTCGGGGTCGAGAAATGCTTCGCGTCCATCGTCCAGAATCACAAACCCAAAGCGTTTGGTTGTGCTGCGTACTGTGCCTTGGGCTATATCTTTCCGGGCGACCAGGGTGGTTTTTAATTGAGCTAATTGCTGCAGGGCAGAGTTAGTGAGCATGGGGACAACTTAATAGGAGAAATAATGGTGCGAATCATAACAGCAATTGTATCCGTCCAGAACAAAAGGCTGGCATCGATAGCATAGGGATTCGTGCTCGCCGGAATTCTGTAAATTGACCCATAGCAATGGGCTATGTTTGTAGTAATATCGCAGAAGGTATTGATTCATTGATAGTTTTTACAGGTTTGATTGCATGGAATTACTGAACCAACTCATGCTGTTTGGTGCGGCGCTGTTTATTATCAGCATTCTTGCCAGCACATTATCGCCGCGCATGGGAATGCCGCTGTTGTTGGTATTTTTGATTATCGGCATGTTAGCCGGTGAAGACGGTTTTTTAGGCATGCAGTTCCAAAATGTTAAAACCGCCTACTTCATGGGTTCCCTCGCCCTGGCAGTCATTTTGTTTGATGGTGGTTTGCGCACCGAGATCCATTTATTTCGTATAGGGCTGCGGCCTGCACTGTCTCTCGCTACATTGGGTGTTGCGGTTACTGTAGGTGTGTGTGGCCTGCTGGCGGCCTGGATTCTGGACTTGTCCTGGGTTCAGGGATTGCTGTTGGGTTCTATTGTTGGTTCTACCGATGCTGCCGCTGTCTTTTCTGTGCTGACTATGCAGGGGCTTGCACTCAAGTCCCGGGTCGGTGCTGCCCTGGAAATTGAGTCCGGCCTTAACGATCCTATGGCTGTGTTCCTTACGGTTATGTTTGTCGAGTTAATGGGCCATAGCCATGGAACCCATTTCAGCTGGTTGATGCTGGGCGAGTTTGTATGGGAAATGGGTGCGGGTTCAGTGGTAGGGATATTGGGTGGCCGGATCCTGGCCTATGCCGTTGGGCGTTTGCAGTTAAGTCCGGGCTTGTATCCGCTGCTGGCATTGTTTGGCGGTATTTTTATTTTCGCGTTGGCTTCGGTGCTGAACGCCAGTGGATTTTTGGCAGTCTACCTGGCGGGCTTGATGGTCGGTAATCGTGTATCGCGCGGGCTGCTTAATATCCAGCGCTTCCATGACGGAATTGCCTGGCTGGCGCAGATCAGTCTGTTTTTAATGCTGGGGGTATTGGTTTCACCGCACAGTTTGGTGGAGTACGCATCCAGTGCGTTGCTGGTGGCTATGGTGCTGATGTTTATAGCGCGTCCCCTGGCAGTATGGTTGTGTTTACTGCCGTTCCAGTTTTCATGGCAGGAAAAAACCTTTATCAGCTGGGTTGGCTTGCGCGGTGCAGTGCCCATTGTGCTTGCCATGTTCCCGTGGCTGGCGGGTGTCCCCGAGTGGAATTTCTTTTTTAATATCGCTTTCTTTATCGTGTTGATTTCACTCTTGGTGCAAGGTTGGACGGTGGGTCCCGTCGCGAAATGGCTGAACCTCAATGTACCTACCAGCAGCTCCCGCCTGCAGCGGGTTGAACTCGGTTTGCCTGGCCAGATCGGCCATGAGTTTGTCGGCTACAAACTGGCAGAGGGCAGTCCCGCGTTGCGCCGTACGGTTGGAAATCTAAGCTTGCCCAACAAGGTTCAACTCGTTTGTTTGCTGCGCGATGGGCATCCCTTAAGCTTGCTGCCAGAGCAAAAATTCCTGGCCGATGATCATATATTTTTCCTAAGCCTTCCTGCCGAGCTTGAGGCGCTCGATAAAATGCTGGTGGGTATGCAGGAAAACGAGCGTCTATCTGTCCAGGCATTCTTTGGTGAATTCGTATTGACCTCGCGCGCAAAGCTGTCTGATTTGAGCATGGTGTATAACTTTCCTGCACCGCCGGACATGGCCAACTGGAGTATTGGCCGTTATATTTTCAGTAAATATCGCCAACCCGTGGTAGGTGACAGGGTTGCGTTAGGGCAGGTGGAGTTCGTTGTATTGGCAATGAAAGGCCAGCGGTTGGTTAAGGTGGGTTTAAAACTCAATAAATAAAACAGCCCTTATAAGCCATAGAAAAGTCAAAGCACCTTAACAGGGGCTTTTTACCATCCTAAATAGGCAATTGGGTGGTGTATTTGATCTGTTTTAGGGAGAAGGTAGAGTGAATGCTGCCTACATTGGGGAGTTTTAACAGGGTTTTTCGCAAGAGCTGTTCATACTCTTCAACACTGTTGATAACTATCTGCAACACATAGTCTTTATCGCCACTGGTGGAATAGCATTCTACGATTTCAGGGATTGACTGGACCGCCGCTTCGAAGGTGCTCAGGGCGTCTTCATCGTGGTTTTTGGCAGTTACAAACGCATGCACCCGCACGCCAAGGTCTATTTTTTTGGCATCCAGCAGGGTTACCTTACCGCGGATCACCCCTTCTGCCTCAAGGCGCTTCAAGCGGCGCCAGCAGGGCGTGTGAGAAAGGCCGATCAGGTTACCTAAATCAGCCATCGAAACATCAGCATTTTCCTGGAGGGCGCGCAGGATTTTACGATCGTATTCGTCCAATTCTACCTTTGACGTCATTTTTTAACCTCATAATGGTACATATCGGCGCAATTGTAGGATGAAATATCTCGCTAGACAACAGAAAGAGGATGGCGCTAATTTCGTATTTTAGGGCGAACCTGCGGGATGTGCACTTTTAACGCCGCTGAAATGGTGAGGCGCGGAAGTTGCCGATTCTTGCCCAGACGTCGTTCAAGGTTGTGATTGGACGCTTGGACGTGTATCGTAACGCCTTTTTTACCGGTGCTTTTTGTGCGCGTGTTGGCATTTATAAGATGACCATAGGCTGCGGGATAACCTGGCTTTAGGCACTAGAATAATTTTGAGGAGCAATCCGTAATGAGAGTGATTTTGTTGGGCGCACCTGGTGCAGGTAAGGGTACACAAGCGCAGCTGATTATGGAGAAATTTGGTATTCCCCAAATATCTACCGGCGATATGTTACGCGCAGCTGTTAAAGCGGGAACCCCATTAGGTTTGCAGGCAAAAGATATTATGGAAGCAGGCGGCCTGGTGTCGGACGACTTGATTATTGCACTGGTGAAGGAGCGCATTTTGCAAAGTGATTGTAAAAATGGTTTCCTGTTTGACGGTTTTCCCCGCACGATTCCACAGGCTGAAGCCCTGCTCGATGCAGGTGTACATATCGACCACGTTATTGAAATTGATGTGCCTGATGAAGAGATAGTGGCGCGCCTGAGCGGCCGTCGCGTGCATGAAGCTTCGGGTCGTGTATATCATCTGGTGCACAATGCGCCGAAAGTGGCGGGTCATGATGATTTTACCGGTGAGCCTTTGATTCAGCGCCTTGATGATCAGGAAGAAACTGTACGCAAGCGTTTAAGTGTCTATCATGCCCAGACCAAACCTCTGGTAGGTTTCTATCAAAACCTGGCAGCGAGCGGAAAACGCAATGCCCCTGTATATACGCGCATTGACGGTATTGGCAGTGTAGATTCTATCCGCCAACAGTTACTCTCTGTGTTGAGTTAATCCTGGTGAACCTGTTAAAAAAATAGGCTCACGGGGAGCCTATTTTTTTAACAGGTTTTTTTATCCTATTGTTTACGATTTATCATGACAAACATTCTTGCGCTTGATGCTTCCACTGATGCCTGTTCCGTGGCCTTATATCAGGATGGTGCAACCAGCCATATTTTTGAACTGGCAGCCAAAAGCCACACACAACGCCTGTTGCCGATGGTGGATGACATATTGCGCGCTGCCGGTTGCAAGCTGCATGACCTGGATGCTATTGCCTACGGTCGCGGCCCGGGTTCATTTACGGGTTTGCGTATCTGCATGGGCGTTGTCCAGGGTTTGGCATTTGGAGCTGGCCTGCCGGTAATTCCGGTGTCAACCTTGCAGGCTATGGCGCAGGGCTTTCTGATGGAGAATCCACATATATCCCTCCCCTTATTGGTTGCCCTGGATGCGCGCATGGATGAAATATATTGGGGTTTATGGAGTGCAGATAAACTTCCGCAGCCGCTCAGTACAGAATATGTAATGAAACCAGCCGATGTGTGCAAACAGACGTTGCTGGTTGAACTGGAACAACAATTTGTAGCCATAGGGCCAGGCTGGCACTATGCGGAATTGCAAAATATCAAACCTGCGCTTGCAATCCAGGACGTGCATCCCAATGCATTGCATATGTTAGCCGCGGCTGTTAATGCGTTTCACAAGGGTGAATACCAATCGGTTTTAGAGGCGCAGCCGGTGTATTTGCGCGATTCAGTTTCCTGGCAAAAGCGCCAGCGTATACGCACACAGCCTCTTTAACAGAGGAAAATTTGCAGGTAAAAATGATGACAAACCTATTGGCGCAGACTGAATTCAATCGGCAACTTTTACATTTTCTGCAAGCTTCACCCACCCCATTCCACGCTGCCGCAACTATGGCCAGCCAGTTATCAGCAGCAGGCTTTGAAGAGTTGCAGGATGTAGATGCATGGAACTTACAAGCAGGCAAACGCTATTTTGTAAAGCGCAATGATTCTTCGATTATTGCATTTGTATACGGTAAAAAAGATTTGCTCTCTACCGGTATCCGCATGTTTGGCGCTCACACAGACAGCCCTTGTTTGAAAGTGAAACCTCAGCCTGAACTCAACCGGAAAGGTTATATGCAATTGGGCGTTGAAGTTTACGGCGGTGCACTTTTGGCTCCCTGGTTTGATCGCGATTTATCCTTGGCTGGTCGCGTTACCTATAAAACATTCGATAACAAAGTTGCCAGTGCACTTATTGATTTTGAGCAGGCTGTTGCGACAATCCCCAGTTTGGCAATTCACCTGGATCGTGAAGTGAACAACAACCGCAGCATTAATGCGCAAAAGGATATTGTGCCGGTAGTCTTGCAATTGGCGCCCGAGCAAAGCCTCACGCCCCATTTTAAATCCATCTTATTGGCGCAATTGCAGCAGCAATATCCACAAGCGCTTGCGGCCGGTATTCTGGATTATGAAATCAGCCTTTATGATACCCAGCCGCCGTCATTGATCGGCTTGCAGCAGGATTTTATTGCCAGTGCACGGCTCGATAATTTACTCAGTTGCTTTGTGGGTTTGCAGGCAATCCTAAACGCCGATAGCGACTTATCAAGCCTGTTGGTTTGTACCGATCATGAAGAAGTTGGGAGTACATCCTGCTGTGGTGCCAAGGGCCCTATGTTGCAACAATTTTTAGAGCGTTTGATCCCCGATAGTGAAACCCGTTTTCGCACCATTGAAAATTCGTTAATGATTTCTGCCGACAATGCGCATGGTGTGCATCCGAATTTTATGGATCGTCATGATGAAAACCATGGGCCTTTGTTAAATCGTGGCCCAGTGGTAAAAGTGAATGCAAACCAACGTTATGCCACCACCAGTGAGACCGGCGGTTTTTTTATGTGGCTGTGTGAGCAGAACCAGGTGCCGGTACAGGTGTTTGTAGCGAGAACCGATATGGGTTGCGGTAGCACCATCGGCCCTATTGTGGCGTCTGAAGTTGGTGTAAAAACCATTGATGTGGGTGTGCCGACTTTTGCCATGCATTCAATTCGCGAGCTTGCCGGTATCGCTGATGCGCACTATCTCTATCAACTTGCCACTGCTTTTTATCAGCATCCGGAGGCTTTGCGTTTCCAGTAGTTTTTTTCGTATTGAGTGTGACCTGGTCCTAGGACTTGCTAATTTATCGCCGTTTTTTTGTCAGGGCTGTTTATAATTTTCCATACAGCATATCTGATACATGTATCTATAGGCGTCACTATGAAACTCACGCACGAATTACTTGCCCGGTTTTCTCCTTTCAATACGCTGGCCTTTGATTATTTGTCCAAAGTTATGGAGAAAGCCAGTGTAAAAGAATACAGCAAGGGAACGATTATTTTTAAGCGCGGGCGCGAATTACGTGAGTTATTTTACCTTGTCAGCGGTGATGTGGATTTAATTGATTCACAATTTGAGGTGACATCTATTAGCAGTGAAACTGAACCTTATAGTGTGCCGCTCAACAGCACTTCACCTACCAAAGTATCGGCAGTAGCAAAATCTGAAGTAGTCATCTTATCGGTTGAAAGTGATTTTTCGGATTTGGTACTTGCCTGGAGTGAAAGTGGAAACGAGCAGGCGTCTGAAGACGATGCAGATAATTCGGAGCCAGCTTCAGCGGAAGAAGGTGATTGGATGTCAAGCCTGTTGCAGTCACCTTTTTTCAATAAAATCCCACCGGGAAATATTCGTCAGTTATTTTTACGTTTTAAATCGCAAAAGGTTGCCGCTGATGAAATTATTATTAAAGAAGGTGAGCGCGGCGAATTCTTTTACGTACTGGAAGTCGGCAGCGCCAAGGTTGTCGATAAGCAAGGCAATATTTTAGCGGCGTTACGTCCTGGCGATTATTTTGGTGAAGAATCCCTGGTGGGAGATACCACGCGCAACGCTACCGTCATTATGCTCACACCCGGAAAATTAATGTCGCTTGAAAAAAGTGATTTCCTGACTTTATTGCAAGAGCCGGTGCGCCGTTATATTACCTATGAAGAACTCACCAAGGCCGGTGAAGCGCAAAACCCTTACCAGATTATTGATGTTCGCCTTTCGGTTGAGCGTCGCTTTCAATCAGTTGCCAACAGCCGCAATATTCCGTTGAGCCACTTGCGTAAAAATTTGCCCAGCCTCGATCAATCCTTGATTTATGTGGTGACTGATGATGCGGGTCGCAGAGCCGATGTTGCGGCACAACTCTTAACCCAAGCCGGTTATGAAACCCTTATATTGCAGGATGCCGGCCTGCACCATGTGGACAATAAATAAACCATCGTCTTTTTAACATTCCGGGTACGCTAGCCACAGTGCTGCCTGTATAATGTGCCCCTTATCATTTCTTATCGTTAAACCCATTACCTTAAACCAAGAAGTATAACCATGAGTAAGCAGCGTGTTCTCACCGGTATTACCACGACCGGAACTCCTCATTTAGGGAATTATGTAGGTGCAATCCGTCCGGCCATTGTGGCCAGTGAACGTGCCGATGTGCAGTCTTTTTATTTTCTTGCAGATTTCCATGCATTGATAAAATGCCATGACCCATTATTAGTCCATCAATCAACTCGCGAAATTGCGGCCACCTGGCTTGCCTTGGGATTGAATACTGATAACGCGATTTTTTATCGCCAATCAGACGTGCCTGAAATTCCGGAGTTGTGCTGGTTGCTGACTTGTATGGCTGCCAAAGGTTTGATGAACCGTGCCCATGCCTACAAGGCATCGGTAGATGCCAATGTGGCAGCAGGTGAAGATCCTGATTTTGGAATTACCATGGGTTTATATTCTTATCCGATTTTAATGGCGGCTGACATCTTGATGTTTAACGCCCACAAAGTCCCGGTGGGCAAAGACCAAATCCAGCACATTGAAATGGCGCGCGATATAGCGGCGCGATTTAACCATCACTATGGGGAACATTTCGTTTTGCCCGATGCCCTGGTTGATGACAATGTGGCGGTACTGCAAGGGCTGGACGGTCGGAAAATGAGTAAAAGCTACGGCAATACTATTCCTTTGTTCCTGCCGGAAAAACAATTAAAAAAATCCATTAATAAAATTATTACCAACCTGCTGGAACCCGGCGAGCCGAAAGATGCTGATAGCTCAACGGTCTTTCAGCTGTGGCAGGCATTTGCAACACCGGAGCAGACTGCACAAATGCGTCAGGCTTTTGCGGAGGGCATCGCCTGGGGCGAAGCCAAAAAGCAATTGTTTGAATTGATCAATGGACATGTAGGTGCAGCGCGCGAAAAATACGAAGCGCTGTTAGCCACGCCTGCGCATATTGAGGATATTTTACACATGGGCGCAGAAAAAGCGCGCGCGCACAGTAAGCCGATGTTAGAAAAATTGCGCGCAGCCGTAGGCATTAAAAAAATTCAGTAATATATCCCGGCGATGCCGGGGTGTTTAATTCCGACCGGTTTTTTGTGTATCCAAGATGATTCGGGATTTTCCGGTGGTTTGTCGGCAGTATTATGCCGACACGTTACACAGCGCCAGTGGTCAGTCAGCCTGCGATAACACCTCATAGATACCTTGGGTCAACTGACGTAATTCCTGCTCGTTAATAATAAATGGCGGCATCAGATACACGAGCTTGCCAAAGGGCCTTACCCAAATTCCACGTTCCACAAATCGAGGTTGCCATTCAGCGACTTTGGCAGCTTCGTCTAGTTCCACTACACCTATGGCTCCCAATACCCTTACGTCAACTACTCCAGGTAAAGTGCGGCAGGTTTCCAGTTCCTGTTTTAATTGGGTTTCAATGCGTGCTACTTTTTTTTGCCAATCAGTTTTGATTAATAATTCTATACTTGCATTGGCAGCAGCACAGGCGAGGGGGTTCGCCATGAAAGTCGGTCCGTGCATAAATACATTACTGGAACCCCGGCATATACCGTCGCTGACTTTATCGTTGCACAGCGTGGCGGCCAGTGTGATGTAACCGCCGGTTAATGCTTTGCCTATGCACATGATATCCGGGCTGATAGCGGCATGCTCACAGGCAAATAGTTTTCCGGTTCGGCCAAAACCGGTGGCAATTTCGTCGGCAATCAGTAATACATCCACTTGATCGCAAAGCTCGCGGACACGTTGTAAAAATACCGGTGAATAAAATTTCATGCCGCCTGCGCCCTGGACAATGGGCTCCAGGATTACGGCTGCAATTTTTTGGCGGTTGCGCTGCAATATCTGTGAAAAATTGGCAAAGCTTCGCTCATCAAATTCATCATTAAATTTGCTTGTGGGTGCATCGGCAAATAAATGGTGGGAAATACTTTGATGAAATAAATGGTGCATGCCGGAGTGCGGATCGCAAACACCCATAGCACCGAAAGTATCGCCATGATATCCCTGCTTAAGGGCTAAAAAAGTTGTTCGCTGGGGCTGCCCTTGCGAATACCAATATTGAATAGCCATTTTGAGTGCTACTTCAACAGCTACCGAACCTGAGTCAGAAAAGAAAACTTTGTTAAGTCCGGCGGGTGTAATATCGACCAGGGTTTTAGCGAGCTTTACGGCGGGCTCGTGGGTAAAACCTGCAAACATTACATGGGCAACCTGATGCAGTTGATCAGTAATGGCTTTATTGATAGCGGGGTGGTTGTAACCATGTAATACGCTCCACCAGGAGGACATGCCATCAATTAATTTTTTTCCATCGGTTAATTCAATATATACACCCTGTGCGCGACGCACAGGGAAAACGCTTAAAGGATTGGTGAAGGATGTATAGGGATGCCAGAGATATTCGCGGTCAAGTTCGGTCAATTGGATAGTAGATAACATAACGCACTCACAGGGGAATCGGATGCCAGGCGACTGCTGCGCAACGCATGGGCTCATTATAGGTTTAAGCAATCCGGTACGTTAAGGTTTATCGCGCTGGGAGAACAAAGAATCTGCGCTCATGTGATCTCGCGCAACAAAAAGTGCAGCAGGTATTATCTGGCTGCACTTGTTGTATGTTGAGGTTGGTTAATTAAAACGGTTAATCAGGTCTTTTTGTTTTTGTGACAGGTTGGCCATTTCATGGTTAAGTCGATCTGCTTCGTTGACCTGCAATTGTGATTGATCAGAAATATGCGCAATTGTCAGGGTATTTTGCTCTATCTCGCGTGCCATTAAGGATTGCTCTTCGGCAGCAGTGGCAATTTGATGCGACATAAGATCAATACTGTTTACCGAGTTGGCGATGGCATCCAGGGCTGTATTCACATTGCCCATTTCGTAGACACTGCGATTCGCCAGGTCTTTGCAGCTTTCCATATTATGACTTGCATCTGCTGTGGCTTTGCCCAGGTTACCGATAATTTCCTGGATATGGCTGGTTGATTCCTGGGTGCGTTGCGCAAGGTGGCGCACTTCATCTGCTACCACTGCAAAGCCGCGGCCCTGTTCACCGGCACGCGCGGCCTCAATAGCGGCATTGAGGGCGAGCAGGTTAGTCTGTTCGGCAATTCCGCGGATGACATCCACCACGCTGGCAATTTTGCCGCTGTCTTCACTCAGTTTTCCCAGGACCTGACCGAGGCTGGCTACGGTATTGGATAAATCGGAAATAGCGTTGTTGGCCCCGGCGATGACTTCTTTACCCTGTTCCACTTCGGTAATAGCCATACTGGTGGCAGAAGAGGTTTTAGTGGCACCAACTGCAACTTCCTGTACTGCCACGGACATCTGCTGCATGGCATTGGCAACATTTGCCGTTTCATGCTGTTGTGCCGATATGCCTTTGTAGGTTTTTTGCGCCTGTTCATGGGCAGCGCTGGCTTTCAAGTGCATTTCGTAAGACGATTCGCCAAATCTGCCGAGGGCGGTACGCAAACGTGCCCGCAGGGCAATTTGTGCCAGCATGATTTCGCCCTGGATATCGCAACGGCCAGTATAAATATAGGCTGCGATAGGATCATTGATGATGGTGTGTGCCTCTTGCAGGGTTTTGCCCATACTGTTGAGATGTAATAGCCGCGCACCGAAACCTATCGCCAGCGCAGCCAAGCCAAGCCCGACCAGCATACCGCCAGAAGGGATACCGGTGATCAGGGCAATGGTGGCCATCAGTATCCAGCTGATCAGCGTAACCAGGAGCGCGTTGCCCCAATTGCTCCATAATTTTTCGTCGGTGGGATAAATGGACTGGCCATTTTGAAGGCGCTGATAAACCGATTCTGCACGCCGGATGGATTCATGGCTGGCTTTAACGCGCACTGATTCGTAACCCACAATCTGGCCGTGGTCGTGTACGGGGGTTACATAGGCATCCACCCAATAGTGGTCACCATTCTTGCAGCGATTTTTAATAACTCCCATCCAGGCTTTATCAGCCTTCAGGGTTTTCCAAAAGCCTTCAAATACTGTTTTGGGGATATCGGGGTGACGCAAAATATTGTGGGGTTGATTGAGCAGTTCGTCCTGGCTGTAACCGGATATCTTGCAAAAGGTTTGATTGCAAAAAAGAATCGTACCTTTCAAATCAGACGATGAAATAATTTCTTCGGTGTTGGAAACAGTGACTTCGCGACCGGTAACAGGACCATTATTACGCATGGTAAACTCCTAGTAAAACACACAGATAGCAGCCTGCTATAGTTGGTCATCAACCTTGTGAAATATGCAGGCGGAATCATGAGCTTAGTTCAATATGGCAGTTTTGCCCGTGCTGATTATTTCTCAGGCACTACGTCGTTGCAGCGTCTCATCCGCTGTTTGGAGATAGATAAGGTTATTTATAAATTGCTGTAACTGGTGCGTGCGCTCTTGGGGTAAATCCACAAACTCTATGCTGATTTGGGTATGGCGATGGGGCGTGCGCAACAGGCGAAAGCTGCGCACGCGTGCGCTGCAGCGAATGGTAAGTTCATCGCTAAGGGTGAGTTCACATAAGGGCAGGAGGCCTCCATGGCGCAGGCGGCCCAATAAATTACCGGGAATACTGGCACGTAGCCCGCCGCTGGAAATATCCAATACACTGCCGTAGCTTATATCATGACCGATAGGCCGAATTTTTAAGCCCAGGGTAGATTTACTGCTGGTATTGGCCCGGGAAAACTGGCGGCGAGGAACATAGCAAAGCTGTTCCGGCAGGTTGATCGCAAATCCACTCGCACCGTAGTTACTGCCCCAAGCCAAGATAGGCGAACTGAAACTGAGCTGCTCGCCGTTGCGATGATGGCGCAAGGTAATATGGTCGCCGACCTCAAGTACATGTTGGCTGGGAAAGAGATCGTCAAGCCACAACAGTCCCCGCTGGATATCAATAGCAAGCACCAATGTCTGGTAGCTACGCGAGCTGCCTTCAATTCTGACTTCAATGATCTGGCGCTGGTTTAACAGTTGCCACAGGGGAAGGTATTGGTCGGGAACAGTATCTTTTGTCTCTTTGGCTGCGGGAAAAATACTGGCAATTATCGCGCTGGGTGAAACCATCACCGGCGCTTTAGATTCCGTCTTTACGCTTGCACCCGGCAGGTGACTTAAGCCCCGTGAGCTATAGGGCGCTTCACTTTTACCTGCCAGTTTTTGCCAAACCGAACGCAAGATTGCCATAGACATACTCCACTGAAATACCATGCAAGCTTGTAATGCTTTGCTCTTGTTGGGATAAGAGCAAAGCTTATGCCATAGGCAAGACCGTTTATTTATGAACAAAAAATCTGTGTTTTGGGTGATTTTTAATCATAAACCAGCCGATCGTCAACGACCTGGGGCAAAGCTTTTCCGCTTGCTGGACTCCTAAAGCGGCAGGGCTGGCCTGAACTTGCCGATAGGGTTTTCCCGTTTCCTGTCAATTGAGACTGTCCACAGGCGGAGCTGTCGCTAAGACCTTTGTCGCTTAAGGCCGTTGCACGGTGCCACTGGTATGCAATGGGCAAAATCCGTACAATGCGCGCCTTTTCGGCAAGTGTCGATTCCCATGTTGTGCTAGAGCCCAAAGCTATGAAAGAGTTGCATGTGCGCCAGGATCGTCTGGAATTCAATAAGCTGCAAAAACGCCTGCGCCGACTGGTCGGCTCAGCGATTGTGGATTACAACATGATTGAAGAGGGCGACAAGGTCATGGTCTGCCTGTCAGGAGGCAAAGACTCCTACACCATGCTGGACATCCTGCTAAGCCTGCAAAAAACTGCACCGATTCATTTTGATATAATTGCGGTCAATATGGATCAAAAGCAGCCTGGCTTTCCAGAGCACGTTTTGCCTGAATACCTTAGCGGTTTGGGTATTCCTTTCCATATCATTGAAAAAGACACATACAGTATCGTTAAAGAGATCATCCCTGAAGGCAAGACAACCTGTGGTCTCTGCTCGCGACTGCGCCGCGGCACTCTCTATAGTTTTGCTGATGAAATTGGGGCAACCAAGATTGCGCTTGGCCATCACCGTGATGATATTATCGAAACCCTGTTCCTGAACATGTTCTACGGCGGCAAGCTGAAAGCCATGCCGCCCAAACTGTTGGCAGATAACAAGCGCAATATACTGATCCGCCCACTGGCCTATTGCAGTGAGGCCGATATTATTGAGTTTGCAGAAATGAAAGGCTTCCCCATTATTCCCTGTAACCTTTGCGGCTCACAGGAGAACCTCCAGCGGCAAGTGATTAAAGATATGTTGCATACCTGGGAGAAGCAGTATCCGGGCCGTACCGAAACACTTTTCTCAGCCATTAAAAATGTGACTCCCTCACAGCTGGCTGACACCGCGCTCTTTAATTTTACGGACCTGCGTGCAGATAAAAATGCAGCGCCGGAGCTGGACGCAGATGCTTGCGCAATTGTCGAGACCTTTGCCCCGGGTGTGGGGGTGGTGCAGTTCCTGGATGCAAGCGATATTCTCTAGGGGTTGTTGAGACTTGCCTGCCGACCCTGCCGACATCTATTTTTTTCGTTATTCAAGACCGCAATTCACTGTTGGGTATAAGCCTGCGATAAGCTGTTACCCAATTCCCATCGGGTTACCTTGATTATTTCAAAGAGCCACTAAAAGAAACAAAAGCTGGTTGGTTTTTGCTCAAGTTTTAAATGGGTTCCATTTTTTTATATCAAAATGTATACACCCTAAAAATAGATTTGAACTGTCATAAAATCCACGTAGACTGCGCGCCCACGCTATCGGTAGAGAAGGATTTTCATAGTGCTATAGCAGTAATGCTAAGTTTTGAAAATCCGTGGAATTTTAAAGGAGGTAGCTTGTCTGTTGCTTGGAACCATAACAAGAGGGAGTGCCCTAATGACATTACCACACTCGTTTACTCAATATTCATTAGCAAACCGTTTAGGCCAGGTATTGGAACTTGCGGTTTGTCACACTCAGGCATTTGGACGTGAATATATTTTTGTTGCCGCTTTGGCACAACACGCTTCCAGTCTTGTGGCAAAAAATGCAGAACATTTTGCGTTTCAATTACGCGAGCTTTTTAAGCTCGATGCGCGTCGGTTTGAAATGGTAGAGTTGCGCGGTGATTTATCCAGTCCGCAATTATGGCGTTGGCGTTTTGAATGGGTCGGCAATTCACCTTTATCGCCACGTTGCGAAATGATTAATTCAGTTGGCCAACAGACTCAGTTGTTGGGCCTGTTAAACATCCACAAAGAATTAAAAATTGCATCGGCTTAAAATAATATTTTTCTCCTAAAAAAATCCAGGTTTCAACCTGGATTTTTTTTGTCAAAAAGTCTCACTGCAACTAGGGCAATGATGCTGAAAATTACCAATGGTAAGCTGCCTGTTTTCATAAATGGTGTTGAACCATTCACGGCGTAGACCTTACTGCTAAGGGTGGTTTTTTCAAAGGCATTAGTTTGTGCGGTGATATTACCCTTGCGATCAAAAACAGCACTGGGGCCGTTGTTGGTGCTGTATGCAAAATAGTGGCGGGTTTCCAGGGCGCGCATCTGTGCCATCTGCATAAATTGGTGGCGTCCTAGAGAATCTCCAAACCAGCCTAAATTACTCACGGAAACAAGCAGTTGTGAATCCACCGCATTTTTTGCAATTAAATCCGGGAAGGCAACTTCATAACATACCGAGGGTGCAATCATAAGGTCGTCAGCCATTAAGCCATGCTGCTCTTCCGGGCCAAGGCTGATAATAGAGGTTGGTAAATTAAAGAACTCGATCAGGTTGCGCAGTGCTTCAATGGGCACATATTCCCCAAAAGGCACCAGTCGACGTTTATGGTGAATGCCGATTGCTTTACCAAAAGTTGCAATTGAATTGTAGTATTGATTTTTTTCCTGGTCGTCAAAAATAATTCCGGTCAACAATCCGCTTTCGCTGTCTGCCGCTTCGCGGTTGATTTCATTCAGAAATGGCAGTGCTTCGCTGTATGTCTGGGTGATTGCAGCTTCCGGCCAGATAATAATTTTGTGTCCCCACAAAGGTTCGGTACTGTTTCGAAGTGAATTATTGTTGGAGATACGGGATGTTGCCTGCCATTTTTCATCCTGGTTAACATTGGGTTGCACCATGGCGATGCTGGTTGGGTTTTTCGCAAGCTGCGTCCATTCCACTTTTTGCAATGCAAAACCCGCACCCCAAATTGCGATGACAGCTCCCCCTCCCAGAATAAGTGTGCGTGTTGAACGCGGCTGGGAAATAAGGTGTATACATATCCCGGCTGTCAGCGCGCTTAAAAACCCCAGACCCATTACCCCTATGATCGGTGCCCAGCCAGAAAGCCAGTTGTGCAGGTCGGCGTAACCAATAAATAACCAGGGGAATCCCGTCAGCAACCAGGTGCGCAACCATTCGCTGATTAACCAGGTAGATGGAAATGCAATACACAAACTGAGTGCACTGGTACTGAACCAGCGACCGAATACATAAAAAGGTAGACTGAAAAAGGCTGCCATAAAAAACACAAAAATAATCACGAGAAATGCAGCGAGTGGTGCAGGTGCGCCACCGAAGCCATTGATACTGACATAAATCCACGAGACACCGACAGCATACATGCCGACACCAAACCACCAGCTGCGCCACATGACTTGCCTAAGTGATTGCTGATTAATAAACAGTGCAAAAATACTCAGGGCAATAATGCTCAATGGCCAAATATTAAAAGGCGCGAAGCTGAAAGGGATTAAACAACCAGCGAGTAAGGCGATGAAAAATTGTAACCAGTTGGGAAGTTGGTTAATGCGTTTTATTAAATAGGATGGAGTCATAAGAGGGTGAGGCGGTTTACTGTTATATAAAATCCATCGTCATCCTCGCGCAGCGGGAAGCCAGCCTTTGATTTTATTTTTTTAACGGCTGGATCCCCGCTGCGCGAGGATGACGACTCCTATATAGATGAATTTCATTAAGAGTTAATATGTTCGGATTGTGAAATTCGTGTTTCAGTTTATGCCTCACCGTCATGCTTAGAGCGGACGGTGAGGATGCTTTCAGCGCGTTAAGTTATAAAATCGTCAGTCGCAGTAAATGGATTTGGCGATTGTCAGAATAGAGTACGCGGAACTGGAAATTTTCGATCACCGCAACTTCGTTGCGCTTTGGTATATGCCCAAATTCGCTCATTAAAATACCGCCAATCGTATCAAAATCTTCGTTGCTGAGTTCGGCTTTGAAATGCTCGTTAAACTCTTCAATGGGTGTAAGTGCTTTCAGGATAAAATCGGTATCGCTCATGCGGCGAATAAAATTATCATTTTCTTCCTCATCGGTTTCATCTTCAATATCACCGACAATTTCTTCCAGGATATCCTCGATAGTGAGCAGGCCCGAAATTCCACCGTATTCATCCATGACCAGCGCCATGTGGTAGCGGTTTTCGCGGAATTCGCGCAGCAGCACGTTTACACGTTTGCTTTCAGGCACAATATTTGCGGTACGCAAAATACTTTCGAGGTTAAAGTTTTCGGTACCGTTCAATGCCAATGGTAATAAATCCTTGGCGAGCAAAATACCTTTGATATCGTCAAGGCTTTCTCCTATAACCGGAAAGCGTGAGTGGCCCGACTCGATGATTTGGGGCAGGAATTCCTGTGGTGGATCCTCCAGGCGCACAGCAATAATTTGTGAGCGTGGCACCATGATTTCACGGGCCTGCAATGACGAAACATCCAGGGCACCTTCAATGATGCTGAGTGCATCCTGGTCGAGTAATTTGTTGTCGGCAGCGTCTTTAATGATTTCCAAAAGTTCATCGCGCGATCTGGGTTCATCGCTGAACGCGTGCAGTAATTTATCCAGCCAGGATTTTTCGTGTTTTTCGGTTTGGCTGTTGTAGTCTTCCGACATTTTGGTTCTACCTGATTTTAAAATGTGTCTGTTGTAGCGTTGTAAATATTAAGGGTTGATAGTTTCAGCATAGGGAGCAGGGAAATTCAAGTGGGTAATCAAATGCGTTTCCAGTGCTTCCATCACTTCGGCTTCATCGTCGGCGATGTGGTCATAACCCAGTAAATGCAGGGTGCCGTGAACCAACATATGTGCCCAATGGGCGTCCAGGGTTTTGCCTTGTTCTTGGGCTTCGCGCTCTACAACGGGAGCACATACCACTAAATCACCCAGCAAGGGCACGCCGACTTCATCGGGAATATCCGCAGGGAACGACAGCACATTGGTAGGTTTATCTTTGCCGCGGTATTGTGCATTCAGTTCCTGGCTTTCGGCATCATCCACAATGTAAACACTGACTTCAGCTTCATTTAATTCATCACTTTGCAGCGCGGCAGTAATCCAGGCTTCGATTTTTTCAACGCTGGGAATCTGTGTGCTGGAACTGTTAACTTCAACATCAATGCGGTACGACATGGTTTAGCTCGCCTGACCATTATTAGTCGGATTCGATTTTTCAAAGGCATCATAGGCTTCAACGATACGCTGAACTATAGGGTGGCGAACCACATCTTTGGAGCTGAAATGGGTGAAGCTGATACCGGGTACATTGTCCAGGACCTCAATGGCATGACGCAGGCCGGAAGCCTGACCGCGCGGTAAGTCGATTTGGGTTGGGTCACCGGTAATGATGGCAGTGGTACCAAAACCGATACGGGTCAAAAACATTTTCATTTGTTCGCGCGTGGTGTTCTGGCTTTCATCCAGGATGACAAACGAATTGTTCAGTGTGCGGCCACGCATAAAGGCGAGTGGGGCGACTTCAATAACGCCGCGCTCCATCAGCTTGCCGACCGTATCGAAGCCGAGCATTTCAAATAAGGCGTCATATAAAGGGCGTAAGTAAGGGTCAACTTTTTGTGCGAGGTCACCCGGTAAAAAGCCCAGTTTTTCACCGGCTTCCACCGCCGGGCGGACCAGCAAAATACGTTCAATCTGGTCTTTGAGTAATGCTTCTACCGCACAGGCGACGGCAAGGTAGGTTTTACCGGTTCCGGCCGGTCCTATACCGAAATTGATATCGTTGGTTTGTACCGCTTTGACATAACTGAGCTGGTTGGCACCGCGCGGTTTGATCGTGCACTTTTTGGTGCGGATCAGGGTGATACCGGAATTGCTGGATTCAGCTGCATCCAGTTCAAGGGCGCGTGCGTTTTCAAAAGGTGTATTCAGTTGTTCCATAAGGGCTTCGATACCGGAGGTTTGCAGGGCGAGATGGATTTCATCGGGGGTTAATTCAAGCTTGGCCGTTTCGGCATACAGATGGCGCAGAAGCTCAGCAGCGGTGCTGATAGCAGTGGGGGAGCCGAGCAGGACAAATTCGTTGCCGCGATTGCGAATTTCAATCTCAAAGTGCTTTTCAATCTGATGCAGATGTTGGCCAAGGAGGCCGCTGAGATTGGCAAGGCGACGACTGTCATTAGGTTCCAGCCGAAACTGGAGGGATTGAGTAGCGGTTTGGTCGGCGCTACTTATGTGGCTGTTCAAAGTGGTTAATAAACTCGTGTGGCTGGGATAAAACCAAGACTAAACCATAACGGGCAGCGGATAAAGTAAAAAAACGAAGGTGTGGGATGAATGGCGGCCAAACCGGGGTTTTACCGCCACGCAGGCATTATTTGATCCAGTCTTCGTCCAGCTCTGAACTGAGTAAAATGCCGCGTAGGGAGTTGGTCAGCGCTTCTTCAATGACTATATCCGCGAACTTGCCGATCAGTTCAGTGTTATCGCTGCGGAAATTGACCACGCGGTTATTTTCCGTACGGCCTGATAGCTGGCCGGGGTCTTTTTTAGAGTATCCGGTCACCAGAATACGCTCGGTGTTGCCTACCATACGGCGGCTGATGGCCATCGCTTGTTGCGTCAGGCGATCCTGCAGGATTTTCAGGCGCATCTTCTTGGTTTCTTCGTCGGTATCATCCGGCAAATCTGCCGCCGGAGTGCCGGGACGAGGACTGTAGACGAAGCTGTAGGAAGTATCGAAATCCATCTCCTGGATTAACTTCATAGTCGCCTCAAAATCGGCCTCGGTTTCACCGGGAAAGCCGATGATGAAGTCAGAGGAAAAACTGATCTCAGGGCGATTCTTTTTGATTTTACGCAGTTTGGATTTGTATTCCAGCACTGTATGGCCGCGTTTCATGGCCATCAAAATACGATCAGAGCCGCTCTGTACAGGCAAATGCAGGTGGCTGACCAGCTCCGGTACATGGTTGTATACGTCAATCAACGCGTCGGTAAATTCCACCGGGTGGGAGGTGGTGAAACGTATGCGGTCGATCCCCTCAATAGTGGCTACACAGGTAATCAGTTCGGCCAAATCCATGACTGTGCCATCGCCATTGTCACCGCGGAAGGCATTGACATTCTGGCCGAGGAGGTTGACTTCGCGGACACCTTGCGCGGCGAGGTGGGCGATTTCAGTTAATACATCCGCTACCGGGCGGCTGACTTCTTCGCCGCGGGTATAAGGTACTACGCAGAAAGTGCAGTATTTGGAACAGCCTTCCATGATGGAGACAAAGGCGCTCACGCCGTCGGCATCCGGCTGGGGTAAACGGTCAAATTTTTCGACTTCGGGGAAACTGATATCCACCACAACTACACCGTTGGCGCGTTTGGTTTCCATCATTTCCGGCAGGCGGTGCAGGGTTTGCGGGCCGAAAATCAAATCAACGTGGGGTGCGCGCTTGGCGATAGCTTCACCCTCCTGGCTTGCCACGCAGCCACCGACGCCGATAACCAGGTCAGGGTTTTTCTTTTTCAGTTGCTTCCATCGACCCAGTTCATGGAATAGGCGTTCCTGGGCTTTTTCACGGATGGAACAGGTATTGATGAGGATAACATCGGCATCTTCGGGGTCTTCAGTGGCCACCATGTTATGGGATTCGCCCAGCAAATCACGCATGCGTGACGAATCATACTCATTCATCTGGCAACCGTGAGTTTTGATATAGAGCTTTTTGGTGGGTTTTTCGGTGGTGAACATGAAGCGGGCCTGAGGTAAACGCTAATCAAAAAGAGGCGCGCATTATAGGCCACTCAGCAGGGGAAACCTATAGGTGCGCGCAATTCGTCGATTAATGGCTTTCTGCTTTCCCCATACGTCCCAGTACATGTTCTGCCATTCCATCGGCCAACTGCTGTTCGCTCAGGAATATTTTTCCGATATTTTCCTTTGCCCAGAGTGCGGCCTCTTCTTCATTGTGGGTGCGCACAACGATTTCAATAGTCGGGTTAAGCTTGCGGGCGATCTCAACCATGTTGCGCACGTGAAAGGTATTGGATGTTGCTGCTACTAACAGGCTGGCGTGGGTGATATGTGCCTGGATGAGTACATTGGGGTCGGCGGCATCACCGCATACGGCAGGTACATCCTGTGCACGCAATTGTTCCACGATATCCCGGTTGGTTTCGGCAACCACATAGGGAATATTGTGCTCGGTCAGGGTCTGGGCAATGCGGCGGCCCACGCGACCATAGCCCACCAGTACGACCTGGCCTGCAAGGTAGGATTCGTGCACAGACATGGGCAGCATTGCCAGCGGGTCAATACGTGCCGATAGTTTGCGAGCGAGATCGGAATGGCGTCCAACCCATCTCTGGATCGGATCAATTGTGGCAAACAACAGGGAGTTCAGGGCGATGGAGACCAGCGCGCCTGACAGGATCAGATTCTGGGTTTCTTTATTCATCAAGCCGAGATCGACGCTGAGGCCAGCGAGGATAAATGAGAACTCACCGATCTGTGCCAGGCTTGCTCCTACGATGAGCGAAGTGTTTAAGGGATAACGGAATGCCAGCACTAAAGCCACAGCAACTATGGTTTTGCCAAACATGATAATGGCGATAACTGCGAGGACTTTGAGGGGTTCATTGAGCAAGACGTGGGGATCGAACAACATACCTACGGATACAAAAAACAAGACCGCAAAGGCATCGCGCAAGGGCAGGGATTCATCAGCGGCGCGGTGACTGAATTCAGATTCCCGCAACATCATGCCCGCAAAGAAGGCGCCCAGTGCAAAGGACACATCAAACAGCATTGCAGAACCGTAGGCTACACCCACAGCGGTGGCAATGACGCACAAGCTGAAAAGTTCCCGTGAGCCTGTCCCTGCAACGGCCCAGAGCAGTTTCGGCAACACACGCTTGCCGACAATTAACATAAACGCAATAAAGGCAGATACCTTGCCAAAGGTAATCAGCAAAGTCATTACCAGGCTGTGCTGACTTTCCGGATGCGCCTCAGACGCGCTGTGACCGCCCAGGATAGTGGCCAGCGGAGGCAGAAGTACTAACACCAACACCATAACCAGGTCTTCTACGACGAGCCATCCAACGGCGATACGGCCATTAATACTGTCGATAACGCCGCGCGCCTCCAGCGCCTTGAGCAATACGACTGTACTGGCTACCGAAAGCGCCAAACCAAATACCAGGGCGTGGCCAATCGGCAAATCCCAATAGACACCCGCGATAGCACCCAATACGGTCGCAAGAAGGATCTGTGCCAGTGCACCGGGAATGGCGATGCGTTTAACCGAAAGGAGATCATTAATGGAGAAGTGCAAGCCAACCCCGAACATCAACAGCATGACGCCGATTTCAGCGAGCTGGCTTGAGAGTCCGACATCTGCCACAAAACCGGGCGTGGCGGGCGAGGCGATAATGCCTGCAATTAAATAACCGACAAGAGGCGGCATGCGCAAACGCACAGCGATAAAGCCCAGAATCATGGCTAGCCCCAAACCGGCGGCAATAGTGGTAATCAGGCTAATGTTGTGCAGCATCATCTCCCCTTTTTAATACGTGAATGGACGTTAACTATAGGGGCGACAAACGGTTTGACGCAATCAAAAATTTCAACTGAAACCATTATTTAATATAAGCGACAAGGATTTAACCGCAGCCCCTGAGGGTTTTACTCCGCTTGTAGTGCCGCTGAAAATAAGGTTTCCTCGGGTAGCTCAATGCGCTGCATCTGCTGGCTGAAGGGACAGCGAAACTCCAGGCGATAAGCCAAGAGCTGTAAGCCGGATTTGGTTTTGGTACCGTAGAGTTTATCGCCCACAATCGGGTGCCCCCAGTTGGCCAAATGACGACGGATTTGATGCTTGCGCCCCGTTTCAATATTCACGTCCAGTAAACTGTTGCTGTCCAGGTTGCCGAGCTTTTTAATATGGGTAATCGCTGTTTTCCCATCGAGTGCAGTGTCGAGGGTTAAGCATTCATTTCCAAGTTGGCAGTCGCCAGTTACCCAGGCTTGGTAGTGTTTGTTAATGTCGCGTCCCTGAAACAGTTGCGAGAGTTTGGCCGCACTTGGGCTGTCGTGGGCAATCATCATTAGTCCTGCTGCATCGGCATCGAGCCTGTGTACCAATAGGCACTCACGCTCCTGGCCAAGCAGGGCGTCGCCATTCACTTCTATCCACCGTAAAATGCTACAGTGATCGCCCCATTGGGAGCCTTGCGCCAGCATACCGGCGGGTTTATACCAAATGCTGTAGCGCCCGGCATCGTAAATAAGTTGTGCGGTTTCGGGTTTGCGGGCAAGGACTTGTTCATCGTAAAAGAATTGAATGCTGGAGCCTTTGAACAGAACCTTGGTGGCGCGCCGCAAACGCAGGGTTTTACCTTTGAGTGTCCACCAAACGGCGCCTTTGTTCATGGCATCCTTAATACGCTGCCTTGAAAGCCCGGTTCCCTCTGCGAGTAAATCCAGGACAGTCTGTTCGGCTTTGGTTACGGTGAATTCAAATTTTTGCGGTATTTCAAACGAAGTATCAGTCATTAGTTACTATTCAAGTGAGAAAAAATTGTGGCAGAAAAGCCAACCATCTATAAATTAAACCTTACGCTGTCAGACCTGGATCGAAATGTGTACGGTGATTACAACCTCACCATTGCCTTGCATCCGTCTGAAACCATTGAACGCATGATGGTGCGCATTTTAGCCTTTTGTTATCGCGCTGCGGAAAATTTAAGTTTCGCGCGTGGGCTTTCATCAGCTGATGACCCGGATTTATGGTTAAAACACGACGATGGCCGTATTCTGGAATGGATTGAAGTCGGCCAGCCTTCGCCGGAGCGTTTGAAAAAAGCCTCCAGCCAGGCAATTGCCGTGCATATCTTCAGTTATGGGCGCGGGTTGGATATCTGGTGGAAAGCCAATCTTGCCGCAATCACTGCCTTACCGAAAGTAAGCATCCACCATTTTGCGGCAGATGAGCTGCAAGCCTTATGCGCCCTGGTCGATAAGACCATGAACCTGACTGTCACCATTACCGAAAACATTGCCTACGTTGCCGATGCTAGAGACAATGTCGCGGTAACTTTGCTGGATATGGATCTGCTGTGATGAATATTGTTGAAATTAATCTGGAAAATGCCAAGCAATACCTGATTGAAGAATCTTTTGTTCGTCCGGTACTGATTGATTTTTGGGCAGAGTGGTGCGCTCCCTGTAAAAGTTTATTGCCGATTTTGGAAAAGCTCGCCACTGAATACGCAGGTGCATTCCTGCTGGCCAAGGTCAATGCCGATGAGATGGCAATGATTTCATCGCAATTCGGCGTGCGCAGTTTACCCACCGTCATGCTGATGAAAGATGGCCAACCGATTGATGGCTTTGCAGGTGCTTTACCTGAAGTACAAGTGCGCGAGCTGCTCGCAAAACATTTACCCAAGCCCTGGGAAAAGCACGTGTATGAAGCCCAGGACTTAATCATGGCTGGTGATTTTACTGCAGCACTGCCATTGTTGCGCCAGGCTTACGACGAATCACAACAGGAGGCAGCCATTGCCTGTCTGTTGGCGCAATGTCATTTGGAATTGAATCGCATTGATAATGCAGAAACTATTTTGGCGACTGTCAAAATGGCTGATCAGGATGCACATTATGAGCAGCTTATGGCGCAGATTGCGCTTAAAAAGCAAGCGGCTAAAACACCTGAACTGGTCGCACTCGAAGCAGCCCACGCACGGCAGCCGGACGACCTTAACATTGCCTACCAGTTAGCGATTCAATATCACTCCGAGAATACGCATCGTCCGGCACTTGAACTGTTAATGCAAATTTTGCGCAAAGACCGCAATTTTGCTGAAGGTGCTGCAAAAAAGACCTTTACGGATATTTTGACGGCACTGGGAAAGAGCGATCCCCTGGCAATTGAGTTCCAGCGCAAATTATTTACGTTGCTTTACTAGTTTTCGCACACTCTAAATAGTTCTACAGCACAAATCTCGGTAAACTAACCCTCTTTCCCGGATATTGGACGAGCTTTTCAGCTGTCGATTCCGGCCTGGCGCGCTGGGCCAGTGTCTTTTGTAAATGTTTGAGGGTTCAATGAAGTTATCTTGCCGGTTAATTGCACTGTTGGCGTTGAGTTGTGTTCTGGTTGCCTGTGACTCCAGCCGTAAAAGTGCAATTAACGTCAACAGCCTGCCTGAGTTTGTCTCCCAAAAGGGCAATATTTATACACTGACCCAAGGTAGCACCCGGCTTGAAATCAATGCAGGTATAGCGGGGCGCATCAGTTCGTTAAAAATTGACGGAACTGAAATGTTGCTGACTCCGGATAAAGCGGGTAATGCAATCTGGGGTAGTGTGTTCTGGTCCAGTCCCCAAAGTGAATGGAGCTGGCCGCCGATTCATTTATTGGATTCTGCGCCCTATCAAGTCAGCGTGACGGATGAGCGCATCGTATTTACCAGCAAGGTGGACCCAACCACGGGTTACCAGTTTGTGAAAAGCTACGGTATTAATACTGAAAAAAATTGTGTGAGTATTATCTATTCCATCTACAACCATTCCAATGTGGAAAAAAATGTTGCAGGTTGGGAGGTCACCCGTTTTCCACCAACAGGTATGGCATTTTTTCCGCAGGGAAATACCGAAAGCAGCAGCGGTATTTTTTATCCGCTGGTGGTTGAGCATGTGGGTGAGATGACCTGGGCAACCTATAAACGGGAAAATATATTGCAAAACCATCATAAACTCATGACCGATGGTAAAGAAGGCTGGGTTGCCTACACCACAGCGGGCAAAATTTTTATTAAGGAGTTTGCCGATGTTCCGGTTGAGTTAATTGTTTCCGGTGAAGGTGAAATTGAATTATTTGCCAACGTGGAAAAAACGTTTTGGGAAATTGACCAACAGGGTGTGATGACCAAATTGGCTCCGGGTGAACACCTGGATTGGGAAGTAAGATGGCATACACGCTCGCTGCCGAATGATATTCCTGCCAGGGTCGGCAGTGAGGACCTGGTGAATTATGTGCGCGGTGTTTTGAGTGGCGCCCATTAATCGCCGCTATTTATTCATATGAATATTTCTGCGCAGCACTTCTGATGTACAGGGTGAAGTGCCTCTTGTCTAAACCACTCTCAATCAACGGCGGTTTTTGCGGGTTTTCAAACGACGAATCCGGTCTGCTTCTTCTTTTTCCTTTGCTTTTATTTCATCGGCGAGTTTTGCATCTATGATTTCCTGATGTGTCATTTCTGGTGTTTCAAAGGTAATTCGCCCTAACAAACCTGCACGCAGCTCGGTAATAAACAATGTCGATGCCTTTTGCAGGTCTATGCCACCGCCTTTGCTGCTGCAATTGCGCTTGATGCCTATGGCTTCCAGTAACTCAAGGTCAGACTCAGGAAGCTCTGCCAGTTTGTAGCGCGACTTTAACGCATCGGGGTAGGCTTTTAATAAATAATCTGCTGCGTAAAGCGCAATATCGGCATAATCAAACACTGTGTCTTTAATAGCGCCGGTAATGGCAAGGCGATAGCCGCAGGAGGGCGGCGTAAGTTTTGGCCATAAAAATCCCGGTGTATCTGTCAGCAAAAAGCCGTTCGCCAATTTGATTTTTTGTTGCGATTTGGTGATACCGGCTTCATTGCCGGTTTTGGCAACTACGCGCCCGACCAGGGTATTGATCAAGGTAGATTTACCCACATTCGGAATACCCATAATCATGGCGCGGGCCGGGTGGATGGAGGCATTTTTAGCCGGGGCCAAAGCTTCGCAAGCCTGTAAGAGTTGACGGATTTGCTCGGGATTTTGCTGGCTCACGGGCAGCGCAGTTACGCCTTGGGTTTTCTCCAGTTCTGCTATCCAGCGCGCGGTAATATCGGGGTCGGCCAGGTCAGCTTTATTCAATAACTTTATGCAGGGTGTAGTGCCGCGCAACGCAGGTACCAATGGATTTTCACTTGAAAAGGGAATGCGCGCGTCCAGCATTTCGATAATCACATCCACATGCGGCATAACCTCCGCAATTTCTTTGCGGGCTTTATGCATGTGACCGGGAAACCAATTGATAACCGACATAAATTCTCTTGGGAGTGTAAGCAACTAAGGTAATCCTCACGAGACACGCTGCAAGTACATCCGTGTAGGCTCGAGGTCAGCATCCATACTGCCGACGGTCTCGCGAGGATTACCTTAGTCGCATTGGATTAGGATATGTAATAAAAAGCTAAAGACTGCTCACTTTTTCTGCAGAATCGAAATGATGCAGAATTAAATAACCTTGCGGCAGCGTTTCATCTTCATACGCAGCAATGGATACAGGCGAAATGATCTTTGAATATCCGGCATGTTGATAAAGCGCTGATTGCAAATCCTGCCATAACTTTTTTGGAAATTCGGTAAAAAAAGTGTAGGTGAGGTAAGTCTTGCCTTTCTCGCTGAATTCATCAATTTCCGGTGCGCGCCCGACAGCGCGAACCTGCGCTAAAAATGCATGACGGTCAAAGTCGGTCAGGAATTCAGGTTGAATTTGGATACTGATGGACTGCATAAGACGCTCGAACCTGCGCCCATATCGAGATGGGAAACCAAATCGTTAACAGGGCAATGTTGTTAAAAAACAATTTCGGCTATTCTAGCGCAACTTATCCGGTTCTTCCCCACTCATTTCCCTGGTTCGATTCTGTGTCTCCACTATTCCGTCCCCTCGCCTTAGGTATTTACGTCTTATTTTTAATGATTGGCCTGGTCTGCGCATTGATATTGCCGACCCTGAGTTTATTTTTGGCTAAGGAAATTGGCGTCAGGCCGCTGTTGGTCGGTGTACCTTTTGCCGGTGTGGCCCTCGCCAGCATGCTTTATAACCAAGTGGTTGGCGGTTGGTCAGACAAGTTAAACGACCGCAGGCCTTTAATTGCATGTTTTTGCGTTATAGGTGCGCTAGTTTGTGGATTTTTGGCCTATTCGCGCGACTATTGGCCGGTGGCTACAGTGGTGGTTTTATTCCTAAGTTTGGCGCTGGTTTCTTTTTCGCAATTGCTGGCCTACAGCCTGGATTATGCAGACCGCAATATTCCCAACGATCGCGTGCCCTTGTTTAACGCTATTGTCCGCGCGCAAATTGCCATTGCCTGGGTTGCCGGGCCGCCTGCGGGATTTTTGTTGGTGAGTTATATGGGTTTTACCTGTATGTATCTTACGGCGGCAGGCACGTTTGTATTTATTGCGGTCCTGTCACTTAAGCTCCTGCCGCACCTGGCTGACCATACGCATCATATGGAGCAGCCGGAAAAAGCAGGCTTGCTACCGCTCACAACGACACAAAAGCGGGCGCTGCTCTTAAGTGTGATTGGTTTTTCGTTGATGTGGGGTGCGAATAATGCCTATCTCATAAGCCTGCCGTTGCACCTTAAAGACGGTTTGGGAATAGGTACCGAATGGGTAGGCTGGGTTATGGGTACCTGCGCGGGGCTGGAAATCCCTTTTATGCTCTTGGCCGGTCACTATGCGGCGCGCGTCAACATCATGAGCCTGGTCAGACTGGCGGGTTTGGCGGCACTGGTACTCTATGTCGGTATTTACCTTGCCGATGCGATATGGCAATTCTTTGCGCTACAAATCTTCAATGCCATGTTTATCGGAATCCTGGCGGGGCTTGGAGTATCGGTTATCCAGGAACTTATGCCCGGACGCTCCGGTGCGGCCTCGGCGCTTTATACCAACACCTCCCATATGGGTAACCTTATCAGCAGCCTTTTAGTGGGCGTGGTCGCTGACATCTATGGCTACCATGAGATTTTCATGGTGAATTTGCTGATCATCGTGCTGGCTATAGCGGCATTCGGCCGGATAAAAGACCCTAGAGCAAAGGCATAGGGACTGTTATACTGCACGCCCTCGGCGAGAGGCGTTACCCGGCTTGGGGCGTCTGCGGCCACCGCTCTTTTACAATCCACTCCCTCTTCATACCGGTGCTCTATGGAACCCATGTTAACGATTGCCTTGCGCGCAGGCCGCAAAGCGGCTGAATTGATTGAACGCGCTTTTGAACGTGTTGATTTAATTCCTGTTGAAACCAAAAGCCGCAATGATTTTGTAACCGAAATCGATAAGGCGGCTGAAAAAGAAATTATTTACCATCTTCGTAAAGCCTACCCGGACCACAGCTTCCGCGGTGAAGAGGGCGGTTTTCAAGAGGGTAAAAACGCCGATTACGAATGGATTATCGATCCCCTTGATGGCACCACCAATTTTATCCACGGTGTGCCCCATTTCTCTATTTCCATTGCTTGCAAATACAAGGGCCAGATTGAACACGCCGTTGTTATCGACCCTGTTAAACGCGAAGAATTTACGGCCAGTCGCGGCCGCGGTGCCATGCTGAATGATCGCCGTATTCGTGTTTCGCCACGTCGCGGTTTTGAGGGTGCATTAATCGGCACAGGTTTTCCATTCAGCGGTTACGCGCTCGATAATATTGCACCCTACCTGGAATGCCTGAGGGAAATTGCGGGCGAGACCTCTGGTATTCGTCGTTGCGGTTCTGCGGCGCTGGATTTGGCCTATGTAGCAGCAGGCCGTTTTGATGCGTTTTGGGAAATGAAATTAAACCAGTGGGATATAGCGGCAGGTGTCTTGCTGGTTACAGAAGCCGGTGGTTTGGTGAGCGATTTTAACGGCGGTTCAGACTATCTGGATTCCGGTCACATTGTCTGCGGGTCACCCAAAGTGTTTAAACCGGTATTACAGATTGTGCAAAAGAATCTCGGGCATTTGAAATAAGATTTTGTCGAGGTTGTGAAACTGAAAATACCAGGCACCTGATATCCGTCAGCCAAGTGGTACCAGTCAGCCAAGCGGGCTGGCATTTTTTATGCCCGTTCTCACGCTGAAAAATGTTGATGTTACGGGAGTTTATTTTAAATAGGGATTCGTCATCCCCTGGGGGAATGACGAATCCTATGAAATAAAAATCCGATTCAGGGTTTCAATCAATTTATTCATATCCACCGGTTTGGTTAAGTACTCAAAAAAACCGGATTTAATCCCGCGCTCGACATCGTAAGGCATAGCGTTGGCGGAGAGGCCGACAATGGGAATATGCCGTGTCATGGGATCATTTTTTAATACATTAAGTGCTTCAAACCCATCCATTCCCGGCAAATTGATATCCAGGATAATTAAATCGGGCTGGGTACTGCGCGCCTTGTAGATACCTATAAACGGCTCTTCGGCAATGTCCAGGCTCAGGCAGCTGTGGCGTTCAAAAAATTGCTGTAACAGGCGTATGTTCGTTGGGTTGTCTTCAATGTATAAAACGCGCTTATGTTCATAAAACGAAAGTTGGATAGGCGCATATTCTGCGGATTTAATAATTTCTTTCTGCTGCTGATTCCATTCTGTTGCCAGCGGCAAATCAATCCAGAATTGTGTGCCTACACCTTCGGTACTTTCAAAATCCAGGTGCCCGTGCATCATTTCAACCAGCTGCTTGGTAATGACCAGGCCCACGCCTGAACCTTCAATTTTGCTGAACTCTTCACTCAGGCGGTTAAAGGGCTGGAAAACTTCTGCCTGGCGGTTTGCGGGTATACCCTTGCCGTTATCGCGCACGCTTAAACGTAAGCTATTGGATGCAACGAGTTGCAACTTAATTTCAACTTCACCGCCCATGTGGTTGTATTTAATGGCATTGCTCAGCAAATTAATCAAAGCTTGCTTGTAGCGTACATTGTCGGCAATGACATAATGATTTTCAAAGCCTTCTATGGTGGCATACAGGCGTATGCCACGCGCATCCGCCTGTGGCTGAACCAGCGTAAAGGCTTCGTTAATGATGCGCGAGACCAGCACAGGTTCAAGCGAAACGGTCATCTTCCCTGATTCAATTTTGGCAAGGTCGAGCACATCATTGATCAATTGCAGCAAATGATCACCGGCTTTGCGGATTTCGCGCATGTTGTTGATTTGCTGTTGTGTCAGGTTTAAATCATATTCAAATAATTGTGCGTAACCCAGAATGGCATTGAGCGGTGTGCGCAGTTCGTGGCTCATACTGGAGAGAAATTCAGATTTTGCCTGGTTGGCTTTTTCTGCCGCTACCTTGGCCTGGATAACACGCTCTTCAGCCAGTTTAATTTGGGTCATATCCATATTGGCACCTGACATACGAACAGGTTTGCCGTCTTCGTTAAAGCTCGCTCGTCCGCGTCCCCGTACCCAGTGGATAGCTTTATCTTTTCCGATCAGGCGATACTCAAGGTCAAAAGGACCTTTGCCTGCCATATGATCGGCAAGCGCCTGGTCGAATTTGACTAAATCTTGCGGATGAATGTGGTTGCGCCAGACGATCAGTTTGTCTTCGCCCTGGGTTATCTCGTCATCGTTGACATCAAAGCCGATCAATTCCCAACAGCGACTGGAAAAATGGAATCCTCCTTTTTTGGCATACCACTCCCAAATACCGTCGCTTGATGATTGGATAATCCGCTCCTGCCGCGCTTCGGATTCGCGCAGGGCTTCTTCAGCGCGTTTGAGTGCGGTTACATCAAAACTGACACCCGACATAATGGTCGCCCGGCCATTTTCATCGCGAATTGAATCGGCGCGCACTTCAGTCCAGATATAGTCGCCATTTTTCATGCGTACGCGATAGGCGCTGTTAAAGGGTTTGCCTGTGCGCAAGTGTTCGCGCATGCTTTCGGCGCTGCTGGCGTGATCGTCGGGATGGATATAGGACCAGATATGGTTGGCGTTGCAAATATGCTCTTCGTCTTCCTTTGTGTAGCCCATACGCTCCCAGAATCCACCTGACCAGTCGATATGCTGGGTTTTCAGATTCCATTCCCAGAAACCGTAACCACTGCCGTTAAAGATACGTTGGAAACGCGCCACCGTTTCACGCAAGACTTCAATATCATTACTGTTTTGCAAGTCGGCGCGAATGCTAATTTTTTTATTCATAGTCAATCAACTGGCCAGGACAGAGAAAAGGTTAGATAGGGTGTTACCGACGAAGATAAACCAGCCGGATGACAATTGCAAAAATCTGTACCCCACATAAAAAAACAGCGCAATGCGCTGTTTTTTATCTCACTACATCTTGTTAGCGCCTTGCGCGATCCTTCTTGGCTACTGGCAGGAATAATTCATTTCTGCAAAGGCCTCTCTTAAGGTGCCATATCCGCTTCACCTTCTTCTTTGGCGCGCGGCATCAAATCTTCTTTGCTGATGCCCATTGCCACGGTTGCGTTGGCGGCAACGTAAATAGAAGAATAACAACCGTAAGCAACACCAATCATCATGGCCTTGGAAAAACCATTCAAAATTTCCCCGCCGAAGAAAAACAATACCGCCATTACCAGGAATACAGTAACGTGAGTGATGATTGAGCGGGCAAGAACCTGGGTCATGGAAATATTGACAACATCCAGTGGGTCCATTTTGCGCAGCTTGCGGAAGTTCTCGCGGATACGGTCAAAGATAACGATGGTGTCGTTAATGGAATAACCGATAAGTGCAAGCACAGCAGCCAATACGTTAAGATCGAAATCCCATTGGAAGAGCGAGAAGCAACCGAGCGTCACAATGGTAACGTGAATCAAACCCACAATGGCACCGACCGAAAACTTCCATTGGAACTGTACCGCAACATATAAGAACAAGAGCGCAAAAGCGCAGAGGATACCAAGGCCGCCTTTGTTCAATAACTCTTCACCGACTTGTGAGCCCACACTTTCACTGCTCAGTATTTTTGCCGTTGATTGGGTTGCTTGTTCAATTTTGGATTTCAAATGATTGCTGTAAACCGCCGCCAGCGGATTAGCGATAGCCACTACCACGCTATTGTCTTTGGTTTGGGTGTAAAGCACCTTACCAAAACGTTCTGCGTTAAAAATATTTGACGTTGTCAGCTGCGCTTCGGTTGCATTGGTAACTACTACAGACTCAGCATAACCTTCCAGGTCGCGCGGTGGGTTGCCTACGCTGGTGACTTCTGCACCGGGAATAAGTTTGGCAACTTCAGCTGCAATTTGGTGATGGCCTTTTACTTTTAATTCGTCCTGGGTGCGAATCATGACATCGTTGGTTTCACCAAAGATAACCGCGACCGGGCTGCGCAAATGTTCCTCTTCCAACACTGTGCGAATTTTTGGAATATCGGCAGGTTTATCAAACAACAATTCCAGCTGCGTTCCGCCGGTAAAGTCCAACCCGAGTTTAAAACCGTGGAAGATAATGGAGAAGAGCGCAAGGATAGTAAGGATAATGGAGAACCCAGAGGTATATTTCCGGATTCCCATGAAATTAATGGCTTTTACTTCATGTGTCATGACGGAATACCCCTTAAACAGAAATGTGCTGTAAATTTTTGCGTCTGCCGTACACCAGGTTAGCCAGTGCACGACTGATCATGATGCCGGTATACATGGAAGTAACCAGGCCGATACAAAGCGTAATGGCAAAACCTTTGACGGAACCTGTACCAATGGCAAACAGAATGACACCCATGATAAAGGTGGTGACGTTTGCATCCAGAATCGTAATAAATGCACGCTCATAGCCGACGTGGATGGCCTGCTGCGGCGACATACCGTTTTTAAGTTCTTCACGAATCCGCGAATAAATAAGTACGTTGGCATCTACGGCAATACCCAACGTCAGAACAATACCGGCAATACCGGGCAGGGTAAGGGTGGCGCCAAATAATGATAGGACACTGAGTACCATCAACAAGTTGATGCCGAGTGCCACGTTGGCGAATAAACCAAACACGCGATAAACAGCCAGCATAAAGATGGAAACAACCACCAGCCCCCACAATGATGAAGTAACACCTTTTTTGATATTTTCAGCACCCAATGATGGGCCGATGGTGCGTTCTTCTACAAAGTGCATGGGTGCGGCGAGTGCGCCTGAACGCAACAGCAAGGCAAGTTCGGAGGCTTCACCCGGTGCATCCAGGCCGGTGATACGGAAGCTTACGCCGAGCGCACTTTGTACAGTGGCAAGGCTGATAATCTTGCGTTCAATATACTGGCTGTTTTTTTCAATCTGTTCACCCTTTTCGTTGGTGATAAATTCAGTGTGGTTTTTATATTCAATAAACAAAATACCCATTTTGCGCCCGATACTGTTGCGCGTGGCGTAATTCATTTTGGTACCGCCCAAGCTGTCGAGCGTGATATTCACCTGTTGGCCGCTGGTTTCCGGATCGAAACTGCTGCGCGCATCAGACACCTGGTCACCGGTGACGATAATTTGTTTTTCTAACCAGGCCGGGCCGCGCAGGCGCTGGTCATTTTCGTTGCGCCAGTTAAATTGTTCCTTGCTGGACACCATTGCATCCGGCAAGGCTTCCATATGGAATTCCAGGTTGGCTGTTTTACCTATAACACGTTTAGCTTCAGCAGGGTCCTGCACACCGGCCAATTCAACAATAATACGGTTGCGGCCCTGTTTTTGTACGATGGGTTCAGACACACCCAGTTCATTGACGCGATTGCGCAAGGTCTGCAGGTTTTGGCTGATGGCATAGTCTTCAATATCTTTGACGGCAGCTTCGCTCAGTTCAGCATTAAACAGGAATTCTTCCGGATTGCTGCTGTTAGGCTTGGTGAACAAATGTTGCGGTGAGGTTTTGCGTAATTCGGCAATGGCTTGGTCGCGGCTTTCGGCAGTTTTAAAGCGGCCGACAATGATATTGTTGTTGGTGTTGTTGATAGAACTGTAGCGGATTTTTACTTTACGGAGTTTTTCTTTAAATTCATCTGCGGTCATGGTCTGGCGTTTTTCAACGGCAGAAGCTGTGTCAACTTCTAACAAAAAGTGGACACCGCCCGCCAGGTCCAATCCCAGTTTCATAGGCGCAGCCCCCAGGCTGCGTAACCATTTGGGTGTGGTGGGTGCCCGGTTAAGGGCTACCACATAGTCATCGCCCAGGCTTTGCTGGATGCGTTTGCGGGCAGGCATTTGGTCGTCGTCATTGCGCAAGCGGATCAGGGCCGCTTTGCCGTCAACTTCGGCGCCGAAATAATCAATTCCGGCATCCTTTAACGCGGCTTCTGCCTTTGCCAGTACCGGCCCATCTATAGGTGTACCGCTGGAACTGCCGGATATTTGCACAGCGGGGTCAGGGTAATAGAAGTTGGGAACTGCATAGATTAACGACAGGATTGTCGTTACAACTAACAGGATGTATTTCCAGAGCGGGTAGCGGTTTAACATAAAAATTCCCGTGGGCGAATGTATGAATCTTATTGGTCTGTAGAAATCGAGGGGCAGCTCAAGATCTTCAAGGTATTTTAAGGGTTGCCGTAGCTATTCCCGGCATCGGCAAGAGCTTGAGCGAAAGCGCCGGATTATACCGATTTAACCAGCCACAACAATGGATTCCGGGGCTGGTTTGGCGCCTGGTTGGCCTATTGTTGGGGCGCCCTTGGCACTTCCAACCCTTGGCGACCGTAAAAGTCCGTTAAAAACGCCGCAAATGTCCCCTGGCTCAAGGCGCTACGCATATCTGCCATCAGGGTTTGGTAGTAGCGCAGGTTATGGATGGTGTTGAGTTGGGCACCCAGCATTTCATTGCATTTGTCCAGGTGGTGCAGGTAGCTGCGGCTGAAATGCTTGCAGGTATAACAGTCGCAACGCGCATCCAGCGGGCCGGTATCATTCCGGTATTTGGCATTGCGGAGCTTGAGTACGCCTTCGCTGGTAAATAGATGGCTGTTGCGGGCATTGCGGGTGGGCATTACACAGTCAAACATATCAATACCGCGGCGCACAGCTTCTACCAGGTCAGCAGGTTTGCCAACGCCCATCAAGTAGCGCGGCTTATCGGCGGGCATGTGGGGCGGAAGGTGATCAAGGATGCGCAGCATGTCCTCCTTAGGCTCACCGACCGACAGGCCGCCAATCGCATAACCGTCAAAGCCAATCTCGGTCAGGCCGTTAAGCGATTCGGTGCGCAGGTGCTCGTACATACCACCTTGCACAATCCCGAACAGGGCTGAGGGATTTCCCTCATGGGCTGCTTTTGAGCGCGCCGCCCAGCGTTTGGAAAGCTCCATGGAGTCGCGGGCTTGCTTTTCCGTTGCGGGGTAGGGTGTGCATTCGTCAAAGATCATCACAATGTCTGATCCCAGCTCGCGCTGTACCTGCATGGAAGTCTCGGGGTCGAGGAACACTTTGCTGCCGTTAATCGGCGATTTAAACGTTACGCCTGCTTCGGTGATCTTGCGCATCTTGCCCAGGCTGAACACCTGGAAACCGCCGGAGTCCGTAAGGATGGGGCCTTTCCACTGCATGAAGTCATGGAGGTCACCGTGAGCTTTTACTACGTCGGTACCGGGGCGCAACATCAAATGAAAAGTGTTACCGAGAATAATGTGGGCGCCTATGTCCTCAATGTCCTTGGGTGCCATGCCCTTCACCGTGCCGTAGGTTCCTACAGGCATAAACGCCGGTGTTTCAACCACTCCGCGTGGGAAAATCATACGACCACGGCGTGCACGGCCGCCCTGGTCATTCGCAAGTGAGTCGAGCTGGAATTGCATAAAGGATTTGGTCACGGGTGTTCTCTATGTAAAAACTGGGTGTTAGGGTCATGTAGCAGGGAGCCGTTATGCTCGCGCAGCGGGTCCAGCCTTAAATTTTGATTTTAATGTTGTAGAGCTGAGCCCCTGTTACGCGAGGATGACGATTTCCCATTAAGGGATATCATTTATCGCATCGGGATTTTTTGTCACAAACATAGCATCGCCATAACTGAAAAAACGGTATTGGTTTGCCACTGCCTCTTGATAAGCATTCATCGTGTTCCGGTAGCCAGCAAAGGCCGATACCAACATCAGTAGGGTAGATTCAGGAAGATGAAAATTGGTGACCAACGCATCGACTACCTGGAATTGGTAGCTGGGGAAAATAAAAATAGCAGTTTCACCCTGGTAGGGATGAATTTCACCCCGTTGCGTCGGGTCACCAAAGCCTTGCGCAGCGGACTCCAGACAGCGGACGCTGGTAGTGCCTACAGCAATTACGCGCTTGCCTGCAGCCTTGGTGGCCCTGACCACCTCGCAGACCTCCGGCGATAAATCCATAACTTCGGAATGCATCTGGTGTTCATTAATATTGTCAGCGCGCACTGGCTGGAAAGTTCCGGCACCCACATGCAGGGTCACAAAGGCAATCTGTACGCCTTTAGCGCGCAATTGCTCAAGCATCAGCTCATCAAAATGCAGGCCGGCGGTTGGCGCTGCAACGGCACCTTGTTTTTGCCCATAGACGGTTTGGTAGCGCTCGCGGTCACTCTTGGTATCTTCGCGATCAATATAAGGCGGCAATGGCATATGGCCAATGCGATCCAATATCGACAGGGCAGTTTCTTCCGACTCAAATTGCCATTCAAACAAGGTGTCGTGGCGTGCAACCATTTTCAGGCGGGTACCGTCCTGGAGGATCACCGCAGAACCGGGTTTCGGCGCTTTGCTGGCGCGGGTATGTGCAAGCACACGGTGTGTTCCCAAAACACGCTCCACCAGTATTTCAACCTGGCCGCCGGATTCCTTCTGCCCGAAAATGCGCGCTGGAATCACGCGGGTATCGTTAAACACCATTAAATCGCCCGGGTTCACCAATTCCAATAAATCAGGGAACTGGCGGTGTACTACATCACCCGTCGGACCCTCCAGGCACAACAAGCGGCTACCCCTGCGTTGTGCGGCAGGTGCACGGGCAATCAATGCATCAGGCAGGTCGTAATAGAAGTCTTGGCGGCGCATAAACCAGGTATTCAGCTAGATAAATCGAGGGCGGCAAGGGTATACCAAAAAGCCGTATTTGGAAAATGCCAAAGGGCCATCTACAAACGTTTTCCCTTTGTTATCCACTTGTTTGAAAACGGCATATGTCAATACGCGATGGCTGGATATGTCGTGCAAATGCACTATTATCAGATACGACAAGCAGCAGGTTTAATTTAAATAGAGCGAGATGCCTGCGGAAAACACAGGAAATAATATGGATAAATTCACGTCTCGACAGAGGTTTCATTTTATTGAATTGATTGCTTACTGGGAGGGCAAAGTCAATACCAGCCACCTTATGCAACAATTTGGATTGTCTCGCCAACACAGCAGCACTGATATTAATCATTATCTGCAATTGGCTCCGCACAATCTGGGTTATAACGCCTCCGCCAAAGCCTGGCTCCCTGCACAGAATTTTAAAATGCATTTTATCAGTGGCGACGTCATTGAGTATCTCACCTGGATTCACACTGGACATAGCACTGCAAATACATCAAGCGTCACCGCGCTATCCAATATCGCCCTTAATTTACCCGCTCGAAAAGTATCCCCGCAAATTATGCGTGGGTTGGTAACCGCCATTCGCCAACAGCGCCGGATTGAAGTGGATTACGTTTCGCTCAGTAACCCCAATCGCGAAGGACGTGTTATTGCACCACACAGTTTTATCAACACCGGCTTGCGTTGGCATTTGCGTGCATGGTGCGAAAAATCAAAACAATACCGTGACTTTGTATTAAGCCGTTTCAGGGGCGAAGCGGAGTTGTTAGAAAAATCTACCTATACCGTTGAGCAAGATAGTGATTGGAATACTGCGGTCACAATCATTCTCCAACCAGACCAACGCCTGTCATCGCAAAAGCGTGAAGTATTGGAAAACGATTACCAAATGCAAAACGGCCAACTTCAAATCACCACCAAAGGTTGCCTCGTCCAATATTTATTACGCGAAATGCAAGTCAACACCAAAATGCTCGATGGAACCCCAGAAGCGCAGCAATTGGTATGTGTAAATCTTTCTGACATAAAACCCTGGTTATTTGAGTGATTAGGGTTAGCTGAAAGCAAAACCTGTAAAACTATTTAGCGCGTTATATATACAGTATTGCCATGCCGTTGATAATCACTAAAGTGATATCCAAAGGAGGCAAATATGCTGAACAGAAGAAAACTTTTAAGATTACTGGGGCTTGGTAGTGTAGCAGCGCCGGTAGTATCAATCGCCGCGGGCTCAACACGAATCCAATCGCCACTGGAAGTGCTGGACACCTACGTAGCCGGGCTTCAACACTATCAGTCATTGAAGATAGTGCACAGTATGGCAACAGGAGACTTATTAGAGCTTAAACGCGAACCCGATAATCAACATGACGCAAATGCTATTGCGGTGTACTGGCAGACAAAAAAAATCGGATATGTTCCGCGAGTTAATAACCTAGCACTGAGCCGTATGATGGATAAAGGCCAACAGATTGCAGCGGAAATTAATTGGCTAGATGATCATCCCTGGCAGCCTGTGGGGTTGGTTGTGAGAATATGGGTGTAAGGCCGTGTAATTGTTTTAAATCCTATAATGGGGTTACCTGCGGAATTTGGAAGAGTAATTTATTATTTTATAAATAGAACGTGTTTCAAAATGAGTTTGTGTATGAATGATCCTATTAAACAGTTTATTGCTCACGCTCGAAAAAATGAAGAAGGCGAGTGGGATGAGCCTCATTTGTTGGATGAGCATCTTCGAGAGGTGGCTAAATTGGCAGCGAAATTTAGTGAAGTGTTTGCTTCCGCTGAATGGGGTGAAATTGCCGGGCGTTGGCACGATTTAGGCAAATATCAATTCTCGTTTCAAGAGTACATTCGTAACAAAAGTGGTTTTGAGCGTGAAAATGCGCATATAGAACAAGGACGTGTTACTCATTCTACCGCTGGTGCTGTTCATGCAATTGAAAAGCTCGGTGATGTTTTGGGACATGTAGTTGCTTATTTAATTGCAGGTCATCATGCAGGATTGGCAGATTGGGATGGTGCTCAGGGGAGTTTAAAATTTCGCTTGCAAGATGGAGTTAATGAATATAACTCTTCATTAGTGCAGGCTATTCCTAATGATATTTTAGTCGGCAGTAAGCCTGATTTTCCTAATGTTGCAAAATCTGTTACAAGTATATCCTTGTGGATTCGTATGTTATTTTCCTGTCTCGTGGATGCCGACTTCCTGGATACAGAAAAGTATATGGATTTAGGGCGAGCGAATAATCGCGAGGTTTCTCTGACTCTTGATCTTCTGCAAAGCAGATTTGAAGTGAGGTTGCAGGAGTTAAAAGATAAGTCTGCACAACGAGAATATAATAACGTTAATAAAAATCTACAAAAAATCAGAAGTCAAATTCAATCGGCTTGTATTGAGGCTGCACAGTTACAGCCGGGAATTTTTAGTTTAACTGTCCCTACTGGTGGCGGAAAAACACTATCAAGTATGGCTTTCGCACTGGAGCATGCCAAAAAGCACGATAAGAAGCGGATTATATACGCGATTCCGTTCACCAGCATTATTGAGCAGAATGCCAAGGTGTTTCGTGATTTTTTAGGTGACGAAGCCGTGCTTGAGCATCACAGTAACCTTGATGTTGATTTAAGTAAGGAAAATAGCCATTCAAGATTGGCGGCAGAAAATTGGGATTTCCCTTTAATTGTTACTACCAATGTTCAACTATTTGAATCTTTATTTGCATCAAGAACAAGTCGTTGCCGCAAGTTACATAATCTTGTCGATAGCGTTATTATTTTGGATGAGGCACAACAACTGCCAAGAGATTTCCATGCGCCCATTACGCAAGTAATGCAACAGTTAAGTGATTGTTTCGGTGTAACCTGGTTGTTATGTACAGCAACCCAGCCGGAATTGGGACAGCAGAAAGACGCTTTCGATAAAGAGCTATTAAGTGGATTAAAAAATGTTCGAGAAATTATTCCTAATCCTGATGAGCTTGCATTGCAATTAAAGCGTGTTGAGGTAGAGCTGCCAAATACTGAATTGCCCCCATTAAGCTGGCAGCAGGTTTCCAGTAAAGTTGAACAGGAGGATTGCGCGCTAGTTATTGTTAATACCAGAGAAAATGCATTCGCTCTATTTAACCTTTTACCTAATGATGGAAATAATTTGCATTTGTCTGCAAATATGTGTGCGGAGCATCGCACGCAAGTTATTGATCAAATTAAGCAGCGATTGGAAGAGCGGAGACAGGGTAATATGCGGCCATTGCGTGTGGTCAGTACCCAATTAATTGAAGCTGGGGTCGATGTTGATTTTCCTGTGGTGTATAGGGCTTTGGCAGGTCTCGATTCTATTGCCCAATCTGCCGGGCGTTGTAATCGGGAAGGTAAGCTAGATGGTTTAGGGAAAGTAGTTGTATTTATTCCAGAGAATGGAGCACCTGCGGGATTTTTACGGCAAGGTGAGCAAACAACATTAGGGATGTTAAAAGGCGATTTGCTAAGGGATGTTTTATCACCTGAGACCTTTAAGGCTTATTTCAAATCAATAAATGCACTTGGTGATCGCGATAAGCATGGAATTTGTAAGTTGCTAACAGCGGAGTCAACTGCGGATAACCCCTTAAAGATTTCATTCAGAACCGCAGCTGAAAAGTTCAAATTGATTGATGAGACAGGAATTAGTGTGATAGTACCCTTTATTCCAGATCCAGATAGTCAAAAGGAAAGCCCGGTAGAACAGTGGTTGAATATGTTGGAAAAAGACGCCTCGCAAAAATGGATTTATCGTAAGTTGCAGCGCTTTACCGTGAGCTTGCCTGAAAATCTGGTTAAGCAAATGGAAGCTAAGGGAATGTTGTATGGCAAGGCTGGGCAATGGTTGGTTGAGCCATCTAATTATCATGCAATATGGGGCATAACCTTGCCGGATGTTTTGCTGTCGGCTCAAGACTCAGTGATTTTTTAATAGTAAATAGCGGGAGCTAGCTCCCGCCGTAGGTCTTACCCAATAAGGTCTATTGTTTCAATCCACGCATTAAGCGACAGGGCAGTTTAGCACGATCCAAACTTATTAAAGTATTTATCAATAAGGTCTATTGAATTATTTGATGGTTAGATTTATCTTGAGTCCCTTAGCTGCTATGAGGATGAACTCATGAAATGGTTTGCTATTGCCATCAGAGAGATTCGACTGCTGCAATCTGAGCGATGTCTTTTTGCTGCGCTCTTAATAATATTTTTTCTTATTTATCAATAAGATGGAGCTAATTATGGGTTTTTGTCTAGAGGTCACAGGAGACTTTGCCTGCTTCACCCGACCGGAGATGAAAGTAGAGCGTGTCAGTTATGACGTTATTACACCATCAGCAGCGCGCAGTATTTTTGATGCGATTCTCTGGAAACCGGCAATTGAGTGGCAGGTTACGCGGATAGAAGTTTTAAACCCTATTCGCTGGATCAATATCAGGCGCAATGAAGTGGGTGCGATTATTTCTGCCCGCACTGCAAAAACAGCCATGACATCTGGGGTGGGCGAACTTGGCATTTATGTAGAAGAGGAGCGCCAGCAACGAGCAGGTCTTTTGCTCCGTAATGTGTGTTATCGCCTACATGCAGAATTTGTTTTGACAAAAGATGCGGGTGCTGCTGATTCCGCAGGAAAGTTTGCGGAAATGTTTCGTCGCAGGGCACAAAAAGGCCAATGTTTTAATCAACCCTATTTGGGTTGTCGCGAGTTTAGCTGTGATTTTACTTTGGTTGATCAGATTGACAGCACAATTACTCCCATTCAGGAGAGCCGTGATTTAGGTTGGATGCTATATGACATGAATTACGCCGATAATAAATCACCTAGGCCCCTGTTCTACAGAGCGGTAATGCAAAATGGTGTTATTTCAGTGCCGTTCAAAAATAGTGCGGAGGTGAGAGGATGATATTGCAAGCTCTCTGTGACTATTACCAGCGCAAATCGAATGATCCACAGGAGGCGCTTGCCCCTTTTGGTTTTGAAGAAAAAGAAATTCCTTTTTTAATTGTGCTTGATGACCATGGAAAATTTATTCAGCTATTGGATACCCGTGATAAAGATGTCAGTGGAAAACTACGGCCTCGAAGCTTTTTGGTTCCCAAGGGGAAGGGGCGAAGTGGTTCGAAATCTTACGAGGTTGCTTACCCCTTGTGGGATCACTATGGGTATGTATTAGGTCAACCAAAACTGGATAAGCCTGATGCGGAGCCAACGGATAAGGATGCAGAAATGGCAATTAATCAGCATGAGGCATTCAGCAAATTGGTGAATGCCATTGGTGAGTTTGTTGCTGATGATATTGGTGTTAAATCAGTAAGAGCTTTTCTAAAAGATAATGATGAAAAAAACAAGCTAAAAGCAACCCCGGAATGGATTGAGTGCCTGAAAATTAAAGGGTGCAACCTTTCATTTAAATTAATCTCTTCTGAGTATTTGGTCTGCCAGTCATCGGGAGTAAAACGTTGGGTTGCTGTAAGTTCAGAGAGCGATGAGGTGGAGGAAGGTATTTGTTTGGTCAGTGGGGAGCAAGCGTCTATAGCTCGATTACATCCAGGTATTAAAGGGGTATGGGGCGCCCAAGTCGGTGGTGCTGCTATAGCCTCATTTAACAAAGATTCTTTTGCATCGTGGAAGAAAGAACAGGGGGCTAATTCACCAGTTAGCGAGAAGGCCGCGTTTGAATATACAACGGCGTTAAATTCCCTGCTAAGAACGGAATGTCCTAACCGGTTTCAGATGGGTGAAATTTCTGTTGTTTGTTGGGCAGAAAAAGAAAATCCACTAGAGAAAAAATTCCCTAATTTTTTTATTGATGCTCCGATTGATAATCCCGATGCAGGTGTTGATGCGTTAAAACATATAATCAATAGTTTGCACAATGGTGCGTATCAAAAACCAGATGGAAAAGATCGATTCTACGTGTTGGGCTTATCACCTAATGCAGCTCGTATTGCCGTAAGGTTTTGGCAAGTAGGTACGGTTGCTGAATTCTCAGAAAGAATAGGTCAATGGTTCTCTGATATCGATATCGTCAAATGGGAAAAACTATCTGTTCCCGCTCTAAAGCCATTATTGTGCAGTACGGCTTTGCTGGGTAAGGATGAAAACATGTCTCCGCATTTAGTCGGGGAAACGGTGCGTTCTGTGTTAACGGGTTTTCCCTTGCCAGAAAATTTACTTCAGTCCGTTATTAAACGAATTAAAGCAGAGCAGGGTAATGTGAGTTTTTATCGTGCGGCGCTCATTAAGGCGTTTTTAAATAGAAAGTTTCAATTTTATTGTCAAGTAGAGAGGGACATTACCGTGGGATTAAATAAAGATGAACAAAGAGTAGGGTATCGATTGGGGCGTCTATTTGCTGTTCTTGAAAAACTTCAGGAGGATGCAAATCCGGGGATCAACTCTACTATTCGCGATCGTTACTACAGTAGTGCGAGTTGTACACCAAAATCGGTATTTGGAACACTGATGAGGTTACATACACACCACTTGAAAAAGTTGTCTAACCCAGCGTGGCAAGGTGCTGCCGAAAAAAATATTGGTGAAATTATGGATGGTATTGTTGAGTTTCCAGCGCATTTGAATTTGGAAGAGCAAGGGCTTTTTGCCGTAGGCTATTACCATCAGCGCCAATATCGTTTTACAAAAAATGAATCTACAGAAGGAGAAATATAATGACCATTAACAACCGCTATGAGTTTGTGTATTTGTTTGACGTGAAAGACGGAAACCCAAATGGTGATCCAGATGCAGGTAATTTACCGCGTGTTGATGCGGAAACAGGGCAGGGCTTGGTAACTGATGTTTGTTTGAAGCGTAAGGTCAGAAACTATGTGGGTTTAACTAAAGGTGAACAACCGCCCTATGAAATTTATATTAAAGAAAAAGCTGTTTTAAACAATACTAACTTGCGCGCATATCAAGCACTAGAATTAAAAAACGAATCAAAAAAGCTGCCTAAGGATGTTGAGGATGCCAAGAAGGTTACCACCTGGATGTGCCAGAATTTTTTTGATATACGCACCTTTGGAGCTGTTATGACTACTGATGTCAATACGGGACAGGTGCGAGGGCCAATTCAATTAAATTTTGCCCGTAGTATTGATCCAATAGTTAGTGCTGAACATAGCATTACTCGAATGGCTGTAACTACCCAAGCGGAAGCAGAAAAACAAGGTGGTGATAACCGTACTATGGGCAGAAAGTTTACAGTCCCCTATGGTTTGTATCGCTGTCATGGCTATGTGTCTGCAAATTTAGCAAATCAAACTGGCTTCACAGAAGATGATTTGCAGCTTTTTTGGCAAGCCTTAATCAATATGTTTGACCATGATAGATCGGCAAGTCATGGTGAAATGTCTCCTTGCGGGCTTTATATTTTCAAGCATGAAAATATATTGGGCAATGCTCCTGCAAGAAAATTATTTGACCTCATTAGTGTAGAGAAATCTATCGATGGGCCAGCAAGAAGCTTTAGTGATTATAAAGTTTCAGTTAATGATGCTGGCTCACCTCCGGGTGTCGAGCTAATCAAACTGCTGGATTAATGAATGGACGACTCTCGCCTAGTCCCACTCTCCGCCCTCCAACACTACGCGTACTGCCCCAGGCAGTGTGCGTTAATTCATAATGAACAAGTATGGGCAGAAAATTATCACACCGCTGAAGGGCAGCTTTTGCATCAGCGTGTGGATAGTGGTGTGCCGGAAACGCGTAAAGGTATTCGCTATGAGCGTGGCGTGTCGGTGAGTGCGGAGCAGTTGGGTATTACTGGGAAGCTGGATTTAGTAGAAATTGATTTGACAACAAACGATCAAAAACCTGTTGAATACAAACGCGGCAAACCTAAGATAGAAGATTGGGATCGCATTCAATTATGCGCCCAAGCGCTTTGTTTGGAAGAAATGCGTAGTATTCAAGTGAACGAAGGTGCAATTTGGTATTGGGAGGTTCGCCGCCGTGAGCCGGTATTAATTGACGCAGTATTGCGTGATGTAACGTTGCGAGCAATCGCCGCTGCGCGGCAGTTGCTCGCAGTTGGTAATACGCCTCCGCCTACTGTCGATAAGAAGCGATGTAAAGGTTGTTCATTAGTGGATTTGTGTGAGCCTGACAGGTTTCGTAATGATAAGTCGGCATGCTATGTAAGCCATATCTTTGATGAAAATAAATTGTTCAATGAATAGGTAATAACTCATGAGAATTTTTTATAAGGTTAATAGGTGACAAAATTTCACTTACTGAAATTAGCAGATATTTATGGAAAACCACAGGCTAAAGATGGCGATATAAAATGAAAAAAATGCTGAATAGTTTATACATCACCCGGCAGGAATCTTATCTTCATAAAGAGCGGGAAACTATTGTCATAAAACAAGGTGACACCAAACTGGGGCAATTTCCTTCGTTAAGTGTTGGGAATATTCTGTGTTTCGGTCAAGTGTCTGTCTCCCCATTCCTGATGGGATATTGTGCAGGGCAGGGCATAGGCTTGGCTTTTTATACAGAATACGGGAAGTTTCTCGCACGTATTCAAGGTAAACAGGCAGGTAACGTGCTGTTGCGGCGTGCGCAATATCGTTGGGCAGACGATGTTGAAAAATCGGTAGGTATAGCACGCTTAATGGTGGCTGCAAAAATTGCCAATGGTAGAGCAGTTTTGCAACGTGAAATTCGTAATCACGGTCAAAATATTCTTATTGATAATGCTGTTGATCGATTAGCAATAAGTTTGCGGAATAGTAAACGGGCTATTTCTACGGAAGAATGCATGGGTATCGAAGGTGAAGCGGCGGCAACTTATTTTTCAGTGTTTAATGAATTGTTGCGTGGTTCAGGATTTGTTTTCGGTGGAAGAGTGCGTAGACCGCCCACTGATTCTGTGAATGCGCTGTTGTCTTTTGTCTATTCACTGATTACTCAGGAATGTATCTCTGCATTACAAGGTGTTGGTTTAGATCCTTATGTTGGATTTTTGCACCGAGACAGACCGGGACGTGCAAGTTTGGCATTGGATTTATTGGAAGAGTTTCGTTCGTCTTGGGCAGATCGTTTTGTATTAACGCTCATTAATCGCCGACAAGTTCAGTTGAGTGATTTTATTACTGAATCCAGCGGTGCCGTTCGCTTAACTGATGATGCAAGAAAAAGCCTTTTGGTGGCCTATCAGGAGCGTAAACAAGTAGAAGTGATGCATCCATATTTGGAAGAGCAAGTACCTATAGGTTTATTGCCACATTGTCAGGCGATGTTGCTGGCTCGTCATATACGGGGCGATACAGAATTTTATACCCCCTATCTAGTCAAATAAGATTCTTATGTTGGTATTAATCACTTATGACGTTAGTGTAACCACTACTGGTGGTAGCCGTCGTTTGCGTAATATCGCAAAAACGTGTTTAGATTATGGCATACGAGTTCAGAACTCTGTATTTGAATGTGAAGTTAATCCTGCCCAATTTGTCATGTTAAAAAATAGTCTCATAGAAATATTTGATCCCAATGAAGACAGCTTGCGGTTCTATTTTTTGGGCAAAAAAGGCCATCAGAAAATTGAACATATAGGCATAAAAGCCGTTCAAGATCCCCTCCGAAGTCCCCTAATTCTTTAATCCGCTATCCTGCAGTGCTCATCAATTTACCGTGATGTTAGCGGATGCTTAACTATATGTTTTTTAAAGAAAAATATGTGATTGGGTATTTTGATCATGGTTATTTTGCTCAGTCTGTGGTGGTTAGCGGAAAAATCTCGATTTCTTTTTATTTTTTAATAAGTTACCTTTGAGCTGTCGTGCTCTTCGCGAGCGCGTGGATTGAAACCTAGCAATTATTCGGGTTTGGGCAGTGTTTGTGGTCGTGCTCTTCGCGAGCGCGTGGATTGAAACTGGCCTATTCAATGATCGTGTTGTCTACTCTGAGTCGTGCTCTTCGCGAGCGCGTGGATTGAAACCGAGCTAATTCGTTTAGATCAATATCATGGCAAAGTCGTGCTCTTCGCGAGCGCGTGGATTGAAACCGGTTTACCTTCCAAACCTGCGGCTTTTTCACTGCGTCGTGCTCTTCGCGAGCGCGTGGATTGAAACTCTTTCTTCGTGAGCTGGGTGCTTTAACACCTGCGTCGTGCTCTTCGCGAGCGCGTGGATTGAAACAATAGCGTAGCCACGTCTATCCAATCGTATTTTAGTCGTGCTCTTCGCGAGCGCGTGGATTGAAACAGCTTGTAATAGACCCCACAATAGTAGTCGCTAGCGTCGTGCTCTTCGCGAGCGCGTGGATTGAAACGTGAATTCAATATCTCAAATGATATGACTGTCAATGTCGTGCTCTTCGCGAGCGCGTGGATTGAAACACCGTGGATAAAAATCTCGAATTATCATTGCGCCTGTCGTGCTCTTCGCGAGCGCGTGGATTGAAACCACCATCCCGCACAATGTCACTCCAGCTCAGACCGTCGTGCTCTTCGCGAGCGCGTGGATTGAAACAAAAATAGGTAGTCAAGCTCCAGCCCACTCACCAGGTCGTGCTCTTCGCGAGCGCGTGGATTGAAACAAAACGATTTTCGCCAAGCCGTGGTACTCGCCAACGTCGTGCTCTTCGCGAGCGCGTGGATTGAAACGTGTGGAACGGCACCCAGTGGGAGGTTTAAATTGAGTCGTGCTCTTCGCGAGCGCGTGGATTGAAACTGCAGCGAGTGGTGCGGTGCTGCCCTTGGCTTCCGTCGTGCTCTTCGCGAGCGCGTGGATTGAAACACCTAACCAGTAGGCAGTCGCGCCACCAGTTTGGTCGTGCTCTTCGCGAGCGCGTGGATTGAAACCAACCTCGAACTGGAAACCAAGGCAGGTAAAATCGTCGTGCTCTTCGCGAGCGCGTGGATTGAAACAATTACCAACTGCAGCTTATCGGCAATACCGCTGGTCGTGCTCTTCGCGAGCGCGTGGATTGAAACCTCATGACCTATGCCAATATCGGGAGAATACGAGTGTCGTGCTCTTCGCGAGCGCGTGGATTGAAACTTTCCAAACTTGACGGCAGCCCCTGCTGTTAGGCGTCGTGCTCTTCGCGAGCGCGTGGATTGAAACACGGGTTCCTAGAGGACATGGTTGGCCAAAAGCGCGTCGTGCTCTTCGCGAGCGCGTGGATTGAAACACCTAACCAGTAGGCAGTCGCGCCACCAGTTTGGGTCGTGCTCTTCGCGAGCGCGTGGATTGAAACCATTGAATTTTCTTCTTGTATTGACCTATTGGCTGTCGTGCTCTTCGCGAGCGCGTGGATTGAAACTTCCCATGCCTCGCCAACATGCCGGCTACGCAACAGGTCGTGCTCTTCGCGAGCGCGTGGATTGAAACACGGTGTCACGGCTGAAAGTGTTGGCGAATTTCAGTCGTGCTCTTCGCGAGCGCGTGGATTGAAACGTCGTTTGGGTGATGCGGATGGAGTCGTTGAAGGTCGTGCTCTTCGCGAGCGCGTGGATTGAAACAAATGTACTACCGCACAATTAATCACACCTGAATGTCGTGCTCTTCGCGAGCGCGTGGATTGAAACATTACACACCTGCCGCCGAAACACCGCTAACGAATGTCGTGCTCTTCGCGAGCGCGTGGATTGAAACGCGCCATTTGGACTGCCTAGGGTTTTTAGCGTCGTCGTGCTCTTCGCGAGCGCGTGGATTGAAACAGTTTTTACAGACATAGCGAGTCTCCCGACTTAGGTCGTGCTCTTCGCGAGCGCGTGGATTGAAACATAGATCTAACTCCAAATAGGCGGGGGTTGCTGCGTCGTGCTCTTCGCGAGCGCGTGGATTGAAACTCTGTTGCATTCGATGAATCATCGGGCAAGGTTACGTCGTGCTCTTCGCGAGCGCGTGGATTGAAACAAAGATTAATGAAATTTTTGCTGACCAACAACAAAAGTCGTGCTCTTCGCGAGCGCGTGGATTGAAACTTGCGTTATATCATCGTTAGCAGCACTTAATGTTTGTCGTGCTCTTCGCGAGCGCGTGGATTGAAACTTGCGTGATCTATTAACATTTTTTGGCCACCTCTGTCGTGCTCTTCGCGAGCGCGTGGATTGAAACGTTAACTCTCCAACAGCTTGCGCAATTGAGTAAGTCGCGCTCTTCGCGAGCGCGTGGATTGAAACACGTTATCGCCGCGCTGCTGGCCTATATAAAACGTCGCGCTCTTCGCGAGCGCGTGGATTGAAACCCAATGCTGCAAAACAGCACAGGGCAACGCTGGTGGTCGCGCTCTTCGCGAGCGCGTGGATTGAAACTGTTGAGCGTGTTAAAAATGCGTTGTCAATTGAGTCGCGCTCTTCGCGAGCGCGTGGATTGAAACTTAATTTCCCCTTCCAATGATTTTGCGTTGATGCTGTCGCGCTCTTCGCGAGCGCGTGGATTGAAACTGCGGTGAACTTGGTAGCAATTGGGTTACTCAAAGTCGCGCTCTTCGCGAGCGCGTGGATTGAAACCAGCCTAGCAACGGGACGCATGGCGACATATTCAGTCGCGCTCTTCGCGAGCGCGTGGATTGAAACCGGTGTCTTTTAATGATTTTTTTGTAGAGCCAAATGTCGCGCTCTTCGCGAGCGCGTGGATTGAAACCTTATAAAGACGTTCATAGGGCTGTCGGCGCGGCGTCGCGCTCTTCGCGAGCGCGTGGATTGAAACATGCTGCTGGTATTATTTCCATCTCAACATTGCCAGTCGCGCTCTTCGCGAGCGCGTGGATTGAAACCCTTTACAGATTACGTTTCTGCTCCAGGTTGAATGTCGCGCTCTTCGCGAGCGCGTGGATTGAAACTATTCCCGCAACGCTTCCCCAAGCATGTTGTTGATGGTCGCGCTCTTCGCGAGCGCGTGGATTGAAACCTGGTGCGCGCTGGGATACCAGCACCACTGGAACGTCGCGCTCTTCGCGAGCGCGTGGATTGAAACGAGCTGTTATAAAGGGATCATCTGAGGCAACGACAGTCGCGCTCTTCGCGAGCGCGTGGATTGAAACATCAACAGATAGACCCTTAAGTGCGTTGTGTTGTAGTCGCGCTCTTCGCGAGCGCGTGGATTGAAACACACTTTTATCGGCGCAGTTTGCGTACTGATGATGTCGCGCTCTTCGCGAGCGCGTGGATTGAAACATTACCGCGCATGATAAATGGCAATAATGTGTATGGTCGCGCTCTTCGCGAGCGCGTGGATTGAAACAAACAATCTGCCCCAGGCATCTGCAGCAAACATGTCGCGCTCTTCGCGAGCGCGTGGATTGAAACGCAGATTTACCTAACACCAACAACGAAAAATGATAGTCGCGCTCTTCGCGAGCGCGTGGATTGAAACACTCGTTTAGCGAGACGATGACAGTGCAAACAATGTCGCGCTCTTCGCGAGCGCGTGGATTGAAACTCCTTGCTGGGGGCAATAACCGCAAACAAACAAAGTCGCGCTCTTCGCGAGCGCGTGGATTGAAACAATGCGACACTATCCTATTTGTCAGGGATGAGGGCGGTCGCGCTCTTCGCGAGCGCGTGGATTGAAACAAGTTTATTGCCGCGATCTTCAAACGCTTTAAGGGTCGCGCTCTTCGCGAGCGCGTGGATTGAAACTCGATTTTCTCAATGTTTTTTGGGCCAAGCAATGTCGCGCTCTTCGCGAGCGCGTGGATTGAAACTTCAGGGATTGGCTTCGAGCTGGATGGCTCGGAGGTCGCGCTCTTCGCGAACGCGTGGATTGAAACCTCCAAGCCAAAATGGATATCGGTTTTTAAATCGTCGCGCTCTTCGCGAGCGCGTGGATTGAAACGTGTTGTAGCCGCTCGCTGCCGATGACCCCATTGGTCGCGCTCTTCGCGAGAATGAGGGAAGGTAAGTCCTATTATGGTAGTTTTCGAGTAAAGATATTGGCGTAGAATAATAAGCGACTCTTACAAGAGATAAAGCGAGTAGTGACTTTGGTACAATATTGGCAAACCTGTAATTTTCAGGATGAAATTGGCGAAACTTTACGGGTGAAAAAACAGATATTTATTGCTATCCGGCGATGTATTAGCCTTTCGCTCCGTTTAGATTCTGTCTTATTCTTCGTTCGCTGTCGCACATACATTTCCATGATTCCAATTTAACCTGACATCATTCTGGAGCTTGTTTTCAACGTTGCTTCATAATAAAACATAGAAATTTATGTGAAGTATTATAAGTGCTGACGCGAATGCAGAGGCTCATATTGGTGGAGGTTTTATCATGAATCAACAAAAAAAATATATAGGCGTAATCTGTGGTGCGGCTATGATGGGGTTAACTGCCAATGCAATGGCAGCTGATGACCATGGCTTTACCCTGGGTGTTGACTATGGTCGCACCGAAGCTAAAAAATATTGCGACAACATAGTGTCGTGTGACAATCGCGATAAAGGTTCGAAAGTAGAAATCGGTTATGATTTTAACAAAACCTTCGGCGCCGAGTTGGGTTATACCAGTTTTGGAACCTTGTTTGATTCCAACAACAATTCTGTGAGTGTCAGTCAAAAATCCAGCGCAATTACCTTAAGTGTTTTAGGTAATGTTCCGGTGGGTGATTGGTTTGGTATTTATGGGCGTTTGGGTTTTGCCCGTTATGACACTAACAACCGCGGTGTGGTTGAAGGTGTACCTGTTAAGGATGAATCGGGAAATACTCCTTTCTGGGGTGCCGGGGTTAAGTTAAATTTGGGCGAGCAATTTGCGCTTCGTTTGGAATACCAAAATTATTCGGATCTGTCTGACCTTCCGGGTCGCAAAGACGATGTACAGGGATTGTTTATGGGTGGAGTCTATCGGTTCTGATCGGTTGACTGCATAAGGATTGATGTGGGAGAGAAGATGCTGTCCTTCAAGGACTGAAGGGCAGCTCTTGGTATTGGTAATATTATTCAGTTGTTTTAAGGATTCGACCATGACATCCATTAGCAGTCCTCGCATAACGCCGATTGAATGGCCCGAGCTGCACGTTGTGCATTCATTGCGCGTCCTAACGCTGAATACGCACAAAGGTTTTACCACATTTAACCGCCGTTTTATTTTGCCTGAACTGCGCGATGCGGTCCGCGCCATGTCTACGGATATTGTTTTTTTGCAGGAAGTGTTGGGCACTAATACGCAGCATCCCGAGCGCTATCCGAATTGGCCGGTTGCTCCGCAGTATGAATTCCTTGCTGACAGTATGTGGACCGACTTTTCATACGGACGCAATGCAGTCTATCCCCATGGTGATCATGGCAATGCACTGCTTTCCAAGTTTCCTATTATTCACCATGAAAATATTAATGTTTCAGTCGGCACTATTGAGCAGCGCGGTTTGCTGCATTCGGTTCTCTATGTGCCCGGGCATAAAGAAGTCCATGCGATTTGTGTGCACTTGGGTTTGCGTGCATCCCATCGCCGCCAGCAATTGGTATTGTTGGGAAAATTACTGAATCGCCTTGACCCGAAGGCGCCGGTTATTATTGCCGGTGATTTTAACGACTGGCGCAAACAGGCCGACGCATTGCTTGCTCCCTTCGGTGTTAAAGAGGCATTTGTCAATGAGTTTGGTGCGCCGGCACGCAGCTTTCCGGCGCGATGGCCGATGTTGTGTCTTGATCGCGTTTATGTGCGTAACGCGACGACTCATGAGCCCCAGGTGTTAGCGCGGCGGCCCTGGTCACACCTTTCTGATCACCTTCCGCTCTCTGTGGAGGTCAGGTTATGACGGATCATTGGCGGGAAGGCAATAGTGTTGAACTCTTGATTAACGGTGAGGAATTTTTCCCGCGCGTATTTGATTGCATCCGCAATGCCACCCAGGAAGTATTACTGGAAACTTTTATTTTTTGTGAGGATGAAGTCGGGCAGCAGCTGCAATCGGTTTTAATTACGGCGGCGCAACGCGGCGTACGTGTTGAAGTCACTGTGGATGATTACGGCACTGCTGATTTAAGCCCTGACTTCGTTAAGGCCATGACCGATGCAGGTGTTAAGTTACATGTATTTGACCCTACGCCGCGTTTGTTTGGTATACGGATAAATATGTTTCGACGGTTACATCGAAAAATTGTGGTGGTTGATGCGAAAGACGCATTTATCGGCGGTATTAATTATTCTATCGACCATTTGTCTTCCTTTGGTCCCAGAGCCAAGCAGGATTATGCGGTGCAGGTACGCGGTCCTATTGTGCAGGATATCCATGAAGCCTGTTTGAAGTTACTCAAGCAGGGCTCGCGACGCAAACAAAAGCATTTGGAAGATACAGCCCTGGTCCCTGCGATTCATATGGCCGGCAATGTCAAAATGTTGCTGGCGGTACGCGATAATATCCGTCACACCAAAGATATAGAACGGCATTATCTGCGCGCTATCCACGGTTCCCGACACCGTTTGTTAATTGCCAATGCTTATTTTTTTCCGGGCTATCGATTGCTGCGCGCACTCAGGCGAGCCGCCCGGCGCGGTGTGGATGTTACCCTGATTTTGCAGGGCCGCCCGGATATGCCTTGGGTGTCGGTGTGTACTCGCTTGCTGTACGGCTATCTTCTGCACGAACGTGTGACTATCTATGAGTATTGCGAGCGACCGCTGCACGGCAAGGTAGCGCTGGCAGATGATGATTGGGTGACTATAGGCTCCAGCAATCTCGACCCGCTGAGCCTGGCGTTGAACCTGGAAGCGAACCTGGTAATCGAAGACAAGGCATTTAACGAACAGCTCTATGTCCATTTGCAAAAGCTGGTTAAATCACATTGTTCGGCGGTTACGGCAGATGAAATGAAACATGGCTATTGGTGGCGCTTACCTTTGGTGTTTATCAGTTTCCATTTCTTACGCATTTTTCCCTCTATCACGGGTTGGTTGCCTGCCCATAAACCGGATGTGCAACTACTGAACCCGGACGTTACCGAAAAAGTCAACGGTGAAGATGAATCCCTCAACGATAAAACCAGCTCCAATGTGGAGAAAATATCGTGAGTACTGTTGCCCGGGTTGCACCGGCGAAAACTTCATCGAAGGGCTGCGCCTGGAAGTGGGGCAAGCGTTTGCTGACAACGGTTTTTTTTATCGCGGTGCCGATATTTTTATTTATGTTGCTTAAACATATTAACTGGAACGATGTAAAACAGGCGCTGCATGATTTGCGTTGGACAACCCTGTGCTTGGGCTTGTTGATTGCTGCTCTCAGCTATAGCGTTTATGGAAGTTACGATGTATTGGGGCGGTTTTATTCCCGCCATTCGTTACCTGTAGCCCAAGTGATGTCCGTCGCAGCTGTGTGCTATGCGTTCACGTTGAATTTAAGTTACCTGGTTGGCGGTTTTGCCTTACGTTTCCGGCTATATTCCCGGCTGGGGCTGGATACGCCGACCATTACTAAAGTATTTAGCTTGAGTGTGATCACTAACTGGTTGGGCTACATGTTGCTTGCCGGTATTATTTTTTCACTGCGTTTACCGGATTTGCCCGAGAATTGGAAAATCGGTGAAACAGGTTTGCAGTTTGTCGGTGTCGTATTGTTGCTGGCGGCTGTTACATATTTGTTGGCATGCCGTTTTGCCACCCGCCGTTCATGGCGAGCTTTTAAACAAAAAATAGTCTTGCCATCATTTAACATTGCGTTATTACAAGCTTGCCTGGCGATGCTGAATTGGTCGCTCATGGCCTTGCTGGTATTTATCCTGCTACCTGCAAAAGTCACTTACCTGACTGTACTGGGCATATTGTTAATCAGCAGTATGGCGGGTGTAATTACCCATATCCCCGCTGGTTTAGGTGTGCTTGAAGCCGTCTTTGTTGGCATGTTGCAGCATCAGGTTTCCCACGGGGCTATCCTGGCCGCGCTTATCGGTTATCGTGTTATCTATTACCTGATTCCGCTCAGTGTGGCCAGCCTGGTTTATTTTGTATTGGAGGGACGCGCTAAAAAGTTGCGTGTTGCCAGTGCTACTAACACATCTGAAACGTCACCTACCGCGTCTGGCTCTCATTAAATCGACGCTGTTTTATTCGTTGAACGCAAATATTTTCTGAGTACTTTCAGTTATCGCTCTCAAACTATTGAACGTTTGCTTTTGTTGTCTGTGCTTTTCAATTTCATCGGCCAATTGTGAGAGTTGGCGTTTTTGGTCGCGTTCGGTCTTGGTGTCTTGTAACTGGAAGTTGAGATAAGTTGAGGCCGTTTCTTCACTTTCCTGGGTCTGCTCGGTAATAAGGTTATCAAGTCCGTCTTGGGCAAGGTCAAGAATACGAGATGTCTGCTGCTTTTCGTGGATAACGTGATAAATATAATTCCCTGTATCCAAATCACCTTTGTCACTACCTACAATGCCTTCCAGCTGACTGCTGTGGCGTTCATAAGTATTCACTTGTTTTACCAACAGGCTGCCATCGGTACGGCTTTCCATTTCTGTTTGTTGTGAAAGATTAAGCTGCAAGGCTTCCGGCATAACATAGTTTGTGTGGTTTTGGTAAAGGGGGGCATGAAGTGACGCGGTAAAGTCAGGCAGGCCACTGCTAAAGGCGTCCAGCATTTTTTTTGCGTCACCGCTTGAGGTTGCCTCCGGTTTTTCTGCAAGTGGAACGACCATTGACGAAAAAGCATCAATAACGAATTGTTTGTTCAACCGGTTGGAATGATTCTCGCCCACAGGGGAATGTTGGTTAAATGCATTGCGGATAAGGTCAAGGTACAGGTTCAGCGAGCGGTTACCGGCAGCGGTGGTTGCGCCCAAAATGCCTTGCAAGTCGCTGGTGATATCAATCCCGAATCCGTCAGCATCACTGGCAGTCAGATGTTGCGTTTGGGTGGCGTGGTCAACTGAATAGTCATACTTCATGACGATATAGCTGTCGCCTTTGGGTTTGCTGAATTCAATATTAAAACTTTCCAGGTTTTTGTTATCAAACTCCTTCAAGCCATGCAGCACTGTGTTGCCCAAGCGAAAAAAATCGTCTGCAACTTCGCCTAATTTGGTGGAAAGTTTTTCAAGTGCGTCTTGCTCCTCAGCAGACAATTTGCCCGTCACTGTAAAAGAAAATTCCAGGCTGTCGCCCGAGCTGCCACTGTTGCGTTGCAGCTTTACTTCAATGATATCGCCGTCTTTAGTCTTAATGCGCATGGTTACGCTTTCTTGCCGCTTGCCTCCGACGCTTTCAAAATCGACTTTGAGTTTGTCGGTCGCTTTACTGGCGGCTAGGGTCACACCGCGCGCTTCATTTTTATATTCGTTGGTTTCACGACTTAAAGCGCCAACCTGGCTAAAAAAAGATGCGCTGGAAAAGGTAATTTTACCGGCGCGGATGCCGGTGAGTTCATTGGCAAGTTGGGATGAGAAGCGGGTAACCGCCGGGCTGCTTTGGTATTGGTTGCGTACTTGAACTACGTCCACTCTGGGTTCGTCGTAGGTATCGGGTACAGTTGCAGCTTTGGCGGGCGAAAGTTGCACAAGTACGGCGGGGGTGTTGACCACGGCAGGCTGTATGGCGTTTGTGGTACTGACCGGCTCGTTTTTAGGCTCACCCAGGGATGGCGACAATAGTTCGCTATTTCGGGCGGGAGTGTTTATGACTGATAAGGATGTCAGGTCATTGGCAATAATATTCATGGTGATTTTCTTCTTCCCAAACTTTCTTTATCCCACGTCATTATTACAGGGCTTTGGATTCTTAACGGCACCTGTTCCTGAAACTTGAATCCTCCGCTAACTGCTCTTAACCCTTCCAGCCTGATTGCCGGAACTGAGGCCATAAACACCATTTAGCTAGCTTATGCGAAGTAGGCACGGCTCTTGCGATAGCACCTCACATCATTCTTAAGCGTCAAGAATCCGTTAATTATGGCCATACCTACTTTTAGTCAGTTAAACAATGTCGGCGGCAGGTCGGCACTGGAATCCTTTCGGGGAATAGGCAAGGGTGCGTTCGGCATACCGATTATGCTGATGATTCTGTTGGCTATGCTGGTTTTGCCGATTCCACCGCTGCTGCTGGACGCCTTTTTTTCATTCAATATCGCATTGGCGCTGGTGGTGTTGCTGGTGAGTGTTTACGCCCAGCGCCCACTGGATTTTGCGGCTTTCCCCACAGTGTTATTGATTGCCACCTTGCTGCGCCTGGGTTTGAACGTGGCATCTACCCGCGTCATTTTGATTAATGGCCATGAGGGTGGTCATGCTGCCGGCAAGGTTATTGAATCCTTTGGTGAAGTGGTTATCGGCGGTAACTACACTGTAGGTATTGTGGTGTTCATTATCTTGATGATCATTAACTTTATCGTGGTCACCAAGGGTGCCGGGCGTATTTCAGAGGTGAGCGCTCGCTTTACCCTGGACGCCATGCCCGGTAAGCAAATGGCGATTGACGCCGATTTGAATGCGGGTTTGATCGACCAGGACCAGGCGCGTTTTCGCCGTGGCGAAGTCGCCGCTGAAGCGGATTTCTACGGTGCTATGGACGGTGCCAGCAAGTTTGTGAAGGGTGATGCCATAGCGGGCATCATGATCATGCTGATCAATATTTTCGGCGGTTTGGCAGTAGGTGTGTTGCAGCATGACCTGGCATTTATGGATGCCATGCAGAAATACACCCTCTTGACTATCGGTGACGGCCTGGTCGCGCAAATTCCCGGCCTGTTGTTGTCAGTGGCGTCTGCCATCCTGGTTACCCGTGTTAACACTGCGCAAGACATGGCTGTGCAAGTGGCCAACCAGCTCTTCGCCTCTCCCAAAGCACTGGGCGTTTCTGCCTGTATCCTGATCATCATGGGTTTGATTCCCGGCATGCCCCACGTTGCCTTTTTAGGTCTTGGTTTAATTTGTGCGGCTATCGCCTATTACATTTACTGGAAGAAAGAGCAACCTGCTGCGGTAGACGAAGGCTCGTTTATCCCCTCGGGCAGCCGTTTAGCAAATGAATTAAACGCAAGCGGCGGTACACCGGCAATGGGTTCCGGGTCTGCCAATCTCGCCCCCCAGCGCATGGCACCTGCGCTGCCCCAAGCTGCCCCCGAAACCCCTGAACTGGGTTGGGATGATGTCCAGCCGGTAGATGTTATAGGACTGGAAGTCGGTTACCGCCTGATTCCCATGGTGGATAAAAACCAGGGTGGCGAGTTGCTCGGACGCATCAAAGGCGTCCGTAAAAAACTCTCGCAGGAAATGGGTTTCCTGATTCCCTCAGTCCATATTCGCGACAACCTGGATTTAATGCCTACCGGCTACCGCATCAGCTTGATGGGTGTAACCGTGGCTGAGGCAGAAGTCTATCCGGATCGCGAGCTGGCCATTAACCCCGGCCAGGTATTCGGCAATCTCGACGGTGTAAAAACCAAAGATCCGGCCTTTGGCCTGGACGCTATCTGGATCAGCTCCAGCCAGAAAGAGCAGGCCCAAACCCTGGGCTACACAGTAGTTGACCCCAGTACGGTGGTAGCGACTCACCTGAACCAGATTCTGCAAAACCACACCTATGAATTGATCGGCCATGAAGATGTGCAAAAACTGCTGGATATGCTGGCCAAGACCTCGCCCAAGCTGGTTGAGGAATTGATTCCCGGCACCCTGAGTCTGAACGTATTCCTGAAAGTCTTGCAAAGCCTGCTGCGCGAACGTGTGCCCATCCGCGATATTCGCTCGATTGCTGAAGCCTTGGCGGGCTCCACCGGTAAGAGTCAAGATCCCGTCGCTTTGACTGCCCTGGCTCGCGTAGCCTTATCGCGCCAAATTGTCCAAAGCATCATAGGAAACGAGCAAAACCTGCCTGTTATCACCATAGACCCCAGCTTGGAACAGTTATTGCTGAGTACCGTCCAGCAGGCACAAAAAGCTGGCGCTGATGACAGCGCGTTTATTGAGCCTGGCTTGGCAGAGCGCCTGCAAGAATCACTGATTAATGCGGCCCAAAAGCAAGAGATGTCCGGTAAACCCCTGGTGTTATTGGTGGCAGCGCCACTGCGGATGATGATGTCGCGCTTTGTGCGTCACAGCCTTCCCGATATGCGCGTGCTGGCTTATAACGAAATCCCGGATAACAAACAAATTACGATTGATGCGAGTGTGGGCGCCGACCGTTAGGTTGAACGGCCAACTCACTACCCGAAGTAGCCGAAAGGCAGGAGCTGAATATGCAAGTTAAACGTTTCGTAGCCGCTGATATGCGCCGTGCGTTGGAGCTGGTTCGCCAAGAGTTGGGGCCAGATGCAATTATTCTCTCAAGCGGCCGCGTACCGGAAGGCGTAGAGCTGCTTACCACCACCGGGTCTGACAGCGAACTTATGCAGCTGCAACAACAGCCCCTGGGCAGAATGGCACTCTCCAGTGCATCGCCTATGATCAGCGATGGCGCCTGGGCAGAAACCGGCGTTATTGAACGTGCTGCCAGACAGCATAAAGAGGGTGTATCTGTAGGTTCTTTTGCCGATGTCATGTCAGGCACTCGCACTGGCAGCAGTAATAAGGGTAAAACCGGCAAGCAGCTGGTTGATGAAATTGAACAGGCTCGCCAGCGTATGCTCGCCAGCCAAAAAGCCGAAGCATCGGCCAGGGAATTCCTGGTGGGCAAAAATACCGTGGTAAATGCGGGAATTCCACGGCATACGCCTGCCACCGCAGTTGTCCAGGCGTCACAAACAAAATTAACTGGCCGTCCACAAGGTCGCAAAGCCACCTTGGTTCAATCTCCTGTAAATATTGAGGCTAAACCGGTAGTGAGCGCCGCCGAACGCTATCCATTAGTGGATGACGAGGATAAGGTTTCGCTTAACCGCAACTCAGCTGGCAGCAATGAGCTGCATGAACTGCAAGCAGAAATTGCCGATATGCGTTTTTTGCTGGAGCAACAACTGGAGCGTTTGACCGGTACACCCAGTGCCGCGCCTGATTCGCCGATATTGAGCAGTGTAGGCCGCCGCCTGGAGCGTTTAGGTTTGCCATCCGCTGTGGTTGGCGGTGTACTTAAGCGTTGCACCAAAACCCGTACATTAAGTGATGCGTGGCCAGATGCCTTGGCGAACCTTGCTCACCAACTGCCGGTCGCCGGTCGCGATATAGTTGACCAAGGTGGTATTTTTGCCTTTGTTGGCCCAACCGGTGTCGGTAAAACCACGACAATCGGTAAGTTGGCTGCCCGCTATGTACTACAACACGGCGCCGACAAAGTTGCCTTGATCACAACAGATACCTACCGCATCGCTGCACATGATCAATTGCGTTCACTCGCCCGTATCCTTCGCGTACCTGTGCGAGTGGTAGACGAAAGCAATTCACTCGAAAGCCTGTTGCGCAGTTTGCGTCACTGCTCATTGATACTGATTGACACCGCCGGTTTCCGTCACGGTGACCCGCACCTTAAGGCGCAGCTAAAATCCCTGGCGGAGCAGCCCCAGGTCAAAAGCTTGCTGGTGTTGTCTTGCAACAGCCAGGAGCAAATGTTGAAAGCGTCTGTCCATGCCTATGGCGCAGCGCGCCTGCAAGGTTGTGTGCTCACCAAACTGGACGAAACTGCCAGCATGGGTGAGGCCTTGGGGGTGATTATGCAAAACCGCTTGCCGGTGGTTTACACCACTGATGGGCAAGATATTCCCAGGAATATTGAAGTGGCCCGCGCTCACCAACTGGTTGCCAAGGCTGCTGCCTTGTTGAAAACCAATCCGGCCTCGGCGGTTTCCTAAGGTTAGAAACAAAATTTAATTGGGGCATCCTCGGCCAGGCGCTCCCGTTGCGCGAGGATGACGACTCCCTGATTGAATAGAAAACTGTTATAAAAAATCAGTAACAACCCAAATCAGTATCTATACTCAGTTCACAAATTCAGTTCAGGCCGGTTGTTGGAGTTATAAATCAATGCGCCCAGTACAAGTTATCGCCGTTTCCGGCGGCAAAGGCGGAGTCGGCAAAAGCAATATCTCAGTGAATATCAGCATCGCCCTCGCTGAGATGCGCCGCCGCGTGGTATTGCTGGATGCAGACTTAGGGCTTGCCAACGTCGATGTACTCCTCGGTTTGAAGGCTACCCATACCCTCGCCGATGTCCTGGCAGGTACTCATTCATTAATGGATGTGCTGGTCACCGGCCCCGGCGGGGTCAAAATCGTACCGGCGTCCTCCGGTGTGCAGCGCATGGCTGAGCTCAGCCCCGCAGAACATGCTGGCTTAATCAATGCTTTCAATGATTTAAGCGATCAAGTTGATGTATTGGTTATAGATACGGCGGCAGGTATTTCCGATACAGTCGTGAGCTTTGTTCGTGCTGCCAATGAAGTCATTATTGTCGTGTGTGACGAACCATCCTCCATTACTGATGCCTACGCACTCATTAAGTTGCTCAATAAAGAATATGGTATGCAACGCTTTCGGGTTATCGCCAATATGACGCGTACCCCGCAGGAAGGCACCAGTATGTTTAACAAGCTTAACACTGTGTGCGAACGCTTTTTGGACGTCACCTTGCAGTTTGTAGGACAGGTGCCGTTCGATGAAGAAGTGCGCAATGCTGTTCGTAAACAAAAGCCCCTGCTGGAATTTGCCCCCGGCTCCAAAGCGGCTGTCGCTATCCGCGGCCTGGCCCAGGTGATTGACAAGTGGCCGCTGCCCAGTGGGCCCAGCGGACGACTGGAATTTTTTGTAGAGCGTTTACTTCGTGCGGCTAATGACCGCTACTAAGTATCACTTATGGCCGCAGTTGATAGGTTAGCCATGTACGATAAAACGGAGCAAAGCCTGCACAGCGCACGCATAGAAGAATTTGCGCCACTGGTGAAGCGGATTGCCTACCACATGATGATGCGTATGCCTGCCAGCGTGCAGGTGGACGACCTTATCCAGGCCGGCATGATCGGCTTGATTGAAGCTGCACAAAAATACGATTCCTCTAAAGGTGCCAGCTTTGAAACCTATGCCGGGATTCGTATTCGCGGCTCCATTGTCGATGAAATGCGCCGCGGCGATTGGGCACCCCGTTCCGTTCACCGCAACTCCCGGCGTATTGCCCAAGCCATCAAATCGGTAGAAGCCCGCACCGGTCGCGATGCACAAGATTCTGAAGTCGCCGCCGAGTTGGGGGTGGATATCCACGAATACTTCACCATGCTGCAAGACTCAAACTCAAGCCGTCTTTATAGCTATGAAGAAACCTTCGGCGAAGAAGACAGCAATATAGATGCGAGCGAAACCAGCAGCGCCTTTGCCAGCCCATTAGAAGGTTTACAGCGCGAAGGCCTTAAAAAAGCATTGACCGACGCTATTGCCCAATTGCCGGAACGCGAGCGCATGGTGCTTGCGCTCTATTACAACGAAGAACTCAACCTTAAAGAAATAGGATTGGTACTCGGCGTCAGTGAGTCCCGCGTTAGCCAAATCCATAGCCAGGCGGCGGCACGATTGAAATCGCGGTTGACGGGTTGGCAATCACATAGATAAAGCAAAGCGCAATAAGTAATTAAAAAAGTTTTTAACGTTATAAAACTGGCTAGATCGCTAACACTGGCTAGACTAACAGTAAATGAAATTCCCGTAGGTGTGTGGAGGTTGCTTTGGATAAGAATATGAAAATCTTAATTGTCGATGACTTCTCGACAATGCGGCGGATCATCAAGAATCTGCTAAGAGATTTGGGGTTTTCCAATACCCATGAAGCAGATGACGGCATGACGGCACTGCCCATGTTGAAAAGTGGAGACTTCCAGTTTTTGGTAACCGACTGGAACATGCCGGGCATGACCGGGATTGATTTGCTGCGCGCAGTCCGCGCTGATGAAAAACTCGCCACCTTACCGGTGCTTATGGTCACCGCAGAGGCCAAGCGCGACCAGATTATTGAAGCCGCACAGGCAGGTGTAAATGGCTATGTTGTTAAGCCTTTTACGGCACAGGCGCTTAAAGAAAAAATCGAAAAAATATTTGAGCGTGTTGGTTAATACCGAATGTTCTGCTGCCACCACCTAACAATAAGGCATTTCCATGGCATCTGAGATTTTAATCAATCATAACAGTGAGTTCGTAGCCGAGCTTAAAGAATGCGCCAAACTCTTAACTGAAAAATTGCAGGGCAATCAATTTGAAGAAGCATCAGCCCTGATCCAAAGCATTACAGAAGCACGCGACCGCCATATTTTTCAGACTGTAGGTAAATTAACCCGTGGTCTGCACAATGCTATTGTGAATTTTAATGTGGATGCCGACCTTTCCAAACAGCCACCGCAAATTGAAGGCTCCGACATCCAGGATGCCTCCAATCGTTTGAATTACGTCATTGAGCTTACCCAAAAAGCCGCTGAAAAAACCATGGATATGGTGGATGAAGCAGCACCTATTGCCGCTAATCTCGGACAAGAAGCCAGCATGCTTCGCAACGATTGGGCGCGCCTGAAACGTCGCGAAATGTCGGCAGATGAATTCCGTGAACTCTATGAACGTATGGACGGTTTTTTAGGCCAAATGGAAGTGGGTACTGAACGCCTGAATAAAAGTTTGCAAGATATTGTATTGGAGCAGGGCTTCCAGGATTTAACCGGCCAGGTATTAAAGCGCGTGATTGGTCTGATCAAAGATGTTGAAAAAGACCTGGTGGATTTAGTGCGCATGGCGGGGCAAGTTGAAGAGATCACCGGCATTGTAGATGCGGTAGACAATGAACATGAAATGGAAGACTTGATTGAGAAACGTAAACACGAGGCTGAAGGGCCGCAAATTAATAAAGAGCGTGAAAATGTAGTTTCCGGGCAAGATGAAGTCGATGACCTTTTATCCAGTCTCGGTTTCTAGAGGGCATGTGAATGAGTTTCGGTGATGACGAGGATATCCTTCAGGATTTTTTGGTTGAAGCAGGCGAGATTCTCGAGCGCCTGTCGCAGCAGTTAGTGGATCTTGAACAACGTCCTGATGATAAAAATTTATTAAATGCGATTTTTCGCGGGTTCCACACTGTAAAAGGTGGTGCAGGCTTTTTGTCGCTTACACCTATGGTGGAATGCTGCCACCTGACCGAAAACCTCTTTGATATTTTGCGTAATGGCAAACGTGATGTTACGCCTGAACTGATGGATGTGGTACTTCAGGCGCTCGACAGTGTCAAAGACCAATTCGACATCGTAAATGCGCGTGGTGAATTACCGCCGGTAGATCCCTCTTTGATTGCGGCATTGGAGCGCCTGGTTTCCTGCGAAGATTTAAATGAAGTTGCTGCTCCCGCACAAGAGACGGTTGTGCCTGTAGAAACCATCACCAGTGTCTCACCTTCTACGGGGCAGGGCGATATTACGGATGATGAATTTGAAAAGCTTCTGGATGCTATCAACCAAACTCCAACTGCTAAATCCGAAGTGCCAGCACCAGTTGTAGCACCTGTTGCATCTACCAGTGATGAAATTACTGAAGATGAGTTTGATGCACTGCTTGACCAACTGCACGGTAAAGGCAAGGCACCGTCTGCCAAGCCTGCTCCGGCTCTGTCGCCGGTTACACCTGTTGCTGCTTCCCCAAGCACTTCCGCCAGTAGCAGCAGCGATGAAATTACAGATGATGAATTCGAAGCGTTACTCGATCAGCTTCACGGTAAAGGGCGGGGTCCCGGTGTCGATGCAGTGGCTGTAACGCCGGCTCAAACCAGCGCGCCTCCTGCCGCCACCGGTAATTCTGATTTAATTAATGAAGACGAATTTGAAGCGCTGCTGGATCAATTACATGGCAAGGGCAAGGCGCCAAATGCAGCTGCTTCTGTTGCTAAACCTGCGGCGCCTGCTGCAACACCGACCCCTTCACCACCGGTGACACCTGTTGCCGCAAAGCCCGCTGCTCCGGCGCCCAGGCCCGCTGCACCGAAAGTAGAGGCTTCCAAACCGGCCGCACCGCTTGCTGCTTCAGCACCTGCAAATGATAAAGATGCTCCGGCCGGAGTAGAAACTACAGTGCGTGTGGATACCCAGCGCCTCGACGATATTATGAATATGGTTGGGGAACTGGTGCTGGTGCGCAATCGCCTGGTGCGTTTGGGCAATACTTCCACTAACGAAGCTCTTGTTAAAGCTGTGGCGAATCTGGATGTAGTCACTGCAGATTTGCAGACTTCAGTAATGAAAACCCGCATGCAGCCGATCAAAAAAGTATTCGGCCGTTTCCCACGGGTGGTGCGCGACCTGGCGCGCAATCTGAAAAAAGAAATCAACCTGGAACTGGTTGGCGAAGAAACCGATCTGGACAAAAACCTGGTAGAAGCCTTGGCCGATCCATTGGTGCATCTGGTGCGCAACTCGGTTGATCACGGCATTGAATTTCCAGATGTACGCGAAGCCAACGGCAAACCGCGTACCGGGCAAGTTGTGCTTTCAGCTGAGCAGGAAGGCGATCATATCCTGTTATGCATCAGCGACGATGGCGCAGGTATGGACCCGGTGAAATTGCGCCGTGTGGCGGTTGATAAAGGCCTTTATGACGAAGACACCGCAGCGCGTTTGTCAGATGTTGAAGCCTTTAATTTAATTTTCGCACCCGGTTTTTCTACCAAAAAAGAAATTTCGGATGTATCGGGCCGCGGTGTTGGTATGGATGTGGTGAAAACCAAAATCAACCAACTCAATGGTAGCGTTGATATCCAATCGACTTTAGGCAAGGGAACCCGCTTTATTATCAAGGTTCCGCTGACGCTCGCCATCATGCCTACGCTGATGATTATGCTGGGCCAGCAGACCTTTGCCTTGCCGCTGGTCAGTGTGAATGAAATTTTCCATATGGATTTATCAAAAAGCCATGTGGTTGACGGGCAGGACTGCATTGCCATTCGCGACCAGGCAATCCCCTTGTTCTATTTAAAAGACTGGCTGATTAAAAATTCGCGCGCTGGCTCACGGCAACAATATGCGCATGTGGTTATTGTAACTGTAGGTACCCGCCGCGTTGGTTTTGTGGTGGATCAGTTAATTGGCCAGGAAGAAGTTGTTATCAAACCGCTGGGTAAAATGCTGCAAGGAACACCGGGCATGGCCGGTGCAACCATTACGGGTGACGGGACTATTGCATTAATATTGGATATTCCCAGTTTGCTGCGACGCTACGCGAAAGGCGCGGCTTCCTGGGGACACACCTGATAGCTAAGCTGGATTATCGGCTGTCATTCACATCGGACAACATACATTTTTAAGCAGCCCTGTCGGGTAAATGCAACACATTGCTCGGAGTAATATTCATGCCTTTACGGGTGTTAGTGGTTGATGATTCCAATTTCTTTCAGCACCGTTTGAAAGAAATTATTAATGAACACCCGGACCTTAAAGTTGTTGGTATCGCAAGCAATGGCCGTGAAGCTGTTGAAAAGGCAGATGCACTGAAACCCGATATCATCACCATGGATTTTGAAATGCCGGTGATGGACGGTATTACCGCTGTTAAACTTATTATGGCGAGCCGCAAGGTTCCCATTATCATGTTTTCTTCGCTGACTTATGAAGGCGCTAAAGTCACACTCGATGCCTTGGCCGCCGGTGCGCTGGATTTCATTCCCAAAGATTTTGCTGAAGTATCGCGCAACTCTGTTGCACTGAAAAAACGTTTGCATGAACGTTTAATTACCCTTGCGCGGGCGGCTCAACCGTCGGCACCTGTCGGCGATACACCTAAGGTTACCGGTGCGCCTGGTTTACCAGGGACTTCTACGCAAACGACAAACACAACGACATCAATGGTCGGTGTGCAAAACCAGCCCAAACCAGTCATAGGTACTGCAACGCAAACTGTACCTAAGGCAGCTGCGCAACCAGCAGAAAATTATCGGTTAAAACGTCAACCCAAAGTCCTGGTCATAGGTGCATCGACCGGTGGGCCTGTGGCGCTTACAGAAGTCTTGATGGCGCTGCCTGCTGCGTTTCCGGTTCCTATCGTACTGGTGCAACACATGCCGGAAAATTTCACCAAAGCTTTTGCCGAGCGTTTAAACAAGCAATGCAACATTCGCGTGCGTGAGGCTGTAGACGGCGATTTGCTGGAACCGGGTTTAGCCTTGCTCGCACCAGGTGGCAAACAGCTAATGCTCGATAAGCGCAACGGCGGTTGTGTGCGGGTCTTGCCGGACGATGATCGCGTTACCTACAAACCATCACTGGATATCACCTTCGGTTCGGCGGCAAATTGCTATGGCGACAAAGCATTGGGTGTAGTGTTAACGGGCATGGGTTCTGATGGCTGCAAGGGCGCCGGTCTGCTAAAAGAAGCCGGTTCGCAATTGTGGTCACAAGATGAAGCCAGCTGTGTGATTTATGGAATGCCTATGGCGGTTGCGCGTGCAGGCTACACTGATCGTGTGTTGGGCCTGAAAGAAATTGGTCCACGTTTAGCGCGTGAGGTTGTGTAATGGATTTTCTCAGCATAGTCGGCGTTGTTCTTGGCTTTGCTGTCATTATCGGTGGTAATTTTGCTGAGGGCGGTAGTATCCATTCATTATTAAATGGATCGGCTGCCCTTATTGTATTTGGCGGCACTCTCGCTGCTGCGATTTTGCAAACGCCCAAAAATAGCTTGAAGCGTGCACTCGCTATTTTTAAGTGGGTATTCCAGCCTCCTTATGCGCCTTTTAAAGAAGGTATCTCAAAATTAGTACGCTGGGCTAATGCAGCGCGCAAAGATGGCTTGCTGGGCTTGGAGGAAATTGCCGAGAAGGAAAAAGATCCCTTCGCCAAAAAAGGCTTGCAGCTTTTAGTGGATGGCAGCGAACCGGAAGCTATTCGGCGTATTTTGGAATCAGATTTAATTTTAGATGAGCAGCGTGATTTTGATGCGGTGAAATTCTATGAAAGCATGGGTGGTTATGCGCCGACAATCGGTATTATAGGCGCGGTGATGGGGTTGATCCATGTGATGAATAACCTTGCCGATCCGGCACTGCTTGGCCCTGGCATCGCGATTGCGTTTGTAGCGACTATCTATGGTGTGGCCTTGGCAAATTTATTTTTGTTACCTATCGCTAATAAGTTGCGCATGTGTGTGAATGAGCGCTCGCAATATCGTGAATTGATGATTGAAGGCATTATCGCCATTGCCGATGGTGAAAATCCCCGCTCAATAGAAATCAAATTGAACGGCTATCTACATCCTTAAAATGTCCTTTGGATATTTCTACATTTTGGCGTAAAGATTATGGTGCGTCGTCGTCAGCAGGAAATTCATATCAATAACGAACGTTGGCTGGTCTCCTACGCCGACTTTATTACCTTGTTATTTGCATTTTTTGTGGTCATGTATTCGATTTCCCAGGTTAACCAAAGTAAGTACCGGGTTTTATCCGAAACCTTTGTGCAGGCGTTTAACCAACCTAACGACTCTAAAGCGAACCCTTTGCCGCAGGAAAAAGTAAATCCCTCAAATGATGTGATTACACCTATAGACCTTGGAAGAACCGCAACAGAAGATCATTCACAGCCGCCACAGGTATCGGTGGTAGATGATACTGCCAAACCGGATATGAACGCGCAATCCAATACAACTGCAAAAACCCAGACATCCGATGAGCTGACGCAGATTTCAGATTTGGTAAATGAAAAATTTTCGCAGCTGATTAATGACCAAATGATCAAAGTATCCAGCAATGAATTGTGGTTACAAATTGAATTAAATGACAGTATTTTGTTTTCATCCGGTGGGGTGGAAACCAGTGCGCAGGCGCAGGTTATTTTTACGCAGATAGCCGATATCTTAAAAAATTATACAAATCCAATTCAAATTGAAGGTTTTACCGATAACGTACCTATCCGCAATGCTAAATATCCTACCAATTGGGAGTTGTCATCTGCCCGTGCTACCGAAATTGTAAAATTTTTAGCCAGCAAAGGTGTTGAACCGGAGCGTCTCGCAGCAGTGGGTTATGGCGAATTTCAGCCGGTAGCTTCTAACGATACTGAAGTTGGACGTGCACAAAACCGTCGTGTGGCGGTAATGATTGCCAAACGAAAAATGGAGCGCCCGAGGGCGCTGCTCAATCAATTTCATTAGTGTCGGAATTTGGTTTTATCGCGTTATAGTTCCTGCGCAAAAGGTTGAGCATTTTCCTATCAGACTGATGTGTTCAGGGTAAACGCTCACGTCCAGGATTCCACCGCGTTGCGATAACTGCTCTGCTCGCAAAGATGCTTTCCCCAGTTTTTTACTCCACAAAATGGCTAAACTGCAATGGGCAGACCCGGTAACCGGATCTTCATCAATGCCGGCGCGCGGGGCAAAGAATCGCGACACAAAATCTTTATCTTCATTGGCACTGGGGCCGGTTAGAATCACACCGCGAGTGTCTATGCGGGATATTTTTTCCAGTTCGGGTTGATAGTCTGTCACTTCAGCTTCGCTGGCAACTTCAATGATAATATCCTCACCCGCTTGATAGCAGGCAACAGGGTTCAGGTTAAGTTGTTTAATGCCTGTCTCGTCATTATGTAAATAAATATTGCTGAAAAGCTTGGGCTCAATTTTAGGGAAATTGAGCTCTATAGCTGTTTCATCTGCCTTTGCTGCCAAGGTTCCGCTCAATGTTGAAAATAAAAATTCGGTGTGTTGCCAGTGAAGTTTATGTGCAAGTACATGAGCAGACGCCAGTGTTGCATGTCCGCATAACTTGATTTCGCACGAAGGGGTAAACCAACGCAATTGCCATAGGTTGTCGTGCTTGTGCCACAAAAAAGCGGTTTCCGATAAATTGAATTCCGCAGCGACATTTTGCAGCCATTCATCGGTTTTGGTTTCATCCAACATACAAACCGCAGCCGGATTGCCGCTAAAGGGTTTGTGTGTAAATGCATCCACAACAAAGCAAGGTATCGGCATAACCATCTTTTCCGCCATAGCATCCTCCCGATTTATTCAATGCTGATTTGCAGTAACTCATTGGTTATCAGAATAGACTTGCTTAACGCTTAAATACAGATTTACAATTTTTAAAATTAAACCAGTACAGATTTGTCTATAAAAAACTGTACTGGTCTCTGGATCTTAATCTGTACTGCTAAACGATTGTTTAACCTTAACCAAAAGTTGCGATGCTATGAGTAATCTTTATCAACAAATTGCAGCAGATATAATTGCGCAGATAGAAAGTGGCGGTTATCACCTGGGTGATAAGCTGCCCGGTGTCAGGTTGGCAAGTGCGACCTATTCGGTCAGTGTTTCCACTATTGTTGCAGCCTATGATGAATTGCTGGATAGCGGTTATATCGAAGCGCGTCCGCGATCCGGTTTCTATGTCCGCGCGCGTACGCAGGCCGAATTTTTATCACCGAAGATGTCGCGACCTACTATGGTTCCGCGCGACGTTGTGGGCCAGCAGCTTATGCTGCCGCTGTTAAAGCAAACCCAGGTTCCGGGTACGGTAAACCTCGGCGCTGCGGTGCTTGATCTCAGTGTGCTTCCTACCGCAATTGTTGAAAAAGCCCTGGTAAAAGCGGCAAAAACAGAGCGCCTTAATGTATGTCGCTATCAGTTTCCACCGGGTAACCTGGCGTTGCGCCAGCAAATTGCAAAACGTATGGTGCAGTTGGGTTGTGAGTTAAACCCGGACGATATTGTGATCACCAATGGTTGCCAGGAAGCCATATTATTGACCCTGAAAGCCATTACCCAGCCGGGTGATGCGGTGGCCATTGAATCGCCGACTTATTACGGTATTTTGCAAATTATTGAGCATTTGGGATTGAAGGCCATTGAAATTCCCACTGATCCGCAGGCAGGAATTTCATTGGAAGCATTACAGCTGGCAGTAGAAAACTGGCCGATAAAGGCTTGTATGGTGATCCCGAATTTTAGCAATCCACTCGGTTCGGTCATGAGCGATGCCCATAAGAAAGCACTTGCGCTTTTGTGTAAAAAAGCAAAAGTACATTTGATAGAGGATGATATCTATGGCGATTTAGCCTTCGGTGCCAAGCGCCCCAGTGTATGCAAGCAGTTTGATGACAAGGTGATTTACTGTTCGTCTTTTTCCAAAACCCTGGCGCCGGGGCTGCGCGTAGGCTGGGTGGCCTCCCGACAATTAGCCGAGTCAGTGGCACAGCTCAAGTTTATGAGCAATACAGGTCTGCCCTCTATAGTTCAGTATGCGCTGGCCGATATTCTGGCGAGCGGAAAGTACGACCGGCATTTGCGTTCATTGCGTACCCATATCGCCAAGAGTATGCATGAGATGGTGATGGCTATTGAACGCTATTTTCCGGCAGAAACCCGGATTACCCAGCCAAAAGGTGGGTTTGTACTTTGGGTAGAATTACCGCCGGAACTGATGAAGAATAAGGATACCTTTACCCTGACACATAACGCACTGGAGAAAAAAATTGCCATTACTCCTGGCAAGGTTTTTTCAGTCAACCAGAAATACACCAATTGCCTGCGGCTTTCTTCCAGCGGTGTATGGACGCCGGAAAAAGAAAAAGCACTAAAAACAGTGAGCGAACTTATTAAAAAATTGTAAGCGGCATAAACTTTGCTGAATAGCAGGTAATATGCTTGCTTATAGCTTAAGCAGGCCTAAACTGACATCTGCTTGACGCTTGGAGGAATTGTTACGTGCGGGTCATAACGGTAGCCAATCAGAAGGGTGGTGTGGGTAAAACCACCACCAGCGTGGCGCTTGGCGGCATTGCGTCTGCGCTTGGCTATAGGGTGTTGCTGGTAGATATCGACCCCCATGGTTCTCTAAGCACTTATTTTCGTCAAGATCCCGACACCCAGGAATTGAGTTCCTATACGCTTTTTCAGGAGCGGAAGGAATTAACCGCCGCGGGTATAAAACGGTTAATTCGTGCCACAGATTATCCTAATTTACATTTAATTCCTTCCGCGACCGCACTTGCTACCCTGGAGCGACAGGCTATTGGCCAGGATGGTATGGGACTGGTGATTGCCCGATCACTGGCTTTTATTTACGATGACTACGATTTCGTCTTTATAGATACACCTCCGTTATTGGGGGTACTAATGATTAATGCCCTGGCGGCTTGCCAGCATCTGGTGATTCCTGTGCAAACGGAGTTTTTAGCGCTGAAGGGTTTAGAGCGCATGGTGAATACTCTCAAGATGATGGGCCGCTCGCGCAAAAAAGCGCTGGAATATACTATTTTGCCTGTAATGTATGACCGCCGTACGCAAGCCTCTGTGACCAGTTTGCGCACTATCCGCAACACCTATCCGCAAGAGGTATGGCCTGGCCATATTCCGGTTGATACCAAGTTTCGCGATGCCAGTCGCGTAGGTGTTCCACCGCATTTATTCGATGCATCTGCGCGTGGTGTAGATGCCTACAAATCCTTATTTAAATTTCTCCAGCAAAAATTTTCAGCTGAAGAAGCACGTATGGCAGCAGGTGGATTGTGAGTGAGATAAAAAATCCATTTGAAAGTTTGCAAAACTATTTTGATGATCTTTTGCCATCAGAAGAATTGCTGCCGACGCGGAAAACAGAAACCCTTGTTACACCGGTTCAGGTTGCAGCTGACGCTAAACCTAAAGCTGCCAGACCGCCGGTAGCCCACCGTGCCGCGCGCAAAGCAGCGCCCAAAGCTGTACCGCAATTTGCTGAACCTGATCCGGAAAAAAAAGAAAAATTACAAAAGCTATTAAGCAGCGCGCAACCCCAAATTGTTGTAGCACCTATAGTCAAAGTCGCGCCGGTTAAATTAGATATCGCCCCTGTTACTGCTCCTGTCACTGCGTTTGTTGCGGACCCTAATGAAATTCAGGAATGGGTTATTGAAACAGCAGAGCCTGTTGTTGAGACTCGCATCCCGGTTGAAACGCCGGTCAGCATTACCGCAGAAGTTGTATCACAGCAGTTTCAAATTCCCGGTCTGGAGTGGATGGCAAATGGTTTGCCGCAATGGGCGCAATCCCGGTTTGATGTACTGCTGTTTCAAGTGTCCGGCTTAACCCTGGCAGTGCCCCTGGTTTCGCTGGGGCAGATTCAACCGCTTACAGATGAGTTAACTCCCTTGTTTGGGCAAGCTGACTGGTTTATGGGATTGCAACCCACACCGCAAGGTAAAATCCGCACGGTTAATACAGCCAAGTTTGTTATGCCTGAGCGTTACGATGAGAACTTTGTAAAAAGCGCAAAATATGTGGTGTCTATTAATGGCGTGCCCTGGGGGTTGGCGGTGGATTCAGTCAATCAGCCAATCAGCCTTATGCCCGATCAAGTCAAATGGCGCAGTGACCGCAGCAAGCGGCCCTGGCTTGCCGGTACGGTTAAAGAACATATGTGCGCCTTGCTGGATATTCCCATGATCGGGCAGATGCTGATGGACGCCGATAAGAACCTGATGAAAAGTCGGCGGTGAGACTGGCGGAGCAAGCAGCCTCGGCTATAGTTATAGCGACTTATCCACATTTTGGACTTTGCACTCCCTAATTTGTACACCTAAGAGGGCACGGCTCTTGAGGAAACCTTATGACCAATGATGCAGCAAAAAATAAAGCCACTGATGATCCGGTGCTCCAGTGGGTTACTTTCCGTTTAGACGGTGAAACCTATGGCATCAATGTGATGCAGGTGCAGGAAGTTTTGCGTTATACCGAAATTGCTCCTGTTCCCGGTGCGCCCTCCTATGTATTGGGCATTATTAATTTGCGCGGTAATGTCGTAACCGTAATTGATACCCGTCACCGTTTCAACTTGCCAAGCGGCGATATCACTGACAATACCCGCATTGTGATTATTGAAACTGAGCGCCATGTCATTGGTATTTTGGTGGATAGTGTTGCAGAAGTGGTTTATTTGCGTCAGTCTGAAATTGAAATGGCACCGAATGTGGGTAACGAAGAATCCGCCAAGTTTATCCAAGGCGTGTGCCACAAAAATAATGAGCTGCTTATTTTGATTGAATTGAATAAACTCTTGACCAGCGAAGAGTGGAACGAGTTAGAAGACGTTTAATCGAAAGTAGATGTACCTGGCTAAATAGTTAATTCAATCATTTTATAGTTGCGAGTCTTCATCTTCGCGTATATGGGACTAAAGCATGGAGTGCTTTTGAACCCCGAAGGGCGAGCGAAGCGAGTGATCCTGCTCTTGAACTTAAATCTAAATATTCCAGTAATTTTAATATAGAGATATCATGCCATTAACTCCACTTGAAATCGGGCTAATTGCCAGCCTCCTTATCAGTGTTGTGGCATTGATCGTTGCCTTCAAAAGCTTAGGTATTGCGCGTGCGCAGCAAGCCAATACTGAAAAACTGATTCAAAAACTCACGCGCGATTTGGCGGTTTCCAACAGTGGTTCGGTCGGGATGGGGCAGCGCTTACTGGCCATGGAAAAACGTTTGCAAGAGCCGCAAAAACCCGATCAAAAAATTGATTACTATAATGACGAAGATTTCCAATCCTATTCGCAAGCAGCGCAATTATTTAAATTGGGATTGGATGCCGAAGAAGTAGCCCGCCGTTGTGGTTTATCCCGCGCCGAAGCCTCGCTCATCCAAGTCATGCAGATGAATACCAATAATCCTAAATAGATTTTTAGATTAACCCCGCTACTTGCAACACCCACAATCTCACCGTTACCGTCAGCATTGATCCCAGTGTTGTTTACACAATAATATTGATTATTAAGTTCTTTACTATAATCAAATTACCTATTCTTTAAATTCGCTTAATCAACAAAAACAGAGCTTTTGTCGCTTAAATTTTAATTATGTTTGTGAATAATTTAAAAATGTAACCGTTTACTTGACTTTGTATTTTTTGGGAGATTAATATCGCTCCGGCTTTCATAAAGCTAAATTTTATTAAAAAGGAATCTATAAGGAACCTATGTTATGAAAAGACAATTAAGTTGTATGGTTTTATCTGTTATGCCTTTATTGTTAGCAACCTTCTCTGTTTTTGCGGCTGGTACTGGTACTTGCACATCAAGTTTTCCCAATACTGGCTTTGATAGCACTTATGAAATTTGTATTACCGCACAAAGAAATGCCCAAGAAGCGATGAGTGCCCAGCAAGCATTAGCAGAGCAACAGCGTGCTGCAGCTGCGGAGCGAGATAGGTTAGGTAGAGAGGCTTATCTTAGGAGTCAGGCTGAGGCAGCCGCACCAAAACCAAAAACTGCAGATGAAATAGAGAAAGAGCAGAAGCAAAAGTGGTGTGCTGATCAAAGAGCTAATTTACCACTTGCTAAAAGTAGATGTGAGTCAATTGCCCGAGGAAACTATTCCGGAGCATTACAGATGACTTGTAAAAATGAAATATCTAAAACCATACAGGGAGGAATAAATGTATATATTTTTGGAGGTACTGTGTCCTCAACGACATCATGCTCTGCAACATATGAAGCTATAATGAATGAGACAATACAAAGATGCGAAACGGATAGACTTGCTGTCGAAATAGCGCTAAATAGCCAATGTAAATAAGGAGTATTTATTATGCAAACAAAAAAAATTTCCCTGTTCTTACTGGTAGTCTTATGCTTGATTGGTGTTATGTGGCTATCAATATCTAAAGTAATTTTTAAACCTGTAGTGGTTACCCCATCTATCGAAAGTTCTAATACAGGCTTAAATTCTTCTATTTCTTTAGAACAGAAAACTGCAATACTTGAGAGTAGCAAACAAATTATATTAAAACAATTTGATAACTGGAAATCTACATGGACTCCAGCAGAGGCTGACGAGCAAACTAATTGGCTTAGAAATCACGGAGATTTTTCTGCTAGTGGTGGCAATGATTATGATAATTACGATATGTCTACCTTACAGAAACTTGCCGAGTCTAATGACATACAAGCTATGCATGCTTTGGCAACACTTTATTTGAGTGAAAAATATGGCTTAGAGTATGGCTTTAAGTATGCAGAACCTCTTTATTGGAAGGCTGCAATTTTAGGTTCTACTACTGCTCTTACGGAGCTGGCTAGTATTCATGACTCTAAATATCGGTATGGGAAATACACCCCTGAAGAAAAAAGAACTGCTATTTTAGAGGCTCTAGCAATCCACAAGGTAGCAGCATTACGTGGTGACAGGTTTGGGCTTATAACTATAGGGCGAATTATGCTGGATAATAATGGTATGAGAGATATTTCGATAGCTGAAGAAAAGTTTGTTGATGCCAGGACTCATGAGATTTATTTGGATCTCCAAACCAAAAGATCTGATCTTGGGTTAGGTCCGTTTGATAACTCTGTTCCTGATTCTGTGAAACGCTATTTTGAGAAGCTTGAGCATAAGTAGTTTTTTCTGGGCGGGATGACTCAACATCCCGCACTTAGATGCAATTTAGTATTTAGTTAGTCGGTAAACCCTCAGCTCTGCTGGAGAATTCTTAGGGATTTGAGTGTAAAGGTAGTTGTTTTAATGCATTCGCTCCCAATCACGACACGAGCAATCAAAATAATCTTAAATTAACCCCGCTACTTGCAACACCCACAATCCCGCGGTTACCGTCAGCATTGATCCCAGCGTTGTTTGCACAATAATATTGGCTGCCAATTTGGTGTTGCCATTTATGGCTTGTACCATCACAAAGCTCACTGTTGCCGTGGGTGACGCTGCTAATAAAAATAAAATAGCAAGGCTTTCACCTCTTACTCCCAGTGCTATGGCAATGCCGCAGGCAATCAGGGGTGATAGAGCCAGTTTCCAAATACTTGCGCTTATGCTTGCAGAGTCCGTGCTTATAAAGCGCGATAAATCCAGTGCTCCTCCAATACAAATCAATGCAAGCGGCAATACCATTTGGCTCAGGTATTTACTGCTATCCATTAAAACACCCGGTAGCGGTAAGGATATGGCGTTGACAAGCAGACCGAAAAAAATGGCAATGATGAGCGGATTTTTAATAATGCCAACGAGCGTAGGTTTAAATGAGTTATGAGCTGTTGTCAGGCTGCGATTGAGTACGTATACCGAGAGCACATTATAAAAAACTACCGTCAGGGCAACGGGTAGGGCAGCGATAGCGAGTCCGTGGTCGCCGTAAGCTTTAGCACAAAATGCTAAGCCTAGGATGACCAGGTTTCCACGGAAGGCACCTTGAATAAATACACCATGGTCGCGTTTATCTTTCAGGTGCCAATGTGCGCTGAGCAAACTGCCTGCAAATACCAATGCAGTCATAAGGCTAAAGGCCATCAACACATTGGTATCGGCCAATCGGTGAAAATCGGCTGTGGCGCTGGTACTGAATAACATCACCGGCAAGCCGATGTTATAAACCAGTTGCGACGCACCCTTTATAAAATCATCCGTAATCATTGCCATGCGTTTTAAAATAATACCCAGTACCAGCATGATAAAAATTGGTGCTGTTACGGAGAATGCAAAGCTAAGCGTGGCAAGCGCAGGATCAATCACAGTAATCTCGCTAGTAAGAATAGAGTTGCATTCAAATTATGCACTATAAATTTGTTAATAGTTAAATGGAGAGGTGTCATCCGCGTGAAGCGAGATTCAGCCTTGCACTTTCAATTAACAAAAATCAAAAATCAAAAAGCAGGAACCCCGCTTAGTGAGGATAACGATTTCCTGCTTAATTAAAAATTAAGTTTGTAAAAATAGTGTTTTAACAGCGAAAAAAATTAAGCCCAGCATTGCTGGGCTTAACGAGTGCATCAAACTTCAATATTTTTCATCATCCAGGCGCTTGCCCTTAATCAGGCACTTTAAACGGAAAATAATTTTTCGCGTTGTTAAAGCTAATATCCTGAATCATTTTGCCGACCATTTTGGTGTCGTTGGGCACTAAACCTTTTGCCATATCACGGCCAAAAATGCCGCACAAAATACGGCGGAAATATTCATGGCGCGAGTAACTCAGGAAGCTGCGGCTGTCGGTGAGCATACCTACAAAACGGCTTAATAAACCCAATTGGCTGAGAGCTTCAATCTGGCGGGTCATACCTTCCATTTGATCGAGGAACCACCAGCCGCTGCCGAACTGAATTTTGCCTGCCGAGGAGCCGTCCTGAAAGTTACCGATCATAGTGCCGATCATTTCGTTATCGCGCGGGTTCAAATTATAGAGAATAGTTTTTGCCAGACGATTTTCGTTATCCAAACGACCTAAAAATTTTGCCAGAGGTTTGGCGTAATTGTGGTCGCCGATGGAATCGAAACCGGTATCGGCACCGGCAGTGCGGAACAGGCGAGGGTTATTGTTACGGATGGCACCTATGTGGAATTGTTGCACCCAACCTTTGGCGTGATCCTGAAACGCAAATTCAACCATCATTGCCGATTGGAATTTTTCAATTTCCACCGCATCGAGTTCATTGCCACCGCGGATTTTTGCAAAGATGGCTTTGATTTCGGCTTCGGTGTAATCCGCTGCGTAAACCGTTTCCAAACCGTGGTCAGATAGGCGGCAACCATTTGCATGGAAGTAATCATGGCGCTTGTTCAATGCCGCCATCAAATCATCAAAGGTGCTGATATTGATGTCGGCAACAGCTGCCAAACGGTCAATATAGTTGTTATAGGCAACCGCGCTTTCAACCGCCATAGCGCGGTCTGGTCGCCAGGTTGGCAACATGGCAGATGTAAACGATGGGTCGGCTGCCAGGTTTTTGTGGTGCGCCAAGTCGTGGATTGGGTCATCGGTAGTGCAGACCATTTTTACATTGGCTTGGGTCATCAAACCGCGTGCGCTGAATGCAGGAGTAGCAAGTAATTCATTGCATTGATCCCAAGTGCGTTTTGCAGTACTGCTGTCGAGAAGCCTATCCGTAATGCCGAAAGGTTTACGCAGTTCAAGGTGAGTCCAATGGTAAAGCGGGTTGCGTAATGTGTAGGGAACAGTGGCACACCACTGTTCAAATTTTTCCCAGTCACTCGCGTTGCCGGTGCAGTAGCGTTCATCTACCCCGTTGGAGCGCATGGCGCGCCATTTGTAGTGGTCGCCCGCAAGCCAGACTTCGGTCAAGTTGCGAAATTGCTTGTTGTCACCTACTTGTTCCGGGGGCAGGTGGCAGTGGTAATCGATAATGGGCATTTGCTTGGCGTAGTTGTGGTACAACTCTTTCGCTTGCTCGGTATCGAGTAAAAAATCCTCATGAATAAAATTCATTCTCACAATTCCTCAACAGTTTTTTATGGGGATTAATCCCGAATTTCGTTATGAAATATTTTGCAGTATGGTTTGCTTAAGGTGCATTGGCTTTGATACATCGGAAACACGATATTGTATATGAGGTATTTGACCGGGCTAGGCTCACCGGAGTAGGTCTGAAGGCGGCACTGCTATATTGCAGCTTGTGTACAAGTCTAACGGCTGGCCTGATAAATTGCCACGTGCACAACGCAAATTTCGCCTATGGTGCACCCAAGTGCGCAAAACCCCGAGGGCTGGACTATAGTCAAGGTTGATCTGCTGTGTGTTATTTAATCGCCTTGGCTAACCAAACCCTATGAGACAGGAGCCGTTATGACGAAGCCAGTTGTACACAACAATGCTCTTTATGATTTATTGCGAACCGAGCAGGTAAAGGAATTTAATGCTCGCAAAGCGGCCGGGGCAGCAACCGAAGGCCAGTTACGTGGCGGTGATTTCCGCGGCCTGGATTTGCGCGAACTGGATGCTAATGGCCTGGATTTACGCGATGCCTATTTTCGCGGGGCCGATTTGCGCGGCATAGATTTCCGCGGTGCGAAGCTTGAAGGTGCAAGTTTTTGCCAGGCACATATCTCCGGCTGCTTTTTCCCCTCGCAGCTTACGGCAGACGAAATCCGCCTGTCGTTTGATTTGGGTATCCGCGTAAGGTACAGCCAATCCTGATCGGCTGGTTGCAGGCTTTGCAGCGGCACTTGTTGGACTTGCAAGCCTGCTTCCACATCTGAAACCCTTTAATAAACTTATCTCTGTTCGCCTATAAAAACACTTTGGCGGTGCAATGTATTCGGTTACACTCGTGCGCCCAATACGAATTGCCCGGTAAGTGGAATAACAAGAATAAATGGTTGTTGCCTTATCCCTTCCTATAAATGCGAGGAAACAATGAAAAAATCATTACGTCTAAAGTGCTGTAGAGCATTTACGGTGAGCGTTGTTGCTGCGGTTTTTAGCTTGGTTGTCGTAAGTGTCGCACAGGCGGCAGAATCCGCCGCTGCTACGGTTAAACCCGTTGTTATCAGGCTTGTGACTCCGAATGCTACCGCCGAGACCCGCTCGCTTTTTGCTTTTTTAATGACTCATCGTGAGAAGGCCATTATGTTCGGTCACCAGCACGAAACTACCCAGGGTTTAACAATTACTAAAACAGACGGCACACAATCAGATACTTTTAATTCAGTCGGTGATTTTGCGGCAGTCTATGGATGGGATTCGCTGTCCATCGTAGCGCCACGTCCAGAGGGTGATATCAGCAACCAGGTTAAAAAGGCCTACGCGCGCGGCGGTATCATTACTATCAGTGCACATTTGAATAATCCTAAAACCGATGGAGAAAAAGGCGATTGGCCGACGGGCACTTCCTGGGATAAGCGCTCTGCCGTAAAAGAAGCCTTGCCCGGCGGTTCACATAATAAAGTGCTCAATCATTATCTGGACCAGATAGCAGATTGGGCACACAACCTCAAAGATGATAAAGGTGTATTGATTCCGGTTATCCTGCGTTTATTCCATGAAAATACCGGCGGCTGGTTTTGGTGGGGTAACGAGCAATCTACGCCTGCGCAATACCAGCAATTGTACCGCTACGCGGTTGGATATTTGCGCGATACAAAAGGCGTAACCAATTTTTTATATGCCTATTCCCCGAATGAATTTCAGAATCCCAAAGAGTCTGATTACCTGGAGCGTTATCCCGGCGACCAGTGGGTTGATGTCATGGGTTTTGATTCATATGGTTTTATTAACGATAAATCGCAGGAATGGTTTAAAACTGTGGTCGATAATACCGCTATGGTTGTTCGTATGGCCGACGCACGCGGCAAGGTGCCAGTCATTTCTGAAATTGGCATCCAGGCGCCGGATATTGAGGCGGGCAGATTTGATAACCAGTGGTATCGCAAATTAATCGGTGGATTGAAAGCCGACAAAGACGCACGCCGTATTGCCTTCCTGCTCACCTGGCGCAATGCACCTTTGTATGAAAAAGGTGATGGCAAACCGCACTTGCATTACTGGGTGCCTGTAAACCGTGATGAGAATATCAAAAACGGAACCCTGGAAGATTTCCGCGCTTTTTATAAAGATGAATTAACCGCGTTTAATCGTGATATCAATAATGTTTACAATATTCCTACGCAGCTCAAGAAGTAGGAGTGTTTATTGAGTAGCCCCTGCATCTTGCGGGGGCTGTTTTTTTTGCAGGTAAATAAGCGTTAAAAAATACGGTTGCTTTTTTTAAGCAGGCTATGATTATCAGTAATGCGATTAAGGCAACTCCCTAAATTTAAAAAGCCTTTAGCTGTTATTCACCTTTTATTATTCCCTACCTCCGCTCAAACAAAATTGAGGATCTTCTATGGGCTTTCACAAGAAACTTGGCCTTTTGGCAATCGCTGTTGCTTTAACATCTACGGCTGTATTTGCGGCAGATGCGCCACCAACAGTGACGCAAAAGGCGGCTGCCGAAGCACCGAAAGCGTGGATGGACAAAAAGCTCACCCCGGCCCAGCGTGCCGATAGGGTTTTGAAAGAAATGACCCTGGATGAAAAACTCAAACTGGTGTTTGGCTATTTCGGTTCAGATGCTCCCTGGAAAAACTTCAAGCGCCCGGTGGAATCCTACCCACAATCCGCGGGTTTTGTTTATGGCGTACCGCGTTTGGGAATTCCGCATCTTTGGGAGGCAGATGCCGGTGTCGGTGTGGCCAGCCAGGGTGGGCCCAATGTGCGTGAGGCAACCGCTTTGCCGTCAGGCATAGCGACTGCCGCAACCTGGGATTTGAAAACAGCATTTGAAGGCGGCGCCATGATAGGTGCTGAAACCCGTGCCTTTGGTTTCAATGTATTGCTGGCCGGTGGTGTAAACCTTATGCGTGAACCGCGCAATGGCCGTAATTTTGAGTACGCCGGTGAAGATCCTTTACTGGCCGGTAAAATTGTGGGTGCCCAGATCGCGGGTATCCAATCCAACCAGGTTGTCTCAACCTTAAAACATTACGCATTCAATAACCAGGAGACCAACCGTTTTTCACTGGATGCAAAAATTGACGATACCTCAGCGCGGATGTCTGATTTACTCGCCCTGCAAATTGCAAAAGAAGACGGTAACCCCGGTTCGGTCATGTGTTCCTACAACCGTGTAAACGGTGTGTATGCCTGTGAAAATAACTACCTGCTGAACGAGGTTTTAAAGCAGGATTGGGGCTTTAAAGGTTGGGTGATGTCAGACTGGGGTGCCACCCACAGCACTATCCCGGCGGCAAATAACGGGCTGGATCAACAATCCGGTATCCCGTTTGATCATTCGGAATATTTTGGCGCAGCCTTAAAAGAAGCGGTGCAAAATGGTTGGGTAACGCCCGAGCGTTTGGATGATATGGTGCGCCGCATACTGCACCCCATGTTTGAGTTTGGTTTGGTTGATAATCCTGTTTCAGCAAAACCCCAGTCTATTAATGTCAAGGCCAATGGTTTGGTATCACAAAAAGATGCCGAGGCCAGTATGGTATTGCTGAAAAACGATAATAAATTATTGCCGCTGAACAAGTCCCTGAAAAAAATTGCCGTGATTGGCTCACATGCCGATGTAGGTGTCTTGTCGGGTGGAGGGTCTTCACAGGTGTATCCCGTCGGCGGTGCTGCGTTTAGAGGCGGCCCAACAGTTTTCCCCGGTCCGATGCTGTACTACCCGTCTTCACCCTTAAAAGCTATTCAGGCGCGCGCGCCGGGCGCCAAGGTATCTTACAACGACGGTACCGATCCAGCGGCAGCTGTTAAATTGGCTGCGGATGCAGAGGTTGCCTTGGTGTTCGTAAACCAGTGGACGGCTGAATCGGTAGATGTGCCCAATTTATCCTTGCCGGATAACCAGGATGAACTGGTTGCCGCTGTTGCTAAAGCTAATGCTAACACCGTGGTGGTATTGCAAACCGGTGGCCCCGTAACCATGCCCTGGCTTGCGAATGTAGGCTCAGTGCTTGAAGCCTGGTATCCGGGCACCAACGGTGGCGAAGCGATTGGTCGGGTATTGTTTGGTGAGGTGAATCCATCCGGTCATTTGCCGGCTACTTTCCCTGCGTCAGAGTCACAATTGCCACGTCCTGTATTGGACGGTTATCCGGAAGTCAGGGATGCGCGCATTACAGTGAACTATACCGAAGGTGCAGCGGTAGGCTACAAGTGGTTTGACCTGAAAGGCCACAAGCCGCTATTCCCGTTTGGCCACGGTTTGTCATACACCGAATTCAGCTTGGGCGGTTTAAATGCCGAGGTTAAAAACGGCCTCATTAACGCGAGCTTTACCATTAAAAATACCGGCACAGTTGCCGGTAAAGACGTTGCGCAAATCTACGTTGCGCCAGTAGTGGCCCAATGGGAAGCGCCCAAGCGCCTGGGTGGATTCCAAAAAATTGACCTGAAACCTGGCGCCAGCACCAAAGCCAGTGTGGTGATCGATCCCCGGTTACTGGCTGTTTATGAAACCGCATCCAAAACCTGGAAAATTGCCGAGGGTGACTACAAGGTAATCCTGGCAGCCGATGCAACTGATGCCCAGGCCACCAGTGTCATTGTGCATGTGAAGGCTGCCACTTTGGATGTAAATGGTAAATTCATCAAATAGAGAAAGCTGTTTGACCTGAAAGCCAAACCGCAAAAACGGTTTGGCTTTTTTTATGGGATTTGCATTTGAAAAAAACTCGTAAATTTCCGTTAAATTGTATGACAATATTATTTTATAGGGGTATTATCCTGAAGACATTTATATAACAACCAGAGACCTTTGCGCGAATAAGCTATTTCCGGAGCAAGTACCGCTTTATGATCCGAAACACATGCATACATCCTTGTAGCTCCCGCAGGCCATTCATGGCTTGCAGGGTTTCGGATCATAAAGCGGTACTTGTGATCTACGAGACAATTCGTGCAAAGGTCTTAACCAGTGAACGAAGGCGTTAAGCTCAAGCTGAATGTCGTGGAAACAGGTTCACTATTATTCAGCAACTGGAAGTCCGCAGGAGAGTCAACCCTATGTTAAAAAACACCTTACGCTTAGTCCTTGCCAGCTTGGGTTTAATGGCAGCAGGCGCGTTTGCTGCCGAAAAAGTTGAAGTGGTCATTGATGCCCAAAAGCCGGGACCTGTTATTAATAAAAATGTTTACGGCCAATTTGCAGAACATCTTGGTGCCGGTATCTATGGGGGCCTTTGGGTTGGTCCCGACTCTAGGATTCCCAACACTAAAGGTTGGCGTAACGATGTGGTCGGCGCATTAAAGAATTTAAAAGTACCTGTGGTACGTTGGCCCGGCGGTTGTTTTGCCGATGAGTATCACTGGCGTGAAGGAATTGGCCCGCGTGCGAATCGTCCGGTAAAAGTCAATACCAACTGGGGCGGAGTGGAAGAAACCAATGCTGTAGGTACACACGAGTTTTTTGATTTGGCTGAGATGTTAGGTGTAGAAACTTATGTGAATGGCAATCTGGGGACAGGTTCAGCACAGGAAATGGCGGAGTGGTTGGAGTATATGACTGGCGAGGGTAAATCCACCCTGGCTGATTTACGCCGCAAAAATGGCCGTGAGAAACCTTTCAAAGTTGATTACTTTACGATTGGCAATGAAGCGTGGGGTTGCGGTGGGAATATGTCGCCAGAATTCTACACCAATCTGTATAAGCAATATGCTGCGTTTTTAAAAGCACCTGCTCACAACACTCCAAAATTAGTTGCCAGTGGTGGTACCGTCGGCCATGAAGAGTGGACTGAATATTTGAGCGCTAATGTAAAGCCCCAATGGAGCTTGCGAATGGACGCAATCAGTTTCCATTTCTACACCTTACCGACCAATGAATGGAAGGTGAAGGGAATGGCGACAAATTTCCCTGAAAAAGAATGGATTTCTACCTTTAAACAAACCTGGCGTATGGATGGGTTTATTGCTGATGCTAAAAAAACTCTGGATAAAAATGATCCTGAGAAAAAAGTGGGTTTCTATGTGGATGAATGGGGCACTTGGTACGATGTAGAGCCAGGTACAAATACCGGCTTTTTATATCAACAAAACAGTTTGCGTGACGCCCTGGTGGCAGCGATTAATTTCAATATTTTCCATAAGTATGCAGATCGTGTACATATGACCAATATTGCGCAAATGGTTAACGTATTACAGGCAATGATTTTAACGAAGGATGACAAAATGATTTTGACTCCTACTTACTATGCCTTTGATTTATACAAGCCATTTCAGGATGCGACATCATTGCCGACAAATATAAACTACAACACAACCTATACCTTGGGTGATGTGAGTGTTCCGGGTGTCAGTGCATCTGCTGCGCGTGGTAAAGACGGTAAATTGTATCTTGCCTTAGTCAACACCAATCCCAGAGAAGTGGTGGAGGTTGCAGTGAATGTTGCAGGTGCGAAAGTATCGAGTGCAAAAGGCCGTATACTGACTTCACCATTCATGGATGCACACAACACCTTTGAAAAACCAGACGCAATTAAACCTGCTCCATTTAGTACACCGGCAAAAAATGGCAAGCTCAGTGTTGAATTGCCTGCAAAATCGGTAGTCGTCGTCGCGGTAGAATAAAATATCCTGTGAATGAAAAAAGGAGTCTTGCGATTCCCTTTTTATAAAAAATCCTTAAAAAATCGTCAAAAGATAAATAGCAGTCGCTGCAATTTTCATGGGATTGTATTGGAGGTTAGATACATCAATCCAAACGTTTTTTAAACCGCTTTGCGGCCACAAACAAACCTAATAGCGTGAAACTGGCGAGCCAGAGGAAATCCGGCCATAGGTCTGTCAGTTGTGCAGCGCGCAGGACAATACCGCGAATCAAGCGAATAAAATGGGTTGCCGGAAGTGTCTCTGCAATCCATTGTGCGAGGAGCGGCATGCCTTCATAAGGGAACATAAAACCGGATAATAAAATTGACGGAATCAATATAAATACGGTTAATTGCATGGACTGCAATTGCGTTTTTGCAAAGGTAGAAATCAACATGCCGAGCGTCAGGCTGGCGCTGATAAATACCAGTGTTGCCAGTAATAATTGATCAATATGACCATTAACCGGGACATCAAAAATAAGATAGCCAAGCCCCAGAATAATGAACATTTGAATCATGCCAACAAAGACATAGGGCACGATTTTTCCTATCATTAATTCCATGGGCTTAATGGGGGTGGTAATTAATAATTCCAGGTTGCCGCGTTCACGCTCGCGTACCAGTGCAGCAGAAGTAAAGAGCACCATCGTCATAGTTAAAATAATTCCCACTAATCCGGGCACAATATTAATGGCAGAGCGTCGCTCGGGATTGTAAAGCAAGGTCATTTCAAAGGTGGATTTGGTGAGGTTGCTGTTAGTCAGCGTCTGCGTTGTCAAATTTGTGAGCGGCATATTTTTTAACGTCAGGATAGCATTGCCCACCATAGTATCCGAACCATCGATGATCCACTGTGCAACAGGCCTTTCATCACCCAGGCGTTGCGCAATATCCTTTGGAATAATGAGTGCAGCACGTACATCCCCGCGTGTAATGGCATTGGCAGCGGCTGAGGGGGTAGGATAGTTATACGTAAATTTAACCACTTGTGTTGCTCCGAGATCGGCCACCAGTGTGCGCGCTAATTCGCTATGGCTTTGATCCACAATGGCAACAGGCAGGTGGCGAATATTGGTGTTAATGGCAAATCCGAACAACAATAATTCAATCAACGGAATCATTACAATCATGCCAAATGTAGGGCGGTCGCGAGATAACTGCCGCAATTCCTTGCGCATAATCGCGTAAATACGTTGTAATGAGTTGTGAATGCCGAACAGGTTTTTATCCATTATTGGCGCCCTTCGCCGGTGCAATGTACAAACACGTCTTCAAGGCTGGGCCGCACCAGATTTAATTCGCGCCCTTGCATATCGTCTGCGAACTCCTGTTGTAACCAGGCTTGCGGTTTTTCGACATGTTCTTTAATAAGGACGCGCAAATGAGTACCTTGTTGTGCAGCAGAAATAATATTTTCATGGGCAACCAGTAATTGTTTAAGCCGGCGTAAATTATCGCCGCTGATTTCTACTACCTGTGCCCCAAGGTCTTTCATCAGTTGGCTGGGTGAACCATCGGCACGTTTTATACCGCTTTCCAAAATAGCTATGCCGTGGCAGCGCTCCGCTTCATCCATATAGTGGGTAGAAACGAGGATAGTGGTGCCCTGGTCGCATAGGTCAAAAAGCTTTTCCCAAAAATCACGACGATTTTCGGGGTCAACGGCTGAGGTGGGTTCATCAAGCACCAACAGTTCCGGCTTGTGCAAGGTTGCGCAGGCAAGTGCGAGCCGCTGCCGTTGGCCACCGCTCAAGCTGCCTACCAGGCGAGTGCTGCGTTCATTTAAACCATAGGCAGATAGTTGTTCATTAATGCGTTGCGTACTGTAGCGATTATCCAAATTATAAATCTGCGCAATAAAACGTAAATGCTCAATCACGCTTAAATCTTCATACAGCGAAAATTTTTGTGTCATATAACCTATCCGTAAACGCAAGGCTTCTGCCTGTGTGGGAATATCCATATCCAATACACGGATTTTTCCCCTGGTGGGTGTAAGCAGCCCGGTGATAAGTCGCATGCAGGTAGATTTTCCTGAACCATTCGGGCCCAGGAATCCGTAAATGGTGTTTGCGGAAATCGCGAGGTCTATATGATCTATGGCTTTGAAATTACCGAAGCAATGGGTTAACCCTTCAGTAGCGATGGCGATTCTGGTCATTGTTATTTTTCCAGTGGTTTGGCAGAAGCCGAGGGGATATCTACCTGAACGGGCAAACCACTGGGAATTTCCTGGGCACTTTCCGGCAAATCTATTTCTGCAAGGTACATCAGCAAAGCGCGATCGCGGGCATTTAGCGCGTAATAGGGTGTGAAAGCCGGGTCTTGTGAAACCCAACGCAGTTTTCCTGCAAAAGGATTTGCGTAACCATCGACATGTACATTTAAGGTTTGGCCGATACGCAATTGTGCGCGTGCAGGTTCAAGTATATAGACCCGGGCGTAAGGTACTTTACCTGCCAGTAAAAGTGCGACAGGTTCATTCAGTGCCGCTCGCTCTCCCTGGTATTTGGGTAGTCGATCCAGCAAGCCATCGCGCGTGGCTTTAATGCTTAATTGGCTTAGCTGGTATTGTTCAATGTGAAATGCAGCTTCGGCTTCGGCAACTTCTGCATCGACTATGGCCAGGTCTTCCGGCCTTGTGCCGTTCGTTAATGAGAGCAGGGTTTGGGTGGCGCGCCGCACCTCGGCTTGGGTGGTGTCACGTAAACTGCGTGCATTATCGAGTTCTGCCTGGTCAACCATTTTTTGTTGGGCAAGTATTGCAATACGCTTAAAATTTGCTGTGGCTTGTACAGCCTGTGCGTTGGCTCGTTCAAGTTGCGCGCGGTTAGCTTCCACATCTTCTGCGCGTGCGCCATGACGTAACTTGGTTTGATGGGCAAGAGCACCGGTGAGTTTGGCTTCAGCCTTTTTAAGGTTGTTGCGGGCCTGGGTGTCATCCAGTTGAACCAATAAATCACCTTGTTTAACCCATGAGCCTTCGCGAACGGGAATTGCTGTGATAATTTCAGCAGCAGTGGCTTTGAGTTGTATGCGGTCTCGTTCAAGGGTACCAACTGCTTGCGATATATTGCCATCGCTACACGCATTGAGGAGCAGCAAAAGGCCAAGCAGGTAAAGATAATCTTTCATAGGCATTTCCATGCGGCTATTGGGTTTAATGGCGTTCTTGGGGCTATAATAATCCAAATTAATGCCCTGTATGATGGGGCAATTCTAATAATCAACCTGTTGTGAGAAATGATGACTTCTTTCACTGTAATTGGCCTCATCGGCCATCTTCACAATGAGCGAGCGACTTATTCGCTGAAACGCCTGATCAGTTTTTTACAAAAACGCGGTGTAGATTTTGTTTTAGAGCAAGAAACAGCAGGATTATTGGTCGATGACCCCATGTTTCAGGCAGCACACAAGATTGTGGATGTTGATGAAATGGGCAATTTGTGTGATTTGGTAATAGTGGTAGGTGGCGACGGCAGTTTGCTTCGAGGTGCGCGCGCACTTGCCAAGCACCAGGTTCCTTTGCTGGGCGTCAACCGTGGTCGCCTGGGTTTTTTAACCGATATCATGCCTGAAGAAATTGAAATAAAAGTGGATGAAGTTTTATCAGGAAAATTTACCGTGGAGGAGCGATTCCTGTTGGATATGTCTATCGCTCACCTGGGTGAAACTATTGCAGTCGGTGAAGCCTTAAATGAAGTGGTGTTGCACCCTGGGCAATTTGTACATATGTTGCAATATGAAATTTATGTTGATGGCTATTTTGTTACCACCCAATCTTCAGACGGTATTATTGTTTCAACTCCCACAGGATCAACTGCCTACTCGCTGAGTGGTGGTGGACCTTTATTACATCCCAAATTGGATGCTATTGCATTGGTGCCGATGAATCCCCACACCCTAAGCAGTCGTCCTATGGTGGTTGCAGGTGATAGCCGTATCATGATTCGTGTCGGTGAACACAGCCGTGCGATTCCGATGATCTCATGTGACGGTCACAATCATTTTGAAATGACTATGGGCGATGAAATCCATATTTCAAAAAAGCCGGATTTATTAAAACTTTTGCACCCCGCCGAATATAATTTTTATGAGCGCTGCCGTACCAAGTTAGGATGGGGCGGTCATTTGCTTGACAGCTAAGCATATGGCAAATGCTTATTTCCATGAATCACTGCCGACCATTGAAGGTTACGACCTTATCGGTGATGTTCATGGTTGTGCCAAAACGCTGGAACGGTTACTGCAAAAATTGGGCTATCGAAAAATACGCGGCGTTTACCGGCACCCCAAGCGCCGGGTTATTTTTTTAGGGGATATAGTGGATCGTGGCCCCCATATTCGTGAAGCCTTGTTGTTGGTTCACTCCATGGTAGAGAATGGCAGTGCCCATATGGTCATGGGCAACCATGAATATAATGCGCTCACTTATTGTACTTCCCTAAAAAATCCGTTAACGGGAAATGTTGAGTATTTAAGGTCACATACATCTGCAAATGCATTGCTGATTGCAGAAACCCTTGAGCAATATGCGCGTTATCCTGATGAATGGAAAGACATGCTGCAATGGTTCAGGTCGCTGCCCCTGTTTATGGAATTCGGTGATGTTGAAAGCCGTAATTATTTTCGGGTCGTCCACGCTTGCTGGGATCATGATGTCATTGCGCAACATAAAGCAGATTTTGGCGGTGGACATTTTTCTGAGGATTTTTTACACCGCAGTATTTATCAGCACACAATAGAATCAAATACCATTCAGCTTTTGACCAGGGGCGTTGTCTTTCCCCTTCCGGACGGATTAAAAGTCATTACCCCGGATGGTTATGTGCGGAGTACTTTTCGCACTAAATTCTGGGCGGAAAAAGCGCAAACCTACGGTGACTTGTTGTTCCAGCCCGACCCTATACCTCCCGAAATTGCAGCACTGCCTATTTCAAATGATCACCGCGCCAAAATGGTACGTTATGGCCTGGAACAACCGCCCTTGTTTGTGGGCCATTATTGGTTAAAAGGCCAACCCAGACCTATTACAAATAATATCGCCTGCCTGGATTACAGTGCGGTAAAATACGGTCGCTTGGTCGCTTATCGAATGGATGGCGAACAACATCTCCAACCCAATAAATTTGTGTGGGAGTATGTTGATCCTTAATGAATCTTATCTTTGGTAAATGAATATTGTGAATTGGATTGTAGTTAAAAAATTTCCCCTGACGACAGATTTAACGCACATTACCGGCTTCCTGCGTGAACGTCATATTGAGCACCGTATTTATGAAGAGGCAGGTGAGCAAATCCTCGCGGTGAAAGATGCCAGAATGCTTGGTCCTATTGCACAGTTTGTCAGCGAGGTGGAGCAGGGTACTTTGGTTATCGGGCATCAAGCGACAGATAACAACCAGGAACTTCCGAATACTCCCTCTGTAATGACGCAAATAAAAGCAGCGCCGCTGTCCGCGATTTTAATATTGCTAAGTGCCATAGGCGCTTTAATTGTTGCTGTAGATGACAATTATACCTGGGTGCACTGGTTGAGCTTTCAGGATATTTATTACAATAGGCTCGCCTCTTTGGGTGAATCGCTGGGCGCCGGGCAGTTTTGGCGTTTTATCACACCTGCATTTTTACACTTCGGTTTCTTGCATTTTTTATTTAATTCTTTGTGGGTATGGGATCTGGGACGGCGCCTGGAATTATTATTGGGTAGGACCCAATATATTTTATTTTTTGTCGTCACGGCATCCTTGTCTAACCTGGCTCAATATTTATGGATTAATCAAAGTTTATTTGGCGGAATGTCCGGCGTTGTTTATGCGTTCATCGGCTTTATTATAGTAAGCCATAGGTTGGCACCCAATAAATTAACCGCAGTTCCCCCGGCGATCCTGGGCTTTATGTTGTTTTGGTTGGTACTGTGCATGACCGGAGTTGTTGATTATTTTATTGGTGGCGGCATTGCCAATGCAGCTCATCTTGGCGGATTGGCTGCGGGTTGTGTGTTTGCCTTATTAAGGGGCAAACCTAAAAAATCTTTCTCTTAATGGGTAGTAAGAATGAATGTACATAAGTTGTTAAGCAGTATTACGCCCGATATTTATCGCAATTTAAAAACGGCCATTGAAATCGGCAAGTGGCCCGACGGCAATAAACTCTCTGTTGAACAACGGCAGCTGTGCATGCAGGCCGTTATTGCATACGAGCATAAGCATTTACCGCAGGAAGAGCACACTGGATTTATACCTCCGGAACCACATAGCTTCTGCGGGGATGACCACGACCATGCCGAGCAAGATAAACCCATCAAGTGGGTTGAATAATTCAATTTCGTTAAGGAATAGTGTATGTCCGCTCTTGAGCAGCAACCACAAACCATTTATCTAAAAAATTATACAGTTCCGGATTATTTAATTAGCCAAACTGAACTGCATGTCGATATTTATGATGGCTACACGTTAGTTACCACCAACCTGTCTTTATACGCAAATCCCCAGGCTGCGAACGTGTCCCGGCTTAAGCTGCATGGCACAGATCTGGAGTTGGTTTCTATTGCGATCAATGGCAAGCCTCTCACTGCCGATGCTTATGAGTTTGGTGAGGAATCACTTACGGTTAAGAATACACCGCAGCAATTTTTGTTGACCTGTGTTACCAAGATATGTCCCGAAAAAAATACCTCGCTGGAAGGGCTCTATAAGTCGCGCACAATGTATTGTACCCAGTGTGAGGCAGAAGGTTTCCGTAAGATAACCTACTACCTTGATCGCCCGGATGTAATGAGCGAATTCACCACCACTGTAGTTGCAGATAAAAAATTTCCAGTGCTTTTATCCAATGGCAACTTGGTAAAAAAAGGTGATCTTGATGGCGACCGCCATTTTGCGACCTGGCATGATCCTTTCAAAAAACCAGCCTATTTGTTTGCTTTGGTTGCCGGTGACCTGGCACATATTGAAAGCACATTTACGACCTGCTCAAAACGTGAAGTGACGTTGAAAATTTATGTGGAACCAAAGGATCTGGATAAATGCGATCACGCTATGACTTCATTAAAAAATTCCATGCGTTGGGATGAAGAAGTCTATGGTCGTGAATATGATCTGGATATTTTTATGATCGTTGCCGTTGATGATTTCAATATGGGCGCCATGGAAAATAAAGGCCTTAATATTTTTAATACTTCCTGCGTATTGGCCAAGCCTGAAACAACCACTGATGCAGGGTTTCAGCGAGTTGAAGGTGTGGTTGCCCACGAATACTTCCATAACTGGAGCGGAAACCGTGTTACTTGTCGTGACTGGTTCCAATTAAGCCTAAAAGAAGGTTTTACGGTTTATCGCGACTCTGAATTTTCTGCCGATATGGGTTCGCGCACTGTAAAACGGGTAGAAGATGTGAGTTTGCTGCGCACCTTGCAGTTTGCTGAAGATGCGGGGCCTATGGCACATCCGATTCGCCCTGAGTCTTATATTGAAATTTCCAACTTTTACACCATGACAATTTATGAAAAAGGCGCAGAAATTGTGCGTATGCTGGCCAATTTACTCGGTAAGGAAAATTTCCGTAAAGGTACAGACTTGTATTTTGAACGCCATGATGGCCAGGCCGTGACGACAGAAGATTTTGTGGCTGCGCTTGCAGAGGCGTCCGGCAGGGATTTAACACAATTCAAGCGTTGGTATTCACAAGCAGGCACGCCTCGTTTGCTGGTAACCGATGAGTATAATGAAAGCACACAAGAATATTCACTTCATATAAAACAAACCTGCCCACCAACCCCGGAATGCCAGCAAAAACTACCTTTCCATATACCAATTGCTATGGGACTGTTGGGTCACGCAGGCGATTTACCACTTTATTTAAAAAATGCTGAGCCAGATTTTGAAACCAGTGATAATACCCATAAAGTTCTTGAGCTGACACAAGCTGAACAAACATTTGTATTTACAGGTGTTCAGGAAAAACCGGTTCCTTCGTTGTTACGTGGCTTTTCTGCACCGGTAAAATTGCATTACGAATATTCGCGTGAAGATTTGATGGTGCTGATGAGCCGCGATAGCGACGGTTTTAATCGTTGGGATGCAAGCCAACAATTAGCGCTGCACGTTATTAAGGATGTTATTGCCGCCTATCAACACGGAGAGGATATTAATACCTTTGCTATAGATTCGCGTTTAATTGATGCCCTTCGAAATGTGGTACAGGATGAAAGTCTTGACCGGGCTATGGTCGCTTATATGTTGAGCTTGCCGTCGGAATCGTATATCAGTGAGCTGGCGGAAGTCGTCGATGTAGAAGCTATTCATTACAGCCGGATGGTGGTGCAAAAAATCATTGTCCAGGCTTTGCGTGAAGATTTTGAACGTATTTATCAGCATTATGACCATCAAACGCCTTATGCCGCCACTGCTGATGCTATTGCTTCACGCAGTTTAAAAAATGTTGCATTAGCTTATCTGATGCTGCCAGGCGATGAAAATATTATTCGTACGTGTGAACAACAGTATTTAACGGCCAATAATATGACTGACGTTATGGCAGCACTGACCCAATTAGTGAATGCTGATACAGAGCTGGCGCAGAGTCTTTCAGGCAATGCCTTGGCGCACTTCTATGAAAAATGGCAAGATGAATCCCTGGTGGTCAACCAATGGCTTACAGTGCAGGCAACTTGCAGCCTGCCTAATACATTGGCGCGGGTAAAAGCACTCGAAGTCCATAATGCTTACGATAGTAAAAATCCCAATAAAATCCGTGCATTGATTTCCAGTTTCTGTAACAACAATGCTATTAACTTCCATGATAAAACTGGTGAGGGTTATAAATTCCTTGCCGATAACATTATTATTCTGAATACCCAAAACCCACAAATAGCCTCTCGCTTGCTGGTTCCTTTGACCAAATGGAAAAAATACAATCCTGCCCGCCAGTCCTTAATGAAAGCACAGCTTGAACGTATTATGGCTGAGCCGAATTTATCGAAAGATGTGTTTGAGGTGGTGAGTAAGAGTTTAGTGTGAGAGTTTTTAAACGCATTGCTTCTAGTTCCAGCGTGCTGGAACTAGAAGCCTTTTGTTGAATGAAATGCCTCTGATCACCCCACAGTTTATATTTATTTGGATTTTTCATTTTCGTTTGTTGATGACAGAGGTTTCTGAATGTTCCAATTCACTTTTAGCTCTTTATCTCGTACAACAACTGCGTTGTTATTTTCCGTTATTATCGGGAATTGAACTTCCTCTATTGCAAGTTTCATATGTCGTTCAAAAATTGCTTTTGCTTCTTCAGATCCGTTTATACACTTAGGAGATATATCAAAAGCTTTACCTTTAATATCTACCGAATAATGTACGTTGCAATTTGCCGTATAGCCCTTATCTAATGCTTCCTTGGGAAAGCTAAGAGAAATTGCTTGATTGTATGGGTCAGGATTATCGCGAAATTTTATATCCGAAATGTCCGTTTGCCTTACAAAATCCGGGTCATTGTTTTTATCCATTGCTGCTATTGTTTGCTCTACTGCCGGGCAAGATAAGTTTTGTGTTTCAAACCCTACAAGTTTGTCTGGGTGTGTAATAAGAATCTTTCCCACTAGTGTGGGGCACTTATATTCTATTTTTCGCACCAACTCCTTTAAGGTAATATCTTTTTCATTAAATAGAACTCCTGTTAAGGTAATGTCTAGTCCATCGTCTATACCTTTTATAACATATTCTACGGTGTCACATTTTAAATTAGTGAAATTTCCCGATATTGGTTGGTCTGCATGTTTAAGCTGAATGTTTTTTGAAAGTTTGGGGCAAAAATATTGCGAAAGCTTTAATAGATTTGACAGGGGTTCTTTTTCAAGTTTTATTTCAAATGAATCCACTATCTTATTTTCTTCGCTTGAATAACTTAATATTGAAAAGCCAATACTGAGTAAAGTCAGCGTCATAATTGTAATAGCTTTTCCGTATGTTTTTGAAAAGCTGATTTCATGTACAAATAAGCGTTTTATTCGGTTTAGCAGTAAGTTATTTCTTCCTGTTATTGTAACGGCTGGTGCATAATTATATTTCATTTCCGAAAATTCCTTGAGTGTATGAGCATAAAATAGTGGGTCACCACTTACAGAAACTGCTATATCGTCGCAGGAATTTTCACGCTCTTCGTCGATTTTTGATGATATCCAGCGAGCAAATGGGTTAAAGAAATACAGTGACGTAACTAAGGTTTGAATACTGCTGATCAAGTAGTCTCTACGATGTATATGACCTAGTTCATGCAAGAGAATGACTTTTATTTGTTGGGTATTTAGCCCAAGTAGAAGGCTTGCTGGTAATAAAACCACGGGTACAAAGTGACCGATGACACAGGGAATATTTACTATTTCTGAAATACGTAGTTGAATGTTTTGCGTGATTCCAACATTATTTTTTAACTCATTAAAAAGTTGTTGTGTTGCGTCACTGGGTGATTTGTTATTGCGGTGTTTAATCTGTTGGCAATAATAAAAATCTGCTAGATATTTGCTGATGTAAAAGCCAAATCCGATAACCCAAAATAATACAATTTTATTTATATGTTGATTAATAATTCCGGAAACTGTTAGCGAATATATTTCGCGATTTTCAGGCTTCACGGGTTGAGTTGTTATATTGCTGATAATATCTACGCTAATCGCACTATTGAAATTCATATAGAAAGTAATGCCACCAATAAAAACGCAGCTCAATAATCCCAATGTGTTAATCCAGTAGCGTGTAGAAGCCTGTGCTTTTTTGGTAAACGCATAACTCATAGTAATTAGCAGGGCGATAAGCGTGCATTGCCATAGTGAATGAACAATGGTCCAGCCAGCAGCATAAATAAATTCATTACTAAACAGTTTTGATAAGCTATTCATTTTTATTCTCCATCTCTGCTAAAAAATCTTTAATGTCCTTGAGTTCTTGTTGGGAAACCTTGTCATTGCCTAATAGCTGCATGATCAATTTAGATTTTGAGCCGCCAAATGCGGAATGGAGTAGGCGATCCAACATTGAAGTCTGTGTTTCTTGCTGTTCGGCCATAGGGAAATAAATATGGCTCTTGCCTTCTTTCTTGCGCCCCAATAATCCTTTCTGCTCCATGATTTGCATGGTTTTTAAAGTGGTGGTGTAACCCACGGGCTTTGTTTTACAAAGTTCATCGTTCACAGCTTGAACTTTGGCTTCGCCAAGGCTCCAAATAATGCGCAATATTTCTAACTCAGCTGGGGTTGGGTTGGCCATGGGGTTTTCCTTCCAGTTATTTACGAAGATCTTCGTAGTTAATTTATACGAAGACTTACGTAGATGCAAGTTTTAGAAGTGTAAAGATTTTGATCGATTAAATTAAGGTAAGCAGTACGGTATAGGGTGCGTCTACTGAGAAGGTGGTGCGCCCTATGTTTTGCTTAAATTAATATAGGAGCCGTCATTTTCACGTAGTGGAATCCAGCTTTTAAACTTAGAACTGAATCCTCGCAAGCGAGGATAACGATTTAATTATCTCGTTGCCCTGAGCGCGAAACAGTTGAAGAGTTTTGCGCTGGAACCTTTGATAGACTCAGGGCGAGCCTGTGCATAACTTTAATGCGGGCATGTTTGATTTTTTGTTAATGTGGGGAAATTGTTGTGTTAGGGTGCGACTGCTTCACAGCTTACCGCCAATTTATGAAGCGGATTAATTGTTGTGTTCAATCAAACCAGCGTAATTTTCTCTTTCGTAATTAAAATCTTCCGCTCCTTATAAAGCTTGCTGAGTGCGTTTTTATAAATTCCTTTACTGACTTTGTATTGTGCGTAGATTTCTTCCGGTTCGCTCTTGTCGGTAAGGGTTGATACGCCATTGTTGGTTTTAAGGTAATCCAAAATAACATCGGTTAGCTCATCGCGTACTTTGCTGTTCAATGGCTGTAGGCTTAAACCGATTTTTCGATCAGGTCGGATTTCTTTAATAAAGCCTTTCAATTTTTCACCGTAAATAAGTGTGCGCGGAGCGTTATCGCGAAAAATTAATCCTAAATGGGTGTGGTTGATTACCGCTTTAAAGCCTAAATCAGTTTTTCCACAAATAATCAAATCGACTTCTTGCTGCACTTTTAATCCGCTGGCGCGCTCTTCAAGGTGATGGCTTAATCTGGATGAAGCTGTAATGCGCGATGTATACGGATCCAAATAAACGCACACGACATAACTGCGACCCACTTCCATGGGCTTAAGTTGCTCGTTGTATGGAACCAGCAAATCTTTTGGCAGCCCCCAGTCTAAAAATGCACCTACGGCATTAACATCTTTCACTTCCAAATGGGCACATTGGCCGACCATGACTTTGGGCGTTAAGGTGGTTGCGATGATGCAATCGTCAGAATCTAAATAGATAAACACATCCAGCATGTCGCCAATCTTGGCAGTCGCTGGAACATAGCGGCGCGGTAACAGAATGTTACCGTATTTATCGCCATCCAAAAAAAGACCGAAATCAACCTGTTTGATCACCTTGAGGTGGTTCATTTGACCAATGTTAAGCATGTTTAACCTTTATTTAGCGTGCATAATAGGCGCTAGTGTAAGGCCAGTGCCTGATTAAATGCGATTAAATTGTTGGATGGGTTATGGAATTATTTTCGTTTGATGCTTTAGGGCATCGCTTTGCGTTGGTGCTGGATCATGAGTTGCAATTGGAGCGTGTCACCCTGGACGATAAGGTCATGTCCGTAAAACCCTTTGAAGAATATCAACGTGCACACCAATTTGAAGACGAAGTGCTTGGTAAATTTCAGCTTGGTTTTAATGTGGACCCAAGGGCACAAGTGGTGAACTATCAACTGCAACGACACAATGTCGATCTTATCGCCGGAGTGGCTGAGCTTAGTGAGCCTGCAAAGGCTTTGTTTGCCGAGGAAGAGGCACAGGTGGCAGCGGCCCAGGCTGTTGAGCCTGTGGCAGAGCCCAAAAGTAAAATGAGCGGTATTTTGTTGGCGGGCATAGCGCTCAAATTGTTCAAGAGTTTCAAGGTCCTGAAGGTTGCCCTGGTTGCAGCATCAGTTACTGTTTACAGCGTTATATTTACGGTGGAATTTGCCCTGGCTCTGGTTGCTGTGCTCATGTTTCATGAATATGGCCACGTGCGAGCCATGAAAAAGTTTGGTATAGCCACCAAAGGTTTTTACCTGATTCCTTTTATGGGCGGTGTTGCGGTGGGCGATAGGGCTCGTACCCAATGGGAATCCTTGTATATTTCCATGATGGGACCTGTGTATGGCCTTTTCATGACAGTTATTTTCTATCTGGTCTTCCTGGTTACCGGAAGTCATTTTTGTGGCCTGGTTGCTGCCATCAGTGCTTTTCTAAACCTGGTAAACCTGTTTCCCATACACCCTTTAGATGGCGGCCAGGTGGTTAAAGCCCTGGTCTTTTCCCGGCGCAACCGCCTGGCTTTTCTGGCTCTACTTGGCTTATCGGCAGTTTGTTTATACGGCGCCTGGGAGCTTGGGTTTTACTTCCTATGCTTTTTTATCATCATTGGTGTAATGGATATCATCAGTAGCTGGTCGGTACCTGTTTCAGCTGACCTTATTCCGCTAAAAACCTACGGTATCTGGTTTTCACTGTTATGGTATTTAGGCGTCGCTGTGGCTTTTATCCTTATTATCATGCTGCTGGTCGCAGCACAGGTTCCAGGAGCTGAAATTGTCACCAAGATCCTCAGTTCCTAGGTTTAGGTTGGGTTGCCAAAATCCTTTCAGGGGGATTTAGCCTTGAATCAATATTTGTCTCAATATAGACAAATATTAATAAAATGAACTATTATGTATGAGGTGATTACATCTTATCTATTGGAGGGCCAAATGGCTGCTGTAACTCAAATGCTTCCCGCTAATGCGGCCCAGGCTGCGGTAGGTACAGCGCTCAATATTATGGATAAGTGGGCCTGTTCCGAAAAAGAAAAAATGGCTTTGCTTGGGATAGGGCGCTCAACCTTGCATAAGTATCAGGCGGCACCTGCCAGTGCACGCTTATCGCCCGATCTTTTGGAGCGTATCAGTTATCTGTTAAACATACATGCTGTACTGCGTATCCTGTTTGAGAATCCCGAAAACCAATATGGTTTTCTGCGTATGCCTAATCACAATGTTTTTTTTAATGGTAAAGCGCCTATAGAGATTTTAAGCTCCGGTTTAATGAGCGCGCTTTATGAAGTCCATCGGCATCTGGACGCTATACGTGACGGCCAGTTTGCCTGACCTGAACCTTGAACGGTGAGTTCGCCAATAATGAATTTGAATGCAATTCCCAAGGTCAGTTTTGTTGATCAGGTTGCGTATCGCTTAATCCCCAGTAAGTATCCTCCCAAATCACTCTTTGATGATGTTGCCGATCATGACGAGTTTGAAATTCTGTTTGCCATCCAGGAATTAACTAACCCGCGTATTCGCAATGAACTGGGAAATTTAAATCGTGTTCCTGTATCAGAGCGGCCTTACGGTATCCGCGGCTGTAATTATGCTTTGGGACCGTTTGTACATTTAAATCCGGCGGGTTCGCGCTTTTCAAGGAGTGAATACGGTGTTTATTACGCCGCTGAGGATGTCCAGACAGCTATTGCTGAGACTCGCTACCATCAACAACATTATTTTTCGGCAGTTACAGGCTTAAAATTTGACAGGCTCAGCATGCGCTGTTTAAAAACACAATTCAGCGCCAGTTTGCGGGATATTCGTGGCAGCTCTTTTAAGGAGAGTGAATGGTATAACAAAGATAATTATTCTTCGGCTCAGCAATTGGGTGCAATGTTAAAAGCGAATAATGAAGCAGGAGTTGTTTATTATTCTGTCCGGGCAACTGACAAAATATGCTATGCCTTATTTTCACCTTCAGTTATTAAAGATGTCATCCAAACTACCCATTATGAATATATTTGGGACGGGGAAAAAATCATGGTTGCGCTAGAGACAACCGAAGTCTGAATTAAATGGCACTTACTTATTTTTCGTCATACCTGCTGGGGATCAAGCGCCTTTAAAGACGTGAAGTCACTGGATATCCTGCGGGGATGACGATGTCCACATAAAGTTAATCCGCACACATCGTAGAAAAAGTACTAAGTAAGTGCCATTCAAGGCTGAGTTAATTTTTTACTGTGCAGCACATTTTTAAATGCCGGCTATAATTATTATTCCTTAGGTTTTTTTGTGCGCCATACCGATTGTTTTATGGAGGGAGGTACATTCAACGGACTTTCTCTCTGCAATAACCTGCTGGCATTTATCGAATCTTAAAGGCTGTGATTATTGGCAGCAATTGAAAAGGAAAATCTATGAAAAGGTATCAAAGCAAGGTTCAATTTCCCAAAAAAATCCTCACGTGGTTTATTCCTGTTATCGGACTTTCCTTGTTGGCGCAGACAGCAATAGCGCAAATCGGCAGTGCCAGTATTCGGGGGATGATTGCTTCGCATTTGCAACCTCAACCCGGTGTTGAAGTTATCGCCAGGAATATTGATAACGGCTATACCTTTCGCGCGGTTACTCAAAAAGATGGTACCTATACCTTTAAAGGCTTGGCTCCCGGTAACTACCAAATATTTTTGCAGGCTTCGGCAGGTAAAGCACCAGAATCTTTAGTGCTAAGAGTTGGTCAACAGCTTGCGTTAGATTTTGAAATTGATAAGCCTCTCACCAATACCGATAAGGTCGATGAAATTACCATTATTGGTTCCCAGCTTACATTGAGGAGCAGTGGTGGCGAGATCGGTACCAATGTGTCACTTGAACAAATTAATCAGCTGCCGCAAAACACGCGTAACTTTCTGGCATTTGCAGACTTGGCCCCTGGTGTACAATTTAATCAGGGTACTGATGGCAGTACGAGCATTAAAGGTGGCGCTCAAAGCCCGGATGCTATCAACGTATTTATAGACGGTGTTGGCCAAAAAAATTACGTGCTTCGTGGTGGCGTCACAGGGCAGGATTCAAGTCGTGGTAATCCATTCCCCCAATCGGCCATTGGTGAGTATAAAGTTATCACGCAAAATTATTCAGCTGAATATGATCAGTTAAGCAGTGCTGCAATTGTTGCGGTAACCAAATCGGGCACCAATGAGTTCCATGGCGGTATTTTCTTTGATTACAGCGATGAAGATATGCGCAAGCCCCGGCCCAGCGAAGAAAAAAATAATAATAAAAAAGTAGAAAGTACGCAAAAGCAATTCGGCTTTAATGTGGGTGGGCCAATCATCCAGGACAAAATGCATTTCTTCTTTTCCTACGAAGGTAAAAATAATGCAGACCCTAAAGATATTATTCCTGAAGGCGGCCTAAGCGTAGCCGATCTCCCTACTGCTCTCCAGGCGCTTACCGGCGGACGCTCGGCAGATTTTAAAGAAGATTTGTATTTCGGTAAGTTAAGCTATCTGTTATCGAGCGAGCAAAAATTTGAATTGACGGCAAAAATCCGTAAGGAAACTGAGCTAACAGGTATTGGCGGTGTCAATACCTTTTCTTATGGCACTGATAAAAAGAACGATGAAACCCGTATTGATGTAAGCCATAACTGGCGTACCGATAATTGGGTTAATGACGCGCATTTGCTTTATGAAGATAATAATTGGAATCCGCGTCCTCACTCTATTGGTAATGGGTTTAAATATTCAAACGGTGGTGGAGCTGCAATATTAAATACTGGGGGCGGCCCTGACTTTCAGGATAAAGGGCAATCGGGCTGGGGGATACAGGAGGATTTTACCTATCTCGCTATTCAAGATCACACCATCAAGACCGGAATAAAATATAAATCGATCAGCTTACATGCAAAAGAGCAGCAACCTTATAACGCGCAATATGAATACAACCTTGAATATGATTTAAATGCCGTACAACCTTTCAAGGTAAAGTGGGGTGCTCCTTTAACGGGGATTGGTAATGGCACAACTAAAGCAGAAAATAAGCAATTTGGTGTGTACGTGCAGGATGACTGGGTTGCAACCCGGAATTTAACTATCAATGCGGGTTTGCGTTGGGACTATGAAGAATCGGATAGTTTCCTTAACTATAAAACGCCAGCAGATGTGTTGGCAGGTATTGCAAATTGGGAGGGAATTAAAAACTCTGATGTGAATATTAATGATTACATCAGCACAGGCAGTAATCGCAATTCCTTCAAGGATGCCTGGCAACCGCGCGTTGGTTTCAGTTATAAATTTAATGACGAACATGACATAACTTTATTTGGTGGCGCAGGTCGAGCTTATGACCGAAACCTGTTTGACAACTTGCAATTAGAAGTTACCAAGGCAACTTTTCCTACCTACGAAGTTGTTTTTCAAACGACAGATCCTTCCCACCCTTGTACCGGGCCTGAATGTATTCTATGGGATTCAAAATATTTGACCGCTGAAGGCTTAGCCTCGTTACAAACAGGCGATAAAGGTGCCGGCCGTGAAGTATTTATGGTTAATAATAATTTAAAGACACCTTATTCAGATCAATTCAGTGTTGGCCTGCGCGGTAATATTAATAACGAGTGGAAAGGTGAAGTGAGTCTTTCACGTATCCTGAGTAAAGATGGTTTTGCATGGCGCCTGGCAAACCGTCGTGCTGATGGTAGCTTTTTTGCTCCCGGTGCAACGTGGGGTGCGCCAGATAAAAGCTTTAGTATTCCCGGCTTTGGATCTACCCTGATTGGTGATAACGGCATAGAAACCAAAGCAAATTCCTTGTACATAAAATTGGAAAAACCGAAGGAAGATTCTGATTGGGGCTTGACCCTTGCGTATACCTATACCAACCCCAAAACCAATCGTGAATCCGGTGAAGTTTTTGCGTTGGATTATCCAACTCTGGACGACTATGGAATGCACCCTGCCAACAAAGTACCTAACCATCGCTTGGTGGTCACGTCTATTGTTGCGCTGCCTATGGATATAGATTTTTCTGCCAAACTGAATTTGCAGTCGGACCGCTATTTTTACGGGCAGGATTGTCGTGTAGGTTGGGATGCGTGTAAGTTTGATACCTTTACACCAAAAGGTAGGTTTACATACAAGCAGGTTGATATTGCATTTAGCAAAAACATTCAGACAGGTAGTTGGATTAGCGATAGCAATTTGACAGTGCGTCTGGATGTGTTGAACCTATTTAATAGCATCAACTATGATGGCTATGAAAACTGGTTTGGCGGTGCCGGTGAAGATTTGCCGGAAAACTTCGGCAAACATAATGACAGTCTTGCCGGCCCGACTCGCACTGTGAAGTTAGGCCTTAACTGGAATTGGTAATAACTTCTTAAGAAATAAAAAAGGAGATGCAGAAATGCATCGCCTTTTTTCATACTGAGCTGATAAATTATTATTTGGATTGCTCGCGAGCAATTGCGCGGTAAGCAATATCATTACGATAAAACATGCCGTTCCAGCTGATTTTTTTCGCAAGGTCATAGGCAGTTTGTTGTGCTTCTAATACCGTATTGCCCAAGGCTGTTGCGCAAAGTACGCGCCCGCCGTTAGTCACTGTATTGCCGTCTTTTGATGCGGTGCCTGCATGGAAAACTTTTTGGCCTGCAATCTCGGTCGTGGGTAAACCGGAAATAATATCGCCTTTGTTGTAGGCATCCGGATAGCCACCCGCGGCCAGCACAACGCCGATAGATGCGCGTGGATCCCACTCCGCTGTTGCTTTGTCCAAATTACCGTTCAACGCAGTTAAGCACAATTCCACCAAATCCGATTGCAAACGCAACATAATGGGTTGTGTTTCCGGATCGCCAAAACGACAGTTGTATTCGATTACTTTGGGCGCGCCGGATACATCAATCATCAAACCTGCGTAAAGGAAGCCGGTATAAATATTACCCTCTGCGGCCATGCCGTTTACAGTCGGGTAAATAATCTCTTTCATTACGCGATCGTGAATGGCTTGCGTCACAACGGGCGCTGGTGAGTAAGCACCCATGCCGCCGGTGTTAGGGCCGGTATCGCCATCGCCAACGCGTTTGTGGTCTTGGCTGGTGGCCATTGGCAATACATTTTTACCGTCAACCATCACAATAAAGCTGGCTTCTTCACCCGCCAAAAATTCCTCAATCACAACGCGGCAACCGGCATCGCCGAATGCATTGCCTGACAGCATATCGCGTACCGCATCTTCGGCTTGCTGTAATGTCTCTGCAACAATTACCCCTTTACCGGCGGCGAGGCCATCAGCCTTAATGACGATAGGCGCACCTTTTTCTTTTAAGTAAGCCAGTGCCGGCTCGACATCGGTAAAGTTCTGGTAATCTGCTGTTGGAATTTTATGGCGCGCCAGGAAATCTTTAGTAAACGCTTTAGAGCCTTCTAATTGCGCTGCGCCTTTAGTCGGGCCGAAACAGGGCAGATTGCGACCATTAAAATAATCAACCACACCGGCAACCAAAGGAACTTCTGGTCCGACAATGGTAAGGCCTACACCATTATTTTTTACAAATTCTGCAAGCTTCGGGAAATCCAGAATATCAATCGCAACGTTTTCGATATTGTTTTCCAATGCGGTTCCGGCGTTACCCGGGGCAACAAATACTTTTTCAACTTGTTTGCTTTGTGCTGCTTTCCATGCAAGGGCATGTTCGCGTCCGCCGCTGCCAATAATTAATATGTTCATAAGTCTTACCTAGTGATTTTTTTTCGTCTCAACTTTTTGCAGTCATATTGCTCTCACGTAACGAGAGCAAAGAGCGGGAAATTAATGACGGAAATGGCGCATACCGGTAAATACCATCGCCATACCGTGTTCGTCGGCAGCGGCAATTACTTCTTCATCACGCATTGAGCCGCCTGGTTGGATGACCGCAGCAATGCCTACTTTAGCCGCGTTATCAATACCATCGCGGAAGGGGAAAAACGCATCTGAGGCCATGACTGAACCGGCAACCTGGAGGCCTGCATGTTCCGCTTTGATTGCAGCGATACGTGCCGAATTTACACGGCTCATTTGGCCCGCACCCACGCCAATAGTGTGTTTATGTTTTGCGTAAATAATCGCGTTGGATTTTACAAATTTAGCGACTTTCCAGGCGAACAATAAATCCTGGATTTCTGCCGGAGTCGGTGCGCGCTTGGTAACAACTTTTAAATCGCTTTCGGTGATGATGCCGTCATCGCGATCTTGCACTAACAAGCCGCCGTTGACACGCTTGTAGTCCAAACCTTTCACTCGTACATTGTTCCATTCACCGGTAGCGAGCAAGCGAACATTTTGTTTTGCTTTTACCACTTCAATGGCTTCCGAAGAAACGCTCGGCGCAATAATAACTTCTACAAATTGACGTTCGACAATGGCTTTAGCGGTTTCTGCATCCAATTCGCGGTTGAAGGCAATAATGCCGCCGAAGGCAGATTCACTATCAGTGGAGTAAGCCAGATCGTAAGCGTGTTTGATAGATTCGGCTACCGCAACACCGCAGGGGTTTGCGTGTTTGACAATTACACAGGCAGGTTCACTGAATGATTTAACCGTTTCCAGTGCGGCATCTGTATCGGCAACATTGTTATAAGAAAGTTCTTTACCTTGTAATTGTTTTGCAGAGGCAATGCCGACTTCCTGTGGGTTTTTCTCAACATAGAATGCCGCTTTTTGGTGTGGGTTTTCACCGTAACGCATTTCCTGTGCTTTGATAAACTGGGTGTTGAAGGTGCGTGGGAAGGCGGCGCTGCCGCCTTCTACCAAGCGACCAAAATAATTTGCGATAGCACCATCGTAAGCTGCCGTATGTTCGTAGGCTTTAATGGCCAGGTCAAAGCGGGTTTTTAATGAGGTTGCGCCGTTATTGGCTTTTAATTCGGCCAAAATGTTTGCATAGTCAGAAGCATTAACAACAATATTCACATACGCATGATTTTTTGCTGCTGCACGAACCATGGTGGGGCCACCGATATCAATGTTTTCTACCGCGTCTTCCAGTGAGCAATCTTTATTGGCAACGGTTTTTTCGAAGGGGTAGAGATTGACTACCACCATATCGATATTATTGATGCCGTGTTCTTGCATCACTGCATTATCAACACCGCGACGCGCGAGAATGCCGCCGTGGATCTTGGGATGCAGGGTTTTTACGCGGCCATCCATCATTTCAGGAAAGCCGGTGTAGTCAGAGACTTCAATCGCAGGGATCTTATTTTCAGTCAGTAGTTTAAAGGTGCCGCCGGTAGACAGGATTTCCACGCCTTGCACGTGAAGTGCATGTGCGAACTCCACTATACCGGTTTTATCTGAAACGCTGATAAGGGCGCGCTTTACTGCTACAAGATCAGTTGCGTTGCTCATGTATGAGTCTCCTGAATATAATAAAATAAAAAATAATATCCTTTCTTACCTAACATAAAGCTAATTAATTACGAAGTTAGATATATTATATAAATAAGTAATTAACTAAATAAGCATTAACCAATGCGTAAGAGGGCATTTGCACTGATTGTTTTGTAAGAAAGGGTATTATTTTCGAATTAATATAACGATATATAAATAAAAAGGGGTGGAAATGAATTGCCACCCCTTTTATATGCGTGGCGAAAAAAGTCGCCTGCGGTAATTACAGTAGGCCGTATTGCTTTAACTTTTTACGCAACGTGCCACGGTTCAAACCCAATACTTGCGCTGCACGGGTTTGGTTGTGACGAGTATATTTCAATACGATTTCGAGCATGGGTGCTTCGACTTCAGCCATTACCATTTCATAGACATCGCTGACCGCCTGGCCATCCAAATGCTTGAAGTAATTTTCCATCGCTTGCTCAACACAGGCGCGCAGTGATTGCTGCTGCGCCGTTTGGTTGAGGTTTTGCGCGTTGTTGGTATTGACGGGTTGGGTCATAAAAGTTGCAGTGTTCATGCGGCTTCTTCCTCTTTCTTTATCAGCTGCTCAAAAAAACCTTGTACGCTATCTTGTTGCGCTTGAGCCGTTTCCAGGCGGTTAAACTCTTTACGAAAAAATTCGCTGTCGGGCACAGTCTGCAAATACCAGCTCGCATGTTTGCGAGCAATTCGCGGCCCCATAAATTCACCGTAGAAACAGTACAGTTCGCGCAGATGGCTGCTTAAAATTTCTCTCACTTCATGGAGAGAAGGTTCGGGTAATTCTTGTCCTGTACACAGGTAATGCTCAATTTCGCGGAAAATCCACGGGCGTCCTTGAGCTGCACGACCGACCATTACCGCTGCTGCCCGGGTGTGATCCAGCACCGCTTTGGCTTTTTGTGCGGAATCTATATCACCGTTGCAAAACACCGGGATACTGACAGCCTGCACAACTGCAGCGATAGTGTCGTACTCGGCCTCACCAGTGAATGCGCATGCGCGGGTTCGGCCATGTAAGGCGAGGGCACTGATGCCCGCGTCTTCTGCAATCCGGGCAATGCGCAGGGCATTGCGTTCTTCGGTACTCCAGCCGGTGCGGAACTTGAGGGTTATCGGCACATCGACTGCGGCAACAACGGATTGCAGAATATCGGCGACCAACTGTTCATCTTTTAACAAAGCTGAGCCAGCGGCTTTTTTACACACTTTTTTGGCAGGGCAACCCATATTGATATCAATAATCTGGGCGCCGTTAGCAACGTTTAAACGCGCTGCTTCCGCCATCATTTGCGGGTCTCCACCGGCAATTTGAACCGCAATGGGTTCGACTTCGCCAGTATGATCCAGACGCAAGCTACTTTTGCGTGTCCCCCATAGCTCCGGGTTGGACGTCACCATTTCTGACACTACCAAACCTGCCCCCAGGCGCCTGCACAACTGGCGAAAAGGGCGATCAGTTACTCCGGCCATAGGCGCGAGGATAACCTTGCTGTCGATATGATAGGGTCCGATACGGAACATTAAATGCTCCTGGTGTAAGCGGGCGTGGGTTTCAAAGCATTTTTGCGCCTGCGTAAAAGGGGCGCCATGATAACTGTTTGAGACCGGATTGAAAACGAAAAAACGCCAAATATTGGCGTTTTTTTGAGCTAAAAACTTGCATTAAGGGGTTGCATTTTGGTGCGCTAAATGCCTTGCCGCCTAGTGGGTATCCAGGCTGTAATTTACAGCGTCTGGCCCGGGATCGGCAATTTCCAGGGTGATATGGACGGGTTGACGCTCAGGGATATATTTCATTCCGGCCAACTCACCAGCCAGGTATTCCCTGGGTGTAAAGCGGCGGCTGGCAACCGGCGTTTCATCCAGTTTGCTGAACGACAGGATCAAATCCGGGAACGGCTGCTCAAAAGGCGCGTTGTTAATCAGTATGGCGTCGACCATAAGTGCATTTGCAATCTCAGGGTGATTGCGCACTATGAGGTTAGTGGCCAGAATTTGCGTAGTATCTACCAGCGCAGGTACTTCGCAGCCCAGGAGCGGGCATATGAACAGATAAGCTGTGCGATAAGGCTCGGCCCGGCTGAAATAATCAAACTTGAAATAGCTGATTTGAAACAACAGCAGAGCTGCCATGAGTATGGCCAGGCTCGGCCAAAGTTTTTGCTGGTACCAGCGACGCATACGTTTAGCGGTAAACTCCACCGGCGCAGGCATGATATTCATGAGCAGCGCTGCACGTGAGTTATCAAAGGCCCGCATTTTCGACGATTTCACCGGTCGTTTGGATGCCGATACATCGGGTTCTTCGGTCGCAGGGGTATCTTGTGTAAACAGTGCAGCAGCAAAAGCAGAAGATTCTGTTGTTACAGCCGGAGCAGTATCTGTACCACGGGTAGCATGCAGGAATTCCTCGCTGAAAACAGGCTCCTCCTGTTGCTCTGCGGGTTGTTCGCTAATAAGGCTGAAAAGCGGCCCGGAATAACTTGGCGTTGCTTCCGGTGCGGTTTCGATTTGTGGTGTGGATGCAAACTCGCCTACTGCATCAGAGTCTGTTAAAGGTGGGCTTGGCTTTTTCAGTTGATGCAGGGTTTCATCCTCGTCATCTAGCAATTCTTCTGCCCAGGACTCGTCTTCTATTTCTTCAGTCTCGTCGCGCGGTGCTTCGTAGCGAATTTCGCGCTCAAACAGCGAGACGCTTTGCTTGGGATTAAGGTTTATATCCAGAAAGCCATCAAATTCGTAGGTTGATTCCTTATTTTCAACTTTATCCATATCGTCGCTGATCAAGATATCGTCTTCATCTTCCAGGGCTTTGGCTTTGTCGATAATGGGTTTGACAGGGGTATCTTTTTCGGCTCCTGCGCTGTGCACAGGAATAGGGGATACTGGTGGTTTTGTAATAGCTGCCGGTTGAGCAGCAGTCGCTTCCGGTGCTGGCTGTTGTTCTACCAGCACGTCTTTGGGTGGATTATGAGCAAGTGGCTGGTGTTGTATTGCTGAGTTTGATGCAGGGGTTGCACTTTTCACCAGGTAATCCTGGGCTTTAAAAATATGCAGGCATGATCCGCACCGCACCGCGCCCTTTGCAGACTCAAGCTGGGTGCTGGTAATGCGAAATGCGGTGGCACATTTGGGGCAACGGGTAACCATTTGGGTCATGACAAAGGGTGTTCCTTATTGGTCTAGCGCTGAGTGTAGCTTGTCGCTATGGCGCGGTAAATTATTCTTATTGCGGAGTGTTAAACCTCCCGCATTTGCAGCCCAAATGTGGGGTTGGAAACTATTCGCGCACTTTGGTAGCGGTTAAGCGAACCCATTCTTCCTGGGTTGTCGGAGGGTCAAAATCAAACCAGGCCGCATAAGCGGCTTTAACGGTTTCTGCCTGTATGGCAAGGATACCTGACAGGCAAATCTTGCCGCCGGTCTTGGTCATGCTGCTTAAGACCGGTGCCAATTCCGCGAGTGGACCGGCCAGGATATTGGCCAGCATAATGTCGACTTTAATGTGAGGGCAATTATCGGGCAGGAATACCGGCATGGCATCTTCGGGCAGGTGGTTGCGTTTGGCGTTTTCGGTGGTGGCAAGTAAGGCTTGGGGGTCTATATCCACGCCGATGACTTTGTTGGCACCCATCAATAAAGTGGCGATGCCTAAGATACCGGAGCCGCAGCCGTAATCCACTATGTCCAGACCGGTAAAATCCTGTCCGTCAATCCATTGCATGCACATAAACGTAGTGGGATGGGTGCCTGTACCGAATGCGAGGCCGGGGTCCAGCATTAAGTTAATTTTGTCTGGCTCGGGCGGTTGTTGCCAACTGGGGCAAATCCACAAGCGCTCACCGCAGCGAATGGCGTGGTAATTATTCATCCATTCGCGTTCCCAATCTTTATCTTCCAGCTGTTCCCATTTGTGCTCGGGAAGTTTATTGCCAAACCTGCGTTCGGCGATGGCAATTGTTGTTGCGGTATTAATTTCTGCATCAAAAAGCCCGGTCATTTTTACATTGTCCCACAGCGGTGTTTCACCCAGGCCCGGCTCCAGGATGGGTTGGTCTGCGTTGTCTTCCAGGGTCACCGATGCGGCACCGCAGGCCAGCAATGAGTCTTCCAACGATTCAACGTAGCGGCGCGGAGTGATAATTTTTAGTTGAAGCCAGGGCATAGTGATTACTCAAAAAAAGATTTAAAGCAGATACATGCGAATATGAAAATAAAAATACCCCAGTGCTTTTTACACTGGGGTATTTTAATAAACATAGCTGTCTATTAAATATTTAGTGATCCATACCCAATTTCTTTTCCAGATAGTGAATGTTTACGCCACCCTTGCGAAATTCCGCATCGCGCACCAGCATTTGCTGCAACGGAATATTGGTTTTAATACCGTCTACAATTGTTTCATCCAGCGCTTGGCGCATACGGTCAAGCGCAATTTCGCGCGAGTCACCAAAGGTAATGATCTTGGCAATCATAGAATCGTAATTGGGTGGAACTGTGTAGCCGTTATACAAATGTGAATCCACGCGCACACCCAAGCCACCGGGTGCATGGAAACCTTTTACCAAACCGGGACAGGGCATAAAGGTTTTTGGATCTTCTGCATTGATGCGGCATTCAAATGAATGACCGCGAATAATCACGTCAGATTGCTTGATGGAAAGGGGTAAGCCAGAACACACGCGGATTTGTTCTTTGATCAGGTCAATGCCGGTAACCATTTCCGAAACAGGATGCTCAACCTGGATACGGGTGTTCATTTCGATGAAATAAAAACGGCCGTTTTCATACAGGAATTCAAAGGTACCTGCGCCTTTGTATTTAATATCAATACAGGCTTGCACACAGGCTTTGTAAGTGGCTTCGCGAACCTCTTGCGGAATGCCGGGTGCAGGTGCTTCTTCCAATACTTTTTGGTGGCGACGTTGCAGTGAGCAATCGCGGTCACCCAAATGAATGGCATTGCCTTGTCCGTCCGATAAAATTTGCACTTCAACGTGACGTGGGTTTTGCAGGAATTTTTCCATGTAAACCGTATCGTCACCGAAGGCGGCTTTTGCTTCGCCCATAGTGATTTGGATTGAGCTGATTAAATTCTCTGCTTCATGGACAACCCGCATACCGCGACCGCCACCACCCGCTGCCGCTTTGATGATAATCGGGTAACCGATACGTTCGGCGATTTCCAAACATTTTTCTGGTGCTTCGCTCGGATTGGGTAATGCGCCATCTGAGCCGGGTACAGTTGGCACGCCGGCTTTTTTCATCGCTTTGATGGCCTCCACTTTATCGCCCATCATGCGGATAACATCCGGGTCGGGGCCGATAAAGGTAAATCCGCTTTTTTGTACACGCTCGGCAAAGTCGGCGTTTTCAGCCAAAAAACCATAGCCGGGATGAACCGCTTCGGCGTCGGTAATTTCCATGGCAGCAATAATAGAGGGAACGTTCAAATAACTTTTTGGCGATGGGTTTGGGCCGATACACACGGCTTCATCAGCAAGGCGAACGTGCTTTAAATTACGGTCAACCAGTGAGTGAACCGCTACCGTCTGTATGCCCATTTCTTTGCAGGCACGCAAAATGCGCAGTGCAATTTCGCCGCGGTTAGCGATAAGAATTTTTTTAAACATAAACCAGTCCTCAGCAGTTAGCCGTTATTTTTAGGCAATAATCACTAATGGCTGATCAAACTCAACGGGATTACCGTCTTGCACCAGGATGGCTTCAATGACACCGGCTTTATCGGCAACAATCTGGTTCATCATTTTCATGGCTTCGATAATGCAAATAACATCGCCCACTTTTACGCTCTTGCCCACCTCAACAAAGGGGGCAGAACCTGGGCTTGGCGCGCTGTAATAAGTACCTACCATCGGCGATTTAATACTGTGGCCACTTGGCACAGTGGCAACGGCCGGTGCAGCAGCAACAGGTGCAGTGGCTTGTGTTGGCGCTGTGGGCTGCTGTGCCGGAGCCGGAGCATAATTTTGGATGGGTGCAGATACATATTGAACGGTGCCGCTGTTGCGGGCAATGCGCACAGACTCTTCGCCTTCTTTAATTTCTAATTCACCGATGTTGGATTCTTCAAGCAGCTCGATGAGTTTTTTAATTTTGCGAATATCCATAGGATCCTCTTTGCAACAGGTTGTTGAGTTGTATTGTTTAATTGTTGAGTAGGGTAAAAGCGGCCTGCATTGCCAGGCGATAGCTATCTGGGCCGAAGCCACAGATCACGCCTTGGGCGATGTCAGAAAAATAGGAATGATGACGAAAGTTTTCGCGTTTATAGACATTGGATAAATGAATTTCAATAAACGGAATATCCACCGATAAAAGCGCATCACGCAGGGCAATACTGGTATGGGTAAAGGCAGCGGGATTGATAAGGATAAAATCAACACCTTCTTTGCGGGCATCATGGATGCGGTCAATCAATTCGTATTCAGCATTGCTTTGCAGGGTTTGTATATGGTGGCCGGCATCCAGGCATTGTTGGGTCAGTTGCCGGTTGATTGTTTCAAGGGTGGCGGCACCGTAGATGCCTGGTTCGCGCAGACCCAACATATTCAGGTTGGGGCCGTGAAGTACCAGAATTGTTGCCATAGTGAGTCCTATTGTTGTGAACAGCTGCGAAATGGCTGATTTGACCTTGAACGGTCAACACAAGTTTCATCGGATTTCAAAAAAGTGGCGGGAGTTTGCCGCAAAACAGGAGTTATGTCCACGTTGTGCGCGAAATTAATTTATATTGCTGAAAATCGCTGCAAGTTTAGTGAATTTGTTACTTGTTGTAATTTTATGTGATACCAAAAGACGAATTTTAGTGACCTGTTACCCTGTCTTTCCCGCTTTTTAAGGGCAAGATAGGGTAACTTCTTGAAAATTGTCGCTAAAAGCTAATAAATGTAGCATATCTTCTTTTAAATACTTATTTTGGGGCAGTTATGGTTTCTATCACCAGGCTCGGTGTCAGAAGTTGCGGTAAAACATCGGCCTTGCCACTTCGGTTGGCAGGGAACCAAAGGTATAAGGGAACACCACTTCTGCCGTATTCCGCCAATAATTTACTGATCTCAGGATCATTATTGGTCCAGTCGCCTTTTAAAGTTGCCACTTTGTATGCATCAAACACTGTTTCAACCTCGCTTTTAGTCAAGGTAACCCGTTCATTGGCAAGACAGGTCAGGCACCAATCGGCAGTTAAGTCGATAAAGACAGGGCGGCCTTGAGCGCGCAGCTCTTCCAACAGTTCGCTTGAATAGGCTTGCCAGCGATCGGTTGCCGGTTTTTTTTGCAACAATTGATAGGGCAGCAATAGTGCAACCGAAACCGCAGCAATAGCAATTATTCTGCTGAAGGTTGCCGCCCGCCCCTCGGTATAGCGATTGTTCAGCCAGCAGGCAAATGCTATGGCAACGGCACCGATACACACCCCGGCCATAAGGCTGCTTCCGCCCTGGTTAGTAAGCACCCACAGCAGCCAGATTGCGCTCAGGTAAAGCGGAAAGGCCAGTAATTCCTTAAGGGTTTCCATCCACGCCCCCGGTTTTGGGAGGCGTTCAGCAAGGCCCGGCAGATAGCACAGCAACAACAGGGGTAAGGCCATACCAAAACCAAGGGCAGTAAATACGCTCAGGCAAACATAGGCTGGTTGGGTAAGGGCAAAGCCGAGGGCAGCCCCCATAAAAGGCGCTGTACAGGGACTGGCGACCACGGCGGCCAACACACCTGTAAAGAATGAGCCGGTCAGGCCGGATTTTTGGGTGAGGGACTGACCCGCACCCATCCAGCCTGTGCCTATGTTTAACAGCCCGGACATGCTTAAACCCATGGTAAAAAACAGATAGGCGAGCGCAGTCACCAATCCCGGGGATTGCAATTGAAAGCCCCAGCCGATGGATTCTCCGCCATGTTTGGCGATCAGCAGAACACTTGCAAAGGCGACGAAACACAAGATAATCCCCAGCGTGTAAACCCAGCCATGCAAACGCAGGCGTGTGCTGTCTGCCTGCACCAGGCTCATGACTTTAATAGAAAGAACCGGAAACACGCAGGGCATAAGGTTCAGGATCATACCGCCCAGAACGGCAAACAGGATTGCCTGCCAGAGCCAGGCGCTATCGGCCGGTACAGATGCTTCAGCAGGTAAGTTGGCGGCATTCGCAAGCTTGGATGGGTTTGCTATAGGTGTGGCCGTATTTGCAGCTGGATCTATATGTAAGCTTTCGGTGTAAGGTGGATAGCAAAGTCCGGCTTCGGCGCAGCCTTGTGATGTCACTTTCAGGTCGAATGGTATGGTATCGGCCGGTAAGGTGAAATCAACTGTCACTTCGTGGTAGTGAAGGGTCATATCCTGACCCGCAAACTCATCAAACTTGAGTTTACCGCCCTGGCTATAAACCGGAGCCAGCGGGGTTTCCGGGCTGCTGCGAAACTTGAACCGCTCTTGGTAAAGGTAATAGTTATCGGCGATAGTCCAGCTCAGGCGCAAGTTCTTAGTGGCGGAATCCTGGTCAGTGACAGCGGCTTTGAGCTGATAAGCCTGGGTGACGGGTAAAAATGAATTTTCGGTCGTAAAACTCTTGGCGGTGGAGGCACTGGCAGCCGGTGAGCTTCCAAAGTCCTGCGCCGATGCCAGGGGTATCTGCAGGCACATCAGCATAAGCCATAACATACACCCTAAAGAACAAAGCGATACAATCTTACAGGCTCGGAGGTGTAGCACCTGGATCGATAAATTAAGGCTGGGGGAAATACGGAAACTTGGCATAATAGGCTCTGGTGTGTACGGCATAAAAGAGTGGCATTGATTACCGCAAGTGTAGTCGAGTCTGAACCCCAGCCGCTAGTCATCTTTCTAAAATGCGTTTCGACGGCACTTGGACAAGCGTTCTGTGTCACAACTTAAAGAAGGCTGTTGTGCCTTTGAATTATTTTTCAGCGATTATGGGTAGTATTTGCAATGTTAAGTTCGTTATGGTTGTTTCGTTTAAGGTTTTTTTTATCAGTTCGCTTAATAAGTGTGGTGGGCAGTGTGGTGGGTTTGTCCGGTTTTTTATTGGCTTGCCAATCCACTCCGTCACAGCCGCAACAACCGGTTGCGCCTGCACAGCCAGCATCTGCTGCGGTTGAACTTACTGCACAGCAAAAAGTCATCAACTCGCTTTTATCTGAAGCAGATTATTGCCTGGCACAAAATAAATTGTTGAATCCGATCACTGACAACGCGCACGATCGTTATCGTTCGGTGTTGTTAATGGATCCGAACAATGAGCGCGCCAAAACGGGCTTGCAAACTATTTCATTGCGTTTTGTCGAATTGGCACGTACTGCGGCCAAACGCGGCAACCTCGCTGAAGCACAAGCTATGCTTCGCAACGCGCGCGGTATTGATAATAATCCCCTGGTGCAGGAGGCAGCTGAAACTCTGCGTAAACAAGTGGCAAGTACACCGGCTCCAAAAGCTTATGTAGCCGGGGAAGGCGAAGTGGTTCTGGATGCAAAACTACTGCAAGCCAAAGATGCACAGCTTGCTCCCCATTTGGCAAGTGTTGCGCAAAAAGCCAAACAAACTGACCAGTTTGTATTGATTATTGCGCGTAGTGATGCAGAGGGGCGTTGGATTTACCAACAATTACGCAATGCAGTACCTGGCTATCTGGTGCGTGGTGATATTAAAATCGGTTCGCCTGCGCGCGTAAAACTGGTCAAAACGCTGGAATAATTTTTTTTCGTTAAAAGGCTGATTGTGAATCGCTTACTAAAATGCTTTGCCATACTTGCGATGTTTTTTGTCCATTCGACTGCGACTTTTGCGGCGGTACCGGAAATCAATGTCACTAATGCATTTTTTTATGTACCGATTGTGGGAAGCAAAACCACTATGGCCTTTTTCACCATCAGTAATAACTCCAATGAAGATATAAAAATTACCGGGATAAGCTCCGGTGCTGCCCGCCAGGTTCGCTTGATGCCTGAAAATACCTTGCTCATACCGGCCCACCACTCGATTACCTTAAAAGGTAGCGGTCGCTATGTACAGGTTATCGAACCCAAAGGCAGGCTAACCACAGGGGACGAGCTACACTTGGTAGTAAGCCTTAGCAATGGCAAGCGATTGCAGGTTATTGCCCTGGCAAAAAGTGCCTATGATGAAGTGCACAGTCGCTAACAGGTTCCATCATGAAATTATTGCCATGAATTTATTAAAAGAATGGTGGGCTCGCGGATTGCGTCGAGCACGTGATGAATATGAAGATACGCAGAGCGATTTGGTTCGCGCTCCACCTTTTTATCGCTGGTTATTTTACGGCGTTGCATTCTATGTGGTCGGAGCCATCTGCCTGGGTATTTATTGGAGTTCAACCCCGGCGGCGATTGACGTTCGCGCTGCCATACAGGAACAAATGCCTTCCGGTACTGCCACTCCCGACCGGTTGCCGGCTGGTGTCGCCACCACATCCACCTTAATCGTTGTCAGCCAACGCCTGCTGGATAAAACCGGTGGCTATATAGCAAATGATGTTTTCCCCCCCGGTATTTGGCTGGACAATATGCCGCATTGGGAGATGGGTGTTTTGTTGCAGGTTCGCGATACCGCTAACGCAATACAAATGTCATTGAGCCAGTCGCATCTCAATCACCAGTTGGATGCCGATTTGCAAAAAGCCAACGCACGTTTTAATTTTTCCCATACATCCTGGAGTTTTCCCGCCTCCGAATCGCAATACCGTTCCGGTATTGAGCATTTGCAGCAATATAATCGCCGCCTGTTGCAAACCAGCACAGATAGTACCGGTTTTTATGCGGATGCACAGCATCTTAACGATTATTTGGCCGGCGTAGAGCAGCGCTTGAAAAACCTGTCGCAACGTTTGACGGCGAGCGTCGGTCCTACTGTGAATACAGATGCGGCAGCCATACCGGTTAAGCAACCTGCTTCGCCAAAAATTGTGAGTGCCTTGTATACCAAAACTCCCCGGCTGCAAGTGGATGATATTTTTTATGAAGCGCGAGGCTCTTCCTGGGCATTGATAGCATTGTTGCAAGCCATTGAAATTGATTTTGCTGATGTTCTGCAAACAAAAAATGCAAAGGCAAGCTATGATCAAATCATCCGTGAATTAAAACCTACACAGGAAGCTGTGTTCAGCCCAATCATTTTAAATGGTGAAAGTTTTGGTTTTGCTGCCAATCATTCGTTGACAATGGCCTCTTATCTGGCACGAGCCCAGGCGGCAATTTCAGACTGCCGTCGCCAATTGCTGGTGTCTGCACCGTAATTTCTTCGATTTTTTACTCATTTTCCAGTAAAAAAATATAATATTTATTTAAATTATTGCCGCCTAAATCTATTGTATTCCTACTCTATGTCATCCACGTTAAATGCATTTCTACTCACTCGCCAATGGCGCGACACGCGCGCAGGTATTGTGCTGGATTTTTGGTGGGCAACAGAGCAGGGTGCATGCTGGACGCAAATCAGCCGCCAGGAAATGATTTTTTTTGTGTTGCGTAAAGATGCAGAAAAAATAACAAGCTGCCTGGCCAGGTTGCGACAGTGGCGAATGGCAGACGTTGGATTAAAAACCTTTCGCAACCTTCCTGTTAATGCAGTTTACTTTACCAGCCAGCGCACTGCGCGCGATGCGCAGGAACTTTTAGTGCAGGCAGGCCTGGCGTTTTGGGAAGCAGACATCAAACCGCATGAACGCTATTTGATGGAGCGTTTTATTACGGCGGGTGCCGGTATTGACCTTACTGAGCCCGTAAACAGTAATAAACCTGTGTTAAATCCACGGATACTTCCTTCCGAAGTTCGCATTCCTCTAAAGATGGTGTCGCTCGATATAGAAACGTCGATGGATGCCACACAATTATTTTCAATTGCCGTTTGGGCTGAGCAGGATCGTAAAGTATTTATGGTGGGCGAGGGAGAAAATCCGGAACACGTCATTTTTTGCCCTACTCAAAAAGATTGCCTGCGACAATTTTTGGGTTGGTTGAGCTTTTATGATCCTGATATCCTGATTGGTTGGAGTCTTGTACAGTTTGATTTGTGGGTGCTGGAGTCGCTCTGCCAAAAAGAAAACATCAGCTTTGACCTGGGTCGTGCCCGACAAGCAGCCCATTGGCGACAGGAAGACGGTGACGGGCGGCGCTTTGTTATTATTCCGGGGCGCGTTGCACTTGATGGTATTGAATTGCTAAAAGCGGCCAATTATCGCTTTGAAAGTTATGCCTTGCAGTTTGTTGCGGAACAATTGTTAGGTAAAGGAAAACTGTTACAGGGCTCCGGTCGCGGTGAAGATATTGCTCGTTTATTCACCGAGGATAAAATAGCGCTTGCAGAATATAACTTGCGTGACTGCGAATTGGTGTGGGAAATTTTTGCCGATAAGAAATTGTTAGACTTTGCAGTTGAACGTAGTCAGTTAACAGGTTTGTTATTGGACCGGATCGGTGGTTCAGTTGCAGCTTTTGAATATTCCTACTTACCGCGGTTACACCGTAAAGGTTATGTTGCCCCCAATCTGGGCGAGCTTGAGTCTGATGTTATCAGCCCGGGTGGTTATGTCATGAATTCCCGCCCTGGTATTTACGACAATGTCCTGGTGCTGGATTTTAAAAGCCTGTACCCCAGTATTATCCGCACTTTTTTGATTGACCCCTGCGCGTTCTGGATGGCGGAACACAATGGGCTTGTGCTTGAGGAAATCCTTGAAGGCTTCAATGGCGCCCGTTTCTCGCGTGAAGGGCATATTCTGCCGCAGATGATTGCGCATCTTTGGCATGCACGCGACCTTGCCAAACAGGAACATAACGCGCCGCTTTCTCACGCCATAAAAATTATTATGAATTCTTTTTACGGTGTATTGGGCTCAACAGGCTGCCGTTTTTTTGATCCCCGTGTATGCAGCTCAATTACCTTGCGTGGCCACGATATTATCCAGCGCAGCCGCGACTGGATTGAACAGCAGGGTTATGCGGTAATTTATGGCGATACAGACTCCCTGTTTGTATGGCTTGAAAATAATTGCCTTGGTAAACCACCTAAAAACCAGGCGCAATGCCAGAAAATAGGTTCTCGCCTGGCGCGTGAGCTTAATCAATGGTGGCAGCAAACCTTGCAGAGCGAATTTGCTATTGAAAGCCGATTGGAAATTCAATTTGAAACACATTATCTTCGGTTTTTAATGCCCACCATGCGCGGGACAGATATAGGTACCAAGAAACGTTATGCGGGAATTGTTGAGCATCAAGGTGTCCGGGAGGTGGTTTTTAAAGGTTTGGAAAATGTACGTACCGACTGGACGCGCCTGGCCAAAGATTTCCAGGAGCAACTCTATACGAAAGTCTTTGCGGGCGATGCCTATCTGGAATTTGTACGAGCCACAGTTGCCGATGTACTGGCAGGCAAACGCGACCGGGATCTTGTTTACCATAAGCGCTTGCGCCGTCATTTACACGACTATGAAAAAAACATTCCTCCTCATGTGCAGGCAGCGCGAAAGTATGTACGCTTAACCGGCAAACCGCTACGGCGTGGTGACTGGATTACCTATGTGGTTACCTTAAACGGTGCCGAACCTGTTGAAGCCCAACAAAGTCCACTGGATTACCAACACTATGTCGATAAGCAACTCATGCCTGTAGCAGACAGTATTTTACATTTTATGGAACAAAATATGGCGGACCTGGTCGATACGCAGATGTCTTTGTTTGTCCATTAGTGTTAAATCAGACTGTCAAATCAGAGGCACTAAATAAGGGATCAGCGAGAATCCGACACATAATGACAACAATTTTTAAAATAAAAGAGTAATCAACAATGGAAGAAATCCTGGAACTGCTGCGCGACCATAATGAACCTGTACCCGTGCCCTTGGAGTTGCCGGATGAAGATCAACTGGTACAAATTGAAGAGGAAATTTTACTGCCTATTCCCCGTGATGTACGCACCTATTTACTGGAAGCCAGCGATGTTGTTTATGGCTCCCTCGAGCCGGTCACCGCGGCTGACCCCAACTCACATACCTATCTGCCCGAAGTCACTGCGGTTGCCTGGTCCCTGGGTGTACCCCATTATTTACTGCCTATTTGCGAAGACAACGGTACTTACTATTGTGCTGAGCCTGAAGGTGAAATTGTATTGTGGAAAGACGGTGAGCTAACTGACGAAACTTGGTCATCAATTTGGCAATGGGTCAGGGATGTTTGGTTAGAAGCGTAATAGCGCGGACTGAAGTAGCGGTGTTGATATAGGTTTACCGCAAATCTCCTGTATTGTCCTGTTAGTTTGCACCTACGTGAATATTCGTGTAAACGGCGATTCCCGATAAGTTTAAGACGAAGAATGCGTAATTGATGCCATGCGACTGGATGTTTATTGGATTTTTACCAAAAACATTTTCGGCCATTCTTTTCCGGTAATCCAAAATGCTTTTTTATCAGGGTCGTAAGCAATTCCATTGAGTACGCTTTCGGGATTTTTGAGTTTCAGGTTTTTGGCAATTTCAGAAAAATCCATAACGCCTGCGATATCACCGGTTACCGGATTGATTTTCAGGATGCGGTTGTCGAACCAGATGTTCGCCCATATAAAACCTTCGGCGTATTCCAGTTCGTTCAAGTTGCTGATCGGGTGTTGTTTGTAGTTGACGGTGATAGTTTTTTCCACCGCAAAGGTTTGGGAATTGTGGAAGAACAATTGTGCGCTGCCGTCGCTGCGAATCAAGTGCTTGTCGTCACTTGCCAATCCCCAGCCTTCGCCTTTATAAGTTAAGCTGTTCAGCAGTGAGAGGTTAGTCGCATCGTAAATAAAAACGGTTCCTTCCTGCCACGTCAGTAAATAAAGCTTGTTATTGAGCAAGCTAAGCCCCTCTGCGAAAAAGCGGTCAGCCAGGCGCTGCTGGTGAGTGAAAGGTGCCGTTATTTTGGCCCAGGCTCCCTCAGGTTCTGCAATGGGATAAACCACAAGTTGTGATTTGGCATAAAGCCCGCTGCTTTCATAAAAGTGTCCGTCCTTGACGAGTAGCCCTTGCGTAAACAGGCTGGTTTTGTGGGAGCGCTCAGCAATCACGTTGTAGTGAATGGCAGGTGCATGCGCGAGTGAGTCTGCTTGTGCACAGGAGAAATTCGCAATCACCATCAGGCTGAGGCAGAATAGGCTAATAAAATATTTCATAGATTATGGGGCGTTCCCGTAATTATTAAATTTCCACATTTTCAGGGCACTTATGATGAAGCGTTTGCGGTCATTTGTCAGTATTACTTTGCTCGGCGGTTTTATGGTGGTTTTGCCGGGTGCCATCCTGGTGTTATTTGCAGAGTGGATTTTTGGGGTTATCAGCCGTGTCATAAAACCGTTCAATGAATGGGTTGCCACCTGGTCACCCTTGACGAATTACATGGCTGATTTTACCGGTGTTGCGTTATTGCTGGCAGGCTGTTTCTTAATCGGGCTGTTGGTGAAAACCAATATAGGTCGATGGTTGCACGATTTGATTGACGATTTTCTGGGCAAGATTCTACCCGGTTATCAAACCATCAATAAATTGGTGTCGCAGCTGTTGGGCGGCGAAGGCAATACTTCTTTATTAAAAGGCGAGGCTTGCCGTGCCTATATTATGGGGCGTCAGGTGCCCACGTCAGTAACCGGTATTGTGACTGCCAGGCATGCCAATGGCGACTTTACCGTCTATGTACCTACTGCACCTTTTTTAACATCAGGCATGGTGTATCACTTAGGCGCTGAGAGTGTAGAGCTGTTGCCGCACATGTCGGTGGAAGCAGTTATGCGTACGATTATTGCCTGCGGCAGTGGTTCGCAGGTGTTAAGTAATAAGCTGGTTGAGGAAAATTAATCCATTCTTATTATTTTTTCGATTTGCTTTTGGTCGTTTTCTTTTCGGATGAACCATCATCGGTTTTAGTGCCTGCTTTAACAGATTTACCGGTGCGATTGGTGACTGGTGAAACATCCGCTGCGGGCAATTTCACGTCTTCACCGCGTTCGCGGCTTTCCACGTAATGGAGAGCCTGGGTTACTGCCTGTATAACCTTATGGTTAATTTCTTCAATATCCTGCGGCGACATAAAGAACGTCATGTCCACATCGTGACGAATGTAGCGCGGCGGCATACGATTTAAAGCCACACAGGCAACGTCGGCGAGAAAGTCTCGGTCACCGTTTTTAGCACGCTGGCTTTGCGTCAAAATTTCCTGCAATACCAAACGTTCGTAATAGTTGTGGATGAAATCTATTTCTTCATAGGTATCCAGACTGTAATTGCGGGTATTGGTCAGCATCTTTTTTATCTCTCGATGGGGGATGAGAGGAGTATAGACGGGGTTTCAGTGTGGTGCAGGCTGGGGATGAGTGCAGCAATCAACGTTTGCCGCGAGCCAGGTCGCGAATAATAAAGCGTGCCGGATGCAAGGCGTTGACAAGGTCCCGCGGAACAGGAGCCGGCTCATCATTAATATGAGACGCCAACAGCTCTGCACACAAGGGAGTGTAGGCTAAACCGCGTGCGCCGTGGCCGACATTGATATAAAGCCCATGCCAGTAACTGCCGCCGGTTGTGATTCCGGCACGGGCATTTTTACGCAGGGGCGCAAAATCTTTTACCATTTGTTCAACCCTCGGTAGGGCGCCGACGCAGGGCAGATAGTCCGGCAGGGCGCAGCGGAAGGCAACACGTCCCTTTAGCTGGCTGGCATCTAGGTGGAGGCTGAAGCCAGGAATAGAATTTTCCAGGTTGTCCAGATTGGTTTGGTGGTCGCTGATACGCAGATCTGCTTCGATATCTTTACTATCGAAGGTAGCGCCCGTGCAGAAAATGCCATTCTGCGCGGGGCTGACGTAACCCTCGGCGCAGATAACCGTATTAATCGATGTGGCGGTGATTGAGGATGGCAAGTAACTGATCTGGCCGCGAATAGCCTTCAGGGGTAAGTGATCCGCACATCCAAACGTCACAGCATCTTTGGCGGTAGCGATGATTGCGACCGGCGCGTCATAGTGAGTGCCTGAATCTGTTAAAACCTGCCATCCGGAATCACTTTGCTCCAAGCGATTAACCGCTGCATTGCAGCTTACCTGGATATTGGAGTGGTTAACTAACCAGGTGCATAAATTGCCTGGGTTGATCCAACCGGCTTGTGGAAAGAAAATACCACTCGACTGCAAGGTCACGCCAGCAATCTTGCTGGCTTGTTCATGGGGCAGAAACTGTACCAGCTCCTCCGCATGGGAAAACTTCTTTGCGAGTCCTCTTTGCAACTCCGCTTCGGAGGGCTTATGTGCTAATTGTAATACTCCACACTGGCTGCCGATCTCACTCCACAGCGGGCGGTAAAACTGCAATGCGTATTGCAGGCTTGAAAGGTTAAACGCGGCCTGTGCTTCTTCCATAGGCGAAAGCTTGGCATAAAGCACGCCTTGCGGATTGCCTGAGCCTTCTTGTGCGAGTGCGGCATGGCGCTCCAGTAAATGTACTTTCCAGCCACGCTCGGCCAAAGCCCGCGCTGTATGGCAACCGGCCAGTCCGCCACCGATAATAAGTGCGCGTTTATCGCTATATACCGGTTTGGGTGTTTCAATTGTCCAGGGGACAGGATAGGGCGAAAAACGTCCTCGATAGCTGAAGTCTTCCGGTACAAGTACGGGTGTTTTCGCATTAAAAAAAGCCTTCAGCATGTCCCGCTTGCGACCAAAACCAGCCACTTTTTGAATAGTGAAACCGGCAGTTTGCAGACCGTTTTTAACCAGGGCTGCTGCGCTGAACGTTGCCGCCGTAGTTCCTTGTTTACTTAAACTATTAATACATGTAAAAAGTTCGGTGCTCCACATTTGCGGGTTTTTGGACGGTGCAAAACCATCCAGGAACCACGCATCAACTTTAGGGCTTGTATCCGTAAAAAGCGGATGGGTACTTGCCAGCAGTTTGCGCAACCCTATAGCGGCATCATCAATAATCAAGGTGAGCTTGATACGTCCACCCATAAATACCAGGCGATGAAAGCCGGTACCGACAAATACCGGGTAAGCTGTAATCAACTGCTGCGCAATAACGGAAAGTTCCGGCCAGAGCGCAAGCACACGTTCAAGGTCAGGTTTGGACAGGGGAAACTTTTCCACACTGACAAAATGCAATTGGGCTGATGCAGGAGCGCTCTTGAGCCATAAATCCCAGGCGGCCAGGAAATTCAGGCCAGAGCCAAAGCCGGTCTCGGCAATGGTGAAGTGGCTGGTCTCTATGAGTGCTGCCCAGCGCTCAGCTAATTGGTTGTGCTGTAAAAATACGTGGCGGGTTTCTTCCAGCCCATTGGCTTTAGAGAAATACACATCCCCGAATTCGCTGGATACAGGTTGACCTTCGCTGTCCCAGGACAATCGGGCATTTTGAATTTCGTCGCTCACACGCCGAACTCTGCGCGAATTTGTTCACACCAGAGCGCGATACGGTCCGCGCTTTTGTCGAATTCATTTTCGTCATCAAGCGCAAGGCCGACAAAATGGGTGCCGTCCGGCGTAAGTGCTTTGGAGGCTTCGTAGTTATAGCCGGTAGCAGGCCAGTAACCACAGAGCATTGCGCCGTGGGCAAGTACCTTGCTGTGCAGGTACCCCATGGCGTCGAGGAACCATTCGGGGTATCCCACCTGGTCGCCCAAGCCGTACAGGGCAACTTTCTTGCCGGTAAAGTTCACATCGTTGATCTCGTCCCAAATTTCTTCCCAATCTTCCTGCAATTCGCCGTAGTCCCAGGTGGGAATTCCAAGAATGACATAATCGTAAAATTGTGCGGTGATAATGGGCGTTTCATTGATGTTGAAGATATCCACCAGGTCTTCGCCGAGTTGGGCGCGGATTTTTTCGCCGGCCATTTCGGTGTAACAGGTGGAGCTGCCGTAAAAGAGACCGATCAGTGCTTGCGTCATAGGAGTTGCGACCATCCAGCGATCCACTCGCGCGTTAAGGCTTCCGGATCATCACCGCTACAAGCATCGATAATCAACGGCTCACCAATCAGTTGTGCACCCAAATCAGCGAACGCCTCATTCAGCATACGGCCGCCTTCATTAAACGTGTTGTAGCTGCTGTCTGCCAGGTTAATCACCCCATAACGTTTACCGGAAATACGTGGGTAATCGCGGGTTAAATGCAGGTAAATAGGCTGGATATTGTCAGGCAATTCACCGGCGCCAGTATTGGAATGGCACAGCAAGAGGATTTCCTGGCTGTCCCGCACCAGGTCTTCTGGCTGGGCATAGGTATTGAGGCTGACCTCGTGGCCCAGTTCGCGCAATTGTCCTGCCGCTATTTCCGCAACCTGTTCAGCCGCGCCATACACGCTGCCGATAAGAATCTGGATGGATGCCATGTTAATAAAACTCCGTAAACTCATGTGGAGGCGCGCATCATAGTGGTTTTACGTGCGAAGCTAAACTCCCTCGCTTATTTAGCCTGCCACATCTATAGCGCCGACATAGCCCAGTTGCCGCCACGCCTCAAACACTATAACCGCTACCGAATTGGAAAGGTTCATGCTGCGGCTGTTAGCAGTCATGGGAATCCGCAACACCTGTTCGGCGGGCAGGGAGTCGCGCAGGCAGGCTGGCAGGCCACGTGTTTCAGGGCCAAACAATAAATAGTCCCCGGCCTGGAAACGTGCATTGCTGTGACAATGAGTGCCTTTGGTACTTAAGGCAAAGATACGACCCGGTTTTTGTTGGTTGATAAAGTCATCCCATCCTTTATAAAGCTGTAACTCTTGCAGCTCTGCGTAATCCATACCGGCGCGATTGACACTTTTCTCATCCAGGCTGAATCCAAGCGGCTCTATAAGATGAAGTTTGCAGCCGGTATTGGCTGCCAAACGGATGATATTACCGGTATTGGGCGGAATTTCGGGTTCAAACAAAACAATATTAAACATTTGGCATTTTTACCTTTATGGTCTAAGGTCAAGAAAGGTTATGTTTGTTATTCCAATTATAAAGAAGAGTTATTAGCTGGGCGGCAACTTTCTTGTCCAGTATCCAGAAAACCTATTTCCTTCCTTGATACTCCATAAGAGGCGCTTGCTTGAACTGGTTCGGTGCAAAATCGCGGCAAAATGAAGTAATCGGTGTTGAATTTACTACCGAAGGTGTTGCATTTGCCCATATACAGCGCCTGCCTACCCAGCAGCCTTTGCTCAGTTACTCTGAATTTATTCCTGCCGATACCGGTTCCAATGCTGCTGAGTTGCTCCGCAGTCGCTTAGCCAAGCTCGGGTTGCAAAAAGTGCCTTGTAACCTGGTTATGGGGACGGGTAGCTATCAAATGTTATTAGGCGAAGCGCCCAAGGTTCCACCGGAGGAATTGGCAGAAGCCCTGCGCTGGCGAGTGAAGGATTTAATCCAATACCCGATTGCCGATGCTGTGCTCGATGCGTTTTTATTACCCGAAGACAGCGCGCGCGGAACCAATCGCATGGCCTATGCGGTGGTCGCCCAGCGCGCCCACCTGGTTGAACTTATTGCCCAGGCTAAAGAGGCCAATGTTGAATTGCAGGCGATAGATATTCCTGAATTGGTATTGCGCAACCTCGCCCAGGCCTGCTGTGATACCAAACGCGGTATTGCGCTGGTGAAATTGGGGCAGGGCGGTGGCAGTTTGCAAATTATTCGCGACGGCAACCTGTATCTATCCCGCCAGTTTTCGTTGGCCTATAACGGTGGCTTGCTGGACGATTTGCCGGGTGATGCACTGGTTTTAGAGTTGCAGCGTTCACTGGATTATTTTGAGCGGCAAATGCGCCAGATACCGCCCAGCCATGTCTATATCTGCGGCGAGAATGTCACTGCTGACAAACTCACTCCGGAGATTCGCAACAGCCTTGCGGTAAAAATCGAACTCTTTAACCTTGAGTCAGGTATGCAGTTTGGCAGCAATGTGCAAGAGCACAGCCTGTCATTGTGTTTATTGGCCCTGGGTGCCGCCTTGCGCGAAGAAGCGATGGGGGCGGCCTGATGCAACAGATCAATTTATACCTTCCTGAATTCCGTCCCAATCGAGAACCGCTTCGTGCGATCCATATCCTGGGGTGCAGCCTGGTTTTCCTGGTGTTGTTAGTGGGTTTTTCTTTTTATTCCAACCACCAGCAAGTGCTTTTGCAACAACAGCTTGAACAGGAGCAGGCTAATAAGAAAGTCCTGGAAGCGCAGTTGCAGCTTTTGAGTGCTAAAAAGCCGGTACAGGTAAGCGCCGAGTTGGATGCAAAAATTATCCAGCTGCAAAACAACCTCCAGCGTCACCAGCAGATACTCAGCATGATTTCGCACCAGGACTTAGGTAACGACAAAGGTTTTTCGGCGCAGCTAAACGCTTTAGGACAAGCCTCTCTCAATACCATTTCGGTTGAATCTTTTTCATTGCAGCGCGGCGGTAAGTATGCGGAGCTGTATGGATTGACCCGCAGTGCCGATCAAATCCCTCTATATATACAACGCTTGCGCCGGGATGCCAGCTTTGCTGACGTAGGTTTCGGTGTACTTAATATTGAGCGAGACCAGCAGCAGTCCGGGTTACTTAAATTCAGTTTGGCAAAAGCACACGATGACAAAGTCGATAACAGGCTTAAGGGAGGTAAACGCTGATGTTTGAATCCATCACTCTTCCTCCTTACCTGCTGGCGTTGCAAGAGCGGATTGATGCGCGTGTCATGCGCGAGCGCGTGTTGATTTTATTAACAGTGCTGGCCTTTATATTTATGTTGTGGAATTTCCTGATTCAATCATCCATTGATAAAAAAACGCAGCAAGTCAATGACAGCCTCGTCGCAATTGCTACCCAGCGTGCAACCCTGCAAACACAAATTGCAGCAACTACACAAAGTTTAATGAATGATCCGGATAAACAAAAAAAAGAACAGATAGCACAATTGCAAACCGATATCAGCGGTGTAGCTGATCAACTTCAACAAGTCTCACAAAACCTGATCAGGGCAGAGCAATTACCCCAAGCCTTGCAGGATGTATTACAGAAAACCAGGCAGGTGACGTTGTTGGAAGTTAAAACACTTCCCGCACAGGAATTACATTTTACCGAAGCGAGTACCACTGCTGCTGCACAATCATCCACACCGGTAAAAGAGGCGAGTGCAGGAGTCTACCAGCACGCCGTTGAGCTGCGTGTGTCAGGAAATTTCAGTCAAATCATGCAGCTATTGGTTGCACTTGAAAGCCTGCCCTGGCGCTTTTACTGGCAGAATCTGAGTTACGCTGTTGAGCATTACCCGAATGCAGAGGTGACTTTGCGGGTATACACCCTGAGTTCAGATGAGGGACTTTTCGGTGTTTAAACTTATTATTTCCAGCATCATTTTTATCAGTGTGTTTACCCAAACGGTACAAGCTCAAGAAGCTGGGACCGATCCTGTGGTTGATCCGACCAAGCCCCTTAATTTCAGCGGAGCTGTTGGTGGGACCAGTGTGGAGGAAAGCCTCCAGCTCACCAGTATATTGATTTCAGACACCAGGAAAATTGCCATTATTAATGGCCAGGCATTGCAGGAAAACCAAACCCTTAGAGGTATTGGCGCAACTGTGAAGAAAATAGATGCTGATGCAGTTACTCTACAGCAGAACGGAAAAGTGTGGCGTGTAAGATTAAATAACACTGCTATTCGCAAATAATCGCTTTTGGAGTTATGGCTATGCCATTAAAAAATAACCAGATTTCTATTCGTCGGCTGCTAACGTTGCTCTCGCTGTCTGCTGTGGTATTCACTAACGGCTGTTCGAATAACGGCAACAAAAAAATTGCGATTGAAAATGAAATGAGTGAAGTGGTTGCTGAGCAGTCTGAGCGCAATAAAAAAGCTGCTGAAGTCCCTCCAGAAGTTACCCAGGCCCTACTTGACAGCCAGGCACTCAAAACGGCAAGTGGCAAAAAATTTACCGAGCGCTTTGATGTATCAGTACGTGCGGTGCCTGCAAAAGATTTCTTTCTCGGTTTGGTAAACGGAACAGGTATTAACGTTGTTGTTCATCCTGATGTCACCGGCACTATTTCGCTGGATTTAAAAAACGTGACGATGGACGAAGTTTTGCGCGTTACCCGCGATATTTACGGTTATGAATACAAGCAGGAGCGCGGCATCTATACCGTCTATGCCAATGCATTGCGCACAGAGGTGTTTCGTATCAACTATCTGGACGTGCAGCGTGTCGGTGTTTCGGATACGGCGGTACTGGTCGGACGGGCGCAATCCAGCGGACAGAACGGCGGCAATAGCGGCTATGGCTCGGGAGGCGGTTCGAATAGCGCCGGTGACACCGCAAATTTATTAAGCATGCTGGATTCAGCAGAAAAGAATCGCTCTTCCGGTTCTGGTGGCAATGCGCAGGGCATTACTCCGGGGTCGCGGGTACAAACCTTAAACCACACTGATTTTTGGGCAAGCCTGCACAACACAATAGTGTCTATTATCGGCGGTGAGGATGCCAAACGTTCAGTTACTATTTCCCCGCAAGCCGGCATGGTAGTGGTTAAAGCTCTGCCGAGTGAGTTAAGTGCAGTGCGTGAATTCCTGGAGCGTTCTGAACTCAGTGTAAAGCGCCAGGTTATCCTGGAGGCCAAGATTCTGGAGGTGCGCTTAAGCGAAGGTTTTGAGGCGGGTATTAATTGGAGCGCAATCGGCGGTCAGTTAAGTTATTCGAAAAATTTAGCAGATGGTTTTCCAATCAATACCGATGGCAGTGAAACAGAAGTCTTGGAAAGACGAGACCTGAATTACAACTATCCCTATTACGACAAAGACGGCGTCCTGCAAAACCTGACTATTCCCGGCAGCGAAAGAATAGGCGGTACTTTTGCTTCTCTGTTACAGGTGAAAGATATCACCAAGGTACTGTCATTGTTGGAGACCCAGGGTTCTGTGCAAGTCTTGTCCAGCCCGCGGGTATCGACCGTCAACAATCAAAAAGCAGTTATTCGTGTGGGTTCCGACGAATATTTTGTAACCGGGATTTCAAACAGTACAACGTCTAACGCGACGTCGGTATCCAGTACTCCCAATATTGAATTGTCCCCGTTTTTCAGCGGTATTGCCCTGGATGTAACCCCCCAAATTGCAGAGGACGGTGAGGTCGTGCTGCATATTCATCCTGTAGTCAGCGATGTCAAAGACCAGCAAAAGAATTTTACAGTCGGCAACCAGGATTTCTCATTGCCGCTGGCACTGCGCGGTATCCGCGAATCAGACAGCATTGTAAAAGCGCAGAATGGCCAGGTTATCGTATTAGGCGGATTGATGCAGGACAGGAAAGATAATCTTGACGGCAAGCGCCCCCTGCTTGGTGATATTCCCTTGGTCAACGGCCTGTTCCGCACCAAAAATAAAGCAACGGCCAAAACAGAATTGGTTATTTTACTGCGCCCCATAGTAGTGGATACCAATACCTGGCAGAACCAATTGGAACAGAGTGAAAAGCGTATTCAAAATATCGGCGATGAATACCGCAAACGATAGTCGCTGAGCTGTTAATGGTTATTCGAGGTTTTTATGTATCGCCAGCACTTTGGATTAGTGGAGCATCCCTTTTCGCTGACACCTGACACGCAGTTTTTCTTTAAGAGTCAGAGTCACCGCGAAGTGCTGAGTACACTCTTGCTGGCCCTGCGTCACAGTGAAGGTTTTATTAAAATTGTCGGTGAAGTAGGTACAGGCAAAACCTTGCTGAGCCGTAAATTATTAGCTTGCCTGGGTGATAATTTCCTTACCGCCTATATCCCCAATCCCTATTTAACGCCCGATGAACTTAAATGGTTTTTGGCAGAAGAAATAGGGATTCGTTATTCACCTGAAATGCCATCCTACCAATTGTTGCGTGAAATCAACCAGCGTTTGGTTGAGCTGGCGCAGCAAAAAAAACAAGTGGTCCTGATTGTTGATGAAGCGCAGGCCATGCCTCGCGAGACAATTGAATCACTACGTTTGCTGACTAATCTGGAAACTGAAAAAAATAAACTGTTGCAGGTCGTGCTTATCGGACAGCCGGAACTGGATGATTTATTGGATCGCCCGGATTTACGCCAGCTTAAACAGCGTATTGTCTTTTCTGAATATTTGCACAGTATCCCGCGACACAGCATCGCGGATTATATTGCCTATAGGTTAAGTTCAGCGGGTTACCGCGGCGCCCATCTATTCTCCCGCTCTGCCTTGAATTTGCTGTATCGCGCATCGGGCGGTGTGCCGCGGTTAATTAATGTAATTTCCCACAAAGCCATGTTAGCCGCTTACGGTGAAAAAAGTGAAAAAGTGACACGCAGCCATATGGCCAGGGCTATTGCCGATACGAAAGAAAGCCGCTCTATAGGACGGCTGCTTGCAAAACGGAATTTGTGGTTGTGGCCTGGTGTTGCGGTGGCCGCAGCCGCTTCTGCGTTGGTAATACCGAATTTGTTGGGATTAAACCTATGAGTTTACTCAACGATATGCTGCGCGACTTATCTCAACGCCGTCCCCTTGTGGGTGGTGCGCAAGCTGATGACAATCAATTGCTGCGCTCGTCATCGATTGTACGCAAACCGCAACAGCCCTGGCTTTACCTGATTTTATTTTTTATCGCTGTGTTTATTGGTGTGCTGGGTATTAATTATTTAATCCATAAACGTTCTTCAGTACCCGAGGTGGGAGTTGCGGTACCGCATACACAATTGCAAGCGGTGAGTAATCCGGTCGCTGTGAGTGTGTCATCCGCAAGTGAATCTTCAGAAGCTGCTGTGATTGTGCCCGATGGCACCGCCATCAGTCTTGAGCAGCAACACCATATTGATGATCTCCTATTGCAAGCTGAGCGCGCTATAGGTATGGATAGATTAACCTCACCTGTTGAAGACAATGCTTATGGTTATTATCAAAAAATATTGTCCATGAGTCCCGATAATGATGCTGCAAAAGAGGGCTTGGATAAGATTGCGAGTCGCTATCTGGCCAAAGCCGAAGAACAGTCGCGGCTCGGCAATTCAGTTCAGGCAGAAGCTCTGGTACAACGTGCGCGATTTATATCTGCACGTTTTGTGCAAGCCCACGAAATTGCTTTGGATGATATGAGTAGGTCAGTTGTAGATGAAACTCAACTTGAGAAAATCGGTGTAGTTCATTCTGAAACACCTGCCGGCTCGGTATCACCTCCAACGCAAATTATTAAGCCCTTTGTGGTGACAGAAAGCCCAGCTGTTTCTGTGCAGACAAATGCTGGCTGGAAAGATGAGCAGTTGGTGCGTCATGCCCAGGAACTGATGCAAAAGGGAAACCTGGCGGAAGCCCAAACCCTGTTAAAAAATTTTATTGCTACAGAAAAAGAACCGGTACTGTCGGTGGCATTATTGGCCGATCTTTATATTCAGCAAGATAATACCGCTGCCGCTGGCATTATCCTTGAAAATACCCATTATTTACCGGCAGATGTTAAGGCAAAATTAAAGGCACAGCTATTCAGTGCGAGCGGTGACGATGCCGAGGCCATTAAAGTGCTGGAAGAAAATTTGGCAGCAGCCGATAACAATGAAGCCTACAGATCATTGTTGGCCGGTCTTTACCATAAAACGGCAAATTACCCGCAATCTATTATCAGTTATCAACGCTTGCTCAGCAGTTTTGGTGAAAAGCCGGCGTATTGGCTCGGGCTTGCGCTTGCTTTTGATGGTTTGGCGCAGCATAAAAGTGCGTTACAGGCTTACCAAAGGTTGCGTGAATTTCCGCAACTGCAAGAACAGGTAAAAAAATACACCGATCAACGAATTGCTGCATTAAGCAGAGAGTGAGAAAACTATGTTGAGTTCTTCATCCAAGCGTATTCGAATCGGCGATTTGCTTGTCGAAAAAAATATGATTACCGAAGCGCAATTATCCCATGCCTTGCAGGAACAAAAACTCAGTGGGCGCAAGCTGGGAAACCAGTTGGTAGAGTTGGGCTATGTTGATGAAAACGAATTGCTTAATTTACTCTCAACCCAGCTGCATATTCCCTTCGTACAATTAAAGCAATTTCGTTTTGATAAGGATTTGGTGCAAACCTTGCCGGAAACCAGTGCGCGCCGTTATCGGGTAATGGTACTGCGCGAGGACTTTGATGGTTTACTGCTGGGCATGGCTGACCCGACGGATATTTTTTGCCTGGATGAGTTGCAGCGTATCCTGCAAAAAAACTTAAAACCAGCGGTAGTGCGCGAGTCTGAGCTGTTGGATATTCTGGATATTGCCTACAGCCACGCCAGTGAAATTGCATCCCTGGCCGGTGAGTTGGATGAAGAGTTACAAGAATCCGCTGTTGACCTGGATAGTTTTATTGCAGACTCGGTGGATAGTGATGCACCGGTTGTTAAATTACTACAAAAAATATTTGAAGAAGCGTTGACTAACAAAGCTTCCGATATTCATATCGAGCCTGATGAAAAAGTCTTGCGTATTCGTAACCGTATTGACGGTGAGCTTATTGAGCAAGTGATGAACGAAAAACGTATTGCCTCTGCATTAGTGGTGCGGATTAAGTTAATGGCGGGTTTGGATATCTCTGAAAAGCGCTTGCCACAGGACGGCCGTTTTAATTTAAAAGTCAAACACCACAATATCGACGTGCGTTTATCCACCATGCCCGTGCAATTCGGCGAATCAGTAGTAATGCGTTTGCTGGATCACACCGACGGCGTACGCAGCCTGGACAGTGTGGGAATGCCTGCTCACCTGGTCGCGCGATTCCGTAAAGTCATTACCCGTCCGCACGGGCTCGTGCTGGTAACGGGGCCAACCGGTAGCGGTAAAACAACCACACTCTATGGTGCGCTTTCAGAGCTTAATAAACCGCAGAAAAAAATCATCACGGTGGAAGACCCGGTGGAATATCGCTTGCCGCGTATCAGCCAGGTTCAGCTGCATGAAAAAATCGGTTTGACCTTCAGCAGCGTACTGCGCGCAACCTTGCGTCAAGACCCGGATATTTTGCTGGTAGGCGAGATTCGCGATGCTGAATCGGCAGAAATTGCCTTGCGTGCATCCATGACCGGGCATTTGGTGTTATCTACCTTGCATACCAATGATGCCATCAGCTCAGCACTGAGGTTGTTGGATATTGGTGTTGATGGTTATTTGGTGGCAACTGCATTAAAAGCGGTGGTGGCGCAGCGACTGGTTCGTCGTATCTGTTCGAGTTGTATTCAGGCGCACATACCGGATGTCAACGAACAACAACTGCTGGCCAGTATTTCCAAGGGTAAGGATTTCAGCCATATCCACTTTAAACAGGGAGCCGGCTGCCCGCATTGTAATAACACAGGTTATCGCGGTCGTATCGGTGTATTTGAAATGTTGGAATTAAATGCACCATTGGCCGAAGCCCTGCGCACATCCAATATTAATGAATTTGCAAAAGCAGCCAGTGAAACACCGAATTTTAAAACATTGAGCCAGGCAGCACTCGAATATGCAGAAGAGGGCATCACTACGCTAGATGAAGTCATGAGTATCACCGCGCAAATTGAAGAGCTGTCCTGATTATGGCTATTTATCTTTTTAAAGGTCGCAATGCCGATGGCCGCCTGGTCAATGGGCAGGTAGAAGCATCCAGCACCGATACTGCGGCCAGCCAATTGCTCGGTCGGGGAATTACGCCTGTCTCTATGGAGGAACAGTTGATAAAACTGACCTTGAGGGAAAGGCTTGAGCGGTCAACTAATCTGGGAAAGGTAGATACCGTCGAGTTAATTATGTTTTCCCGCCAGATGTATACCATTTCAAAATCCGGTATTCCTTTGGTGAAAGGTTTGCGCGGTTTGGCAGCTTCGGTGCGCAATTATACTTTCCAGCAGGCATTGAACGATATTATTGAACGTTTGGAGACAGGTGTAGAATTATCTACCGCAATGCGTTTCCATCCCAAGATATTTAATAATTTATTTATCAGTATGGTCAGCGTGGGCGAGAACTCAGGCAGGTTGGATTTAATTTTTAAACAGCTCAGCGAATACATGGAACGGGATGTAAACACCAGTAAAAGCATTAAAACTGCATTGCGTTACCCCACATTTGTATTGATAGCCATCAGCATTGCCATGACGATTATTAATATTAAAGTCATTCCTGCATTCGCAGGTATGTTTGCCAATTTCGGTGCGGAGCTGCCGCTGCCGACACGGATATTAATTGGTATTTCAGATTTTTTTGTAGCCTACTGGATGTATATGTTTATTGCGGTGGGTGGTGTACTTATCTGGTTTTTCCACTATATCAAAACACCTGATGGGAGCCGCTGGTGGGGTCGTAAAAAACTGCGCTTGATGATTGTCGGCGATATTATAGAACGCGCTTCTTTAGCGCGTTATGCGCGGTCTTTTGGTTTGATGTTAAATGCAGGCTTGCCTATTTCAAACGCGCTGGAACTCTGTGCCCGTGCAATTGATAACAATTATTTGGGCGATAAAATTCGCGGTATTCGCGCGGGAATAGAGCGCGGTGAAGGTTTGTACCAAACACATTTGGTCAGCGGCATGTTTACTCCCCTGGTATTGCAGATGATTTCAGTGGGCGAGGAGAGCGGGCAGGTAGATACCCTGCTGGCAGAAGTAGCTGAATTTTATGAACGCGAAGTGGAGTACGACACCAAAGTACTGGGTGACCGCATTGAGCCTTTAATGATTATCGTTATGGCCGGGTTCGTGGTGGTACTTGCCCTGGGTATTTTCTTGCCGATGTGGGATATGTATTCCGTCCAGCAACATTAAAGTCACCGAGCCTTGGATATGGCAAGAAAAAAAAGCTTGGGTTTTTCCCGCTTTGAATTTTATTGGGTGATATCGGTTATCGGAGTCATAGCTGTAATCGGTATCCATCGATATTCCAAACTGGGTGAGGAGGTGCAGCGGTTTGGTTTTGAGGTATTGGCACAGAATTTTAGCGCTGCGGTTTATAACCACCGTTCACGCTGGATTCTTGCGCAACAACGCGACAACTATCTGTTACGGATAGATAAATCACTCGTTCAGTTTTCATTGCAAGGTTGGCCCTTGGCAGTACTGAATAATGAACCAGCTTATACCCGGGTCACGCTTTCAAGCTGTTTGAGTTTGTGGAAGGGGTTCTTGCAAAACCCACCTGCCATATCTATTGACGGCAGTGATGCTTATGGCTCTCGCGCCTATCATTTAAGTCTAAAAACAGAAAATTTATGTCATTTTGAATGGATGCAAGACTCGTCCGGCGGTTTTTATTTTGAATACTCTCCGGTCTCTGGTGGGGTGAGCATCCATACTTCTCCTAATGTTAAAAATAGTTAACATTTCGCCTTCTTATAACTGGCAACCTGAAATTCTTAAGCTATATTCAGTTCATCAAGCAGTTATTCCTACATAAATGCTTTGACAAGACAGGGACGAGCTATATACCTGCTCTTGTTTGCGGCGTTTGAATTTATAGGGTCTATCAACGTTTTATCTCGATTTACAATCTACTTTGTTTGGAGTCGTTTATGAAGAATCAGCAATCTGGTTTCACACTGATTGAACTTATTGCAGTTATTGTTATTTTAGGGATTTTGGCGGCTACTGCCGTACCGAAGTTCGTTAATATGCAAGACGGTGCCCAACAAGCTGCTGCTGATGGTGTAGCTGCTAACCTTGGTAGTGCAATGGCACTGAATTATGCGGCAGGTGTTGCAGCAGCGGCGGGCGTAACAGGCGGAACCACACCGACAGAAATTTCTGACTGTACGGATGGTTCAAAATTGTTGCTTGGTGGAGCTTTACCTTCAATTGAATATGCAATTACATCTTTAGCTATAACAGGCGCTACGGGTGAGGTGTTTGAGTGTGAGCTAACCTTTACCAAAGGTACTGTTACCAAAACTGCGAAATTCAACGGTATCAGGGTTGAACCTTAATTTTAGGTAGTATTTCAAGTGCGTAACTACTATGCAGCAACAAGAGAGAGGTTTTACCTTAATTGAATTAATTACTGTGATTATCCTGGTCAGTATTATTTCGGTTACGCTTTTCTCCCGTTTAGGCAATGTAAGTACCGCAAACCTCCAGGCAGGCCGTGATGATCTCATCACGGCCTTGTTTTTTGCGCAGCAAACTGCAATGGCGCGCAGCAGCAATAATATCCGGGTGGTACTGACGGCAGACTCTGTCAGTGTGGTTGAAGGTACTACTCCTTTAGTTGTTCACAGTCAGGGATATCCGTTGCGTTTTCCCTCAGGTGTTACTGCGGTTGCGGCCACCCTAACTTACGATAAGTTGGGCCGTACTACACCCACCACGATTACACTTGCAGGCAGCAATTCTGCAATTGCCACAGTTACCGTGGAGGCGAGCGGTTATGCGCACTGATTTCAGCAGCTCGATTCAACTAAAACAAAAAGGTGTAAGCCTGGTTGAATTAATTGTTTTTATTATTGTGGTCGGTATTGCCAGCAGCGCACTTTTTGCAACCTATACCTACGGGTTGCTGCACAATACTGACCCCCTTATCCAGGTGCGCGCCCTGGAGCTTGCCCAGACGCGCCTGGATGAAATCCTCGCGTTGAAATACGATGCCAATACACCCACAGGCGGCATTCCCGCCTGTAACAGCACCGGTGCTCCGGCATGTGATAATTCACCGGACGGTGATATGAATGATGTGGACGATTTTAATAATATCAGCGATACACCCTATACCGGTTATAACCGTACAGTCAGCGTAACGACCGATGATAATCTCAAACTGATTACTGTAAGGGTAACTGCACCCAGGAATTGGTCGGTAACCCTTGCAGCCTACAAGGCAAATTTTTAATGCGCCCTGTTATTGCCAGATATCGTCAACATGGTTTCACATTAATTGAAATCATTGCCGTTATTGTGGTGCTGAGCATATTGGCAGCCTTGGGTGGCTCTTTCGTGGTTGAATCTACCAAGTCCTATCAATCAACCCAGACACGTTCGCGTTTAATCAATACAGGTCGCCAGGCCATTGAGCGGATGTCGCGCCAATTGCGCATAGCTTTGCCTTATAGTGTTCGTATTACTAACGGCGGTTCCTGCCTGGAGTTTATGCCTATTGCCAGCGGTGGAAATTATGTGGGTTATGTACCCGATGGTGTAAACGGTGCGACCGCAATTACTAGCCTGGATGTTTCACCGCATAAGATTGAATTTGGTGCGGCTCAGTTTGTCAGCATCGGCGCAATGGCTGCAACCGAACTCTACGGCCCAACTCCGGCATCACGGGCTACCTTGACGTCAAGCACTAACAAGAAACTGAATTTTACACCGGCAAAAGGCTGGGCGCGCAATTCAGTCAACAAGCGATTCTATTTGCTGAACAAACCCCAGGCTTTTTGTGTCGTAGCAAACCAGTTACGTATTTATTCAGATATAGATGCAACTTCAACAGATGTTGATGTAGGAGCAGCATCGAGCCTATTGGCGGAAAACGTGAATGCCGATACGCCCTTTGCATTAACGGCGGGTAGTGAAAACCGCAACACGATTGTTCAATTAAATATTGCATTTACCCAAGGTAAGGAATCCGTAGCCTTTAATCACTCGGTCATGATACGTAATGTTCCCTAATAAAGTGTTCTCTGATACGTATAAAAAACAACAGGGGTTTCTGTTACCGCTTGCCGTATTTATTGTGGTGGTAATGGGCATATTTGCGCTCGTAATTTCACGCAATACTATACAGACCAACACTTCGGCTACTTTGGAAGTTATAACAACCCAGGCTTTTTATGCGGCAGAAAGCGGTGCACAGCGCGGTATGAATGTCCTGTTCTTTCCTGACGCCAGCAGCCGCGAGCAGGTTGATACCCGCTGCGTTGGATTGAACACAACCTTTACATTTACGGTACCGGGTTTAAATAATTGCTCTGCAGTTGTAACTTGTAAATGTGTATTTCAAGATGACGCCAACTGCGCTCCTGTAACAGCAGCTAATTACACACCTGCTGCTTCCGCTGAGCGGTCAACCAGTTTTTATACTGTGACGAGTGAAGCGACCTGTGGCTCTGGAAATTTGCGCTCTGTGCGAACCATAGAGACCGGGTCATTTTTGCAGCAAGAATAATGATAGTTTTTTAAGCCGGATCTGACGTGGATAACAACATGAAACGATCAATTATAAAAATATTTTCACCAGGCTTGTTGTTTGTGTTCTGGTATTTGTTATGTGTGCCTGTGCAGGTGTGGGCAGAGGCCTGTAATGTTATTTTCAGTAACGGTATACAGGCAACCGCAGCCAACGGAAAAATTGATTTAAGTTATCACTCCCTGTTGACCGGCGGCGGTGCGACCTTAGGCACCAGGAACCTGACCGACAATACCGCCTGGGTTGCTTGCAGTGGTTCAAGTTGTGTGGCTACGGGTGCAGCTGCAACCTCGGCCAGTGTCACCTTTTCAACAGGTTCAGGGACCAATGGCGCTATTGCGGTTACGGGTAGCAATTCACCCTTGTCAAAAGCAGCAGGCGATTACTCAACTGTGAATGTCGCCCAGCAGACAACATTAATTTTCAATACGGCTGGCGGCACTTATAAAACCACAGCTTTTACGACTAATTATCAATCGGTTGTGCAATTACAGTCGGGGGATTATTGGATTAACGGTAATTTAACACTTGCACAAGAAACCCTATTAAGGCGCATAGCTTCATCCGGAACTACACGTATTTTCGTGAACGGCAATATCACTATGGGTTACCGCGTGGCTACCCAGAATTTTTCTTCAGATCAATTATTGATTTATGCTTCGGGCTCCATTATTGCTGACAATGAAGTCCAGCTTTCGGCTTATATCTACGCTGGTGGAAACGCAAGCTTCAATTACCGCTCTGTGATTAACGGCGGTATTTCTGCTGCAAACTTTACGGCGTCCGGCAATGAAGTCACTGTCAATTACCAGCCCTCAGCACTGACTACTGCAAACTTTGCACCCTTGTGCAGTGGCGCGGTTACAGCACCGGTACTCCTGGGGTCGTGGAATATGGATGAATTGTCCTGGAATGGCACCGCAGGAGAAGTGAAAGACAGCAGCGGCAGCGGCAACCACGGCCGGGCCAGTGTTGCCGTCGCCGGGAATAACCGGCCCTCCACCACCTCTGGCACACCTGCTTATACTAGCGGTTCGCGAAGTACGTGCCGTTACGGTGCTTTCGATGGGACAGGTTCACCCAGTCGAGCCTATAACTACGTTGAGTTGTCGGGGTTTCCCACTTTGCCGAACGGCTTTACTTTCGCCGCCTGGATTCGCTCAACCAATGCGAGCGCGCAGCACCAGCGGATATTGGTGCGCGATGATGCGGATAATGGCTGGGGATTAAGCCTGGCTGATGGCACCGGCAGCCCCGAGTTACGCTTTTTTAATCGTAACGTGACCAATAACGGCGCGGTAACCGGGCAGGGCGTTAACCCCAACTGCGGTGTTTTCTGTGTTGATACCAACCCTGTCATAGCGAGTAATACCTGGTATTACGTGGCAGCAGCGGTGGATACCTCCGCAAAAACCGTCACCTTATACGTTTACAACCAGGCGGGCGCCTTGCAGGCAAAAGCGGTAGGGGCTTACTCAGGGACTTGGGTGGATGGTACAGGAAGTGTGGCAATCGGCGGTGAAACCATAAATTCGTCTGAGGGGCGGCAATCGTCGTTTCATTTCCTGGGTAATATCGACGAAGTCAATATGTATTCAGGAGCACTTCCGCAAAGCAGTATTGAAAGCCTGCTAAAGACCGTCAGGACTTGCCCGGCGCCAGATCACTACGAGCTGGAAATGGCTGACACCAATGTCACCTGCGCAGGTGCTGCGGTGACGGTACGCGCCTGTGCGGACAGCGTTTCTCCCTGTACCAATATTGATTACAGCGTTAACGGTAATGTAACCCTTGATACATCGGCAGGTACACTGAATGCCGGTACCCTGGCGCTCGCTTCCGGTGTGGGGACAACCAAACTCTTGCATCCCTCAGCAGCAGATGGCGCGCTCGCAACCGTAACTTTATCGGGTGAAACTACGGTCGCCTCGAATGCCCGTAAATGCTGTAAAGGGGGAAGCTGTACGGTCAACAGCAGCTGCACCACAACCTTTAAAACTGCCGGGTTTGTATTCTCAAATACCAGTTCGGGAGCCAAGGTTAATATTGCCAATCAAGTGGCTGGCGTAACCGGCCCGGCTTTTCTCCAAGCCTTGCGTACTAATACTACGACCGGTGCCTGTATGGCGCGTTTCAGTTCACCGCAAACCGTAAAAATGGCTTATAAGTGCGTGAATCCCAATAGCTGTATCAACGGGGAAACACTTGGGTTAAACAGCGCTCCCGCAAGAGCCAATGCCAATGCAGCCAACCCGGTTTTATACAACGATGTGAATCTGTCATTTGATGCGAATGGCTCGGCTCCTATACCCATTAATTACAGTGATGTGGGGCAAGTACAGTTGTTTGCATCACTCACTTTGTCGGCAACAGGCGGTGAACCTGCCTATACCCTGACAGGCGAAAGCAATACCTTTGTGGTAAAGCCTCATTCCATCAAAATGTCTGCCGTTACCAACAGTACCGGCATTGCGAATCCCGGTAAAACCAATGAAAGCGGTACGGCCAATGGATTTGTATCGGCGGGGGCTCCCTTTAAAGTTTCTGTCAAATCATTCAATAAAGATGGCTTTGTTACCCCCAATTTTGGTAAAGAAACATCTTCGCAAGCCAAGAAACTGACATTGTCGGCTAATACCTTGGTCTATCCGGTGGGGGGAACCCTGACGGGGCTAACTTATATGGCTGATAGCTTCGGCCCTGACCCTATCAATGCCAATGCCTTTGTCAATCCTACGGTTGCCTGGCCGCAAGTGGGCAGTATCAAAATCATGCCGGGCCTGAGCGACTACCTGAATGCGGGCAGCGTCGGTGGGGAAGAGAGTTCTACGGTAGGTCGCTTTTATCCCGACCACTATCGTGTTGTACCTGCATCCACATCTGTACAAAATGGTTGCGGCAACTTCACCTATATGGGGCAGCCGAATATCCAGATCCAACCTCATATCATCGCCGAACCGGCGGGGAGCAGCACAGAGATACTGACCAATTATGACAATACAACGCTGGCTTATACGGCGGGGGCGCTACCTGTTTATGCGGCAGAAGATCAGGCAAATGGTACAAGTTTGAGCGCAAGGCTATTGGTTACTAACGGCAAATGGGAAAAAGGGGTTTATAAGGGAGCATTAACCGGCACTTTTGCCCGTAACAATTCACCTGATGGCCCGTTTAACAGCCTGCGTTTAGGTGTATCTGCAATGACGAACAGTTTTGATCCTACTGGTAATCTCACGAATACAGCTCCGGCAACGGGTAACGATATGCTGGGTGCAAGTGCTATAGCGTTTAAAGACCCGGCAAATGCCTCTAAAAACCTGCTGGATATGCGCTTTGGTCGGTTGCGTTTGGATAATGCATTTGGGCCGGAAACTGTAGATTTACCCGTAACTTTTATTACTGAATATTGGATGGGGAACTACTTTTCATTGAGTACCGGTGATTCATGTACTGTGGTTCCGCGTGCGGCTATTACCTATCCGGCCGGAACCCTGGTAAGTGACGCCAATCGTACGGTCACTATTGGTAGTCGCAGCACGCAAGGTATCTATAACAATATTAATCTTGTCGGCGTCAGTTTTAATGCGGGTGTGGCGGGACAAAAATTTACTGCTCCAGGCGCAGGCGGAACCGGGAGCTTTATTGTAAAAGTTGATCTGGCTACCATGCCCTGGTTACGTTTTGATTGGAATAAAGACGGTGATTTTTCTGATACCTCTTTGCCTAATGCCACTATTGAATTTGGTTCCTATCGCGGTAATGACCGGGTGATTTACTGGCGTGAAAAATTCCAGTATCCCTAATCTGTTAAGCGTTGGCTTCTTTAATCATTAAGACATTTTTATGGAAATGACCATCACTACTCCCAGTTTATTATTCCCGGCAATTTCGTTGTTGCTGTTGGCCTATACCAATCGTTTTGTGGTGTTGACGAATGTCATCCGCCAGTTAAGCAGTTTGGAAGATGCGACATCCCAACTGCTGGTTCGGCGCCAGATTGATAATCTGCGGCTGCGTGTGCAGGTTATTCGACGCATGCAGGCATTCGGTGTGTTGTCCTTTGTGCTGTGTACACTCTCCATGTTTGCACTTTTGATGTATTGGCCGGTGACCGGCCAACTGCTATTTGCTATGAGCCTTATCCTGTTGGTGATATCGCTGATGTTCTCTTTCTATGAGGTTAATATTTCGACAGAGGCCATCAATATCGAGTTGGAAAAATTTGATGCAAAGGTGGGTGGAAACGATTTACCGGGCAAACAATAAACAGGCGTCCGTCCGGTATTGAATGTGCGATGCAGGGTCAGTGATGGACATCAGCGGTGGGCGATTCAAGGCGTACATCTACAGCCAGCTCGTCGGCAATAGTATCCAGTTGCTCGTAGAGTTCATCCATATTGACGGATTTAGGCACCTGGATCAGCCCAGTTGCTTCAAACATGGGTTCACCGGACCAGGGCATACTTGAACAAGCGGTTTCCAGCTCGCTCATGTTAATATGCCGGCTGGCGAAAGCTTGGGCAATTTCAAAGACGATACCGGGGCGATCATTGCCCACCACGCTGAACTGAAATTCTTTACCGCCGGGTTTGAGGGTTTCATTGGCAGATTCCACGACAATCTTTAAACCTTGATCAGCCAGGTTGCCCAGGGCTTCGCGCAATGCAGCTTCACTTTCACTATCCACTGCAATCTGTAAAATACCAGCAAATTTGCCTGCCAGATGGGCCATGCGGCTTTCCAGCCAGTTGCCCTGGTGGTGGGTAATGGCTTGTGCGAGCAGCTCGACGACACCGGGTTTGTCATCGCTGATAATGGTTAGGACTAATTGTGTTTGCACCGTAATTTCCTTCTGAAATGAGCTTGCAGATGATAGGCCTAAGAGTAACTTTCTCCGGGTTTCCGAACAAGTAAAATGTGAAGCAGCTGATTTATGATTATTCCCCACCAACAACTTTCGCCGGATGCCTTGCGCGGTTTGATTGAAGAATTTATTACACGTGAAGGGACAGACTATGGTGAAGTAGAAATCTCGCTTGCGCAAAAAGTAAAGCAGGTGGAGCGCCAGCTAACAGGTGGTGAGGTTGTGATTGTGTTTGACCCTGCTACCGAAACCGTATCCCTTCTCACCAAGCATGATGCGCAATTCATAGTATCGAATAATGATTAAAACGTTTAACTGTTGAGACCTTAATAATTGGGCCTTTATGAATTATTTATTTTTACATTGTCGCGGCGGCTTTGAAAAAGAATGTGCCGCTGAAATAGCAGATTTGGCTGCTGAACTTGGTGTTTATGGTTACAGTAAAACCAAAGACGGTTCTGCCTATGTTGTTTTTATTACCCACGAGCCTAATGGTGCTATGCGGGTTCATCAAGAGCTGCAGTTTCGTAAACTTGTTTTTACCCGACAATGGTTTGTCACACAGGAAATGCTAACAGGACTGCCTGTTGCCGATCGTGTTAGTCCCCTACTTGCGACGGCTGCAAACTTACCTCAAGCGCGTGAATTACTGCTTGAAACTGTAGATACCAACGAGGGCAAAGAATTATCTGGCCTCAGCAAAAAATTTACCGCGCCTTTCAGTAATGCCTTACGAAAAAATAAATTGCTCAGTACGAAAAGCCCCTGGCGTTTACATCTGGTGTTTATCAGTGGTACGGAAGCTTATTTAGGTATCAGCCTTTACGCAAACAGCTCTCCGTGGCCAATGGGGATTGCTCGCTTGCGTTTACCCAGGGAAGCCCCCAGTCGTGCTACCTTAAAGCTCGAAGAGGCCTGGCATCACTTTATTCCTGCTGCCGATTGGGATTCGCGTTTGGCATCCGGTATGCGAGCTGTGGATTTAGGGGCAGCGCCTGGTGGTTGGACCTGGCAATTAGTCCAGCGCGGTATGTATGTAGAGGCTGTAGATAATGGCCCTATGGATAAAAAACTGCTGGAAACAGGGCAGGTATTGCATATTTTGACAGACGGTTTTTTATACGAACCCAAAAAGAAGGTAGATTGGCTGGTATGCGATATTGTGGACAAACCCGCACGTGTAACCAGCATGATTATTCGTTGGTTCGGCAAGGGTTATTGCCGCGAAGCCATATTTAATTTGAAGTTGCCAATGAAGCAGCGTTATCTTGAAGTAAAAAAATGTGAAGAACGAATTTTAAAAGAATTAGGCTCGCTAGGGTTTGATGCTGAAGTACAATTCAAGCAACTTTACCATGATCGCGAAGAGGTGACTGGGCATTTGCGCGTTTTTTAAAAACGCGCCAGGGTCCATGGATAGGAAATATCAACAGACCCTAACCTAATGGTAGGCTGCTTTATCTGTGGTGGTATGGTTTAAAATCCATTCCGTCAATTGCACCCAGTCCTCAATCAATTTGCGTAATTGATTGATGTGTTCTGGCGGCATATCTTGTTTGGTTAAGGCTTGTTGGCCTATATCAGTAAGGGCAGATACAATTTTCCCAATCGTATGTGCAGATAATGATTGGTAGAGTTCAGCGTTAAAATACATCTCTCCTGTATGAGTGCCTACAAGTGCTTCATAGGGCGCAATATGTATGTGTGATAATGTGTTTTTAATCGCGTTTGCTAAACCTGGATTATTATTGCGCAATAATCGAAAGGTAAGTTCCAAAGCTCTGTGACTAAAAAAATCATGCGGTGCATGAGTTTCAACTGAAATCCGAGACATCGAACCTTGTTCCCCGGTAATGAATAGGCATCCCTTATTTTTAAATATCCTCAGCTAGAGTCTAGCAATAGAATATTTTTCTGCTGTGTGTTTTTAGACGAACTAATACTATGAATGGTGAAATTGATAAAATTTTAGATACCAGCGGACTATTGTGTCCTGAACCTGTGATGATGTTGCATAAAGCTGTTAAAGAGTTGGCTAACGGTGGAGTTATTAAAGTGATAGCGACAGATCCATCTACGACGAGGGATATACCAAAGTTCTGTCACTTTCTGGGTTATGAATTAATCCGGCAGGAATCTGATGAAAAGGGTTATTTTTATTATATTAAAAAAACACTTGCGTAAAATTTAAACACTTGCTGCACTTTGAAATTGCAGTAATGTCATCGACAGGAAACCTGGTAACGGAAAGTTGTTAATGCTCCTTCATGAAAGGAGCATTAACAATTAGGCTATGAGATTAGACATCGTCCACTAACAAGGAAATAGCAGCAAGCGCTTCCGGGTCTTGCGCTTTTATCTTGTTGGCTATCTGATGCTGGAAAAAGTAACGGAAGTTGTCGTTGGTTTGGGCCGCATAAAGGCAGTCGTCGCCCGGTAATACGGGGGTGCTGACCACCTTGGTATGGTCGGTCAACATGCCGTAGATGCTGCCATCGTGCAAAAGACGCCAGCTGACCACCTCAACCAGCGACAAATGTTTTTGCCCTGGTGTGGCTAAAACCGCATGGGTTCCGATCATGTCTGGAATTTCCTGGACTACATCATCGTCACTTTCACACTCGATCTCATAATAATCGGCGGCAGTTTCAAGCTCTACCACCTTATGGATAGGGGCCTCAAAGAAGACATCATCTATACCCTGGTCATAATAGCCCTCAAAATGGCCGTTGAGCGGATCACATAAGTCGGGGCAGGGCACAATATCATTCAGCCAGGGAACCAGTCCTACAACATCGCCATTGGCACGCAAGCCCCAGCACAGGATTTTAAGGCTGAAGAGCTTTTCAGAGCTGGTATCGTTGGAATAGAGCATTTCCAGACCGTCAAGCTCAGGGGCCAGACGTATAAAGCGTTCATCGTGCAAGGCAGAGAAAGTTTTACCGGTGAAGAAGTCAACCACATTATCCATATTGTGGGTTGGGTTTGAGGTCTTCATAATGCCACCCCCTTTGTTCAAGCGGTTGGTGAGAGCCGGCTGGATAAAGGCTCCAGCGGTAAAGAAGGCGTTTTTAAAGCCACCTTCGACTTAAGTATATGCTAAAGATTTACAAGACAACACCTTTATCTGCAAAAAGCCCACTAGCGTTTAAGAGACCTTTTATGAAAATTCTGGCGGATGAAAACATCCCTTTGGTGAACGAATTCTTTCAATCTATGGGGGAAGTCTGCACTCGCCCCGGTAGAACTATGAGCAGTGAAGATACCCATGCCGCTTCAGCATTATTGGTTCGCTCGGTAACTAATGTAAATCAGGCTTTGCTTGACGGGAGCAACGTCAGTTTTGTAGGTACCTGCACCATTGGTGTAGACCATCTCGACCAGGAATGGTTGCGCAAAAACCATATTGCTTATTCAAGTGCGCCCGGCTGCAACGCAAATTCGGTAGTGGAATATGTGTATGCTGCTTTGTGCCATTTAAATGTAAATTGGCTGGATAAAAAATTCGGTATTATCGGTTGTGGCAATGTCGGCGGTTTATTGCACGCCCGTTTAAAACTGCAAGGCGTGGACTGTTATTGTTATGATCCTTTGCGTACCTCGCTTGATAATCCGGATTTGACGACTTTGGAAGAAGTACTGCAATGCGACATCATCAGCATGCATACACCGCTCACTAAAACAGGCGAGCATCCCAGCTTCCATCTCATCAACTTATCTGAATTGCAACAACTCAAGCCCGATGCAGTCTTATTAAATTGCGGTCGCGGCCCCGTTATTAATAATGCTGATCTGTTGCAGTTTTTAACCTTGCGCAAGGATGTAAAAGTAGTGCTGGATGTATGGGAACCGGAGCCTGATATTTCGTTGGATTTACTGGACAAGGTTGTGCTCGGTTCGCCCCACATTGCAGGTTACAGTTATGATGGAAAGCTGAAAGGTACAGAGATGATTTACCAGGCACTTTGTAAACATCTCAATCAAATTCCGCAATTATCGTTGCAGACCTTAGTTCCTCCGTTGGCTGATAATCGATTACAACTTGTCCCTGGTCAAAATATCTGGGAACAACTTAAATTGCTCATTGCACAAGTCTATGCCATTGCCGAGGATGATAAGCGTTTGCGAGCATTGGCACAGCGTGCACGTAAGGGCGAAGATAATATTGCGACCGGTTTTGATCATCTGCGAAAGCATTATCCTATACGCCGCGAGTTCCATAATTATCAGGTGCAAATTGCCGAACATGATTCAGCGGCGGCTGAATGGCTTGGAATTCTAGGCTTCCAGGTAAACAGGGTTTCAAATTAACTACGATGATGAAACTCGGTATTATCATTAATCCTTACGCCGGTATTGGCGGCAGCGTAGGTTTAAAGGGCAGCGATGGCGATGATATTCGCACAGAAGCCCTTGCGCGCGGCGCTGAGGCGCGTGCGTCTTCGCGTATGCAGCGCTGCCTTGAAATGCTGCGCGATTTTAAAAATAAACTGCATATCTATTGTTATTCCGGCGATATGGGTGAAATTACGGCTCAACAAGCTGAGCTCGGTTTTACTCTGGTGGGCAGCGCTGAATCCACTCCTTCCAGTGCACAAGATACCCTGGCAGCGGTTAATGCTTTAGTCAAAGAGCAAGTGGATATCATTTTATTCGCCGGAGGTGACGGAACTGCGCGCAATATTGCCGATGCTTTACAGCACGCAGACGCAGAACAGCAGGTAGTGTTAGGGGTACCTTCCGGTGTAAAAATGCATTCCGGTGTCTATGCGATTACCCCGGAGGCCGCCGGTGAGGTTTTATTGTGTTTGCTTAAAAAGCAGCTGGTTAATATAGTTGCTTGCGATGTACGTGATATAGACGAGGCTGCTTTTCGCGAGGGAAAAGTTAAAACACGCTTATATGCTTCCTTATGGGCACCATCGCTGCCGCAATTTTTACAACAGGTTAAAAATAGTGGTGCGGAGCAAGACGAATTGGTTAAGCTCGATATAGCCCACTATCTGGCGGACAACCTGGTTGATGACGCCCTTTATATTGTCGGGCCGGGTTCTACAACCAAAGTATTTTTGGATGTTTTGGGTGTTAAGGGGAGTCTGCTGGGTGTTGATATCATTAAAAACCATAGCTTGCTTGCAGCTGATGTGGGCGCAGCCGATTTACGAAAATTTATTGCTACGCACCCCGGTGTTATTAAATTAATTATTACAGCAATCGGTGGGCAAGGGCATATTATTGGCCGTGGTAACCAGCAGTTAACGCCGGATATTTTGCGTAAGATAGACAAAAATAATATCCAGGTTATTGCTACCAGGGAAAAAATCTTATCCTTGCAAGGTCGTCCATTGTTGGTGGATTCCAATGATCCTGAACTGGATAAATCTTTTTCCGGTTATCAAGCGGTACTGGTCGGTTATGCAGAGTCCATCTTATATCCGATTGGGATGGTCGCTGATGGATCGGGATTTTCATGAAATTATTGTTGGAAAAAATAGAACAGCTGCAACAAAAACTACAGGTGAATGCAGTATTGGACAGTTATCGCCTTCTGCATGGCCGCGGTCGTAGTTTTCAAGGACTGGAATTTGTCAACGTAGATTTTTATCAGCCAGTACTTTTATTGGTGTTGTACCAGGAGCCGCCGGAGCATTGGCTTGATCAAATAGTGGTTTTTTTGCGCGATAAATTATCGCCCCAGCTTTCGTGTGTGTTGGTACAGCGTCGCTACCTGCAAAACGCACCTTCTGAAGTTTTGCTCGGTGTATTGCCAGAAAAAAGTGCGGCGCGTCGTGGTAATTTGTTATTTAATCTTCATTTAAACAGCCAACAAAATGCCGGTTTTTTTCTGGATATGGAAGCGGGTCGGCAGTGGCTTGGACGCCAGGCGATCGGTAAACGTATATTGAATTTATTTGCTTATACCTGTGCGTTCTCGGTTGTTGCTGTGGCTGAAGGTGCAGAAAAAGTGGTGAATGTAGATATGAGCAGCCCGGCCTTGAATGTGGGGCGAAGCAATCATCAGCTGAATGGGCTGGCTAAAGAAAAAAGTGAGTTTGTTGCCGAAAATATTCTTAAATCCTGGAGCCGGATCAAAAAGCGCGGACCTTATGATGTGGTCATTATTGATCCGCCAACCTATCAAAAAGGTAGCTTTATTGCCGAGAAGGATTACGGTAAGGTCATTCGACGTTTACCGGAATTAATGCCGGAAGGCGGGTTGGTATTGGCCTGTTTGAATGCGCCGGAATTGGGCGATGACTTTTTGAAAGGCCAGTTTTCCTTGCATTTACCGCACGCGGAATTTGTCGAAAGAATCCAACCCCATCCCGATTTTCCGGATGTCAGTTCCCAGCGGCAATTAAAGTTATTGGTCTATAAAATCCCGGTGATATTTGCCGAAGGTTAAAATAACAAGGCCCGCATAGGCGAGCCTTCAGAGTATGGCAAACGTATACATTTTGTAGTGGGTAATTTGGTGTACTTCGTAGCTCGTTTGGCATTAGGCTATGTTGTTGCGAAAACGCATGAATACCTCCCTGTAGCTCCCTCAAGTCGTCCGTGACTTGAGGGTTTCGCAACAACATAGCCTAACGCCAAACTTACCTTGTACGATTGCAAACTTTGTAGTTTTAAAGACCGCATAGGCGAGCTTTGCTGTTTTTTGGCTTGGCTGTAAGTATATTTATTGGGAATAGCGAGACAAAAACTCTCCCAAACGGTAAATGGCTTTGGTCAGGTCATCTTCGCGCGGTAGGAACACAATGCGGAAGTGATCTTTGTTGGGCCAATTGAACGCAGTTCCCTGCACCAGCAAAATTTTCTCCTGAATCAAAAAGTCCAGCACCATTTGCTGGTCATCTTTGATTTTGTACATATCCAAATCCAATTTGGGGAACAGGTAAAGTGCGCCCTTGGGTTTTACGCAGGAAATACCGGGAACATCTGCCAGAGCTTTCATTGCAGCATCACGCTGGTCGCGCAGGCGGCCGCCAGGAATAATTAATTCGTTAATGCTTTGATAACCTCCCAGCGCTGTCTGTACGGCGTACATAGCTGGAACGTTCGCGCACAGGCGCATGGATGACAGCATTTCCAAACCTTCGATGTAACCTTTGGCGCGATGTTTTGCACCGCTGATGACCATCCAGCCGGAACGGAAACCAGCCAGGCGGTAGGATTTGGACAAACCGTTAAAGCTGACACAGACCACATCCTGTGCAAGGCGGCCCATAGGAATAAATTCGGCATCGTCATATAAAATTTTGCTGTAAATTTCGTCAGCAAAAATAATCAGGTTATGTTCACGAGCGAGCTGAACTATATTTTCAAGCACCTCTTTGCTGTAAACGGAACCGGTTGGGTTGTTTGGGTTGATGATCACTATACCGCGAGTTTTATCTGAAATTTTGCTTTTGATGTCGGCAATGTCCGGGAACCAGTCAGATTGTTCATCACACAAATAATGGCGAGCTTTACCGCCGGCAAGATTTACCGCTGCCGTCCATAAAGGATAGTCGGGTGCCGGGACCAGAATTTCATCGCCATTGTTCAACAGCGCTTGCATGGCCATTACGATGAGTTCGCTGGCGCCGTTGCCGAGGAAAATATCATCAATTTCAACGTTGGGAATAGCCAGGCGCTGGCACTCCTGCATAATGGCTTTACGGGCAACGAAAAGCCCGCGTGAGGCGGTGTAGCCTTCGGCGTTGGGAAGGTTGTAAATTACGTCCTGAATAATTTCATCCGGAGCCGCAAAGCCGAATGGGGCAGGGTTGCCAATATTTAGTTTAAGAATGCGATGGCCTTCTTCTTCAAGGCGGTAGGCGTGTTCAAGCACAGGGCCACGAATGTCGTAGCAAACGCCGTTTAACTTGTCTGATTTCTTAATGCTGTTCATTTACCGTAATATGCCTTAAGGTTGTTGCGAAAATTTAATTGCGAGCCGTGAATAATCGGTGTTTGCGGTCAGCTGTGTCAAGGAAATCATCATGTCTGAACCAGAATTTAACCAAGAGTCTTATTGGCTTGAGAAGTTGACACCCGAGCAGTACCGTATTTGCCGTCAGAAGGGTACAGAGCACCCTTTTACAGGTGAATATTGGAATGAGTTTGGCGATGGGACTTATCTGTGTCGCGGTTGTGCAGAGCCACTTTTTACATCAGAGACAAAATTTGATGCCGGTTGCGGATGGCCCAGTTTTTATGAGCCTACGAATAAAAATGTTATCAAAGAGGTTTACGATAGCAGTCATGGGATGCACCGTACAGAAGTACTATGTCGTAAATGCGGTTGCCATTTAGGTCATGTGTTTACCGATGGTCCAGCACCGACAGGCTTACGTTATTGCATCAATTCTGCCTCTATCAGCCTTGATAGAAATAAGTGAGACATTGCTTCTTAAAATTTGCAGGCGAATGTGCAATTGTTGAAGTGGCTGAGTCTTGGATTAATCGTAAATCGGCTTTTTCTTCCAATCTTCATCCGGGGGACTGAAGTTTTCCCATTCTTTTGATGCCGGTGTAGAGGCTGCCGAATTTTGAGCCGGGTCGGTTATTTCACCTGTTGCCTGGGCTTTTTCCTCCAGTTTGCCGATAACACCATCCAACTGTGCAATTTGTTTGTCATAGGCCCGTGTTGCGTTTTCTGCCGTAAGCAATTTTTTGGCAAGGGTAAAGAAGTGGATTGCAAGACGCAGTTTGCCGTTTTGTTGAGCCTGTTTTCCATGGTAAAGATACGCATCCACTGACATTTGCAGGCTCAAGCGTTTCGCCTGGTCTGTATAAGCACCAAACTGAATTTTATTGATGACCTTAAGCGTTTCCTGCTGCACAAGGAAATGCTGTAACTCCTGTAAATGCTGCCGTATATCCTTCATTTGTTGCGGATTGTCGATGCGGGGACGCTGTGCAACATTATTTTTAGGCAAGCTGTTCAGCTGGTTGGTGAATAAGGTTATATCATCGAGATGGCGCTGCTCTTTGGGTTCAATCTTGCTGAGTTGCTCACTGGTATCTATGAGCGCACGGTAAATCAGGCTTAATAAGTCAGCGGTTAAAAAATTGGGAGGGAATCCGTTAATAAGGTGGGCAAGATTGCGGTGTTTTGTTTTCAGGGTCATGAGGATACGTTGTTTCTGAACACGCTTTTTCTCAATCGATTGACTGATAAAGGCGTAGCACGCAAGCGCGCTCAGCAAAACAATAATAACAACGATAAAAATGGGCATAGCAGGATTCTTGAATAATGGCACGTGAATACAGTATAGCACCGGTTAAATAACCAAATAGATTATGTAATATGCAATCGTCTTAATGTGCTAAGTGCTTGTTTCCAAAGTTATAAAATTAAGAATAAAAGTGTTGACAGAGTAGGGCCTGCTCCTTAGAATGCGCCCCACTTCTGCTGGCGACGTTACAAATGTTTGACGCAGAAGGTTTCTGGGTCCCCATCGTCTAGTGGCCTAGGACACTGCCCTTTCACGGCGGTAACAGGGGTTCGACTCCCCTTGGGGATGCCAATTTGCGGGAATAGCTCAGTTGGTAGAGCACGACCTTGCCAAGGTCGGGGTCGCGAGTTCGAGTCTCGTTTCCCGCTCCAATTTTTGTTGTACAGTTCTGCTTTAGTCTGCGGAATCCATTTTGTCCCCTTCGTCTAGTGGCCTAGGACACTGCCCTTTCACGGCGGTAACAGGGGTTCGAACCCCCTAGGGGACGCCAATTTGCGGGAATAGCTCAGTTGGTAGAGCACGACCTTGCCAAGGTCGGGGTCGCGAGTTCGAGTCTCGTTTCCCGCTCCAAATTTTGATCTACAGACTTCTACTGGCTTCTGTAAGTTGTTGAAAAAAGGGGCTTTTGCCCCTTTTTTCATTCCAGAGAATTCTACTTAGATCTGCTCACAGCCAAGACTTTTAAGTCCATTTTTAAGTCCATACTATACGGGTGCTGTGAGTGCCGGATTGTTGCTGGAGGAGCGAGTGTAGCGAGATACATATTTAATCCTGACTCCATTTCAGGAACTGGAATATGGCACTCTCAGACCTTGTTATTCGGCAAGCTAAAATCACTGGTAAATCCTACACCTTGCCCGATATGGATGGGCTTTCTCTTGCTGTTTCTCCTATCGGAAACAAATCTTGGCACTTTCGGTATTACTGGGCGAGCAAACAAAAACGCATGTCGTTCGGTTCTTACCCGGAGGTTGGTCTTCGGGATGCGCGCAGTTTGCGTGATGAAGCTCGTGCGCTAATTGCTAAAGGTATTAATCCCAAAGTTCATCGCAAACAAAAACGCCAAGCGGTGCGTCTGGCTGCTGAATACAGTTTTAAACCGGTGTATCTCGAATGGTTGGCGCATCGGAAGCTGGAGCTTAAAGAGGGGCGGCAAAGCACACTTTCACAGATTCAACGTGTATTCACTAAAGACGTGTTGCCTAAATTGGGTGAGCTATCTATCTACGATATTCGCCGTTCCGATTTATTGGATGTAATTGCCAAAATTGAACAGCGCGGAGCGTTCTCTATCGCAGAAAAAGTGCGCACTTGGTTTAAACAACTATTTCGTTTTGCCATGGTGAAAGTGCATGACCTTGAGATAAACCCTGCATCAGATTTGGATGTGGTCGCTGTGCCTCTGCCTCCCGTTGTTAACAATCCTTTCTTACAGATACATGAGCTCCCTGAGTTACTAAACAAGTTGCGTGTATATAGGGGAAGGATGACTACTCAGTTAGGTATTCGTTTATTGTTATTAACGGGGGTTCGTACTGGCGAGCTTCGTATGGCTACACCAAATCAATTTGATTTGGAAAAAGGGCTATGGATTATTCCTCCAGAAGTCGTTAAACAACTCCAGGATAAAATGCGTAAACAAAGGAAGCGCGCTCAAGATATTCCGCCTTATATTGTTCCATTGTCGGTGCAGGCAATTGAAATTATTCGTTATCTTCTGGATCGGGTAAAGCCTGCTCAACGACATTTATTAACGAATATGAGTGACCTGAAAAAACGCATCAGTGAAAACACCTTAAACTCTGCACTTCAACGAATGGGCTACAAAGACTTGCTCACTGGACATGGCATTCGTGCCACTATTTCAACGGCGCTGAATGAAATTGGTTATCCCAAGGTATGGGTTGACTCACAGCTTTCACATGCTGATCCTGACAAAATTAGTGCGACATACAATCACGCGCAGTACGTAGAGCAACGGCGACGTATGATGCAAGATTGGGCAGATCGGCTTGATCTTCTGGAGCAAGGTTATTTGAATGTTGCATGTACACATTTGAATATTCGGATTGATGGTATGCCAATAGCTTCCAGTGAGGATGCTCAATCATTACTACTGATTTCCGAAGGATCAATCAATACTGACGATTCCCAGGTTGCCCAATTACATTCAACAAACAGAAGTTTCCAGCGTCTTTCGCCATTACCGCAGTCACCACTCGCTGAGTCTGTTGAGGTGGTGTCTGATATTCAGCGTGAGCGTCAGGAGATGTTGGCAATTTACGAATCAGCGCATGTGTTGCCTATTCCAGTATTTGCCAAGTTGGCTGGCAAATCGCGCGATCAAATTAATCGTGAGATTAAGGCAGGAAAATTATTGGCATTGGCTATGGGCAATCGTGGTCAGCGTATTCCTGATTGGCAACTTGACCCGATCAAGCACAATTTGGTGTGTGCTGTGATGCAACAGGTTGGCAATCAGGTAGATGCTTGGAGTCTCTATTTAACGTTGGTTCGACCATGTGAACAGTTAGGTGGGTGTTCGCCGGTTGATACTGTTGTACCGGATTGTCTCGATGATGTCGTTCGGGCAGTCCAAGCTGCGTTAAAATGTGGGGGCTTAATGGTGGCTCGTGTCGGCCCAATCCGTAATGTTATGTGAGTTGGAAAAATCGATATGACTGTAACAGCGCTTTGTACTGATGATGAGATTGTGAGCATGGTTCATGATTTCTATGCCCAGGTCCGTTGTGATGAAACACTTGGCCCTATCTTCAATGCTCATATTGATGACTGGGATCATCACCTCGGACTTCTGGTGGACTTCTGGTCGTCAATTTTACTCCGCACTGGGCGTTTCAAAGGCACGCCGATGCCAAAGCACATTGCTCTGCCTGGACTGACGGCTGAATTGTTCCAGCATTGGTTGGCAATTTTCCGGGAAACAACCTCTGCGCAGCCCAACAAAGCTATGGGGGAGCAAGCTTATGCGATGGCCCAACGCATTGCACAAAGTCTGTGGTACGGCTATCAATTAAACCGTAACCCAGGGACGGCACCTTCCGGTGTATACGAATAATCTCTGTATCTATTATTTCCATACCTTAAAATTCCGTTGATATTTTTCAACGAAAAAAGTGCAAACAGTGACCGGTTATAAGTGAGTGATTGCCAATTTAGCCGTATAGCTTATATCCATGTCGGCCTTGTTGTTTCACTCGATACATGGCTTGATCAGCTTTATCCATAAGATCTGCAAGATTGCAACCGTGTTTCGGGTAGATGCTCACGCCAATACTTGCGCCTAATCGATATTGATGTTTGTTAACCTCAATGGGTTCCTCCAGTTGTTCTAATAATTTTTTGGTAATTTCCGTAACAAAATTTTCTTCATTTATTTGTGTCAGGATAATCACAAACTCATCACCGCCAGCGTGACCACATATATCAGAATGCTTACTAACCTGGCAGGCATGCGGATTGCAGAAACATTAGGTTGTGATGCGACCTCCTTGATTGCCGACACTGAGAAAAACTTGAAAGAAATTCGCTCATCACAGCCAAAGACCAGTTAGGCAGTGGGTATTTCCATTGCCGGGGGTGCAGGTGATGCAGCGATAGAGGCTGGTGCATCATTCATTGGTGGTGATGTGTCAGTTTCCCCGGATTCTTCTAGTGTCACTGTTCCGGCAAAAGGGGTTGGCCGGTCATTCCTCTCCCAGATCAATGCCGGAGCCAGTCGCAGTTATGTGAAGCTGTGTGACCAACCGGTTTCACTGGTGATAGTAGCCCGCCAAATCGCTTTGCCGTCAGGTGTCGGTTATAAAATGCTTGTCAGGAAGAACTGGAGCGAAATTTTTCCAAGCAACGTAATTAATGTTTAAACAATACAAAATAGCAAAAAATATTAGGCAACCGATGATGGACCTTTTACCCGTTACTGTGCTTTCTGGATTTCCGGAAGCAGGAAAAACAATAACCAAAAAGGTTTGATTAATAGCGGTATATCAACTTCATAGGAATTCAAGAACGCCAACTATTGAATAGAATATCGCTGATGGTCTATAATGATAATAATTATCATTATCTTTTGTTAAGGGGTATGTGGCGTATGAGAGGTACCATTTCAAATCGCGTTAAGCTAAATCGTTTTATCCCGTCATGGCCCTCATTAAAGCCTGCTTTTAGCCTGATTTCCTGCGCCATACTTGCTATCGTCAGCACAGGTTTTGACGCAGCATTTGCGGATACAGCAGCTGTTAATCTTGATATTCCGGCAGGTAACCTTGTCGATTCGCTGGCTATTTTTTCACGTCAAACCGGTATCAAAGTGAGTCTTGATGCGAGTCAGCTACAGGGTAAAGCATCGGATTCCCTCAAAGGGACATATAGCGCGCAAACAGGATTGGAACGTTTGCTAAATGGAACGGGATACCATGCGAAACTTACCGATTCAGGTTATTTGATCACGAAAGCAGCATCTTCAGTGGGTCATTTGCAAACAGTGAAAGTGACGGCAAATAGTGATGCTCCACTACAAACAACAGTCCACAACGGCGCTTTAGGTAATGGCAAAGTTCTTGATACACCGCTTTCATTAACGGTTGTGAATCAGGAAGAAATACAGGATCGCCAGGTAAATTCCATTCAATCGCTGTTTTACCGCGATGCTTCGGTGGTGGCTTTGGGCAATACCTATTCCAACTTTGGAGACAGTATCTCAGTTCGTGGTTTGATGTTGGACTACACCACTTCATTCAAGGTAAATGGTCTTGCAGCCAGTAGCTTTAGTGGACAAATGCCTTTGGAAGTATTTGAAAAAGTGGAATTATTGAAAGGCGTTTCCGGCTTTATGTATGGATTCGGTGCTCCTGGCGGTATCGTTAATTACAACACCAAAAAGCCCACCGATGAAGACGTGCGCACCTTGGACATAGGGTATCGTGAAAGCGGCATCCTGAGCGAGCATGCCGATTTGGGTGGCAGGGTAAATGACGGTATGTTTGGTTACCGTGTAAATCTTGTGAACGAAAAAGGGGATCTGTTTCAAAACGATGGTGAGATTGACCGTCAAACCGGTTCTGTATCATTGGATGCAAAACTGACAGATACAGTAATTGTTGGTGCTGAGTACATTAACGACCAGCGCCGTATTGATAACCCATCGGTTCCCTACTTGAATAATTATCTGGATGCTGATTCAGCTCTACCCAGCGTCATTGATTCGTCCAGAAATCTGGGGCTTCGGGGCGCGTTCGAGGATCATTCAAACGCTATTACGAACCTCAATGTGGCCTGGCAGTTTGCGACTGGCTGGAATGTTCGCGTGGATTACAGTAATGCGAAAAACGAAACACGTTGGACCAAAACCCTTGTTAACCTGAACAATACAACAGGCGACTTTGATGCCTATGCCTATGATCAGGCGACTGATTTTAATTTTGAGACAGTACAATCATTGTTGCAGGGAACATTCAACGCTCTTGGCGTCAAACATGAACTGGTGATTGGTGCTGTGAGTGAAAGTTACGTGTGGTATCGCAGTGATGCCACCTCGTCCTATACGGAAATAGGCAGTAGCAACATTTTTTCACCAACAGAATTAAGTTTCCATAGCCAATTAAAACGCGATATGAGCAAATCGACCACCATCGATCAGGATGCCGCTTTTATCAGTGATCGAATTAGCTTTTCAGAACAATGGTCGGCGTTGTTTGGTGTGAGGCATACACAATATACCCAAGCTGACAAATGGTCTGATTGGGCATCCTACGATAAATCAGTAAACACACCCACAGTCGCACTTTTCTTCAAGCCAGAGGCAGATACTTCTATCTACGTCAGCTATGTTGAAGCCCTGCAACAAGGCTCTACAGTCCCTGATGATGGAACCTACGCAAATGGCGGCGAGTTGTTGAAGCCGCTAAAAAGTAAACAATATGAATGGGGCGTAAAAACAGATCAAAGTAATTGGTCTGCCACGGCAGCACTTTTCCGGATTGAGCGCGCCGCTGAATACAAAAACCAATCTAATTATTTGGTTCAAGATGGTTTAAGAATTTATCAAGGTCTGGAGCTAAGCGGGCATCTACAAGCGACTACCGCGTGGGATATTTCCGGCGGAGCCATGTGGCTGGATGCAACCTACGATAAAACTGAGCCCGATTCCGGTTTGAAAGATAATCGTGTTGAAGCGACTCCCCGTTTTCAAACCACACTGGAAACAGGCTATCGCTTCCCGCAATTGACGGGCCTGCGTATAGCATTGGGTCTTAAGCATCTGGGTAATTCTATGGAGGACAGTGATAACCACTGGAATTTGCCAGCAGTGACATTGCTTGATCTGAATGCTAGTTATGTAACGAGCTTGGGCAATCATGATTTAACACTTCGCGGCAGCGTCACCAATCTGACTGACAAAAAATATTGGGCGACAGAAGGCTACGGCGGTTTACGTGCCGGTGAAGCGCAGATTGCTTCTTTCAACGTACAATTGGCTTTCTAATTACGAAAATTTTTGAGCATTATTTGTATTCCTTTCCGCTGAAATATTATCGTGCGGAGAAGGAATACAATTATCAATGCTGATAAAACTCGTGATGAATGAAATATGTTCACACTCATGCTGAAGTTTCATTACGATTACATATTTTTATTGGCTTCCAATCAAAAATTTGTATTGGTTAACTATATATATCAACCCAGGGATGATAAAAGTAGAAGAAGTAAAATCTTGCAAAACATGTTCTACCTAAAAAATACTGCACAGAGAATGGTGATGAATTAATAACGTCCTGTTCTTTTAAAAATTCGTGCACTTTGAATCATCTGGTTTTATATCCAATAACAGCTTCATGAGCGTTCCCTCAATAATCTCGCGATCCAAATCCTGGGTGATAAAAACTACCTTTGAGCGGCGATCATCGGTTGGCCAATAATCAAGTTCAATAGGTGCGTGAAAAATATGCTGTACTCCATGAATAACAAATGGATACTCGCTTTCCTTGATATTAAAAATCCCCTTTATTCGTAACATTTTTGGACTCACAAGCATCATTACTAATTCGAGCCACAATTCAAATAATCGTACAGGAACAGGATTGTCGATTGAAAAACAAAATGCGTTAATACTGTCATCATGACGACTCGCGGGCGGTCTGCGAAGTGAACTGTTAGGGCCAAATACGCTTCGTTGAGTAACTGGCGTGAATTGAAAAGACGTTTGGTTAATCCATTTATCAATATCGGCTGTGCGTTGTGATGGATCACGCATACCGAAATCCAGCAGAGCCGCTGCGGATACGTCTCCGTTTGCGGCATGTATTATTCGAGCCGTTGGATTTATTGTTTGTAATCGTTTAATCAAAGACTTTTTTTCGTTAGGCGGAGCCAAATCATTTTTCGTAAGAATCAAACAATCTGCAATCGCGGCTTGGCGAACTGATTCAGAATGATGATCTAACGTATTATTTCCGCTAGCCGTATCTATAGTAGTCACTACGCCGTCCAGCCAATAATACCGTTCAATATCAGCGTGCCTTATGATGGTATGTAATATCGGCATTGGATCGGCCAAGCCAGTTGTTTCTATGATGACTCGCTTGAATAGCAGTTTGCCGTTTTTTGACATTGACGTTCGTACATCTTTCAATGTTTGTATAAGATCGCCACGAACGGTGCAACAAACACATCCATTGCTCATTTCCACAATAATGTTTTCACTGCTGTGATTAACCAGTAAGTGGTCAATACTGATTTCACCGAATTCATTGATAATGATTAGGGTATCGGCCATGTCCGCTTGCTGAACAAGGTTGTTTAGCAGTGTGGTTTTTCCACTACCTAAAAATCCTGTGAGCAACGTTACCGGGGTTCTTTTTTCAACCAGGTCATCAACATCTATCGCCATAAAAGGAAGCTCCGAGATTGCTGTTGGAAATCGATCAGCATCAACGTGAATTATAAAATTTAAAAATGTTCTGTTTTAATGATTGGATCAAAAAGAATACTGACGTTGTTTTGATTAACACCTAAATAAAAACAATTCTGTCTACCCGTATGGCATGCGGGTCCAGTCTGTTCTACCAGGCATAACAGGCAATCCCCATCGCAATCAATACGCATTTCTTTAAGCGATTGTTTATTTCCCGAAGTTTCACCTTTTCGCCACAATTGTTGTTTTGATCGCGACCAGTAACACATGAATCCCTCACGCAAAGTAATTTCAAGTGCTGCGCGATTCATCCAGGCCATCATCAAAATATTTTTTGTATCATGCTGTTGAGCAATAACAGGAATAAGTCCATCGTCATCGAAACTTAAGTGCTGTAGCACTTCATCAAGCGCAAGTATTGCGGTGGCAGGCAAGGTTTCCGCGCTAATGAAAAATTGTTTGTTACTATTCATGATTCAAGCCTGTAACTATTCAGCGATTTTTCTGCATAATAGGTGAATTACATTTACCGATACCTGCCAAGCATATATGTAAAACTGTTTGTGATTAGGATCTGTTAAAGTACAACTCCATTGCATGATTGTTGTCATCATAGATTTTTTGTTGAGAATACACTTTCACACCATTCACAAAAGTCGTATGGATGCTCGTTGCAAATCGAACACCTTCAAAGGGTGACCATCGACATTTATAATGCAATGAATTTTTCTCTACGAGTGTTGGGTTATTCATATCAACCAATACAAGATCGGCATAAAATCCTTCCCTAATAAAACCGCGGCGATCAATGCTGTAGCGTAACGCCGGGTTGTGAGATGTTTTTTCAACAATTTTTTCCAGCGTAAAAATTCCTTGTTTGACCTTATCCAATAAACTTATTAACGCATGTTGAACAAGGGGAAGCCCTGATAGCGCATTAAAATAGGTTTTGTATTTTTCACTGAGTGTGTGTGGAGCGTGGTCAGTTGCAATGATATCGATAACATCATTGTTAATGGCGTCAATCAGTGACAGTTGATCGCTGCGATGTTTTATGGCGGGATTGCACTTAATCAGCGTGCTGAGTGCGTTGTAATCTTCGGAGTTGAACCATAAAAAATGTGCACAGGCTTCTGCTGTGATTTTTTTTGAGCCAATGTCTCCCGCAGCAAATAATACCAATTCTTTTGCGGTGGAAATATGCAGTACATGCAAATCACTGTGAAATTTTTTGGCAAGTTCGACGGCGTAGGCGCTTGATGTAAAGCAGGCTTTTTCACTGCGAATGATAGGGTGGTATTCAATCGGTATATTTTCACCGAAGGAGCGGCGGTATAGATTTTCGTTGGCGCAAATAATCGCTGAATCTTCACAATGTGTGGCGATGAGGGTGGGGGCATGCTGGAAAATATTTTCCAGTGCGCGCGGGTCATCAACCAACAAATTTCCGGTTGAGGCACCCATAAATACTTTAACGCCGCACACTCTGTTTTTGTCGAGGCTTTTGATGTCTTCAAGGTTATGGTTGGTTGCACCGAGATAAAAAGAATAATTGGCGCGGGATTTTTGCGCAGCAAGTGCGAATTTCTTTTCCAATTCTGCCATATTGGTGGTGGCAGGATTTACGTTAGGCATTTCCATATAGCTGGTGATACCGCCTGCGATAGCGGCACGTGATTCCGTTGCTATATCGCCTTTGTGGGTGAGTCCGGGCTCACGAAAATGAACCTGATCATCAATCATACCGGGCAATAGAAATAAACCTGTAGCATCAATAATGTCATCAGCACTCAGGTGAGCTAAATCCGATGCAATTTTCTCAATAAAACCATCGCGGATAAAAATATCGCGCTCGCTGATGGTACCTTCATTGACAATTTGTGCATTAAGGATGAGTACAGATGCCATATTTTTCTCACTCACAATGCCAGCGCCATGTGCGACATGTATCCCCCTGGTAAACCCTTCGTCGTGGTAGCAATGGCATCATGTGCATGCAGGCTTTCCTGGTGATCGACTTGCAGCCAATAATCTTGCGCGACATCCAATTTTTCCAATGTTGCTTTTAGGCGGCGCGCCGCATCTTCACAGAATTGCTGATGTTGGCCGTTAAGGTGAGCAAATTCCTGTTCGTCTTCACGTTTTACGGCAGTTTGTACCGGTGTTTTTAATGTGGATTCACACGCGCTGATAACATCGATAATAGGTAAACCGTGCAAACTATCTTTTAACCTTATCCAAACGTCTGCATAACTACGTTGGCTGTGGGGAATGGCTGCACTTCCATTGTCCAATATCCATTCATTAACGGTATCTTTATTGATGGTCGTCACGTCCGCAAAATCACGTGAAAAAGCCTGCTGCAATAGCTGGCGGGATAATGCAGCGGAACAGGGACAACTACTTGAGTAGGCTATCTTCACCGCTAGCTCAAGTTTAAAACCATCTTGTGTGTAGGTTGCTTTAATGATTAAGGGATACGATTTCCAACCGCTATTATTACTTTTTAGGGCGTCTCGCTTGATTAATGCATTACCCGAAATAGTAAGCTGCGCTGAGTTACTGATACCGGCATGAGTTGCTAATAAATTGCATAACAGCGTGCATATACTCGCCGGTGAGACACTTGAATGATTTGCAAATTCCTCCAATAGTAAATACAAGCGTGACATATGAATGCCTTTTACCTGTGGATCAATAATATTGACGCACACCTGGGCTTTTGCATTATCAGAGAACAAATATCCTGAACTATCTTCAATCATGACGGGTAGGGCTATGCCTTTCATGCCCACCCAATCGAGCGTCGATAGGAGGTCTGCATTTTGGTCCAGTGTGACATCAGGCAAGGTGGCCAGGGTATGCGCGTATGAGTTCATATCAAGGTAATTAATGGATTGACATAATGGGTATACAAAGGATTTTTCGGGTTGTAAGCGTGCAAGTTGTGCCAGGCTATTTAATAAATTAATGATATGTTATAACATAACTTTAAAGAGGGGAAGGAAATTGTGTATAGCTTTACAGTAGGACTGCATTAGTTATCACGGCTATGTAGGGCAACCGGTGCATCAGCGAAACATGCTCGAGTGAGGAAAATATGGTTGATACCAAGGTAATAACAAAAGCGCAGCTACTCAAAATGCCTGCAAAAGATTACATGAATGCAGCCCAACTGGCTTTTTTCAAACAGCTGTTGCACGACCTTAAGCGGCAAACATCAGAGCATATTGAAACCATTAAACAAGAAATCGCCGAAAACAGACTGACCGATGCAGACGCATTGGATAGGGCGCACGCGGAAGAAGACAATCGTCAAAATATGCGAATTGCTGAGCGCGAATATTTTTTAATGCGAAAAATAGACAAGGCGCTAGAACGTATTGAAGACGGCAGTTATGGCTACTGTGAAAAATCAGGCATGGAAATTGGGCTTTTGCGTTTGTTGGCACGGCCAACAACTGAATTAAGCACAGAAGAAAAGCAACGTCAGGAATTGATCGAGCGAAATTATTTAAAAGCGCGTAATTAACAAAGGTAACAACGGTAAATCTAATGGAAAACAATTCTCTAAGAAGCTCACATGATAACGATGTTCATTGGGCAATATCGCACGGCGTGGACGTGCTGCCTCACATTTATGATGACAACATCTCTATCGCCATCTGGCAGCGTGCCTTATCTGAGGAGGTGACGTGTTACGTCGATACCTTGCTTCAAGGCACGACAAAAATCGCGCTTAAATTATCAGGCACTCCAACCATTTTTGATAAAGCATTAAAAACTATTTTTCCTGATATTCATGTCAATCAAACTGTATTGAGCAGTGCACAATTAATTGACGACATCTTGTTAGTTATTGATATGTTCTCGTGCTTATTTGATACAGCCAATGTCGGTTTACGCATCAACACACTTGAGCAATCCATGTGCCCACGATTTCATGTTGACCATGTTCCGGTAAGGCTTATTACAACGTACGGAGGAGCTGGAACTGAATGGTTACCTGACGCTTACGCTGACCGCACTAAATTAGGTCCACACATAAAACGGACGAACAATAGTGAGTGTGATGTGATGATTCAGGAGAATAAAATTCAACAGCTAAACGCAGGTGATGTTGCCTTGATGAAGGGCGAAAAATGGGACGGTAATGAAGGGCGAGGATTGATACATCGATCTCCACATTCTGCTTCAACATCTACAAAAACGAATGTTAGACGATTATTAATTACCTGCGATCTTGTGAATTAAAAATACTAAACATTCAATGGGCAGAACATGATTAGAAAAAATCCGCGTGGCGATTTACCGCGAGTGCATGAAAACGCTTTTATTGATCCAACCGCTATTTTGTGTGGCATGATCGTTGTTCATGAGAATGTATTTGTAGGTCCTTATGCTGTAATTCGTGCCGATGAAGTCAATGAATCCGGTGAGATGGAACCGATTATTATTGGGGCGCATTCCAACATCCAGGACGGTGTTGTGATTCATTCCAAGTCGGGCGCAGCCGTTACTATTGGTGAACGAACTTCTATTGCCCACCGTGCGATTGTTCACGGACCTTGTCACGTCGGCAATGATGTTTTTATCGGTTTTAACAGCGTTTTATTCAATTGTGTGGTCGGTGATGGCGCAGTAGTACGACACAATGCGGTGGTCGATGGTGCACATTTGCCAGCTGGGTTTTATGTTCCTTCCACCGAGCGTATCAGCGCAAAAACAGATTTAGCGTCCATGACAAAAGTATCGGCGTCTGCTTCGGCTTTTTCAGAAGATGTTGCACGCACTAACAACAACCTTGTTCAAGGTTATAAACGAATCCAGAATGAAATATGACTATGCAAACGTTACTGGCTCCTGAAACAATTTCCGTGTTACTTCCCGATGGAAGCTCGCGTCAATTCCCAAAAGGCATTACCGCCATTGATATTGCAAAGGCTATAGGTGAAGGGCTTGCCAAAGCAACTGTGGCAGCAAAGGTCAACGATAATCTGGTCGATGCTTCAGATGTTATTAATAAAGACGCTCGTGTAGAAATTATTACCTCAGCAAGTGATGAAGGGCTCTCCATCATCCGGCATTCAACAGCCCATCTTGTCGGTCATGCGGTAAAGCAACTGTATCCAACGGCAAAAATGGTGATAGGCCCTGTCATTGACGACGGATTTTATTACGATATTGCTTATGAGCGTTCCTTTACGCAAGAAGATTTACAGGCGATTGAGCTGCGCATGCATGAATTAATTGCGCAACATTATGAGGTGATAAAAAAAATAACACCGCGTAATCATGTCATCGATATTTTTAAGGCGCGCCAGGAGGATTATAAACTTCGCCTGGTTGAGGACATGGCCGATGTTACGACGATGGGCCTTTACTACCACCAGGAATATATCGATATGTGTCGCGGGCCGCATGTCCCTAACACACGATTTCTGACATTTTTCAAGCTTACTAAGATCTCTGGTGCCTATTGGCGCGGTGATGTGAGAAACGAGCAATTGCAGCGAATTTATGGAACGGCATGGGCCACTAAAAAACAATTAGATGCTTACCTATTGCAATTGCAGGAAGCTGAAAAGCGCGACCATCGAAAACTGGGTAAAGAATTAAATCTTTTTCATTTCCAGGATGATGCACCGGGCGCCGTATTCTGGCATCCACATGGCTGGACTATTTTTCAACAATTAATTCAATACATGCGGCTTCGTCAACAAGCTTCTGGTTATGTTGAAGTGAATACGCCTGATGTTATGGATCGAAGCTTATGGGAAATTTCCGGGCATTGGCAAAATTATCGGCAAAATATGTTCACCACCACTACGGAAGACGAGCGTATTTTTGCCTTGAAGCCAATGAATTGTCCCGGTGGTGTTTCACTCTTTAAACATGGATTAAAAAGTTATCGCGATCTACCAGTTCGTATGGCGGAGTTTGGAAAAGTACATCGCTATGAACCGTCTGGCTCCTTGCATGGACTTATGCGTGTGCGTCATTTTACGCAAGATGACGCACATATTTTTTGTACACCGGACACAATGCAACAGGAATGCAGTCTGGTGATTGCTTTAGTACTGGATATTTACAAGCAATTTGGTTTTACAGAGGTAGCTATTAAATTATCGACGCGCCCAGCCAATCGCATGGGTGATGACGCTACTTGGGATCACCTTGAACAATCGCTTATTGATGCGTTGGATTCCATGGCGTTGGAATATCAAATTAATCCGCGAGAAGGGGCTTTTTACGGACCTAAACTGGAGTTTGTATTGCGCGATGCGATTGGTCGTGATTGGCAATGCGGAACCTTGCAGGTCGACATGAATTTGCCTGAGCGATTTGATATTAGTTACATCAATGAAGCAGGGCAACGTCAGCGCCCCGTCATGCTGCATCGTGCGTTGTTTGGTTCGCTTGAACGATTTATTGGTATTTTACTGGAACATTATTCCGGCACGCTGCCATGTTGGTTGGCACCCGTGCAAGCGGTCGTTATGTCAATCACTGAACAACATGCGAGTTATGCTACACAAGTGGGTCAACAGTTAATTCGATCAGGAATCCGCGCTGAGATTGATACACGCAATGAAAAAATCGGCTATAAAATTCGTGAGCATTCTATGGCACGAACGCCATACTTACTTATCGTTGGCAACGAAGAAATGATAAATAAAACAGTCACTTTACGTAGTCAAACGGGTGAGAATCTCGGGACGTCTTCCTTAACAGATACTTTGCTTTTATTGAAAAAAATGGCGGCCTCGCCTTTGTATTTATGCCCGCTGCAACAAATCTAAATTACACAGCCACGTGCTAAATAAAAAGTGGCTAGCTGATTCTAGCCACTTGAGCTATTCACTATATTTATTAATTCAATTTGCTTGCATGTTGGCAGCTGGAACAAGTCCCACTGATTTCCACATTGTGATTGATAACACTAAACCCGGCAGCGGCAGCGCAATCAGACATGCTCTTATTAAGTCGGGCGTTATCAATTTCCACAGTGTCATTGCAGTTATTACAAATTAAAAAGTGACTTTGGTGTTTCTTCTCAGGAGAGGGGCAACCAATGAAAGCGTTAAGGCTGTTAATGCGATGAATAAATCCTTCTTCCAATAAAAAGTCTAATGCGCGATACACAGTGGGTGGTGCCACGCGTCGAGTTGATATCTTTGCCAGCATGTCCATCAGTGTGTAGGCACCGAGCGGTTTATGATTTTGCCATATCAATTCCAATACTTGCTCGCGTAAATCTGTCAGGCGAACACCACGTTCTTCACATAACTTGCGCGCGGTGTTAATAGCATCGCGTATACATTCCTTATGATCATGGTCGCACGCTTTAGGTTTAACGAGTGTGTACATAGGAAACTCCAGAACAGTCTATCGTTATAATATAACACAGTGCATTGAAGGATGCACTGTGATGCTAATCGGTTGAGTATTTTTCAATAGTGTCTGCATCCACGCTGTAGGACGATATACCAAGCACGGTCTCGTCTGTTTCTGTTGTTTCGATATGCAGTTTTCCTGTTAGCCAGAAAGGATCAAATATATCGTTCACTGTAAATCCTTGTGGTGATCTTACATAGATAAGCTGATTGGGTGAGGGTGGAGGCACATGGGTGCATGCGCCGAAGTAGGGCGCGAAAAAAAACGCGGTAAGTTTATGATTGTCATCAAACTCAAGCGGCACGATGTAACCCGCAATTCTGATTTTCTTATTAACAAAGTCCCGCCGAACACCGGTTGAAATCAACACATCTTTTAACGTCATTTTTTTGGTGTTATCAACGTTGTTCGGTGTGTTTTGCATAATAAAACCGAAATTTTTTCCGATGATGTTGGCCTGAATTCTTTTCGCACTTTTATCTTTGTCCAGTTCAGCTTGGCTCAAGCGGCTATGATCAACAAGTGGTGCTGGCTGTATTAGCGTAACAGCATCTTTTGGCAGCAAATCAATCCATTCAATGGTTTTTGGGCGAACATTTTTGTTTCGTTCAGTTGTGTTGACGGGATTGGGTTTTTGTTGTTGAACAATAAATAATACCAACAAGAGCAGTGATAAAAATAATAGAAATTTTTTCACACTGTACTCCCGGTTGACAATAATCACATGATGAACAAAAAATGGTGTTACTGTGTGCGCGAAAGTGCATCAACCAATGTGTTTGTATTGTGTTGCATCAAATGCAAGTAGGTATCAGCGGGTTGATTTTTCTCGGAAAGCGCGTCGGAATATAAAGTCCCACCGATTTTTGTGCCGGTTTCATTTTTAATTTGCTCTATCAGACGTGTATCCGTAATATTTTCAATAAAAATAGCGGGGATTTTCTCGTTGCGAATCTGGCGAATAAGTTGTGCGACATTAATAGCTGAGGCTTCGGCATTTGTGCTCAATCCTTGCGGAGATCGGAAATTTATTCCATACGCCGCTTCATAATATTTAAAGGCATCGTGAGAGGTAATGACTTTTCGCTGATTAGGAGGCAAGTTCGCGATGAGAGCAATAATTTCAGCGTTAGTAGCATCCAGCTTTTCGAGATAATGTTTTAAATTTGAGTTATAAATAGCTTGATTTACATTATCAACTGCTGACAAGGTTTGTGCGACATTTTGAGCGTATAAACGGACATTTTTAATATTTTGCCAGGCATGCGGATCTACACCGAAATTGCTTTCTGTGATGGGTGTAATGCCTTTAGTTACCACAACCCATTTTCCAGAAAAATGTGATGTCTCGATCAAACGATCCATCCAGCCTTCAAATCCCAAGCCATTTGAAAATAAAACCTGTGCACTCGCCACTCGCTGTACATCAGCAGGTGTGGGTTGATAGACATGTGCATCGCTGTTAGGTCCTATCAACACCCGTAGCTCAATACGATCCCCACCAATATTTTGGACAATATCGCCAAGAATACTAAAAGTGGCGACCACTTTTATTTTTTTCTGTTCATCGGCGAATGAAAAATGTGAATACAATGTAGTTAAGCTGCTGAAGATAAAAAAATAAAAAATTTTTCTCATAAAAAGATCATCGTTACATCATGGTTGATTAGATGTTTTATACAAATGTGCATGGCGATATCTAAATTTTCCGTTGCGTAATAGTCCGTTTTTTCCCAACACTAGCGATACCATGTAGAGAGAACCCGCTGTGAGGATGATGGCTGGGCCGCTAGATACATCGATATAAAATGATATCACCAGGCCCACCACACTGCTGCTGATAGAAAATAGTACAGCGCAAGTAATAATGGTCGATAAATTTTTTGACCAGAAAAAGGCGGAGGCAGAAGGAAGGATCATGATGCCAACCACCATCAGGGTTCCCAGTGCTTGGAATCCACCGACTAGATTAAGTACAACAAGTGGCATAAAAAGATAGTGTGCAAACGCACCAGATTTTTTTGAAACACTTTGTAAAAAAATTGGGTCAATCGATTCCAATACCAGGACTCGGTAGATAATCGATAAAATAAGTAAAGAAAGGGTAGCGATAGAAAGTATTAACACTAAAGCATCATTGTTAAGTGCAAGAACGCTACCAAATAACACATGTAATAAATCAATGCTGCCGCCGCGCTTTGATATAATCAGCACACCCAGTGCCAATGACATCAGATAAAAAGCAGCCAGGCTCGCATCATTTTTTACATGTGTGTTGCGCGAGATAAATCCTGATAGCACCACCACAATTAATCCGGCGCAAAGTCCGCCCAGAGTCATGGCGACGAGCGATAAACCTGAAATTAAATAACCAATCGCAGCGCCCGGTAAAATGGCGTGGGACATGGCCTCGCCAAACAGGCTCATGCGCCGCAGGATCATAAACACGCCGATAGGTGTCGCACTCACCGATAGCGCGAGGCAACCCACCAGCGCGCGGCGCATAAAAGAAAACTCCAAAAAAGGTTGCGTGGCCATATCGACTATCGTCATCTCGTTACGGCCTCGCTGACGAATGAGTTGCTCTCAAGTTCTGTAATAAAACAATCACATTTATTGCACGCATGCTGAAGATTTTTTTCAGTCAGTACTGTCTTGGTGTCGCCCCAGGCAATAACGTCATGCGCGATGATCAATGTTTTTGGAAAATGTTTTTTCACATAGTCCAGATCGTGCAAAACGACTATGACAGTGCGTTCTTCTGATTGCCATTTTTTAATGGTGGAAGTGAGATCACTCACTGTTTTTTGGTCAATCGCATTGAAAGGTTCATCCAGCAAAATAACGGATGCGTCCTGCAATATTAAGCGGGCAAACATCGCACGCTGAAATTGTCCGCCAGATAAAGTATCAATTGGATGCTGCGCGAATTTTTCCAGGCCAACTTCACGCAGCGCCGCATGAACCTGCTCACGCATCTGCGCCGTTAAGGTTTTAAATGCGCCCATAGACGTCCATAAACCCATAGAGACTAACTGGAATGTGGTGATGGGGAAGTGCCGGTCTATGTCCGCCTGTTGGCCCAGGTAAGCCATACGCTGTGGTAGAGCAATGCGTTTGGCTTCAGACGGCGCAAGCAATCCGGCAATGATTTTCACCAGCGTCGATTTGCCCGCACCGTTCGGGCCGACAATAGCCATTAGTGTGCCTGCGGGAATGTCGAGGTCCATATCCTTGAGAGTAGGTGTCGCTTGATTGGGGTAGTAAAAGCGCAGTTGCCGGATGCTAATCACGGTTAATGCATCCATAACAACATTGACCATAAGCCTGCACAAATAAGGGCTGCCAGGCAAAGGCGTTGTCCAACGCTTAATAGCAACATGCTGTCTCCAATGAGGTTAACGCAAAAAAATAGTAAAAACTGAATAGCCATCTTTTCAATATATAAGTTATGTTATAACATAATAAAATAATTTGATAAATGCCTGCATTTGATCCCTCGAATGTTGGCTTAACCGTCGAGGCGATTAGCATGCAACAACTTCCTGTCACTGTGCTCTCAGGTTTTTTAGGAGCCGGAAAAACCACTTTACTCAGTCATATCCTTAATAATCGCGAACAGTTGCGGGTCGCTGTTATTGTTAACGATATGAGTGAAGTCAACATTGATGCTGATATGGTTCGCCATGATGTTGAACTCAACCGTGCTGAAGAAAAGCTGGTTGAAATGAGTAATGGCTGTATCTGCTGCACACTACGTGAGGACCTTCTCGTTGAAATCAATCGGTTGGCTCATGAAGGGCGATTTGATTATCTGGTTATCGAGTCCACCGGTATATCGGAGCCTTTGCCGATTGCAGAAACCTTTACCTTTGAAGATGAAGATGGCAAAAGTCTTTCACAAATTGCCCGACTGGATACTATGGTTACCGTCGTCGATGGCGCTAATTTCCTGAATGATTATTACGACGCTTTTTCATTGCAGGAAACAGGCGAGTCACTGGGCGAGGGCGATGAACGGAATGTTGCCGATTTATTGATTGATCAAATCGAATTTTGCGATGTCTTACTGATCAGCAAAACAGATTTGATCAGCGATGAAAAGCTCAGCGAATTAAAGGCTGTGCTGCGTCAACTCAATGCCACCGCCGATATTATTCCCATGGCGAAAGGCAAGATACCGCTCGATAAAGTGTTGAATACAAAAAAATTCAATTTTGAAAAAGCACAGCAAGCACCAGGCTGGTTAAGAGAATTGCGTGGGCAGCATACGCCGGAAACAGAAGAGTATGGCATCAGCAGTTTTGTGTACCGCGCGCGTCGTCCGTTCCACCCCAAAAAGATTTACGATTTTTTTGCGAACCCTGAAATGAATGGAAAATTATTGCGCTCAAAAGGCTTTTTTTGGCTCGCCAGTCGCCCGCAATTTGCCGGGCAATGGAGTCAGGCCGGCGGGGTCGCGCAGCATGGAGCGGCAGGTATGTTTTGGAAAGCGATTCCCAAAGATCATTGGCCGGACGATCAGGAACAGTTGAATTACATCATGGAGAAATGGGTAGAACCGTTTGGCGATATGCGCCAGGAGCTGGTTTTTATAGGACGTGGAATGCAACAGGAAAATTTTGTTGCCCAGTTGGACGCATGTCTTCTAACAGATGACGAAATGTCAGCGGGGCAAGCCTATTGGAAAGCATTGCCAGACCCATTCCCAAGCTGGACGAAAGAGGAGGCTTAATTATGAAATCATCAACCTGTATGGAACTGGCTTATGTGCTTGTTGGAGTTGTCTTTATAACGTCCTGTAGCAAACAGGTGCCAGCCTTCAACCCGTCCAATGAAAATACAAGCGCGCTTGTGATTGTAAAATCGGCTGAACCTGAAGTCGAAACTGAAGCAGAAAATAGTTCGTCGGAAAATAGTGTCTCTGAAAATAGTTCCCATGAAAAAATCGAACATCGACAATTAGGTGCTCATGTGCACGGTGCGGCGTCCATGAATGTGACGTTGGAGCATGATCAATTAACTACTGCAATGAGTATTCCTGGAATGGATGCAGTAGGTTTTGAACACGCTGCCACTTCCGTTGAAGAAGAAACCACATTGAACAGCGCATTAAGTTATTTACAACAACCAAATGCAATCTTTGTAATACCAGATGATGCAAAATGCCAATTACTGAAAGGTGAAGTAGTAACAGCTTTGCTAAATAAAGAGGCCACTGAAAATTCACATGCAGACGTTGATATAAGTTATCAATGGCAGTGCAAAAATGCTCCGGCTTTAAAAAATATCGATGTTAAATTGTTTGCGAAGTTTACACATTTACAAAAAATTAAAGCCAGTTGGATTGCAGACGAAAAACAAGGCGCCACCGATCTTTCGCCAGCAGAGACACTGTTAATATTAAAATAGCTTTATTCATCTTTATAAACGACGACGTTCTCACTGTCGAGACTATAAGAAGACATACCAATGTCCTTTTCGACTGTCTCTACATGCAGTACGCCGGTGACTGAATAGGGTGTATAGATGTCGTGAATGTGTAAACTTTTTGGTGAGCGTACATAAATAATTTGGTTGGGTGGTGGCGGTGGAACGTGAATACATGCACCGAAATAAGGGACCAGAAAGAACGTTTTTATAAGCTGGTTATTGTCATATTCTAATGGAACTATGTAACCGCCAATTTTTATTTTGATATTGTTAAACTCAGGCCGAACTCTGGTGGAAACCAGTGCATCTTTCCAGGTGCGTTTTTGTGGTTTTTCGTTGGCCTGTCTATTGGCTGCTTCAATAGCGGCAGTAACTGACGCCTCAAATTGACTTGGATCATCTGGATTAAAACTATTTTGCCGGGCGCTAGCTTGGTTAGGTGAACGCAATGAATTTCGTTTAATGGGCTTGTCATTGGCTAACTCTTTTTTGCTCAAGCTATTGTGATCAATTGGCTTCATGGATTCGAGTAATTGTAAATCCTCAGCAGGCATAAGATCAGTCCATTCAACAACACGCGGTGCGATGGATTTATTGCTAATTAATGCAGGCGCGTTTTCTTTGGCGCATGCAGGCAATATTCCTGTTGATACAAAAATGGTTAAATAGATGAGAATATTATTTTTCATATAAACAGTGACTCATTAATTTGGTAATTAGCGATTGCTCATTATGGAACAGATTAAAAATAATTTACCAGCCATTTTTTTACGTGATGTAAAATTTAGCTGGAATAAGTCAGATATGCCTTTATTAGCCATTAATGATCTTCATGTTGTTAATGGGGAACATATTTTTCTTTACGGGCCATCGGGCTCTGGTAAGAGTACGCTGCTAAATATTTTGTCGGGTATTAACGTGCCGCAATATGGTACTGTTGAAATCTTCGGGCAGTCTTTGACAACCTTATCACCGCGTAAACGAGATCAATTTCGCGCACAACACATGGGAATTATTTTTCAACAATTTAATTTAATTCCGTATTTAAGCGTGTTGGATAATTTACTGTTGCGTGCGCATTTTTCAGCGCTATCCAAACAGGATGCAAAACAAAAAGCGCATGAGCTTATTGTCGCATTGGGGCTCATTAACTTTTCACACAAGAAGGCACAACATCTCAGTGTAGGACAGCAGCAACGTGTTGCCGTAGCGAGAGCATTGATTAATTCCCCCAAAATTATTATTGCCGACGAACCTACGTCAGCATTGGATAGTGATAATCGCGACGTGTTTATTGAATTATTATTTAAAAATGCAGAAGTTTGTGGTTCCACGATTATTTTTGTTAGCCACGATAAATCCTTATCTCATTTCTTTACCCGTTCAGTGGATATAACGTCTTTCTCGATGCGAAATAGAAGCAAGGAGTCCGCAATATGTTGATCAAATTAGCGCGTTTAAGTGTGTGGAATAGGCGTGCAACAGCGGTACTTACGCTATTGGCGCTGAGCATCAGCATCGCATTGGTGTTGGGTATCGACCATTTGCGCAACCAGGCAAAAGAAAGTTTTGGTAAAACTTTATCGGGTACTGACCTTATTGTGGGTGCGCGTTCCGGTTCAATTAATTTGTTACTTTACTCAGTGTTTCGCATCGGAAATGCAACCAACAATATTACCTGGCAAACCTATCAGGAACTCGCACGACATTCCGCCGTAGATTGGATAATCCCAATTTCGTTAGGTGATTCCCATCGTGGCTATCGAGTGCTTGGCACCAATGAAGTTTATTTTGCACATTATCAATTTGGCCAGCACCAGCCTTTGGTATTTGCAGAGGGTAAGCAATTTGAAGGCGTTTACGATGCAGTGTTAGGCGCGGAAGTTGCGCAAAAACTGGGTTATAAATTGGGAGATAAAATTATCGTTGCCCATGGCAGCGGTGAAGTGACTTTATCAAAACACACTGATAAACCCTTTACCGTGGTGGGAATTTTGCAGCCAACCGGAACACCGGTTGATCGCACAGTTCACATTAGCCTTGCTGCAATTGAAGCCATTCATTTGGATTGGCAGGGTGGGGTACAAACGTCGGGGCATAAAATTTCCGCCGAAGAAGCTCTTACATTTGATTTAACGCCAACAGCAATTACTGCCATGTTGGTTGGGCTAAAATCACGCACGCAAACGTTCTCAGTGCAGCGTCAAATCAATGAATATTCAGAAGAGCCCTTGCTCGCCATTCTACCTGGCGTTGCTTTAACGGAGCTGTGGTCAATGCTCGCGATGGTGGAAAATTTATTGGCAGTGATTTCTCTTTTTGTGTTAATCGCAGCACTCATGGGAATGACAACAAGCTTGTTATCCGCCATGAATGAACGTCAGCGCGAAATCGCTATTTTGCGTTCGTTAGGCGCAAGTGCCGGTTATTTATTTTTGTTAGTGGAAATTGAAGTTCTTATTATTACGGTTTTAGCCTTGTTATTGGGCGCGGGTATTTTATCAATAGGGTTGGTATTCGGCCAACATTATCTTGCACAACAATTTGGATTATTTGTCAGCGCAAATCCGATTCAAGCCTACACACCTCTTGCGGCTGGCGGTGTTATTTTTTTGTCGCTACTACTTGGATTTTTTCCTTCATTTATTGCTTATCGCCGTGCGTTGAACGAAGGACTTAGCCAGCGGCTCTAGATATAAATATGTTCGTAATAAAATTGTTTCCAATCATTGGGCTGGAATGAATATGGAAAGCACGCAATGCAGTCATGTACATTCACATGGCGATATAAAATCTCAACAGGATGTGGACAGCGCAATTGCTCGGATACGTGAAATTTGCATTTCACGTGGCGCGCGATTAACTGATCTGCGCCTGCAAGTGCTAAAACTTGTCTGGAGACATAAAAAACCGTTAGGTGCGTATGCACTCATTGATTTATTAGCTAACGAATCTACCCGACACATTGCACCTCCCACAGTTTACCGCGCATTGGAATTTTTATTGGAACAAGGATTTATACATCGGATTAAAAGCTTGAGCGCATTTGTAGGTTGCTCATCGTCACCGCACGAACAGCAAAGCCATTTTCTTGTCTGTCGGTCATGTGGAGAAGTGATTGAACTACATCAACCGCTTATTTCGCAAAAGATATTTGCTGCCGCGCTGGAAGCGTCCTTTGTTGTTGAGGCTCAATCTCTTGAGGTCATGGGTGTTTGTAAAAACTGCGCTATGTAAATATTAATAAAATTGGTGAATCCTGATGTGTCGAGTGAATCTCATCCCGCTTACACCGGGGAACACCGAAAAGTAACGAATGACGGTAGAGTTGCTATGTTTAATAAGCGGTTTAACGGGCGATCACTGAGAAAGTCGTAATATATCGCTAACGATGCCTGAGTCTGTTCTGGACAATCGATAAGCAGTGTGATTCATAGAGATAATGTACAAAGAAGTATCTCAATAACTGTAAAGACTTCATGGCATGAGTTGTCCCTCTAAAGCTTATGCACAAACTTCTTCACTATCTCGATGAATGCCTTCAAATGAATATCTTCAATATCTAGTGAGCGCATGCCAACATGAATGTGCTTATGAATTCCGTTCTGTCCCAAGCGCACAGCTTTAATTGGAAAGGTTTGTTGGTATTCTTTAACTAGCCATAGCGGTAGCGTAGCTACACCCCGGTTAGCCTCTACCATCTGCAACATCATTTCAGTGGCTTCAAGTGCTTTGTGTTTTTTCGGCAAGCAATTAGCAGGCAGCAAAAATTGCTGATAAATATCCAATCGTTCAATCGAAACAGGATAGGTATAAAGCGTTTGATCGATGATCTGTTCCGGGCCTATCCACTCTTGGGTTGCGAATGGATGTTGCTCGTTGACGACCAATACTTGTTCGTAGGGAAAAACCGGTTTGAACACAATGCCTTCTTTCAATACCGGGTCTGGTGTTACCAATAAATCGATTTCGTAATTAAACAATGCAGCCAAACCGCCAAATTGGAATTTTTGAGTAACATCGACATCTACATCTGGCCATTGGTGTAAAAATGGATTCACTACACGCAAAAGCCACTGGTAACATGGATGGCATTCCATACCGATGTTTAACGAACCTTTCTCACCTTTTGCGTATTGATCAAGCACTTCATCAATCCGCTCCAATTGCGGCAGCACGCGCTTGGCTTCACGTAATAAATATTTACCAGCCTGGGTGAGTTTTAGATTTCGCCCGTCTTTCTGCCAAATAAGTGTGCCGATGAGTTCTTCCAGGCGATTGATTTTGTGGCTTAGCGCTGATTGTGTGAGATGCAAGGATTTGGCCGCTGCCGTTAGCGAACCTTGGTCATCTATTTGGCGCAGAATACGTAAATGGCTACGATCAATCATCGTCAAAATTCCATGAGTAAAAACTAATATTGAAATTCATTTAATCACTATTTTTATGAATTTTTTTTCGTATATTCAATGCGTATAGAGCAGCGTCATACTACGTTGATTTCGACAAGTCTTTAGCATCAGCGTCAAACCAATTCTGCCAGGAACTTGTACCACGCACTTCAATCGGAACAGCAGTAATTAAATTTTCCTTTAAAACATGGGTTTGTTTTACGGCTTCTGCCAGCCGAACTTTGACTGAATGGATGCATTCCCGATCACCAAACTCACATCTATCTAAATGGGTTCCACCGCATGGCCCGTTAGCCAAACCTTTAGGGCAGGTTTCCGGGCATACATAAAGTGTATCTGCTAGTCGACACTGCCCACAGCTGTCACAGTCAACGGCAATATGCTTAGTTAAAAGCTCCGCTTTCAAGAGGAATTTACCGACTAAGGGAGTCTTCCATAACCGCGACTTAAACACAGTTCTGCCAATTGCTTTAGACACTTTTGATTGAAAAAAAGCGTCATGAATAAAATTCAAATATTTGTATTTAAGAATATGTTTCGCTGGAAAAGATTTGGCTTTGCTATTAACGTCTGGAATAAATTCTTTTCCCGTTTGAATTTTCCATAGCATGATCCAAAGCGATATGCAGGCTTGTAAATCCAGGTTTCGATATTCCTCAATATATTTCTCTAATAGCTCTTGCTCTTCAGGTTTATGGCACGCAGACAGATGCACACCTGAAAAACCTGAATGTTTACAAATCAAAATTTGCAAAGCACAACGCCTATAAACACGATGTTCATTCCCTTCTTTTTTTTCTTGCTGAAGAACTTCCACCAAATGAGGATGAATTACAATTCCTGCCACTTTTTTCTTCAGAATAAATTGAGCACGCTCTAAGGTTAACGGCATCACGCACGCCAATATCTTTTGAGAATATTGATGCCGCTTTAAAAAATCTTGCGCTTCTTGCAAAGCTGATAAGTCATATCCCAATTGGGTAATTATATAATCTGCGCCTGCTTTAATTTTTTTATGCAGTTTTAAATACTGCGCTTCTTTTTCGGAGTCGGTATATTTGAAAGGATTAAGCGCTACGCCAATATAAAAACCACCGTGTCGCTTAGCTTCCATCACGGCATTAACTGATTCTAAATAACGCGTTCTTGGGGCCTCATTACCGTATTGATGATTGTTAAGTTTATCACCCGTCAGCAATAATAAATTTTTCTGTCCCTGTGATTTTGCCTGATGTAAAAACTGTACAAAATCCTGAATATCTCGTCCCTTGCCTGAATAGTGTATGAGTTTTTCTGCGCTCTCCGGGTAAAGTTTGGATATCTCCAAAGGTGCGGCGTCATCATCTGAGTGCACCCGATCTGCCAATGTCATGCAAGCAGGAAAACCAGCAAACTGGGCCCTTAACAGGAATTGACTCTGGTTAGCGGTTGAGTATTCAAAAAGTACGCAAAACTGGTGCTGCGAAAAGTATTTGGAAAGTAAAGACATAGACAATTTGTTCTACAAAGGATCGAAATCAACGCAGTCAATGGCGGTTACGCCTTCAACGACTCGCGTAATCTTAGCTTCTATCGGGCCTCCTTCCAGCTCAATTTGCTTAAAAATCCTGTCCATCCAGCAGCGCCTACTTATAATATCATGACATATTTTCATAAAACAGTGAAAATATGTCATTTTTATTCATGGATTGATTCGACTATCCTAACGAAACTTAAGCTTTATTGCATACATTAGGGTGCCAGACAATGAGCAACAGTTTTACTTTTACGATTAAAAGTATCCCCTTTGATGAGAATTATCGTCCCGCCGATAATACGCGCATCACAACCAATTTTGCCAATTTGGCCAGGGGTGAGAGTCGCCAGGAGAACTTACGCAATACCTTGAGGATGATTAATAACCGTTTCAATGCCTTGGCACATTGGGATAACCCCAAGGGTGATCGTTACGCTGTCGAGCTTGAAATCATTTCGATTGCGATGAGTATTGATGCTGAAAAGAGCGGTAAGCCTCTCCCTTTAATTGAAATATTGAAAACAACCGTTGTTGATCAAAAAACGAATGAACGCATTGACGGCATTGTCGGAAATAATTTTTCTTCTTACGTGCGCGATTATGACTTTAGCGTTGTATTGCTGGAGCAAAATAAAAATCAGTCCGAATTAAAAACGCCCGATAATTTTGGCGATTTGCATGGCAAGCTCTTTAAGAGCTTCGTGAATTCAGAAACTTACAAAGAGCATTTTAAGAAGCCACCTGTTATCTGCATCAGTGTTTCGAGTAGCAAAACCTATCACCGCACTGAAAATCAGCATCCTGTATTGGGCGTTGAATACTTGCAAGATGAATATTCGTTAACAGATGACTACTTCAAAAAAATGGGCTTGAAGGTTCGCTATTTCATGCCGCCAAATAGTGTTGCACCTTTGGCGTTTTATTTTGCGGGCGATTTGCTGGGTGATTACACCAATCTTGAGCTGATCAGCACCATCAGCACTATGGATACGTTCCAAAAAATTTACCGCCCTGAAATTTACAACGCGAATTCTGTCGCAGGAAAATCCTATCAACCCAGTTTGAAGCACCAGGATTATTCATTAACTCGCATTGTTTATGACAGAGAAGAACGTAGCCGGTTGGGTATCGAACAGGGGAAGTTTGCTGAAGAAAATTTCATCAAACCCTATCAAACTATTCTTGAGCAATGGTCTGCTAGTTGCGCTATTTAATTAAGCAGCGTCTATAAAACCATTTATTTAAATACGATCATTTATTGAGACAAGATTATTTACTATGAAAAAATTATTACCTACGTCAACGGCTGGCAGCTTGCCTAAACCATCCTGGCTTGCACAACCTGAGGTACTTTGGTCACCCTGGAAATTAGAGGGACAGGAATTAATTGATGGCAAACATGATGCGTTAAGTCTGTCATTGCAAGAACAACAACAAGCCGGTATTGATATTGTTGGTGATGGTGAGCAATCGCGCCAACATTTTGTTACGACATTTATTGAACACCTCGAAGGCGTTGATTTTGAAAAGCGTGAGACCGTGAGAATTCGTGATCGTTATGATGCGAGTGTGCCAACAGTCGTTGGTCCTGTTTCCCGGAAAAAACCTGTGTTTGTTGAAGACGCTAAATTTTTACGTCAGCAAACCACGCAACCTATTAAATGGGCTCTGCCAGGCCCCATGACAATGATCGATACGCTTTACGATGCGCACTATAAAAGCCGTGAAAAATTAGCCTGGGAATTTGCCAAGATTCTTAATCAGGAAGCTCGCGAATTAGAAGCTGCTGGTGTTGATATTATCCAATTTGATGAGCCTGCATTTAATGTATTTTTTGATGATGTCAATGATTGGGGAATTGCAGCGTTAGAAAAGGCCATTGAAGGCCTTAAGTGTGAAACTGCGGTACATATTTGTTATGGCTATGGCATCAAAGCCAATACTGATTGGAAAAAAACCTTGGGTTCAGAGTGGAGACAATATGAAAATGTTTTCCCTAAACTGCAAAAATCCAATATCGATATCATCTCACTGGAATGCCATAACTCTCATGTTCCTATGGAACTACTTGAGCTTCTTCGCGGTAAAAAAGTCATGGTGGGAGCCATTGATGTGGCCAGCAATACCATTGAAACACCGGAAGAAGTTGCCAACACCTTACGAAAAGCACTTCAGTTTGTCGATGCTGACAAACTCTATCCCTGCACCAACTGCGGCATGACACCTTTATCTCGCCGCGTAGCAAAAGGCAAGCTACAAGCCTTAAGTGCCGGTGCGGAGATTGTGCGAAGAGAACTCTTGGGCAAATAAGCCGATCCGTTAATGTAATGGGGTTACCTTTTCCGGTTTGATTGGGATCGGAATCCATTGTCAAACTGGTAACCCTTATTTCGATTAAGGGAAACCATCATTCCTACTCAAAACCCATTTAATGTTCCTACGTGATGAGATCGTGTGGCTGGGTTACATCTCAAGAAAAACGTTAAGGCTCAATTCAGGAGCAAGGTGATGATTGAAGCAGCAGATTTTAGAAATGCAATGTCTTTTTTAACAAGTGCAGTCAGTGTTGTTACCACAACAGGGGCATCTGGTCGTTACGGATTTACGGCATCTGCCATATGCAGTGTTACTGATACTCCTCCGGCATTATTAGTCTGTATGAATAAAGCGTCTTACTTACATACACATTTTGTAGAAAATAAAATTTTAACTGTGAATGTTTTAGGCGCAAATCACCAGTCTATTTCAAACGTATTTTCGTCCAAAATGAATTCGGAAGAACGGTTTAAGCATGGTGTTTGGACAGAATTAAAAACGGGTGCACCCGTTTTAGAAAATTCTTTAGTGAGTTTTGATTGTCATATTGAACAAGCTCAAGAAGTCGGCACGCATGATATTTTCATTTGTCGAGTTGTTGCTATCCAACAAGCTCAACAGGACCAAGGTTTGATTTATTTTAATCGCACTTATCATCAAGTAGGGCAAGCGACTGTTGTTTAAACGAAAGCTACTTAAACTCCAATTTAATTTAACATCAAATTCGTAAGTAAGTGTGTCGTGGAATTAATAATTTTTTTAGTAATAGGTACTTTAGCGGGATTTACCGCAGGGGTCTTTGGTATTGGTGGTGGAGTGATCATCGTGCCAATTTTGTATGCAGTCTTTACTCAAATGGGTTACGAACCTGGCGTTGTCATGCATATGGCCCTGGGAACGTCATTAGCAACAATCATTGTGATCTCAATTAGTTCATCACTTGCACACCATAAAAAGGGTGCAGTTATATGGTCCATATTCAGAAATCTGGCACCGGGGCTGGTAATTGGGTCTTTTTTAGGGGCAGGTATTGCAGGATTGCTTTCGGGCGCAAATTTGCAACTGATCATTGGTATTTTTGTAATCTGGGTTGCTTATACGATGATGTTTGGCGCCAGGCAAATGAGAGGTCAGCATTCAGTTTTACCATCCACTGTTAAGCAATTGTGTGCAGGTACCGGGATAGGCGTGGCCTCTGCAATATTCGGAATTGGAGGGGGAAGTTTAACAGTACCGTATCTGAATCATTACGGCGTGATAATGCAAAAAGCGGTTGGAACATCAGCCGTATGCGGTTTACCCATCGCCATTGCAGGTGCTGTAGGATTTATCTTTTTTGGTATGAAGGGGCAGGTAAACATTCCGAATACTATTGGCTTTGTACATATTTATGCTTTCTTAGGTATTAGCATAATGAGTTTCTTTACAGCAAAGTTAGGTGCTAAAGCAGCACATGCATTATCCCCAATAGTGCTTAAAAAATGCTTTGCCGTATTATTATTTATCGTAGGATGCTTTTTTCTTATCAAGGGATTACTTTGTTGACCTCGCGACTATAGGGAAATTGATGGATTGTTTTTACTGAAGCGCCAACTTCATCCTATGCGTGACCAATTCCACTCTATATTGGCGATACATTTAACGCCTGTTTGAACCAGGCAATTGTCTGCTGACGCTCGCCGTGTAAACGGACAAACCCTTGGAATCGTTGGGATCACCCAAGGCGACAATACGCTGCCGGATATAGTCTTCTGTTAAGGGAATGTTGTACACCCGAGTAGTACAGTGGCGTCAGGCTTCGTAGCTGGTTGGAGCCAGGAATCCATAGTAAAAAACCTCACTTCGCTGAGTCAAAGCCGCCTTACAAGCCCTCGCCCGACAACCTTAACTCCAAAAACAGACAATGAATCTCATTTTCCTTTTATTGTGTTATGTTATATCATAACTAAAAAAGGATAAAATGATTATTTATGAGACAGGGGCGTCCGAGAATTTCACCTGCCCCAACCCAATTTTCGTCCAGCCATCAGGCTGGTACTCGTATCGACCAGGAGGATCAATGTGATCAAGATTTCTGCTTTACTCGGTTTGTTAGCCATCACGCAAGTAGCCATAGCCAGTGATGTAACCGGCATTATTCGCGATAATCAGGGGACGCCCATCGCTGGCGCTACCGTCGAGGTGGTTGGTACTAACCTGAGCACCCGAGCTAATGATCAGGGACAATTTTCCCTTCCCAACCCTTCGGGAAAACCACAGGAGTTGCATGTTAAGGCGACCGGTTTTGCTCATAAGATTTTATTGATAGAGGGAACAGCGAACACATCGCTAACAGTCGTTCTGGATACCTCTACGCTGGAAACCGTTGATGTCATCGGCTTGCCTTGGCATGTTTCTAATATTGAATCCGCCCAACCCATCACCGTACTCAGCGATAAACAACTGCGCAGCAAGCAAAGCTCCACGCTGGGCGATACGCTCAAATATGAAGTGGGCGTTCATTCCAGTTACTACGGTCCGGTGGCCAGCAGCCCCATCATTCGTGGCCTTGAAGGTCCCCGCGTTCTGATCACCCAGAATGGGCTGGATGCCGGTGACGCTTCTCGCGTTGGCCCCGATCATGTGGTGGCAACCGAAGCCTCTACCGCCCGGCAGATAGAAATCCTGCGCGGCCCGGCCACGCTGTTTTATGGCAGCGGTGCTATCGGCGGCGTGGTGAATATTGTGGATGATCGTGTACCGCAATCCAGCGATACCCAGGGAGAGTGGCGTATTGAGCACAACTCAGTCGCCAACGACAAATTGGTGTCCGGCAGTGTTACCAGTGGCACCGACCGTGTTGCCCTTCACGCCGATGGTTTTTGGCGTGAGTCCGATGACTATAAAATTCCGGGCAGTGCCGAAGCAGGCGGTAACGATCAACACCAGCGATTAAAAAGTTCTGCCTACGATGCCCAGGGCTTCAATCTGGGCGGTAGTTATTTTCTCGATAATGGTTTTGTTGGCATTTCAGCGGGTCGTCTGGAACGCACTTACGGTATTCCGGGTCATTCCCACGGCGATGAAGATGTCGCCGTACACGCGGACATGGAACAGGATCGCGTGCAAATTATCAGCGAATTGAAACTGGATAACGATTTCATCAGCGCGGTCAATACACGTCTCGGTTATACCGACTATCAGCATCACGAAATTGAACTGGATACTATCGCCACCACTTTCGCTAACGAAAGTTACGAAGCGCGCGTGGATATTTTTCATCACCCGATAATGGATTGGCGCGGTGCGTTAACACTGCATTACAAGCACAGTGATTTTTTTGCCGTCGGTGATGAAGCCTTTACACCACCAAGCCTCACCAAAACCTGGGCCCTGGCATTAATCGAAGAACGTCACTTCGGCCCGGTGTTGGTACAACTGGGTGCTCGCGTTGAGCAAGTGGATATTTCTGCCGCGCGTTTTGTGGTGGATGTTGATCGCTATGATCACACCTTGTTGTCAAACTATGCTGTCGATCATCAATCGACACCTTTCAGCCTGTCCGCAGGTGCCGTCTGGGATTTTACGCCCGGTTATAACCTGGCGGTGTCTATCACCCATGCCGAGCGTACGCCATCCGCCTCTGAACTCTTGTCCTATGGTGCTCATATTGGATCAGGGCTTTATGAAGTGGGTGCCTTATTAGGGCTGCACCGCCACACCGATGGTAGTTTCCATTTTGAGTTACAACATCAGGACGTCAAACTGGAAACCTCCAACAATATTGATATTTCCCTGCGCAAATTTAATGGCGATTTCGGTTTTATTACCAACATTTTCTACAACGCCATTGATGATTATTACTACCTGGCCAATACCGGTTTAACCCGCTCGATTGCCCATCAACATGATGATCATTTCCACTACTTCGATATGCCGCTTTATGTATACCAGGCGCAAGACGCCAGGCTTTACGGTGTAGAGGGTGAATTCATTTGGCAAATCAACGCCCCCTTAAAACTGACCCTGATGACAGACTACATCAAAGGTGAATTACGCCATGGCGGTGACCTGCCCAGAATTCCACCCCTGCGTTTGGGAGGCCGGGTTAATTACCAAATCAATGACCTGACACTGGAAGCCAGTGCGACACATTATTTCAAGCAAAGTGATGTAGCCGCATTGGAAACCGAAACAAACGGCTACACCCTGTTGGATTTACAAGCGAGCTATGACCTCAGCCGTTGGGTTTCCGGGGCATCGATTTATCTCAAGGGCCAAAATCTGACCAACGAATACGCGCGCGTGCACTCCTCCTTCCTGAAAGATAAAGCGCCGCTGCCGGGCCGTTCGCTTGCCATTGGCATTAGCGGGCGCTTCTGATGGTTAACCCCTTTTTTATTCATTAACTGAGGAACGATGATGAAAAACGTAGTCACAAAAAAACTGGGAAAATACATTTTTCCCTTGGTATTGGTCAGTGCATTAAGTGCGTGTGGTGGCAGTGATACCAAGCTTGTTGAGCGAGAGCCAGTACCGAACCCAAACCCCGTTGATCCAACCCCGACACCGGGGAATAGCGACAGTGGTGCTCGCTTGCTGGTGACCAAACCGGGACATCATGATCACATCCTGGTATTTGATTTACATGAAAAAGAAGTCATTGCCGATTTGCACGTGGACTCGGTGGTCACCGGACTCTATACAACGACCAGTAAACGTTACGCCATCGCCGTACAAGGCGGGGATAATGGCGTAGTGAATTTCATCGATAGTGGTGCCGAGTGGGAGGATCACGGCGATCACGGCCATTTACACCTGAGCACACCCAAGGTATTGGACCTGGAATTCAGTGGTGCAAGACCTGGGCATGTCACGACTCACGCGGATAAAACCGTTATTTTCTTTGACGGTATTGAAGGCAGTGTTCCTGCTGAAATCCGTTTGCTGACGGAAGCCGGTATTGCGGAGGGTAGTGTACTAGCCACTCATCACGATAGCATTCGTCAACACGGTGCTGCTCAAGCTTGGGATGATTACCTGGTCTCAACCGTACGTTTGCCCGAGGAATCCGGCCCCACCCAGGTGTTAATCAGCGAACGTCATGGTGATCATTTCCATAGTGAGACCTTATTTGACCAACCGGAATACGCTTGTCCACATCTGCACGGCAGTGCACAAAATACCGGCTATATCGCTTTTGGTTGTGGTGATGGTGTGTTACTGGTGGAAGCGCATGGCGATCATTTCCATGCCCACAAAATCGCACACACGACACGTATCAGCTCGGTCTTTGGTGATGCAGGCAGCATCAGTTTTGTTGGCGCAGGCCGCAACAGTAACGATGATCCCGTATCACTCTTTGCCATCAATCCCGTTACCGAAACCATTACATCTATTACCTACGACAAAACACCCAGAGCTTATGCCTTTGCGGAAGGTGGCGAGTTATTCCTGGTACTGGATACCGAAGGTGGTTTAACCGCGTTTGATACCGAAACCTGGACTGTCGCAGGTGCTCGCTTGCAAGTAACCGCAGCAGCCGAAGCCAGTGGCCAAACCTTTCGTTTAACCGTTTCCGGTGACGGCGAAACCGCCTATGTTGCGGATGTTGGTACTCAGCAAATTCGTGTCGTTGATATCCATGATTGGAAACTCGAAGCCGACAAAGCGATTCCGCTGGATTTTGTACCCGGTTTGATTTTGTGGGTGGGTACCAGTGAAGAGGAAGATGGACACGATCATCACTGATATTAAACAGGCCAATGCGATCATAGTGGGCACCACTATGATCGTAAAACCTTAGTAAGAAAGGACGCCTTACTGTGTAAAAAAACAAAGCCGTGTAACCCCCAACGGGTTACACGGCTGTTGACTGGAAAGCATTCGTTATCGATTTAGCTGAACACCTGGATAGGATTTATCAGCGCTTTTTCACACCACCCTGTCTGGCTTTAAAGCGAGGGTTACTTTTACAGATAACATAAAGGTGTCCACGGCGTTTAACTACCTGGCAATCACGATGCCGTGTTTTAGCGGTTTTCAATGAGCTGAGTACTTGCATGATTACACTTTCTCCAAGGATTTAAGGCCACGTTTGCCAAAACGTTTACTGAATTGTGCAACACGCCCTTCTGCTTTCGCTTGATGCTGCTCACCGGTATAGACCGGATGGAACGTACTGGAAACAGTACCCCGAGCTTTGTACCGGGGCCTGAGTTTCATGATTTTGCAGGCGTGAAATTTAACTGGTAGTTGAGTATTAATGGATTCCTGAGTGCCATGGGATCGACTATAAAACAGTGTATTTCTAAAATTCTATATGGATCATATATGACCATTTATCTCGGATTTCATGATATAATTGGTCAAATATAGTCATTAATGATTTTTAAGAGGGCGTGATTATGTCTCTTATGCACATGCTCTACTCACCGGCAGAACTCGCTCGTGATGTAGGGAAAAATGCCAAAACATTGCGCCTCTCTAAAAACCTGTCGCGCAAAACCCTTGCTGAGCTGTCCGGTGTGTCAGAATCCTCGATAAAACGATTTGAGACCACCGGTGTAATCACACTGGAGGCAATGATTCTGCTCGCCACCGCACTGGATGAAGTGAAGCCGATCGCTGTACTTTTTAAGCCTTCCCAACCTAACTCCCATGCAGAACTGAAGAACGCCAGGCGGAAACGGGGTTCAAAATGAGTTTCCAACCCGGCTTCCCGAGATTCAAGTACACCGACACCCTGCTTGTTACCAAAGAGGGGGTGCCTGTAGGCGAGCTATACAAGGCTGAAGGCGAGGGCATCTATTTCACTTATGACAAAGGTTGGTTGGCCAGCGGGTTCAATCTGTCGCCAATTACCATGAAGTTTGATGACAAACCCCAGCTTCCGGCAGACCTCAAGGTATTCGACGGATTGCATGGCCCATTTGCAGATTCTTTGCCCGATGGGTGGGGGCTGTTGCTCATGGATCGCTTCTTCAACGCAACCTTTGGAGATGGCACGGAGCGAACCCTGACCGCACTGGATCGTTTGGCCTACATGGGGGATCGGGGTATGGGAGCTTTTGAATATCATCCCAAGGCAGAAAGGGCTGAACTCATCGGCACATTGGATATTGCCGAGCTGTTTAAAGCCTCCCAAGAGGTTCTGGAAGGAGAGACTCCCTACGTACTTACCAGGCTTCGGCTTGCGGGTGGTTCGCCCGGTGGTGCCCGCCCCAAAGCGATTGTTGCACTGTCTCCTGATGGGAAACATGCACGGTCTGCGTTTGCACCAACTCCCCCGGGATACGATCACTGGATCATTAAATTCAGGGCTGCTAAAGAACCTGTCGAAACCGGAGCCATCGAATTTGCGTACTCCCAAATGGCTCGGAATGCAGGCCTCCATGTTGCGGAAACCAACCTTCTGAATCAACTGATGCCCAATGGGCAAATGGAGCGCTTTTTCGCAACCAGGCGTTTTGATCGTCAAGGCAACCAAAAGCGGCACATGATGACAGTGGCAGCACTGATGTACGCAGATTTCAGAGCGCCAACAATGGACTATAGGGATATGCTCAAGCTGACACATGTCCTGACAAAGAACGCAGCCGAGGTTGAGAAAATGGCTAGGCTAATGATTTTTAATGCCCTATCGCATAACTATGACGATCATACAAAGAATTTTGCCTTTCTCTGCAACGAGCCTGTCCAGCCTGGTGGCGAAGCAGCTTGGGGGCTCGCCCCAGCCTATGACCTGACTTTCTCTGAGGCCAGGGGCGAACATACCACCGCGTTTAGTGGTCGCGGAAAACCCACCCGAAAACTCATCAACCAACTCTGCCAGGATTACCGATTTTTAAAGCCCAACGACTACATAGATCAAACCTTGGAAGCATTGGGTAATTGGCGCGAGGTGTTCACCCAAGCCAGCATTCCACATGCTGCCGGCACTGGCATATTCCGTGTCCTTGAGCAGTTGCACAAAAATTTTTAAGCCCTCCTGAGATTGATATCGGGGCCTGAGTTTCATGGGTTTGCGGGCGTGAAATTTAACTGGTAAATAAGAGGGCATGGCAGGGGATATGCACGTGTTTCGCCCCTATTATGGTTAAGGTTTTGGCTATTATATTCTTGGTTGCTTTAACTCATTGATATATAAAGAATATGTGTTTTTGAAATAATAACCACTATGTCGTAGATTTGTGGTATCTAACTGTCGTAAATATGCTGAGGTTTGCCATGGCGCTTAACTCACTGAAAAGTAAGGTCAAATATCGGATTAGCCGTAGTAAGGGGGCTGTGTTTATCCCTGGGGATTTCTTTGACCTGTCGGATCGTGATCAGGTGGGTCGGGTGCTGCGGCAGTTAGTGAGCGATGAGACCCTGATTAAATTTGGCCAGGGTCTGTACGCCAAGGCGAAACGTTCGTCGTTGACCGGCAAATTAATCCCCATCAAACCTTTGCCTGAACTGGCTGCGGAAGCCCTCAGCGAGAAATTGAACGTCAAAGTGGTACTTGCTAAGGATTTGGAACGGTACAACAATGGCCAGACCACCCAGGTGCCGACAGGGCGAGTGATTGCAGTGAAGGGGCGGGTATCCCGCAAAATGGCCTATGACGGCAAGTCGATAACGTACCAGTATGTCTTTTGATCCCAAGGTCGTCGATGAGATTGCCGCTGAACTGGGGATCGACCCCGCTTTTGTGGAAAGGATTGGTATTCCGTACAAGTACTGAAAGCGGTTGCCAGATATCAAAGTGAAGCCATCGAGACGCTGTTTGCTGGACTTTCGTTGTCGATACATCACCCCTGGCTCAGGAAATCAACACAGAAAAGTACGCAGTGCTTATCGCTCCGGCATAGTGAGTTGTTTCACGTCATCGACCCTATTGATCTGGATGAATCAACAGTTGCTGTAGCAAGTAACTACATCAAATTCCCCTTGGGTTATCCACAGCGGTACGATGTCCATACTTCTTTGCGTCCCAATCTTGGAATAGAGTTCAGTTTTACCCAGCCTCGTTTGGCTCCGCAACGCAAGCCAATCCAGTCGTTGATTTCCAGGTTTACAGGTGGCTCCCCAGAAACCGAGATTCTGTGTTTGTCTCCGATAGAAACTGGTGCCGATAAGCTCAGTGGGTTGACGTGGCGGGTATTGAGAAGGGATTGAAGTGATCCATCTGATAAAAATATGAGTTTTTTTCTTTAAATCGGAAGTTTAGGAGATTTACATCATGGGTACACCAAATATTACGGGTACGTGGGGGTGGCAGTGGAAAGATTGTGATTCGCGCATCTTCCACGCCTGATTTGTTTGGACAAACGGCAGCGGCGACTGATTGTTGCTTGGACTGGGAATAGAACTTTATGCTTGCCAAGCTTTTATAACAAGGCCACAATGGCGCCCGTCTTAACGATAGCGGTAAAGAAAAATTCTTTATAATCAAATAGTTATAGATTAAACTATAGTCTCGTTTCCCGCTCCAGATTTCAATAAAACCTGTAATGGTTTTCTGTTTCTTCTCTCCTAAAAATCTTCAATATCTGATCATTCCTTAAGATTGTTGTTGTGGGCTACAGCAATTCTTGTGATAAAAATTTCACGTGCGATAGCCGTGGAATTGATGATAGGTTCAATACTCAATAACAGCCCGGTTATCCAGGCTGTTATCAACCATCAGTTTTATTTTTCCTCGCCACATTGGCCGCAACAACCGTTTGTTTTATTCGGAATTGCTGCCGGAAGCGGGTGCTGGCTGGTATTTCCAAATACTCCTTTCACTACCTGCCAGGCCACTGCGAGTGCGCCGATGATAAACACTACATCGCCGAAGGTCCTGATCCAACGCAGGGTTACGAGGATATCCTGCTGCATAAATTCTTCACTACGTGCATACCATAAGCCTTCGGATACGCTGGCGTGGAATTGGATAATACCAATCGGCAACAGGCTGGTGGTGATCATTAACACCAGGCCGATATTGAGCCACCAGAAACCGGTTTTCATTAAACGCTCATCGAATACCAGGTTGGGGCGGATATAACGCAACACTAATAAGGTAAAGCCCAGCGCGAGGAACCCGTACACACCGAAGAGTGCCGCATGCGCATGCACGGGTGTGGTGTTTAACCCTTGTATATAGTAAAGCGAAATCGGCGGGTTAATCATAAAACCAAAGACACCGGCGCCGAGCATATTCCAAAACGCGACTGCGATGAAGAACAGCAATGGCCATTTAATGTTACTCATCCAGGGCGCGCGCTGTTTGAGTCGCCAGTTTTCCCACGCCTCATAACCCAGCACTACCAGGGGTACCACTTCCAATGCACTGAAGGTGGCGCCTACCGCCATTACCGGTGTGGTAGTACCGGAAAAATACAAATGGTGAAAGGTACCGGGAATACCGCCCAGCATAAAAAGCGAAGCAGAAGCTAAGCTGGCGGCGGTTGCATGTGTGCGTGATACCAGGCCCATGTTGAAAAAAATAAAGGCTAATGCTGTTGTGGCAAAGACTTCAAAGAAACCTTCTACCCACAGGTGTACCACCCACCAGCGCCAATACTCCATTACAGACAGCACGGTGCGCTCGCCATAGAAGAAACCGGCACCGTAAAACAAACCTATGGCGGCAACAGAGGCGGTGAGCAACGCCAGGAGGTTTTTATCTCCCGGTTGGCGCAGGGCTGGCACTATGCCGCGCAGCATCAATACCAACCAGAGCACAATGCCGGTGAATTTGCCAATCTGCCATAAGCGGCCTAAATCCACATATTCATAACCCTGGTGTCCCAGCCAGAAATTCCACTGCGCAGGCATGAGCTGGGCGATTGCCAGGTAGTTGCCGATAAATGATCCTGCTACTACAGCGACCAATGCCCAGAAGAGGATATCAACCCCTAACTTTTGGAAACGCGGATCTTTCCCGCCGTTAATCACCGGTGCCAAAAACAGGCCGGCAGCGAGAAAACCGGTGGCAATCCAGAAGAGTGCGGCCTGGATATGCCAGGTGCGGGTCAACGAATAGGGGAAGTATTGCGACACATCAATGCCGTAAAAGGTTTGTCCTTCCACAGTGTAATGCGCGGTAAATGCCCCAAGCATGACCTGGAAAATAAAGAGGGCAACTACCAGGAACAGGTATTTACCCAGCGCTCGCTGTGAGGGAGTCAGTGAAAAACTGGTGATAGGGTCGGAGGCTGGCGCCGGCGCCACAGCTTCTTCCTTGCGCAGGAACGCCCAAATCCAGATTAACCCTCCGACACCGGCAATAAGCAGGACAATGCTGATTACGGACCAGACCATATTCTCCGCTGTGGGGTGATTGCCGATAAGCGGTTCATGGGGCCAATTGTTGGTGTAGGTGGCGGCAGAGTCCGGGCGTTCGGTAGCAGCTGCCCAGGCGGTCCAAAAGAAAAATTCGGTCAGTCGTGCACGCCGTTCGGCTGAGGGCAGGGTATTTTCCTTCATCGCATAGCTTTCGCGCGTGGATTGCAATTCAGGGGCATTGCTGAACAGGCGGCTGTAGTAATCCGCAGTTAATTGGATAGCGTGTACGCGGCGTTCGCTGATTCGCAGTTGTTGGGTGGCAGAGTCATAGGTATTGGTGCGATAGGCTTCTTTTAGTTCAAACTTCAATTGCTGTTGCTGAAGCGGAGACAGATTGGCATAGGCCTGCCTGAATTCTGCCTGCGCGGCCAGGTCAAGCCAATGCATTAGCTCGCGATGCAGCCAGTCAGCTGTCCAGTCCGGTGCCTGGTAGGCGCCGTGGCCCCAGATAGAGCCCAATTGCATACCCCCGACCGATTGCCAGGCGGTTTGGCCGTCGAGGATAGTGTCGCGTGTCATCACAACTGTACCTGCATCGGTAATGACTTCGGTTGGGATCGGCGGTGCCTGGCGATACACCTCCCGGCCAAAATAGCCGAGCAGTGAAAAGGTAGCGATCAGGATGGCTATCAATAGCCACCAAAGTTTGCGGTACTCGGACATAACAATGGCTCCCGGTTGGTGATTGGAATCTATCTTTTTAAAGATGTATTCTATGTGCATCTTTAAAACATGCAAAATAAATGAATCTTTAATCTGATCTGGATCAAAGGTGATGCGATGACAGTCGGGAAACCCTTACCAATCCGGCGCTGGGGTTATATAAGCATTGCAGGTATGGCCGTGGCATTGGGCGTATTGGGCCTGTTCTTACCGCTGTTGCCCACCACACCGTTTTTATTGGTGGCGGCCTGGGCGGCATCCAAAGGATCGCGGCGCCTGCACTTCTGGCTATGGCGTCACCCCCGGTTTGGCCCTTTGTTATGGGCCTGGCACAGGCAGGGGGCAATTCCCCGGCGAGCCAAATGGATAGCCCTTGTCTTGCTGGGGATCAGTTGGGGCTGGCTGTTTCTGCTTCGCCCAGGTGCTTGGTTGTTACTGGCGAGTGCTTGCCTGTTTTCAGGGGTGCTGTTGTTCCTGTTCACCCGGCCTGAACCCACAGGTACGGGATTTCATCAAAAACGCGCTGAACGCGCAAAGAAGACTGTCGTGGAGAAAACCTGTGACTAATACCTTGCTGGCTTATCCTTTCCGCCTGTTTTTCCTGCTGGTTGGGCTTTACGGGGTTGCTGTTGTGTTGGCCTGGATGGGATTTTTGTTCGGCGGCTTGGCTCTGCCGCTAGGTTGGTCGCCGCTGCATTGGCACAGCCATGAAATGTTATTCGGCTTTACCGCGGCGGCGATTGCCGGGTTTATCCTTACTGCGGTGTGTAATTGGACGGGAGCGCCGCCGTTGCAAGGCAGAAAATTGTTGCTGCTGGGATTGGCGTGGCTGCTCGGCCGCGTGGCCATGTGGTTAGCGGGATATCTGCCCCTCTGGTTAGTTGCGCTGTTGGACATGTTGTTTTTGCTGTGCTTCGCTGCGGTGTTGTTGCGAACTTTAACCAGACATGGCAATCGTCGTAACCTGCCGTTGGCGGGAATGATACTGCTGCTCGCCGTGGCAAACCTCCTCATGCATATCGGCTTTATCACCGGCGGTACAGAGTGGCTGGCGCAGGGCCAGGCGTTGGCGATGGGCTTGGTAGCGCTGATCATATTAGTGATTGGCGGACGGATCATTCCGTTGTTCAGTGCAAACTGGTTGCGTAACCGCGGCTCGCCGGTGGTTGTTACCGTGTTGCCAGTATTGGATCGCGCCTGTCTGCTGGCAACCGCCTTGTTAATCCCGGCAGAATGGTTGGGACAAGCCTGGTTGACGGGTGTACTGGCATTGGCGGCAGCACTGCTAAATGCCTGGCGTGTGTGGGGTTGGAAAGGCTGGTATACCTGGCGGGAGCCATTGTTATGGGTACTTCACCTGGGTTATGCCTGGTTGGTCATCGCCCTGTTTCTTAAAGGCTTGAATGCCTTCGCATGGGTTTCACCTGCCAGTTGGCAACATGCGCTCGGCACCGGTGCTATGGGTACCTTAATACTGGGGGTTATGACTCGGGTCGCGCTTGGTCACACCGGCCGTCCCTTGCAGCTGCCGGCATATGCCTGGCTGATTTATGGGGCAATTAGCCTGGCTGCAGTGTGTCGCGTGGGGGCGGCATTAGGTTGGTTTGATTACCGCCTGGGGGTGATGCTCGCTGCCACAGGGTGGTGTTTTGCGTTTGGCCTGTTTGCGGTGATGTATTGGCCTATCCTCAGCCGCCCGCGCCTTGATGGCCGCCCCGGTTGATTGTGCAATCTGATTGCTTCTGAGAATATTATGCGAATTACCCGCTATACCGATTACTCGTTGCGCGTATTGATTTATGTTGCAGTGAAAGGTGAGCAAATTTCCACCATCCGTGAAATTGCCGATAGCTTTGCTATTTCCAAAAACCATTTGATGAAAGTGGTACAGGAATTAAATAGCAAAGGCTATTTGCAGGCAGTACGCGGAAAAAATGGTGGCTTGCGTTTGAATGGCCAGCCAGAAGATATCAATATCGGAAAACTGGTACGCGATATTGAACAGGATTTTGCATTGGTGGAGTGTTTTGATGGCGGCAATTGTCACCTCACGCCGGTCTGTCGACTGAAGGGAGTATTGGCTAAAGCGCTTAATGCATTTTTTACTGTACTTGATGGTTACACCCTGGCTGATCTATTACCTGAATCGTCCCGTCGTGAATTGGTGCGTTTGCTGGAGATTGTGGTGTAATCAGGTATTTACTGAATAATTAACAGCCATTAGCGTTTTCAATGTCAGAAATAACAAAAGGAGTTATCGACATGAAATACGATATACACCTTGCCCGTATTTATGCTCCAGCCACTAAAAACGATGGTGCCAGGATTCTGGTGGATCGCCTTTGGCCACGCGGAAAGCGCAAAGAAGAATTGCATTTGACACAGTGGTACCGGACAGCGAGCCCGCCGGCGTCATTGCGTAAAGATTGGCATAGTGGCGCTATTGATGAGGAGACTTTCACACGCCGCTATTATGAATTGTTGATGTCAGATACGGATGTATTGCTTCCTCTTATAGAATACATCCGAAAAGGCAGGGTGACTTTGCTGACCGCCAGCCAAGACCCACGGCATTCCCATCTGCCGGTGTTGCAACGCGCTTTACTGGATGTCTTAAAAAGTGACGATAAGCCGCGACAGACTGACCCTGGTCCTGACAGAAAAAAATAAACAGGCACTCATCCATGAGCACATAGCCTATGTGTTACAGGTATTTACTTACCATTGCCATATCTGGTCATAGAATTCGTACAGACCCGGAACATCATCTCTATTTAATAAATGAATACCTGGCAAAATAGATTTGTGCAGCAGGCCGCGATTCGACAAGTCCTCTCTGATAACGTAGATAGGAACTTTAAAATTCACCAGATTTGCTATATCGCGTGTTATATCGGCCGGTTGGGTTTGTTCCCATTCGCCTATTTTTATCCCCGGTTGTCTCTTGCTTTGCACCGCGTAATAACTGGCCTGGCCCGATAATAAAATACTGATATCCGCTCCTGCACTGCGCAGGTTTTCACATAGCCAGATGATGGTATCGTCCTGTTCTTCCACCAGTGTGCGAAAAGCGCTGTGTACAACTTGCAATATTTTCATTATTTACCTCGTGCCGACCGTCAGGGTGTTTAGGGAATTTGCTGCGCACCGCCAAAAATCTGCTGGCCCGCCTCGAGTACACTCTGGAATACTGTCCATAACCCCGCGCTCATCGACACACAAGCCACAATTAATCCATTCAAAGCGTAGATTTTTTCTTTCTGCTTTTTCGCGCAAGCTACTGATCCAGTTCTTGGTTAATGGATGGTTTTCCTCATCGGCATTACGTTTATGCATGTTGTTGCCGTGAATCTGTTGGTGACTGAACCCAAGCGATACAGCACCTTCGTAGGCAAAGACATTAATATGGGCCTCCATATCCAGCGCGCAATCCAGCAATCTGAAAAATGTTATGGTTCTTTCCGATTCAAAAGGCGGGTCCATAAATGCAAAGGTCAAGGTTTTTTCTGCGCTCATAATTACTCCTGGCTCCAGATAACTTTTTCGCCGTTTAACATCGCCTGGATAATGAGGTTAAGCTCGGCACCTTCAATATTTTTTTTAAGCTGGCTTGTATCAATCTCTCGTTGTTGCAGTGAGAAAGTATCCGCATAAATTTTTACACCTTTATCCAGCAAGCTATCAAATGCTGGATATTCCATTTGTATTGCGGCAGGTGCCACACCGTTCTGCACAAGGAATAGGGATACGTCATTACCTTTATGGGCGAGTTGAGCAATTAGTGAGAACTGGTTGTCAGTACTCCTGTCGGTAAGTGGATCTGAACTTTGGATAAAAAAATAGCGGGACATCTATGCCTCCATCGGTTGCTGGTTATTGGTTATCCTCATTAATTGCTGATCGATTTTTCCGGTGCGGATCAGATAATCACCGAAATATTCATCAGGGTGTCGTTCACGTGAAAACAGTGATAAGAGTTCGTCAAGAATGAACAGGATTTTTTCTTCGTTAAGGTTTGGGGCATACAATCGGTTTAGCCGATCACCGTGAAAACTGCCGCCGAGGTAAAGGTTATACAGACCTGGAGCCCTGCCGGTCATGCCGATTTCAGCCAGGTAAGGACGCGCACAACCATTGGGGCAACCGGTAATTCGCAGCGTGACGGGAAAATGTTCCAGCCCGTGTTTTAATTTAAGCGCAGTAAACTTTTCGATGAAGTCGGGCAAATATCGTTCAGATTCAGCCATAGCCAAACCGCAGGTGGGCAAGGCCACACAACTCAACGAATACGCCAGTTGCGTATCCGGTTGTGCGCAGGCGGTTAGTTGTAATGTATCCAATAAAGGTAATAAAGATGTTCGCGCAAGTCCGGTAATATCAGTCAGCGTTATATTCTGGTTGGTTGTCAGCCGGATTTTTCCACCGCTGTTTTTTATCAGCAAAACCAGCTTATCTTGCAATTCACCTGAAACTCTTCCGCTGGTAATCTGCAATGTCAGGTTCCAGTGATCAGCAGACACTTGTTGCCAACCGAAAATATCGCCATTTTGCGAGAATCCATAGGGTCTGACTGGCATCAGGGGTTTGCCGCGCCGCTGGGCCAATTCTGTTAGAAACCATTCAGTACCATAATGGTCCAGTGTGTATTTAAACCGTGCGCGATGACGATCCACCCGGTTGCCATAGTCGCGCTGGATTCCCATCACAATACCGGCAAATTCGGGTGCCTCATTGGCATCAATAAAACCGATGGGTTCAGCAAGTCGCGGATAGCTGTCCTGCCGATTATCAAGCTGACCCATACCGCCACCGACACACACGGCAAACCCTGCCAATTTTTTTCTTTCCGTGATCGCAATAAAACCTAAATCCTGTGCAAAAACATCAATATCATTTACCGGTGGAATTACAAAACCGACTTTGAATTTTCGCGGCAGGTATAGCGGGCCATACATCGGGTCTTCGTTGTCACCTATGGCTTGAGGGACGTCGTCATACCAGGTTTCAGCGTAGGCCCGTGTCTTGGGAATCAGATAGTGACTGGTTTCCACTGCCAGGGCTTCGACCGCTTGTTGTACTTTTGGCAATAGGGGATTCGCACCGCATACAACTCCACGGCTGTCATCACCGCAGGCGGCAATGGTGTCTAACCCGATCTTACCTATAGCTTTAAGGCAATCGGCTAAACGGGGTTTGCGTACACCGTGGAGTTGGATTGTCTGGCGAGTGGTGATGCGCAAGCCGCGCTCGGCATATTGTCGCGAAATCTGATCCAGCCCCAGCCATTGACCGGCAGTGAGTCGGCCACCGGGAATCCGCAGGCGAACCATAAATTGATAATCAGGTTCCAGTTTTCGGCGCGCCCTGGATGTGCGATTTTCCCGGTTGTCCTGTTGGTAGATTCCATGGAATTTCAGCAGCAAGGCATCGCTTTCCGGTACCGAGCCGGTGAGCGCATCCACTAAATTGGGTTTGATGTTTCCGCGCAGGTAGCGGCTGTCAAATTTATTGCGTTCATTCCGGTCATATTTTTCCAAAGCGGACAATAAATTAACGCCATGGTGCTGCACTTCTTTCATTGTAATCCTGCTTATCAGTAAAGGTTTAAATGGATACGTTCCTGCTTGACTAACTGCAACCAGGAAAATCCCTCCGGCATTTTTCTTTGTCGGCCATAATCGGTACAGATTTTTTCCAACAGTTTTTCACAGGGATGCAGGACTGAGCGATCACCGCAGAGGTAGATATGCGCTCCCATTAATATCCATTCCAGCAAGCGAATGCTGTTGGCAGTCAAGATGGATTCGACACTTGCCACAGGGTTTCCAGCGCAATAAAACGGATCGACGTAGACTAGGCTGCCTTGGGTGCGCGCACCCAGCCAATCGAGTTGATAGAGTATTTCTCCGGAAGTTAGGTCTGCATCAAGGATTAGCCAACAAGGGTTGCGGCAGCCTTGTGCTTTCAACGCCTGGAGAAAAGACCGGTAAGGTGCTACGCCGGTATCGCAACCAATAAAAATCAACGGAAGATTTTCTATTGTGGGCAAATGAAATTTTTTATTTACGTGGGGGTATATCAAAACTGTATCTTCAGCAGCCAGTGTCGTGAGCCAGGTGGAAGCCATACCCTTTTCTTCGCGGTTGCGAAAAGGGTAGCGGTATTGTTTAACCAGGATATGGATTTCATGGTCATTATTAATATGATTGGCAAGGTCATATAGTCGGGGCTGGAGAGGACGCAATATATCCACAAATTCCTGTGCTGCGGGTGCTGCCGGGTATTCCAGCAGTATGTCGATAATCTGATGATTGCGCAGAAAGCTGCGCTGCTCCGTAAAATCAGCCGTGGCAACTTTTTGCAAAGCGGGATCCTGGCACCATTGCGCCCAGGTTGTCAGGAATTTCTTACCTGGAATGACCAGGTCAACCTGCGTTTGTAACGCCTCCCGCAGTGTCATGCTGCGCTGGTTAATAATAACGTCGGCGGTTTCGTCCAGACCTGTCAGTTGGAAAATATCCGTAATCAGTGAGTTGCTATTGTGGGCAAAAATACCTATAGCATCTCCGGCTTTGAGCGATAAATTTCCATCGGGTAGCGCAAGTTCAAGGTGATGGACATTCCTGTCGCTGGTTGTTTCTGTCAAGGGAATGTTTTCTATGACTTTCGCTACGCAAGGATTGTTTTTGGAATATTCCTCTGCGGCGTCCTGCGTTAAAACCGGTGTTGCAGCCTGTTCGGTTCCGGTTTGCGTTGCAGGTGTTTTGGGCAGGTGTTCAATTACCTGATTTATCCATTGCTCAGCTGCTTCCTGATAATCCACATCGCAATCGACACGAGCAATGGCGGGCTTGGCACCTAATTGAATCAGTCGCTGCTCGATATTTTTCCCCGCCTCGCAAAACAGGGGGTAACTGGTATCACCCAGGGCCAGGACAGCAAAGGTAAGGTGGTGCAGGCTTGCGGTTTTTTCATTCATTAATGCCGCATAAAACTCACCGATTGGTTCCGGTGCATCACCGTCACCGTGTGTGCTGCAAATGATAAAAAGCATTTCCTCATGCATCAACTGCCGGAAACGGTACTCTGCCAAATTAACCAGCTGAACTGAAGATCCTGCCCGGGTTGCCTGTTCCGCTAGCTGATGGGCAAGCTGTTTACTGTTTCCGGTTTCTGTCCCGTAAGCGACAAGCATGTGTGATTGTGCAACAGCTTCTGCCGTCGTATCGACCGTAAATACTTCGCCCTTGAACGACAACAAATAACCGCTTAGCCACAAACGCTGCGAATTATCCAATCGTGCCAACAGGGCATTAATCTGCTTCCACTCCTCGTTGGAAAACAGGCTGGGCGTAAGGGGGAGTAAGGGCTCTATACTGGTCACAAGTCTTCATCTGTCCGGCTATCCAGATGAGCAGTATGTTCAGTCACGTTTTATATGAATAATGAAATTGAATGTTTTTTAATATGAAAAATTTTGATATTAATTTCGCGATTGGGATAAGACATCTACAGCATGTGTTCCACCGACGGACATCAGTGCAAACCCCTGAAGTACCAGCAGGCTTGATACGCCTGCGGGTATTTCAGGGGCAATTAAACAGTCGATAAGTTTTAAGGAACAACCGTCAGGCTGCCCTGCATGATTGCGCTGTGGCCCGGGTATGAACAGAAGAATGAATAAGCACTGCCTGCTTTCAGTTTATTCACAGCGAAGGTAACCGATGTATTTTCACCGCCACCAATAATCTTGGTTGAGGCAATGATTTTTGAATCGCCAGGTTTGAGATAATTATTATCCGGACCGGCAGCTACGCCATCGGTTGTAATGGCTTGCCGGTCTTCTGCCTTACTCAATACCCAGTTGTGCCCCATGGCAGTCTTGGGAAGTTTTCCGGCATGTTTCAGGTTTACTGTAAATTCCTTACATGAATTTTTTACACTAATGGCTTTGGTATCAAATTGCATGGCGTCATTGGCTGTGACCGTAACACTGCAATCATCTGCCAAGGCTGGGCCCGCCAGGGTCGACAGAAAAAAAGGCAATATCAGATGTTTCATTTTCATGGTGTGAACTCCTTTAACGAGGTTAAAAAAACGTATTACAAAAAGAGTATTCATTAACGGGTTTTATCATTTACATTCGATTTAAATAATGGTCGGCCTGTTGCATTAGGTCGGCTATTGTAGTGGCTGCGTTTTTAATATATTTCACACTGCCGCAGCCCTGGCCGCAATAAAGCGCCATGGATGCAAGGTCACCTGAGGCACCGCGCAACGGGGAATCGGTTGAAAACGGATAGATAGGCGCTCCATCCTGCTCACCGATAGGATCTTCCGGGCTCGCTTTATAGCGATGGTTGGCGTGTTCTGTAATGGAATTTTTTAATACACGCACAGCGGCGCGCATTGGCCAATTGCGATAAAAATCGTAACACAGGCTTGTATCGCTCGCTTCGGCGGAAATAATTTTTTCCTTGTGGAAATAATGTGCATTTGATTCTGCGGCTGTTAAAAACAGCGTTCCACAACTGATTCCCTGCGCCCCTAATGCCAGGGCGGCTACCAATGCTTCGCCTGTGGTAATGCCGCCGGCGGCCACAATCGGAACAGGACTGATGGCATGTATTTCCGGCAACAAGCCGAATAATGTGGTTTCACTGCGCACGTGGCCACCGGCTTCAATGCCCTGAACGATTAACACCTCTGCACCGGCCTCCAGGGCTTCCTCGGCATCACGTTTGCTGCCCACTTGATGGATGACTGTTATGCCTTTGTCCCGGCATCGCTTGATAATTTCTTTATCGACATCCCAAAACAACACCAGATGATTGATTCTAAGCGCAATGCATTCCGCGATTTGACGGGATAAAAGTACGGAATCAGTCGCGGCAGGAATTAAATTAACGGCAAAAGGCTTATCGCTGATGGAGCGATAAAGATTGACCTCTTTGCGAATAAATTCAGGTTGTTCTCGTACCATGCCGAGACAACCGAATCCGCCGGCATTGCTGACAGAAGCGGCCAGTTGGTGTCGGGCAACACCTCCCATACCTGCGCACAAAATAGGAAATTGACAGCCCAGAAGATCAGTCAGCGGTGTATATAACGCAGGGTGATACATAACCTGATTGCTCCCTTGAGCCTACTTCGCTGAAACATCATTGTTGCACCAAGAAAACAGGACAGAAGAGGAATAGTATTTGTTATGCCGATCACTTATCGCTCATCATTTATCAGTTCTACCCATCCATCCTTTCGGTTGCATGTATCTCATCTTATTGACTTACAAACCTGTTGAATAATGAATATAAATGCACTTTAATATCAAAAATTTTGGTATTAAAGATGGATATTGATCTCGCTAAAACCTTCCTCGACATTGTGCGATCCGGCAGTCTCATTGCTACTGCCGAGCGCTTGCACTTGACCCAGACCGCCGTGACAGCCCGCGTTAAAAACCTGGAGTCGCAATTGGGGTGTCAATTATTTGTGCGTAATCGGGCGGGCGCTTGCCTGACACCGGAGGGCGAGCGCTTTGTCGGCTATGCCACGCAGATTGTGCAGTTGTGGGAGAACGCAAAATACGATGTGCCTCTGCCGGAGGCCAAGACATCAGCCATAGCGGTCGGTGGTGAACTTGCCCTGTGGAGCCCTCTGTTACTGAATTGGCTTTCAGAGCTGCGTTCGAACTGTGAATCCCTGGCAATCCAGGTAGAAACCGGTGAAGCCAGTCGCTTGATTGACCATGTACATCACGGTGTGCTGGATATAGCCGTGGTATACCGTCCTGAATATCTTCCCGGTTTAAAAATCGAACAGCTGTTGGAGGAAAAACTGGTTATGGTGTCAGCCGAAGTGCCCGAGCCTTATATCTATGTGGATTGGGGGCCAACTTATGAGAAGCAGCATGACTCTGCATTTCCCGGTAAGCGAAGGGCAGAACTGTCTATCGATTTTGGTGTGCTGGCGCTCGAGTATCTGCTCCAGCATTCAGGGACGGGTTATTTCCGCGCCCGTGTAGTGCAGCGTTATATTGAGGAGAAAAAACTCCATCCGGTTCCCAATGCTCCCGAGTTTACCTATCCTATTTTTGCCATTTATCGCGATAGCGAAACTGTTGAAGCTGTTCACCAGGCTTTGGACAGGTTACGGGCAACTGCCCGGCAGGACGTTGTCTGGCGATAACCGGGGCGATCAGTGTAATGGTGATCACTCAGGAAATCCGTGTAAAAGGATAATTAAAAGACCTGTTCCACATATGTGATAACAAGCGAGACTGCGGTGCCCTGTGCCGTCGCTTATGGATTGGCCTCTGGTTTGATACTACCAATGGCGTAAGTGCAAAAAACTATCCCACCGAAAAAAGCCAATAGTCGCCAAAAATATGATTGGTAAAATTTAAGGTTATCTCTTTCAATTTTTACACACAAATTTATAAGGCGGGTTGTGTTCACCTGAACAATATCACCATTCTTGAGTGAATCGTATCCGTGCTGGTTCACAGCGCATGCACTTAATGTATTACTGTTGAAATAAACCCGGTATTTCTTACCGAGATTGCTGTGTATTGCGGTGTGATCTACCTGCAGGGTGTATGTCCTGGTGGGTAATACAGCATCTAAAGACAATAATATTCCGAAGCAGAAAATAATAATTTTTAAAATGTTATTAATCATGTTGTGTTTAATTATTGGTGTTGATTTTTTCAGTTCTTATAATCATTGAAAGCAAGGTTGATGCGATGCGTTAGTTTCGGTATCTGTAGAAAGTATTAGGGTAGATAAAAGACGGATGATCAAAGGGTTTGTACAATTATTATACGACGCTTCTGTTGCGGCAAAACGGTCATTCTTCACATTCTGGTCAGGGTAAAAATTCAAAGGGTGTACATGCGGGTTATTGGGGTATCCAGCCCAAACAACTTGCGCTATTGTGTGTTGGAATCACACTTGCGTGGTCGATCCTTTATCCAGGTTTACCTGGGCGAGAGGCACAACTTATCCAGGTGATAGGTACGACCAGGCCTGTTTCTGTATTTTTATCAATGTAATCCCATAAGGCTCATGCGAGCGCTTTCATAAGCGAAAGGTTGGTTGGATTCTTTGGCATTTTGGCGCATTTCATCCAACTGCTGAAAAATATGGATTTCTTCATCCGGCATATAATGCAGGCAATCTCCGCCAAAAAACCACAACAAATCCCTGGGAACCAAAGGCATACAATGAGGATAGGCTGCTACAATCCGACAAAATAACTGCTGGCCTTGTATTAAAAGGACACTGCCCCCACTATTGGGCAGTTCTGTTAACTCATGGAGAAAGTCCTGGTCATCCTGGTGGCAGGTTTCAAGGCAAAACGGTGGCTGCTCTTTCACATGCTTTATGAAAGTAGCCAGCAGCTGCATATGAAAATCAAAATATGCCGTATCGTAATCATGAGTTGTCATTGACTTTATATCTCGTTGGTCATTTAGTTAAGTGAAAAGAGGCACTATGACTGCAGCACTTTCAATTCGTAATCTCACTAAAGTTTACAATAATAAATTTGAGGCTTTAAAAGGCATTTCGCTGGATGTGATGCCAGGAGATTTTTTTGCAGTTTTAGGACCGAATGGTGCCGGTAAGTCTACCACAATCGGTATTATCAGTTCACTGGTGCGTAAAACATCTGGCGAGATAGAAATTTTCGGTGTCAATGTCGATACCGATTTCTCGCACGCTAAAAAATTCCTGGGTGTTGTTCCGCAAGAATTCAATTTTAATTTGTTTGAAAAAGTGGAGGATATTGTACTTCAGCAGGCAGGTTATTATGGCTTACCGCGTGAATATGCCAAATCGCAAACTGAAAAATATCTTAAGAAACTGAATTTATGGGATAAGCGCAGTTCACCGGCACGTGCGCTTTCTGGCGGTATGAAGCGTCGCCTCATGATTGCGCGAGCCTTGGTCCATGAACCTAAATTATTGATTCTGGATGAACCGACGGCAGGTGTTGATATTGAATTGCGTCGCTCCATGTGGGATTTTTTGCGTGAAATCAATGAAGCCGGTACAACCATTATCTTAACTACTCATTATCTGGAAGAGGCAGAAAGCCTTTGCCGGAATGTAGCCATTATTGATAAAGGTTTGCTGGTAAAAAATACCAGTGTTAAAAACCTGCTTCAGGGATTGCATAAAGAAATTTTTGTGTTTGATACCGCTAACGAATTGCCGCAACGCTTGAGTATTGCAGGTTTTGAGAGTGAAAGGCTGGATGCGTATTCATTTGAAGTACAGATTGAAAGAGGCCAGACCTTGAATGATGTTTTTGCGGCATTGAGCGAACAAAATATAGCTATTATCAGTATGCGTAATAAAGCGAACCGCCTTGAGGAAATGTTTGTTTCCATGATCACCCAATCTGCCACTGATAATAAGGAGTAATGACGTGGAATTAAGAGAACAATGGGTTGCGTTTACCACAATTCTTCGCAAAGAGATAAAGCGATTTACCCGCATTTGGGTACAAACACTTTTACCGCCAGTTATTACCATGGCATTATATTTTGTTATTTTTGGCAAGTTGATCGGTAGCCGCATCGGTGTTATGGATGGATTTAGCTATCTCCAGTTTGTTGCTCCCGGGTTAATTATGATGGCAGTCTTAACCAATGCTTATGCCAATGTGGTCTCCTCTTTTTTCAGCGCAAAATTTCAGCGCAGTGTAGAAGAGGTATTGGTTTCACCCACGCCCAATTATGTGATATTGCTCGGGTACACCATGGGTGGTGTTGCAAGGGGACTCTGTGTTGGAATTTTGGTGACCTTGATGTCACTTGCCTTTACCCATTTGCATATTCATAGCTGGCTGATTACCTTGACCATTGTGTTGTTGACCTCTATGTTATTTTCATTGGCAGGTTTTATTAATGCCGTATATGCAAATACGTTTGATGATGTTTCTATAGTGCCTACTTTTATTCTTACGCCGCTCACTTATTTCGGTGGAGTATTTTATTCCATTAGTTTGTTGCCGGAAGTATGGCAACATATTTCACGATTGAATCCTATATTGCATATGGTCAATGCGTTTCGTTATGGCATCTTGGGGATTAGTGATATCAATATCACCCATGCCGTTATCGGCTTGTCTTTAGGCGTTATAGTGTTGTTTGCCATTAGCCTGCATTTATTAAAAACGGGTAAGCGCCTGCGCGCTTAATGAGGAATAAATGACACACACTGTCGATTCAAGTCCTTTAGGACAAAAAACGACTTATGCTTCAGCCTATGATGCAAAGTTGCTCTATCCAATTTCAAGAAGTGAATCGCGTAAAGTGCTTGGTATTGGCGATGTGTTGCCCTTTTATGGTTATGATGTATGGACCGGATATGAGTTGTCCTGGCTAAACCTCAAAGGGAAACCTCAAGTGGCCGTTGCTGAATTTCTGGTTCCCTGTCACAGTCCCTGCATCATCGAATCCAAATCGTTTAAGTTATATTTAAATTCGCTGAATCAAACCCGATTCAGCCATGTAAATGAAGTGAGAGATGTACTCGTAAAAGATTTGTCTGCAGCTGCCGGTGCACCCGTGGAAGTGCGGATTGATTCTTTACACACTTCTAATCTGTTGATTGATTTTACCCATAAGGCTATTTGTGTCGACGACCTGGACATTGATGTTGATACCTATCAACCGCAAGCGGGCTTGTTAAGTACAGACCAAACCCGGCAAGTATCAGAAATATTGTGCAGTCACCTGCTGAAAAGTAATTGTCCGGTAACCGGCCAGCCAGATTGGGCCAGTGTGATAATTGAATACACAGGGGCGCAAATTCACCATGAAGGTTTCTTGCGTTATGTGATTTCGTTTCGCGAGCACCAGGATTTTCATGAGCACTGCGTTGAACGGATGTTTACTGATATTTTACGTGAGTGTGCGCCCGATTCACTTTCTGTCTATGCGCGTTACACTCGCCGCGGCGGGTTGGATATAAATCCGTTTCGATCAAGTGCGCAGGGAGCTATGCCAGCAATAGGGCGCTTATTGCGACAGTAGCCCTATTTAACCTAAACAATGACTTTGTCGCGCAACCTGCTGGCAGCTTTTTCCAGGGATTCGATCACTTTTTCTTTATCGTAATTACGGATTTTATCCATGTCCAGGTACATGGAAAAACCTTCAGCGCGATCCTCAAAATAACTTTGGTTTTTGCCCAGGTCCTTGCGCAAGTCGGCAACCTGGTACACCTTAACAGGTTGTGCAAATCCTTTAACCTGAATTTCACCCTTATCGCGGCACATGACGGTATCTTTACAAAGCGACCAGGTTTCGTGGGAGATTAATATTTCATCCGGTTCTGCTGCGGATTCCAGGCGGCTTGCCAGATTTACCTGGGTTCCCAGAACCGTGTAGTCAAGGTGACTGGATGTACCGAAGGTACCGACAGTACAGTAACCGGTATTGATACCCATGCGTATTTGCAGAGGTTTTTTAATGCCCTGGTTAAACCATTCCAGCTGCAACGAGCGCATTTTCTTTTTCATGGCTACCGCCATAGAAACGCAACGGACACAATCGGCTTTTACGCCTTGGCTGTTGCTGTCCCCGAACAGCACCATAATGGCGTCGCCCATAAACTTATCGATAGTACCCCCATATTGGGTCACTATTTTGGACATTTCGGTGAGGTAGTGATTGAGCAATTCATTCAAGGCTTCCGCTTCAATTTCTTCGGCAAGCTGACTGAAATCTTTTATGTCTGAAAAGAAAATGCTGATTTTCTTTCGCTCAGCTTGCAACGTTTCATCCTTACCCTGGTTGATTGCTTTCCAAACGGTCGGCGGCAGATAGCGGGATAACTTATACGCGCGGATTTTGTGCCATTTTTGTTCGTTTTCGAGTTGCTTTTGGGACAGTGAAAGCTTATGGAAACGTTTGTGCATATAAACTGCATACACCAGGAAGTAGGTAGCTATTCCAATAAGGCTGGAAAGGCTTATTTGTACGCTGGTGGATAACACAAAGCTCGGTGCATGAAAAATAAAACTGACCAACACTCCCACGGCAAAGGCGCTGTTGTCCTCCATTAATTTGCGTACACCGCCACTGACAAGTGCGTTGAATTGAATCATGGTAAGAAACAGTATGCAGGGTAAAACACTGAAGTTGGTAAAGCCCAATACCATGCCGATTAAACCCGCATCTATATAGGAAAGCCAGCGAGCGGTTTGCGCTAAGGTTTCAGGAGGTTGCTTATGGGTGAAATAATAGGTGCCGTAAGCGTATACCAACAAACCAATGATAGTCGCTGCATAGAGAGGGCTAACATTTGACCAGTTTATATAAGATGCCAGGGTTCCCGCAGCAGCAAAGCAGATGAGTGTACGAAAATAGTATTGTTGCTGTGGAGATTCCGCCTGGAATAATAAGGGTTCTTGCTTGCTCGTCATTTTTAGGCCTGGATATTAGTTATTCTGGATTGGATTACAGGTGAAGGCAGAGCGCAATGCATATCTATTAAACGTTCTTTTCGGCTAAAAGTCTATCAACACTTCAGGTTCAGAAAGCTTGCCGGTTAGGATCATGCTCTGGATTAACAGGCAATCATTTGTTAATTACCTAATTTTAAATCCAGGTATTTCTCTTCCAGTTCCGCATATTGCTTTTTGAGGTCGTTGAGTTCAGATTGGATTCTTTTGGTCTCTTGGGACATATCAGCAGGAGCGGAAGGGACCTGGCGCATATTTTGTTTAAGGTTGTCATTTTCCAGTTCAAGCTCATGAATGCTGCTGATTAAATCTTTACTCTCCATGGTAAAGTTATGCAGTGCATTTTTAATCTGCCTGTTTTCTTCGTTTAGTGCACCGGTTTCGCTTAGGGTTTGCTCTTTTAATAATATGTCTTCATGGGCCTTTGCCAATTCGTCTTCCAGTAACTGGATACAGGTTTCAGATTCTTGCACAAAGCGAATCTGGCGTTGCAGCTGCTGTTGTAATTCATGGATGATAACTTCTTTTTCTTCAGCAGTATTGGCTTCAACCAGCTTTCTTTGCAGGTCGTTAATAATACGGTATTGATCTGCGGCTACGTTGCGCAATTTTACAATTTCTTCAGCGGCACGAGGGTCTTGACGAGTAATGTTAATCGTTTTGTGTTGATTAATGCTGTCCGGGTTTTGAACTATTTGGGTGATATTATGCCTGATACCGTCGTAGACACCGTGATAATGCTCCAGCACAGTGTTAAAGGCATCGCGATTTTGCATGCCTTCAGACAAGGCTTGCAATTGATTATAGTAATCCTGCGCGTTAGCTTGGGCCGTGCCCCATTGTTTTTCCATATCAAAGAACAAACGTTTGAATTTTTCCAGGTTTTCAATACGCTTTTTGGCGGTTTCCAGTTCTTCGTTATCAATGTTTTCGTGTGTTACGGCTAACAGCGGTTCGAGCGCTTGCTGAAAGATGTTCCAGTATTCGGGTGTGCCGGTGTCCTCGGTAGTGCCTAATTCTTCAGCGCGTAAAAAAGCATATCGCAGCGCGAGTATACGATCCCGCAAAGAGCTGTCCGGTGGTAATTCCAAGGCTATATCCAGCTCGGGAGAGCTGACAGCAAACTCTGCTGCTGTCGCGTCCAGTTCTTTATTGAGATAGTTTTTATAAGTTACTGCAGACTGAATAGGTGGTATTGGAGGAGGTGTCGGTACTGCGGAAGCCCGGGGAGGATTTTTTAGTAACTCCAGCAGCTTTTCTTGTTGGCGGCGCACGAGCGATTTAAGTTTGCGCGAGTGAATGAAAAAAAACACAGCAGCTACCAGGAGCACTATATTGATTTCAGCGGCGACTAGGATAATGGCATTAGGTACCTGCATGGATTTGACTCGTCACAAGGTTATCAGCGCTCTATCAAGGGTGTTATAAGTTAATTCCCTATATTATGGTACAGACTTGGTGGATATACGAATTTCCCCATTTAAATTTAGCGGTATAAGTCAGGATTGAGGAGAGGGCTAAATGAGTTCGATACAGTTATTACAAAACCGGGTTTCGGTAGCCAGGTTAGTGGCGCCAGCGCCAGGCCCCGGTGAGTTGCTTGAAGTTTTTAAAGCGGCCGTCAGGGCGCCTGATCATGGCAAATTGCAACCCTGGCGGTTTTTAGTCATAGAAGGAGAGGGGCTTAATGCGTTGAGCAAGATTTTTTTGGACGCCTTGGCCACATCCTCCCCTGAGGCGTCTCCTTCCATTGTTGAGAAAACAAAAAACATGCCTTTCAGGGCACCGATGATTATTGTTGCAATAGCAAAATACCAGGACCACGCCAAGGTGCCGAAACAAGAGCAATTACTAGCATGCGGAGCAGCGACTCAAAATATACTTAATGCCTTGTTTGCCTTAAATTACGGTGCTGTTTGGAGAACGGGAGACTTCGCCTATGATGCTCACGTCAAAGCTGCGTTGAGCCTGGCTTCGTTGGAGGAAATTATCGGTTTCATTTATGTCGGAACGCCGGCACAAGAGATTCCAACGCCACCGATTGTAGATGCTGCGCAATTTTTTCGTTATTGGCCTGAGAAATAATATTGCCTTTTGAGGCCTCCTTGTGTACATTTGCGCGCCCTTGCATATGGTGTTGGGCAAATTGGTGAGGCCGAGTGGCTCGAGCCGGAGTAAAACGGAGACAACGCCCGTAGGGTGGTAACGAGCATGCCGCATGCTCAGGCGAGGGTTAGCTAAGAATGTGGTGTTATAAATTGGTGAGGTGTCCGAGTGGCCGAAGGAGCACGCCTGGAAAGTGTGTATATCGCAAGGTATCGAGGGTTCGACTCCCTCCCTCACCGCCATTTTCGATCTGGTGCGCGTTGTCAATCTGAATCAGCCTATTAAATATTCAGATTGTTTGATTTCTGTATTCCCTTGATTTTTAAAGCATTAATGAGAAACTCTTTTTGGAGATTCATGAATAAATGCTTGACTGGGAGCAGAGGGGTCAATAGAATGCGCGCCTCAACAACGCACTCGTAGCTCAGCTGGATAGAGTACTCGGCTACGAACCGAGCGGTCGGAGGTTCGAATCCTCCCGAGTGCGCCATATACAAAAAGCCCGTTAAGTAATTAACGGGCTTTTTTCGTCTGTCTCAGAATCGTCTTTTGTTCCTCGCTATCCTGCCCACCTAAGCTCTCGCTGCCTTAATATAGTCATAGGCGGCCTGGATTTTTTTGAAGCACTCTGTGGCAGATTGAATCATATAATGCGGCAAACCTAAACTGATCAATTTGTCGGGATGATATTGACTGACCAGGCTGCGGTAAGATTTTTTTATCTCGGCATCGCTGGCGGAGGGAGAGAGGTTAAAGACGCTATAGGCTGCGCTCAGTTGGTCGCTCCGGTGATTAAAGTCGCGGGTTTGTTCCTCGCAGCTTTTTTCGGTATCGATCGCTGATGCGTTTGATGACGATGCAGTTTCCGATTTAGGTTTTGTACCCTGCTTATTTGTCGGTTTAATGAGGTCATCAAATTTATTTTGGGCTGATACCATTTTTAATAAATGCTTAAAAGTCAGATTGGTATAGCCAAGGCCCATTGCAATTTTTTCGACGGCTTCGACTTCCCTGGTTACCAGCAGGCCGTCTACCCGGGCAAGGTTAATCAAATAGACCAGAAGGATTTGTACAAGTGTTGGGCTTTTTTGTGCAAGCCATTGGAATTGGTTAATTGTTTTTGATACTTCGAAACGCGGGTCAGCCCCCAACTTGAATAATCGAATAGCTTCGCGCTTGTGTGTGCTATCAAGTTCCATCTTTTCCATATAGGTTTCTGTGCGTTTAACTTCTTTTGCATTGATGGCGCCGTCCCGCCTTGCGATGTATCCCAGCAGGATAAATACGGTTCGGAAAAAAAGTTCCTGGATATCCTGGCGCTGGTCAGGTAAAAATTCTTCATTGCTGCTAAAAACACCTATCAGTGCATTGGAAAATGCACTGGATAGTTTATAGAGGATAAAAACGCCCAGCAGAAAAATGGCAAGATAAGTGATCATTCGGCTGTCCCGTGCTTGTTCAGCAGTGATTAGCATTCACTATTTTAAAAAGCCATTCGGTTCGTTAACACACCTACAATCCCTACCTGTCTTGGAGATTTATACTTCAGATGGATTCTGCCATTTGTGACAGCTGGCTTTACGCAAAGGTTGCCATTTGAAGTAAGTTGCTGAGCGCCATAACCATTCCACGGGACCATAGTGGAAATGTTGCAGCCAGATCTTACAGAACAGGAGCTGCACATAAAAAATCAGGCAGCAGAGGACTATGTTGAGTGCAGGAGAGGTCTCTAAAAATAAACCCAGGCCGAAGTGAAAAAATAAAAATACGCCAAACAGTGTTTGCGACAAGTAAGATGTGAGGGCCATTTTTCCAATATGGGAAAGCGGTGAAAGGCGCAGGTTCCAGTTAGGTTTGAGCATAAGCAGGCTGATGCCCGCTATATAAAAAACCGTCATACTGGCATTGAAAACATCTGCGAGTAATCCGCTAAGCCACCGTATCCAAGAGGAATTCTTTGCATCTATATGAAGTACAGTGACACTGACTGCAACAACAAGGCCGGCGACTGCGACAACAGCAAGGCATTGCCATGATCTTTTCCAGGCTTTTTTAAAGAAAGACTGCTGCCTGGCTATATCTTCAAACCATCTTAATCTACCCGCCAGCATTCCCACCAAAAAGAAGCCGAAAGTAATAAACAAGCGGCCAGTACTCAGTTGAAAATAGAGCTTTTCTTTCAAAGCATAGACATTGTGAATGATTACCTGGATAAAGGATGATTGGTTCATGGCAATAAAATATTTTTTGCCGTCCTCTACAAAGGTGTTGGGCACAAATTCTATTGTTCCCTGAAAGGCAATAGAAAATACTTCGATAACTTTTGTGGGTATATTCAGGATAAAAACTACCCCCAATATTGCTATAGCCTTATTGCTGAGGTTGCGTGCTAATAGCAACATGAATCCTAGCGGGACGTAAATAGACAAAATGTCAGCGCGCCACACAGCGTGATGTATTAGACCAATCAGGCCCAAAATAAGCAGCCGCCAGCCAAAACGCATTACGGCGTTTTCATGCTTTGCCACCAGACCTTTTATTTGGATATAAAAACTTAAACCAAATAAAAATGAAAACAGGGAAAAAAACTTACCGTTAAAGAAAAGTACATATAAACCCACGGCAATACCGCTGGGTATATCCATATAAGCTGTGTAAAATTTTTCCGGTAGGGGACCGCCTGAATACCAGAAAATCATATGCGAGTAGAGAATGCCGAAAAGTGCAAAACCCCGTAATACATCAATTGTTAACAAGCGTGCCTGGGCTTGCGGCACCTGCGGTGAAGGTAAAGACCGTGTATTGTGCAAAGCGATACTGCCCATGATTTTTCCTTATATGCTGTCCAGGAAATGTTTTTATCAGAATGGTGTAAGCCTGGCTGTATGATGTTTTTTTAAGGCTCCTGGATGCAGGCAGGCCACATTTTTTATTTTCAGGCTCACAGCGATTAATGTCTGCGCCATGCAGGGCTGCATGGTAAGATGCGCGTCCGCACAAGTGTTCCATACTAAGCCTCGGCAGGGGTGAATTTGTTTTAAAAGGTAGGTCATGAAAAAGACGTTTAAGCTCCATATTGAAGGAAAAAACAGCGATCGCTTGCTGGAGGCTATCAAGCATGAGGTCCGTAAATACGTTAAGCGTGAAAAGCGCAAAACCCTACCTTATGGTGCAAATTACTGGGCATTTGATTGCCGGTTTGGTGCCACAGAAACAACGGCTGAACCCCTGAAGCTGGGCGAGATCACCAAACAGATGGATGTTATTTCAAAAGCGGGCCTGGACAGTTTTTACGTAGAGATACTCGCCCGTGCCGCACTGCGCACTCCACGGGAGCGCGGTGAAATAGATGATGATAATTTAGACGAATAAATCCTTTTAAGTGATTGATTAAGAAAGCCGCTTGATTATCTAGCGGCTTTTTTTATTACCTGAGCGGGTTTTACTATTTCTTTGGGGATTTTTTGGAAAAACTCTTTTTGGCAGGTGCATTGGCCGTTTTGCTTGCACCGCGCCTTACTTTTGGAGCTGTGTCGGAACGGCTTGTCTTCTTGGAAACTGGCGCTGCCTTTACCTTGCGCTGGTTGAGCGGCGGTGCTTCAGTGACATCAAAACCTTTTACTTTGATCCGCTTGATTCGGCTACCTATCAAATCTTCAATCAACGTGAGTTTATATTCTTCGGCCGGGCAAACGAGTGATATAGCAGTGCCTTTTGCACCGGCACGACCCGTGCGGCCAATACGGTGAACATAGTCTTCGGTAAAAAAAGGCAGGTTCAGGTTGACTACAACGTCCAGGCCCTGGATATCCAGGCCGCGCGCAGCCACTTCGGTGGCGACCAGCACTTGCAGCTTGCCATCTTTAAAATCTTGTAACGCACGGCGACGGGAGCCCTGGGTCTTTTCACTGTGTATGACTGCGGCATCGACATTATCTTCTTTAAGTGCGGCAATGAGCTTGTCGGCTTCTTCGCGGGTACTGCTGAACGCCATCACCTGATACCAGTTTTGGCTGCGCAAGAGATGGACAAAAAGTTCGTACTTGCGGGCATCATCTACCGGATAAACAACATGCTCAATGGTATCTGCCACGGCATTACGCTTGGCAACCGCAATAATGACCGGCTTATTCATGGCCTGTTTGGAGAGGTTGGTCACCAGGGGGGAGCTGGTGGCAGAGAAAAACAGGGTTTGATGCTTGCGGGTAATGCCGGTCAGCAATTTATGGATGTCAGTGACGAACCCCATATCTAACATCCGATCGGCTTCGTCCAGCACGGCAAATTCTACCTTGCTGAGGTTGATATTACCGAGTTCCACATGTTCGAGCAGTCGTCCTGGTGTCGCGACCAGGATATCAATGCCCAACCGCAATTTATTAGCCTGGCTGGCTGCTTTTACACCACCATAGGCAGTCGCGACCTTGAATGGCAGAAACTGTGCTAATTGTTGCAGGCTTTCAGCGACCTGCTGTACCAATTCGCGGGTTGGTGCAAGGATCAGTGCTCTTGCATGCAAGGGTTCTGTTGTTTTTGGCCGTTCAAGCATTTGCTGCAATATGGGCAATGCATAGGCCGTTGTTTTCCCCGTACCGGTTTGCGCCGTCGCCAATATATCGCTGCCCCGACGCGCCAGGGGTATGGCTTGTTGCTGGATGGGCGTCATATGTTGGTAGCCAAGCACTTTAATCGCGTGCAGTAAATCCGGGGCAAGGCCGAGGGAGGCAAAATTCATGGTGTCGTAGCTGAATAAAAATAGGGAGCGCAGTATAACAGTTCGCGGTCCGGTATTTAGGTGTCACTGTTTCTTAGGCATTAAGTTTAAGAACCAAACAGCCTTCTTTTGCTTCAAATATCAAACCAAATAGTATTTTGTTAATATAGTAAGTATTGCTTATTATATGTATTAACTATTATTTGGTGAGCTTATGAAAACCCATACTGTCAACTTCAATCAACTGATTCCGGAGCGCTCCAGTCTTGGATTCCTGGTTTCCGATATTAAACGCTTAACCGGAAAACTCTTTTCCCTCTACCTTGAAAATTATCCCTTGACCCTGGCCCAAGCTCGGGCGCTTTTGGGTATTGCCCGTTATCAGGGAATGAGGCAGGTAGAGCTTGCGGAGTTTTTGGACATACAACCCATTACCCTGGCGCGCATGATCGACCAACTGACGGATATCGGTTATGTGGAACGGCGTGCAGATCCAACTGATCGACGTGCATTTCAATTATTTTTATTGCCTGCTGCTGCGCCGATTATTGAGTTTTTTGCAACCAAATCCCGTGATTTTCAGCAAGAGGCCCTGAAGGGTTTAACCGATGCGCAGGTGGATATCCTGTTTGATGGCTTAAACCAGGTGAGAGCTAATCTGGATCATATGTTTCGTGAACAAAAATCAACGGAGTCTTTATGAGTACCGATGTTGCTCCTCTTGCGGAGAAAGAAAATTCAAGAAAACGCTTTGTCCTGTTAGTGTTTTTACCTTTGGTTGTGGTGGCCGTTGGTTTAATTATTTATCTAAAGGGCGGCCGCTTTGTCGCTACGGAAAATGCCTATGTTAAAGCAGATGTGATTGCGATCAGCAGCCAGGTTGCGGGTGCAGTTGTAGAGCGTGCGGTGAAAGAAAACGAGAGGGTTAACGCAGGGCAATTATTGTTTAGTGTTGATCCGCAGCCCTATGAAATTGCCGTAGCAAAAGCAGAGGCAAAACTGGCGGAAGTCCGGACTAACTTGTCAGCCCTGAAGGCAAGCTATCGCGAGCGCCAATCTGATTTGCGTGTCGCACAATCCAATTCGGAATTTGCGCAGCATGAACAGAGGCGCCAGGCCAATTTAGCCTCGCAGCACTTGGTCGCGGCAGCAACCTATGACCAGGTAAGCCATACCAGCCGGGTGGCCGCGCAGCAAATTGTGGGTGTGCAGCAGGATTTGAAACGTATTGAAGAAAGTTTGGCCGGTGCGGTTGATTCGTCTATTGAACAACATCCGAGTTATCTCGCGGCTGTGGCAGAATTAAGGCAAGCGCAACTGGATCTGCAACATACAAAAATTTATGCCACCCAAAATGGCGTGGTTACCCGGCCACCAGAGCTTGGTGAGTTTATTAATATCGGCACTATTGCCATGAAGCTGGTAGCGACTGACCATTTATGGATTGAGGCAAATTTTGTCGAGACAGATTTAACTTATGTGCAGGCGGGCCAGAAAGTAGACGTGAAAATTGATACCTATCCCGATGTGAAATGGGAGGGTGAGGTACAAAGCCTAAGCCCTGCAACCGGCTCTGAATTTTCAGTCATTCCCGCACAAAACGCTACCGGTAACTGGGTAAAGATCGCCCAGCGTGTACCTGTCAATATCAGTGTAAAGCCTAATCCCAATGCTCCGCAGTTGCAGGCCGGTCTAAGTACACAAATTGAAATTGATACGGGCCACAAACGTAAGTTTTTAGGTTTATCTATTTAAAACCAGTACCAGGGTGTCGCGCAGATTCTTTTGGATTTCTTCCTACACCAAAATGTGAATTAATTCATGGTAATCGCAGAAAAATCTTCACAGGGTAATAAAGGATTCATCACCTTATCGGTGATGTTAGCCACCATTATGCAGGCCCTGGATACCACCATTGCCAATGTAGCCTTGCCTCATATGCAGGGCAGTATGTCGGCCACTCAGGATCAAATTTCCTGGGTACTCACATCCTATATTGTGGCCTCCGCTATTTTTTTACCTATGACGGGTTTTCTCGCTGAACGCTTTGGGCGCAAGCGATTATTTTTATGGTCTGTTGTTGGTTTTACCTTAACCTCCATGCTGTGTGGCGCTGCACAGAATTTGCCGCAAATTGTCGTATTTCGTTTATTGCAAGGTATATTCGGTGCAGCGCTGGTGCCTTTATCACAATCTATTTTGCTGGATACTTACCCTAAAGAAAAACATGCTTCTGCAATGGCACTTTGGGGGGTCGGTGTCATGCTCGGACCTATTCTTGGCCCCAGTTTGGGTGGATGGTTAACCGAGTACTACAGCTGGCGCTGGGTGTTTTATATTAATTTGCCTTTCGGTATTTTAGCGCTCTTCGGCATTATGGCATTTGTAAAAGAAACACCTGTCAACAGCGCTCGTCGTTTTGATTTACTGGGCTTTGCTTTTCTGAGCCTTGGAATCGGTGCCTTGCAGATGATGCTCGACCGCGGTGAAGTACTCGACTGGTTCCACAGCCATGAAATTGTCCTTGAATTGATCTTGGCATTGCTCGGCTTTTATTGGTTTGTCGCGCATATTTTTACCCACAGGCAACCTTTTATCGAACCCGTCATTTTTAAAGACCGCAATTTTTCCATGGGTCTTGTGTTTATGTTTATGGTCGGAATTATTTTATTGGCGACCATGGCGCTATTGCCGCCGTTTTTGCAAAATCTATTACATTACCCGGTCATTGATGTCGGTTTGGTCATGGCCCCGCGCGGTGTCGGTGTAATGATTGCGATGCTGCTGGTGGGCAGGTTGGCGGGCGTTATTGATCCGCGCAAGCAGGTTGTTTTCGGATTGGGCCTGACCGCTTTTTCGCTGTGGGAAATGACGTTATTCAATACTGATATCAGTCCGTGGGATATTATCCGAACCAGTGTGATACAGGGGTTCGGGTTGGGCTTTGTGTTTGTGCCTTTGTCAGCCATTGCGTTCTCAACCCTGCATCAGCGCTTTCGCAATGAGGGTACCGCCTTATTTAGCCTGGTTCGCAATATCGGCAGCAGTATCGGTATTTCGGTCGTTATCAGCCAGTTGCAACAGAATAGCCAAAGGAACCATGCTGTTTTTGCAGATTACATTACCCACTTCAACCTGCCGCTCAAGCAAGTCATGCAGGAAGGAGCCTGGAATATACATACTGCCCAGGGGTTGGCCTCCCTGAATGCTGAAGTGACCCGGCAGGCTGCAACCTTGGCCTATTTGCAGGATTTTCGGTTGATGATGTGGATTACCCTGGCCGCATTACCCTTGATTGTGTTTCTAAAGGCACCCGCTATACCGGCTAAAAAAGCCTGAAAATGCGTACATAAAACAACCGCCATGCGCGAGAATCCTGTTCATATATGGTATCCTGCGCGCCTTTTTCAGTATTCATACATGTACCAGGAATCCCATGGCCGTAAAACCCGTCTACCGCGTCATTTTTCTTAACCAAAACCAGGTTTATGAACTCTTTGCCTGCGCTATTTACCAGAGTGAAATGTACGGCTTTATTGAGGTGGAAGAGTTTGTATTTGGTGAACGCAGCCAGGTATTGATCGACCCTGCAGAAGAAAAACTCAAAAACGAATTTGCAGGAGTGAAACGCTCCTATATTCCCATGCATGCCATAGTGCGCATTGACGAAGTGGAAAAAGAAGGTCCTGCCAAAATCAGTGAAGTGAAAGGCGGCGATAAAATTGCGCAGTTCCCCTACGGTGGATTTATTCCAAATCCCAATTTGGGGGAGTGAGTAACCGGTACTGGATTTTTGTCAGTTTAAAAAAGCGGCTTCGGCCGCTTTTTTTATACTTGATAGCCATCAGGGAGTAACAGCCGTTTGTTTTTATCTTGGTATACTGATTCGACAATAATCATTATGAAAAGGACGAATGTCATGCTTACCCAAACACGCGCAGGTTCAATTCCCACAATACTCTTGCTCGTTATCGCCTTTATCCAAGGCTTGATGTTGCTCGCTATTTACCGCGCCTTGGACACCCACTACTGGCCCTGGCAGCAGCCGGTCTATTTATACCCTTTATTAAGCTTTGTAATAGTGACTCCCACCTTGTGTCTGTTGGGTTTTGTGCGCGGCCAAATTATCCATTATGTGAAATGGATTGGTGTGTTCAGCTTCTGCTTATTGGCTGCTGCAACCTACACCGGATGGCAATTGGAACCCGGCGATAAAATTAAAGGTAATTTGGTTGGCGTTGTGTTCGTTTTGACGAGCCTGGTTGCGAGTTTCAAGGCGCTTATGTATATCCAGCAATATTCCAGCGGCCAACCTATCAGTTACTCGGCGTTGTTTCGCTATTCGTGGAGGAATTTTTTAGTTCTGGGATTGAGTTTTTTGTTTACCCTGATTTTTTGGGGAATCCTGTTTTTATGTGGTGCCTTATTTAAAGTGATTGGAATTGATGTTATTGCAAAGTTGATTGGGCATGATTGGTTTTATATTCCGGTTCTTAGCCTGGCGCATGGGTTTGGCATCCTCATTTTCAGAAACCTTGCAAATGTGATTGATACTATTGCAAAGATATTGCAGGTACTGATGAAGTTTTTGCTACCTGCGCTGGTGTTAATTGCCATCGCCTTTTTAGCAACCTTGCCTTTTACGGGACTGCAAGCCTTATGGGGAACAGGCCAGGGCAGCAGGCTGATCCTTTGGCTGCAAGTGTTAGTCTTGTTCTTTGTGAATGCTGTCTACCAAGACGAAAGCCATATCCTGCCTTATCCTCGTATCGTCCATCGGGCCATCTATTGCGGTATTGCCTTGCTGCCGATTTACTCGATTATCGCTTTTTGGGGTTTGTATGCTCGAGTTTCTCAATATGGTTTGAGTGTAGAACGCTGCTGGGCTTTATTATTGTGGCTGCTGTTATTTTTATTTACGGCAGGGTACCTGTGGGGAATTATTCGTAAACGGGATCAATGGGTTGAACAGCTGAGTCGCGTGAATATCAGCATGGGTTTAATTGTGTTGGGACTTATGTTGCTCGTCAATTCACCGATGCTTGATTTTAGGAAAGTATCTCTTGCAAACCAGATTCAGCGATTTGAAAGTGGTGTTACCACCATGAAAACACTGGATGTAGATTATATATCCCGACATTTAGCCCGCAGTGGTTATTTGGCCTTGCAAGAACTAAAGGCAAAACATGAGGAGCTACATCCTGAATTTGCAGAGCGTATTGATAATGCGATGGGCCAGTACGGGTTAACATCGAAAAAGGCTAAGCCCACAGTGGTAGCGTTTTCGCAATCAATCCTGCAATCACCTGCCGGTTTCCAAATACCGGATGGGTTGGTTGACAGTATTTATGCGCGGGAAATAGATAGGAGTTGGCATTTTAATAAGATGTACTTGCTTCAATGCGATTTGGATGACGATGGAGAATATGAATACGTATTTATTCGCGGCGATGAGGTATGGGGTCATGCTGATATGTGGCGGCAGGCTGATGGAAAATGGACGTCACAGGCTATGCGTTATAACCTTACCTGGAATAAAGTCGATCTTTCATTGGCATTACAAGAGCATGCTATTGAGATTGTTAAGCCGAAATGGAATCACTTAAAGGTCGGCAAAATGATATTTACCTTAACTGACAATGAATAATTTCTTTATCGAGTAAGGCACTATGGCCAATACACAATTGGTTCTTGCAATAGATCAGGGTGGCCAAAGTTCGCGCGTTGCTGTTTATACAATCGACGGCAAGCAACTCCATTGTTTTTCTTCACCCTGCGCTACCGTGCACAGGCAAGTTGATGGCGTTAATTATATTGAGCAAAATCCCCTGGATATTTTAGGTGGAATCAAAGAGTGTCTTGCCCATATTGAGGAGGCACTTGGCGATCATGTCAATGCTATCTGTGCGGCTGGCTTTGCAGGACAGGGATCATCAATGCTGTGCTGGGATAATCAAACGGGCGAGGCGTTGTCACCGGTAATCAGCTGGCAAGATGTGCGCGGAGACACCTATCTGAATGCTATCCCACTCACTCATGCGCAAGCACAAGCCATCACCGGTTTGCGTGTTTCCGCTCATTATGGGGCGAGTAAAATACGCTGGTGCCTCGACCACAACGAACGGGTCATGCAAGCGCAGCAAAATAATACCCTGAGTATAGGGCCAATCGTCAGTTTTATTTTTTGGCACCTGTGCGAAACCGGTAATGTTGACCCCGGCCATGCCCAGCGAACGCTGTTATGGAATCTTGCCACCAATAATTGGGATGATTATTTACTCAGGTTATTTAATATCCCCCAGGCTATCTTGCCTGAATGCAAATACCACAATAATCACTTTGGTGATGTGCGGCTGGGGCAGCATTTTGTTCCCTTTACTGCCAGCGCGCGCGACCAAGGTGCATCTTTATTTGCACGCGGTTTGCCGGAGCGGGAGGCGTGTTATATCAATATAGGTACAGGCGCTTTTATCCAGCGTGTCAGCCAACATTTGCAAGCGCCGGATGGTTTGTTAGTAAGCCCGCTTTGGTTGCCAAAACAGCGTCCTCATTTACTCGCGGTAGAAGTGTCATCACCTACGTGCTATATGCCGGAATTTATCGCACCTGTAGCAATTCAGGGCACAAGATTCTATGCATGGGAAGCTACCGTAAACGGTGCGGCATCTGCCCTTGAGTTTATGCGGCAGCAGACAGGTATGGCCGTAACGCCCGCCGATATTCGCGATGCGTTGCAAGCAGAGCCTGCCGGTGAATGTTATTTTTTAAATGCCGTAGGTGGGTTGAGTGCGCCATATTGGCGAAACGATTTGAAATCCATTTTCAGCAAAGGGCTTTCAGCCCATGAAAAAATATTAGCGTGGTTGGAATCCATTCTTTTTCAAATTGCTGTGAATATAAAGTTAATGGGCGACTTGCCGCAGAAAATCTATATCAGCGGTGGTTTCAGCAATGCAGATACCCTGTGCCAAAAATTTGCAGACTTGCTGGGTGTGCCGGTGCATCGCAGTGAAAATACCGATGCAACCCTGCAAGGTATTGCCTATATGGCTGCAGGTTTACCCTCGGTGTGGGCAGCTTGCCCCGCTGAAGAGGTTTTTCATCCGCGTGAAAATATTCTGTTAAGAAAGCGTTTCATTTGCTGGCAAGAACGACTTGCTATGTGGATAGCGAATAACTGACTGCGAATAAATAGTGATGTGTGTATAAAAAAAATCTATTCTTTTTAATTTCTTAATAAGTAATTGAGCTAATCAGGTTTTTCATGCCTATACTAGATGTCCGTATCTTGTAACCCGCCCTGGCTCCCGTATAAAGGGCGAAAGTTGCACCAACATCTATCACATTTCACCTATTCCAGTTTGGACTCTACTGATGAAATACGATTTGGTCGTCATAGGAGCAGGTATTCAGGGGGCAGGAGTCGCCCAAGCGGCAGCGGCAGCAGGTTATACCGTACTGGTATTGGAGCAATCCTCACCGGCCGCCGGTACATCCAGCAAATCATCCAAGCTGATCCATGGCGGGTTACGTTATTTAGAGTCAGGCCAAATTGGGCTGGTGCGCGAGAGCTTGCGGGAGCGTGCCTTGCTGTTGAAGCTGGCGCCTGACCTGGTGAAACTCCAGCCTTTCCATATTCCCATCTATAAAGATTCCAAACGTTGTGCCCTCACTATTCGCAGTGGTTTAAGCCTTTATTCTCTATTATCCGGCTTTGATTCCAATGCCTTGTTTCGGAGTTTGCCTAAATCCAAATGGGATGATCTTGAAGGCCTCAAACAGAATAAGCTTGAAGCTGTCTTTCGCTACCATGAAGCGCAAACTGATGATGCCGCCTTAACACGTGCGGTACTTCATTCGGCCATGGAGCTGGGGGCAGAATGTGAAATTCCCGGTCATTTTGTAAAAGCACATGTGAATTCCCATTCATGCCTGGTGGAGTTTGAAAGTGAGTTTGGTTTTAAAACCGCGAGCTGCCGCGTGCTGGTGAATTGTGCAGGACCTTGGGCCAGTGACGTAATTTCACGTGTTGAACCGGATATGTATTTGCCGAAGATAGACTTGGTGCAGGGCAGCCATCTCATTCTTCCGCCACTGCTTAAGCACTATTTTTATCTGGAGGCTCCGCAAGACAGGCGCGCTGTTTTTGCCTTGCCCTGGAAAGGTAAGTTAATGGTGGGGACGACTGAAAAACTGCATTACGGTGCGCCAGAGCAAGCGCAGTGCTCCCTTGAAGAGAGAGACTATTTAGTAGACGTTTTACTGCATTATTTTCCCCATCTTTCCATTGACCTTAACCAGGTTGATAGTTTTGCCGGTTTACGAATTTTACCGCGTAGCGATAAAAGTGCCTTTTCGCGTACCCGTGAAGTCCTGTTTGAGGTCGATAACGAGGCTACACCGCGGGTACTCTCGGTAATGGGAGGCAAACTGACCACCTATCGTGCAACCGCACTTATGGCCTTGTCCAAGATAAGGGCATCTCTGCCCATCAAAGAAAAAATTGCCGATACCAGTAGAATTCCTCTGTCGCCCGTCGATTGGCATTGATGCTTGTCATTAATTTCCGGCGGGCTTGAAACATTTTTCAGGGTTCTTTCGGATTCATGATAAAAATCATTGGTGCTCCTGGTATCTGCCGTTAAAATGTATCCCTGTTCAGCTCCGGTCCCTTTCCCAGGAGACCATTTTGTCTATCCTTCAGTTTAAGGACTCACCGTGAATTTTACTGGCGCACATATTCTTTCCATCAACCAATTTGAACGTGCCGATATCCAGCGAATTTTTGAAGTGGCTGATGCCATGGAGCCTTATGCACTGCGTCGCAAGGTGACACGTGTGCTGGAAGGGGCGATCCTGGGCAATATGTTTTTTGAGCCAAGTACACGTACGCGGGTAAGCTTTGGGGCTGCCTTTAATTTGCTGGGCGGCAATGTGCGTGAAACGACCGGCTTTGAAAGTTCCTCTATCACCAAAGGCGAGTCGCTTTACGATACGGCGCGAGTCCTTTCGGGTTACAGCGATGTAATTTGTATGCGGCATCCGTCCGGCGGTTCGGTCGCTGAATTTGCTGAAGGGAGCAGGGTGCCGGTTATCAACGGCGGTGACGGGCCTAATGAGCATCCGACCCAGGCATTGCTGGACTTGTATACTATTCGCAAAGAATTGCACTCAAAAGGCCGCACTGTAGATGGTATGCGTATCGCGATGATCGGTGATTTAAAACATGGCCGCACCGTACATTCGCTGAGTAAGCTCTTATGTGTGTTCAAGAATATCCATGTGACCCTGGTATCGCCCAAAGAGCTGGCCATGCCTGCATATATTGTGGACGCTTTGCGCACGGCGGGACACAGCGTACTGGTGACCGACGACCTCACCCAAAGCATTACCCATATTGATATCGCCTACTCAACCCGTATCCAGGAAGAGCGCTTTACTAATAAAGAAGAAGCCGATTTATACCGTGGCCGTTACCGTTTGAACCAGCGGATCTATACCCAGTACTGTGAACCCAATACGGTGATTATGCATCCACTGCCGCGCGACTCGCGCGCCGATGCTAATGAGTTGGATAACGACCTCAATACCAACCCCAACCTGGCTATCTTTCGCCAAACCGACAACGGTGTATTGGTACGCATGGCGTTGTTTGCGCTGGTATTAAATGTGGCCGATCAAGTGGACAAATATGCACGCGAAGTAAACTGGCACAGTTCCCTGCGTAACCAATAAAATATTTTTTCCATTCAATAAAAAACGCCGAAGGATTAAATCCTTCGGCGTTTTTTATTGAATGATACTTACCTGGCACTTTTTCTATGATGTGTGTGGATTCACTTTATATGGGCATCGTCATCCTCGCAAGGGACCCAGTGACTTCATGTCTTTAAAGATGCTGGATATCCTGCGGGGATGACGAAAAATAGCTTAAGTAAGTACCATCCCCTCCGGTGTTTTTATGGTAAAAAAATTGCATTAAATTGGGGCTACCACAAGGAAATTATCCAATAAGTCGCCTATGCTTAGGGGTCAATTTTCAGGTAATTCCTATAGAACCCCGTAAGGGTATAAAAATAAGGTCATTTAACCATGCTAAACCATAAACGTGTTTCACAAATCCATCGCTCACTCCGTGGCTCTGTCCATCTCTGCTGTGCTCTTGCTCCCCTGGTCATAGCCCAAGCTGCTGTCGCAGCTTCGGCCGATTCTGTTGAGGAAATTATTGTTACCGCCTCCAAGCGCGGCCAGTCCCTGAAGGATTTTTCAGGGTCGGTAAGCATAGTGCAGGGTGATAGCTTAAATCCCCTTGCTACCCTGAGCGATGTGGATAACCTGGTTCCGGGGTTGACTGTTACTAACCTGGGGCCCCGCAATTCAGCGGCGCTTATTATCCGCGGATTGCGTACAGATCAAATGGGTTCAAAAGATTTTGCCGGTGATGGCGGTACAGTCGCAACCTATGTGGACAATATTCCCTTACAAGGTTTTTTCGTACCGCCAACGCCGCTGTTAAAAGATTTGCAGCAAATAGAAGTGTTGCGTGGTCCGCAAGGCACACTCTACGGCAATGCATCCGTAGGTGGTTTGATCCGCTATGTCACTGCCAAGCCAGATTTGACCAAAAGCGCGGTTTCACTGGAAGCCACACTTTCACAAACCGCACAAAGTGATGATTTGAATTATGGCAGTGACCTTATCCTCAATGCACCGCTGGTGGATAACACACTGGGTGTTCGGTTGTTATTAAGCAAAGAGACACACGCAGGCTTTATCGATAATGACTATTTGTTGACTGGAAAGAAAAAAGACATCAATTCTGATGAGGCCAAACAAGCTCGCGTGAGTGTCTTGTGGAAACCTGTGGATGAATTCTCGTTGAGTGGCAGCTACAGCTATCAAAAAATTGATGCAGATGATCGCCAGGCTGCGAACGACCTTGTGACAGGTGATAAATATTCTGCCTCCAGTAAATATCTGCAACCCTTGCAAGGCGAATTGCAGTTATCAAGCCTGGATGCCGATTACGATTTCGGTTGGGCAACATTGACGGCCAGCCTTAATCGCTATGACTACAACAGCAAAACCACTGCCGACCAAACAGATTATCTGCTGACAACCTATGGTGAGGGCTATTATGCGGAATATGAGGATTTTTCTGCTTATACCCGCGGCGATGTTGATGTAATAAAAAATTCAGGCGAAGTGCGACTGGTATCACCTAACGATAATCCGTTGCGTTGGTTGGTAGGTGTATTTGTCAGTAAGGACGATCTTGATGTAACCATTGCAGACCGTGTACCGGGGTTTGCAGCTGTATTTGATGAAAAGCGTCCCGATGACCTGGATTATTTGGCAACGCAAGCAGAAACCCTGCGCGAAGAATCCATTTATACCGAAGTGGCTTATGACCTTTTGCCGGAATGGGAGGTCGCCATTGGTGCACGCCATTTCCGTTTTAAAGACAAGTTGGGCATATGTTCGTTGCTCTTTCCTGCGTCTACAGAGTATGAAGGTACTAGTTATCCGCTCAGTTGTATTGATGACAAAGATAGCCAAACCGGCAATCTCGGTAAGTTCAGCACCAAATACACGTTCAGTAAAACGCAAAATATTTACTTCACTATCGCAGAGGGCTTCCGCCGTGGTGGTGCCAATCTTTTGCCTGTTGAGGTTACCGACAACCGTAGCTACGATCCGGATAAGGTTGTGAACTATGAACTGGGAACACATAGCGATTTCCTGGATGGAAAAGTGCAATTCAGCGGTTCATTGTTTTACATGGATTGGAAAGATATCCAGGTCTCTGCCTATACCGAAGACGGTGACAACATCATCGCCAATGCGGGTACTGCGCGCACCAAAGGTATTGAGCTGGAGGGTGTGGCTCAGCTTAATGATGCCTGGAACCTGCGTTTAAGCTATGCCTACACAGATGCAGCATTGACAGAATCCGTTGTATTAGTGAGTAATGAATACGATGAAATTACTGCACGATCAGGTGATAGATTACCAGGCTCGCCAAAACACCAATGGAATTTGGGACTCAATTATCAACAAATGATAAAAACTGCCACCTTTTCTGCTGGCGTGAACTACGCTTACTCAAGTGATATCGCCACTTCGTTGAACAGTGAATTTGCGGACTATGCACAACTGGATAGTTACAGCATGGTAAACGCACAGGCAAATGTAATGTGGAGTAATTGGCGGGTAGGTGCGTTTGTCAATAACCTTGGTAATACTTACGCAATTACGGGTAAACGCACAACAACCTTCTATGGCGATAATGGACAGTTCAATTACATAACACGTCCGCGCACAGTTGGTTTATCAGTGAAGTATCAATTTTAATTTTTGATTCCAAGTTTTCGGCATTCTTTGGGAAGAGGTTGCCAATGCAACCTGGGGAAACCTGGGTTACATACTCTATTCAGGACTCCATAGGTTAATTTTAATAGGATCGTTATTATGGCAGTTTCAAAAAAAACGAGTGCAAGTAAAGCTACTCCTAAAAAAGCCGTCGCTAAAAAAGTAGCGACCCCAAAAAATGTTAAATCAACCTCTTTGGTTATTAAAATTCCACAGGGTGGTCAAGTAATTCGCAGTTTTAATTTAACACCTTCATTACCTGTTGACGGTAAAGCTGCAAATTGGCTGTTGGTTGACCCAGCCAAACCCACACAAGATATTGATTCAATGAGTTTTAGTTTTAGCGTGAAATCCTCTTCATTAGAGCAAGAGTTTGAGCGTGCTATTATAGAAATCAATTTATTACAAAATTCAAATGATAAAGGTGTCTGGCGTTTTGCATCTGATGGCGTTTTTACAGATCCTGGTTTTGGTGATACCAGTCATAATATTGCAGTGGAGATTATTAATCAGGGCTTTACATTAATTGCACAAGTTCAATGTGTTGATGGTAGCGAATCAGACATTAGATTTGGCTATTTGGCTTCTTTTACTGATGCTATATCTGGTGCAGTAAATATATATGAGTCTCAAGATCCTGATGTAAGAGTTGGAAGGCCATAGCTAAATAGCAGAATTCTGGGGAGTACATCTATTTGGCTCCCCGATTTTTTGCATAAGTTCAATATACTTCTGCTCTGCACAGAGTTGATTGAACCATGGAAATGTAAACCAAATTTTATTCATGCCTATGTTTATTGAGTTGTCTATATTTAAAATAGCAGACGCGTTATTTTTGGCTAATGTATGTACCAATGCGGCTGTATAAGTTGTTCTGTAATTTTGAGGGTCTATTTTTTCAAGATTTTGTAAATATTTAAGCGCTTCAGAAAAGTTTCCTAAGTGTGCATGAGCTTGAGATAAATGGATTAAGTTTTCATTGTTCTGTTCAAGATTTTCTAGTTGGTGAGCAATTTTTTCGTATAGTTTTTTTGCTTCTACCTTATTTCCCAATAGTTCATATGCATCAGCTTCATTAAGCATATGTGCTGTATTATTCGGAACCAATTTGTTTGCTAGAGAAAATTTTTCGAGTGCTAAAGCATATTTTTTGGTTAATAAATAGCAAAGCCCAAGATTATTTAATGTAATGCTGTCATTTGGTTTAAGTCTTATAGCTGTTTCAAGTGCTGTTGTTGCTGCGGGTATATTCCCGACAACCAGGTTTATCAAGCCAAGAAGGTTGTGAGATTTATAAAAATTTGGTGAGATATTTAACGATTCCTCCAATATTGCTTTGGCGCTTGTATTTTTCCCCTGATACCAGAATGCCATAGATAAATAATATAATCCATTAGCAGTTTTTTTTAATGACAACGAGTTTTGATAAAACTGTGCTGCTGCTGAGTAATCTTTTTGGGCCATTTTTGAATATGCATATAATTCATTAAGTGCTGCATTGCTGATTTTCGTCGATTTTAGTCGTTCTAAATTTTTATCTGCATCCTTAAAATTCTTTTTTGCTATGTGCAATAAAAATAAATTTCGCTCATAAATGGTATCTAGATGATTTAAACCATGCAATGCCAATAGTTCTTCCATTTTTTCGAGGTATATTGAGTTTTGTGTTTCGTAGTGAAGGTCCAATGCTATGTCTGTGAAAAGAGTTTGTACAGCTGGTAATACTTTCGTTTTTGTATTTAATGCATCTAAAACATCTAATAAATGTTGATTTGCACCTTGCTCTCTATAGATTCGATTGATCTCAAGAAAAACTGCGTAGTCCTTTTCATTGGTATTTGCAAACACATTACTTACATCCTCAGAGTACAGGCCTCCAATACTACTCTGTACAATCGTCGCCACCGACAAATAATTGTCCGTCAACACATCCACCGTTTTGGTGTCCTGCACCCGTAACCTGCTTTCTTTTGTCTTGCCATCCGGTGTTAAGCGCGAAAGTGTAATCGTACAAGCTTCAATCTTGCATTGGATATCGGTGGTAATTAACTCATCCGCAGCAGTTGCACGGCGGACTGTCTCTATGCCTTCCTTATTGGGGGCGGCATTGATATCTGCAATTTCATTTTGTGGGATTAAATAATACCCATTTAACTGCAAGACACTTTGTTGGATAGCATCGTACACAGCACCTTTCACTAATTCCTGTTGTGATTCCTGCATGCCATCGGTTGTGAGATTAGGTGGCAATACGGCAACGTAACGTGGTGGCTTGGGCTGTAGCTGCCAGAGAATTCCGCCACCGACCATGACCAAGCTGACGACAATAAAAAATACAGTCAGGCTGTTGGCGCGAATGTAATCTGTGAAACGTGTTCTTAAAGGTGCCTTAGGCTTTTTAAGGTTTGCTTCAAACGTGGGGTGTTCCTGGGTGTTTTGCCCCTTGCCCGTTATATTGGTATTGCGAATGCCGGAATGGCCACTTTGTGAGTGTGACAAGATTTGAGTGCTATCAGAATCAAAGACAGATATTGCTGCTATCAATTGATAGAGTTTTTCACACTGCGCCGCAACCCAGTGTGTATTGGCCGGGCGTTCGTCCGGGTTTTTACTGAGTAGTTGCCCTAACAGTTCTACGGCTTCTGGCGGTAAATCCGGATTTTTTTTAGTAGGTGCAATCGGTGGATGAGAAATAATCCGTTGCATTAATTGCAGTTTGTTTTCAGTTTCACCGAAAGGGTGGGCACCGCACAATAATTGGTAGGCGAGAATACCGAATGAAAATAAATCGCTGCGGAAATCCAGCTCCTCACCCATGGCCTGTTCAGGCGACATGGAGCCGTAGCTGCCGGTGACATGGTCGGTGAGTGTTGCGTTAAAATCCTGTGATTTGGCAATACCCAGGTCAGTAATTTTGGCGAGCTTGTGGGGGTTGATTAAAATATTTTCGGCTTTTAAGTCGCGGTGAATAATCCCTGCATCATGCGCGGTAGCTAAACCTTGTGCAATTTGTGCAAGCCACTGCATGCGTTGTGCAAGTGGGGTTATATGTTCACGCAAATGTTGTTGCAGGTTTTGGCCGTTTACATATTCCATCACTAGGGCGAGTTGTTCTTCGGTCTCTACATAGTCATAAATCTGGACAATATTGGGATGGTTGAGCTTTGCAAGTAACAAGGCTTCGCGTTTAAAACGCTCGCGATAATGAGGCTCAATAAGTTCGGTGCGCAGGCATTTGATAGCAACCTGCCGGTCCAGGCGTGTGTCGCGCGCAAGATACACTAACCCCATACCACCGCGCCCTATAGCGCCGAGGATAGTGTAGTGTCCGATGTGGGTGATATCCATTTTTTGTGATGACAATTGGGTCATTCAGTATTCTGGTTTTATAGGTTTACCGCTAATCCAAGGAGGACGGTGATTCTGCGGTGAGTGTCTCACCTTTATAGATTTTAAATTTTTCGCAACCAAAGCGGATTTTTCCACCGCGTCTTTCCAGCAAGTGTTGCAATCCCATTATAGTCGGCAAACTGTCGGCTATTTGTTTGCGCAGGCGAAATATATAAATATTCATGTGGGTGGGGTCTAGCCCCAGCTCTCCAGCCAAAATATCTGTGTATATCCAACCCTGGCTTTTACTGTCGAGCCCGCGAGCTGCATCCGCAGCGCGGTGGCGCGCGAGTTGCGCCAGCAAGTAGTGGTGGTTGCGTACTGACAGGTCAATCTTTTGTTGGCCGGTAATCAATTCAAGCTGGGTGGTTTCCTCATCCAGGCTCAAATTAAATATAAATTCCATATCGGGAAGTTGCTGTATTTGATAGGCATGGACTTCGGTTGGGCCGTAAATTTGCGCACGCATCAACTGCCAGTGCTGGCTTCCCAGCTGTACCAGGTCGCCATTATTCAATGGATAGCTTAGGTGCTCTTGTTGTTCGTTCAGGGTTTCCAGGTTCCACTGTTGGCTTTGCTCGTCGAAATAGAGTGCCAGCTCAGGGGTAAAGGCATCAGGCAAAAGATGATAGCGCGATAAATAAATCGGTTGCGGCTGGGTACCCGCAGGAATTTCCAATGGCCAGAGAAGATCACTGGGTGGGCTCAGTTCAGCGATTTTAATCGGAGGATCTTTCAGTTCGGCAAAATGGATTTCATCACCTTCGTTGAGCGCAACGGTTTCATTTGCGGCAAGCAGTGCACCGTTTAACCAGGTACCGTTAAGCCCCAGGTTCTTTATTCGCCACTCTTTGCCGCTCCATTCAATGGCTGCATGAAGTTTGGATACATAGGGCCGGTCTATATGGGTATCAACAGAGTCGGCAAGGCGCCCGAAGGTATGGTGCGGTGCCAGCGGTATGTAGTTCTCAGTTGCAGTGTCAAAAATATATGCCATAGAAATTATATACACAGGGTTATGTGTTAGTTGTCAGTGCCCTGTCCCTAGTTTCCACGGTAGCCCGTCAATTGGCGTGTAATAGCGCGTAATGGGCAAGCTATTAAATTGCCCATAGAGTGCCACAGTCTAGACAAGGTTTCACCCGTTTACAGGTGCTTATTTTCATCAAAGGAACATGATTATCAACAAGCTCCTGCAAAACGGGACGTTGCGTCCTTCCGGAGCTGTGCTGATGATCTCTTTATTCCAGGCCTCTAAATCTAATAAACCAGTGGCCAAGGCTGTTTATGCGTTTGATGAGCAATCCGGTGCAAAATGGGTTCCGCTCAATAAAAGTTTTATCACACTCGCCAAGATTATTCTGCAAAGCGCAGCTGAGCGCGTAGGTGTCAGTAATATTGCAGTCACTTTTCGCTGTATTACCCATCAGGGATACCGGCATCTACTCCTGACGGGTGATGAGCCCGACGCAACCAGCAGTGCGCTGGGGCTTGCAGAGGAATTCATTATCTCAAGTGAGTCGGCTATAACACCTGCCGCAGAGCGTTTTAGTCATTTAGACAGTATCTCCGTTTCCATGGATTATCTTGGACAGCGCCTGGGATATCTGTTGGCCACCTTGCCTGAAACCGATACTGGCTCTGCCAGGCATTCCCCACGGGCCATTGAGGCTGAACTCTATCAAGTGGCCAGTGAGCTGGGCTCTATCATTACCCGCTACCAGACGCGCTACCGCGCTATTTTTATTTACGGTGATCAAAGTTATTGGATCGGTAACAGCTCGGCCTTGCGCCAGGTCGACTGTCGTATTGAGCAGTTGCGGCATGAATCCAACCCGATTTTAATTCGCGGCAACAAAGGTACAGGTAAAGGTATTGCCGCCCGCAGCCTGCATTGTGCTCGCCACCAGGGAATCCTGCCGTTTATTGAATCATCTTGTAATGAGTGGCAAGAGGGTGCGGCGGCCAGTATTTTGCAGGCACTTCATGCTTATGCAAAAGGCGGAACCCTCTATTTACGCAATGTCGATAGCCTGTCGCCTTATAGTGTTCGCGTATTGCAAGCCTTTTGGGAAACCCTTAAAGCGGAGCACGCAGCCAAAGCTACTGAATCGGTCGGCATTATTTTTTCTGTCAGCCACAAACATTATGCTGCAGATGTCGCGTTCTCAGAGTGGTTAAAGGAAAACACCCTTGAATTAGACCTGCCGGATTTAAAAGAGCGGCGGGCTGATTTGCGTGACCTGACCAACTTTTTTATTCGCGAATATACACTTTCAACCGATTTTGATTTTACCGAGCATGCCTGGCAGCTGTTAGAAAATTTTTCGTGGCAGGAAAATGTGGATCAATTAAAGCGTGTTATTCAAAAGGTGGCATTGGTTGCTGAAGAACCAATGGTATCAGCCGGTTTGTTGGAGCCATTACTAAAGGACTAGAGGGAGTTTACTAAGCGCCGTAATCAGGACGATTCCGGCGCTTTTTTATGTCTGTTATTTGGTGAATTTTATATCCATCTGGGGGACAGGAATGGTGATGTTATTTTCATCAAAGGCTAATTTAATTTTTTCATTCAAATCAAATTTTACTGACCAATAGTCTTCTGCCTTAACCCAGGGCCGAACCACAAAGTTTACGCTGCTGGCAGCAAGCTCACCTACGGCTATCACAGGTTCCGGCTCTTTTAAAACCCGCTTGTCGGCTTTAATCACCTGTAAAATAATATCTTTGGCGAGACGAAGGTCATCGCCGTAACTCACACTGAAAATCATATCGATACGGCGGGTTTTGCGGGAGGAGTAGTTAATGATGTTGCTACTGTAAATTGCACCATTGGGAATGATAACTTCTTTATTATCGCCGGTATAAAGTTTGGTTGAAAAAATCCCGATAGATTCAATAACACCCGAAGTGCCTGCTGTTTCCACAAAATCACCTGCCTTAAACGGACGGAATATCAACAGCATAAAGCCGGCGGCAAAATTTTGCAGCGAACTTTGCAACGCCAGGCCAATTGCTAAACCGGCGGCGCCCAACATGGCAATCAGGGAATTAGTATTGACCCCTAATTTATCCAACGCGGCAACGATTACCACCACCAGCAAAAGCGCCCGCACAACCGAGCTTAAGAAATCAACCAGGATTTTATCGAGTTTGGTGTGGGACAGGAGCTTGGCAATAACGCCGCTGATCATCTTGGCGATCAATTGACCGATAAAGAAAATAATAAGGGCAACGCCGATCCTTAACATCCAGGGTACTACATGGATGTGAAAAAAATTCATAAGTTGTGCTTCTTCAAACATAATCATTGTAATAACTCTATTTAAATAATGGGGCCGGTGGTACGGACACGCTTGCTGCCTTTGACTCCATCTTGTACCTGGACAACAGCTGCTTTTTGCTTGATAAGGTTATCAATGTAATTTTTACCTGCCATTAAAAACCCCACCACAATAAATGCACCGGGGGGTAATAATGCGAGAATCATTCCCGGGTAATCTTGTCCCAACAGATTAAGTTGCCAGGATGCCGCCATGTCACCGAACAAGAGTGACATATTACTGAATATCATACCCGTGCCTAAAATTTCACGGACGGCGCCCACGCAAACCAATACCAGCGCGAACCCCATACCCATCATAAAACCATCTAGCGCGGCGGGTAACACTGCGTGCTTACTGGCAAAGGATTCGGCGCGACCGAGCACTGCACAGTTAGTCACAATTAATGGAATGAAGATGCCCAGGATCACATAAAGCTCAAAGGTGTAGGCTTTCATCAGTAACTCAATACAACTCACCAGTGAGGCGATAATCATGACAAACGCCGGTAAGCGGATGGTATCGCTGATATGGTTGCGAGCTAATGAAACGGCCATGTTGGATGCAGTCAATACCAGCAGCGTCGCCAAACCTAAACCCAGGGCATTTACAACGGAAGCACTCACGGCCAATAGCGGACATAGGCCTAAAACCTGCACCAGCGCCGGGTTATTTTGCCAGAGGCCTTTTTCAATTATATCCTGGTAACTGACACTGTTTTTTTCTGCGATTTCATTCATGGTCTTGCTCACAGTTGATATCTCTTCGCCCTAATTTTCCTGGAAAGATGTGGGGTGAGGGCTTTTCCCAAACAGTTCATCGCGATGTGAATCGGCAAATTCTAATACGCGACGAACCTGGTTGACTACCGCACGCGGGGTAATTGTTGCGCCGGCAAATTGGTCAAAATCGCCACCGTCTTTTTTGACTTTCCAATGTGAAATATCAGGTGATTTAAGTGACTTGTTATTGAAATCTACTATCCAGGGTGCTTTTTTTAATTCGATTTTATCACCCAGGCCAGGGGTTTCGTGGTGATCCAGAACGCGTATGCCCGCAATGGAACCATCGGCATTGATGCCCACAATCATACGGATTTCACCGCTATAACCATCGGGTGCTATTGCAGGAATAATGACGGCAACAGTATCGTCTGCATGACGGGCAACATAAATATCTCCGCCGCTTTTTAATCCCAAACCAGCCCAGGCATCCTCCGGCACTTTGATAATATCGGTTAATAAATCGTTGTTGTGGCGCGTGCGCGGTACAATTTCAAATAAGGCTTTTTGCTGCGCTTCACGCTCTGCTTTCGCAATTGTCTCTTTCGTAAGTTCTGCGGTCGTAGCCAAAAGCGCAGTAGTTACCAAGGCAAAAGCGGCGAGTAGTAAACTGTTTTTTCCGATAGATGAACGGAGCTTCATTGGCCTTCCTTATCTTTCTTAATCACCACACGGGCTTTGGTATGGCCATAGGTGCGGGGAGTGGTGTAATAATCAATAAAGGGTGCTGCAAAATTTAAAAATAAAACCGCAAAGGCAACTCCATCAGGATAGCCTTTTCCCCATACCCGGATCACATAAATTAAAATACCAACACTCGCACCGTAAATAATGCGGCCTTTTTTGCTGACTGCTGAAGTGACAGGGTCGGTTACTATAAAGAATGCGCCTAACATGGTGGCACCTGACAGCAGGTGATACAGGGGAGAACCGCCGCTGTGCGAACTACCATTGTCATAAAAAATAATCGCCATGAGGGCCAGGGCAATTAACATTGAAAGCGGGGCGTGCCAGGTAAATATTTTTTTGTACAATAAAAATAATCCACCGATCAAAAAGGCGATATTGACCCACTCCCAACCGGCGCTGGCAAAATAGCCTTGTTTGAACAGGGGTTCTGTCTGATATAGCTCATCCAGTGAGACAGACGTGTTTTGTTTCACAATATCCAAAATAGTTGCTGAAGCATACCCATCAATCTGCTGGCCCAAAAATATTTTATTGAAGGCTTCAATAATGCCGGGTATATGATGTGAATCCATAGTCGCAGGTGTAGCCCATTGTGTCATGGGTATGGGAAATGACACCAGTAAAATAACATAGGCGACCATTGCCGGATTAAATGGGTTTAACCCCATGCCGCCATAGAGCTGTTTGGCCAGCACAATTGCACAAAAGCTGCCGGTAACGACTAACCACCAGGGGCAATAGGGTGGCAGTGAGAGTGCCAATAAAAATGCCGTAACCAAAGCGCTGTAATCGCGCAGATAAAAACCGATCAAGCGTTTGCGTAGCTTTAATATTGCAGCCTCAAATACCAGTGCACTGGCACTTGCAATCAACACATTAAAAAATACACCTACACCAAAAAAATACCCCAGCGTAAACAGGCCGGGCAGGGTGGCGTAGAGTACCAGTCGCATAACCTGGCCGGTATCCAACGGCCCGTGGGTATGTGGCGATGTGATATTGATTAATGCCATTCTTTATCTCAATTTTTTATAGGTTGATGCTGGTAATCATTATTTCCTGCAGATGACGATTCCCTTAGAGCGAAATACTTAGCCATCAGGACAGTTCTTTTAATTGCTCTTCAAGCTTACGGATGGCTGCTTTAAAAGCCAGTGTATTGGTATCATTTTCTGCGTCGGCTTTCGCCAGTCTTTCATTGAGTTTTTGCAGGCGCAGTTGTAAGGATTCTATCTGCTGTGCTCGCTTTTCTTCGTCACTCATAGTTGCTTTGGCTACAGCTTTTGCCTGTGCTTTTTCTACCGCTTGTTTAACGGCAAATTGTTCAGTTTCATTAACCGAAGCGTTGTGGTGTTTTCCTGCCAGTAACTCCGCCAATTCAGCGTTTACGTCGGCAATTTTTTGCTGCATTTTTTCTACGCCAAGTTGCAACACACTTGCAGTTGGGCTGTTTTCCATTTTTGCCTGTTCGGCTTTTTCTTGTGCTTTTATCAGGCGAGTCTGTAAGGCTTCAATATTAGCTTGCAATTTTTCGACAGGCGATTGGTTGAGTTTTGCTTGTGCGCGAACAAAGGCCGCAGTCACAGGGTCTGCTGGTACCTGGTTGGTAGTGGTGAGAAACTCTGCCAGTTTTTTTTCCGCATCTGCCAGTTTTAATTCTGCCTGTTTAATGCGGGACTGCTGGCGGATTAACTGTTCTTCTGTAATCGGGAATTCAGGATTTTTAGGTACGAGCGGGGCTTGTGCGCTCACCAGGCTGTTTCGGGCTGCGGCCAGCAGCCGTTCCAACCTGGATTTTTGTTCGTCATAACCTAAAGCAGTTTGATGGGCTTTTGTTACAGCGGTCATAACCGCTTCTATCTGGGGGGCGACAAGCAGTGGATTAGGTCGGCTTATAGAGAGTGCATTTTCCTGGGCTGATTTTTGTTCTGCTAATTTTTTTTTGGCTTCGTCAGCTGCTTGCTTGCGCGCAATGCGCTTGGCCTCTTTCTTTGCCTCTTCTTTTTCAAAACGCAGTTTTCTAAATTCAAAGCGCTGGCGCGAGCGGTCAGCTTTTTCCTTGTCTGCAACCTGTTGCCGAATATTGCCTTTTGCAGCGCGATAATATTGCACCAGCGGAATTTTACTGGGGCATACATAAGAACAGGCGCCGCATTCAATACAATCAAATAAGTTATGCGCCTGTAAGCGATCAGTATCTTCTGCCTGCGCATACCAGAATAATTGTTGGGGCAATAAACTGGCAGGACAGGCTTCGGCACATAAGCCGCAGCGAATACAGGCCTGTGCCGGCGGTGGTAGAGGTGCTTCTTTTTTGCTGGGCGCAAAAATACAGTTGGTGGTTTTGATCAGTGGTGCCTGCACATGTGGCAAGGTGAAGCCCATCATGGAACCGCCCATAATCACGCGCGATGCTGCTGAAGCATTAAAACCGTGCTGTTGCAAAATGTAATCTATAGGTGTGCCGACCAGCGCATCAATATTTCTTTGAATGTTGAGCGATTCGCCCACGACAGTTGTAATACGGCTGATTAAAGGTTCGCCAAATCGCACTGCGCGCCATGCGGCGGCAACAGTGCCGACGTTCACGCAAATTGTACTTATGTCAGCGGAGTGGTGGCCGTGGGGAATTTCGCGGCCGGTTAACATCTGGATTAACTGTTTGGCTCCGCCGGAGGGATATTTGGTGGGAATACTGACAACATCAATCTGCGCATCTTGCTTTGCGTTAATACCATCAAAGTTTTTCACTGCTGCTTGCAGGGCTGCAATTGCCCGGGGCTTGTTGTCTTCAACTGCAATTAGGATGCGATGTGGATGATGCAGGATATAACTGAGCAAAAAACTGCCCGCGATAATTTCATGGGCGCGAACCTGCATAAGCATGTCGTCAGCGGTAATGTAGGGTTCGCATTCAGCACCATTAATAACCAGCGTATCAATTTGCTGCGAAGATTTGGTATTGAGTTTTACCGCTGTAGGAAAGCCTGCGCCGCCTAAACCGGCAATACCTGCATTGCGAATTTTTTCGATTAAATCGACTCGCTCCAGCGTGAGATAATTTTCGCAAGTTTGAAGCTCAATCCATTCATGTTTGCCATCAGTATCAATCACAACTGCTTCTGCACTTATACCTGACGGATGTGGTAATGCATAACTACCAATAGCGCTGACAGTGCCTGAACTGGATGCATGCACATTGGCACTAAAGATTCCGTCAGCTACTGCAATCAATTGCCCGGCCAGTATTTTATCGCCTACTTGCACAATGGGTTTTGCTGGTGCACCTATATGCTGGTTGAGCGGAATAATTAATTGTGGCGGCAATGGCACATTGCCCAGCGGCAGTTGCATGGATTGGGTTTTATTCTGCGGTGGGTGGATGCCGCCGGGAAATTCCCACAGGGTAATATGATTGGCGTTGGACATAAGGCTATGCTGCTTTGTCACTGGCAATAATATGAAGTGGATCGGGTAAATTCCATGTCCAATTGTCTAGGCCGTTTGCTACGGGAACCATGTCAATACAATCTACCGGGCAAGGTTCAACACACAGATCGCAACCGGTACATTCATAGGTAATAACGGTATGCATTTGTTTTGCGGCACCGAGAATCGCATCCACGGGACAAGCCTGAATGCATTTTGTGCAGCCTATGCATTCATCCTCGCGAATGAACGCCACTTTTTTTATTTCTGTCGCTTCACCGTGCGCGGTATCTAACTGGGGCACGTCAACATCCAGTAAATCGGCGAGTGCGTTAATGGTTGCCTGGCCGCCGGGTGGGCATTTGTTAATAGCATCACCATCCACAATTGCCTGGGCGTAAGGGCGGCAACCCAGATAACCGCACTGGCCACATTGGGTTTGCGGCAAAATATTATCAATCTGCTCGACAATGGGATTACCCGCAACTTTGTAGCGCACTGCTGCAAAGCCGAGGATAGCGCCAAAGAAAAGTGATAAGCCTACAAGCGCGAGAAGTGCCGAGGCTATGGGTTGTTGAAGAATCAGTTCCATTATAAATATGCAGATAAATAGGTTGACGTTGATACGGTTTCTTCAGTCCTGTTTTTCATAATAGCCGCTCAATAAAAACAGTTGATGATAGGTGTTAGCTATGAATTCAGCCTGCCAAACCGGTAAAACCCATAAACGCCAATGATGCTAAACCTGCGGTAATCATGCCTATGGCAGCGCCCTTAAATGGCAGGGGAACATCGCTGGCTGCCAGGCGTTCGCGCATGGCAGAAAATAAAATCAACACAACAGAAAAACCTGCAGCGCCGCCAAAGCCATAAAGTGTGGCTTCAAAAAAATTATGTGCCTTTTGGATATTTAACAGGGCAACTCCAAGGACTGCACAGTTAACGGTGATGAGCGGTAGGAATACACCCAATACGCGATAAAGCAGCGGACTGGTTTTTTCCATAAACATTTTTACAAACTGCACAACAGCGGCAATAACCAGGATAAAAGCGATAGTCCGCAAATACTCCAGGCCGAGCGGCGCAAGCATCCAATGGTTGACCATATAGGTGCAGATGGATGCGAGCGTCATCACAAAGGTAGTGGCGGCGCCCATGCCGATGGCACTTTCCAGTTTGTTGGAAACTCCCATAAACGGGCAGAGGCCGAGGAATTGCACCAGCACAAAATTGTTGACGAGTACGCTGCTCAGCAAAATCAAAAAGAATTCGTTGATGGACATGGCGTAATTTCTCTGGGAAGTTTTAGCCCATACCTAAACAGGATTAAATCCGAATAGTACTTAAAGCATTTGTTGTAGAAGGACATCGTCATCCTGAAGGAGAGGACGACTTCCACTCACATAAAAATAGACTTAATTTTGCATAAGTAAGTACCATTGGATGAGGCCCGAATGGTATTTCCTCTGCGATGATGGCGACTCCCCTATAACAGACGGTTCCCTTCTAAAAAATGTTTAGCTTCAGTAAATTCCAGTTAATCACATGGGTTTGCATGCATCCAAAGCAAAATGGCCTGCATTTACATTACGCGTTGCCCTGGCTGCGCACCTGTATTTGGCTCCAATAAATAAATCTCTTTATCACCGGGGCCGGCTGCCAGCACCATGCCTTCGCTCATACCGAATTTCATTTTACGGGGTTTAAGGTTGGCCACCATGACGGTCAATTTACCGACAAGGTCTTTGGGGTCATAGGCGCTTTTAATACCCGAGAAAACATTGCGCTTTTCGCCGCCGAGGTCGAGTGTCAAACGCAGCAATTTATCTGAGCCTTCCACATGTTGAGCGTTTTCAATCAAGGCGATTCGCAAATCTACTTTGGCGAAGTCATTGAAATCAATTTCAGCCGCAATGGGTTCATCCACTAAGGGGCCGGTTTTCTGTGGCGCCGCTGCTGCTGCGAGTGCTTCTTTGGTGGCTTCAAGCATTGCATCCACCTTGTCTTTTTCTACGCGGGTCAGCAGTGGTTTGAATTCGTTGATCTTACCGGAGCGAAAGCTTACGTCATGAGTCCACTGCAAGGTTTCACCGAGGAATGCTTCGGCATCTGCTGCCAGTGTGGGCACTACCGGTTTCAAATAGGTGAGAATTGCACGGAACATGTTAATACCGAGCGTGCACACAGCCTGGGTTTGCACTTCTGCACCGGCTTGTTTGGCAAGCTTCCAGGGTTCCTGGGCGGCGATATATTCGTTAGCCAGGTCAGCCAATGCCATAACTTCGCGCAGGGCTTTGCTGAATTCGCGCGCTTCATAATAAGCGGCAATAGTTTCACCTGCGCTCACAAATTTTTGCCACAAACTTGGGTCGGCAACCTCGGTGGTTAAATTACCACCGGCATTGTTGATAAATTTGGCGGTACGGCTGGCGATATTGACGACCTTGCCCACCAAATCGCTGTTGACGCGCTGGATAAAATCCTCGAGGTTGAGGTCGATATCATCCACCGCATTGGTAAGTTTGGCAGCAAAGTAGTAGCGTAAATATTCCGGGTTCAGGTGCTCAAGGTAGGTTTTCGCGTTAATAAAGGTGCCGCGCGATTTACTCATCTTGGTGCCGTTTACGGTGACAAAACCGTGGACACAAATTGCAGTAGGTGTACGCAGCTTGGCTGAATGCAACATGGCAGGCCAGAAGAGCGCATGGAAGTTGACTATATCCTTACCGATAAAATGGTAGACCTCGGTGGTGGAGTCTTCCTTCCAATAATCCATCCAGTCAATACCTTTGGCGTCGGCATAGTGTTTAAGGCTGGCGATGTAGCCGATAGGTGCATCCAGCCATACATAAAAGAACTTGCCGGGCTGCCCGGGAATTTCAAAGCCAAAGTAGGGCGCGTCGCGGGAAATATCCCATTCCTGTAAACCGCCTTCCAACCATTCGGCCATTTTATTGGCGACTTCATCTTGCAAGTGACCGGCGCGCGTCCAGTTTTTCAGGAAATCGCTGAAAGCGGGTAAGGTAAAGAAAAAGTGTTCGGAATCTTTGGCGATAGGAGTGGCACCCGAAATAGTGGATTTGGGGTTGATCAGATCCATGGGCGAATAAGTGGCGCCGCATTTTTCGCAGTTATCGCCATACTGGTCGTCGCTTTTGCACTTGGGGCAGGTGCCCTTTATGTAACGGTCAGCCAGGAAAAGCTGCTTTTCCGGGTCATAAGCCTGGGAGATATTGCGGCTGGCGATATGGCCGTTGGCCTTTAACCGCTCATAAATCATGTAGGAAAGTTCGCGGTTTTCTTCCGAATGTGTGCTGTGGAAATTGGCGAAATTGATATTGAAGCCCGCCGAGACAGCTTCGTGGTCGCGTTTGATATTGGCGATATGTTCTTCGGCAGAAATGCCTTTTTCCTCAGCTTTCAGCATGATGGCGGTGCCGTGGGCATCATCCGCACAAAAATACAGGCAATCGTTACCGCGCAGGTTCTGAAACCTTACCCAAATGTCGGTCTGGATTTGCTCAAGCATATGACCGAGGTGCAAATCGCTGTTGGCATAGGGAAGGGCGCTGGTGACGAGTATTTTTCGAGCTTGGGTCATGGGGTTCCTACAGATTCCAGGTGAGCCGCCATGGCATCGGATACTATCTTCGGCGGCCTGTTTTAAAAGGCGCGCACTATAGCATTTTGTGGCCAATTCGTCTGTAGATTAGCGTTCTGCCCGGCGTTTAATTAGAAGTCTTTACAGGACTAAACGCTTAGAGCAAGTGCCGCTTTATGATCCGAAACCCTGTAAGTTGCTCACCACATTCTTATGATTGTCATCCCCGCAGGGAATCCAGCGTCATTCAATAGTGAGTCACTGGTTTTATAGCGGGAGAGGATTTGCAGTCAGAGCGGCTCTATACAAAGCGGCTTCTTCGTTGGCAATTTGGGTAATGGCAGCCGCGAAGTCAGGGTCCTCACCGTGCAGCAGTTGGGGTAGCGCTTTGCGGAAATCCTCGCGGGCGCACCATTCGCGCATAAAGTCTTCCCAGCTTCGCCACATACGCAATTGCTTGCGGTTCATCTTGTCTTCGTGCACCAACACGTAGGCGCGCTCAAACAGGCTGACAAGGATGGAAAAAAGCACAATCCGGCGCTCTTCCTGGTCGGGGGACAAAGGCGGTGCCACATCGGTAGAACGTAAGCGCAGGTCGGCGTTTTGCAGTACCAGCTCCATAAAGCGGGTGTAGTCATCGGAGAGCTGGAGATAGATCTCTTCTTCTTCATTGGCCCGTTCACGGCGTTGCTCCATCACAAACACCGCAATACCGAATGGAAGGGCGACAATCGTCACCACAAAGCTCGCCATTTCAAATATTTCGTGCAGGTTTTCCATAAACTAATCCAGCCGGTGAGCGCATATCGACAGAATGCTGTGGGTAGATTATAGCGTGCCGGCCAAGTATGGGGTTCGGGGTTTGGCAAAATTAATGGTTTCAAAGGGCGAAAGCACTATTTTTGGCGTTGCCTGCCGTACAGCACTATCGTTATAGTAAAACCTCCCTGTGTTAACCCCCTTCACGAATAAGGTGATAATGATGGAAGAATCTACAGATTCAAACTTGGTAACCAGTGTTTCGCAGGACTCAAAAAATATTGCATTGCTGATGTGGCTTGGCACTATCTTTTTCAGCTTTATTCCCGCATTGGTTATCTACTTGTTGAAAACGGATGACAGATATCTTGCGGATCAAAGCAAAGAAGCCTTGAACTGGTCAATTACCGTTTTTATCGGCACCCTGATTGGCGGTGTGCTCTGCATTATCCTCATTGGCTTTCTGGTACTTTTTGCCATAGGTATTTTGAATTTGATATTTTGCATCCTTGGTGTGATTGGAACATCTAACGGTAAGTTATTTCGTGTTCCCTTTGCTATTCGTTTGATCAAATAAATAAATCATAATTTCCTGCAATAAAAGAGCACTTTTGTGCTCTTTTATTATTAAAGTTGCACCAAGTTTTTTCGCTATCTTCTTAAAAATAATGTGGCAACAGGTTTCTGCCTCAAAAAGGCGCCGAATTGTCGCGCTTTTAACGGCGTGCGCTAATCGGGTGCATTTAGGGTCTTAAATACCTATAAAAATCCCTGATTTCTTGGCACGCATTTCGCTCCTTACAGCTTACCGATAATAAATCTGTAAGGGTGTGTGATGGCTAAACCCGTTTTTTACGATGAAATGCATTCCGCTTCAGATAGTTTACGGCCCCATTATGAAGCCTATGGACAATGGCTGGATATACTGCCCAAAGAGCGTCTGGCCCGCAAAAAAGCCGAAGCTGATTTAACCTTTCACCGGCTTGGAATTACCTTTGCTGTCTATGGTGAAGGTGCCGGAACCGAGCGTCTGATTCCCTTCGATCTACTGCCGCGAATTATCCCCGCACATGAATGGAAAATATTGCAACAGGGACTTGCACAACGTGTTAAGGCGTTGAACCTGTTTCTCCACGACATTTATCACAGCCAGGAAATTTTGCGCGCCGGACTTATTCCCGCCGAACACATTTTACGTAACGCCCAATATCGTCCTGAAATGCAGGGGGTCGATGTGCCTAACCAGATTTATGCCCATATTGCGGGAGTTGATATGGTGCGCGCCGGTGCAGGTGAATTTTACGTACTGGAAGACAATTTGCGTGTGCCCTCGGGTGTGTCATATATGCTGGAAAACCGCAAAATGATGATGCGATTGTTTCCGGATTTATTTGCCAGATATGCAGTTGCGCCGGTGCAACATTATCCGGATATGTTGCTTGACAGCTTGCGTATATGTGCGCCCCAGGGCGTTGAAAACCCAACGGTGGTGGTACTGACGCCCGGCAGTTTTAACTCCGCTTATTTTGAGCATGCGTTCCTGGCACAGCAAATGGGGGTTGAATTGGTTGAAGGGCGCGATCTATTTGTCCGCGATGATTCTGTGTATATGCGCACTACCCAGGGTCCCAAGCGAGTGGATGTGATTTATCGCCGCCTGGACGATGACTTTTTAGACCCCCTGGCGTTCCGGCAGGATTCCATGTTGGGTGTTGCCGGATTGTTGTCGGTATATCGCGCAGGGCGCGTCACCCTGGCAAATGCCATAGGTACCGGCGTTGCAGATGACAAGTCGGTTTACCCCTATGTACCTGACATGATCCGCTTTTATCTGGATGAATCGCCGATCCTGAATAATGTTCCCACCTATATGTGCAGAAAGCCGGATGAGTTGGCCTACGTGCTGGATAACCTTGCTGAACTGGTTGTAAAAGAAACCCACGGTGCCGGCGGTTATGGAATGCTAGTAGGGCCTGCTGCCACTAAAGCAGAAATTGACGCTTTCCGTGCGCATTTAATGGCACATCCAACTAAATATATTGCACAGCCAACGCTCGCTTTATCGACGTGCCCCATTTTTGTTGAATCGGGTATTGCGCCTCGTCACATTGATTTACGTCCGTTTGTATTATCGGGAAAAGATATTCGGATGGTGTCCGGCGGATTAACCCGTGTGGCTTTGCGTGAAGGGTCGTTGGTGGTGAACTCATCGCAGGGCGGCGGTACCAAAGACACCTGGGTTTTGGAGTCATAAATTTTATTTTGATAGCCATCGAATGGAGACAATATGTTATCTCGCACCGCAGATCATTTATTTTGGCTGGCTCGTTATATCGAGCGGGCAGAAAATATTGCACGGCTTTTGGATATTACCTGCCAGACATCACTTGCGCCGCAAACCGAGGAAAGCGCCAGCCGAAATTGGCAGGCAGCGCTTTTATGTAACGACCAATTGCCTGCCTATTTAAAAACCTACGCTGAGGTAACCGCAGAAAATGTATTGGCATTTATGGTGTTTGATGCCCACAACTCTTCCTCTATTTTTTCGTGCCTGAAAGCTGCGCGTGAAAATGCCCATGCAGTTCGCGGAACCCTGACCTCTGAAATGTGGGAAACCATTAACGCAACCTGGCTTGAAATAGCGGATATCGCCAGGCGCCAGTTGCGGGATGAAGAGTTTGCCGATTTTTTTGAATGGGTGAAAACTCGTTCCTCTTTATCGCGTGGTGTCACTTTCGGCACCATGCTTCACGACGATGCTTTTTATTTTATCCGGTTGGGAACCTATCTTGAACGCGCAGACAACACTGCTCGGCTACTGGACGTGAAATATTATTTAATTGCAGAAGGTGAGCCGGTGGGAACGGCAGCTGATTATTACCAGTGGGGCGCTTTGCTTCGTTCGGTATCGGCATTTGAAATCTATCGCCGGGTTTATCGCGGCAATGTTTCTCCCGGTCGGGTTGCTGACTTATTGATCACCCACGCTGAGATGCCGCGCTCTTTAAATGCCTGCATGATCGAAGTTGAGTCTGTGTTGTACAAACTGGCCAATCAACATTCCCACGAGACACAGCGCCTGGCAGGCCAACTCAGCGCACAGCTGCGCTACGCAAAGATTGACGAGATTTTAGAAGATGGATTGCATCCCTATTTGGAAAAATTCCAACACCGGATTTACGATTTGGGTATGCGTATCAGCCAGGATTTTTTAATGCCCATGCGCGCAGCCTGATTCACTGCAGGAGAGGAAATATGCTACTCAACATCCAACATGAAACTGTCTACCGCTATTCAACACCCGTCGATTACACCATCCAGCATTTGCGGTTAACGCCGCGGCACGAAGCCCAGCAACAGGCTATAGGTTGGAAAATCATTACGCCCGGTAAATACCAGCCACATACCGATGCTTACGGCAATGTGGGGCACATTCTTGTACTGGATAAACCCCATGAAGAAATTCGCATTGCTGTCAGCGGCCAAGTGAAAATTGCCAAAGAAAATGCCCATTTACCATCGGATGGTGGCGAGGTACCTTTGCTCGTTTATTTGCAGCCAACGCATTTGACTGAAGCAGACAGCGCTATCCTGGAACTGGCCAAAGTCGCTTATACCTCCACTCGTGGTGCGGTGGATTCCATGTTCAAATTAATTGATGCTATCCAACAGGCGGTGGCTTATATGCCCGGTACCAGCCAGGTGACCAGCACCGCTACCGAGGTCCTTAATATAGGGGCCGGGGTTTGCCAGGACCATGCCCATGTATTTATTGCCTGTTGTCGTGCGCTGGATTTACCGGCGCGCTATGTCAGTGGTTATATACATCCAGGAGACAGTGACCATGCTGCCAGCCACGCCTGGGCTGATGTATGGCTGGAGGGACAGGGCTGGGTCAGCTTTGATGTCACCAATGCCAATTTTGCAGCTTCGGAACATTGTCGTCTGGCGGTGGGCCGCGATTACCTGGATGCCTGCCCGGTACGTGGTGTGCGCCATGGCGGCGGTGTTGAAGCTATGGAGGTGATAGTTCGCATTGCCCATCCGGACTCCACCGGGGTACTGCTACAATCCATAGTGTCTTATCCGCCGTTTGACGCAGATGGCCCGCAAGATATACAGCAACAATAAATATTTTCCTGCTCTGGGTTTTGCCTTGGAGCGCTACTCCGGGGTTTAGATGTATGACCTATTGCATAGGGCTTCACGTTGATAAGGGGTTGGTATTCCTGTCAGATTCGCGCACCAATGCGGGAGTCGATCACATTAATACCTTTCGCAAGATGACTGTACTGGAACATGCCGGAGACCGGGTGATGGTGTTGTTGACCTCCGGTAATCTTGCTATCAGCCAGGCGGTGATTAATGAATTGTGGCCACTGGCAGACAGTGCGCTTATGAACGCAAAAAACATGGTGGAAGCCACCCGTGTAGTGGGTGATGTTTTGCGAGCTGTCTATCTCCGTGACCGCGAAGCTTTTAAAGAATTCGGACTGGATTTTGCAGCCAGTTTTATTTTCGGCGGGCAGATAGGACAGGAACAACCGCGATTGTTCCAAATTTATGCCGCGGGCAATTTTATTGAAACCACCCGGGAGACACCTTATTTCCAGGTAGGGGAATCCAAATACGGTAAGCCTATTATTGACCGTGTAGTGCAGCCCGATACAAGCTTAAACGATGCCGCCAAGTGCGCACTGATTTCAATGGATTCAACCATTCGCTCAAATTTGAGCGTAGGTATGCCGCTGGATTTATTGATTTATGAAACTGACAGTCTGTGTGTAAAAACCCATGTCAGCATAGGGTTGGATGATCCTTATTTCCAACTGCTGCGCTCCAGCTGGGGCGATCGCCTACGCCAGGCTTTTAATGAAATGCCTGATCCGGCTTATTAAATTATCAGAACATTCAGACGATTTATCTTGCAGATCGCAAGTACCGTTTTATGATCCGAAAACACATGAATATATCCCTATAGTTCCCTTAAGTCGTTCCTGACTTGAGGGTTTCGGATCATAAAACGGTACTTGCTCTGAACCAATTTATTCTTGCAAAGGTCTCTATTATCGCTGTTTTTCTTTCAGCAATAATGCGAAGAAATCATCCACCGGCATAGGGCGATACATAAAAAAGCCCTGCGCCATGGTGCACTTGTTGGCGATAATAAAGTCCAGCGTATCCTGATCTTCAATCCCCTCGGCAATGACCTGTAAATCCAGATGGTTGCCTATATCAATAATACTGCGGGCAATCGCATACTTCTTTTTATTTTGGGTGGCGCCGACTAAAAAGGAGCGGTCAATTTTTAAATAGTCTATGGGCAAGTTTTGCAGGTAGCTGAAGGAGGAGTAGCCGGTGCCGAAGTCATCAATCGCAAAGCGGATGCCCATGGTGCGCAGTTGGTTCATGGTATGCAAAACACTTTCCTTGTCTTCCATAAACAGGGACTCGGTAATTTCAAACACAATTTTTTTGCCTTCTATGCCATGCAACCTTAATTTACTTTGGATATTGTCAACCAGGCTAGTGTCTTTGAATTCGCGCGCAGATAAATTAATGGAGACTGTGATATCGGCAATGGCCTGTGCTTGCCAGCGAGTAATTTCGGCACACACTTTATCAAATACGATTCGTCCTATTTCACCTATCAAGTTGGCTTGCTCGGCAACAGGTATGAACTGATCGGGAGGAATTATGTTGCCATCGGGTTTAATCCAGCGAACCAGCGCTTCGGCTGCCACGATTTTTCCGGTGTTTACATTGATTTCCGGTTGCAGATAAATCGTTATCTGCTGGTTGCTGATGGCAAAGCGCAGGTTGTGTTCAAACTCCAACTGGTGAAGCGCCAATCTTTCCAGTTCTTCGCTGTAAAACTGGAAGTTATTTTTGCCCAATTTTTTTGCGCGATACATTGCCATATCAGCTTTGCCGATCAAACCATCCGGAACTGTATCATCGCGCGGATAAATGCTGATCCCCATGCTGCAACTGATAAAGTGGTTATGGTTATTCAGTAAAAAAGGCTTGGCCAGGGTTTCCAGGATATTGGAGCACATGCGTGTCAATCCCGATTGGGATATGGCAGTTTCAATCAGGATTACAAATTCGTCACCACCCAGGCGGGCAAGAATATCTCCTTCACGTACGCAATTGCGCATGCGTTTGGTGGCTGTGCGCAATAATTTGTCGCCGGCTTCATGCCCTTCGGTATCGTTAACTTTTTTGAAGTTGTCCAGGTCAATAAAAATAACCGCTATTTTTTTGTCTTCTTCCGGATTGGCCCGAATGATTGCATCAATTTTTTCAAGCAAAAAATTGCGGTTGGGCAAGCCGGTAAGCAGATCGTGATATGCCTGGTGATGGATAAACTCTTCAATCTTCTTTTCTTCGGTGGCATCGCGCAGGCACCAGACCCGGCCAATCAACCGGTTGTTTTGCATTTGCGGAAGCGAGCGGTATTCAAAAAAGCGACCGTTGATGAAATGCAGGGTGCCTTTAATATGGGCATCCGGTTGCTTTTGCAAAGCGTCTATGATTTCCCCCAAATGCCAGGAGTTCAGCAGGGTTTTACGCACATTTTGCCAGGAAATAGGTTGTTGTATGCCTTCATAGCGGGTGATATCAGGTAATAATTCCCGGCCGAGTTGATTGCTTTTGACGAGTTGCCCGTGGTTGTCCAGTGACAGGATGATTTCACCGGTTGCATCAAAAATAGCACTCAGGGCAGTGAGGGATTTTTGTAATTGATCCTGGGTGTCCCCCAGGGTCACCAATTGGTCATGCAGTGACTGGTTGCGCTCCAACAGCTCTTTCGACCTGAGTTCAAGTGAGTTTTCCAGTGCTTTCAAGTCTTGCTCAAACTGCTCATAACTATCAGAAATAGCCTGGAACAGGGCATTTTGTTCGGGTTCAATCCTTTGGGTTACGCAATACTGTTGCAGTTGGCGCAATAAAAGTTTATGCATAAATAAAGGTCTGTTATTTTTGTGTGGACACCGGGGTTGCTCGCCGTTTATTTGGCATGACCGGCCTTGTCGCGATGCTGAGGGCGATCATATTTCACTTGGCTTGCAAAAGCCCATGCAGGGTGATTATTGACCGCCTGTCAAATCACTTCAAGGGCTTCTTTTGCGAGTTATGGGTTGTTACCAGTCGCTGCGCAAATAATCGCTGTGACAAACTGTAAGGTAGTTGGGCTGAAGGCAGTGCCAGTGCGAGCCATTCGCCCTGAGATAGATTTTTACTGCCTGAAATAGACCAGGCTTTACAGTTGTACCAACGCTGAATTCCTGCCATTAAATAAGCATATATGTGATGTCATCTGTAACCGTCCAGATCGCCTGGAGCCTGCGTCTTTACTGGCTTCTGGAGTCGGAAGCCGTTTACAAATAGTGACATTTGTGAATTTTGGTTTTGATCCTGCCTGTGCCACAATCCGCGCTGATAATTTAAACTTAAAATTCCGTCTGGGGTGGTCATCTGTAATGCGTAAATCTAAATCCATAATTATTGCCGTTGCTGTTTTAGCGGGAATATTTCTTCTTTTATTCCTTATAAAGTTCAGCCAGATATTTTCGATGATACAAGCGGGTAAAAGTTTTACCCCACCGCCGGAGTCGGTGGGTGCCTTCACCGCTGAACTCCAGGATTGGCCAAATTCCTTTACGGCTACAGGTACGATTGAGGCCGACGAAGGCATTAATATTTCTGCCGAAGTCGCCGGTAAGGTTCAAAAAATTCTGTTTAAGTCTGGCGAGCGTGTTAAAGCGGGCACGGTAATTTTAATCCAGGAATCGGGCAACGAATCGGCGCAGCTCAGCGCTGCCAAAGCCCGCTTGCAGTTGGCAAATGCGACTTATGATCGCATGGTCCAGTTGCGTAAGAAAAATACAGTTTCACAGAATGAACTCGATACTGCCTTGCAGCAAAAACAATCTGCCCAGGGCGATGTGGATAACTTAAATACCACTTTGGAAAAGAAAACCGTCAGGGCACCTTTCGATGGGCGCTTAGGTATCCGTAAAGTTGATTTGGGACAAGACCTGTCAGTAGGTACCCAAATTGTTTCATTGCAAGCCACTAGTCAGGTTCGTGTGAATTTCCCGGTGCCGCAATTCTGGTTGGTAAAAATGACCAAGGGTTTACCGGTTGCGGTGTACCTGGGTGATGATTCCAATGAAGTTATCAAAGGCGAGGTTACGGCTATAGGTGCAGATATTGACCCGGTTACCCGCAATGCAATCGTCCAATCCTCGTTAGAGAATACGGCAAGTCAATTTATTCCGGGCATGGCGGTTCAGGTTGAAGTGACCTTATCGAACCCGCAAAAAGTATTGGCTGTACCGACTACTGCCGTTATTTTTGCTCCTTTCGGTGATACGGTTTTTGTGGTTGAAAAAGATAAAGAAAAAGGCACTTTGAAAGCGCGCCAGCAATTTGTGCGGTTGGGCAAAGCTCGCGGTGACTTTATCGAAATTGCCGATGGTGTGAAAGCAGGTGAGCAGGTTGTAAGCGCTGGCGCCTTTAAGCTGACCAACGGCCAGGCAATTGTGCTCAGTAAGACAGTACAGCCAGATTTTAAAACCGAACCCAAGCCGGTAGATAACTGAGTTGCCCCGTACTGAATTATTAAGGGATTTAGTTGCTGCCAGGCGATGCTGCCTGGACGGCCAGTAAATTGTTTTTCACTCAAACATCATTGAGTTATTGCTATGAAATTCACCGATATTTTCATTAAACGACCCGTGCTTTCCCTGGTCGTTAGCCTGCTGATTTTAATTGCAGGTATCCAGGCGGCCAGTTCGCTGTCTGTCCGGCAATATCCGCGTAGCGATATTGCGGTTATTACCATCAACACTGTTTATGTGGGTGCGAATGCTGAGCTGATTCGCGGTTTTATTACTTCACGCATTGAGCGTGCCATTGCTTCTGCAGACGGTATTGATTACATCGAATCCAGCAGTGCAATGAGTCTGTCCACAATTAATGTACATTTGCGTTTGAATTATGATCCGTTGAAAGCCATGACGGAAATCAGTGCAAAAGTAAATCAGGTGCGCGGCGATTTGCCGCCGGAATCAGAAGTACCTTCTATTACGGTTGAATCGGCAGACAGCCAGTTTGCGGCTGGTTATATAACCTTCAATTCAAAAATCCTTGAGCAAAACCAGATTACTGATTTTCTGACCCGCTCCATCCAGCCACGGCTGACAGCTATTGCCGGTGTGCAAAAAGCAGAAGTATTGGGCGGCCGTACTTTTGCAATGCGTATTTGGTTAAAGTCCGACAAATTGGCAGCGTTGAATATATCACCGACTGAAGTGCGGCAGGCACTTGCTGCCAACAATGTCCAGGCTGCCATAGGCCAGACGCGCGGCAGTTACACCCAGGTGAATTTGCGCGCAGATACTGATTTGAATTCAGTGAATGATTTTAAGCGTCTCGTGGTGCGCCACAGTGCGGAGGGAACCATTCGTTTGGAAGATGTAGCTGACGTAGTTCTGGGTGCAGAAGATTACAATACCGAAGTTAACTACTCCGGCGATACGGCGGTATTTATGGGTGTGTGGGTTGCGCCCAATGCAAACTCACTGGAAGTTATGCGCAATGTCACCCGGGAAATGGAAAAAATCAAAGCCGATTTGCCGTCTGGACTGGAAGGTGCAATTGCCTATGATGCCACTAAATATATTGAATCGGCGATCCATGAAGTTATTAAAACCCTGACGGAAACCTTGCTGATTATTGTTGTCGTTATTTTTCTGTTCCTCGGTTTCAGCCGCTCGGTCATCATTCCTGTATTGGCCATACCCTTGTCGCTGGTAGGTGCATTGTTCATTATGCAGGTGTGCGGCTTTTCGCTGAATTTGCTCACTCTCCTATCGATTGTATTGTGCGTTGGCCTGGTGGTCGATGATGCCATCGTGATGGTTGAAAATATTGAGCGCCATATCCAGGAAGGCCAAACACCTTTTAATGCGTCCATTACTGCTGCCCGTGAATTGGCCGGACCGATTTTGGCGATGACAGTCACCTTGATTTCCGTGTATGTCCCTATAGGTTTGCAGGGTGGTTTAACGGGAACCTTGTTCCGTGAATTTGCAATTACCCTGGCCGGTGCCATTACCATTTCGGCCATAGTAGCAATTACCTTATCGCCGATGCTCGGTTCGCGCATGCTCAAAGCGCATCGCGAAATTGACGCGCCTTTGGCAAAACCTTTCAATCGCTTCCAGGCTTGGTATAGCGAGAAGCTGCTTTACACGCTGGAAAATCGTAAAGGTGTTTATCTGTTCTGGATTGGCATAGCCTTGCTTTGCTTCCCGCTTTATAACATGTCTCCAAAAGAGCTGGCGCCCGTTGAAGATCAGGGCGTTATTTTCGGGATTGTGGATTCACAGGCTAATGCGACTATGGAGCAGTCTTCGCATTACGCCAAAATTGTGAATAAGACTTTTATGAGTTTTCCTGAAACTGATTTTACCTTCCAGGTAACTTTTCCTACGGGTGGGTTTGCCGGTCTGGTACTAAAACCCTGGGATGAACGTGACCGCTCGGTGTTCCAGGTCATGCCGGGGGTACAGCAGGCGCTTGCCGATATTTCCGGTGTGCGTGTGCTGCCGATCACCCCACCGGCATTGCCAGGCGGTGGCCAGTTTCCGATTGAATTTGTCATTGCGTCCACCGAAGACTCTAAAGAAATTTACAACTATGCAATAAAGCTTCAGCAAAAAATGAATGCCAGCGGTTTGTTTTATTTCAATGTCCTGGATATGAAAGTTGATCAGCCTGATTATCAATTGAATATTGATCGCGACAAAGTGGCAGACCTTGGTTTAAATATGCAGCAGGTTATTTATGACCTGGGTACTTTGTTAGGTGGTGGCTATGTCAATCGCTTTAACATGGCGGGCCAAAGCTACAAAGTGATTCCCCAGGTCAAGCGTAACGAGCGTTTAACGCCTGAGGATTTGACCAAGTTGTATATCACCGGTCCGCAAGGCAAGCTAATCCGGCTGGATCAGATTGCTACCATGAACCATACAACCGCACCGCGCAGTATCAGTCGTATGCAACAATTGAATTCGGTAAAAATCAGCGGGGTAAGCGGCAAGCCGTTGGCAGAAGCTTTGGCCTGGCTTGAAAATGAAGCGGGCCAGATTTTGCCGAAAAGCTACAGCATTGATTACACCGGTGAGTCGCGTCAGTTAAAGCGTGAAGGTAACACCTTCCTGCCTGCATTCCTGATGGCTATCACCATGATCTTCCTGGTACTGTCAGCACAGTACAACAGTTTCCGTGACCCTATTGTGATTTTGGCAGGCTCGGTACCCTTGGCGATTTTCGGTGCGTTGGTGTTTACCTTTATAAAAATGCCCAATCCGCAAATGCCGTTCTTTACCGATTCCTTCTCAAGTACCTTGAATATTTATTCACAGGTAGGCCTGGTAACCCTGATGGGCCTGATTGCGCGTAACGGTATTCTGGTGGTGGAATTTGCCAACCGCTTACAGGCAGAAGGGCTGAGTAAAATTGATGCCATACGCCAGGCCGCGGTAATCCGCCTGCGTCCGGTACTTATGACCAGTATTGCTACAGTGGCAGGCCATTTACCGTTGATTTTTGCGAGCGGAGCAGGTGCCCATGCACGTAACTCCATTGGTGTGGTATTGGTGTTCGGTATTGCGATAGGGAGTTTCTTTACACTCTTTGTGTTGCCATCGGTCTATGTTTTGTTGGCAAAAGATCACCATTTGGACAGGCAACAATTGGTTGATTTGGAGCATGGCCAAGCGTAAGGCTGTACAATAGGGGCTTACAATACCTCCCTTCAAAAGGGCACCGGCAGGTGCCTTTTTTGTTTAACCGTCCTTTTTCCTGCATTTTCCTTGAGGTTTCCATGTCTAGTGTTACTCATTCCGCTGTTGAACAGGTCCTTCAACAGGTTATTGACCCAACAACCGGTCGCGATTTGGTCAGCCTTAATGCGGTTACCGATATAACCATCCAGGACGGGAAGGTCGATGTCAGCTTGTTGTTGGGATATCCGGCCAACAGTGTGCATGCTGCCATTGCGCAGAGGGTTAACGATGCACTCAACCAACTTCCCGGGGTGGAACATGTCGGGTTGGACATAGGTTGGACGGTTTATGCAAACCCTGCGGCTAATACACAACAGGCGTTGCCCGATGTAAAAAATATCATTGCCGTTGCATCAGGCAAAGGCGGTGTGGGCAAATCCACCACAACAGCAAACCTGGCGCTGGCGCTGGCAGCGGAAGGCGCCCGTGTTGCTGTTCTGGATGCCGACATTTACGGCCCCAGTCAACCGCAAATGCTGGGGGCGCCGGAACGCCCGCCGCAAGTCATCAAGCACAATGAACAGCAATTTATGGTGCCGGTAGAGGCCCATGGCCTGCAGGTGAATTCCATGGGTTTTATGGTGACCGAAAATACGCCCATGATGTGGCGCGGTCCCATGGTGAGCGGAGCCCTCCAGCAACTCCTGGCGCAAACCTATTGGCAGGATGTAGATTATCTTTTGATTGATATGCCGCCTGGTACCGGCGATATCCAGATCACCCTCGCCCAAAAAGTTCCGGTGACCGGTGCGGTGATTGTGACTACACCCCAGGATATAGCGCTATTGGATGCCAAAAAAGGCATAGAGATGTTCCGCAAGGTAAATGTACCTGTATTGGGTGTAGTGGAGAATATGGCAATCCATATTTGCAGTAACTGCGGACATGAAGAGCATATCTTTGGGGCGGGCGGCGGTGAGCGTATTGCGCGCGATTACCAGACGGAATTATTGGGGTCTCTGCCGTTGGCCCTTTCCATTCGCGAAGATGCTGATCAGGGCAAACCTTCAGTCGCTGCCGATCCTGATTCCGCCGTCAGTAAAATTTACCGCGAGATTGCACGTAAATTATCAGCGACTTTATGGTTGCAAAACCTGGATGTGCAAAGCGTGCCTGATATTGAAATCAGTGAAGATTAATAAGATGCAGCCTCAAACCATCCTGGATTTTTGGTTTTCTGAAATGACGCCGCAACAATGGTGGGAAAAAGATGCTGCCGTCGATCGAATGATCAGGCAGCGTTTTTCAGAGGTACATGCCAGTGGAACGCGCGGTGAATTATTTACCTGGCGCACCACTGCTGCAGGGCGTTTGGCAGAAATCATTATTCTCGATCAGTTTTCGCGCAATATGTTTCGCGATTCTGCGCAGGCATTTGCCCAGGACACAGTTGCGCTGGTGTTGGCCCAAGAAGCTGTTTCCCAAGGTGCGGATAAAGATCTTCCCGATGCGCAACGCAGTTTTATGTATATGCCCTATATGCACAGCGAATCCCTCGCCATTCACGAGCAAGGAGTCGCGTTATTCAGTCAGAAAGGCATGGAATACAATCTTGAGTTTGAATTAAAACACAAAGTCATTATTGAAACGTTTGGCCGGTATCCGCATCGCAATGTGCTTCTCGGCAGGGAATCTACCGAGGCAGAAATCGAGTTTTTAAAACAGCCTAACTCTGTGTTTTGATCGTCCTCCGGGCAATCTGCTACTTCGGGGCGGAGGTGAACCCTTCAGTACAGGTATTTAACATTATGATTTATATGGGTTTTTTATATCAAAAATCCCAAGCTGTTTTTTAGCGCATGGAAAACCGCTATGATGCCGCCCCTAATCAAATAACTCACTCCCGGAGCACTAATGAGCATCAAGTCTGACAAGTGGATGCGCCGCATGGCGGAGCAGCACGGTATGATTGAACCCTTTGAGCCTAACCAGGTGCGCTACGATGCCGCGGGTTCTCGTTTAATTTCTTATGGCACTTCAAGCTATGGCTATGATGTGCGCTGTGCTGATGAGTTCAAGATTTTCACCAACGTACACTCAACTGTGGTGGATCCCAAGAATTTTGATGAAAAAAGTTTTGTTGATATCAAAAGCGATGTTTGTATTATCCCTCCCAACTCCTTTGCACTCGCCAGGACCGTTGAATACTTCCGCATTCCACGTTCAATCTTAACCGTATGCCTGGGCAAATCGACCTATGCGCGTTGCGGAATTATTGTCAATGTAACGCCCTTGGAGCCGGAATGGGAAGGCCATGTGACCCTGGAGTTCTCCAATACCACACCGCTGCCTGCAAAAATTTACGCCAACGAAGGCGTTGCACAAATGCTGTTTTTTGAAAGCGATGAAATCTGTGAAACCTCTTATCGCGATCGTGGAGGCAAGTACCAGGGCCAACGCGGTGTAACGTTGCCTCGTACTTAATTTACCTACAGAGGAAATAGTGCTTCCTAAATCCATTTAATCGTCATCCTCGAAGGGGATGACGATTAACAGCGTAAATACTGTTTACCTATAGATATCTTTGTACAAATCAATATTTGCGGTCAGCACGATGAGCCTTGCAACATTTCTTATAGAAACAACCTTCGGTCAGAACACGGGTAGTTCGTGAGCACTATGCCGCAACAGATTGATGTCCTGGTTATCGGCGCTGGTGCAGCGGGATTAATGTGCGCTGCTACAGCGGCAGCACGTGGGCGCAACGTTATTGTGGTTGACCACGCGAATAAAGTCGGTAAGAAAATCCTGATGTCTGGTGGCGGGCGCTGCAATTTTACCAACCTGGACGTCTTACCCAGGCATTATCTCTCGGCAAATCCGCATTTCTGTAAATCTGCCCTCGCACGTTTCACCCAATGGGATTTTATTGCGCTAGTGCTAAAGCATGGCGTCGCCTATCACGAGAAAAAATCAGGCCAGTTATTTTGCGATAACAAAGCCCAGGATATTTTAAATATGCTGTTGGATGAGTGTGCCCGGTCAGGTGCTGAAATCCGGACCCATTGTGAAATAAAAACAATTACTGCATCAAATGCCGATCATTCACCGGCGCGTTATAAAGTCAGTACAAGCCTCGGAGATTATGCATGTGAATCGCTGGTAATCGCCACCGGCGGTTTATCAATCCCCACCATGGGCGCTACAGGGTTTGGCTACCAAGTGGCTGAGCAGTTTGGTTTGGCACTTAAACCGCGCAGGGCAGGCTTGGTGCCCTTTACGCTGTCGCCCGCACAATTGGAGATGTTGAAAGATTGTGTGGGCAATGCAGTTGACGTGACCGTGAGTTGCGCTGGCCAGCACTTTACCGAGCGTATGCTGTTTACCCATCGCGGTGTGAGTGGCCCCGCTATTTTGCAGATTTCTTCCTATTGGCAGCCGGGGCAGGCAATAGTGATTAACCTCTTGCCGCAGTTAAATCTGGCCGAGTATTTAATTCAGGCACAGCAAGCGCGGCCCAAGGTTTTGCTGACGACACTTCTAAGCGAATTGCTCACCAAACATATTGCCCATGCATTTTGTAACCTGGCAACAGATATTCGCCCCATCAATCAATACTCGCTTAAAGAAATTGATGCTATAGCCGATCTATTCCACGGGTGGGAAATGATGCCTGCCGGTACGGAAGGTTATCGTACTGCTGAAGTTACCCTGGGTGGTGTGGATGTCGATGACCTTTCTTCAAAAACCCTGGAAGCGAAGCGGCAACCGGGCCTATTTTTCATCGGCGAAGTGGTGGATGTGACCGGGCATTTGGGAGGCTTTAATTTTCAATGGGCCTGGGCATCCGGATTTGCGGCCGCACAATTTGTTTGACGGGCGCTAGATATATCCTGGAGGCAGCGAGTTATTGACGCATCATTTTTCTGTCATTATGCCTGCTTATTATTTGTTATCCACTTTATTCCTGCACCGATCATTATGAAATCCAGTGTGTCCATTGTTTTATTGCTCTGTTCACTGTGCCTGAGCGCGTGTGTTACCCATGCACCCCAGCAAGCCGATTGGCCCAGGCATATCCCTTCGCGTGATTTTTTTGTGGCGCACTATGAAGCGGATATCGACAACAAGGCCTCAGAAGATTTGAATGAGTATCTCCTGTGGGTCATACGTTTTTACGAAGGTTGGGAACTCTATTCCAATGGCTGGACAAAAGTGACTGAAGATGCCGTAAGGGGCGTTAAAGATCCGGTTATAGCAGAAGAAATCAGAAGCAAATTAGGTTTGATTGGCCAGGGTATAGCTTGTGAATGGCCCAAAAATAAAAAAGACCGGCGCATCTTTACCCGTCATATAGTGGTGTGGGGAAATGCATTGGTAGAGTCTATAAAACGTGACCAGGAATTACAGTTGGTCAATCGGGTGCTGGCTGATGTAAACGGACTGATTGCCTATAGGGTCGATATTGATGAGATAAAAGCAGAGCGTTATTTTCCGCGGGACAACGGCGATGATGTTTTTATGTAAGCGCTTTATTTATGTAATTCATCCAGCATATTTTTACTCATCAGCTCCAATCTTGCCCGCAATTCCTTTTCAATTTCAGGCATAAGCTTGTCGATAATACTATCAATAATATTCTGCTGGTGATTGGTGGATTTTAAGCTATTGCCCGGCACAGAGGTGTTACCTAACAAACGGGACGGAACACTGGCTGTTGCAATCTTTTTTGCAGTTTCCTGTGCGAACAGCGGTGGTGGATTATTACCGTGCAGGCGCGAACGTATGTGGGCGGGCAGGAAAGGATTTTCACCTGTCGCCTTGGCGAGGTTTGGGCGTGTGCCAGCCTTGTGCAATTCACTGGAAAATTTGTTTGCTGTCACTTCTGCGGTATGTTTTTCGAGTTCTTCCAGGGTGTTTAATAAACTTGTCTCTGTTTCCAGCGGATAATCTTCATCGTCCGGATCCGGTTCAGCGGCTTTTGGCTCAGATAACTTTGATCCAAATGTTGTTGATTCTGGTGCTGGGCTGTTGGCGGTAGGTGCAGCAAAAAAATCCTGCTGTTCTTCAACAATGATTCGGGTAGGTATTTTGGGGACTGTTTCAGGCGGTACGCCCGCCAAGGGCGCAACGTCTATCATTTCTTGCAGAATAGGGATGTCATCTTCTTCCAGCAAAAGGCCTTTTATGGATTCCAATTCATGCAGCATGGCTGCTTTGGTTTTGATAGTGGTATCGACCATAAATAACCTCAAAATTGGGTTCAGGATTAAATGCTACTCGTTTAAGCGATATCTTGCATTGGAGGGAATCCATCCTCGGAGTGGAGCCAGCATCTGAAATATCACAAGTCACTGGTACCCTCGGGGATGACGATTCCCAAGAGCAGTAGCAATTAATTTTTAGCGTTTATGTTGGGTAATAGGATAACCGCGCTGTTTGTAAAATCTATAGTGCTCGCGGGTGATTTCCAGAATTTTTGGCTCCTGAATCACAATTTCTGCAAGGCGCGCAAAGCGGCTGAAGAATTCCGGAATCCGGCTGCTGAGGTTGATAAGGACATCGTGATGTTGACCTGCTTCAGCTACGGCGGCACCGGCCGGGTAGGTGATTTCGACTTTCACAGTTTCATCGCCGCCTATTAACTGGTGTGGGATGAAACTCTCCGGCTTGAAGCTCCAAAGCAAGTCATCGAGTTCATGGGCCTGCTCCCGGGTATCTACCACTATCAGGATATTGTGTCCAAGCTGCTCTACCTTCTCAATAAAGCGGCAGACATACAACCAGCGCGCTGCCACACTGGTCTCTTGCAAAATATGGAAATCAATCTGTGTCATGGCGTGCGAGTTACTGGTTATTCAGGAGATACTGCACTAACAGGGGAACAGGGCGGCCGGTTGCACCTTTGGCCGCGCCCGATAGCCAGGCTGTACCGGCAATATCCAGATGTGCCCACGCAAAGTTCCTGGTAAAGCGCGACAGGAAACATGCCGCGGTAATGCTGCCGGCCGCAGGACCGCCGATATTGGCGATATCTGCAAAATTGCTGTCGAGTTGTTTTTGGTAGTCGTCCCACAGCGGCATCTGCCAGGCGCGGTCATTGGCGGTTTGACCCGCTGTTAAAATTGCCTGGGCAAGCTCTTCATTGTTACTGAATAAACCGCTGGCATGATTGCCCAATGCGACTACACAGGCGCCGGTCAGGGTTGCTATATCAATAACCGTCTTGGGCTTGAAGCGTTCGGTAAAGGTGAGTGCATCGCACAATACCAGGCGACCTTCGGCGTCAGTATTTAAAACTTCAATGGTCTGGCCGGACATGGAGGTGACTATATCGCCGGGTTTGGTAGCGCTGCCGCTCGGCATATTTTCGCTGGCTGCAATGACACCGACGACGTTAATGGCAGGCGACAGTTCGACCAGTGCCTTAAAGGTGCCCAACACACTTGCTGCACCGCACATATCAAATTTCATTTCGTCCATACCGGCGCCGGGTTTCAGGCTGATGCCGCCGGTATCAAAGGTAATACCTTTGCCGACCAGTGCAAAAGGCGCCTCTTTTTTGTTGCCGCCTTTGTATTCCAGCACAATGAGTTTGGCCGGCTGGTCGCTGCCGGCAGCAACAGACAACAGTGAGCCCATACCCAGCTCTTTCATGGCTTTTTCTTCCAGAACTTTTACGCTCAGCGTTGTCTGACCACGAGCCAGGCGCTTGGCTTCGTTGGCAAGGTAAGAGGGTGTACAAATATTGCCGGGCAGGTTGCCCAGTTCGCGCGCAAAGTCGACCCCTTTGGCAATAGCCTGGCCGATTCTAATGCCCGTGGCAGCTTCATTGAGTTGGGCTTTGTTAAACCCGAGGATGACTTTTGTTAATGTAAAACTGGTTTCCGCCGGTTTACTCTTCAGGTTGTCGGCACGATGCTGGCTGGCAACCAGAATTTCCACTGCCTGGCGCGCTTGCCACTCGGCATCTTTTTGGTTGACGCTGATATCGCCCAGTACCAGGCTTATTTCGGTGCAAGGCGTTGCTTTAAGTGCGTCAGGTATTTTTTGCAGTGCCTTGCGGAAATTATCGGCACTCACATTTCCTTGTTTATTGAGGTCGCCCACGCCCACTATCAATACCCGTTCGGCTGCTATGCCTTGCTGGTTTAACAGCAATAATGCCTGGCCTGCTTTGCCGGTAAATTTTTCACGTTTAAGCAGATTTTCCAGCAGTTTGGCATCGGCAACATTAATTGCATTCGCCGCTGCAGACAGTTTGCTGCCTTCAAAGCAGGCAACCACAAGACACTGCGTGGAATGTTTAACGGCATCCAGAACTTTGGCACTAATTTGCATAGGGAATCCTCAATAGGGCAGTGGAGCGATGGGTTTGGCCTTGGGTATAAACACAAGACAAACTTCTGCGGGTACGTGATAATGCCACACTTTTAAGGCTTATGTTGAGCGACTTGTTACGCCACTTGGGCTTTGTTTGACCAAGGCTGAATTTTAAGCAAAACCTGTTTTGCACCGAATAATTGTTGGGGAATATTGCGTGATTATTTTTCGCTATCTCACGAAGGATATTTTAGTCAGCACCTTTGCGGTGTGCTCGGCATTGTTGCTAATTTTCCTGAGCCTTCGCTTCGCCAATTTACTGGCAGATGCAACAGCCGGTAAATATGCGGTGAATGTACTTTTTGAAATGATCGGCTACCGGATGCCGGGGTTTTTGCACATTATTCTTCCTCTCGGATTTTACATTGCTATTTTGTTGGCCTACGGCAGGCTCTACATGGAGAGCGAAATGGTGGTGCTGTTTGCCTGTGGTGTCAGCCAGCGTCAACTGTTGATGATTACCTTGGTGCCCGCATTTGTGATTGCGTTACTAGTGGCGCTCTTTACCTTTTGGCTGGCACCAAGTGGGATAAGGCAGTACGCGCAAATCCTGGATGAGCAACGCAACCGCAGTGAATTCGATCTTCTGAACGCAGGCCGCTTCCAATCCCTCAGCCAGGGCCAAACTGTGACTTATGTGCAGGAAATTGTCGATAACCACAAGCGGCTTAACGATGTGTTTATTGCGCGTGATAATCCTTCCAGCACTTCGCAAACGGTATTGCTTGCACGTCACGGTGAACAGATAGAGCACGAAACCTATGGCCAGCGCTACCTGGTGCTGCACGATGGTTACCAATACGATGGCCAACCCGGTAGTGCAGATTTCCGTATTACGCATTTCGGAACCTATGCCCAATATATGCCGCCGGTTGTCCTGTCCGGCGATTACACCAGTGAGGCAGATGCAAAACCTACGCGAGAATTATTCTTTTCTGATGACCGCGTATCCCGTACCACCCTGCAATGGCGCTTGTCATTACCCATCATGGTATTTGTCATCGCCTTGATGGCTGTGCCCTTCAGTAAAACCAACCCGCGGCAGGGGCGTTATTTAAAAATGTTGCCCGCTATTTTGGTGTTTGTATTTTATTTCGTGTTTCTCAGTACGGTGCGCGGTTTGATGGAACAGGGCAAATGGCCGGTGTTTCCGGGTTTTTGGGTGGTTCATGGTGCCTTTATATTTTTGGGATGGTTACTGTTTAACTGGGATAGGCTGACGCATTCCCCGCGCAAATTTGCAGCCAAGGGAGCGGCCCATGCGTAAGCTCACGCGTTATGTTTCTATCAGCGTATTCAATGCTATTGCATTAACACTGTTTGTATTTTTGGCACTGTTTTTTATTTTTACACTTATTGAGCAGTTGCAAGGTGTACGTGCGAATTACACGCCGCTCGAAGCTTTTATTAATGTAGTGCTGAGAATTCCCAATGGTTTGAATACCCTGATTCCCTTCTCCTGCCTGATCGGCTGTCTGGCGGGACTCGGCGCCCTGGCAACATCAAGTGAGCTGGTTATCATGCGCTCTGCCGGCGTATCGACCAAGCGGATCGTGTGGATGGCGTTGCGGCCCGCAATAATTTTTATGGTGCTACAGCTGGTGGTCGGTGAATATATTGTTCCCTATTCAGAGCAAATGGCGGTCAACCGAAAAGCCATCGCGCAAGGCTCAAGTGTCAAACAATCACGGCAGCAACTGTGGAACCATGAAACCAATGAGTTCATGCATTTCAATGCCGTGCTTCCCAGTGGTGTTATCTACGGATTAAGTCGCTACCAACTTAACGACCAGCATCAACTGACAGCTGCCAGTTTTAGTAAACAGGCGATCTACCAGGGCGATCATTGGCAGGAAGAAGATGTTGCCATCACCCATGTTGAACAGGACTCAACCCATGTTGAAACTATTGTATCGCGCCGCTGGGATACGCAATTGACACCTGAGCTGCTCAATGTCCTGGTGCTTGACCCGGATAATTTATCAATCCGAAATTTGTATTACTACAATAATTACCTGCATGAGCAGCATATTGAAAACAATGACTACAGCCTGGCACTTTGGAAGAAAGTATTGGAACCTTTGGCAACCGCAAGCCTGGTATTGATTGCCATCTCATTTATTTTTGGTCCGTTGCGCAGTGTGACTATGGGGCAGCGTGTTTTTACCGGGGTGATGGTAGGCGTGGCATTTTTAATTGCCCAAAAGCTCTTTGGGCCAGCCAGCCTGGTGTTCGGTTTTTCGCCTTTATTGGCCGTGCTTTTCCCAATTGCCGTGTGTGTTGCGGTAGGCGCTTATCTGTTGAGCAAATCGCGCTAGGGTGGCTGCTTTTAATTGATGACGTATTGGATTTTTTGCAGCAGTGCGTCTTTATCAACGGGTTTTTCAAGGCAGCCGCGAATACCGATAGTTGAATCAGAAATAGGGCGCAGACTGCAACTTGACTCTGATATCAACACAATGGGAATGCCATTGGTTTTGGGGTTGCGGGCCAATTGACGGCACAAACGCTCATCATTTTCATCGGCGATTCCGGTATCCATGATAATGGCGTCCGGGTGGATATCCAGGCAAATATCCAGGGCTTCCTCGGCATTTTCGGTATAGAGGATATTGTATTGCGGTGCCAGCATCTGGATAAGGGTTTGCGTTGCTGAGGTATCTTGTTCGGCTACCAGGATCGTCCTGTGAATGGCAATATCATCCACCAGCGAGCGGTTGCGGCCACTGTGCTTGGCTTTATAAAGTGCGCGGTCTGCACGTTTAATTAAATCTTCCAGTGAGTGCGACATGGTGTGTGTACAACTCGCACCGCCGATGCTGACCGTCACATGGTGATGTGTGGGCGATACTTCATGGCGTAGTCCAACCTGTTCGAGTTCATCATTGATTGATTTGGCGACACGCATGGCACCGATGCTGTCTGTCTCCGGCAGCATGACGATAAATTCCTCGCCACCGTAGCGACCTAATAAATCAAACGGACGATTCAGGCAATCGCGAATTGCCTGGGTGATTTTCTTCAGGCAGCTGTCACCGGCGGGATGACCGTAATGGTCGTTATAGAGTTTGAAGTGGTCTACATCAATCATTAATACGCTGACAGGTTTTTGCTGGCGCGCTGCCAGCAGCCATTGTTGCTGAGCCATTTCATTAAAAGTGCGACGGTTATAGGTCTGTGTCAGGCTATCGAGCTGGCTCAATGCCTCCAGTTCGGCATTCAGCTGGTTAAGCTGGTCGCGCATTTCGGTGATGCGTTCCATGGCGCGGATCTTGGCTTTGATGATCATGGCGCTCACAGGTTTGATCAGGTAATCATCGCCCCCGGCTTCAATCCCTTCGCGATAGCTTTCGTCTTCATTGCGGCCGGTGACAAAGATAATCGGAATCCAGTGGCCACCCAGCCATTCGCGGATCAGGCGAGTTGTTTCAAAGCCGTTCAGCCCGGGCATTTCAACATCCATGATGATCATGTCCACGGGCGTTGTTTCCAGCATTTGGAGAGCTTCCTCGCCGCTTTGGGCAATCAGCGGTGTATGCCCGGCCTCAATAATGTAATTGCGCATGGCGTAGCGAAGGGTAGCGCTGTCTTCTACAAGGAGGATCTTCATGTATATAGGAAACTTTATCGTTAGGAATTATTGGGCTTAAGTTTGCGCAATCAATTGCTTTCAGGTGAGTGTAGTCGATAATTGCCAGCTTGCAGGAATGGTACTTATTTAAGCTATTTCCGTCATCCCCCGTAGGGATCCAGCACCTTTAAAGATGTGAAGTCACTGGATTCCTGCGGGAACGACGCCCCACATAAGTTAACTGGCATAACTCGTAAAAAGTGTTAAGTAAGTGCTATTCCCCGCTTGCAGCTTATTCTTTCAGGACAATTTTAAGGTGCGTTTATCGATGAGTCGATTATAAAGAAGGGATGCTAGTGGATTATTTGCTGGCTTCGTAATCCACATCACAGTTATTGTCGTACAACTTATCGGTGGCGAACGATCAAGCCGATCTTATCTGTACGATCAGCTACCTTTAAGCAACCACTTAGCTCATCGGCTGGCTATCCTGGTGGCCAACATACAACCAGCTTTTATGGGATTTCCTGAATAATGAAATTTCGTGATGTTGCTGGAGTTGGCCGTTTTGGCGATATAAAGCAATAAACTCGACAATACCCTGGTTATCCTGTGGTCGGCCTGCCCGGGTTTTCACAATCTTTAACCCGAGCCACTCACAACTAGCTGCCCATGCCTCAATATCTTCTTTGCTGGAGCGAATACGCTCTTGGGTACTCCAGGTATCCCAGAGGTAGTGTATGGCCAGGGTGATATGTGCTGTGTAGCGTGAGCGCATCAACGTCTCTGCAGTAGGTGCGAGGCTCAGGCCGTTGATATAGGGGAGACAACAGTCATCCAATGTCTCGGGGCTGCCACAGGGGCAGGGAGATTCTGGTGCAAGCGGTTTTCCAAGTGGCATTTTTGGCCCCTTTTCGGTATGTTGTGCGGCTATTTTCGCCTGGGTTGATGTCGCTCGCCCAGGTTTTCTCTCCGTTTGTAAAGTGAACCCAGCATGACTCAATTTGACGATATCCGTCCCTATCACGATGCCGAAGTGCGCCCAACACTTGACCGCATTCTAGCTGATCCTGAATTGGCAGACGCGGTAGCGCGTTTGAAATTTCCCAAACTGACTCAATGGTTTGGTTGGCTCCTGAAGCCTTTGGTAAAGCGCAAATTATCGGAACAGCTTGCAGGCGTTAAGGATGTACAGGGCTTCCAGGAAGTGGTTGAACGTTATATGGCCGATATGATTGCTAACACCACGACCGCCTTGACCATTTCGGGACTGGATGTGTTGGAACACCACCAATCCTATTTATTTATCAGCAACCATCGCGATATTACCCTTGACCCTGCGTTTGTAAATTGGAGTTTATTCCACAACGATTGCAACACCCTGCGCATTGCGATTGGTGACAATCTGCTCACCAAGCCTTATGTGTCAGACCTGATGCGCCTGAACAAAAGTTTTATTGTAAACCGCTCTGCCAAAGCGCCGCGTGAAAAACTGAAAGCGGCCAAACACTTATCTGCTTATATCCATCATTCAATTGTCAATGAAGATTCCAGCATCTGGATTGCCCAACGCGAAGGCCGCGCCAAAGACGGTTTTGATAAAACCAATTCAGCTGTACTCGGTATGATTACCCTGAACAAACCCAAGGCGCAGGATTTCAGCGATTATGTAAAAGAATTGCGCATTGTACCCGTGTCTATTTCCTATGAGTTGGACCCGTGTGATGCTGCAAAAGCTCGTGAGCTTTACCAGCAGCGCACACTGGGCGCCTATCAGAAAGAAGAACATGAAGACGTAAAAAGTATCGCCATGGGTATTGCGGGCCCAAAAGGCCACATCCATGTCGCCTTTGGCCGTGTTCTGGAGGGTCACTATGAAGATACCGACCAACTGGTTGCCGAAATCGACCGGCAAATTGTCGAGAATTATGTGCTCCATGCAACCAATTGCATCGCCTATGAAATATTGCACGGAGTTGTACCGGCAGTGAATTACACTGAAAAAAACATTCCCTATGACCCGGCAGTGCTGGCCGATAAAAAAGCAGAATTCATGGCGCGTATCAACGCGATTCCGGCTGAACAGCGCGATATTGCCCTGGCGGCCTATGCCAATCCTGTTGTCAGTAAATTAACCGCGCCCGTATCCGGGCAGACTGCATGCTAACGGATTCCGTCAAAAAACAAATCCAGGGCGCCTACAGTAAATTTTTGGAAAGCAAAAATTTAAAACCGCGCTATGGACAGAAAGTGATGATTGCCGAGATCGCCAAGACACTCGGCAATATCGAATTGGATGAAGAAAACCTGCGCGATTCCCAACACCATATTTGCGTAGTGGAAGCGGGAACGGGAACGGGCAAGACGATTGCATATCTGTTGCCCGCCATAGCGGTTGCAAAAGCCCTGGGCAAAAAGTTAGTAGTGTCTACCGCAACAGTTGCACTGCAAGAGCAAATCGTCAACAAGGATTTGCCGGAGCTACACCGGCACAGCGGTTTACCATTTTCTTTTGCCCTGGCAAAAGGGCGCGGCCGTTATCTATGTTTAAGCAAGCTGGATAATTTGCTCGCAGAATATGAAAGCGGTTTGAATCCGACACGCGCACTTTACGAAGACGAAATGCCCAGTGTGAATGCGCAGGCAATTAGCTTGTATCAATCCATGATGGAAGCCATGGCCGCCAATAAATGGAATGGTGAGCGCGATACCTGGCCGCAAGCACTGGAACAGGATGCGTGGCAAATTATCACCACTGACCATCGCCAATGTACCGGCCGCAAGTGCTCGAACGTTTCTTCATGCAGCTTTTTTAAAGCACGTGATTCTTTGCACAGTGTGGACTGTATTGTCACCAACCACGACCTGGTACTGGCAGATTTGGCCTTGGGCGGCGGCGCTATTTTGCCCGACCCAAAAGAAACCCTCTATGTATTTGATGAGGGGCATCACCTGCCGCAAAAAGCCCTAAGCCATTTTGCGCATCACAGCCGTATGACCTCGACCAGCAAATGGCTGGATCAATGTAATAAAAGCCTGGGTACGATTCTGGGACAAATCAGCGGCGCCGGTAACCTGGACAGATACGCCGAACAATTACCGGCGGCCTTTATGGATTGCAAACAGCGCCTGGATCAACTTTATCCCTTATTGAATGAATTGGTGGAAACTATCGCCCTGGATGATCGCCAAACCAGTTACCGGTTTGTAAACGGCGTTATTCCCCAGGAATTGTTATTGCCATCAGTAGAACTGCAACGCAGTTTTGATCGCCTTGCGGAACTCTTGGGCAAGGTGTGCGGTGAAGTGTCAGAGGCGATGGAAGATCCCCATTGCCCTGTGCCTAAGATTGATTTGGAAAATAATTATCCGGTGCTGGGTACCTGGCAGGCGCGTGCAGAGGCCAACCGTGAACTCTGGGCAAGTTATGCCGTTCCCGATGGGGCAACCGCTGTTCCCAAAGCGCGCTGGTTAACCCCGGTTGATAATTCCGGCAATCTGGATATTGAAGTCTGCTCAAGCCCCATATTGGCCTCAAAAACACTTGAATACAGTTTATGGGATAAATGCTGCGGCGCTGTAGTGACTTCTGCAACCCTGACGGCCTTGGGAAATTTCCAGCGCTTCCAGATGCGCGCCGGAACCCCTGTTGATGCCAATTACCAGGTTGTGCCGAGCCCTTTTAATTTTGCGCAGGCAACTATTGAAATTCCCGCCTTTGCGGTGGACGCGAGCAATGCCGAAGCGCATACGCTTTCGCTGGTGGATCACCTGCCAGCGTTATTAGATGAAAAAGAAGGCAGTTTGGTCTTGTTTTCATCGCGTCGCCAAATGCAGGATGTGTACGATGAAATGCCGGATTACCTGCGCGATTTGATTTTGATCCAGGGCGACAGTTCCAAGCAGGAAATGCTGGTGCAGCACAAACAAAAAATCGATGCAGGCAAGGGCAGCATTTTATTTGGCCTTGCGAGTTTTGCCGAAGGTGTGGATCTTCCCGGTGATTACTGTCGCCATGTAATAATCGCCAAACTGCCGTTTGCGGTACCGGATGATCCTATTGAAGCGGCCTTATCAGAATGGGTCAGTGCTCGCGGAGGAAATCCCTTCATGGATATTACCGTGCCCGATGCGTCATTAAAATTAGTTCAGGCGTGCGGGCGCTTACTGCGTACGGAAACCGATACGGGCAAAATCAGTTTGCTAGACCGCCGTATTATTACCAAGCGTTACGGCAAAGCCATATTAAATTCGCTGCCGCCGTTTACCCAGGTTGTGCATAAATAATTATCTCCTTTAAAAAACCTTTATTATGGTTGATATGTTTATTATTTATTTGTCGTCATCCTCGTATAGCAGGAATCCAGTTTTTGATTGTAGTTTGTAACGGTTGAATCCCTGCTGGAGGATATGCATGCTTGGGATGATGATTCCTTCTCAAGATATGATGTTAGCGGCGACGCGAGTAGGAGTTTTAAAAAGACGAGGGCGTGAATAGTATCAGGTGATAAACGTATGGCATTAAAACATATCACTGTTGCTGAAATTTTAATGGATATTGAAAAAGAGCTGCGCGATTTACAGCTGTGGGAATTTGAGCCGCCTTCAGCAGAAGCCTTGGCCAGCACCCAGCCTTTTGCGATTGATACCTTGAATTTTCCGCAATGGTTACAATTTATTTTTATTCCGCGCTTGTATGCTATGGTCGAAACGCGCGCGCCGCTGCCTGCTGTAAGCGGCGTAAAGCCTATGGCAGAAGAGTATTTCCACGTGCTGAAGCTGAACAGTGCACCTTTGATTGCGCATTTGGAGCGCATGGATAATGTGCTATCTGGATAATGCGGTTTTGTTCTCTCTATGTATTGTTTATGTATGTTATCCGGTAAGTGTCAGTATCTAGTGGAACCAGCACCACTGTATTTCAATGTCACTGGGGCTCCTATGAGATGCGGCCCTTTTTATCTTAAAGTGTTTAACTAAGCATTACTGCTCGCTAAATAATACTGTTGGAAAAACCATGACCCACTATCTATATTCCACCGATGACCTTTTGTATTTAATGGCGCGCTTGCGCGATCCGCAAACCGGATGCCCCTGGGATATCAAACAGGATTACGCCAGTATTGCGCCATCCACGCTTGAAGAAGCCTATGAAGTTGTTGATGCTATTGAGAAGCAGGATTTTGTACACCTTAAAGAAGAGTTAGGTGATTTGCTCTTCCAGGTCATTTTTTACAGCCAGCTGGGCAAAGAAGAAAATCGTTTTGAGTTTGCAGGTATAGTCAATGACCTGGTAGAAAAGCTGGTGCGCAGGCATCCCCACGTTTTTCCGGATGGAACCCTGCGAAGTAAAATTGATAATCGCCATACATTGCCGTCCGATGTAAAAGCGCGCTGGGAAGCCATTAAACAGCAAGAGCGTGCCGCCAAGGGTGTCCAGGGTTTGTTGGCTGATGTACCGCTTAACCTGCCTGCATTAAGCCGTGCTACAAAATTGCAAAAGCGCGCTGCAAGTGTCGGTTTTGATTGGCTGGATGTGCAAGGGCCAATCGCCAAAGTACGTGAAGAGCTGGTTGAAGTTGAAGAGGCCCTGATTGCCGGGGATGACGCAGCGGTAGAGGAAGAGTTGGGAGATTTATTATTTGCTGTAGTTAACGTCAGTCGTTACTTAAAAATTGACCCGGAACAGGCCCTGCGCAAGGCCAGCCAGAAGTTTGAGCAGCGCTTTAGCTATATTGAAGCCCATCTTGATAAGCCGCTGGCCGAAGCCGGTATTGAAGATATGAATCGGTTATGGGATGAAGCCAAGTCCCTTGTCTCCTCATAGGGCATGGATTGGGAACCGTTACTGGTTTTGGAATAGCCTTATTACTGTTTAGATGTTTTTGTTTTCTCTGAGATGGTTGAAAGCGGCTAAACTGACATTACTAATAACGAATAAAAAAGCGCTACTGCATAGCGCGATGTATCACAGTGAGGTTAGCTTGGATTTTAATGAAGTTCGCCCTGGCTATGTAAAGTCCGCAGAAAAGACGGTCAAAATCCACATTTCCGAGCTTAAGATCGGTATGTATGTCTCACAACTTGACCGCCCGTGGTTGGAAACTCCCTTCCTTATGCAAGGCTTTGTCATCGAAAGCCTGGATGATATAGATGCTGTTGCTGAGTATTCACAACATGTCTGGATTGATGCTGTCACTGAGGAATGGGTGCCTCCCGAAGCCCGCGCCTCGCTGGGCGGGCAGGCCAAAAAAGCTAATTACATCAACAAAATAGACGCCAAAGCCGAACATTCCGCTGCACTTAATACCTACAGGGAAGCCCGTCGCCTGACCCGTACCTTGCTGGAAGATATAAGGTTTGGCGGTGTCATTAATACCGACCATGCAAAAAATACAGTGAAAGAATGTGTACACAGTATCTTGCGTAATTCGGATGCCTTGATCTGGATGTCCAAGATTCGCTCGCAAGACGAATACACTGCTGAGCACTGCCTGAATGTCTGCATTATTGCCATTGCCTTCGGTCGGCATTTGGGGATGAGCGAAGCCGACCTGGAGAAGTTGGGTCTGTGCGGGTTGCTACACGATGTAGGTAAAATGCGTGTCCAGCAGGATGTATTGAATAAACCGGCATCCCTCACTGAAAAAGAATTTAATATGGTCAAAGCCCACACCGTGCATGGGCGCAATTTATTGATGGCCTCTCCCGGGATTCCCAACAGCACCATTGACGTGGCTTACAGTCACCATGAAAGAATTGACGGTAGTGGCTATCCTCGCGGTTTAAAATCATCAGGTATTTCAGAGTTTGCAAAAATCATTGCAATTGTGGATGCCTACGATGCCATGACAGCCGACCGTTGTTATTCTCCCAGTATTCCATCCACTGAAGCCTTAAAAATTATTTTTAAGGATCGCGGCAGCCATTTTGATGAGCGACTGGCTTTGGAGTTTATTAAAAGTGTGGGGTTGTATCCGCCGGGAACCCTGGTAGAACTGGTGAACGGTTTAATTGCGATTGTGTTTGAAACCAATAGCAAATATCGCCACCTGCCTAAAATCATTGCGGTAAAAAAACAGGATACACCGCTTGATAAAAATCGACTGATTGACTTGTCGAACGTGGAAAACGGTACCCTGGATAAATCTTTCCTTATCAAACGTGCGCTTAATGACGGGGCGTTTGGTGTTTTTATTAAAGCCTATCGCGAGCAAGGCTTGGCACTGGGTTAAAATTACACGGCCATAGTTATGAATTGTCCCTGTAGAAGGGAATCGTCATCCCTGTAGGGGATGAGAACTACCGGAATGAGGTGAGCGATGTGCGGGGTTTCGGGTTAAAAAGTCCAGGTTTATTAATCTACCGGTGTTTCATCGACCTGTTTCATACGTTCTTCGTTGGTTTTCTGCAAAAGTTCTTCGGTTTCTTTGGATTTTTTAAGTGTTTGTTTTTGCACTTCTGTTAGTACTCCTTCAGGCTTTTCATCGGTATGTTTGGGCGAACAGGCGCCCAAATACAAGATAATCACGCAACTACTTATCAAGGTGAGTGTTTTCATGAATTGCCTCTTGCTGTGCCGGAATTAATGACTTCTTAGTAATAGCACATAAAACCCAATTGCTGTATCTGGCCGGGCTTATTTAATCCAATAAATCTTCATAGGCTTGGGTTTGGTAATGGGCGAGATTATTCCAGGGAAGTTTTGCCGGGGGAGCCGTTATCACCAGGGTGATTTTATTCATGCTGGTGCCGTCCAGATAACCGCTTTCAATCTTAAGTGGTATTTGTTTTTTCTCATCCCACAATATGCGGGTAAATTCGGTGGCATTCTTTTTTTCATACCATTGCGCCCCTTGTGGCGCAGCCTGTTTTAACGCGGTCATTTTGTTGAGTTGATTGCGGTCCACCAGGTAATAGGCCGTTTCCCATACACCGTCAAAACCCAAGGTGCCGTATTCAGAATCCCTGGGTTCAATAATTTTCTTTTCATTGGCGCGTACAAAACGAAATTTTATGTTCTGGTTTTCATCGCGTATTAACCATTTTCCGGCTGTTGCGAAATTTAAATTGTGTTCGTGTTTCCCTTCAACACTGTTGTAATGTTCATGTTCTTTGGGTGTAGTGGTACTGGGGATAATACGCTCGCTCCATATCGAATGGGTGTCGCGGATAAAGCGCTCCTGAAATTGGGTTTGCTTTTTAACACCGTCGGCAGTAAGGGTCATGCTTTCAAAGGTCATGGTTGCACAGAGTGGTTCGGCAAATGCATGGCTTATAAAGAGCAGGGTGGTAATTGGAATCAAGCTAATTTTCATAAGTCTTCCAGGCCAACACCCGGTGCAGGACCAGGTGTTAGCGACATACAGTTGAAGGAATTAAAAACCAAAAGCGGTGGTGATCAAGCCGAATACCCTGGTGTTATCAATGGTACCCTTAAAGGTTTTGGAGGCGAGACCTGCACCTGTAGCAAATAACATGACATCGCCGCCGCCGTGAGTTTCTGCACCCAGGTCGAGTTTGACAGCAGACTCCTGTAAATAGTCGTCATGCAATATTTGTGAGCTGTCGGCATTGCCTTCTATTAGTGTGCTGCGTACGGCAGGGCGGTTAGGGCCGTTACCGAACACCAGCGTGGTGTAGTTTTTACCGTCCAGATCGAGCAGCTCTTTACCGTCTTTATAGTTTTTAACGGTTCCCAATACATTGCTGCCGCGTTTGCCGTAACCGTTGAAGGTCATGGTGTGGTCGTGGTCAGCGGTAATAACGATCAAGGTATTTTTTAAATCAGGATCGCGCTTTTTCATTTCTTCAAGGGCTGCCTTGATAGCGTCATCAAAAGCGATAGTGTCTTCCATAACACGTTTGGCGTTTGTGCCATGTAAAGCGTGGTCTATACGCCCACCTTCAACCAGCAAGAAAAAACCTGATGGGTTTTGGCCCAGCACATCAATCGCCTTTAAGGTCATGTCGGTCAGGCTTGGCTCGTCGATGTTTTTCTTGACGCGGTCCAGCTCGTATTCCATATGGCTTGCATTAAAAAGACCAAAAAGTTTATGGGTGGTTTTGGTATCCACAGCCGCCAGCTCAGTGCCGGTGCCGGCAAAACTGTAGCCTTGGTTTTTCATTTCAGCAATCAAATCGCGGCCGTCGGTACGCTTGCCTTTACCATTGGCAGTTGCAATTGTGGGCAAGAAATTATCGCGGCCGCCGCCAAGCAGTACATCCAGACCGCTACCTAACCTGGTGTTATAGCCTGAGCCACCTACAACGGCTTGTGCAGCAATATTATTTTCAGCATCGCGATGGCAAATATGCGAATAGGTCGCTGCGGGTGTTGCATGGGTAACACGTGTAGTAGTGACTGCGCCCACAGATTTTCCTTTGGCTTTCGCCAATTCCAGGATTGTATCTACAGGGGTTCCATTACCGGAAGCAGGGCAGTTTGAGTCTGCACCGTTGGGTTTTATGGCTTTGGTTTCAGGTGTCATCGAAATGACTTCGTTGTTCATCTTTACACCGGTCATATAGGCCGCCATAGACGGTGCCGAGTCGGTGGTTTGTGCATCGTTTGAATAGGTTTTTATGCGTGCGGTACGGGTTTTACCGTCCAGCTTTTCCATATTCAACTCGCCTTCTTCCTTGTATTTATAAATACGTGCGGCTGTTACGGTGGTCGGCCCCATGCCATCACCTAAAAAGAAAATAACATTTTTTGCTTCGCCTGCTGCCAGTGTACTTTGTGAAGCTGCTGAGATTAATAGAGCGGTGATCAGTAATTTTTTCATGGTTTTTTTCCTATGCATTCGGTCATTACAGGTCAATCGCGCTGCGAATCAGCGTAAAGACTTTGGTGTTGTCTATTACTCCTGCAAAGGAGTCGGCATTTTTACCCATGGCGCCAAGGAATACATTAGTACCACCGTGGGTTTCACCGCCGACGGCTACCGGAATAACGGCTTCCTGGTGATAGCTGTCTGCGAATACCTGGGAGTCAGTCAGTGCGGGGAAGTTTTTGCGATCACCTGCAATGCGGTTTTCACCGTTACCGAAACCGATAATGCTGTAAGGCATACCATCAACATCTTTTGCAATAGAGCCGTCGTTGTAATTTCTCAACAAGCCGAGTACACCGGGATTATTGGGGCTGGTTTTACCGGTTCTTGCAGCATAGCCATTCAGCACCAATGTATGGTCATGGTCTGCTGTTACCACAATCAGGGTATTTTGCAATTTCGGATCTGTCTTTTTAATTTCATCAATTGCGGCTTTGATGGCGTTATCAAAAGCAATGGTGTCTTGCAGCGCTTTGATGGCGGTAGTTTCATGCAAGGCGTGATCAATACGGCCACCTTCAACCATTAAAAAAATTCCATTTGGATTTTTTTGCAGGGTTTGGATCGCTTTTACGGTCATGTCTGCCAGGCTGGGTTCATTGGTGCCCGCGCGCACCAGGTCATAGTTCATATGGCTGGCATTAAACAAACCCAATAATTTTGTTGCAGCTTTGGGATTAATTGCATCGAGTTCGGTTTTATTGCTTGCGTAGCTATAGCCTTTTGCTTTCATTTCAGCGATCAGGTCACGGCTGTCGGTGCGCTTTCCGCCGGCACTGTCAGGCAGGAAGAATTGACGGCCGCCGCCGAGAACCACATCGACTCCGTCCAATAGCTTTTCGTTGTAACCTTTGTCCGCCGTTGCAGGAGCGAGCTGTGCTGCAATAGTATTTTCAGCATCGCGATGACAGATGTGGGAATAGGTTGCTGCCGGTGTGGCATGGGTAATGCGTGTGGTTGTTACCACACCGGTGGCAATGCCTTTTGATTTTGCAATTTCTAACAAAGTCGTCACAGGTTTGCCGTTGGTTGCCGGACAAATGCTGTCCGTACCTTTTAGATAACTATCACCTTTTTCATCAAATGCCTTGGTTTCCGGCGTCATTGAGATGACTTCGTTGTTCATTTTTACGCCAGTCATGTAGGCGGCCATGGATGGTGCTGAGTCAGTGACTTGCGCATCATTTGAATAGGTTTTGACAAAGGCGGTTTCAGGGAAGGTATCTATGGTGAGTTCGCCGTCTTCTCCGGCGCCGTATATGCGCGCGGCTGTCAAGGTGGTAATTCCCATGCCGTCACCGAGAAAAAAAATAATGTTTTTAGGTGCCGGTGCTGGCGCAGGTTCAGATGTTGTAGTTTTGTTGGATGAACTGCCGCAAGCAGTCAGTGCGAGTGAAAGGGTCGTGAACAATAAAATTTTTTTCATAATAGCCTCCTTAAGCTGACGCCAAAATAGAGGTTATATGTGAAGCTTTTAAGAAAGAAGTGTGACGATTTTGTAACAGGTTATTAAGATTTTTTACAATTTCAGGCGTTCCGTTGTGTCATTCTGCCGCTGCAAATCGGGTGATCATTTAACCCGGATTTTTTTGCGCATTACCTGTCTTTATAATCTACCTAAATCTTATGCGTGCTAGCGTACGGACTTTGGTTATGCACACATTTAGTGTGGACACTGATGGGTTAAACAGCCTTTTTAAGCTCGCATGACGAGGAATTATTTCAGAGGAAATGTCAATGAATAGCTACGATAACGGCCGTATTTACAGCCAGCTTACTGCGTATAAACCTCGCCCCTGGGGAGAAGAAGCAGGAATGAATATACCGGTTTACTCCAAGCCTGAACCCACGTCAAAAACCAATATTCCCTCTGTGAGCAGCTTGAGCCAGCGCACCTTAACACCGAACCGTTCTTCGCAGTAAGCGTAAGTCTATTTTGTTTAAGTCTTTATCTAAAGACTTGTTCCAGGGATGAAAAAATTAAGCGTCAGTTTTTTGTCTTTATTTTAACAAGGGATCAAATGATGATAACTCTTTCAGATGATGTCACTCTGCGCGATCAGGCTGCCCAGCATATTGAGCAGGGTGCAATTACAGCGACTTATACGGCGGACCGGCAAGAAGTCATCCGCCTCCTTAATAGAGCCCTTGCCACGGAACTTGTTTGCGTACTGCGCTATCGTTGTCACCACTTTATGGCGCGCGGTATTAATGCCAAAAATGTTGCTGCTGAATTTTTAGCCCATTCCAACGAAGAGCAAGCACATGCTGACCAGATTGCGGCGCGTATAGTACAGTTAGGTGGTGAGCCTGATTTTTCTCCTGACAGCTTAACAGTGCGCAGTCACGCGGAATATCATGCCGGTGCTTCGCTGGTAGAGATGATCAAGCAAAATTTAATTGCGGAGCGGGTAGCCATAGACAGCTACCGCGAATTCATTCTCTACCTGGGCGATCAGGACTCCACTACCAGTTTGTTACTTAAGGGTATCCTTGCGGTTGAAGAGGAACATGCAGATGAGCTTGCCGACCTTTTGCAGGACCGGGGGCAGGATTTGCCGACGGATAATGTTTAACATTGAACGCAGATGTGAATAGCATAGTATTTTTTGAGGAGCGCACTTATGGAAACGCACGAGCATGGCATGACGAACTTGTTTGACCAGTTGGGTTTGCCTTCCACCGAAGAAGATATTCAGGCTTTTATCGCAAGTCATCGGCCTTTGGATGCAGCAACCAAATTAAGCGAAGCATCCTTCTGGACTGAATCCCAATCGCGGTTTATCAAAGAACAAATTAAAAGTGATGCTGATTGGGCAGTGGTTATTGACACACTCGATACCAGTTTGCGCCAATAAAAACCGGCGCCTTATTGTGCTAAGGCCCGGTCCTGGTAATCACCGATCAGCATTTTGAAAGTCTCTTTTGCGGCCTGGGTTTCCTGCTCCGTAAGTGTTTCAACCACCACTACGATCTGCCCTTGGGCGATAGCATCACTGACTAAATCTGAAAGAGATTTTGAGTGCGCTGCTGCACCTGCCGATGCGCCCAATAATCCACCGATACCGGCGCCCCAACCCATCATAATTAATGGGGCAATTAGCGGGCTTGCAACAAAAAGTGTGACATTCGCAGCAACCAGTGCTACTTGTCCCAAGGCTCCTATAGTGATGCCTACTACTGTACCTACAGCGCCATCGACCAACACTTCCTTTAAAACTTCATTACTGCTGTCGGTTGATTTATGTGCAAGAGGTGTAGAGTTTGCGTCAAACAGCTGTATACGCAATGGCGGTATTCCCTGGGAATGTAATTGGTTCAATGCCAGCTCTGCCTGGTCGCGGTGTTCAAAAAATCCGGAAAGATAATGACGATAAGTGCTCATATAAACCTACTCATAAAGCGCATAGAATGCTGAAGTTACACAATACTTTTAATAAAAGTGACTATCTGTGCGCGAGCGTACCTAGCTTTAGCTTCCATATTTCCCTGTAAAAAAACTGTTTGAAAGTTGCCTGTGAAATCCTTGCCAGCATCGTTTTTACTGAAAAACGGTATCTGCGTTCAGGTGAGGCAATTTTCCGGTTTTGGTTTAATTAAGAATTTTCTTTAATTGATCATCTTGGATATCTTTAAGCGCCTTACGCATTTCTACCAAGATGAGGGCGTTAGCGACATTTTCATCAATATCAGGAACATCGCCTTCAAAAATGGAAACGTATTTTTCAACCAGGGTTTTTACATCTTCAGTGATACTACCGCGATGGGCGTTTTCAATATGCTCAAAATGTGTCATTAGATGTCTCCCGTTATTTAGTAGTCGGACCTAATGTACGGACGCACTTGTATCTGCTCTGTGCGTTAGCCAACCTAGATTAAATATTGGCATTTAGAGCATGTTTATAATTTCAAAAGGGTGAACAAATTCGCATGAAATGTGGCAGTTTCGACAGTAAGTGTTACAATCGGCGCCATCGAAATCTGACAGTAAATTATGTATTGAATAATCATGAAGACACCTTTAATTACCCGAGAAGGCTTGGAAAAGCTTAAAGCCGAACTGGATCATTTGTGGCGGGTAGAGCGGCCAGATACCACTCAAAAAGTTTCCTGGGCTGCAAGCCTTGGCGACCGTTCTGAAAATGCGGATTATCAATACAATAAGAAAAGGCTACGTGAAATTGATCGCCGTGTACGTTATTTGCGCAAGTGTATTGAAGATTTAAAAGTTGTTGATTATTCGCCCGTGCAAGAGGGCAAGGTGTTCTTTGGTGCATGGGTTGAAATTGAAAATGACGAAGGCGAACAAAAGCGTTTTCGAATAGTAGGCTACGACGAAATTTTTGATACCAGGGATTATATTTCTATTGATTCCCCTATGGCGCGAGCACTTATTAAAAAAGAAGTGGATGATGAGGCTGTGGTGCGCACAGAAGCGGGTGAGTTTGTCTGGTATATAACCAGAATTGACTATGAGAAGTAAATTTCAACAGAGTTTATAAACGAAAAGAAGCTCTGTTATCAATAATGATGTGCCAACCAAAATGTAAACGGAACCTACTATTATTTAGGGCTTGGATAAATATTTAGAAGGCTTGGAAAAACAAAACCGCTTTTCAGCGGTTTTGTTTTTGGTACCCGGTTATTATTTTTGGTATCGCTTGCCCAGTAGTAACAACGATAAAATCAGTAGCCATTCAAACCCTATGCTGCCACCGCCACCGCCACCGCCACCGCCACCGCTGTTGCCACCGCTGTTGCCACTCGATGGTGCTGTGGATGTCTGTGCGGATGAAGTTTGTGCCGATGACGCCTGTGAAGATGAGCTGGGTTGCGAAGATGCGCTCGATAGTGCAGAAGAATTTGATGATTGTGCGGAAGAATTTGACGATTGCGCAGAAGAGCTTGAAGACTGGGAATTTGGTACAACAGGCTGCACACTAATCTTTAGGGAATCCGTTGTTACATCCGTATCTATTTCTGCTTGTGTTTTGGCAACATTAATTTCTAATGGCTCAAGGTCGTCTGCCGCCTGGAACGTCAATTGAATCGTTTCAGCCGCCTTGTTTGGCAAACTGGGGATTTTGCACACCAGGATGCCCGCCGTTTCATTACAAATCCCTTGCGGCATTGAAACGGTTGCTGATTTCAAGCCAGCAATTGCGTTACCTGTCAGGGTAAGCTCGATTTCATGCGCATCAGCCGGGCCTGAATTTGTCAGGGTAATGGTTCCAGTGTAACTATCCCGGATGTTCACGGTTTTTTGGAAGTTACTTGTAAGTGCAATATCAACCGTTAATTTGACTGTTGTGACACCGCTATTGACAGCGGCAATGGCGAAGTGCCCGTCGTTGGAAAAACTGAGGTTGTTCTCCTGGCTAAATGCCGATCGGGGAATATTGTAAACACTTTCTTTTTCTGCACCGATATATTTCAATGCGCCGGTAGTTGTGTCTCGTAACCAAACTTGAAGATTATCCGCACAGCCATCTATAAAATAAACGAGCCTATCGTTAGCACTTATCAAAATTTCACTGGGGCAATAAAATTTTTCACCTGCACTTGCGGGTGTGGTTAGTACGTCATCAATAAATGTCAGTGATCCATCGCCGGCTATTGTGAAGTGGCGCAAGACTGTTTGGTTAATGTCATTGCGTTCAACAAAAGCATAAAGATGTTTTCCGTCATTGTTCCTTCCCAGGGATTTAATGCGTAGGCTTCCGGTGCTGGCAACCATTCCTGGAGATAATAATTCTCCACCAAACGTTAAACTGCCCATGCTTGAGTTGCGTAGCAACCAGCTAATTGAATTATTACCTGAGTCCACATACACATATTTATTGTCAGGGCTTAGTAAAAATGAGCGGGTGTAAGAATAATTGCTGAGCATTGAGGTTTTATTGAGACTTTGGGTCGGCGTTAAAAGTCCATTGCTGGAAACCTGCAGAACTTCAATGCCGGTCTGGCGACCAACATATAAAAAGTTGCCATCAGCAGAAATATGCATGTTCCATGCATCCTTAATAAGCGTGCTATCCAGCTCGAATTTAAAGGATAATAAACCGGTAGTTGTATCGCGTTCGTAAGTATAAATGGCGTTGTGGTAGGGGGAGGTAGCGCTGGCTGGTATCCCGGTAATGCCGTGGGCAAAAACATATTTGCCATTTGGGTGCATAACCAGCCATTTTACGCTCCGTAATCCTTCGCCAGTGGTTGCGTTACCGATCAGCGAAGACAATAAAGTCAGTTTGCCGGTAGTTGTATCACGACTAAAAATATTTATTGCGTCATCGCAATAGGCTGATGAATACGCAAATTTATCATCGGGTGATGTTATTGCTGCATGTGTGCACTGAAGGCTGGTCAAGCCGGGAGCACCGTCCTGAAGTGATTCGACAAAACCAAGGGGGGCGGCTTGCGTATAGAAAGAAAACAGTAACAAACTTGCAAAAAACGATTTATACATTGTATGGCGTATAAGATTTTTTAATGACACAGCAATCTCCTTTCGAGCTTTGTCCAGAGTAATAAAATACAGAAATATGCCGTGGATATGGTTTTTGAGATGATCCAATCCAAAGCGGATGCATATTATCCGCTGAGGCCAAGTTGAAAATAATTGTGTGGTGATTTTGATAAGTATGTCACAAGGTTTTTTATAGCTAAGGTAAAAGAATACTATTGAAGGATTTGAAAAACCTCCTGATAAAACCTTAACTCTTCTTCAATGGCTTGCTGGATATTTTCTGCCTGCCTGAACCCGTGGCCTTCTTCTGCAAAAGTAACATAGGTTGTTTTAATTCCTTTGGTGGTTAAAGCCTGCACCATCGCTTCTGCTTGTGATGGCGGTACAACCTTGTCTTTTAATCCTTGCAAAAAAATCACCGGGCAATTTAATTGTTCAATATGGTTAATCGGGGATCGTTCCTGGTAAACAGATTTTTGTGCCGGGTATTCACCCACTAACGAATCCAGATAGCGCGCTTCAAATTTATGGGTGTCTTTAGCGAGTGCTTCCAAATCCCCAATGCCGTACAAGCTTGCGCCTGCTTGGAACCTGTCGCTGAAGGTAAGGGCGGCAAGCACGGTATAACCGCCGGCGCTGCTGCCGCGAATAGCAATTTTGTGCTCGTCCACAAGACCTTGCGCAATTAAATAGCGTACCCCGCTGCACACATCTATAACGTCAGTAATGCCCCAATTATGTTTTAACCTGTCGCGGTATTGGCGGCCGTAACCGGTGCTGCCGCGATAATTAACATCCAGGGCCGCAAAACCACGGCTGGTCCAAAACTGGATTTTCATATTCAGCGATGTTTCAGTTGCGCCTGTAGGGCCGCCGTGACACATCACGATAAGTGGCGGCAGGTTGCCATCAGGTGCAGTGATGTTTTTATTTTTTGGGGCGTAATAAAACCCGTGGGCTGTTTCATGGTCGCTGGTTGCAAAGCTGATAGCGCACGGTTGGGAAATGTCGTCCGCCGTCAGGGTATTTTGCGTTATTCTGGTCAGCGGCTCTATATGATTGGTATTGAACCTATAAGGTGCGCCTGGTTGTGTTGCGCTTGCTGCTGAAAAGTACGCTTGGTGATTGCGGCAATGAATCCCTGAGATGTCTTTAAACTCACTGGGTATGGGCTTGAGTGTTTTGGTGGTGATATTGATGATACCCAATTGCCATTGGCCATTTTGGCTGTAACAACAAAAAATTTCCTCATCATTTAAAAATCCATAGGTACTCATGCCGAACACCCATTGCGGTGTTGCAAATTCAGCAGCCATATTACATACAATTTCCGCACCCTGTTCAGTGTGGCGATAAATATTCCACCAGTTGTTGCGGTCTGAAACAAAATATAATTGACCCTTGGGCGACCATTGCGGTTGAAAGACAGATTCATTGTTGCTGCCGGCAATGTGCTGCGTATGGATGATTTCGCCTGAGGCGGCCAAGTCTGCACAATGACATTCGGTTCCATCCCATGGCATATACGGATGGTTCCAGCTCAGGTAACTGAGTTTGTCGCCCGCCGGGTTTAGGCGTGGGTTACTGTAAAAGTCCGCTCCGGTGACCAGCCGGCGAAGCTTGCCGTCTAAATCTATGGCAACAATTTCGCTGCGTTCATAAATTTTAGGTGTAGCGTAGTGGTCTGCGGCAGAATGATCTTCGCGTATGCACAGCAAACGCTGGCGTTTTTCATCCCAGCAAAAGTCGGCATAACGAAAATCACCTGCAGGGGAGAGTACTCTCAACTCATTGCTGCTGCGGGTCAAACAATAAATACGTTGGTCTGCATCCAATGTACAAAAAATATACTCGGGTGTTGCCAGGTAGTTTGCGCCACCGTATTCATGGGCGCGTGTCCTCACACTGTGGGGTGCGGGTATTACATCTACAGGCTCGCCATCTTTGTGTAACTGCACCAGGGCATTGCGGCCTTTTTCTGTGGGGCGTGATTCCAGCCAAAAAATATCTTCACCGCAGGCTTGCAGTTCGCTGATGCGTAAATTTTGTACGGTTAATACATCAGCGCTTATGGGCGATGGCCAACTGCCGTAAGGATAAATACTTTTCATAAAGCAGAATTCTCTGTTAACCACAGTTTTTTGAAGGATGGCACATTGTGCTTTGGGAGGGAATGGTATTTCTCTCAGCTCTTTCTTTAAAAGAATCTGCTCCTACGTGCGCGCTGCATATTTGCTGTGCAACAAAGAGGGTTCCTGGATAATCAGAAGATCGTGCTCAAATAAAAGTCACTTGTTTCTGAATCAATTTATTGGGCAAGATGATGCTTGATGGTTTTTTAAAGCTCCATGTTACACAATACACCCCAAGGTTTGATCTACAGCTGGCGTCAATTGATAGCAGTTTTCTGTGAGAGGTATAAGTAAAAAAATGGCATTTTCTCCTGACCGGTTAGAGGCATATTTACCTGGGTTGCCTTCAACCGGTAAATGGTGGATTGCCTTGTCCGGCGGTTTGGATTCCTGTGTGTTATTGCATGCGCTCGCCAGTTTGTCGCTGCCGGTTTCGCTGCATGCCTTGCATATCAATCACCAAATTTCTCCTAACGCCTGTGAGTGGGAAGTGCATTGCGCAAAGCTATGTGCCGGCCTCGGTATTCCGTTTACAGCGGTAAGGGTAAATGTGCAAAGCAGTGGTCGGGGCCTTGAAGATGCTGCTCGTGAGGCTCGCTACACAGTTTTTAAGCAATATCTTGGAGCTGGAGATTACCTCTTGACTGCCCATCATGCCGACGACCAAACCGAAACTATGTTGCTGCGCCTGATGCGAGGAGCCGGTCCGCGCGGCTTGGCAGCTATGGCCCGACAACGTCCCCTGGCTTTGGGTATTTTGCATCGGCCACTGTTGGGTTTTACCCGTGCAGACCTGGAGGATTACGCCCAACGGCATCAATTGGTTTGGGTGGACGATGAAAGCAACGGGAATGATTACTACGACCGTAATTACCTGCGCAACCAGGTAATGCCCCTATTGCGCGGACGCTGGCCGGCATTTGCACAGAAATGGCAGGAAACTGCCGAGTTATGCGCCGCCAATGAAGCCCTGGTTGCGGAATTGGCCGGGCAGGATTTAAGCATGGCAGGCCTGAAAAATGCGCTGGTCGGCACCCATATCAGTTTGGAATACCTGAAACAGTTAACATCCGTAAGGCGCCATAACCTGTTGCGTCTTTGGTTGCGAGGGCAGGGCCTGGCCGCGCCTGACCAGCAACATCTCAACCAGATTGAGTTGCAAATTGTCCAGAGACGGCAAGATGCTGAAACACAGGTGGGCTGGGGCAATGTGTCATTGAGGATTTATCGCGAGCGGGCTTACGCCTTGCCTGTTGCAGATATTCCCCGTGTACCCAAGGTGCAGCCAACCTTCAGTCCAGTCATTGATTTACCGGCGGGTTTCAGGTTGTGTTGTCAGCTCACTGGGGCAGGGGCTGGCTTAAGGGCAGACCTGGTCGACTTGCATGTTCGCTTCCGCCAAGGCGGGGAGCGCTGTCGCCCTGCGGGCCGCAGACACTCGCAAACCCTAAAGCGCCTGCTGCAGGAATATGGCATTGAACCCTGGTTACGCGAAAGTTTGCCGCTGGTGTACAGCGGCGATATTTTAGTTGCTGTCGCCGATTTATGGGTATGTGAAGGCTATCAGGCAGATACAGGCGGCTACTGTTTGAAATACGAACGAATCCCGGAAGACTTAAAATAAGAGCAGCATTTTGTACCTGGAGACAGCTTTTCGTTGAGCCAGCAACCGCTTTCAGGTAGACTGGCGCCCCGTCCTGAAAGATAAACCTCATGGCCCGCAAGGGGTACAGTTTTGGTCGTTTATCTCCTCTGCCTTACTAATCACTGCCTATTAACAGTGCTCTTACTATTTTAGAAACTAGGTTTTTCAATGACGCGATATATATTTGTCACCGGCGGTGTTGTTTCATCATTGGGGAAAGGTATTGCCTCTGCATCGCTGGCTGCCATTCTTGAAGCTCGTGGTCTTAAAGTGACTATTATGAAGCTTGATCCCTACATCAACGTTGACCCCGGGACTATGAGCCCCTTCCAGCACGGTGAAGTATTCGTGACTGAAGATGGTGCCGAAACCGACCTGGATTTGGGTCACTACGAACGCTTTATCCGTACCAAAATGACTCGCCGCAACAATTTCACCACTGGCCGTGTCTACGAAACCGTATTGCGCAAAGAGCGCCGTGGCGATTATCTGGGCGGTACAGTACAGGTTATTCCGCATATTACTGATGAAATCAAACGCCGCATCCTTGAAGGCGGCCGCGATATGGACGTTGCGCTGGTAGAAATCGGTGGCACCGTGGGCGATATTGAATCCCAACCATTTTTGGAAGCCGTGCGCCAGCTAAAAGTTGAAATGGGTTCGCGTGCATTATTAATGCATCTGACGCTCGTACCTTACATTGCCACTGCCGGTGAAACCAAAACCAAACCAACCCAACACTCGGTAAAAGAACTGCGTTCTATCGGTTTGCAGCCTGATATTTTGCTGTGCCGTTCAGAGCGTTTGGTGGATGAAGATTCTCGCCGCAAAATTTCCTTGTTTACCAATGTTGCCGAGCGCGCCGTGGTACCTCTGCCCGATGCCAATACCATTTATTCCATTCCTCGCTTATTGCAAAGTTACGGCCTGGATCAAATTGTGGTAGAGCTTTTAGGTTTGCAATGTTCGGAAGCCGATTTGAGCGAGTGGGATAAGGTTGTTGAAGGCAAATTGAATCCGGTACACACAGTGACTATTTCCATGGTCGGAAAATACATGGAATTGCTCGATGCTTACAAATCATTGATTGAGGCGCTGACTCATGCCGGAATTCATACACACACCAAAGTGAACATTAACTATATAGATGCCGAGCGCGTCGAAAACGAAGGTATTGCTATTTTAAAAGATGCTGACGCCATACTTGTTCCCGGTGGGTTCGGTGAGCGCGGTGTTGAAGGTAAATTAATGGCTGTGCAATACGCCCGAGAAAACAAAGTACCTTATCTCGGTATTTGTTTGGGAATGCAGTCAGTGGTAATTGAGTTTGCACGTAACGTATTAGGCCTGAAAGGTGCCAATTCAACTGAATTTGATAAAACTGCTCCGCATCCGGTGATTGGTTTAATCACTGAATGGATTACTGCCGATGGCGAAATTGAAAAGCGTGATGAGTCATCAGACCTGGGCGGCACAATGCGTCTGGGGGCGCAGGAGTGTCGTTTGGTTGCCGATGCAAAAGCCCGTGAAATTTACGGTGCAGATGTCATTGTTGAGCGTCATCGCCATCGTTATGAAGTCAACAACAACTATGTTGACCAAATGCAAAAAGCCGGTTTAAAAATCGGTGGTTGGTCAGCAGATGACACCTTGGTTGAAATGGTTGAATTACAGGATCATCCCTGGTTTGTCGCATGCCAGTTCCATCCGGAATTTACATCCACACCGCGTGATGGACATCCGCTGTTTACCAGTTTTGTGAAGGCGGCTTTGGCGAATAAGAAGTAATTTATCGAAGGGGGAGCTGTCATGCCCGCAGGGGGGCCAGCGACTTTGATGTTGTACAAGGTACTAGATAGCTTTACTGATATGGTTCCTCGTCAGGAATGACGAGCCAAAGAATTAAGAGAATTAATGTGTCACAAGAAATCGTAAAAGTTGGCAACCTTCAAGTCGGTAATTCATTGCCGTTTGTGTTATTCGGCGGTATGAATGTACTTGAATCGCGCGATATGGCTATGCAAGTGGCTGAAACCTATGTACGAGTCACCCAAAAGTTGAATATTCCCTACGTATTCAAGGCTTCTTTTGATAAGGCCAATCGCTCATCGATCCACTCCTATCGTGGCCCGGGTATGGAAGAAGGTTTAAAGATTTTCCAGGAAATCAAACAAACCTATAAGGTACCCGTGATTACCGATGTGCACGAAATCCATCAATGTGCACCCGTTGCCGAAGTAGCCGATGTTATCCAATTGCCGGCATTCCTTGCACGCCAAACTGATTTGGTAATCGCTATGGCCAAAACGGGTGCAGTGATTAATATCAAAAAGCCACAGTTTTTGAGCCCGGGACAAATGAAAAACATTGTCGAAAAATTCGGTGAGTGTGGGAATGAACAAATCATCCTTTGCGACCGTGGCACCAATTTTGGTTACGACAATTTAGTTGTTGATATGCTCGGTTTCCGTACCATGCGCGAAGTCAGTGGCAATGCGCCGGTTATTTTTGATGTGACACACTCGTTACAATTTCGCGAGTCTAAAGACAGTGCTTCTGGCGGTCGTCGTCATCAGGTTGCCGAGTTGGCGCGTGCAGGCATGGCAGTTGGTTTAGCCGGTTTATTTCTGGAAGCACATCCTGATCCGGACAAGGCAAAATGCGATGGCCCAAGTGCATTGCCATTGGATAAATTAGAACCATTTTTGGCGCAAATGAAAGCCATTGATGATTTGGTAAAAGGCTTTCCATTACTTGATATTAAATAGTTTTATATAAATAAAATTAAATAGGGAGTCGTCAAACCCGGTAGGGTATCCAGTGCCTTTAAAGTATTGTCCATGAAGGTGCCAAAAGCGATTAACGGTTTATATAAAAGTCACTGGATTCCCTGCGGGAATGACGGTGTGGATACAACGACATTCGAAGAAGATGTCATTGCAAGATAACAGCATTGACAGCAGTAAAAAGACGAATTTTTTATAACACTCGATTTAAACATTTGGAGTAAACACATGACTAAGATTGTTGATATAAAAGCCTTTGAAATTCTGGACAGCCGTGGAAACCCGACCGTTATGGCAGAAGTTATCCTGGACGATGGCTCTGTGGGTTCTGCGACAGCTCCATCGGGCGCGTCAACAGGTTCACGCGAAGCATTGGAATTGCGTGATGGCGACAAATCACGCTACTTGGGCAAAGGTGTGTTGAAGGCGGTTAATAACATCAATACCACTATCAAGAATTTGGTTGTAGGTTTTGATGCACTTGACCAGCGCGCATTGGATAACGCCATGATCAAAGCCGATGGCACTGATTTCAAAACTGTATTGGGCGCAAACGCTATTTTGGCTGTGTCATTGGCAAATGCTAAAGCGGCCGCTATCTCCAAGAAAGTTCCACTTTACGCACACATTGCTGATTTGAATGGCACTCCGGGAAAATACTCAATGCCAGTACCCATGATGAATATCATCAATGGCGGTGAGCACGCAGATAACAACGTCGATATCCAGGAATTTATGATTCAACCTGTGGGTGCCAAGACCTTTGCAGAAGCGTTGCGTATGGGTGCTGAAATTTTTCACACTTTGAAAAAAATCCTGCACGACCAAGGTTTAAGCACCTCTGTAGGTGACGAAGGTGGCTTTGCACCTAACCTGCCATCAAACGAAGATGCATTGAAAGTGATTTCTACCGCAGTGGAAAAAGCAGGCTACAAGTTGGGCGACAACGTGACCCTCGCACTGGATTGCGCTTCTACCGAATTCTACAAAGACGGTAAGTATGATTTGGCCGGTGAAGGCCGTGTATTTACCACCAATGAATTTTCTGATTACCTGGCAGATCTCGCTAATAAATACCCGATCATTTCTATTGAAGATGGTAAAGACGAAAGTGATTGGGCCGGCTGGGCTGACCTGACCCAAAAGATTGGCCATAAAATCCAATTGGTAGGTGATGATTTGTTTGTAACCAATACCAAGATTTTGAAAGAAGGTATTGATAAGAAGATCGCAAACTCTATCCTGATTAAATTCAACCAAATCGGTTCTTTGTCAGAGACTCTGGATGCTATCAAAATGGCGCAAGATGCGGGCTATACTGCGGTAATTTCTCACCGTTCTGGCGAAACTGAAGATACTACGATTGCAGACCTGGCAGTGGCGACTGCTGCCGGCCAAATCAAAACCGGTTCTTTGTGTCGTTCAGACCGCGTATCCAAATATAACCGCTTGCTGCGCATTGAGGCGGAGTTAGGTGCAGCTGCGCCTTACAAAGGTCGCGCAGAGTTTAAAGCGTAAATAAGTAAGTTATAGGGGGCCGTTAATTCGGTCCCTGTTATTTTGCTACTGCAAAAGTGAATAAATAATAATGTTATGAAATGGCTTTTTGGTGTGTTGTTGGTTTTACTCGCGGCTCTCCAGTACCGGCTTTGGAATGGAGAGGGAAGTGTTGTGCATGCTGCACAGTTAGAACGGGATATAAAGCAACAACAAGCTGAAAATGATCGCATGCGTGAACGCAACCGCATCCTGGATGTAGAAGTACAAGATTTAAAATCGGGTGCGGATAGTGTTGAAGAACGTGCGCGCAACGATATCGGCATGATTAAAAAGGATGAAACCTTTTTTATGATTCCCGCCAAGAAAAAAACCGAAAATTGATGCTTTCTCCATCATCTTCCCGTTATTGGTTTATCGTCCCGGCGGCAGGTGTGGGTGCGCGTATGGACGCGGATAAGCCAAAGCAATATTTAATGATGGGTGGCAAAACGATTATTGAACGCACCCTGTCGCGTATTTTAAATTTCCCTGACCTGGCTGGAATTGTTGTACCGCTGGGGCGTGAAGACAGCTATTGGAATTCGTTAGGCATACTGCAGCACCCTATGGTTCATACCATCTACGGTGGAATAAATCGTGCTGATTCAGTGTTGAATGGATTGCATTATTTGGCTGATAAAGCACACGATCAGGACTGGGTATTGGTGCATGATGCAGCACGTCCCTGCGTGACTTTATCCAGTATCCAAAAGCTTTGTGATCAACTTGCAGACAGTGATGTCGGTGGAATCCTGGCCGTACCTGTCAGTGATACCCTTAAACAGGTTGCCGATAAAAATGAAATCCAAAGCACCCTGGATCGCCGTCCCTTATGGCAGGCACAAACACCGCAATTATTCCGCTATAAATTACTGCGCGATTGTTTAACCCAAACACTTGCAAATAACCATCTGATTACAGATGAATCTTCAGCGGTTGAATTGTGCGGATATAAACCGCAGGTAGTCGAAGGTCGAAACGATAATATAAAAATAACCCGCCCGGATGATTTATTGTTAGCCGAATTTATTGTAAAGCAACAAGAGAAACACCTATGAGAATTGGCCACGGCTATGATGTCCATGCTTTTGGGGACGGCGATAAAATTGTTATCGGCGGCGCTGTTATTCCGCACTCAAGAGGTTTAATTGCACACTCGGATGGCGATGTGTTATTGCATGCATTGTGTGATGCCCTTTTGGGCGCAGCGGCTTTAGGTGATATAGGCAAACATTTTCCCGATACTGATATGCAATACCGCAATGCAGACAGCCGCTCGTTATTGCGTATGGTGTACGGTAAAGTTAAAACCAACGGCTGGGTGCTTGAGAATGCGGATATGACCATAGTTGCGCAAAAGCCTCGCATGGCCAATTACATTCCCCACATGGTGCAAAATATCGCTGCAGATTTACAGGCACAATTGGGCCAAATTAATGTCAAGGCGACCACAACAGAAAAACTGGGATTTACTGGTCGCGAGGAAGGCATTGCAGCCTATGCCGTAGTGCTTTTGTCCAAAAGCCCAGGCATTTAATGTTTTATTTGTGATGCCTGTTGGCGAGCTGTTAATTCTTATTCAGACCAATCTTTATGTCTCGCATTTTTTCGCTAGATTTTCCCTATGCTTATGGTATGCCAGACGCCACGGCAGATTTTCGTGTTGAACCCGAAGATTTTCAGGTGGATGAAAACCTGGGGTTTAGTCCTCTGGGCGAAGGTGAACATGTTTATTTGCACATTTGGAAGCGCGGTGAAAATACTGCCTGGGTTGCTGAGAAAATTGCCGGGCTGGCGCAAGTTGCTGTCATGGATGTTGGATATTGCGGACGAAAAGATCGCCACGCCGTAACCACCCAATGGTTTAGTGTCTATTTGCCCAAAAAAGAACACGAGCTGAGTTGGGCTGCATTAAACTCCGAATCCATAAAAGTATTGTCAGTGAGTCGTCATCAGCATAAATTGCGCCGCGGCGATCACGAAACCAATCGTTTTATTATTCGCCTTCACAATGTTAACGTGCGGGATAAAACCGCTTTTGAGCAAAAACTTACGCGGATTTTAATGCAAGGTGCACCCAATTATTATGGTGAACAACGCTTTGGTCGCCATGCGAATAATTTACCGGAGGCTCACGCCATATTGGTTGAAGGCAAGCGCATTCGCGATAAACAAAAACGCAGCTTGATGTTGTCGGCGGCTCGCTCCTATTTGTTTAACCAGGTTTTGGCGGCGCGAGTCCTTGCACAGAATTGGATATTACTACTTGAAGGTGAGCCCGAGTTATTTCCCAGTGCACCTTTGTGGGGGCGTGGTCGGTCACCTGCATCAGGAGCTGTGCTGGCATTAGAGGCTGAAACAATGGCGGCTTGGCAGGACTGGTGTAATGGTCTGGAACACGCCGGTTTATCTCAGGAGCGCCGTGCATTGATCCTTAAACCGGACGCAGCATCCTGGCGTTGGATCGATAAAACGTTGGAGTTAAGTTTTACGCTTGGCAGTGGCGAATTTGCCACTACCATTTTGCGCGAATTAGCTATCCTGCAATCTGCAATAAAAACAGAAAATGCATCCGGTGTGATATAGTTGACGCTTTAATAAATAGATCAATTTACCTGTCAAGACTGAATCAATAACGAGAGGAGGGCTGAAAATGAGTGACTTAATGTTGCAAGGTGTTGGCATGACCTCCGCCCGGACTCGTGATCGTTTGATTCAGCGCTTGGTTGATCAGGGCGTGACCAACATGCGCGTCCTGGATGTTATGCGCAACACTCCTCGTCATATATTTCTTGATGAAGCCCTGGCGCATCGTGCCTACGAAGATACAGCCTTACCTATAGGCCATGGCCAAACTTTATCCCAGCCTTACACAGTCGCACGCATGACAGAAATACTCCTAGGGGCGGCAGGCAAATTGGAAAAAGTATTGGAGGTTGGAACAGGTTCCGGTTACCAGACCACCGTATTGGCACAGTTGGTGCCCCAGGTTTACAGCGTGGAGCGTATCAAGCCTTTGCAAGATAAGGCTCGCGATCGTTTGCGCCAACTGGGTTTACGCAACGTGAGCCTGCGCCATGCAGATGGTGGTTTCGGTTGGCCGGAAATGGGCCCTTATGAGGGTATTTTAAGTACAGCAGCTCCTCACGCTGTGCCCGAAGAACTGCTCAGACAGCTGGCGCCATCGGGTGTCCTGGTAATTCCGATTGGTGGCAGAGACCAGAATTTACATCTCATTATGCGCGATGGTGATAGCGAAAACTTCGTAACCCGGGTTATTGAACCGGTAAAATTTGTCCCATTGGTATCAGGCACGTCTCGTTAACGTTTTTATTACTGACAGTGATTCCGACAGGTACCAGACTAAATATGCTCTGCCTGATTTATCGCGTCTAATTTGTGCATGGTTTTTAGAAGGCAGGGTAAAAAGAACCTGTTTATCGAATAAATAATCATAAATGGTGCACATTTATATAAATATTTTAGAAGATTTTAAAATAAATTTCATATATTAAGTGCTAAAAGATATAAAAAAGCTCAAAAATCAACCTCATTCCTTGTGCTGTGTTATGGGCAAAAACCATTATAAAAGTTCAGCATCTACTTTAATGTTGTTCAGTATACTGATCATATCTTGTCTATTATTCTCCTGTTCAAGCAACCGTATAGCCGATGTGGACGAACGCTCCCGCCAAGCAGTTTACCGTGGAAAAACGCATCGGGTTGTAGCGGGAGATACGTTGTTCTCAATCGCCTGGCGCTATGGTGTTGATCTTAAAAAACTAGCTGAATTTAACGGTATAAAGCCCCCCTATACTATTTACCCTGCCCAGCAGATCAAACTTGATTTACGCACCTCACAGACCGGGCCAGGTGTAGCGCAGGCTGCTTCCGGGAGTGTTGGTAAGGCAATGCCTGGCGTAAAGGGCAGCGCGGCGCAAGGTCGTTCGGAAAATCGAACAAATAAGTCTACAAACTCCAAAAATAGTGATAGTCTGCACCGCTCTCCCGAGTGGCAATGGCCTGCCTCTGGAAAATTACTTGCGCTATATCAGGGCGACTCAGGTTTAAATAAGGGTATTGATCTTAGCGGTAAATTGGGAGAGCCTGTGCTTGCAGCGGCTTCCGGGCGGGTGGTTTACGCCGGTAGCGGATTGAGCGGGTACGGTAAGTTGCTCATCATAAAACACAATGAAACCTTCTTAAGTGCCTATGCACATAATGATCAACTGTCAGTAAAAGAGGGCGATTTAGTTAAAGCTGGGCAAAGAATTGCCGATATGGGTTCAAGCGGTACTGATAGAGTCAAGCTTCACTTTGAGATTCGTAGCGAAGGTAGTCCAGTGGATCCACTGAAATATTTACCCAAGCGTTAACAGAGCTGACACATTCGATAAGTAAAGATAACTGGGGTCTGTGAAGCGACTCGATAACCTGATCCACAATAACGATGTAGGCTTAAGGGATGTAGGGCTTGGGTAGGCTGACCATGTGTTAGCTAAATTTTACGATTTAAGGGGCTGAAAAATGACTTTGCAAACTAAAGAATCAGGTGTGTTTGATCGCGATGACGTATTCATGGCTCAAGACGTCGATTTTGATGAAAGTGATATGTTACTGGCGGAAGAAGATGAAGTACCGAAAGCAACACGCTCGGCAGGAATTAGTGAACGAATTGTAGATGACAAGTTTAATAAAACCCTCGATGCAACTCAGATTTACCTCAATGAAATCGGATTTTCCCCATTATTAAGCGCTGAAGAAGAAGTTTTTTTCGCTCGCAAAGCCTTAAAAGGTGATGAAGCGGCGCGCAAGCGCATGATTGAAAGTAACCTTCGCCTTGTAGTAAAAATTTCCCGTCGCTATGTAAACCGTGGTCTGGCTCTTCTGGATTTAATCGAAGAAGGCAACCTGGGCTTGATTCGCGCTGTTGAAAAATTTGATCCTGAGCGCGGCTTCCGTTTCTCAACTTATGCAACCTGGTGGATTCGTCAAACCATTGAACGTGCCATCATGAACCAAACGCGTACTATTCGTTTGCCGATTCACGTTGTTAAGGAGTTGAATATTTACCTGCGCGCAGCCCGTGAGCTTTCTCAAAAACTGGACCACGAGCCTTCCCCTGAAGAAATTGCCCACTTATTAGAAAAGCCTGTTGCTGATGTTGAGCGTATGCTTAGCCTGAATGAGCGCGTGACCTCAATCGATACACCTATAGGCCCTTCGTCTGACAGAACCATTGTAGATACTATTGCAGATACCCATGTGTCTGATCCTGCGACTATCTTGCAAGATCGCGATTTGACCATGAGCCTGGATACCTGGTTGGATGAACTGACTGAAAAACAACGTGAAGTGCTTTCCCGTCGTTTTGGTTTGCGCGGTCACGAAGTGAGTACCTTGGAGGAAGTTGGCCATGAAATCGGTCTGACACGCGAACGTGTTCGCCAAATCCAGGTAGAAGCCTTGAAACGCCTGCGTGACATTATGGAAAAACAAGGTCTGGATAGCGCTGCCTTATTCAGTGCTTGATAGAAAATTGTTAAAAAATCATAAAAAGGGCAGCTTCGGCTGCCTTTTTTCTTTGCCTTGGTTATATGCGGAACATAAAAAAACCGCGGCTTGCGCGGTTTTTTTATCAATGGCGTTGCGGGTTATCAACGTTCCAGATACTGCAACTTACCGGGGACTCCGTCCCATTCCTCTGCATCGGCAGGGGAGTCTTTCATCTCAGTAATATTTGGCCAGACTTCCGCTAATTCTGCATTTAGTTCCAGGAAGGCGGCCTGATCCTCAGGTAATTCATCTTCAGAGAAAATGGCGCCTACAGGGCATTCCGGTTCGCACAGGGCACAATCAATACACTCATCCGGGTGAATTACCAGAAAATTGGGACCTTCGTAGAAGCAATCTACAGGGCAGACTTCCACACAATCTGTGTGCTTACACTTGATGCAATTTTCCCCAACTACAAAAGTCATAACAGACTCCCCACACGGCTAAAAATTATTACAAATCTCAGGAAACGCGCATTCTAAACAGGCTGGACTGTTTTGGGTAGCAGTTTGCGTGTTCAACACCCATGTGTTCTATCGCCCTTTTTTCAAAATCTCTTTCAACCTGTAGAGCTGCTCAAGTGCTTCGCGCGGTGAAAGATTGTCAGGATTAATTTTTTTCAGGGCTTCTATCGCCGGATCCGGCAATGCATCAAACAGCCCTGATTGCAGTGGTGAGGGTGTTTCAAGTTGGGCGGTGACAGGTGCAACCGGAGGCGTTTGTACTATAGCCAGGGTTGAATGTTCCGGATGGACACCTTGCTCCAACAGCTGCAGTTGTGCCTGTGCCTGCGCCAGGACTTCGGCGGGAATACCGGCCAGCTTGGCGACCTGTAAACCATAACTTTTGCTGGCGGGGCCTTCTTGTACCTTATGCAGGAAGACAATGTTGTCATTGTGTTCAGTTGCATTCAGGTGAACGTTAGCTATCCCCGGAATGCTTGCCGGCAGACTGGTGATTTCAAAATAATGCGTGGCAAACAGGGTAAATGCACTGACTTTTTCAGCCAGGTGTTTGGCACAGGCCCAGGCAAGTGAGAGGCCGTCAAAGGTGCTGGTGCCTCGACCGATTTCATCCATTAGCACCAGGCTGCGCGCGGTAGCGTTGTGCAGGATGTTGGCAGTTTCGGTCATTTCAACCATAAAGGTTGATCGTCCACCTGCAAGGTCGTCAGACGAGCCTATTCGGGTGAAGATACGGTCTACAATGCCGATTTCGGCGCTTTGCGCCGGTACAAAACTGCCGATGTGCGCAAGTAAAACAATCAGCGCTGCCTGCCGCATATAGGTCGATTTACCGCCCATGTTAGGGCCAGTCACAATCAACATATGGCGTTCGCGATGGAAGAGCAGGTCGTTGGGAACGAAGGGTGCCGTAGTCACTTGTTCAACCACCGGATGACGACCGCCCTGGATATTAATACCTGCCTTAAGCGAAAGTTCGGGACGGCAAAAGCCCAGGGCATCAGCACGTTCTGCCAGGGTGGCAAGCACATCCAGTTCTGCGACTGCATTAGCTGAATTCTGCAAGGGAATCAGCTGCTCATTGAGGATATCCAGCAATTCATCGTAGAGGGCTTTTTCGCGTGCAAGTGCGCGGCTTTTAGCTGACAGGGCCTTGTCTTCAAATTCTTTCAGTTCAGGCGTGATGTAGCGCTCAGCATTTTTAAGGGTCTGGCGGCGAATATAATCCGCAGGTGCTTTTTCTGATTGTGCACTGGTCAATTCAATAAAATAACCGTGTACGCGGTTGTAGCCGACTTTTAGTGTGGGAATACCGGTGCGTTCGCGCTCGCGGGTTTCCAGGTCCAGCAAATATTGGCCTGCGTTAGTGCTGATATTGCGCAGGTCATCCAGCTCAGCATCATAACCATCGGCAATTACGCCACCTTCGCGAATGACTACCGGCGGATTTTCAATAATTGCCCGGGACAATAATTCAACCAAGCCGGGAAAGGTACTGATCTGTTGCGCCAATGCTGCCAGCAACGGTGCCTTGTGTTTTGCCAGCTCGGATTGCAGTTCGGGATAGCAGGCGATTGACATCATCAGCCGCGACAGGTCGCGCGGGCGTGATGAGCGCAAGGCCAGGCGCCCTAAAATCCGCTCCATATCACCGACCTGCTTCAAAATTCCCAAGGTGATTTCAAACGCATAGTTATGGCGCAATGCAGCGATAACATCCTGGCGTGCCATGAGTAGATCAATGTCGCGCAGCGGACGATTTAACCAGCGACGCAGTAAACGACTGCCCATACTGGTAGCCGCGCGATTCAGCACCGAAAAGAGCGTGTGTTCGTCGCCACCGTTAAGGTTGATATCCAATTCAAGGTTACGGCGGGTTGCCGCATCCATGATGACCGCTTCATCGCGATTTTCATGGGCGAGGCTGCGCACGTGGGGCAGGGCAGTACGCTGGGTTTCGCGGGCATAGCTTAGTAGGCAACCTGCAGCGCAAAGGGCAATTTTTAAGTGCTCACAGCCAAAACCCGCCAGGTCCTTGGTGCCGAATTGTTGGATAAGCAAGCGCTCAGCTGTTTCAAAATCAAACTCCCAGGGCCCGCGGCGACGTAACCCCTTGCGATTCTCAACCAAAGCAGGTGCGCTTAGGTGATCGCTTAACAGTAATTCTGCCGGACTCAAACGTTGCAGTTCGCCAAGTGCCGCTTCCAGCCCTTCTACTTCAAGCACCAGGAAGCGCCCGCTTGCCATGTCCAAAGAGGCAAGGCCGAAAGTGTTACCCACATGGTGCAGAGCGACCAGTAAATTATCGCGGCGTGAATCCAGTAATGCCTCATCACTGACAGTGCCGGGGGTAACTATGCGCATGACCTTGCGTTCTACCGGCCCTTTGCTGGTGGCGGGGTCGCCGATCTGCTCGCAAATAGCGACAGATACGCCTTCTTTTACCAGCTTTGCAAGATAACCATCGGCCGAATGAAACGGAATCCCGGCCATGGGGATAGGCTCGCCATTGGATTTACCGCGTGCGGTGAGGGTTATATCAAGGATTTCAGCGGCTTTTTTGGCGTCCTCAAAAAACAGTTCATAAAAATCACCCATGCGGTAGAACACCAATTCATGTGGGTGCTGGGCTTTAATACGCAGATACTGCGTCATCATAGGCGTGTGGGCAGATTCTTCCTTTGTTTCCAGGTCGCTGTTGTGGTTCATTGTTAAAAATATTCTCTTTATAATCAGTAAGTTAATATAACTGAAGGATTCGAAATTATAGTCATTTTTGTTGATTTTACATGCTGATCCCGGTAAAGGGCGAGGCACGAGATTAGAGCTTTATGTTAGCCGGGATTCTAACAAACCCGCAGACTCGCTCCCAGTTAAAACGTCGTAAAAATAAAGTGAAGGTGATGACCAGTTATATGCGGGCCCGTCCGGTAGTCTCAGGCAAACGCCAAACATCATGGGTTCGATAACGTACTGAATGCTCGTCAAAATTGCGCCAATTTAGAGCTGATCATTATTACCTGGAGTTTATTCATGTCCTCTTCCCCCACGGCGAAACGCAGGGCCGGCGTTTTGCTTCACCTAACCTCATTGCCCGGTGGAGAATCTTTTTGGACAAAGGAGCAAGCCCAAGACGCTGACGAATTTGGCACCTTAGGAAAACAGGCATTCAAATTTATAGATTTTATGGCAGATGCAGGCCTTGAAGTTTGGCAAATGCTGCCAGTGGTGCCAACCGATTTATCACCTTACCAGGCATTGTCGGTACATGCAGGTCATCCTGACTTGATCAGTCTGGATGATTTGCTTGAGCGTGGATGGATATCGCCAGAAGATATCGCGAGTGACGATAAATCACTGCACGGTTTGAAAGCTGTGCGGGCAAAATGTGCTGCGTCTTTTTATCGCTTTCTTGAAAACCCTGAAGGGCAACAGCTCAAGGAAACTTTCAATGCGTTCTGTATCGAGCAGGAGTATTGGCTAAAAGATTTCTCATTATATTCGGCAATACGGGCAAGCTGCGGAAATTCTTCGTGGATTGACTGGCCCGCCGAATTGCGCAGACGTGACCAGGCTGCACTGGATGCTATCAACGGAAAATTAAAAAACGAGATTGGCATTTTTGACTTTGAGCAATTCGCATTTTTTACCCAATGGCAAGCACTACGCAAGTATGCAGCAGATAAAAACATCTTGCTCTTTGGCGATATGCCAATCTTCGTGGGTCACGACAGTGCAGACGTTTGGGCGCAACAACAATATTTTCAGCTCAATGACGAAGGGCACAGGCTCAAGGTTGCAGGTGTGCCTCCCGACGGATTCTCCGAAACAGGGCAGCATTGGGGTAATCCTCATTATGCCTGGGAGGTTATGGAGGCTGACGGGTTCCAATGGTGGTTGGCCCGAATTCGTACCCAATTAAATTTATTTGATTGGATCAGGATTGATCATTTTTGCGGATTTGAAGCCTATTGGTCTATTCCCGGCGATACCAAAGACGCTCGCACCGGCGAATGGGTGAAAGCGCCTGGCCATGCATTACTGAGTGCCTTTTCAGAAGCCTATCCCGAGTTGCCTCTCGTTGCAGAAAACCTCGGGCTTATAACAGAGGAGGTCGAACAGTTACGCCATAAGTTTCACATCCCGGGTATGGCAGTTCTCCAATTTGCTTTTGATGCCAATCCTGGCAATCCTTATTTACCGCATAACCATCACCCAAGTGATATTGTTTACACCGGTACCCACGATAACGACACTACAGTCGGTTGGTATCAACAAGCTGACGAAAAAACGCGCAATCAACTGAATGATTACTGCTTTAATTCTCCTGAAGAAATGCCCTGGCTGCTGATCAAACTGGCGCTCGGTTCAGTTGGTGCCGTATGTATAGTTCCGATGCAGGATTTCCTCGGGCTCGATAGCGAGCATCGAATGAATACGCCGGGTACGACAGAAAAAAACTGGAAATGGAAATTTTCCTGGGAGCAAGTGCCACAGGACTTGCCGCAGAAAATAAAAGGCCTTGTCACAATATACAATCGCTAATGCGTTGTCTGTACGCTTGTTAAGCCAGTGAAATCCGGTTGGTACTTATTAAAGCAGGTGCGTTTGCTAAAGCTGCCGCAGGATATTGTTATGTTTGTATGTATGTTATTTTGTGAAAAACTCCACTACCGAATTCGGTAATAAACTCCTCCTGATTTTTTCCGACGTTATGTAATACTATGTGGCCAGCTCCCGCATCTTTAACATCCTCTGAAATCATTTTCCCGCTATTCGTCAGCGCGTTGTGTCACTGCTGGTGAACGTTGACCCCATACTAAAGTGTAACAGAAGGTTTAGGCATTGATTTACCTGTAGCTGCTCCTGTAGTATCAACCTTACCCATACCGAATTACGAAACGTCGCCTGCACTGTCACTGTTATCACGTCCTGGCCAAATGGGTATTCGTCACGCCGTGTTGCCATATTGGTAGGTAACGGGGTTGACCCAGCTGGTATCTCATCAATTTACGCAGACCTTTTAGCAGACGGTGCTTCTCGTATTGTTGGCTCACGCCTTGGAAGCTTGCTACAACAGACGATAAAGCCTTGGACGTGAAAATCTCACTTGAGGCGGGGTCATCTGTTTTAATAGCCTTAGCGAATCATCGCTCTTATGCGAGGGAAATGGATCCACCTGTTGTGTAGAGACATTCATATCTTCCGATGTGATATCTCGCAATAGGGTGCGATATCACATCGGTTGTCTATACAAGTACACAACGTTTACGGAGCGGAAATATGTTTGGATTTTCTGCACTTGAATTGGCAAGAATGCAATTCGCTTTTACCATCTCATTTCACATTATTTTCCCCGCTATAACTATAGGCCTTGCCAGTTACCTTGTGGTTTTAGAGGCATGCTGGCTGCGTACCAAACGCGAAGTGTATCGCGACCTTTACCATTTCTGGTTAAAAATATTTGCGGTAAATTTCGGTATGGGCGTTGTGTCTGGTATTGTCATGGCTTACCAATTCGGAACCAACTGGAGTTTTTTTTCAGATTTTGCCGGAAGTATTACAGGCCCCTTATTGACCTATGAAGTACTCACGGCTTTTTTCCTTGAGGCAGGGTTTTTAGGTGTTATGTTATTTGGCTGGAATCGTGTCGGGCCAGGTTTGCATTTTATGTCTACGGCAATGGTTGCCTTGGGCACCCTTATTTCAGCCACCTGGATTATCGCATCCAACAGTTGGATGCAAACCCCTCAGGGTTACGAAATTATTGATGGACGGGCAGTTCCCATTAATTGGTTGGAAGTTATTTTTAATCCTTCATTTCCTTATCGTTTAATGCATATGAGTGTGGCGGCATTCCTGGCCACTGCGCTGTTTGTGGGTGGATCAGCAGCGTGGCATTTATTGCGCGGTAAGGATAACCGTGCAATTCGAAAAATGTTTTCCATGAGTATGTGGATGCTATTGTTGGTAGCACCGTTGCAAGCCGTGATTGGCGATTTCCACGGCCTCAATACCCTGGAGCATCAACCGGCCAAGCTTGCCGCTATTGAAGGTCATTGGGAGAACGAAGGCGAGGAGGGCACATCACTTATTTTATTCGGTTGGCCAGATATGGAAGCCGAAACGGTTCATTACAAAGTTGAAGTACCGCGTTTGGGTAGTTTAATTCTCACCCACAGTTGGGATGGTAAAATACCGGCATTAAAAGATTTTCCGCGTGAAGACCGACCCAATTCGACAATTGTATTTTGGTCGTTTCGAATTATGGTCGGGTTGGGATTTTTAATGATTTTCCTCGGTCTTTGGAGCGCCTGGTTGCGCTACCGGAAAACTTTGTATGTTAAAAAATCGTTTTTATATTTTTCGTTGTGGATGGGACCAACAGGACTCATCGCCATTTTAGCGGGTTGGTTTACCACAGAGATTGGGCGGCAACCCTGGACGGTGTATGGTGTGTTTCGTACAGCGGATTCAGTCTCTCGGCTTGAGGCTACGCAAGTCGGCATTACCCTGATTGTATTTATCCTGGTCTACATTGCCGTATTTGGAACCGGCATAGCATATCTGTTGCGGCTTATCCGGAAAGGGCCTGTGATCAGCGAAGGTAAAGAGGAGATTCGCGGTGGTGTCGGTGAAGCCAGTACACCTATGCGCCCGATCTCGGCAGCTAAAAAATCGGATCGTGATGATGCAGGCGATTCAAATGACCGCGAGGAGGCCTGATTATGGGTATTGAACTTTCTGTAATTTGGGCGGTGATCATTTTATTTTCGATTATGATGTATATCATCATGGACGGATTCGATCTGGGCCTTGGAATCCTATTTCCTTTTTTCAAAAATAAAGAAGACCGGGATATTATGATGCACACGGTCGCACCCGTATGGGATGGAAATGAAACCTGGCTGGTTTTGGGCGGAGCAGGATTGTTGGCTGCGTTTCCACTTGCATATTCCGTGATCTTGAGCGCGTTATATTTACCCATTATTTTTATGTTGATCGGATTGATATTCCGCGGTGTTGCTTTTGAGTTCCGTTTTAAAGCATTAGATCACGAACGCCATTTTTGGGACAAAGCCTTTATTGGCGGTTCCATATGCGCAACTTTTTTCCAAGGGGTCACCTTGGGTGCCTATATCCAAGGTTTGCCGGTAGTTGACCGCGCTTATGCAGGCGGGCCGCTTGATTGGCTTTCATGGTTTTCAGTATTTACCGGACTTGGCCTGCTCGTTGCCTTCGCGTTGTTAGGTAGTACCTGGCTAATCATAAAAACTGAAGGTGCTTTGCAAGAGCGCGCACATTGGATTACCCGTTATCTGGTCTGGTTACTGCTCGCAACCATCTTTGCCATCAGCATCTGGACTCCGCTGCTGGATGAAAAGATTGCGGCGCGGTGGTTTACCTTTCCCAATATCCTATGGTTTTCCCCTGTCCCATTATTAGTCGCGATATTTACATTTTTATTGCTTCGTTCGGTAAAAAACCGCGCGCATGTAAAACCATTTGTTTTTACATTGGGATTAATTTTTTTAGGTTACAGCGGTTTGGGTATCAGCCTATGGCCCAATATTGTTCCACCTGATATCTCCATTTGGCAGGCCGCCTCACCACCGCAAAGCCAGGGTTTTGTCTTGGTCGGTGCCTTGTTCATAATCCCCATCATATTGGTTTACACCTTTTGGGCCTATTATGTGTTTCGAGGAAAGATTAAACCGGGGATGGGGTACGATCACTGATGGCTGAGCAAAAAGCCGTTAACCATAAGACTCAGAACCGGGAGCGATCCTCCTGGTTGATTCGCTTGGGCTGGCTAATCGTGATTTGGTCGATGAGTGTTTTAACGCTTGGCGTAATTGCATTTGCTATCAGGAAATTTATGGTCGCCGCCGGTATGTCAACTTAGGTGTTGCTGTGGGGTAGTTTTCTTCAAACGTGCATTTCCATCCTTTACTATCTGCGAGCGGAAATCGTGCCAAATATGAAAGTTCTTAAATAGCCGTTTTTTATTAAATGTAATTTTTGTATAGTTTTTTGTGCTGCGTCCAAGCTCCTGCCCTAAATATATTCAGGTCAGGTTAGTGCAACTGTTAGTATTTCACATCCGTGTCTAAGTACGTACGGCATCAAGTATTTGATTTGTATTAAATATTTTTCGTTTCCTTAGTTCTTTCCGTCAATTTGGGCAGCCATATTCCCTTGCCGCACAGCTATAAACTTTTTATATAAATAAATTAGCAAACAGACAAAGCTGAACTATTATCAGCTTATATCCACTCCAGTGAGGCAACATCATGAACTTACAAACTCTAATAGATAATGCTCAAAAATTGCCCAATATCCCCAAGGTTGTTCAAGAACTTATCGAAAGTTTTGGCGATGAAAACGTGAGCAATGACGCTATCGCAAAAAAAATCAGCGCGGATCAGGTGCTGACTATTAAAGTATTACGCGCAGCTAACTCAGCTCATTATGGTGGCAACCGCAAAGTAGGTTCAGTCAATGACGCGGTTTTTTTATTGGGCTTCAATGCAGTCAGAACACTGGTACTGGCATCAGGTTTAACCGGTGCATTCAAAGCTCCTGAAGGTTTTGATTTGAAAAAATTCTGGCATGACAGCTTTGCTGTTGCGGCTACCTGTAAGTGGATTGCGCGCTATTCCCACGATGATGCCGAAACAGCATTCACCTGCGGCATGATTCACAATATCGGCGAATTACTCATCCATATACTTTTACCGGCCGAGTGCGCCGAAATGCAAAAAGTGGTAGATAAGGGCGCTCGCAATGTAGATATTGAAAAAAACTATCTTGGCTTTGATTTTTCGGAAGCCGGTGCCGAGCTTGCGCATCGCTGGAAATTTCCGGATGCCATCGTCAAGGGCATTCGCTACCAGTTAAACCCCCATGAAACACAATCCTTCCCTCGTTTGGCGGGTGTTATCAATATCGCCCTGTACATTAATAAAATGAACGAAGCCGGTGCGGACAGCGCTGCGATACTGGCCGGTTTCCCCAACACCCTTGCAACAGAGTTGGGTATTAACCTTGTGAAAATGATGGAAAAAATTGAAGAAACCAAAGAGCTGGCGACAGCGATAGATGAGCTGCTGGATTAACCCTTAAACCATAAAAAAAGCCCGCTGATGCGGGCTTTTTTTATGGGGATTGGTTTGGATGCTGCGAATATCGCTTTTTTGCGAAAGTGACTGGTTTCTTTTCGTGGTATGTCTCCACTGGAGCGCTTCAGGAGTTGGCCATTATTGGTCGCAAGCTGCAAGCGCCGTTAAAAAACAGGCTTCAATATCCTTAGGCTGGCTTTTGCGTTTTACGTCATCAAAAAAGGCCTGGGCCTGGAGATATTCGCGGCTCAAATACATCAACCACTGTTTTACGCGATTACCGCAGTTGCGCTCATCGTAAAGTGGCGTGGTTTTCCGGTAATAATCGAACAATATTTGGCAAATCTGCGGCCAGGACAAGGGTTTATAGTCCTCGCCGGCTATATGTGCTTTTATTTTGCGGGCTAAATCCGGGCAAGATAATAAACCGCGTCCCAACATCACATCATCACATTGCGATTGCTCCCGACAGCGGAAATAATCGTCTACTGTCCAAATTTCACCGTTGGCAATAACGGGAATCTGTAGTTTTGCCTTAATGTCAGCAATGTAATGCCAATAGGCCGGTGGCTTGTATCCATCGGCCTTGGAGCGGGCATGCACAGTCAGCTCATTGGCACCTGCCGACTCTGCGGCACCGGCATTTTCCATATACGTACTTCGGTCTTCAAAGCCGAGGCGAATTTTGGCAGACACAGGAATATCTTTTGGAACCGCGTCCCGCACCGCTTTAATAATTTGGTAAACCCGCTCCGGTGTGCGTAACAGGCAGGCTCCGCCCTCATGGGAGTTGACTGTTTTGGCCGGGCAACCAAAGTTCAAGTCAATGGACCGGGCACCATATCGGACAAGTTCAATAGCATTGATGGCCATGGGTTCCGGTTTGCTGCCGAGTAGCTGAACCTTTACCGGAGTGCCATTGGGTGTTTTTGAGTGGTTTTCCAATTCTTGGGCGTATTTATAAAAGACGCGGTAGGGAAGCTTTTGGTCGGTTATGCGAATAAATTCAGTCACGCAGCCATCCAGGCCGCCAATACGTGTCAAAATATCCCGAACGTGATGTTCTACAACGCCCTCCATCGGGGCCAGCATGATTCTCATAGCAACAATATCTTCAGGGGTGTAGATCGAGCGCGGCATTTTACGCAACCTCCGGCGGGATTGCAGGCGGTTTCGGTTGATAAGTCACTTTAACCTGCGTAGATTGCGCGCCTTTTCTACTGATTTACCAATTTTTTTGAGGGTTTACCATGACAACAACTCCTTTCCATGAGCTGGTTGCCGATCCACAACTGCGAAAAGCCATAGATGCCCAGGGCTATGAACAACCTACGCCCGTGCAGTTACAGGCTATTCCGCAAGTATTGGCAGGAAAGAATTTGTTGGTGAGTTCCAAAACCGGCAGTGGTAAAACAGCCGCATTCCTGTTGCCGACATTACAGGCCATTCTTGCGACCGCACCCGTAAATATGCTCAGTACGCGCATCCTTATTCTTACACCAACGCGCGAACTGGCCCGCCAAATTGTTAAAAATGCCCAACACCTGGTGAAGTTTACGAACCTTAAGGTGGGAATGGTATGCGGTGGCGAGGAGTTCAAGTACCAAAAGGCCATGTTGCGTAAAAATCCGGAAATTATCGTGGGTACACCGGGGCGCCTGGCGGAGCATGTACAACATAAATCCACCGACTTTTCGGGTCTGGAGTTTTTGATTTTGGATGAAGCTGACCGTATGTTGGAAATGGGATTGAGCGAAGATGTTTTGGCAATTGGCAATAGCTGCCGCAGTGAGCGTCAAACCTTGCTGTTTTCGGCTACCCTGGAACCGCAAGGTATTCGTCATTTAATTAAACAAGTTGTCTTGGGGGAGTCAGAAGAGATCGTTATTGACGAAGTGGCGAATGCCATTGAGCAGCAGATGATTTTGGCTGACGATGTAAAGCACAAAGAAAAGTTACTGGTTGCGCTGCTGGAAAAATCATCTTTCGAAAAAGTAGTCGTGTTTACCAATACCAAAGCCAAGGCGACCCAGTTGGATAATGTATTACGTTACCACAAATATAAAGTGAGCGCTTTGCATGGTGATATAACCCAGGATCAACGCCGTGTTGCCCTCGATTTTTTTCGTCAGGGGAAAACTCATGTGTTAGTAGCTACTGACGTTGCAGCCCGCGGGTTGGACATTCCCGGTGTGGATTTGGTGGTTAACTTTGATATGGCGCAATCCGGCGACGATTATTTGCACCGCATCGGCCGTACCGGACGGGCGCAGGCTGAGGGCAGGGCTGTATCGTTTGTTGCGGCTAATGATTGGAACCTCACCAAGGGGATTGAGCGTTATCTTGGTGTTAATTTTTCGTTGATCAGCATTCCCGGCCTGGTTGGACATTACAAGGGGCCGGATAAAACCAAATCGTCCGGGAAAGCTGTAGGTACAAAAAAGAAAACAGATGATAAGAAAAATATTTCTGTCAAAGAACCGAAAGTGAAGGTGCGTACCAAAGATAAAAAGAATGTAGGTAAGCGGCGTTTACCCAGTGCTAAACCCGAGCCTGCAATAGATTTGGGGGACGGTTTTTCTGTCTTTAAAAAGAAGCCGCAATAGCGGCTTTTTTTATCTCAGAAAAGCACAAAAAATTATTGACCCTATTCTGCTTTAAGCCTAGTATTTAGTAGTGGGTGCAATAAAATCCACAAGATATGGTACAAATTAAAAAATGAACTGGCGATGCTTGTCATCAAGGGTTCATGTGGATTTGCTACCAAAAATTTTTGGTGAACAGGTTTTGGTTTATAGTTTTCACGTGTTAATTATCACTCATTTATGAAAGCGAGGTGAAATAATCGGGAATTAATGAATCTTTGTTCTGTCTATAGAGAGGTAATGTGTTAGGTAATGCATGATAGAAATCAGTACTGTTTCCAAAACTGGTTTCCAAAAGACAGTAAAGCTAAACCTTGTTGTTAACTTTGAACCTTAAAGGGCGGTGACAATCTATGGCAAGAAGAACTCATGCTAGACGCAGTAATTCTCACAATAGTTATCCTGATGAAGGTATCCAGAAAAGCTCGCGACACAAGAGCTCGCGAAAACAGCCGAGAATCGATGACAACATAGTTGATCTAAAATCCCGCTCGAAACAAGTCGAAACAGCTTACTCTCCCCCTCGCTCCGCCCAACCCCTCCGCGCAAAAACCAAAGCCCAGCAAGAATATATCGACGCTATCAACCACAACGCACTTACTTTTGGTATTGGCCCGGCCGGAACGGGTAAAAGCTATTGTGCGGGTGCCCTGGCGGCTGAGGCTTTAGAGTCGGGGCGGATAGAACGAATTATCCTCACTCGCCCGGCAGTAGAATCCGGTGAGAGTTTGGGATTTTTGCCAGGTGATTTAGACGAGAAGTTTTCAGTGTATATTGATGCCTTTCGTGACATTCTCAATGAACGCCTCGGTGCAGGTACGGTTGACTATTGTTTACGTCATGGCCGCATTGTTGCAGCACCTTTGGCCTTTATGCGAGGCAAGACATTTAACAGCAAAACGTTTGTGATTCTGGATGAAGCGCAGAACACCAGCGTAGCGCAAATGAAAATGTTTCTGACGCGTATTGGTGAAGACTGTAAGGTAGTGATTAACGGTGACGTCAACCAGAGCGATATCCGCGGCCCCAACGGCCTGGCAGATGCCGTTGCCCGCTTGAGTGATTTACCGAATGTGTATGTGCATGAGTTTGAACGTGAAGATATTGTGCGCAGCGGTTTGGTGCGCGATATTATCGACCGATATGAAACAGCAGATGATGAATAGCTGATCACTGATTTAATATTCGAAAAGGATGCGTTTTTTTGAGCGCATCCTTTTTATTTAAGCCATTTGCTAAATGGGCATGTGCGCAGCTTTAAGTGTTACACCCTTGACAATTCTTTGTATTAAAAACGGGCTACCTGCTTGCTAATTTACCTAAGGCTCGGCATTCTGCGCACTTTTTAAGAACCATTTATGAAAGCGCTTATTTGTCCCCTGTGTTCGCTTCCGCTTCAGCAGAATGTGCAAGGGCTTGCTTGCGTCAAAGGACATCAATTTGATCGTGCCAAAGAAGGTTATTTTAATTTACTGCCAGTGCATCATAAAAATTCCCGAGAGCCTGGCGATGCCAAACAACAGCTTATTGCCCGACGCGCATTTTTAACCGCAGGTTATTTTTTACCCTTAGTGGATGAGTTAAATAGGCTTATTGATAAGGATGTAGCCAGTGTATTGGATATAGGGTGCGGTGAAGGCTATTTCACTCGCGCTTTGGAAAAACACTGTGACAAAGCCGATATTTACAGTGTAGATATTGCCAAAGCAGGCGTTCGGTTGGCTGCTAAAAATAGATTGGCTGGAGCGACTTACTGCGTTGCGTCCAGTTATTTGTTGCCGCTTGCTGATGAAAGCATTGACCTGATTCTCAGAATTTATGCTCCCAGTAAAGATGAAGAATTAGTCCGCGTATTAAAGCCTGGCGGGAAACTCATTATTGTTACTCCCGGCGAACAGCATTTAATGGCGCTACGCAAAAAGATCTACCAAACCATCAGGCCGCACTCTAAGCCACGGATACCGGAAGGTTATAGCGAAGTGAATCAGGCTTGTGTGAGTTTTCCCTTGGAGATTCCAGCAGGAGATTTGAGCCGAGCCCTGTTGGCTATGACTCCTTTTGCATGGAAGTTAACTCCGGAGCTGGCGGAGAAAATTTCCAATACGGGTGTACGTGACGAGGCAGATTTCCAGATTAATGTTTATATAAAGAAATAGCATCCAATAGCTCGGTAATGGCTATCAACTGAAAATATGTAGTTCTGCACTATACTGCCAGCATAAATGCTTATTCAGCATTGCCGGTGGTGGAATACCACCGATGTTGTCGGGGTTAAATTAGTAGGTTATGATGTCGTGATAGTCTACATGCTATTTTTGCAGACCAGATGAAAATTTATTTTCGAATAGTTATAAGAAGGGAAATCATCGGATAGTTATAAATATCAAATACCTCGTTCTTCAGTCTATAGCCTAAACCTATAAAAATAAGGTTCACTATGATGAAAATTGGTTCCGCTTCCGGTGTGGTTTCGTTATTTTCTTTCACTTTGCTTGGTTATCTGGCGTGTCCCATTGTCTTTGCCTACGCCGCTCCTGCCGCTAATGTGCACGATGCAGCAGTCCAAGCGATTGAATCCAATCCCGATGTCCAGTCAAGCTGGCATAGGTTCAAAGCGGCAACCTATGAGGTCGGTGAAGCACGGGCGGGCTATATGCCTTCGGTGGATCTGGCGGCGAGTACGGGTAGAACTTCCCGCGAGTTTGATGGCCGAGACAACTACACATCTGCCCAGGGCCAGGTTTCCCTAACCCAAAGCCTGTTTGAAGGTTTCAAAACCAGTGGGCAGGTGGAGTATTTTGAAGGCGCCCGTCTGGTTCGTTATTACGAATTATTGAACAGCGTCGAAACCACTGCGTTTGAAGCAGTACGGGCTTTTGAAGATGTAAGCCGGGAGCGCCAGTTACTGAAAAGTGCCCGCGACAACTACGCAAAGCACCAGGAAGTTTATTCCCAAATTGAAGAGCGGGTAAGTTCCGGAGTAGGGCGTAAAGTGGACCTGGAGCAAGTTGCGGGTCGTTTGGCATTGGCTGAAACCAATCTCTTGACGGAAGCAGCTAACCTGCACGATGTTACCGCCCGCTATTTACGTGTTGTCGGTCAGTTGCCTGCACCAGACCTTACAGAATCGGCCTTGGCACAAACCAGCTTGCCCGCCACTATCCGCGATGCCTTACAGTTGGCTTACCAGGGCAACCCCGGCTTTCATGCGGCTATTAAAAATATCAGTGCCCAGCAAGCTAATGTAAAAGTTGAGCGTTCAGGTTATTACCCCAAGGCTGAGTTACGTGCTCGCCAGGTGGTAAGCCGTAATACCAACGGTTTTGATGAGCGTGTTGATGCAGCGCGCTACGGTGACGAAAGTGCGGTGGAGCTGGCGTTGACCTATAACCTCTTTTCAGGTGGCGCTACCCGCTCGGCGGTGCGCAGGGCGCTTGAGCAAGTAAATGAAGCCAAAGACATGCGCGATAAAGCCTGTGTTGATTTGCGCCAGACTACCCAAATTGCCTTTAATGATGCCCTGCGAATCAAAGAGCAGTTGAAGTCACTGGAGCAACATCGCCGTTCCAGCGATAAAGTCCGAACCGCTTACAACGAACAATTTAAAATCGGCCAGCGTTCGCTGTTGGATTTGTTGGACGCAGAAAATGAATACTTTCAGGCCAGCCGCGCATACAGCAGCGCACAGGCGGATTTGAATATCGCCCACGCTCGTACGCTCAGTGCTATAGGTGCTCTGCTGCCTGTATTAAAAATTACGCGCGATAACTTATTGCAAGTAAAAGACGCAAAAGTTGTAGATCACATCAAGATTGACGGCACTAATGCATGTCCGCTTGACGTTGAAGCGGGTTATTCACGTAAAGATCTGATTTCAGAAATGGTTCGTATCAGCGGTGATGCGCTCTTTGATGTCGGCAGTTCAGTATTAACGCCGAATTCCATCCAAAAGCTGGATGCATTGATTGCGCAAATTAAAAATACACCGAATGTTGTGCACATCAAAATTGAAGGCCATACCGATAACAGCGGTACGGATTTGATCAACATTCCTTTATCCAAAGCGCGTGCGGATAGTGTGAAAAATTACTTTATCCTTAACGGTCTTGACCAGGTTAATTATCAGACTGAGGGCTATGGCGCTGCGCGCGCTGTGGGTGACAATACGACTGAATCCGGGCGTTTAGCCAATCGTCGTGTTGAAATCACTGTTTCACGCCAAGGCTAAATGATTTCGACTTAATAAAGCACAGGCTCGTGAGGGCGCTGTGCTTTTTTTATAACTGAAATATATTCACCAGCCGTTGAAATTGCGAAAGTGGTATAGGCCTACTATATTAATCGCACGACCTGAATCGGCGTCGCTGATGTTTAAATTGCGTTAGAACTCACACCCCACGGGAGCATTGCATGGTTCAACAACAAACTGGCACCTTGGAAAAAGGCGGGCCCTTGTTGGAATGCTTGTTAATCCTCACTCGTTCCCACGGGATTTTGGCAACCGCAGAAACACTGCTGGCGGGTTTGCCGTTGCAACATCACCGGTTAACACCATCTTCTTTTGCGCGCGCCGCCAGGCGTGCTGGCCTTACCAGTAAAATTATTGCCCGCGACCTTTTGCATTTAAACAGCGCGCTCTTTCCTGCCATTTTGTTGCTCAAGGATAATTCGGCGTGTGTCCTGTTGGAGCTTGATAAAGATACCCAAAGCGCGAGAGTGGTTTTCCCTGAGTTGGGGAATGCCCCGACTGCAATTTCACTGGCTGATTTGGTTGAGCAGTACAGCGGCAGCGTGATTTATGCGCGCCCGGAACAGCATTTTGATGCCCGCGTTGCCAGCATTGCCAAGGCTCGTCGTGGCCATTGGTTTTGGAGTGTGATTTCCGAGCACCGCGAGCTCTACCGCGATGTGTTATTAACGGCATTGATTATCAATATTTTTGCCTTGGCATCACCGTTGTTCGTCATGAATGTCTATGACCGGGTGGTGCCGAACCATGCGACTGATACCTTGTGGGTGTTATCGCTGGGAATCATTCTGGTGATCAGTGCTGATTTCGGTTTGCGCATGATGCGTGCATGGTTTGTCGATCTTGCAGCAAGCCGAACCGATATCACCCTCTCTGCCTCAATCATGGAGCGGGTGTTGGGAATGAAATTATCCGAGCGACCGATTTCCGTCGGCTCTTTTGCTTCAAGTTTGCAGTCTTTCGAATCCATTCGCAGTTTTATCAGTTCGGCCACCATCCTCGCCTTTGTTGATCTGCCGTTTATTTTATTATTCACCATTGTCATTGCGTTAATTTCCTGGCCGCTGGTTTTACCTATCTTGTTCGGCATTGTTGCCGCCATTATTTACGCTGCAGCTGTGCAGCATAAAATGCACAGCCTTTCAGAAAGTTCGATGCAGGCAGCCGCGCAGCGCAATGCAATTCTGGTTGAAAGTTTGCACGGCCTGGAGACCTTGAAAACCACGGGTGCAGAAGGGCGTATGCAGGCAATTTGGGAGCAGACAACACTGTTGCTTTCGCGTGCATCCGTCAAAATGCGTATGTTATCGGGCTCGGTGGGTTCAGGTACCGCGTGGATTCAGCAGTTCGTTTCGGTCATTATTATTATCGTCGGTGTTTACCTGATTATTAATGGCGATTTGACCCAGGGCGGTTTGATTGCCAGCTACATGCTATCAGCTCGCATTATGGGCCCCATCAGCCAGACGGCTGCTCTGTTGACACAGTATCACCATGCGGCGACTGCGTTGGCTAATCTGGAACAGGTGATGAATAAACCTGTAGATCGCCCGGCAGGGGCACACTGGATCAGCCGCGCGCGTTTGCAAGGCAGCGTCGAATTTAAACAAGTCGGTTTTAGGTATCCCAATGATGAACGAGAAGTTTTACGCAATATTTCATTCAAAATAAATCCCGGTGAGCGAGTGGCAATTTTAGGTCGCAACGGTTCGGGTAAAACCACTCTCGAAAAAATGATTGCGGGTTTATATGAGCCGACAGAGGGAACTGTATTGGTGGATGGTATTGATGTCCGCCAGCTAGACCCGGCAGAATTGCGCCGCAACATCGGCTATGTCTCTCAAGATGTGAATTTATTTTTTGGCACCTTGCGCGATAATATCGCTTTAGGCGCAGGTCATGTCAGTGACGAAACTTTATTGGAAGTCGTTCGGTTGAGCGGCTTGACGGAATTTGTTAACCAGCATCCGGCAGGCTTGGCAATGCCGGTGGGTGAACATGGACAATTGCTGTCCGGTGGACAGCGGCAGAGTGTCACCATTGCGCGTGCTTTATTAAATGATCCGCCTATTTTGTTGTTTGATGAACCTACCGGTTCTATGGATCATTCCAGCGAAGAAGAATTCAAACGCAGCATTGCAGAATATTCCCATGCCAAGACGCTGGTAGTCATTACCCATCGCACTTCATTATTGGAGTTGGTCAATCGCATTATTGTGATTGATGCCGGAAAAATCGTGGCAGACGGCCCTAAAGAACAGGTGGTTGAAGCATTGCGCCAGGGTCGCATCGGGAGGGCTTCATAATGAGCCAACCCAATGAGCCCGCAGGGTCAGAATTGTATTTTAAGAAGCTCGGTAAGTGGCTCGATAAAATCGGTGTCCCTGCCAGCGTTTTTATTGACCGTATTTACAAGCGCTGGTTGTCGCCGATTAATGAGCAGGCTCATGACTGGCTAAGCGATGCAGATTGGGCGCGTGTACAGCAGGAGCCTTTGCGCGCCCGTTTATTGCTGAACTCCATTGCTATTATTTTTTTGCTGTTATTGTTGTGGGCTGCATTTGCCAAGGTAGATGAAGTGGCGCGCGGTGAAGGCAAGGTGATTCCATCGCAACAGCTGCAAGTAATCCAGTCATTCGACGGCGGGGTTGTTGAAGAAATATTGGTTCACGAAGGTGATATCGTTAATAAAGGTGATTTGCTGGTGCGTATTGACCCTACACGGTTTGTATCCAGCTTCCGTGAAAATAATGCGTCGCTGGCGTCACTTGAAGCGCGCGCTGCACGCTTAAAAGCTTTGATAAACAATGTCGATTTCGAGCTGCCTGAGGCGATTGGTAAATCGTCTCCCGGTATTGCCGAGCATGAGCGCTCGCAATACGAAGCCAATCGCCGTGAACTTGATGAACAATTAAGTATTTCCCGTAGCCAGTTGGAGCAGCGCCAACGTGAATTGCAAGAAGTGCGCGCCAAATTATCCCAGGTAACCCGCGCCTTGGAGTTGGCGAATCAGGAATTGACGGTCACCATGCCCTTGCTCAAAAGCGGTGCTGTTTCCGAGGTGGAAATCCTGAAGCTGCAAGGTGAGGTTTCTAATGCCCAGGGCGCACGCCAGCAAGCGCTTGCGCAAGAACAACGCTTGCTGGCGGCTGTGTCGGAATCGGAAGGCAAGGTGCGTGAAGTTGAATTAAATGTTGTAAATAAATGGCGCGCGGAATTATCGGAAACCCTCGCAAAATTATCCAGCTTGAGCGAAACCGGAACGGGCCTGGCTGATAAAATTAAATACGCCGAAATTCGCGCACCTGTGCATGGAACTGTGCAGCGTTTGCATACGAATACGCTGGGCGGTGTGGTGCAGCCCGGTCACGATGTGATTGAAATTATTCCGCTGGATGATCAACTGTTGATTGAGGCCAAGGTCGCGCCTAAAGATATTGCGTTCTTACATCCCGGTGAGAAAGCCATTGTAAAATTTACGGCTTACGATTTTGCAATTTACGGCGGTTTGACAGGCACGCTTGAGCATATCAGTGCGGATACTATGAAAGATGAGAAGGACAATGTGTTTTATCTTGTGCGAGTGAGAACCGAGCGCTCCGGGTTTGATACCTCTTTGCCGATCATTCCCGGTATGACAGCGCAGGTTGATATCTTGACCGGTAAAAAAACCGTTCTATCTTATTTATTAAAGCCTGTTTTGCGGGCAAAACAGAATGCCTTGACCGAGCGATAATGCAGCCATTATTTTTATCACCCTCTCATATCCATTCCCCGCGTTGGTGCCAGGCTTTTCCTTCGGCGTCTGTGTTTGTTGATGCGCAGCAATTGCCTGCCGGCTTGAATGATTACCTCATTTGGTTTGTCCTGCACGAGACAGCCGATCTTGACCGGGTTACGCAGTGGGTGGCAGCAGGAGCGCGGGTTATTGGGCTTACGCAGGCAGAAAATCCGCGTCAGGCCAGGCAGGTTTTGGAAGCGGGTGCGAGCGGTTATTTGCACTATCTTGCCGCAGTGCCGGTATTGCAGCAGGTCAGCCAGGTCATTGAAGCTGGTGGGCTTTGGTTGGGTGTGGATTTGATGCGCCAATTGGTGTTTGCCACTGCGCAAGCAATACCGGCACTGCCATCCCGACAGCACCTGGACGTATTAAGTGCGCGCGAGCAAGACGTCGCCAGGGCCGTTGCAGCGGGTAAATCCAATAAGGAAGTGGCGCGCGAGCTGGATATTACCGAGCGTACTGTTAAAGCACATTTGAGTGCGGTTTTTGAAAAGCTGCAAGTGCGTGACCGCCTGCATTTGGTATTGGTGCTCTCCGGCCAGTCCTGATCAGAGTCCTATTATCCTTTAGTCCAGGCTCTTATTGTCCTTTAGTACAATAGCAATTTGGACGCCATTCGCTAGACTCAGGAAAATCCCTTTTTCTTTGTGTTTTTTAAACATCTGTCGGAGTCCTATTATGGCTAATTCTGTTGCTACCGTTGCTGCGCTTGAAGGTCAGGCCTGGGCGAAATCTCCCAATGGCAAATTACGTCCGCTGAAGGTTGGCGATACAGTGGCAGCAGAAGAGGTCGTGATTACCGCCAGCGGTGCCCGTATCGAGCTGGACTTTGGAGACGGTCATCCCGTCAGCCTTGCCGGTGGCCAGGAAGTGTTGATGACCCCTGACCTGTGGACTGATCTGGCCGCTGACAATAAAGATGCAGCGCTGGACGACGCTTCAGTACAAGAGGCCCTGACTGTCCTCAATAATGGTGGTGACCTGACGACGACCCTGGATGAAACTGCTGCTGGCCTGGACGGTGGTGGCTCCAACGAAGGGCACAGTTTTGTTGAGCTGGCCCGCGTACTGGAGGAAACCAACCCCAACGCGTTTGAATTTGCGTTAAACGATGATGCGACTGGCTCTGTGCCAAACAGTTTTGTAGCGGCCCAGCCGGTGAATAATGCTCCCCAGATAGAAATACAGAGCTTCAGCGGTGACGAAGATACGATCATTTCGGGTCGTGTTATTGCTGTCGATGTTGAAAACGACTTGTTGACCTATAGCCTTACAGGACAAGCGGGCAATGGTGTCATAGTGCTAGACCCTGTCACCGGTAACTTTACCTATACACCGCGCGCCAATTACAACGGTCCTGACAGCTTTATAGTCACAGTGACTGATGATCACGGTAATGTCACCACGACCACTGTGAATATTACCGTCAACCCTGTCAATGATGCTCCAGTCTCCGCCGACCAGAATTTAATAACACCGGAAGACACCCCTATCAGCGGTCAAGTAGTGGCAACTGATATTGAAGGTGATACCTTGTCCTATAGCGTATCGACCACAGCTGCCCATGGGAACGTGACCCTTAATCCTGCAACCGGTGCCTTTGTTTATACCCCGGATGCAAACTATAACGGCCCGGACACTTTTGTGGTGACTATCGCAGATGGCAATGGCGGTTTTACCACCAGCACTATCAGCCTGGGTGTTACTCCGGTTAATGATGCGCCTGTTGCAGACCAAAGTCTGGCGGCTCAAAACCTGACTACACCGGAGGATACGCCGCTTTCGGGCCGTATCAATGCCACTGATGTGGACGGTGATCTGCTGACTTATACCCTCAGCTCGGCAGCAGCCAATGGCAATGTGACCCTGGATTTAGCGACTGGCAATTTTATCTACGTTCCTGCTGCCAACTACAACGGTCCGGATAGTTTTGTCGTCACTATTACTGACGGGCAGGGCGGTGTAACCACTACGACCATCTTTATAGACGTGACACCGGTCAATGATGCGCCGGTTACCAATGACCAAAACCTGACAACACCGGAAGATACTCCACTGGCAGGTCAAGTAGTTGCGAGCGATATTGAAAGAGATACCTTAAGTTATTCCATCAGCACTGCTGCCGGTCACGGCACGGTCAGCCTTAATCCGGAAACCGGTGAATTTGTATATACCCCGGGTAACAATTACAACGGCTCAGATATTTTTGTGGTGACAATTTCAGATGGCAAGGGTGGCCAGGCGACAAGTACTATCCGTATAGGTGTTACGCCGGTTAACGATGCTCCTGTGACCACAGACCAGAACCTGATTACACCGGAAGACACTCCCATTTCAGGTACAGTAATAGCGACAGATGTTGACCTGGATGTGTTGTCTTATGCGCTCTCCTCTAACGCTGCCCACGGCAATGTAACCTTGGATGCTGCCACGGGGACTTTCGTTTATACCCCTAACGCTGACTACAATGGTAGTGACTCCTTTGTGGTGACTGTCAGTGATGGCAAGGGTGGTGTAACCACCAGCACAATTACTATCGGTGTGACACCGGTCAATGATGCACCTGTTACTGATGACCAGGATTTAACGACTCCAGAAAATATTCCTGTTGCTGGTCAGGTAGTTGCCCGAGATAGTGATGGAGATACCTTAAGTTATTCCATCAGCACCGCTGCCGGTCATGGCACGGTCAGCCTTAATCCGGAAACCGGTGAATTTGTGTATACACCGGGCAACAATTACAACGGTTCAGATGTTTTTGTGGTGACAATTTCAGATGGCAAGGGTGGCCAGACGACAAGTACGGTCCGTATAGGTGTTATGCCGGTTAACGACGCTCCTGTCACAGCGGATCAAAACCTGACTACACCGGAAGACACGTCCGTTTCAGGTGCGGTAGTAGCGACAGATGCTGACGGTGATGTTTTATCTTATGCAGTGTCATCCGGTGCTGCCCATGGCAATGTGTTCTTAAATAGCGCCACAGGTGCTTTCGTTTACACCCCCAGCGCTAACTACAATGGCAGTGATTCTTTTGTGGTAACTGTCAATGACGGAAAGGGTGGCCTTGCCACCAGCGTCATCACTATAGGTATAACCCCGGTTAACGATGCCCCTGTCAGTTCGAACCAAAACCTGAGCACACCTGAAGATACGCCTGTTACCGGTGTTATCAGCGCTACCGACCCTGACGGCGATACCCTGAGTTACTCAGTTATCGGAAGTGGAAGCCACGGTACCGTCACCCTTAATCCGGTAACAGGTGCCTTCGTGTACACACCTGATACCGGCTATAGCGGCAGTGACAACTTTGTAGTGAGTATTAATGATGGGCATGGCGGTACTACCACCAGTACAGTCGCTATATCAGTATTGCCTGTTGCCGTAAATTCAGCTCCTATCGCCAATAATGATTCTGTTTCTACTGCGGAAATGACCGCAGTGACTGTAGCTGTGCGTGCAAATGACACTGATCCGGATGGCGATAGCCTGACAGTCTCAGGCGTTACTCAGGGTGCTAATGGTTCGGTTGCGATTGATGCTGTTAGCGGTAACCCCATATATACCCCTAACCCGGGCTTTGTCGGTAACGACAGTTTTACCTACACGATCAATGACGGGCATGGCCACACTTCAAGCGCGACCGTTGCGGTAACTGTCAACCCGGTGGTTCTGGTTAACCATAGTCCGATCAGTGTTGCTGACAGTTTTACGGTATCTGAAGGCGGTACGGCTACTACTCTGGACAGCGGCGCCACCAGTTTGCTGGCTAACGATACTGATCCTGACAATAATCCTCTGGTTGCAATCCTGGTCACCGGTCCTGTACATGGCAGTTTGACCTTGAATGCCAACGGGACTTTCAGCTATACCCATAACGGCAGTGAAACTACCTCAGACAGTTTCACTTATAGAGCGAATGACGGTAGTCTCAATGGCAACATAGTCACCGTAACTATCAACATAACACCGGTGAATGATGCTCCCCTCAATACCACTCCCGGACTCCAGACGTTCACACAAGACACTACGTTGGTGTTTAATACCGCTAACGGCAATGCTATCAGCATCAGTGATGCAGACGCAGGTTCCGCATCCGTTCAGGTAACTTTGACGGCAACGCAAGGTACCCTGGTTTTATCGACGACATTGGGGCTGACTTTTATTGTTGGCTCAGGCAGTGGCGATACAACCTTGACCTTTGCCGGTACCATCAGCGATATCAACAATGCCTTAAACGGCCTTGTGTATACGCCTATCGCAGGTTACAACGGTGCAGCTACCTTGCAAATTACCACCGATGATTTGGGCAATACAGGTTTGGGAGGCGCCAAAACCGATACAGATATCATTAGCCTTGATATCCAACCTCCAGCCAATCAGGTACCTGTGGCCAATGATGATAGCGTGACCCTTAGCGGAAATACGTCAGTCACAGTTGATGTTCGAAGTAATGATACTGATGCGGATGGCGACCCGCTTACAGTCACTGCAGTCACCCAGGGTACCCATGGTTCGGTAGTGATTGATGCCGTTACCGGCAACCCAATTTACACCGCCGACACAGGTTATTCTGGTACCGATAGTTTTACTTACACCATCAGCGATGGTCATGGCGGTACATCTACCGCCAGTGTCCAGGTCAATGTATTACCTCCAGCTGGTACCCTGAGCTTGTCAGCAACACCGAGTTTGACAGAGGCCGGCGGTAACCTTGTTTATACTGCAACCTTGTCCAATGCACAGGTATCAGACCTGACGGTAACCCTGGCCAATGGTGAGATAATCACCATGACCGCAGGCCAGCTGAGTGCCAGTGTGACTGTCGCTGTTGCCGCTGATGAAGATGTGTACCTGGACCCGGATTTCATCACCAATTCCATTGCCTCAACAAGTGGCGGTACACCTGGTTTGACGGTAGACCACACCAATGTGACAACCCATATCCTCGATACCCTTGATACCACCACAGTAAGCTTGAGTGCAGCCAATGCCGTGACTGAAGGCGGCACCATTGTGTATACCGCGACCCTGGATAATGCTGTTACGGATTCACCGCTGGTCGTTCATCTGTCAAACGGTGTGGATATCACTATTCCCGTGGGTTTCACCAGCGCCAGTAGTGCTGCGGTAGTGGTGCGTGCAGATGATGTTTATCTCCAGGGTAACCAATCTATTAATGTAAGTATTACGGGAACTTCCGGTGGTAATTTTGAGGGTCTGGATATCACATCAACCGTAACTACGGTGGTATCGGACAACACGGATACCACATTGGTAAGCTTGACTGGCACTGCTTCTATTACTGAAGGCAGTTCGGGTGTTTACACCGTAAGTTTGACCAATCCCGCCCAAACTGCGGTCACAGTGACCCTTAATTATTCAGGCGTTGCGGTCAATGGCACCGATATTTCCGGTGTAACCACCGTGATTATTCCGGCAGGCAGCAGTTCGACGACCTTCAGTATTGCCGCCCTGGCTGATGCTCTGGTGGAGGGAACAGAAAGCTTCACCGTGGCTATAGCTTCTGCCAACGGCGGCAATTTTGAAAACCTGGCCGTCAATGGTGCGGCAAACAGCGTAACTACCAGTGTGCTCGATACCGATACTGCGACTTTGAGTTTAACGGCAACACCATCCTTAACTGAGGCAGGCGGTACCCTGGTATATACAGCCGTTATTACCAGCGCTCCCCTCAGTGACCTGACAGTGACTTTGTCCAATGGTGAAATCATCACCATATTGGCAGGCCAAACCAGCGGCACTGCCTCTGTCACTGTTGCAAATACTGATGATGTGTATGTTGATCCTGGCACTATAAGCGCAAGCATTGCGAGCATCGCAGGGGGTGGTATCACAGTCAATATCGACCCGACAGTTGCTGTCACGACCATTACGGATACTATTGATACCACCACCATCAATCTTTCTGCGGCCGCAGCAGTCGTGGAGGGTGGTTCTATTGTATACACCGCCACCCTTGCGCATCCTGTGACTGTTTCTCCCCTGGTTATCCATTTATCAAATGGTGTGGATATTACAATACCGGTCGGCGCAACTACCGCTAACAGTGCAGCTGTAGCAGTACGGGCTGATGATGCCTATATCCAGGGTAATCAATCAGTTACTGTGGGAATTTCAAGTACTAGCGGAGGTAATTTTGAAGCGCTCGATACCGGCGCTACGGTTACCACGATTGTGAGCGACGATACGGATGTTACAACCGTGACATTGTCGGCCGCTGCCAGCGTGTTAGAGGGCGGTGTTATTGTTTATACCGCCAGCGTTAATAACGTGGTTGCCGGTTCACCCTTGATTATCCACCTCAGCAACGGTGTCGATATCAGTATTCCTACAGGCGCTTCCAGCGCTGCCAGTGTCCCTGTTCCGGTGCGTGCAGATGATGCCTATCTGCAAGGCGATCAAACCATTACGGTCAGTATTTTAAGTACATCCGGCGGCAATTATGAGGCTCTCGATACCACCAGCACCACCAGCACGGTTGTAAGTGACCACCTCGATGCCACGACAGTGACATTGTCAGCTGCTGCGAATGTCACTGAAGGCGGTTCCATTGTCTATACGGCCACCGTCAATAATCCGGTGAAAGACAGTCCGCTGGTGGTTCATTTAAGTAACGGACTGGACATTACCATTCCGGTAGGTGCCAGCAGTGCTGTCAGTATCCCTGTACCTGTACGTGCGGATGACGCCTATATCCAGGGCAATGAATCAATCGTCGTCAGTATTACAGGTACGTCCGGAGGCAACTATGAAGGGTTGGCCACTACCGGCACAGCAACCACAGTGGTGGCTGATGACCTTGATGTGACGACCATTAGCCTGACAGGTGCTGCTTCCATCAAAGAAGGCAGTTCAGGTGTCTATACCCTGAGCCTGACCAATCCTGCCGACACTGCCGTCATTGTCACCTTGAATTACTCCGGTGTAGCTGCCAATGGTGTCGATATCAATGGGGCAACAACGGTCACCATTCCGGCAGGCAGCAGTTCGGTGGATTTTAATATTGCTGCACTGACCGATAACCTTGTGGAAGGCAATGAGACGTTTACCCTGGCAATTGGCTCTGCCAGTGGCGGTAATTTTGAAAACCTGGTGGTGAACCCTTTAGCCAACAGTGTAACTACAACAGTCATTGACAACGGTGCTCCCCAGGCGGTGGATGACAGTGTGTCGGGCGCTCCGGGTCACCTGGGTTTAAGCTCGGCATATTACGGGATTGAGCAGGGCACTTATTTATCGAATATTGCCCAGATGTATTCGATTATTAATAGCAGAAGTCCTGATGCAACCTTTACTGCAACTACCTTTAACTACGGTACAAATACCAACTTTAGTAACAACCTGGGTTTTGGTACAAACTTGCAGTCCTTTTTGGGGGCAGATGCAGCTTCGCTGAGTGCTGACCCGGCAGATTATCGCGGTTCTATCTTGCATATGCAGGGCTTTGTGCAACTCAATGCAGGTACCTATAATTTCCGTGTTCTGGCTGACGATGGTTACGAAATCAGGATTGATGGTGTGGCGGTAGCCGCTGTCAATCAAAACCAGTCTGCAACAACCACTACGCATTCAACCTTTACGCTGGCATCCGGCGGTTTGCACCATATTGAAATTGTCTATTGGGATCAGGGCGGTTTTGCCAAACTGAAAGTGGAGCTGAGCAACGATACCGGTACCACTTACAATTTATTGTCATCTATCCCTACTTATAAGTCGGCAGGTTTTACGGTAGTAGAAGACACGGCAACCAGTTTTTCTACCGCATCATTGCTGGCTAATGACACCGATCCTGACGGCGATACCTTATCGGTTGTCAGCGTCCAGGATGCAACCCACGGTAGTGTCAGCCTGACGGGTACCGCTGTTATTTTCACTCCGCATGCCAACTACAATGGGCCTGCCAGTTTCACCTATACCATCAGCGATGGTCATGGCGGCACGTCTACCGCCACCGTGCACCTCAACGTAACTCCCGTTAACGATTTGCCGGTTGCCACTCCGGATTTCCTGATTACTTCTACAGGTACTGCGCTCACCATTCCCGGCTCAACGTTGGTGGCTAATGATACAGATGTTGATGGGGATGCGCTCTTTGTCAGCGCCGTTAGCGGTGGTGTTAATGGTAGCGTGAGTATGACAAACGGCGTAATTACCTTTACCCCGAAAGCCGGTTTCAATGGCCTGGCCAGTTTTAACTACACGCTTTCAGACGGCCATAATGGTTTTTCATCCGGTAAGGTGACTGTAGAAGTTGCTAATGTACTGGGCACTGCGGGAGATGATGTTTTAAGTGGTACCGCAACAGCAGATACCCTCGCAGGGCTCGGTGGCAATGATAATTTAAACGGTGGCGCCGGCAATGATTTGCTGGATGGCGGTGCCGGTAATGACACCATGACCGGTGGGACAGGAGCTGATACATTTGTATGGCATTTGGCGGATCGCGGCACAACGGCAGCGCCCGCTATTGATACCATTACAGATTTCACTACCGGTGTTGGGGGTGATAAGTTGGATCTTCGCGATTTATTGCAAAATGAAAATAGCGGTAATCTGACTAATTACCTGCATTTCAGCAGCGATGGTACAAATACCACTATTTCAATCAGCAGTACGGGCGCGTTCAATGGCGGTAATTACGGGACAGCAACCGATCAGACGATTATTTTAACCGGTGTTCATTTAAGCGGCGGCGACACTAACATCATCAATACACTCAAAAACAACAGTAATTTAATTACCGACTAAGGGTTTGCGGATAAAGCCTCAGGGATGAGTAGATTTCAAAAGGTTAAACATGTATATCAAACGCGACAGCAACAATGCGATCTGTGCCTTAAGCCAGGAAGCTACAGCAGGTATCTCGGAATTCCTGGCAAATAATTCGCCGGAGCTACAAGATTATTTGCAATCCTTAAAAACGGCACAAATAGCAACGCTTGAAAACACTGACCTGACCATGGCACGGGTGCTGGAAGACGTTATTAATTTGCTCGTTGACCAGGGTACGATTCGTTTTACCGATTTGCCTGAAGCGGCGCAGACAAAATTATTATCGCGCCGAGAACTGCGCGGTAACGGACAGGGAATGAATTTGCTGGATGATGGCGATGATCTGAATATTTAAAAATCAGAAACAGGCGCCGAATGTGCCTGTTAAACGCCTGGCCCGGTCATGGCATCTATATCCAGCTGCACCAATTTTTCTTTTTCAGCCTTAGTACGTACTCCTTCCGCAATCATCAACATGCCGAGTGAATGCCCGATTTTGCACAAGCCGGATAAGAAATTCTGGTTGCCGGGATTGGTATCTATATCGCGGATAATCGCGCCGTCAATTTTTAAATAATGCAAACCTATATCTTGCAGCTCGCGGATTTTTGTAAATTCCAGTCCGACATGTTCAAGGCCGATCCGACAGCCAAAGGCGCGTAGCGAATTGGCAAAACTGCGCAGCTCGGCAATATGCCGCAAGGCGCAGGATTCCGGAAATTCCAGCCACAGTTTATTGGCGCTTGGCAGTGAATGATTTAGCAACGCCAGGGCCTCTTCTCTAAAAGTAGCGTTACATAAAGATTCTGCGGAAATATTAATGGCGATATTGGCCTCTTGATGAGCAGTTTTCAGCGCTGTGCGGAGGACGTCCAGATCTATGCCGGGCATAATGCCCAGGCGTGCAGCCCAAGGCATGAAATAACCGGCCGGTTGCCATTCATCATCCAACAGCAGGCGTACCGGAGCCTCGTAATGCAAGATGCTGTCCGTCGGTGTGCGAACCGGAAATTGCGCGAGTTGCAAGCGATTATGTTGCAGCGCGGTGTTAATCGCATCGCGCCAATCGGTTAAATTGCGATGTACCAGAGGCTGCCTGGAATCCGTCAGGATAATCAGTGCGCGATTACCTTTCAGCTCGGCCTGGGCCAAAGCGCCATCGAGCTTATGCAGCAATTCGTTGCGTTTTTCATCGCTGTTATACGTGCATACCGCAATCGGCAATTGAATCGTGTGCAAATCGTTTTCATTCAGCTGCGCATTTAATTGCTCCGATAATTCCGCGCCGATTGATTCAGCAGAAGGGTTCCCGGAAATAACCAGCATAAAATCGCTGCCATTCAAACGCCCTGCATGGCTGCCTGCGTGGCTATTGGTGTAGCGAGCAATAAATTGATGAAGCACGCCCGCAATTTGCAAAAGTGCATGATCGGCGGCCGAACGGCCGAGATGGTTATTATATTCGGCAAGGTTTAGAAACCTTACAACAGCAATAACGCCCGCGCCGTCGTTATCATCGCGATTTAATTTACTTTCCAGTAAATTCAAAAAATGGTTGCGGTTGGGCAACTCTGTCAGGGGGTCCAGCTGCGATTCGCGGCGTAGCTTTTCCAATTGCCGCGTCTCTTTTTCGAGCATGATTTTTACACTGTTTGAGAGTGTGTTCATGGCGCGAACCAGGCGTTGGAACTCAGTAGTCTTAGGTTCGTCTGATGTGACAAAACGGCGTTGGCCTATAGCCTCGGCTTGCTTGATAACCGTATTCAGCGGGCTGGAAATAAACTTTAAAATGAGGGTACCCAAAGCTCCGCTTAAAAAGGCAGCAATAATGAACCAGGTGAGTAATTGCGAGGTGCTAGCCCATAAAGCCTGCCAGGCATAACGTGAATGGCTTTTCACGGTAATCGTGCCAAATTGTTGCCATCCGTTTTGAATTTGCGCAATACCGGGTTCGGCATGAAAATTAACCAAATGGGTAAACCAGTCAGGTACGCTGGCCAGGGTTTTATCGTTATTATTTTCTTCAAATTGACGCGATACCAGTACCTGTTTTTGTGGATCAGTCAAGGTAATGAATTCGTAATGGCCAGTATCGAATTGCGCACTGATCAGCAGCTCCAGGGTTACCGGGTCTTTTTCCATTTGCGATATGGAAAGCGCAAGTGAAGTAGCATTATCCATGTTTTTAATATGGAGCTGCTCTTCAAGATATTGCTTGGCAGACATGATACTGATAGCGAAGCTGCCGCCCAGCGCCAGCAATAGCATGACAGTTATGCCAATCCACAATTGTTTAATTAACGACATATTAACTCCACGTTTAAAAGCCTTCTTGTTTCATTCGTTCGAGCACATCCCGCCAGCGAGAGAGGCGTGCAGTCGGATCAATCTGGGGTTGCGCCTGGTTACCTATCCATAAACCGTCACTGTTAAAACTGAATACGGGATGCAAATCATTGCGTTTATCGGCCGTTTCAATAGCAGACACCAGACTATCTAAAATCACCGGAATTGAATCAGGTTGTTCGTAATAACCAAGCACCATATGCGCTTGAAATATCTTGCTGTTCGGGCCCCCTATTTGCGCTTTTACATAGATAAGCCGCAGGTGCTCAATCGAAACACCAAGTTCAATCAGTGTGAAATATTTGGCAATCGTATAGTCTTCACAATCACCGGCGCCGCTGCCCAGGGTCTCTAAGGGAGTGGCCCAATAATCACTTTTTTTCCAGTGGCTGATGTCATCCTCAAAGCGTGTATTTTTATTAAAAAAATTGTTTACAGCTTGGGTTTTTTCCGCAGCGGATGAAGTTTTATGGTTTTCAATTAATTGGTTCCATGCTTGTAACTGGTTCAGGCCGTTGATACCGAATCGGTTATGCATGGTTTTTTCGAGTTGATTGAAGTTAAGGGCGGCAGAGCAAAAAATACCGTAGAGAATTACACCCGCTAACATACAGCCGCGCACCCAGTATTTGACGGATGTAAATATCCCGATCCACCTGAATTCAGGGGAATTGATTTTGGTACGCGATGGTAAAGTCAAAGTAGGGTATCTGGCCTGAATGTAAAGTTGCCTTGAGTATAGTCAACTCTCGGCAATGTGGGCCGAAAGTAAAAGGCCCGGAGCTTGGCCATGAACCTGTAAACCAGGATTGATCTGGATTTAGCATTGAACAAAACAGTGTTAACCCGGTCTAGGCTTGGGTTAAAAGTGTTTTATTCCAGGAGGGACTCGGGGTAAGCTTGGTTTTATCCGAGGCAGCTGGGTATGACCGGTGCTGTCCGTTGTCGGTCTTGTTATTCATAATATTCAGGAGCAGTCTGATGAAAAAACTTGTACATATTCTCTCAGCTTTGGTTGTGGTATGGATGGTATCCGGATGTACTACCACTAAAGGTACAACACCTCAGGAAAAGCGTCAGGCAGCTTTGGAAATGCGTAGCCAGGTATTGACAGACCTATACAAGCTCAACCCGGATGCCCGTGCTCAAATTGCGGCATCACCCGGTTATGCGGTGTTCAGCAATGCGAATGTAAATGTTATTTTTGCCAGTGTCGGTGGCGGTTATGGCGTGGTTGAAAACAAGCGCCTTAAGAAAACGGTTTATATGAAAATGGGTGAAGCCGGTATAGGCCTGGGCTTGGGGGCGAAAGATTTTCGCGTGGTATTTATTTTTAAAACCCAGGAATCGCTGGAAGCATTTATCAATAATGGTTGGGAATTCGGTGGTCATGTGGATGCAGCTGCTAAAGCCGGCGATAAAGGTGCTGCTATCGGTGGGGAAGCCATGTTGAACGGCGTTACTATTTATCAAATTACCGAGAGTGGTTTGGCGTTGCAGGCCACCTTGAAAGGCACCAAGTTTTGGCAAGATACTGAATTAAATTATTGATATTTAATTTAAAAGCGGCAATCAATGATTGCCGCTTTTGTTAGAGCGGCCAGCTTTTTAATTCAAGTGTGTGGGCATCAGCGTAGACCGCCCAGCCCTCATCATGCCAATCACCCAGCACAATTCGCTCGGCAGCTTCACCCTTAATCGTTAATGAGTGCCGGGCAGGGCGATGGGTGTGCCCGTGGATTAAACGCCTTACCCCGGCATTTTCCATGACGCGCACAACTTCATCCTGCGTAACGTCCATAATATCTTCAGCTTTCAGGCTGTTCATTGCCTGGCTTTTTTCGCGCAGTTGCGCAGCCATCAAACGGCGCACGGCCAGCGGTTGGGAGAGAACTTGCTGTTGCCACGCAGGGGAGCGAACCTGCTGTCGAAACGCAATATAATCCTTATCACCTGTGCAGAGGTCATCGCCATGCAGCAGCAGGGTAGGGCAGCTATATAAGTCAATCACCGTACCTTCTGCCAATAAGGTTGCACCGGCCCGAGCTGCAAAATTTTCACCCAGTAAGAAATCCCGGTTGCCATGCATTAAAAAAATTTGAGTGCCCTGGTCGGCCAGTTTTTTTAATGCGGCAGCGACATCGGCATTCAAGGGATTATCATCGTCGTCGCCAATCCAGGCATCAAAAAAATCACCGAGGATGTAAAGTTTTTCTGCACCCGCGGCCCGGGTTTGCAAAAATTGAAAAAACGCCCGGGTAATGTCCGGGCGCGTTTCATGAAGATGCAAGTCAGAAATAAAAAGCGTGGACATTTATTGTGCGTCGTCGGCTTTTTGGACGGTAACATTCTGGATGGTAACCGCTTCAAGGGGAACATCCTGATGGAAACCTTTGCTGCCGGTTTTTACGCCTTTAATCTTGTTAACTACATCCATGCCGTCGGTGACCTTACCGAAAACAGCATAGCCCCACCCTTGATTGTTTTTGCCGCTGTGGTTTAAAAAGCTGTTGTCTTTTACATTGATGAAAAATTGTGCAGTAGCACTGTGCGGGTCATTGGTACGCGCCATCGCCAGTGTGCCGGTTAAATTTTTCAAGCCGTTGTCTGCTTCATTCTGGATAGGGTCGCGCGTTTTCTTTTTCTCGCTCATATCTTCGGTCATACCGCCGCCTTGGATCATAAAGCCGTCAATGACGCGGTGAAAAATAGTGCCGTTATAAAAACCTTCTTCTGCATATTGCAGGAAGTTGGCGGCAGTCTTGGGCGCCTTTTCAAAATCCAGTTCGATAACGATGTCGCCGTAGTTAGTATGCAAAGTAATCATGGTGTAACTCCTGAAGCAAATAAGGACAAAAAGCCGGTAAGTCTTAAAAAGCGGGTATGATACGCGCTCAACGAAGGTGAAGGAACTTTCAAACAGATTAAATGTGTAAAAAGCGAGAATGATTTATGCAGCGCGGTAAATTTCTCACCATTGAAGGTACAGAAGGTGTTGGAAAAAGCACAAATTTGGCGTTTGTACGCGACTGGTTGCAAGCACAAGGTATAGAGGTTGTAGTGACCCGCGAACCGGGCGGCACTCCATTGGCGGAGGAAATCCGTAGCCTTTTGCTGGCCAGGCGCGAAGAAACTGTCGATGAAACGACCGAACTGCTGATGGTGTTCGCAGCGCGCGCGCAACACATAGCCCAAGTGATTAAACCGGCATTAGCGCGGGGTACCTGGGTGTTGAGCGACCGGTTTACCGACGCAACCTATGCTTATCAGGGCGGCGGGCGTGGTTTAAATTGCGCCACCATTGCACAGCTTGAAAATCTGGTTCAGGGCGACTTGCGGCCTGATCTCACCCTGATCCTGGATATCGATGTCCAGCTTGGCTTGGAGCGCGCTCGCCAGCGCGGTGAATTAGACCGATTTGAGAGTGAAACCATCAATTTTTTTGAGCGGGTTCGCAGTGCCTACTGTGCCAGGAGTATCGAATCTCCCGAACGCTATGCACTGATTGATGCAGGCCAGGCATTACCTGCTGTTCAGGACGATATACGCAAAAACCTGGAGGCACTTCTTAGACCTCAATGAAATATAAAATTGCCGAATTTGATTGTTTGTAAATGTGGAACTAGAGTATTAAATGACCGGCTATTATCGATTAAGTTGTTTGAGGTAGCTTTGTAATACGACTAAATCACAGGTGATAAAAATGAAAAAACAACAATCGGGCTTTACCTTAATAGAGTTAATTGCAGTTATTGTTATCCTGGGTATTTTAGCGGCTACCGCCATCCCCAAGTTTGTGGATTTAACAACAGATGCGCGCGTTGCGTCACTTAATGCTGCCATAGCGGCAATGAAATCATCCGCAAGTATGGCGCACGGTAAGTTTCTTATTAACCCCGTATCGCCACAAATATTTGAAGGCGCGAGCGTTACTTTTGTTAATGGTTATCCGGATGCCGCGAGCGTCGCCGCTATTTCCGGTTTGACGGAACCTGACTATACCACGGCGGTCTCTGGTAGCGTCTTGACTGTGACCGTTCGAGCTGACTGCACTGCAACCTATACTGAAGCGGCATCAGCCATACTGCCTCCTGTCATTGTTTTAGGGGTGACCACCGGCTGTTAAACGAACATATGGAATACTCGGCGCAGCCTCGCAAGATGCTGCGCTTTTTTTTTAGAAGTCAGCGAGGCATTCCACCGCAATTTTGTGGCGCAAGATTGGATGGGTAATTTCAAGGTGTTGTGCATGCAGTAAAAGCCGTGGTGCCTGTGCCTGTATATCAACCGGGGAATAGAGCTGGTCGCCTAACATGGGATGGCCGATGTTGAGCATATGGACCCGCAGTTGATGGGTCCTGCCGCTGACTGGCTCCAGTAATACGCGCGAGCAATTGCGGTGTTCGTCACGTGCCAGTACTTTATAGCGGGTGTGCGCAGGCTTGCCTGATTCGAAACATACCTTTTGCAAGGGACGATTGGGCCAGTCACAAATTAACGGTAATTTCACTTCTCCTTCATCCTGTTCAACCAGTCCGCTTACCATGGCGACATAGCGCTTATGGACGCCGCGCGCCTCAAACTGCTTGGTCAGGATTTTCAAGCTCATGTAATTAAGCGGAAACATCACAATGCCGGAGGTGCCTTGGTCAAGGCGATGGACAACCCGTGCATTTGGGTTGAATTTCAGTACACGGTTGATCAGGCAATCCTGTTTTTCCGAACCCTTGCCGGGCACTGTTAGCAAGCCAGCCGGTTTATTGCAAATGAGCAAATCATCATCGAGATGCAATATGTTGAGGTCATGGGTCGTTAAAACGGTGCTGTTCATACGCGGGCTTCTAAAAAGGCGGAGCTAAGAGGGTCGCGATTATCGCAAACTCCCGCATAAATTGCTAAGTGCATCGGGTGGTTGGTAAGCTTGCGCCCTTGATCTTAATGAGCATATTTATGTCTGAATTTCCCTATCATCCTTATCCCTGGCAATTACAGGAATGGCAAAAACTCGGCCAGCAGATAACCGCCCAAAAACTTCCCCATGCGTTACTGTTTGCGGGCGCCAGGGGTATAGGCAAGCGACATCTGGCAGAAGCGTTGGCGCAGCTGTTGCTCTGCGTTTCACCCATAGAAGGAACTCCTTGCGGTAAGTGTCGTGGTTGCCTGCTGAATAAGGTAGATAACCATCCTGATTTTATTGTCCTGGAGCCGGAAGAAGGCGCCAAAGGCATCAAAGTCGACCAGGTTCGTGCGCTGATTGATGACCTGGGTAAAACAGCGCAACAAGGTGGCTATAAGGTGGTGGTGCTGGAGCCTATAGAAGCCATGAATGCCAATGCAGCTAACGCCTTGCTGAAATCCCTTGAAGAGCCGGCGGCAAACACCTTGTTGATTTTGGTCTGCCACAGCCTTAGCGCGGTGTTGCCTACGATTCGCAGCCGCTGCCAACTGCGCCTGTTGCCTACACCGAATACGGAGCAGGTGATTCATTGGCTCAAGCCATTAATGGCGGGTAGCAGCCTTCCGGTTGAGAAACTAATAGAGGCTGCCGCAGGCGCACCCTTGACTGCTTTGTCTTACCTTGAAAATGATGCCCTTGAGCGTCGCGATGCCTGGTTGCTGAATTTAATTCGCTTGAGTACCGGCCAGGTATCGGCCATAGAAGTGGCTGCGCAGTGGCAAAAAGACGATGTTGTAGCTCTGGTGGAATGGTTTTTGGTATGGCTGCATTCAATCCTGCGCTGGCAGGTTGGCGCTGAGCAAGTACTGGTCAACCAATTGCCTCAGGATTTGAAAGACCGCCTCATTAAATTGCCGGCTTCCCTCATGCACCGTTATGTGGAGAAAATTCTGGTATCCAAACGGCAGTTGCTCGGGAACTCCAACCCGAACAAACAACTGTTGCTGGAGGAGCTGCTATTGGATTGGGGTGCGCTCTTAAGAAGTGCCAGGTAAGTTATCACCCGGACAGGTGAAATACCCGGACAGATGAAATAGTAGGGCAGCGGTGGCTAGACAGGTCTACACTAATACATTATGTTTCGGTCAACAAATATCAGACGGATTAGGTTATGCAAGCGATAGGTGGCGGTGCTCGTAACGGTATACTCTCTCTCACCATTAAAGATAAGGCGGTCTTATATGCCGCTTATATGCCTTTTGTAAAAAATGGTGGCATGTTTATCCCAACGGGTAAAAGTTATAAGTTGGGTGATGAGGTATTTATGTTGCTGAGCCTGATGGAAGAGCCCGAAAAAATTCCGGTGGCCGGAAAAGTTATCTGGGTTACTCCCCGTGGTGCCCAGGGCAACCGCGCCGCAGGCATAGGCGTGCAATTTACCGATCAGGATAATACCGCGGTCAGCAAAATCGAAACCTATCTGGCAGGCTCAATCACTTCTGATAAACCTACCCACACCATGTAATTGTGGCATCTTGTAATTGTAAACAGCTTTCCAAAGCCAGCCTTGAGCTGGCTTTTTCGTAGATAAACCAAGGCCCGCTACCTTCTGTAGGCGATTCTGCAAAATAAATAATCAAACAGCGCTCAAGTAAGCACCATGCGTGTTTGATCCTTTATAATTGCCGCACGTTTATTATTGATTTTATCCTTATGTTAATTGATTCCCATTGCCACCTTGACCGTATTAACCTCGACCACTACGGGGGCAGTCTGGCTAATGCTATTGCAGCTGCCAAGGAACGCGGCATCCAGCAAATGCTCTGTATCGGTATCAGCCTGCAAAATATCCAGACCGTTATTGATATTGCCCAAGCCCACCCCGGGGTGGTGGCGTCAGTCGGTGTTCATCCATGCGATGTAAAAGAAGGCGCCGCAACTGCGGAACAATTAACGCAATGGGCAGCCCAGGAAAAGGTAGTCGCGCTGGGCGAAACCGGTTTGGACTATCATTACGAAACTGAAAGCAAAGCATTACAGCACGAAAGTTTTGCCATGCATTTGGAGGTCGGCAAAAAAACGGGTTTGCCGGTGGTTGTGCACACACGGGAAGCCAAGGCCGATACCCTGTCATTGATTAAAAATCACGGCAGCCTGGACAGCAGCGGCGTTCTCCATTGTTTTACTGAAGATTGGGAGATGGCCAAAGCCGCGCTGGATTTGAATTATTACATTTCTATTTCGGGAATCGTCACCTTCAAAAATGCCGAGCAAATTCGTGAAGTTGTGCGCAATATGCCGATTGACCGCTTGCTGGTTGAAACCGATTCCCCTTATCTGGCCCCCGTACCTTATCGCGGGAAACCTAACGAGCCCAAATATGTGCGGGAAGTTGCGCAATTTGTTGCTGACTTAAAAGGTATGAGTATTGAAGCATTGGGTGAACACACCTGTGATAACTTTTACCGTTTATTTACCAGGGCCAAACAATATCTGCCTTCATAACTTTCGTATAAAGAGAACAATATGAATCTACAGCAAATAAATATTATGCTTGACCTGCAAGATGGAATGAATGCAAAAGTCAACGCAGACTGGCAGGCGCAAGGTTTTGAGTGGTATCGCGCTATTTGGGTTGAATGTGGTGAGTTGCTGGATCATTACGGCTGGAAATGGTGGAAAAAGCAAACACCTGATACTGAACAGGTTGCGCTTGAACTGATTGATATTTGGCATTTTGGCTTAAGTATTTTGTTGCAAAGCGGTGCAAGCCGTGAATCTTTGTCTGAAAAAATCCAGCGTGAATTGGCGATTGCCACTGATGAAACCGATTTTCGCCTCGACCTGGAAAAATTCGTAGCAGCTACCTTGGGCGACCGCCAATTTCACATAGATTTATTCGGTCGCCTTATGGCTGGTATTAATATGGATTTTGACCAACTTTATCGCGGTTATGTGGGGAAAAATGTGCTTAATTTTTTCCGCCAGGATCACGGTTATAAAGACGGCACCTACCGCAAACACTGGTACGATGGCCGCGAAGACAATGAACATCTTGTTGAAGCAGTACAGCGCCTGGATGCAACCCAATCTGCATTTAAAGATGACTTATACGCGGTGCTGAAGGAAATTTATAATCAATAAGCCTGATTTTTCAGGCTTATGTTTAACCTGTTGTTCCCAGATTTTATGCACTCAGTTTGCTATTCACGTAAGTATGTTGTAATCGTATAGTGCGTGTGTTTTTGATTCTCCGCAACAGATCAGGCAGCGGTTAAAACTGTAGTGTTTATGCCGGGTGCTCTGTTCGTTGATTGATCCAGGTTAACTTGCCTTCATAGGTTGCTAATCTGGATAAATGTAAAAAAGAGCGATGAGGGATTTGATTAGCCGTGCGACAAACAGGGTGAAATTTCTGCCTAAATCTCTATAATGCTCGCCCGTCCTCGTATAAAACAGGCACCCGGCACAAAATGCCCTAAACTTTTGTTTTATCCCATATCACCCGCAAATGGAGTCTCATCGTGAAAGCACCTGTAAGAGTTACCGTCACTGGCGCCGCCGGCCAAATCAGCTACTCATTATTGTTCCGCATTGCCGCTGGCGATATGTTGGGCAAAGATCAACCAGTCATTCTCCAATTATTGGAAATCACCCCGGCCCTTAAAGCCCTGCAAGGCGTAGCTATGGAGCTGGATGACTGTGCATTCCCACTTTTGGCCGGTATTGTGACTACTGATGACGCCAATGTTGCTTTCAAAGATACTGATTACGCTTTGTTGGTAGGTGCTCGTCCACGCGGTCCGGGTATGGAGCGTAAAGACCTGTTGGCTGCAAATGCGGCTATCTTCTCTGTGCAGGGTAAGGCGATTAACGACCACGCTTCGCGCAATATCAAAGTATTGGTTGTAGGTAACCCGGCGAACACTAACGCCTTGATTGCCCAGCGCAACGCGCCGGATATCAACCCCCGTCAATTCACGGCCATGACCCGCCTTGACCACAACCGTGCCTTGTCGCAATTGGCAACCAAAACGGGCACAAGCATCAATGACATCACCAAAGCTCTGATTTGGGGTAACCACTCTTCTACCCAATACCCCGACTTGCACAATACCCTGGTAAATGGCAAACCGGCATTGAGCTTGGTTGACCAGACATGGTACGAAGCTGACTATATCCCGACGGTACAACAGCGTGGTGCTGCTATTATCGCTGCTCGTGGTGCTTCTTCTGCGGCCTCAGCGGCTAATGCGGCTATTAATCACGTTCGTGATTGGGCCTTGGGTACTCCCGCCAATGATTGGGTGAGTATGGGCGTGTACAGCGATGGTAGCTATGGTATTGAAAAAGGTTTGATTTATTCATTCCCTGTTACCTGTAAAAACGGCGATTGGGAAATTGTTCAAGGCCTGGATATCAATGATTTCTCTCGTGCAAAAATGCAAGCCACTGAAAAAGAACTGCAAGAAGAGCGCGATGCAGTAGCGGAATTATTGCCTGCGTAACCGTCTTTCTGACGCTCCAAAAAAAAGACTATCCTGGCAGGATGGTCTTTTTTTTCACTTCAATTAAACCACTACTTCTATTCCTGTATTAAAAATGCGAATTGCGCTCCCGTCAGGCTTTTTAAATCTTGCGGGCTCAATTCAACTTCCAGTCCCCGGCGGCCGGCACTGACAAAAATAGTGGCAAACGGCTGAGCTGATTCGTGGATAAACGTTTTAAGGCGTTTCTTTTGCCCTAAGGGACTGACGCCGCCCAGCACATAACCGGTAATTCGCTCCACGTCAGTCCTATCAGCCATGGCGGCTTTTTTAGCGTCGGCAGCCTTGGCGATATGTTTCATGCTCAGCATATCCGCAACCGGAATAATCGCTACGGCATAATCTTTAGTGTCCAGCATTACCACCAGGGTTTTAAAAACCCGGGCAGCCTCAACTCCCATTTTTTCGGCGGCTTCAAGCCCATAGGATTCGGCAGTGGAGTCATGGCTGTATTCGTGGATTTTAAAGGCGGTTTGGGTCTTTTGCAGGGCTTTGATAGCGGGGGTCATAGGCGGTCTGTCGGTCAGCAAAAGTGGGATAGTAATCACATATAAGGGGCTATGCAATGTAGCCATTGCGTTGGCTGAGCACCTTATACAAATCTGCGCTTTTGTTAACTATCGAACGGAGGTATTTATTACCGCCCTTTAGTATGCGTTCATGGTTAGAGCGATGGCAGATGCAAAAACATACTGCATCGGGTTTTGAAAATAGAGATTCTGTTGTAGGTCCGGGAGTTATTCATGACAGATATGGCAAGAGAAATATTATTCGAAGCGGCCTCTCAAATTGAAGACGCGGTTTCGTTATTACATAGTTGCTACAGCGAAGTTACTGGCTTGTTCAATGATTATGAGGCCGCCGATTCTTTTGTAACCCGACAAACCCTGGCAGCACAAATTTGCACAAGCCTTATGATCAGTATCCAGTTGGAAGAAGATATTTTCCAACCGGCTGCCAAACGTGTATTGAAGGAAAAAGGCATTATTTCTGCGGTTAAGATGAAGCAGGCAATTTTAAAATATTTGGTGAAAGAGATTGAAGAACTCGATACAGACAGCGCTGTATATGATATTAAAATCCGTGTGCTCCATGAACATGTGAAAGCGCATTTTCAGGAAAATGAACGCACGCTTTTCCCTCAGGCCCAAAAAGCCTGCGGAAAATTCAACTTATGGGGTTTGGGTGCGCAACTTGTCCAGCGCAATCAATTACGTCCCAAAATGTGTATGTGCTGATCTTCATGGGCGTATAGCTCATTTTTCATTCCCTCTCGCGAGAGAGGGAGTGCTTTTTTATTGATACTTTTATTAATACAAGGTAATTAATTTCCAGGTTTTGTAAGTCGACTCAGTTGCTTGTCATGGAGTGTTGAGAATCCGATCAGTGCCACTGCGGCGCCCACTAACGCCAGAAACATATCTGACTGGGTATCCCATTGATCGCCCTGTGTGCCTAGAAACTCATCCGCACCCTGGCCCAATGCCAGTGCTGCACCCCATTCAATAAGTTCATAGCTGGCACTGATGGCCAGGACTATGCAGGCAACAACAAAAGCCAGCATTTTTCTTCCGCTTATGGTTTGCCGGCGGATTAAAATTTCGCGGGCGATTAAAGCGGGTACAAAACCCTGGAAAAAATGGCCGATCTTATCGTACGGATTTCTGGCGAGGTGAAACCATTCCTGCAAGCTAAACCCAAAGGGAACCCGCGCGTATGAATAAGCACCGCCTACAATCAATACCAATGCGTGCAAAAATATACAAATGTATAAAAAATGCGTAAGCGGAAATTTCCTGTAGGTTAAGCATAAAATGGGGAGCGCAATAAGGATAGGAAATATCTCTAACACCCAGGTAGTACGATCAAACGGCTGCCAGCCTGATGCCACCAGGCTTAGGGCCAGTAGCACCAGCATGGGTGTAAAAAAGAGTTTCTGTGTGATTTGCATCGTCGCTCCGGTAAGGATATTTTATCAAAGATATGGTCAGGTTGAAGTGTCGGCTTGGGATTGGCTCTTGCGCATTAATTCAATTAAGTAACTGATCCGCTCATTGGATAACTGGCGATAGTCGGGATAAGGCGCAACAATTAAGCGGTACTCTTTGTTAATGGCAAAGTGCGTATTGAGCCAAATAAGCGGAGGCAGGTTTAAATTACCGGCATAGGTCTTACCCGCAATAATATGTAAGTTTGCTGAGTGTCTGTCAAATTGTGGTGGGCTAAACAAGAGTGCTTCTTGCGAATGCGATTGAAATAATACGCAGTCACGATAGGCTTGCCATGTTTCAGGCAGGTCAGTACGGTTCTGCAATTGATACCAATCAAACAGTAATTTGGCATACACATTAAAGGCTTTTCGCCAATGGTTGCTGGTATGTTTGACAATATGGTCCAACTCACCGATTGCCAGGCTGCGCAGTTCTTTCATTGTCGGATAATCGTCAATAGGCGGGCGATTGGCAATATAAAAATTGACGCTGCTTGCATCGCTGCCCAAGCCGGTAGTTTGAATTATTTTTTTCATGTATGCGCTGGTGTATTTCTGCAACCATACTACTTATGGATAAGAATTATTAAATTCGCCCAGGCTGCTGGTTGCGGGTTAAGTTACATGTAATAAGTCTTAGCCTGGCGCTGCTCTGCGGTATTAGGTTGGAAAATTCTACCAAGGTGCCCGCTCCTGGCAATACCGCTTCCAGCCGTAAAAGGCTTTTGTGCCCGGCCCTGGCGTAGTCGATATTATTAGCCTTGCCGTGCTGTTTGGCGAGTAAAAATTTAACCTTGCTATTGTGCAAAACGCATAGGGCAAAAAATAGAGGAGTCCACTATGGAAACGCAAGAATTGCATCGCGGGCGGTTGATAGACCACATTCAATTGGTGGTGAAAGATCTTCCTGCCTCCCAAGCATTTTATACCGCTGTTTTTAGCGTTTTGGATATTCCTGTTGGTGGCACAGGCGATGGTTTTTTCTGGGCAGATGAATTGTTTATATCGACTGCTGACAGCAAAGCTGCTCAAGGTGTATTAACAGGTCGCCATCACATAGCGTTTCAGGCGCAAAACCCTACGAAGGTAGACGAGTTTTATAAGGCTGCTTTGGAGCATGGTGGAAAAGATAATGGCAAGCCGGGTGAGCGGCCCTATCATCCGGGCTATTACGCAGCCTTTGTGCTGGACCCTGACGGAAATAATATTGAAGCAGTTTTTCACGGGGATGCAAAACGGAGCGCGGCGTCGGTAAAGATTAATTTTTAATGATATCAGGCTGGGGCTTACTAAATTGATGGGTTTATTTCGTGTGCTGGCGACTCACTTTTGGTAATTCAACCAGCCGGATTTCCCGGGCAGGCTAGAGCTTGCCCGGCCGGTTGATATTCATCAGCACCTATGCCCGACGGTAACCACCTAATAAACGGTAAGTTTCTTCTGAGCAGAGTAAACGCTGGTTAAAATTATGTATGTCGAATCATTTATGTCGGATATCTTATTTAGCAGCTCCCGGCTCATAGCTTAAAATCGGGCTCAACCACCTTTCAACTTCCTGCAAACTGATTCCCTTACGTTCTGCCAAGCTCTCCACCTGGTCTTTTTCAATTTTTCCCGTTGGGAAATAACTTGATTCGGGATGCGAAAAATACCAACCGGCCACCGCCGCTGTGGGCAACATCGCAAAGTGTTCAGTTAAAGTAATAGCGGTATTTTCGGTAGCATTCAACAGCTCAAACAATTGTGTTTTTTCAGTGTGGTCAGGGCACGCAGGATAACCAGGGGCAGGGCGTATGCCTTTGTATTTCTCGCTGATTAAATCCTCGTTAGAGAGGTTCTCATTGCAATCGTAGCCCCAGAACTCTGTACGTACACGTTGATGCAGGTGCTCTGCAAAAGCTTCGGCCAATCTGTCAGCCAGGGCTTTGACCATGATGCTGTTATAGTCATCACCTGCGTTTTGGTATTGCCTGGCGAGTTCTTCCGCCCCTATACCTGCGGTTACTGCAAAACCGCCGATGTAATCCTGCTTGCCAGTTGCTTTAGGCGCGACAAAATCTGCAAGAGAATAATGAGGTTTTGATTCCATACCCTGCTTTAAATGTTGCTGGCGAATATGGTGCAAGGTATTAATATGTTTGCCGTCTGCATCGTAAACCGCAATGTCATCGTGATTGACGGTATTGGCTGGCCAGAAGCCGATGACACCCTTGGCGCGAATCAGTTTTTCATCAATCAGTTTGCGCAGCATTTTTTGGGCATCATCAAATAAATTGCGCGCGGCTTCGCCAACGATCTCGTCTTTTAAAATACGCGGATATTTTCCAGCCAAATTCCAGCTGATAAAAAAGGGGGTCCAGTCGATAAAGTCCACCAGCCGGTTTAAATCGTAATCGTCAAATACTTTTACGCCGGTGAAGGCCGGTGTGGGCGGTGTGTAATTTTCCCAGTCAAGTTTTGGGCCTTTGGCGATGGCTTCAGGGTAGGTACGGACTGTGCCGCGAGGTTTGCGGTTGGCATTGCGCTCGCGAACTTCACTATATTCTACTTTTAATTTTTCTATAAAAGCGGGGCGCAACTCATCAGAGAGTAAGGTACTGGCTACGCCTACGGCGCGCGAGGCGTCAGCTACATAAACGACCTGGTTAAGTTTAAATACCGGATCAATTTTTACGGCGGTGTGCGCCTTGGATGTGGTTGCACCGCCAATCATCAGCGGTTTGTTGATGCCGCGCCGTTCCATTTCGCGACCGACAGAGACCATTTCATCCAGTGAGGGTGTAATCAAACCTGAGAGCCCGATAATGTCGCAGTTTTGTTCAATGGCTGTGTCAATAATTTTATCGCTAGGCACCATCACGCCCAAATCTACCACTTCAAAATTATTGCACTGTAATACAACACCTACGATATTTTTACCGATATCGTGTACATCACCTTTTACCGTTGCCATTAAAATCTTGCCGTTAGGTTTGGAGGCCTCGGTTTTTTCAGCTTCAATATAGGGCTGCAAATAGGCAACCGATTGCTTCATGACACGCGCTGATTTAACTACCTGCGGCAAGAACATTTTACCTGCGCCAAACAAATCGCCGACCACATTCATACCGTCCATGAGCGGGCCTTCAATCACATCCAGCGGGCGCGGATAGTGCTGGCGGGCTTCTTCGGTGTCATCCACTATATAGGTGGAAATACCTTTTACCAGAGCGTGTTCAATGCGTTTGGCAATCGGCAGTGAGCGCCATTCAGCATCTTCTTTAACTTCGCCGCTTGCGTTATCGCCGCGATATTTTTCAGCTATGTCGAGTAAGGCTTCAGTACCGCCGCTGTTGCGGTTGAGGATAACATCTTCAACCTTATCTTTTAATTCTTGCGGCAAGTCATCGTACACCGCCAATTGGCTGGCATTGACTATGCCCATGTTCATACCGGCTTTAATGGCATGGTATAAAAATACGGAGTGGATGGCTTCGCGCACTGGATTGTTGCCACGGAAGGAAAAGGATACGTTGGACACGCCGCCGCTAATCCCGGCATGAGGCAAGTGTTGGCGAATCCAGCGAGTGGCTTCAATAAAATCGACGGCGTAATTATTGTGCTCTTCAATACCCGTAGCGACAGCGAAAATATTCGGGTCAAAAATAATATCCTCTGGTGGAAAATCGAGTTTATCCACCAGGGTTCGATAAGAGCGCTCACAAATTTCTTTTTTGCGCGCCTGGGTATCGGCTTGGCCGGTTTCGTCAAACGCCATGACCACTACAGCTGCACCATAGCGCATACACAGTTTGGCTTTTTCTAAAAATTCTTCTTCGCCCTCTTTCAAGCTGATGGAGTTAACGATAGGTTTACCCTGGATGCATTTTAAGCCGGCTTCAATCACGTGCCATTTGGAGGAGTCCACCATGATAGGGACGCGGGCAATATCGGGCTCGCCCGCAATCAGATTTAAAAAACGTACCATGGCTTTTTCGGCATCCAGCATGCCTTCGTCCATGTTGATGTCGATAACTTGTGCACCGTTTTCAACCTGTTCCAGGGCAATTTCCAGCGCGGTGGAATAATCTTCTTCCACAATCAGTTTTTTAAAGCGCGCTGAACCTGTAACGTTGCAGCGTTCACCTACGTTTACGAATAAAGAATCTTTGGTGATATTGAAAGGTTCAAGGCCGGACAGGCGACAGGCGGGTTCAATATCAGGAATTTTACGCGGCGGATATTTGGCCATGACATCGGCCAGGGCTTTGATATGTGCAGGGGTTGTTCCGCAGCAGCCGCCGATAATATTTAAAAAACCGCTCACCGCAAATTCTTCGACGATTTCTACCATTTCTTGTGCAGTTTGATCGTACTCACCGAATTCGTTGGGTAAACCGGCGTTGGGGTGGGCGCTCACAAAACATCCTGCAACTCTTGAAAGTTCTTGTACATATTGACGCAATTCCTTAGCGCCCAATGCGCAGTTCAAACCCATGCTGAGCGGGCGGGCATGGGCGAGGGAATTGTAAAAGGCTTCGGTTGTTTGACCGGAAAGCGTACGGCCGGAGGCGTCGGTAATGGTGCCGGAAATCATAATCGGCAATTCAAAACCGACATTGTCAAAATACTGCTTAACGGCGAAGACAGCGGCCTTAGCGTTGAGCGTATCGAAAATGGTTTCAATCAAAATTAAATCGGCGCCGCCTTTTACTAACCCATCGACCGATTCAAGATAATTCTCAACCAGTTCATCAAACGTTACATTGCGCGCACCGGGGTCGTTCACATCGGGTGATATAGAACAAGTTCGACTCGTAGGACCGAGTACACCGGCGACAAAGCGCGGTTTGGCGGGATTTTTTGCGGTCATTTCGTCGCACAGGTCGCGTGCAAGTTTGGCCGCTGTAACATTTAATTCGTGGCTGAGATCTTCCATGTCGTAATCGGCCATGGAAATGCGCGTGGAGTTAAAGGTATTGGTTTCAATGATGTCGGCCCCGGCCTCAAGGTAGGCGCGCTGGATTTCACGGATAACCTCAGGTTTGGTAATGCAAAGCAAATCGTTGTTGCCGGCAATATCCATGTGGTAATCGGCAAAGCGCTCACCGCGATAATCTGCCTCCTGCAACTTGTAGCTTTGGATCATGGTGCCCATGCCACCGTCCAGGATAAGGATGCGCTGGCGGATAACATCGTTAAGGGAGGTCAGGCGGGTTTGCAGTGCAGATGAAAGCGTCATGATGAACCTGTATCTTTGAAATCGAATCTATATCGAAAGATATTGATATAGAAGAATGGCGCGAATTCTAGCAGACCTGTAAGGACGGGGCGACTAAAAACCCTGATAGCTTAACCCCAAATAGGGTAGCCTGCTGATTTGTGAGAGGTTTCTCGTGGAACTTGGGCCTTATAAGCGCTCTAATAACTTCGCAGGCGACCTTTTTCGCGTTGGGCGAGCGGGTGTGCTGTAAGGATAGGGTAGGAGGTTTTATGAAATATCGGATGTATACAATCTGGATTCTTATTAGCCTGGGCCTTGCAGCCTGCGGCGGTGGCGGTAATTCTTCTTCATCTGTGCCGCCGTCGGTGCAGTCGTCTTCAAACGCGGTGTCATCGCTTGCCTCCAGTGTTTCAAGCCAAAGCTCCCAATCGGCAGCCTCCAGCAGCCAGGTCGCGGTGGTCGGGATAGATTCCCGGCCTGTAAATACGTCTTGCCTTGCCCCTGCCGTTGTTTCAACCGGTACCGGTGTGATCAGTTGGCCGAGAGCTTTTCCCAACTTGCCGACCATCAGTGCACCTTCTTTTTTATTTCAATTACCGGACGACGATGCCCATTGGTATGTTTTGCGGCAAGCGGGTTTTATTTTGCGTTTTGATAATCAAGCTGCCGCTGACCAGTTGGCGGAAGTATTGAATATCAGTGACCGGGTGGATTCCAGCAGCAATGAAATGGGCTTATTGGGCGCAGCCCCTCATCCGGATTTTCGCAGTAACCGTTTTGTGTTTTTGTATTACACCGGGCGTACGCCAAACAATGCAGTAGAAACGCGCGTGGTTCGTTACACGGTAAAAAGTGACGGTACTTTTGATCGCGATTCTGAACGCCTGATCCTTTCTTTTTCACGGCCTTTCTCCAATCACGTCGGTGGACAACTGGCATTTGACCAGCAGGGATATTTGTTTATCGCTTCCGGTGATGGAGGTTCCGGTGGTGATCCTTTGAACAAGGGGCAGAACCTTAACGAGTTGCTCGGTAAAATTTTAAGGATTGATATCAACAGCAGCGCAGATGGGAAGAATTATGCAATACCGCCGGATAATCCCTTTATTGATACAGCCAATGCGCGGCCTGAAATTTGGGCCTATGGTTTGCGTAATCCCTGGCGTTTCAGTTTTGACAAAGTGACCAATGCTTTATGGCTGGGTGATGTAGGCCAAAGTGCGTGGGAGGAAATTAACCTGATTACGCGCGGCGGTAACTACGGTTGGGGCGATATGGAAGGCGACAGCTGTTACAGCGGCAGGCCGCAATGTTCAACGCAACATAAAATAAAACCCGTCTATGCCGTCAGCCAGAACACGGGTGCCTGTTCGGTAATAGGTGGGTATGTATATCGCGGTTCTTTGTATCCTGTTGCTTATGGAAAGTATTTTTTTACGGATTATTGTGAACACACCATGCGCTCCCTCACATCAACGGCGAACGGTGGTTTGAGCATGGCTGCGCACGGCAGCTTGACGGTGAGCGCGATATCCTTTGCGCAGGATAACCAGGGGGAATTATTGGTCCTGGCCCAGGGCTCTGCAGGCCAGCAACTCTATAAAATGCAGGCAACATCGAGTAACCCGGAACCTGGAAACATGCCGGAGAAATTATCAGAAACAGGTTGTGTGAACAAAACTGCACCCACACAGCCGGCCAGCAGCATGATTCCTTATTCGGTCATTAGCCCACTTTGGTCTGACGGGGCAGAAAAGCAACGTTATCTTAGCCTGCCTGGCAATTCACAGATTGTTGTTACACCTTCGGGAGATTTTAATTTCCCTATAGGTTCAGTGCTGATGAAACACTTTAAGTTCGGTGAAAAATTTATAGAGACACGTTTGTTTGCGCAAGGCGAGTTGGGTTGGCAAGGTTTTAGTTATGAATGGAACGATGCACAAACGGATGCCACCTTGTTGCCAGACGCAAAAGATAAATTAGTCGGCACTGTGAAGTGGCATTTCCCCAGCAGCGGTCAGTGTTTGCAGTGCCATACCTCGGCCGCAGGTTTTGCCTTGGGGTTGGAAACAAAACAACTAAATGCAGATTTTTTCTACAGCGAGACCCAGCGCAACGCCAATCAATTGGCCACACTCGCCCACATAGGGCTGTTCACGTCACCCTTAACGGCGACCCAGAAATCGGAAACCCTTTACGGTTTAGCTGATCCGAACGCCAGTGTGGAGCAGAAAGCGCGCAGTTATTTACACACAAATTGCAGCAATTGCCATCAACCCAACGGACCTACACCCGTGGATATAGATATGCGCTACAGCACGCCACTGGCGAGTATGAATATCTGCAATAAAGTGCCGGTGGCGGGTGATCTCGGCATTGCCAATGCCCAGATACTGGCACCGGGTGACGCTTCCAAGTCCATCCTGGTGAAACGAATGCAAACTCTTGATAACACCCGTATGCCGCCTTTAAGCAGTCATGTTATTGACAACCAGGCGGTGGATATCATCAGCAGCTGGATCAGTAACCTTGCCGGCTGCGGTTAGTAATGGAAGGGCAGAGCCGTTGCGCTTATTGTCAGGTGCAATGGCTGCCATAGCGTGATTTTTGTCATGATTGGGAATTCGCGGTTTTTATCCCCGGCGCTATGGAGTAGAATAATACCTGAGTATTTTAATCAGGTATCCATTGTTTGGGTATCTCTTGTAAGTAAAGTAGGCGTAAACATGGTTAATGTTGATATCACTGAATCAGCACAGGATTATTTGAAAGGCTTGTTGGACAAGCAAAAGGACAACGACGGCATTGGAATCCGTATGTTTGTGGCTAACCCCGGCACCTCCCAAGCCGAAACCTGTATTGCTTATTGCCGTCCCGGCGAAGAAAAGCCGGATGATGAAATTGTCGAGCTGAAAGGCTTTAAAGCTTATTTCGAAGGCCGCAGCCTGCCATTTTTGGTAGATGCAAAAGTCGATTATTCAGCAGATCGTATGGGCGGCCAACTCACCATTCGCGCCCCCAACTCCAAAATGCCGCAAGTGAATGCCGACAGCCCCTTGGAAGATCGTATTAATTATGTGCTCTATAACGATGTAAACCCAAGCCTGGCGTCCCACGGCGGTAACGTGAGTTTGGTAGAGGTGACTGATGATATGTATGCCATTTTAAAATTTGGCGGTGGTTGTCAGGGCTGTGGTTCTGTAGCCATCACTTTGAAGCAGGGCATTGAAGTGCAATTGATGGATAAGTTGCCAGAACTTAAAGGCATTCGTGATGTGACTGACCATTCAGATCGTTCAAACGCCTATATGTGAAATCCTTTTATGTAAATTCTTTAAATTGTCATCCTCATGCGAGGATGACAATTGTTATTGTCCTGGTTCACTAATAAATCCCAGTTTTAAAATCCCTGCGCGTTGTACACTCGCCATCACTTTTAATACATGTTCATATTCTACTTTGCGGTCGCCGCGGATATGGATTTCAGGCTGTGGTTGTTTGCCTGCCTCTGCGGCCAGACGGGCCTCGAGATCTTCTTCAGTAATATCACTTTCATTCCAATGAATCTTGCCATCAGCGGTAATTGTCAGGTTGATGGTTTCAGGCTTTTCTTCATTGATGGTGTTATCGGCTCTGGGTAAATCCACTTTTACAGAATGGGTTATTACGGGTACAGCAATAATAAAAATAATCAACAACACCAACATAACGTCCACCAGGGGAGTCATGTTGATATCACTCATCGAATCTTTATCGTCTTCAAAATCACCGCCAAAAGCCATGATGTTCTCCTGATTAATCGTTTGCTTTGGCCACGACTTTGACGAAAGCACCCCTGGTTTTACTGCTGGCTGGTGGTGCGCCGGTTAAGAAGTAGGCGTGCAACTGATGCGCAAAACGGTTGAGTTTATTACTGACTGTGCGATTGCCGCGGTTGATTGCGTTATAGCCAAGCACTGCCGGAATGGCCACTACCAGGCCGAAGGCCGTCATAATCAAAGCTTCACCCACAGGTCCTGCAATCTTGTCGATACTGGCTGAACCGTTCAAACCAATACTTACCAATGCATGGTAAATCCCCCAAACAGTACCAAACAGACCTACAAACGGAGCTGTTGAGCCTACCGAAGCCAAAATCGCCAGGCCGCGTTGTAACTTATCGGTACTTTGGTCAATAGAATCTTTCAGACATGCAGTCAGCCAGTCAGCCAGAGGCAGGTTACCGTGCAAGTCAGTTTTGTGATTTTGGTGATGATCGAGCGCCGCCTGACCTTCTTCAGCCAAGTGGCGATAAGGGTTTTCGCTGCGGTCTGAACCCAAAACATGCAGGCCCTCTGCAAAGCTTTGGGCGTGCCAAAAGTCAGACAGCGCCAGATTGGGTTTACGTAAACGTATTAAACCCCAGGTGCGCAATACAATTACAAACCAGCTGACAATTGACATAAGCAGTAAAATGACTGCAACAACTTTGATGACTGCATCGCCCTGCTGCCAGAGGGTCGATATACCGTAAGGTGAGTTCATAAATAGCCTCGTTAACCGCTTAATGATTCAGTGAAAATTCAATAGGTAATTCGTACCAGAAATCTATGGCTTCAGACCCGCGTCGAGCAGGCAGGAAACGCCAATTTTTGACGGCGCGTTGCGCTGATTCGTCCAGACGCTCATGGCCGCTGGATTTTTTAAGACGCATTTCACCCAGGGTACCATCTGCTTTAACCAGGATTTCCAGTAATACAATACCTTCTTCCCGCAATCGCCGTGATTGCGATGGATAGATTGGGGCAGGGTTGTTGAGCTGGCTTGCATCTGCTCGTGGTGGTTCAACCGGTGCAGGTTCGGCCATTTTTTGTGGCTCTACCGGAGGTGTAGCAGGCTCCGGCTCAACTTCCTGGGTGATCGCCCGCTCGGATGCAGGCCCTTTCGGTATAGGTAATTTGGGTTTTGGAACAGGTTTTTCCACCGGCGGTGGCGGTAGGGGCGGTGGCTCGGGAATAGGTTCGCTGGCCACAATAACGCCTTGTATTGTAGGTGGTTCCACTATGATTGGCGCAGATGTTTTGGGCGTATAGATTACTGCCGCCAAGACAGCAGCATGCGCAAGCACGACTGATAGCAGGGAATAATGAGCGGAATATTTAGATTTCATTAACAGCAAACAACTAGAAAATTAATTCGCAAATGATAATATTTATCATTAATTCGCGCAACTTGTTTTACACATTCTGTGCAAATGAATGAAAACCGCTCATTCGCTCGTGGTTTTCTTTCATTTCCATCTACTCGCTTTCCACCCATTTAATTCTTGCCTGAGCCCTCTTTGGGTAAGGTATAAACCAAGTGGTTTTTATTTGTTAATAATAATTATCAATATCATTTGAAAATATTTTTAACTGTGTTAGATTGCCTCTAAATGAGAATTAATCCTATTTGTGGTGTTGGATTATCTGTAACTCTCTCAACAGGAGCATCTATATGCGTGAAGCTACTGCAAGTCGCGAGGCGAAGTTTGAGGATTTTCAAGAAGAGCTGTTGGTATTTTTGGCGCGGCGGTTTGGTTCGATTCCCCTTGCGGAACGCATTAGCCGGGAGATGAAACAACGCATCACTGAATCGGATGTCCTGGGACTGGTGGGTAATCCTAAAGTTTATCTAAGCAGCTATGGTCTTTCCCTGGGGCTACAGTTTTTGCAGGAAGAGCTGGGTGTAAGCCCTCGCTCCCGGGAGAAGCACTGATGACGCTCTCCCTTGATATGCGTATGGCGCTATGTGCCCGCGCTAATGCTAAACGGCAATGGCCTGAAATAGGATTTAGCGACCAATTTGCAGGTTTATTGGCACATTTGCTGGGTATCAGCCTGAAGCAGCGCCTGCCGCCCCTGGCAGAACGCCGGTTAATCCAGCGCAGCCAGTGGTTTGATGAGGCTTGCTGTAATTTTTTCCAGCGCCATCCGCAGGCGATGTGCATTGAGCTGGGCGCAGGTTTAAGTACACGTTTCCATCGTTTGAGTGCCAAAGCTGACTGGCCGCAATTCCGATGGGTTGAGGTTGATCTGCCACAAATTACCGCGTTTAAAGCGCAGGTTATGCCCGCTATCGACAACTATCATTTGGTTGGTGCTGATTTAGTCCAGGATGACTGGTTGGCATTATCTGGCTGGATGCCGGGTCAACCTTTGCTGGTGGTATGTGAAGGCGTGCCGTCGATGACAGACGATGGGATTTTGTGGTTGCTGGGACGGCTGCGCCAGGGAGCGGCGAGATCAATGGATTTGGAGGTGGTATTCGATATAGCTCCTTCACGTCGCCGCTGGTTTGGCTGGTTGGCAAAATGGATGAATCCACAAACACCATCGATAGCCAGCAGCGTGGCATTGGCGGGGTTCAAGCTGGTTCAACAAAACCCATTGCTCGGTAACTCTGCTGTGGGAATCGTTATAAATTACCGGCTTTCCTGGTGTGAATAGAGTTGGCAAGCAGCGACATCTACAGAACAGTGTGTATGGAAGCGATTTCATAGAGCGGTTTGAAAATTGGTATGTGTACTTTTATCCAATAGAAAGATCGCTGCCGCTGAAGGCTTCTTACAATGATTGACAATATTTTATTTCAGAACCGCCATTGTTTGGCGATCTTTGGTTAAATTACCTAATGATAAATACTCAAGGCTTTACTGCATTTATATCGACAACAGCAGCAACCCAAACACTGGGTCTGGAATTATGGCGAATAGAAATTCGCGCTGCGAACGATGCGTTTCTCTGCGGTCAACATGAATTGGCTTTCCAGCATTATGAGGCTGCACTTGAAATCGCCAGCCAGGGCGTGTCCGATTTGTTAAGCACACAGCATCCAACAGAAATCCTGCCTGAAGCAGATCGCCAAATTGCGGCATTGGTGGTAACCAGGCATAACCTTGCTGATGTGTGCAGAAGATCTGCCATGCCCGAACAAGCTGTTGAACATCTATGCAATGTGCATGAGACGCTTTTTCAATTAGCACATCATCCCAATTTAGAAATAACCGCATTGGCGCAACGACATCTGAAAGTTACTTATCAGGAATTAATCGGATATACGCATCGTTGCGGTCAGCATGGGCGTATCCAGCACTGCTTGCTGCTTACACAATATATATGTGCCTGTTGCCGTCAAAAAGCAAAGCATTAAAACTCCTCTCAAAAGAATATTTTAAGATTTGACTTGCCTTGAATATTGAATGATAGTGTTTTTATAGCTGTAAAAAAGGGCATAGTTTTATTTTTCAAGAGAGGACATCAGCATGAACGACGCAGAAAAATCCCTGGCCATCCAGGCATTGAACCGCATTATGGAAACCGAGCTGGCGGGTGTTGTTAAGTACACTCACTATTCGCTAATGGTGTTTGGCTACAACCGCATACCAATTGTTTCCTGGCTCAAAGGTAATGCTACTGAAAGCCTTGATCATGCGCACAGGGCAGGTGAGTTGGTGACTCTTTTAGGCGGTCATCCTTCCTTAAAAATAGGCGCGCTGTTGGAAACCGAAAAACACGATATCGGCGATATTCTGCGCGAAAGCCTCGCGCATGAAAAAACAGCGATCCAGGCTTATTACGATTTGCTGAAAATAGCAGAAGGTAAATCAGTGTTGTTAGAAGAATATGCGCGTGAAATGGTTGTTCAGGAAGAATTACATTTGGATGAAGTGGATAAAATGCTGCGTCGCCCTGGTGAAATTGCACCTTTTCAACCTTAATGGTTCTGTTTCTAGGCGGACGAGTATGACTACATCTTTAAAGAGTAGGTTCATAGGCATCCAAAATTGATCATTGAATATCAATAACCTGACCAATGAAAAATACATCGGCAGTCTGTATCAAGTCGGTTTTACGGAGCACCACGTACCGGCAGCCTGAATTTAAAAATCAGTCTTTAGCATGACCTCCCTGAAACGGATTTCCCTCCACTTGAGCAGATCATTCACAGGGTGGATGGTCTGTTTTTTTACATATTGAAAATACTTATAGAGCGTTAGAGGCCGTACTTCTTACACTGGGATTGTTGGATGATTGTGCAATGACATCCTTTGTTTCACCGCCTGCGTTCAGCAGTTTGTTGTACTCATCTGTGGATTTCAAACGTTTTAAGCCGGCATCAAATTCCTTGGCCATGGCTTGTGAGTGAGGGTTCTTGCGGGAAAAAGCCAGGTAGATATCACTGATATGGTTGAGCATTCCTTTTTTTATTGAGTTCTGCGGAAGCTCCATGTTCTTTAAGGTTTGGGTCGCTTCCGCTTCAAACATGAGGGCGGCGTCGATACGGCCTTGCTGTAGCATCCGTACCAGTTGCGCTTGCCGGGGGACACGGATTTCTTTAAACCTGTGCCGCTCCTGTTCATAAGCATCGCCATATTCGTAATCAATAATACCGCCTACGCGGTAACCGTCAGGTAAATGTTGCGGTGATTGAAACTGGTCTTGGTTACCGCTGGGAAAATACCAATAGGCGCGTGCTTGCAGGATAGGCTCCTCGCCGAAGATAAAATCCTGTTCGGTATTTTTTTGGCGGGTGACGTTATAACCTGCATCAAGTACGCCCGCTTTTACATCCTGCAATACGCGTGCGTAAGCGCGCACCTCAATTTTGATAGGTATTCCCACCTTTGCAAAAGCGGCATTGACGATATTGGTGGATATACCCTGGCCATATTTATTGGAATAGGGCGGCCACGAGTCTTCCACGCCCAGCCGCAGTTCCTGTCCTTTGAGTGCCTGCTCTCTGTGTTCCCGGCTCCCGTATTCTTGGCCGAAACTCCAACTGGCGAACAGGTAACCGCTAATCAACAGCAGTATTTTTATTGGGGTGTAGTCATTCAAGCTGGTGAATCCTGTAGGTAGTGGATTTTATTGTAGCCAGAATAAGGTGAGAGCAGGCCTTTATTTCGCATTATTCAATCAAAGCAGTACCCGCCTATGAACCGAATATTTACCAGATGATATTTATTCTTATTTATGTTGATAATCATTCCTATTTAGGGTAAATTGCCCGCCATAAATTAAAGGGGCTTTCCAACCGTGGCTTAATAACTAAAAGAATCCCGAAAGGGATTTATTTTTTAATCCAGCTAGGAATGATTATCAATAATATATGCAAGATAAGTCTATTTGCATAAATAAACACACTAAAGGTAAGTTTATGAGTAAAACCACATCACCGTTTATTGTTGCGAAAAAGCACAAGGCAGCGCAACAGCTTAAAGTTTCAGCACTGTCCTCTATGATGTTGTTGGCAACAGCCAGCGGCGCTATGGCGGCTGAAGATAACAAGGCAGATGCTAAGAAAACTGAACCGAGCAAGCTCAGCACCGTAAAGGTAAATGCTGATGCCATAAATTCCGAAGTTAAAGTAGACAGAGTTAGCTCCCCCAAATTTACCCAGCCATTGCTGGATACACCACAGACTATTCAGGTGATTTCCGATGTGGTGTTCACACAGCAAGGGGCGACCACCCTGACTGAAGCCTTACGTAACAGCGCCGGCGTAGGTACCTTTTATGCGGGTGAGAACGGTAACACCAGTACTGGCGATGCGATTTATATGCGCGGCTTTGATACCTCCAGCAGCATCTATGTTGACGGAGTTCGCGATATAGGTTCTATCTCCCGTGACCTGTTTAATATCCAGCAAGTCGAAGTCCAAAAAGGACCGGCCGGTACTGATAACGGCCGCAGCGCTCCAACAGGTTCTATTAACCTGGCGAGCAAGCAGGCGGTGTTGGACAATATGTCGTCAAGCACCATTACCACAGGTACCGACGGCCAAAACCGTGCAACCATTGATATAAACCAAACACTTAATAGCCTGTCAGGTAGTGCTTTGCGTTTAAACGTGTTATGGCAAGACAGTGATGTAGCCGGTCGTGACCATGTAAATAATAAACGCATAGGTATTGCCCCCTCTTTAGGTTTTGGCCTGGACGGTGACACCCGCGCTTACGTGAATCTGTTGTATGTGAAGCAGGATAATGTTCCAGATGGTTTTGTACCGACTGTTGGGTTGCCTCACTGGGAACCGCAAGCTGGATTACAAAGCCTGATCGGCCATCCGGTAGACTCTGAAAACTTTTACGGAACCCGTGACGATCACGATAATGTCACGGCAAAAATGGCGACCTTCCGTGTCGAGCATGATCTTTCCGATAGCGTAAAAGTCACTAACACGCTTCGCTGGGGTGATACCCAACAGGATTATCTGCTTACTGCGTTTATGAGTACCGGTGCTCTTACAAACGGTGCTCCGACAGGCAATATTAAGTGGACTGATGCTAACGATTTATCTACTTACACCTTGGCTCGCAGTCTCAATACTTTCAAAGATATAGAAAACAATATCCTGACTGACCAACTCAATATCCGTGCAGATTTCAAGACCGGCAATGTTGAGCACAATTTGAGTGCCGGTGTTGAGTGGATTCGTGAAGAGCAAACCACCTATGGTGTGGCCAGCTCAGGTTCTCGACCTGTAGCTAGCCTGTACAACCCAAACTGGAATGTTACAGGTGGGACTTTGGCTTCATACCGTACGGGCGCTAACAACGAAGGTGAGACGGACACGACTGCTATTTATGTGTTCGACACACTGAAGTTCGGTGAGAAGTTCCTGGTGACTGGTGGCTTGCGTGCAGACCGTTACAAAACTAACTATGTTACGCATGGTGTTTGTAATAACGGAACAATCGCCTGTGGTAGTTTAGCAGTTGGCAGTCCTGTCCAAACTCTGGATATCGAAGCTAAAGACACCTTGGTTAACTGGAAGCTCGGTGCTATCTATAAGCCGGTACCGGCAGCCAGCCTCTATGCTAACTATGCTATTTCGCAACAACCACCAGGTGGTGCGAACTTTGCATTAAGCAGTGCAGCTAACAGTGCAGCGAATCCTAATATGGATCCACAAAAATCCAAGACTTCCGAGATTGGTGGTAAATGGGATGTACTTGATAAAAAACTGTCATTGAACCTGGCTGTATTCCGTACAGATGTTACTAACGAAATCAACTCACAAATCAAAGATGACGCTGGTAACCCCACCCAGACCGGTGAAAAGCGAGTGCAAGGTGTAGAGTTCTCAGCAATTGGTAACATCACCGAAAATTGGTCAATCACAGCGGGTTATACCGACATGAAGACCAAAGTAGAAGTAGGTCCGCTGATCACTGCCGATGGCACACCTAACCTGACCTATACACCAGATGAAGCTTTCACCAGTTGGACAACTTACCGCTTCCCATTCGGCCTGACAGTAGGTGGTGGTGCGAGTTACACCGCAGGTTTACACAGAGGTACTGACGGTGCAGCGGGTACGCCCAAGTTCACAGATTCATATGTGGTGTATAACGCGGTTGTGTCCTATGACATCAACGACTTTATCGGCCTTCGTCTGAATGCTTACAACCTGTCAGATAAAGACTACGTGGCATCTATCAACAAAAGCGGTTATCGCTACACTCCCGGTACACCACGTACTTTCCTGCTTAGCGCGGATTTCCGTTTCTAAGTTTTCCAATGCGCCTTCACGGGCGCATTTGGAATTAACACGTTCCAGTGGCTGTTATGGGTTGGATAATCTCAGTTATTATGCCAATCCCATTCTGAAAAGCCGGTTATCTGTTTTTGGGATAACTGGCTTTGCTAATTTTAAAGTTGTAAAAATTTTATGCTAATTCATATTCCTGAAATGCTCAGCAAGCAACAAGTTGCAGATTTTCGTGCGCAGCTCGATTGTGCCGATTGGGTGGATGGACGGGCAACTGTAGGCTTCCAGGGCGCGCTCGTAAAAAGAAACCGCCAGCTTATGGTTGACAGCCCCCTTGCGCGAATATTGGGTGAAATTATTTTAAAGGCGATTTATAACAATCCTGTATTTATGGCAGCTGCCTTACCGCTTCGCACAGTTCCACCCTTGTTTAATTCTTACGAGGGCGGTGAGCATTACGGGTTACATGTGGATGGCGCAATTCGTTTGGTGCCCGGTACTAATTTGAGTTTGCGTACAGATGTTTCATCCACCTTATTTTTATCGGAACCCGATGAATATGATGGCGGTGAACTCGTGATTCAGGATACCTATGGCAGTCATGAAGTTAAATTACCGGCGGGCGATTTGATTTTATATGCTTCAACCAGTTTGCATAAGGTAGAACCGGTAACACGCGGCGCTCGCGTGTGCAGTTTTTTCTGGACGCAAAGTATGGTGCGTGACGATTGGCAGCGCAGTATGTTGTATGAACTGGATATGAATATCCAGTCCCTGCGTCAGCAGGTGGGCGACAACGAGCAAGTGCTGGGATTAACCGGGCATTACCATAATCTTTTACGTCAATGGAGCCAGGTGTGACCCACAGCAAGAAATCCGGTAAAGAAGTCCGGATGGAAAAAATTAAAAAGAAGCCGCTCATTAACTTAATGACGATTCGCAAATGGCACTGGATGAGTTCAGCATTGTGTTTTATCTGTATGCTGTTATTTTCGGTTACGGGTATTACCTTAAATCATGCAGGCAGTATTGAGTCTTCACCCAAGACAATTCATCTGGAAGGTGTAGTGCCGGAAAATATCCGGGCCGGGATTTTTCTTCCCAAAGAACAAAAAAATATGGAAATTCCCGAAGCTGTGTTGCACTGGTTCAGTGATAACCATAAATTAAAATTTTACTATATCCAGGCAGAAGTTAACGATACTGAATTATACCTTGCGCTACCCAGGCCTGGTGGTGATGCATGGTTGAGCATAGATGCTGCAACAGGTGACTTTGAATATGAGTCGACAGATCGTGGCTGGATTTCTTACCTGAACGATTTGCATAAAGGTCGAAATACCGGCAAAGCCTGGATCTACTTTATGGATATTTTTGCAGTAGCATGCGTTATTTTTTCAATTACCGGGTTTCTGTTGTTGCAGCGCTATGCTGATACCCGCAGTTCAACCTGGCCATTGTTGGTTGCAGGCCTGGTGGTTCCGATTTTCTTTATGTTATTTTTAATTCATAGATGATTATTAATAGGTGAGTATTAAAATGTTTAAAAAAATAACCCTGGTTTGTGCGTTATGTTTATCACCATTGGCTTCGGCGGCAAGCTTGAAAATAGCGGTGGAAGTGCCCAAGTTAACGGTGGCTGAATACCATGCACCTTATGTTGCAGTATGGTTGGAATCTGCTGATGAGGATAAAAAATTTACCAAAACTCTGTCAGTGTGGTACGACACCAAAAAGAAAAATAATGAAGGCCATAAATGGTTAAAAGATATTCGCCAATGGTGGCGCCGCGACGGTCGCGACTTGCAGTTACCTATTGATGGTGTTTCAGGCGCTACCAAATTAGCCGGTACCCATGAACTGAATTTCACTATAGGTTCAGAGCCTTTAACAGAATTGCCTAAAGGTAATTATGTATTGCTGGTGGAAATGGCTCGCGAAGTGGGTGGACGCGAAGTAGTAAAAGTGCCATTTACCTGGCCGGTTGAAGCGGCAACAACTCATTCACAAAAAGGTAGCAGCGAAGTGGGTGCTATCACATTGGTATTAAATCCTTAAGGAGTATCCTATGAAAAAAATTCTTTCAAATATCATGTTGGCTTGCCTGGTCAGTACCTCAATCGCCGCGCAGGCGCATCGTGCGTGGTTATTACCGGCTGAAACAGTTAAAGCGGGTGAGGGCGGTTGGGTTACTTTCGATATGGCTGTTTCTAATGACGTTTTCCATATTGATCACGGTGCCGGTCGTGCAGAGGGCCTTACAGTATTAACGCCGGATGCAAAAACTGAAGAACCCCAAAATGTATTTACTGGAAAGTTGCGCACCAGCTTCGATGTTAATTTGCAACAGCAGGGAACCTATAAAATATTTACCGCTTCCAACAGTTTAAATGCACGTTGGGAAGACGCTGACGGCAAACGTGCGTTTTGGCCTGAGCGCGGCGCCAAGGCAGATCCTGCTGAGTTTGCAACAGCTGTGCCTAAAAATGCTAAAAACCTGGAGGTTACCCAAAGTTCTCGTCGCATTGAAACGTTTGTCACCTTGGGCAAACCATCGACCCAGGCATTGGCACCTACGAATAAAGGCTTTGAAATGGTTCCGGTCACTCATCCTAATGATTTGGCGGTAAGTGAACCGGCTGAATTTAAATTCCTCATAGATGGTAAACCTGCCGTTGGTGCGAAAGTGACTGTGATCGCAGGGGGTACACGTTATCGTAACGCAGCTGAAGAAGTCGAATTGGAAACAGACAAAAACGGTGTGGTTAAAGTCCAATGGAAAACCATGGGTACTTACTGGCTGGGCGCATCCTATCGCGATGAAAAGGGACAAAAACCTGCCAAGTTCCGTTCCGGCAGTTACAGTGCTACTTTTGAAGTCCTCGCCGAATAATTAGCGAGAACGTTTTAAAAGCCCGAACCGGTTAATGCCGTTCGGGCTTTTTTATTTCCAGAAACACAATTCATTAATTCACCATATTCTCTATACAAAACTTTACATAATCAATGGTAAAGTTGCGCCTCTGAACAGCTTCTGGTTTTTAACTTATTTACGCAACATTATTTGAGAAGTAGTTATGTCTAGATTATTGACATCAATAGGTGAATTTTTTTCGTTCTGGCGGTTTAGCCGTATCGTGTTTTTATTGCTGGCGCTGTTGGCAGTTATAGGTGGTTGGAAATATTTTTCCAACCGAAATGATAGCTCAGCAAATTATGTCACTGCGCATGTTGCGCGCGGTGATATTCAAAATCTGGTGACTGCCACAGGCATATTGCAACCACGCGAATATGTCGATGTGGGTGCCCAGGTTTCAGGGCAGTTAAAAAAATTAATGGTTGTCGTTGGACAGCAAGTCAAAGCGGGCGATTTATTGGCTGAAATTGATGCAACTGTTTACCGCGCCAAAGTAGATGGTATTCGTGCCCAGCTGCAAAACCAGCAAGCTCAGCTCGGTGATAAGCAGGCGCAACTTGTGCTTGCAAAAATTCGCGCAGAGCGCCAACAAAATTTGTTTAAGGACGATGCCACAACCAAAGAAGCCTTGCAGACGGCTGAGGCCAGTTACCAATCTGCCGGTGCCTTATTAAAAGCGCTGCAAGCACAAATTGAACAGACAGAATCAAGCTTGCGTGCAGAAGAAGCTAACCTTGCCTACGCCCGTATCTATGCTCCCATGAGTGGAACGGTGGTTACTATTACTTCCCGCCAGGGGCAAACCCTGAATGCCAACCAACAGGCGCCTACCATTATGCGCATTGCAGACCTGAGCACCATGACGGTCCAAACGCAGGTTTCAGAAGCGGATATCGGCAAGTTGCATGTCGGTATGCCGGTTTATTTCACAACCCTTGGCGGCCAGGATTATCGCTGGTACAGCAAGCTCGACCGGGTTGAACCTACTCCGGTGGTCACTAATAACGTAGTACTTTATAACGCGCTCTTTGATGTCCCTAATGATACTAATGTGCTTATGACGCAAATGAGTACACAAGTCTTTTTTATTGCCGCCCAGGCAAAAGATGCTTTGATCATTCCAGCGTCGGCGGTAAATTTTAAGCCTCGCAAACCCGGTGAAACTGCTGAAAAAAAATGGAGCAATGCGCAAAAGCAAAATGTTCCAGATACTAAAGCACCTGTATCGGCGGATTCCGGTAACAATAAACCCCAGGTAGCGTCAGCTGATAAACAAGAATCAACAGCTGATAAAAAAGATGCATCATCCGTTGCAAAAAATATCCCACCTGTAAATAAGAGTCAGGGCGCGAATGAATCTGCTGAGGGTAAAAATACCGAGAGGGCAAAATACAGGCGCGGCCAGCCCAGGTCGTTAACGATGGCCGGTGCAGAAGCAAAACCCCAGCCCGCTGTTGTGCAAGTCATGGATGCAAAAGGCAATTTAACTGAAAGGAATGTTTTGATAGGTATCAGTAACCGTGTGCAGGTACAAGTGCTGGAAGGTTTGCGGGAGGGAGAGATTGTTGTCTCCGGTATGCGCCAACCTGATAAACCCAGTACAGCGAATGCCCCCAGTGGTACCCCGGGTGCTCCAGGCGTGGGTGGCGGTGTACGCCAAATGCGCTAACCCGATTTGGCATAGCTCCTTTACTTTTACCCTGGTTAATGTATGACTGATAAGAAACCGCTTATAAAACTCGTTGGTGTGACCAAAACCTTTCAAACGGGAGATTTGGCCACACGAGTTCTGCATGGCATAGATGTGGAAATTTATCCCGGAGAGTTTGTCGCTATCGTAGGGCAATCAGGTTCGGGTAAATCAACGCTTATGAATATTCTGGGTTGCCTGGATAAACCCACCACCGGTGAATATTATTTTTCAGGAAAAAATGTATCTGCATTTGAAGCCGATGAATTGGCACAATTGCGTCGCGAGGCTTTTGGGTTTGTCTTTCAAAGCTACAATCTTTTGGCGGGTGCAACGGCCTGTGAAAATGTGGAAATGCCTGCAACTTACTCGGGTATGTCGCCCCATGCACGGCGTGAACGGGCCAGTGAATTATTGAGTTCATTAGGTTTATTTGCACGTTTGGATCATCGCCCTAACCAATTATCCGGTGGACAGCAACAGCGCGTTTCTATCGCACGGGCATTAATGAATGGTGGCCAGATTATTTTGGCAGATGAACCGACCGGTGCGCTTGATAGCAACAGCGGTAAAGAAGTGATGAAACTGCTCAAGAATTTATCTGAGCAGGGCCACACCATTATCTTGATTACCCACGATGCCCAGGTAGCCAACCACGCTCACCGCATCATTGAAATTCGCGATGGGTTAATTGTTGCTGACCCCGGCCCCAGTGAAGTAACCCATGAACCTATCACTGAGCATAAGCTTCATGGTGAACCGAGTTTTTCTACGGAGATCCTTGAGGGTTCAAAAACGGCTTTTCGCTCTTTACGCAGCAATATTTTCCGAACCATTCTAACCTTGCTAGGGATTGTGATCGGTGTCGGCTCGGTAATTACCATGCTTGCAATCGGTGACGGTGCAAAAAAAGCCGTGGTTGATAGCATCAGTGCAATGGGTTCCAATTTATTGGTCGTCCGGCCTGGCGGCCCTGACCAGCGTCGTGCCTGGGATGTCCAAACCTTAATACCCGCCGATGTTGAAGCGATAAATAATTTACCCAATGTGGCAGCAGCGCTGCCTGAATTAACCGGCAGCTACACACTGCGTTATGGCAATGTAGACGTAAGTACTGATGTTAACGCAACAGGCTATCAATACCCTTTGGCAAGGAAATGGGATATTGCAAAAGGTACTTTTTTCAGTGAAGAGGATGAAAAGAATTTTGCAACCGTTGCGGTATTGGGAACTACTGTAGTGCGGAAGTTATTTGCAGGTGAAGATCCCCTGGGCAAATACATTATTGTGAATAACGTACTGTTCCAGGTTATAGGCATCATGGCTGAGCGCGGTGCTGATCCCGGTGGTGCCGATCAGGACGATAAAATCCTGGTACCTTACACTACGGGCAGCCTGCGCATTATGGGGCGTCGCAACTTGCGTAATGTGACTATTTCTGTAGATTCAGAAGAACATATGAACGATGTACAAACAGCGGTGAGTTCATTATTGATCGAACGCCACGGCACTGAAGATTTTACCATTCGCAATATGGCTTCACTGATTGACACTTTATCGGCAACGCAAAATACCATGACCATTTTGTTGGGTTCTATCGCCGCCATTTCATTGTTGGTGGGTGGTATAGGGGTTATGAATATTATGTTGGTCAGTGTCACTGAGCGAACCCGTGAAATTGGTGTACGTATGGCAACCGGAGCGCGGCAGCGAAATATCATGCAACAGTTTTTAATTGAAGCACTGACAGTTTCAGCATTGGGAGGAATCATCGGGGTTATTTTAGGTTTGCTAAGTGCTGCGATAGTAGGGCACTTTGGAATGCCGATTGATTATTCGCTCGGCCCGGTTGTGCTTGCATTCAGTTGCGCCTTTTTAACTGGATTGATTTTTGGCTTTTTACCTGCGCGCAAAGCTGCACGTTTAAATCCTGTTGTTGCTTTGGCTTCGGAGTGAGAAAGTGAAATTGAATAACGCTAGACCCCATTTTTTAAGTTTGGCAATCATTGCGAGCCTGGCTGCCTGTTCGTCAATGGATAAAGTGCCCGATCCCAATATTAATTATGCGCCTGTGTGGGAATACGTCTTACAGACGGAAAGTGCAGCTGCTATTGAGAAAGAGTGGTGGAAAGCCTTTGGCTCTGAGCAGCTCATCAGTTTAGTGAATAGCGCCCAGGACAAAAACCCGGATGTGGTAATTGCGGCAGAGCGTGTGAAGCAGGCTGAGCTGCAAATGAGAATTGCTAATGCAAGCCTTTTTCCCGCTTTCAACCTGAGTGCCAGCAGCGGAGAAAGAAAATCAAAACCGCAAGGTGGCGAATGGTCTAATTCAGGTTCATCTTCCCTGGGTGTTAGCGCAAGTTATGAGATAGATTTGTGGGGCGGTGAAATGGCCAGCCGCCATTCCGCAAAATCATCCTACAGGGCAACTGTGTTTACTAATGAGGCAACACGATTAAGTATTGCAGCCGGTGTTGCCACCGCCTGGTTTAATTATCTCGCTTTGCAAGAGCGCATTATTACTGCTCAAAAAAATATTGAAATTGCAGAGCGTATTCAGCGAATTGTAGACTCTCTGTATCGTAATGGTGTGGCCACGGCTGCGGATGTGGCCGTGCAAAAAACCAATTTACTTTCGCAGCAGAATTCTCTTTTGCCGTTGCAATTGCAATTTGACCAAACCCGCGCAGCTATAGCGCTATTGGAGGGGCAGGTCCCCCAGGCATACCAACTGGCCGATGAAGAATTCGGCAGCTTGAAAATACCGACAATTGATGCGGGCGTACCCGCAGAAGTGGTAACGCGCCGTCCGGATGTGGCCAGTGCCGAAGCCCAATTGCAAGCTGCGTCAGCAAATGTTTATGCCGCGCGTACAGCGTTACTGCCCAGTATCCAGTTAGGCGGCAATATGGGTAAATCGGCTTCTGAATTATTTTCACTGAATCCGGCTGTTCAATCAGTGGGTTGGAGTTTGTCGCTGGCACAAACTTTATTTGCAGGTGGCCGGGTTGTAAATCAGGTTCGCATCAGTGAGTCTCGTCGGGTTGAATTAATAGAGCAATACCGCAAAGTTATTTTGACGGCGCTACAAGAGGTGGATGATGCGTTAAACCGCGTTAACATAACCCGGCAACAGGAACGTAATCAGCAGGAGATCCTGGTGCAGGCTTCACGCAGTTTAAAACTGAACGAAGACCGTTATCGCGAGGGTGAAATAAATTTGCAAACCTTGCTGGATTCGCAACGCAGTTTTTTCCAGGCCCAGGATAACCTTGTACAACAGCGGTTAGCGAGACTTAAGGCAACTGTGGATTTGTATAAAGCCCTTGGTGGCGGCTGGCAAAGAACATAAATTAAATTATTTAAAAAACCCGGACCAAGGGCAATTGGTCCGGGTTTTTTAGTTTAGGTTGATTAAAAACGGTGCATTCAATATTATTTGTACGCCACTGTTTTATTTTTAAAGACATAATATAAAAAATGCTGGTTTTACAGTTATTTTTGAGCTGGCATTTTATTAAGAATAAGCTGTCAAATGAAACCAGGTGTTTTACATCCATGTATTCGATTTACTGCTATTTCGTCACCATTAAACCAGGCCGGTTAGTGTTGTGGTGTTATTTGATTTGGTATTTTGTAACGCTATATTTTCATTTTGATCCTTCACCCAAGATTTGGATGAATTCTTTGGGAATTGGTGCGGTCATCGGTTCAGCATTAATGCTAAGTGTTTCTGGTGAGGTGAGGGATTATTGGCAAACTTTCCGGCTTTACTGGATGCCCTTTGCTGTTTCAAGTTTTGCGGCACTTATCAAAGATAAAAATTATTGTGTAATTTTCTCGCCTGATATTCATGAAGTCGGTATTGCCTTGGGAATGTGCATAGTGTTTGTATTGGTTGTGGCCATTATTAAATGGACAAATACGAAAGTAAATCTGAACGTATAATGGAATAACAAAGCCGGCATTTTGCAAGCTTTGTTAAATCACATCGCTGAATAATTCGGCCCGCCACCGCCTTCAGGGGTTATCCATTGGATATTTTGGGTGGGGTCTTTGATATCACAGGTTTTGCAATGAACGCAATTTTGCGAATTAATTTGCAATTTCGGTTCACCTTGTTCATTGGTAATAATTTCGTAAACACCTGCCGGACAATAGCGCTGGGCGGGTTCATCATATTGCGCAAGGTTAACCGCAACAGGAATTGCCGGGTCTTTTAACAGCAAATGGCAAGGCTGGTTCTCGGCGTGGTTAGTGTTGGACAAATACACAGAAGACAGCTTGTCAAAACTCAAAATATTGTCAGGCTTTGGATAGTTTATACGCGGTGCCTGGGATGCAAGCACCAGCTGTCTATGGTCAGCCTTGGTGTTGTGTAATGTCCAGGGCAGTTTCCCACGCAGGCTCATATCAAAAAATGCGTAGACACTACCAAGTTGAGTTCCAAATTTTTGCTGCGCAGGTCCTATATTGCGCTGTTTAATCAGCTCCCCATAAGCCCATGAATTTTTGTAAGCGCTTTCATATTCTGAAAGTGCCGCATGGGTGCGCCCTGCAGCAAGTGCATGCGCGACAACTTCAGCACCGATCATGCCACTTTTCATGGCGGTATGGCTGCCTTTAATTTTGGTGAAATTTAAGGTGCCGGCGTTATCACCTAGCAATAATCCACCGGCAAAAAACATTTGTGGTTGTGATTGGATTCCACCTTTAACAATAGCGCGCGCGCCATAACCAATACGCTCACCGCCTTGCAAATAATGTGCAATCTGAGGGTGGTGTTTGTAGCGCTGAAATTCATCATACGGACTTAAATGCGGATTGCTGTAACTGAGATCGGTAATTAACCCGACGGCAATTTGTCCATCATTTAAATGATAGAGGAATCCACCGCCGCTGGTGTTGGTTTCGTTCAACGGCCATCCGAGGGAATGCATCACCAATCCAGGTTGATGTTGGCTGGCAGGAACGCGCCAGATTTCCTTAATGCCTATAGCATAATGTTGCGGATCTTTGCCTTCATCCAGCTTGAACTTTGCGATTAATTCCTTACCCAAATGGCCGCGTGCACCTTCACAAAATAAGGTGTATTTACCGTGAAGTTCTATGCCTTCAACAAATTCAGGCTTTTCACTTCCGTCGGCTGCTCGCCCCATATCACCGGTAATGACACCGCCAACACTGCCGTCATCACGATAGAGTACTTGCGCAGCTGCATACCCCGGAAAAATATCCACGCCTAATTCGGTTGCCTGTTCAGCTAACCATTGACACAAACGGCCGAGACTGATGATGTAATTGCCGGTGTTGTGCAATACCGATGGCAGCAAGCCATTAGGAATTTTTATTGATTTACTGGCAGAGGTAAAGAATTGCCAATTTTCTGCATTCACCGGGGTATCCAATGGCGCACCCTTGGCCTGCCAATCAGGAAACAGTTCACTGAGGACGCCGGGTTCAAAGACGGCACCCGAGAGAATATGCGCACCGACATCGGCACCTTTTTCCAGCAGACATACACTAAGCTCATTGTTCAGTTGGCGCAAACGACAGGCAGCGGCCAGACCAGCAGGGCCAGCACCGATAATTACAACGTCATAATGCATTTGTTCGCGCGCCATGGGGGATTCCTACTCAATAACAATCAGTGAAATTTGCAGACGTATTATAAAGGAAAATAGATTGAATCTGGCTGGTTAAAGTCGATTTGCTTCCAGGGCGTGAAAACGGATGTAGCGGAGAGTGGTAAATGAAACGCAGTATCTGAAAAACAAAAAGGCCGCAAAGCGACCTTTTTTAACCCCGGGACGAGGTTGGCTCGTATTATTGAGCTGGTGCCGCTTCGCTTGAAGAAGATGCTGCATCTTCTGTAGTAGTTGCATCGGTAGCTGGGGCAACTTCAGCAGGTGCTTCAGCTTCAGCAGCAGGTGCAGATTCAACTGGCTCAGCAGCAGGAGCTTCAACAGTTGGTGCTGGAGCAGGAGCTTCAGCTGGAGTAGCTTCTTGTTTAGAGCAACCGCTCAAAAGACCAGCAGCCAGGATGAATGATGCAACGATTTGAATAGTTTTCATGATGTGCTCCGTCAGTATGGGACAATGTTTGAAATAGAACGGACTAATTTTTTGACTTCTATAAGAACTAGGCCCGTGCAAAAGAGTGTATATTTTTGCAAACAATATGCATAGGGGGTTGCTATAAGTAGTTGTTAATTTTCGCTAGAATAGCACCAAAATAGCGCTAATTTGACTAAAAAGATTCATTTTTGAACGATTTGAGGTGTTTATGACGGCAGAACAATTTGAAACATGGTCTCTTTATATATGTGTAGGCGGCTTAATTGGCTTTATGGTTTTTATTGTGTGGGACCTGGCCAAAAAATCCAATGCAGGCAAGTTTGGCACTTTTATTCTATTTTTGGCCTTGGGGCTTGGTTTGTTGGGCTTCATCATTAAGACTGTCCTGGTTTCCACCCTTGAGAAATAGTTTTAACTGCTTGCTACGGCGATTGGCCGATTTATCCCAGGTTGACTCCCGATATATTTATTCTAAGGTTAAGGCTGAACTGAAAGAAAAGTTTATGAATGTAAATCCGGATGTTTAGCCGAAATCGCACTGTTAGACTCAGTCCGCAATTTCTGGGCACCATGGAACTTGCAGCTTGATCGTCATCTCGGATACTGCCCTTATAAAAACGTTTGTTCCCGGCTCTGATATCACTCTTGTCATTTGAGCAGGGGTTACCTTTATCTCCCTTTTCCAATTTATGTTTAGAAGGAATCAAGATGCGTATTTCTTTATTCTGGCCCAAGTTGTTTGTTTGCAGCTTGTTATTGACGCTTGTTGGCTGCGGTGAATCTGCAACCCAATCCAGCGCACAAGTCGAGCAATCGAGTAGCAAAGCTGAGGAACTTTTTAAGACCGATATAAAGGATGCAAAAGTACTGGTTTTTTCCAAGACCAAAGGTTGGCGTCACGATTCCATTCCCGCTGGTATAGCTGCGTTGCAAAAACTGGCAACTGAAAATGGCTTTACGGTGGTGGCCAGTGAAGATGCGGGACTTTTTACCGAGGCGCAATTAAGTACCTTTAATGCCATCGTGTTTCTGAATACAACGCAAGATGTGCTGGATGATAACCAACAAATTGCCATGGAACGTTTCATTCAAGCGGGCGGCGGTTTTGTAGGTATCCATGCCGCAGCCGATACTGAATGGGAAGGGGATTGGTATTGGTATCGTCGTTTGTTGGGCGCCGTTTTTAAAAGCCACCCTAATGAGCCTAGCAATGTGCAAAATGCACGTGTGGTGTTACAGGATGAGCGTCATCCTGCCACTGAGTTGTTACCCACAACTTTTGAAATCACCGATGAGTGGTATGACTATCGTGATTTTTACGAATTCAATAAGGTTTTACTGACTGTCGACGAAAAAACCTATCGCGGTGGACAGCACGGTGATTACCATCCCATTACCTGGTATCACGACTTTGACGGCGGCCGTTCTTTTTACACCGGTTTGGGACACACTGCAGAAACTTTCTCTAACCCTGAATTCCTTAAAATATTATTGGGTGGTTTAAAGTATGCTGTCGGGGGTAAACCCAAGCTGGATTTCAGCAAAGCTGCACCTGAACCTAATCGTTTTACCAAGAAAACCCTGGTCGATAATTTAAATGAGCCTGTCGATTTTACTTTTTTCCCTAACGGCGACATTTTAATTGCCCTGCGTGGTGGCGGTATTTTAGTGGTAGATCCAAAAACCGGCGAAAAACGTGATGGCGGCAGTATTACGGTAGACCCCCATGGCTCGATTGAGTTTGGATTATTGGGTTTTGCCGTTGATCCCAACTTTGAAAAAAATCATTTCATTTATGCAACCTATAATGCGGCGAAAGAAGATGGCAGTACTGTTGAACGCTTGTCGCGTTTTAAATGGAACGACGGCAAGCTGGACAATAAAACCGAAGAAATTTTTTGGGATTATCATGTTGACCAAAACTGTTGCCATACCGGCGGTGACTTACAATGGGGTAATAATGGCGAGCTGTTTGTTTCTACGGGTGATAACTCCAATCCCTTTACCGAGGAAGGTTCTGCTCCTATAGACTTCCGTCCTGATGCTGCCAAAAGTGATGCGTTGCGCGGAGCAGGCAATACCCAGGACTTCCGCGGTAAGGTGCTGCGCATTATTCCCAAGGAATCTGGCGGCTACGACATCCCTAAAGGAAATTTATTTTCCGATCCGAAAGATGGACGCCCTGAAATTTATGTCATGGGTACGCGTAACGCATACAAGATTACCTATGACAAACCAACCTCAACCTTATTTTATGGCGATATAGGCCCGGATGCGGGAGAAGACACTCCTCTGAAAGGCACACGTGGTTACGATGAAATCAACCGGGTTACCAAAGCAGGGAACTTCGGTTGGCCACTGTTTGTGGGCAATAACTTTGCCTACAAAGATTATGATTACGCAACGGGCAGATCTGAGAAATTCTTTAATCCCTTGGCGCCGGTAAATAATTCACCGCGCAATACGGGTTTGAAAAATTTACCGCCAGCGCAACCCCCCTTAATCTGGTATCCCTATGGGCCGTCAGACCAGTTCCCTGAAATGGGCAAGGGCGGGCGCATGGCATTGGTTGCGGATGTTTACCACGCTGATGATTACCCGGCGAGTGAGCAGCGCTACCCTGCGTATTACAATAACAAATTATTTATCCTTGATTTCATGCGCAACTTTATTAAGGCTGTAACCTACGATGACGCAGGTCGAGTCATAAAAATTGAGCCATTTGCACCGCAACTGGAATACACATCACCCATTGCGGCGCGCTTCGCACCTGACGGTAGTTTATATGTGCTGGAATATGGAAAGGCCTGGTTTAAAGGTAATCCAGAAGCTGGCATAAGCCGTATTGAATACGCCGGTGCAGGCAACCGTCCGCCTATTCCAAAAATCAGTTTTGATAAATCACAGGGCGCTGCTCCGTTTAAAGCGGTAGCTGATGCAAAAGATTCAGTTGATTTGGATGGCGATAACCTGAGTTATAGCTGGTCATTAAAGTCAGCGGATGGAAAAGTCATTACCTTGGGAGTAAACCAGCAACAAGAAATTTCGCTGTCAGCTGTCGGTGATTATTTTGTTAAGTTGGAGGTAAAAGACCCCGCTGGCGCAACAGCGAATACAGAATCAAAAATTCAAATCGGTAATGAGCCAGCGGTTATCAATGTGAAGCTTGAGCCCAATCAATCTTTCTATTGGCCGACGACAGCATCTCTGAAATATTCGGTGGCAGTAGAAGATAAGGAAGATGGTGTTGTCGGCGGCGATTCTGCCAACCTGATGATTACATTTGCGCCCAAAGAAAATGCAGATGCTCCTGCAGCCCAGGGTCACCAGAAAGCGGACGTTGCTACCGTTGCCAAAGGTTTAATGGAAGCTAACGGTTGTAAGGCTTGCCATAGTTACGATGTTAAAGTGGTTGGCCCGGCGCTGAAAGATGTTGCCGTTCGTTACAAGAATGACAAAAATGCCCTGGCTTATCTGGAAAACAAAATTAAAAAAGGCGGCAATGGTGTATGGGGCGATGTCAATATGCCATCTTTCGCCACGTTGAGTGATGAGGATAGAGAAGCATTGGCAACCTACGTTTTATCTCTGGCCGATGAGAAAAAATCTTTGCCTTTGCAAGGTTCGGTAGCCTTGACGCCCAATGCGCAAGATCAAAAATCTTTTGAGTCGAATCTGGAACCACAAAATCTCAGTACGCAGGAATTCGAGTTTTTAGCATCTTATACCGATAATGGCGGGCCGCCGGTTGGGCCGATTACGGTTAAAAAATCAGTAATCCTGGTGCCTGCCCGTTTATATATCAATTCACTGACTGATTTGAAGATGGCAAGCAAATTTATTGAAAAGGTTCGTTTCAAAAGACGCGATACGGTTAAGTTGCCAGCTACGGCAGGATGGTTAAGTATTCCATTGGGCGCTTATGATTTAACCGGTATCAGTTCGGTGCGTTTAGGCGGCTGGGTAGCTGAGCAAGCTACTGGTTGGAAAGTTGAATTGCGCATTGGTTCGGTCACAGGTACTTTATTGGCAAGTGGTGAATTTGCTGCGGATACATTGGATAAATACTCTCGTATTCCACTTGCATTAAATGCACAAAGCGGGCTACAGGATATTGTTCTGGTGGTGCGCAGCAATGAAAAATCAACAAGTGATTTGCAATTGCTGGATATATCTTTCCATCGATAAGGATAGATAGCAATAAAGATGAATAAAAAAGGCCCGGTTGTAAATTTACAATCGGGCCTTTTTTACGGGGCGAAAATGATTACTTAAAAGTTGCCCATATAGGACAGTGGTCTGAGGCTTTTTCCAACCCGCGAATGTTGTAATCAATTCCGCTATCAATACAGGCATCGTGAAGTTTCTGTGTCGCCAGGATTAAGTCAATTCTCAAACCGCGCTTGGGGTTATCTTCAAAGCCGCCGCTGCGATAATCAAACCAGCTGAACACATTGGCAATTTCCGGATTCATTTCCCGGAAGGTATCTTTGAACCCCCAGGCTAGCAACTCATTAAGCCACACGCGCTCTTCCGGTAGAAAGCTGCATTTTCCCGTGCGCAGCCAACGTTTCCGGTTTTCCTCGCCAATGCCAATATCACAATCCTGGTGAGAGATATTCATATCGCCCATTAAAATAATATTTTGTTCTGTGGTATGGGTTGAATTCAAGTAATTGAACAGGTCGGCGTAAAATTTTTCTTTGGCTGGAAATTTGACAGGATGATTGCGGCTTTCGCCTTGTGGAAAATAGCCATTCAAAATAGTAATTTCACCAAGCGGCGTATCAAAAGTACCGCCTATAAAGCGACGTTGGGCAACTTCGTCGTCTGTAGGAAAGCCTTTTAACGTTGTTTTGAAAGGATATTTGGATAACAGAGCAACGCCGTAGTGAGTTTTTTGGCCATGAAATGCAAAGTGGTAGCCCAGCTTTTCTATTTCAGCGATGGGGAAATCCGGATCGTTCACCTTGGTTTCTTGTAGGCCGATAAAATCAGGCGCGTGGTGATCAATAACCGTCTGTAAATGGCTGAGGCGTTGGCGAATACTGTTAACATTAAAAGAAATGACTTTCATGAGATCGATTCCAAATGATAAAAAAACCCGAGTTTATTAACTCGGGTTTGGGTGGTGCACGTAAATATCTAAGGTGTTGCAGCTTTTTGTGCAACTTGCTTTTTAGTTTGTAAAATAAAATCACCCAGAATTTTTCCTGTTTCAACCAAGTAAGGGTCTTTCTCCGGTTCGCGGTCTTTTTTCTTGGGTTCAGCTGATTCTTCCTCGTCTTTTTTAAGTTCTTTGGCTTTATAATCAGCATAAGTAGCGTAAACGGCCTCACCTTTGGTTTTACGCTTTTGGTTTTCGATAGCGAGCGTACGCTGTTCAATCTGCTGCTGTTCTTGCTGGCGTGTTGCCAGTTTGAGGGATACTGTTTTTTTGTTGTTGAGTTCCTCGTAAAGCGCCGCTTGTTGTTTTATATAGACAAAGTCCGGTTCAGATTTCATGCGCTCTTGATGGGCCGGTTTAATCAAGGGCAAAATATCGCTGATATTGTTGTAAATATCGTGCGGTGCCGGACGAATTTGATCCCAGGGTAAGGCGTTGTCATAACTGCTTTCGCCCAGTTCTTTGGTATCGATCAGGCTCGGTAAATCAATATCGGGAATCACACCGCGATGCTGTGTGCTATCACCCGATACACGGTAAAATTTCGCCTGGGTAATTTTAATATTGCCTTCGCCTTTGTTCACAGGCAGATAGCTTTGCACTGAACCTTTACCCCAGGTAGTAGTACCGACCACCAGGCCGCGGCCATAGTCCTGAATGGCACCTGCAAAAATTTCCGAGGCAGATGCGCTAAAGCGGTTGATCAATACAATGAGCGGGCCGCGATAAACCGCAGGGGTAGTGGCGCGCACATCGCGTGAAATCACATTGTTACTATCGCGGATTTGTACCACCGGTCCCGGATCAATAAACAGGTTGGTTAAAATGGCCGCTTCCGGTAAGGAGCCGCCGCCGTTTTCACGCAAATCCAGAATCAGGCCATCAATATTTTCCTGACGCAATTCTTGCAATAAACGATAGACATCGCGGCCTACACTTGCATTAGGGTCGAAGTTACCGTAAAAAACCGGAATATCAATTACGCCGAGTTTTAAGGTTTGCGAGCCGTTTTTAACATTTAAAATAGATTTTTTTGCTTTTTGCTCTTCAAGTTCAATGGTATCGCGCTTGATCGGAATGATCTTATGTTCGGTGATAGTCGGGTCTGCGGCAATCACTTCCAGTCGGACTATAGTCCCCTTGGGGCCTTTGATTTTTTTAACAACATCGGTGAGGCGCCAGCCGATAATATCTTCAAACTCACCTTTTTCACCTTGTGCTACGCCTACAATTTTATCGTTGGGTTTTAATTGCCCCTGCTTTTCTGCCGGGCTGGCGGGAATAAGGCGCGCTACTTTGGTGTAGTCGTCATCAGTTTTCAGCTCGGCACCAATGCCCTCAAATTTGTTAGTCATACTCGTGGCAAAATTTTGTGAGGTATCTGGTGACAAGTAATTCGTGTGCGGATCAAATAAGGTTGTCAGTGAATTCATGATTACACTGAATACTTCTTCGGATGTTTGCTGTTTAAAATAACGCAACTGCGTGGCATATCTTTTTCGCAGGGTGGTCCGGCTTTCTTCCAGCGATTTTCCACTTAGCATAGAGCTGAGCAAGCTGGCCTTAATTTGTTGCATCCACAGTTTATCGGCTGCGTCATTGTCGGCAGGCCAGGAAGCGTTTTTCCGATCTGCGTTGTAGGTTTCATCAACATCAAAATTGAATTCGATTTTTTTGTCATCGAGGATTGCGATGATGCGATTCAGGCGCGCACTGAATCGTTCGCCGAAACGATTGTAAATAGCGAAACCGTTGGCTAATTTTCCCGTTTTGAAGTCATCATCAAATGTCTTTCGATATTTATCAAATTCGGCAATATCAGCAGCGATAAAAATATTTTTGGAACTGTCCAGTGTTTTTAGGTATTCATCTAAAAAGCGCGAGCTTAAGCTGTCGTTGAGTTCTTGTTTGCGGTAGTGGTGTTCATTGAGCTGGTTAACGATTTCTATGGCAGTCTTTGACTGGATATCAACCGGCTTTAATTTGGTTACCTTGGAGGTATCATCAAGACCGAAACTGCTGAGGCTGAAAACGAGCGCGGACGTTAAAAGCGATGTACGTAAAATTCGTGAAAACAAAGGCTGCATAAACAAATCTCAAATGTTGGACAGCCACCGGCAAAAACGGCAGCTAGCGAGCGGCTACTATATCGTACTTATTGCGGGGCAGGCCATCGTTTGAGTGGCTTGCATTACGAATAAATCGCGGGTGAAGGGCTGGCTTTTTGAGCATTTGCGCAAGGCTTGACCCTTAAATCATCATGGTAAGTCCCCGCTCTTGTGTAGGCCAGCTTACCGGTCAGATTGGAGTGAAGAAGGTCTGTTGAAGCCCCTGATAACAAAAAAGCGACCTTGGTCGCCTTTTTGTTTGCCGTGGTTTTAAAGCGCCCTGTCAAGCAGGCTTTGCTTGATAGTATCGCGCATTTTGCGAACCGCTTTTTCGGTCGTCGCCCAATCAATACATGCATCTGTAACCGAAACGCCGTATTTCAGGTCACACAGGTTAGCGGGAATGCTTTGGTTGCCCGCACCTATATTACTTTCCACCATGAGCCCGATAATGGATTTGTTTCCTTCAAGGATTTGATTGGCAACATTGTCCATCACCAGGGTTTGCAGTTCGTGGTTTTTGTTGGAGTTGGCGTGGCTGCAATCAACCATAATATTCGGGGTAACCTTGGCTTTCTCCAGTTCTTGCTCGCAGATTGCGACACTGACTGAATCATAATTAGGCTTCCCATTGCCGCCGCGCAAGACGACGTGGCCATATTTATTGCCGCGGGTATGGATAATGGCACCTTGGCCCTGGGTGTTGATCCCCAAAAAACGGTGTGGCTTGGAGACTGATTGCAAGGCATTAATTGCTACGGTCAAGCCACCGTCAGTACCGTTTTTGAAACCAACCGCCGAAGACAATCCACTCGCCATTTCACGGTGTGTCTGGGATTCAGTCGTACGCGCACCAATGGCAGACCAGCTGATCAGGTCATGGAGGTATTGAGGCGAAATGGGGTCAAGTGCCTCAGTGGCTGCCGGTAAACCTATTTCCGCGATATCCAGCAATAACTTGCGGCCTATGTGTAAGCCTTCTTCAATTTTGAAGGAGTCATTGAGGTAGGGATCATTGATCAAACCTTTCCAACCGACAGTAGTACGTGGCTTTTCAAAGTAGACACGCATAACAATATAAATAGTATCGCTGACTTCATCAGCCAGTTTTTTCAGGCGTTGGGCGTAGTCTTTGGCTGCGTCTACGTCATGGATGGAGCAGGGCCCTATAACTACAAAAATACGGTGGTCTTTGCGGTCGAGAATGTTGCGCACCACAGCGCGCCCTTCGGTTACTACAGCAAGGGCTTTCTCAGACAAAGGCAGTTCGGCCTTTAGTTCAGCTGGTGATATCAGCAGCTCTTGTGAGACCACGTTAAGGTCATCTACACGAGTATCAGTCATTACAGTCTTCCGTCAATTTGGACAATTCGGAGGCTATTCTACTTAAAATAAATCGCTTTTGTAGATATTTTTTTTAATTATGGCCATAAAACTAATCAATACGTTGTTTCGGTAGTTGCTTTTGACTGGTCTAAATTTGTTCGTATTTAAAAAGATGATGATATATATCCTATTTGCAGAATTAATCACTCCGAATTTTTTAAAACTTATTGGTTAAAAGATTATAAATAGTTTATCTGCCGCTATTTGAGCTGATCCACGGTATTTGTTGATATTTAACGGTATTCAACAGGCTGGCCGTCGGGCTTGCGCAAGATAATCAAATCGCTACGGCTGACATCGCCGGTTGCCTCGCGGCAAAGTTTAAGAAATGCGGAGATTCCCGCCGTTAGGAATTTTTGTTTATGCAGGACAAAGTTAAATTGCCGTCTCAGGTCCAACCCGGAAACCTCGAGTGGGACCAGGCTGCCACGGCGAAAGGCATCCTTGAGGGCAAGGCGCGAAATGCACCCGATTCCTAAACCCGATTCAACTGTACGCTTGATCGCTTCAGTATGCTCCAGCTCCAATAACACCTTAAGGTGAGCCAGATGGTGGCGCAATGCGGCTTCAAAGACCTGACGGGTACCTGAGCCGCGCTCCCGCAAAATCCAGTTTTCGTTGGCTATGTCCTCAAGGGAGAGCTTTTTTTTATGGGCCAATGGGTGGTCAGGTGCGGCGAACACAACCAGCTCGTCTGCTACCCAGGGTGTGATCTGCAAATCGGGATGATGGTTGTCGCCTTCAATCAAACCTAAATCCAGTTTGAAATTTGCCACCTGATCGATAATCGCAGATGTGTTTTGTACCGCAAGTTCCACGCGGCTGGTGGGATTTTGGCGCATATAATCAGCTATCAGCAAGGTAGCGAGATAGTTGCCGATGGTTAAAGTTGCACCTATGCGTATAGATCCTGTGCCTGCGTTACCTTCGAGTAAGGATTCCAGCTCCCTGGCGCGGTCCAGCAGTTCCATGGCACGAGGCAGCAATTCACGGCCCTCGGTATTGAGTTGCAGGCGCTTTCCCTGGCGATCAAACAGACGTGTGTTGAACTGTTTTTCAAGTTCGGCCAACGCCATGCTGGTGGCTGATTGGGTCATGGACAGTGTTTCTGCCGCACGTGAGACACTGCTTTCCCGCCCTATAGCAACCAAAACTTCCAATTGGCGAAGGCTGAATTTCATATAGTGCTCCTGGCGGTAAGGACTTTTTTGGTGACGCTGTTTTTATTCAATGTTGGTTGCTTAAGGCGGCACATAACAGGCCATTAAGGCTTATGATTCCGCTTTTTATTGTCAGTAAATTCATTCAATCGTATCAAAAATACTGATTAACAATATAAGAGTAATCAATTTTACAGATGTTGTTCAAGTCTTTATAATTGCCGCACATTGATTTTGGAGCTAATACATGAAGGTTTTGGTGGGGATCAAGCGCGTTGTTGACCATAACGTCCGGGTGCGCGCAAAAGCTGATGGCAGCGGTGCAGATATTGCCAGTGCAAAAATGAGTATCAATCCGTTTGATGAACATGCCGTTGAAGAAGCAGTACGTTTGAAAGAAGCGGGCATTGCGACCGAAGTCGTGGTGGTTACAACAGGCGCCGCAAACGCGCAAGATGTATTGCGTCACGCTTTAGCCCTGGGAGCTGATCGCGCCATCCTGGTTGAGACTGCTGACCATTTAAATTCCCTTGCTGCCGCCAAGGTACTGCGTGAAATTGTCAAGCGCGAAGCTCCGCAGTTGATATTGATCGGCAAGCAGGCTATTGATGATGACGCTGCCGAAGTGGGCCAAATGTTGGCAGCACTGTTAAATATCGGTCAGGCAACCTTTGCTTCAACCATTAAAGTTGTCGATGGAAAAGTCGAAGTGACCCGTGAAATTGATGGCGGCCAGGAAACTATTGCCCTGGCTTTGCCCGCTGTTATCACTGCTGATTTGCGTCTGAATGACCCGCGCTACATCAAGTTGCCCAACTTAATGATGGCCAAGAAAAAACCTCTCGATACACTGGCGTTGGCAGATTTGGGTATTGATACGGCCAGTAAGGTTACAACGCTTAATGTTGCTGAGCCGCCTGCGCGTGCTGCGGGTAAAAAACTTAACACTATTGAAGAGCTGATCGAAGTCTTGCGCGCGCAAGTAAAGGTGAACTAAATGTCTGTGTTATTAATTGCCGAATTTGACCAGCAACTGAAAGCCGCGACTCGTTCAGCGATTACTGCCGCTACTTTGCTGGGTGGAAATATTGACGTATTGGTTATTGGCCATAATGCCAGTGCGATTGCGCAGCAAGCAGCCAATATCCAGGGCGTAACTCGCGTATTAATTGCAGACGATGTCGCTTATGTCAAACCTTTGGCTGAAAATTTTGCGCCGCTTATCCAGGGTCTTGCAGTGAATTATTCACATGTCGTTGCACCGGCCAGCAGCTTTGGTAAAAACCTCTTGCCACGTGTTGCCGCCTTGCTGGATGTGGATATGGTTTCAGAAGTTACCAAAATTATTGATGCCTCAACCTTTGTTCGCCCACTTTATGCGGGTAACTTAAATGCAACTGTACAAACGGCAGAGACCATCAAGTTGTTAACCATTCGTCCCACAGGTTTTGAAGCAGCGAAAGATGCATCGCAAGCGGCACCTGTAGAAACAGTTGCAACCAAAGGCGATCAAGGTTTATCGCGTTTTGTCAGTGAAAATATCCAGCAGAGCGAGCGTCCGGAATTGGGCACTGCGCAGGTTATTGTGACTGGTGGCCGCTCTTTAGGCAGCGCTGAGCGCTTTGAAGAATTAATGGCACCCTTGGCCACCAAGTTGAACGCGGCCATAGGTGCAACCCGCGCTGCGGTGGATGCAGGTTATGCGCCTAATGAATGGCAGGTCGGTCAAACCGGTACCGTTGTTGCTCCCGATATTTATATTGCGATTGGTGTGTCAGGCGCGGCCCAACATATTGCCGGTATGAAAGAAAGCCGTTTAATTATCGCCATTAACCAGGATCCGGATGCGCAGATTTTTCAATGGGCAGATTATGGTTTGGTGGCAGATTTATTTGATGCAGTACCGAAAATTTCGGCTGCCCTCTGATTTATTATTTAGCAAGGTTAAAAAGATATGGCTGCTGTAGTTACAGAAAAAGTATTAAGCGTACGTCACTGGAATGATTCTTTATTCAGTTTTACAACGACTCGTTCGGACTCACTGCGTTTTGAAAATGGCCAGTTTGTAATGATTGGCTTGGAAATAAATGGCCGTCCTTTGTTGCGTGCTTACAGTATTGCCAGCCCTAATTATGAAGAAGAGCTGGAATTTTTCAGTATTAAAGTTCCCAATGGCCCGCTGACATCGCACTTGCAAAACCTGAAAGTAGGTGATGACTTATTGGTAGGCAAAAAGCCCACCGGTTCATTGTTGGTTGATGATCTCACCCCGGGTAAACATTTGTATTTCCTAAGCACCGGTACAGGTTTGGCACCTTTTTTGAGCTTGATCCGCGACCCCTCTGTCTATGAGAAGTTTGAGAAGGTTGTATTGTTCCACGGTGTGCGCACAGTCAGTGAGCTAGCTTATATGGACTACATTATGAATGAATTACCCCATAATGAATTCTTTGGCGAGGAAGTGCGCGAAAAATTAATTTATTATCCCTCGGTAACCCGCGAACCTTTCCGTAACCAGGGTCGTTTAACTGATTTGGTTGAAAGTGGTAAATTGTTTGAGGATATAGGCCTGCCGCCTTTTAATCCTGAAACTGACCGCGCTATGTTATGCGGCAGTCCGGAAATGTTGGCCAGTACGTGTGAGTTATTGGATGCTCGCGGTTTCAAAATCTCCCCACGCATTGGCGAGCAGGGCGATTATGTTATTGAACGTGCATTTGTTGAAAAGTAAGAATTAGCGTGAATAAAAAAGGCGGATATGTGAAAGCAATCCGCCTTTTTGTTTTGTAAGTTACAATTCACAGCGTTTAACGGAATGGCAGAATAAAACCACAGGGCTGAATTAACGTGAGGTTTATATGCCGTGCGTTTTGTATTGATGATATATCCAAAACACCGAAGGAAAAAATGTATGTTAAAAGTCAATTTGGCGTGTTTGATGGTAGTTTTATCGGCTACAGCTGCTGCACAAGAAAAGCGTCCGTGGGAATTAGAAGTGGAGCTGGGTGCAATCGCTACATCCGGTAATACTGAAACCACCAGTGTACACGCTAAACTAAATGCCAAACAAAACCTTGTTCGTTTTACCAACGAATATATTGTCAATTCGCTTTTTAAACAGGATGACGTGCTTCAGGATGATAACTCCAAAGTCAAAGAGAAAACTGCTGAAAAGTATTTAGTCTCAGCAAAGTCTTCCTATTTGCTCTCAAGTGCGGAGAAATCCTATCTCTTTGGCATAGTATCGTACACGCACGATAAATTTGGTGCCTATAAAACCTATGAAACTGTCGCTATAGGTTATGGTGATTGGCTTTACTCTAACGAAAACCTTACCTGGTTCCTTGAAGCCGGTCCTGGTTATTTTCGTGGTGAGAAAGTATTGCAGGTTGAAAACACAAACGATCCTTATGTTTACGAAATTGAGCAGGGTGGGTTGTTGCGTGTAGCCACAGAGCTGGAGTGGAAGGTGACGCAAACAGCGGTGTTCAAACAGACCTTTAGCGTAGAAAGTGGCTCTGGCAATACCCGTAGTTTAAGTGATACATCACTTGCTGCATCCATAAGCAATGCCATGCAAATGAAAATTTCGTTCACCCTTGCAAACGACAGCAAGGTTGCACCAGGAAAAGAAAAAACCGATACAACAACCTCTGCAACTTTGGTCTATAAATTTTAGCGGATGCTTCGCCCTTTGTAATATGGATATATGAAGGGCGAAATTATTGCAGGAAAAGTGTAGCTACATGGTGTTTTCTTGCTGGCACTTCCAACATATCTCAAATGAAGCTGCATTAGATTCATTACAGTTGCTACAACTCCATTCGTGCATGTTAATGTTATTTAGCGCTGTGTCGAGAGTTTTAGCGGCTTGATCGTAATCCTCATCATTAACAACCCACACTTCAAGCCAGGTATTTAAAAACGGTAAATCTCCCGAAGCCCCGGCTGCATATTCGTTCTTTAAGGTAAGGTCGATACCGGCATGCTGTAAAATATTATATGCGTTGCTAACGAGCAGTCGATTTTCGTGCGTATAGATAAGTTTCATAATTGCTCGTCCTGTGTAAAGAAATTTTTAGTTATCTATCTCTACAAATCTATTTTCTTTATCCAGCAGGGGGAAATACAATGCCATTTTAATGTGGTTTTCACCCAATGCTGTGAAGCAGGATTGATATCTCACTAATTGGTTGCGATAGGCAGTGATCTCCTGGACAATAAAGTCTGCAATGGTTTGTCCCTCACTGGGCTCACTGCTTTTGTAATCAATAATCCAGCGTGTGCCGTTAACAACAAATGTGCGGTCAATAATATTTTCGCGCAGCTTTAAGTCTATAGTGTTGCCTTGTCTATGGATTACAGCCAATTCACATGCGCTTTTTTCATGGGTGTTATCCAGCAGCCACAAGCCGCGCTCGTCATGCAGTGTGTTGTTTATGGCACGTGTGATCTTGCCTATGGCCTGACTGATTTCTTCGCTGTGCCAGCCTTGTTGTTTTAATTGAATTCTCCAAAAAGGTTCTTGGTTAGCTTGCCAGCTTGCCAGTTCGCAGTGATGGCCTGGGTCGATAAGGCTGTGCAACGCGCGGTGAATAAGTGTACCTGTATGGCGTGCGAGTTTTGCGCTGCGGCTTTCAAGCTCAGGGATATTTTCTTCATCACTAACTTCTTTGCCGCGATAGGCTTTCAGTATTTCACTGTCATTTAATACAGGTGCCTGCCACTCCGGTGATAAGCTTATAAGTTGCTGTAAACCGGGGCGTTCAAATTCAGCGTCGTTGCTGAATAAACTGCCAGGTAAGCTTAATGAGATGATTTTGATATCGTCTTGTACATGCTGCCAAATACTATTTAACAACGATTTCTTCGGTGGGGTTTTCCAGTTGCCTTCCGTATTTTTTGCGAGCGTCGCGAATAGATAGAGCTTTTTAATAGCCCGGGTGCAGCCTACATAAAACAAGCGTGTAGCTTCATAGTCTAATTGCAGTGCGGATTCTTTTTGAATGTATTTATAAAGTTTATCTTTATCGTCACCCACAGGTGCTAAAGGCCCCAATAATAATTGTCGATCTCCCCGGTGGTTCAGGCGCTCGCGCCATAAAAGCAATTGCTGTTCATCAGTCGGTGATAGCTTATGCAGCCGCGGGATAATCACATGATCAAACTCCAAGCCTTTGGATTTGTGCATGGTCATGACTTGCAATTTCGCATCTGCATCCTGTTGTGGCGCAGCATAGAGTTTGCCGACCGCGCGATTAAATTTTTGCCAATCGTGGATATTTCCGCCACGCTGGTGTTTTTCAAGCAAGGAAAAAAAACTGGGCGTATCATTAATCTCCTGCGGGTTCAATAAAGTCGCCGGACCACCCAGTGCCAACCATATTCCTTCAACCCACTGCCGTAAAGGTTTGCGCTGGCGTGTCACCAGAGCGGGTTTTACAACATCAATAAAACGCTTCAGTAATTGTCGGCCTCTTGTGCTGAGGTTTTGAATCTGTTCGTAATGAATAAGCTGCTGCCAGATGATAGGAAAATCATGCTTTTTCGCGATTGGATTCAGTTCGCCAAGGTGTGCATTCGCGATCACATGTAAATCAACCAGATCCAAACCGCACCAGGGCGCGCGTAACACTGACAGCCAGGCAATACGATCAGCTGGATTCAATAAGGCTCGCGTAAGGCTGGTAAGATCAATAATCGCCATACGTTGTGTGAGGCTGTCAATGTCTGTTGCCTGCCAGCTTAAACCCAGGCGACTCATGGCAGGAAAGATTTGCTGCAAATGGTTGCGGCTGCGGGCGAGCAAAGCGACGGAATCATCCGGATAATCCCTACGCAAATCTTTTATCAGGTGGGCGATGGCTTCTGCTTCTTGCAGCTCAGCTAAATATCGGTTGTTTCCGGGAGTTCCTTCGTCGTCATTATTTTCCCCGGTATTGCTAAAAGGGCTGATATAAAGTTCAACGGCCTTGCCCGCAAGATCGGATTTAAATGCGTTGGATGCAGAATATTTCACCGCCCCACGGCTGATATCGTCCTGCGGTGGAAATGCCGGTTTAAATTGTTGATTGACCCAATTAACAATACCGCTTTGCGAACGGAAATTTACAGTGAGATCAAGTTTTGAGAGCGGAAGATGGCCAATACCTTGTGCTCGCGCCTCCAAAAATATACCGACATTAGCATTGCGAAAACTGTAACAACTTTGCATGCCGTCACCCACAATAAACAGGGTTCGGCCATCTCCGGCTTGCCATCCGACGGTGAGCTTTTGCAAAAGCTCAAGTTGGGTACTGGAAGTATCCTGAAATTCATCAACCAGGATGTGGCGAATCCGGTAATCCAACTGTAGGGCTACCTCACTGGGGGAGTCCTCAAAGCCAAGTGCTGTCAAGGCTGCCTGGCTCACAGCGGTATAATCGGTTTCGCCTGTTTCTGCAAAAATAATGTTCAGGCGTGCAACCAGGCGTGGTAGTAAGCGCGTTAAGCTGTCCAGCAATTCCCACTGTTTATCGTCGTATTGGCTGGGCGGTAAATAGCGCAATTCATCCAAAATAGCAGCGGCATCAGCTTGCTTTTCGGTGATTGCACCAACTATTTCATTAAAGCGATTTTTATAATCAGTGCTTTGCTTGTTATCTTTTGCAGCCGGGAAGCCCTGGTTTTTGGTTAATGATTTGCGAAAGCTGCCCTCATTGGTTAGCAGCAATTCTGCGAGTGCTAACCATTGATGCAGTTGTACCAATTCCGCATTGGGTAATGCGCTCATGCCGTGGAGCTTGGCAATAGCACATTCAGGAAAGGTTTCCTGCAAGTTAGCAGCAGCCCAGTCTGCAATGCTTGCCAATTCGCTGGCATGCAGCTTGAGCAGTGCCTGGGCGGCGGTGAGGCTGTCTTGTATGACATCTTGCAATACGCTTTCCAAATATTGACGTGCACCTTTATGTTGGCTATCTAAAATTACACCCAACCATTGATCGCGTTTTTTCAGCAAGGAGATCAACAGGCTTTCGAGCGCAGGCAGGTGATTATCCAGATGCGAAAGTAAACGTGTTAAATCGTCGCGCAGGGGCGAATCAGTTTCCAGTTCGTTAATTAATTCATGCACCGCTTTGCGGTAGGCTGCATCTGTATCGTCCCCCGGCTTTGGTTGGCTGCCAAAACCGTTTGCAATAGGTAATTGGCGTGCTATAGCGCTGCATAAGCTATCAATGGTTTGAACACGCAGGCGTTGCGGACAAGCTAATAAATTCCAGCCTTGTTGTTGATCGTGAAGCAGTAATTGCCGGGCAAGTTGCCAGGTCAATAAGTCGTGCGGGTTTTCAGGCTCTGGTTGTTCTTTTGCGTTCCATAGTGCTTGCAATACCCGGTCTTGCATTTCTCCGGCAGCTTTACGTGTAAAGGTAATGGCCAGGACTTCTTCGGGGTTTTCACAAAGGCTTAATAATTTTAAAAAGCGTTGGGTGAGTAAACCGGTTTTGCCCGAGCCGGCTGGCGCGCTTACGGCGAAAGATGTGGTCGTATCGAGGGCAGTTTGACGCGCTGTAAAATCCAGGGGCTGGTTCATTAATTTGCCTCCTTCGCAGACAGCGCTGCGATTGAAGCTGCATCGGCGATACGTGTCAGCGGTGCGAGATCCTGAGCGTATTTTTCGAGGGTGGTATCTTTAAAATCAATACGTGCATCGCCGTTGATAAAATCATCGGCCAATTGTTGTAACTGTTCGCGCCATTGCTGTAACTGAAGTTGCCATTCGTCGGAAGATTGTATTCCAGGTTGATTTACACTTTCGCCACTTAAGCTCCCAAGGCCGTCCCACTTCTGCTGTTTGCGATTGATTTGCGCAAAGCTGATGGCGGCAATATTTTCGCCGGTGACTGCATATAACGGAAGTTGCGGTTCGGTGATTCGCTCGCCTTGCCAGGATTTGGCGCTGGCATTTCCGGTTTTATAATCAATCAGTAACCGGTCACCATTTGTAAATTCATCAATACGATCTATGCGTAATCGTAGGGTCAGGCCCGCAAATTGGATATCTTTATCCTGCTCGATTGCCATGACGCTAAAAGCGGGGCGCTCCCGCTCATTGGCCAGCCATTCGCATAATAAAACCGTGAGGCGTTTTTGTTCGAGATCGCAGTAGACCTGTCCGACTTTTCCAGGGCTGCGCGCGCGGGCCTGGGTGACAATACTGGCAGTTATCTGCCCAACCAGTTTCTCAAGGGACAGGGAGTCATGGACAGCCAGGCCCGCTGAGTTTTTAAGCTCCCGCCAAATAGCTGCTAAAGAGTCGTGCAATAAATTACCACGCTCTGCCGCATTAAAACCTATTACAGGTTCGTCTGGATTTTTGGCGCCCAGGCGCAAGCGAACAAAGGCTTCAAAGGGGCACACGGCTTGATATTTAAATAAGCTGCTGCCACCGCGAACAGGTTCATCTTCGTCGAGTCTCGGCCCTTGCGAATCCTGGATCATGTCGAGCTGTGCGGAGCTTTGCACCTTCTGGTAATGGATTTGTAAATCTGACTGAGGTTGCAGCAGCATTCCCAAATCTGTTAAGGGGATATCGCGAATTAGCGTGCTGGGCCGCAATTCGTTGTCAGCGTTATGGCGAGCACTGCTGAAAACAATGTGTTGTGCAGATTGTTTATAGCGTTGCATCAAGCCTTGTGCGATTTCCAGTTCACGCGCAGCGCTTGCGTGAGGCATATTGTGTTTGCGTTGCAATTCCAGCGGCAGTAAAGGATTGGGCGCAGGTGCCGGCGGCCATTGGTTATCATCCAACCCCATAACCCACAAATGACTGAACTGCAGCCCGGCTGCTTCAAGTGCACCTAAAATCTGAATAGGTGAGTCGGGTGTTTGCGCTTGAAAGGGGGTTTTGTCGGCAAGTTCGCGCAGGTAACGACAGGCTTGGGTGTAGCTCAGCGATGTTACATGGTTATCAAGTCGCATAAATTCGTCGCGCACCTCAAACCATTGATTGAGTTGTTGGTATTCCTGCGAATCCAGGCGGCGGGTTCCAGGCCAATTCAGCGTTGCGAGTATAGCGTCGAAAGTAGTGAGCCATTCGCTGGCTGACTTATTGCCAAACCTGCGACGCAATAAGTTGGCCAGGGATTCAAAGCGGGCACTTAACCCAATCCCGGCAAATACGGGGATTGCAGCTTCCAATTTGCGAGCCATGTGATGTAGATCGCCAATACCCAGTGTGATACGCCCTGACTTGCGCAACTCAGCCATAAGGTGGGTGCGAACCAGCGCTTCATTTTCTTCATCGCCCCAGAAGGGTGAGTAGAGCAAGTTACACAAATCTTCAAAGGGCCGCTCTTTTTCTTGTAAGTTCAAGATTTCAAACAAGCTGTGGATAAGCGGTGTTGCTCCCAACGGCGTGCCTGCCGAAAAATTAAAGGGGAGGGTGTAGCGCGATGCATATGGCAAGAGGGCGTGAGGTTCAAACACCTCCGTAAAAATACGCTCTACCTGATCGCGACTTTGGCCCAGGTTGGGAACAACAATACCGATGAGCACCGCTTCAGGTTTTTGTTGCAATTGCTGTTTACTCCACAGTGCAGCAGCGCGAATTTCTTCTTCAGCGGTCTCTGCCTGGGTGCGTATCAGCGTGCTTGTCACTGCACATTGGTTAGGAAGACGGATAAGTTTTTTTGATGCAACTTCAAGTACATGTTGCATTAATGGCGGAAGATCATCAAAGCCTTCAAGGTAAATTTTTTCAAGGGGTTTTAAATCACCCTGGATAAATGCTCGTGCAATCAGCTCATAGGTATTTTCTGTGGTTGTGCAATTTTGCAGGGCCAGCATTCGGTTGAATTCTTTTGCCCAACTCGCGTATTGGGCGCTGTTACTTTTGGCATCTGTGAAATAATCATCTAACAATTCAGTACCCAGTCGCCACAACTCCAGGTTTTTAAATGCGGTGTCCACTTGTTGGGCCAAGGCTTTTGGTTGCAATAAAGAGGCTCCCAAGGTGGAATTTTTGATGGCCGATTCCCACGCGATTTGCCGTTGCAACGGGCTGGCGATACTGACGCAAGCGTAGCTCAGGCTATGATCCTGAAGCTGTTCCCATTGCGAACTTAACCACTGGCCCAGTGTTTGGATGTCAGGTTTTAACCAGGCCTGCGTTTGTTGTTGTAAGGCATATGCACGCAATAAATGGTTGCGTAAGCGGTTATTGGGGACAAGAACCAATGCGTTGGCGGCGAATGCAGGAGCAAGTGCATCTAAAGAAAGGTATGAAGCGGCCATGCCAAAATCCCGGTCAAAAGAAAAAGGCTCCAAACCCAGGGGTGAGGAGCCTTTGTAGAATCTCTGTACAAATATCAGTCGTCGTTAGCTGCGCCCAATAAATGTAAAAGACTGGTAAACAAATTAATGATGGACATAAACAATGTGGTGGTTGCCAAAATGTAATTAGTTTCACCGCCATGAATAATTTGGCTTGTTTGATACAGGATTAATGCCGACATTAACAATACAACACCAACAGAAATGGCCAGGCTGGTAGTAGAGAACTCATAACCGAAGAATGAAGCGCCTATAACAAACAGTGATGCTGCGATCAGTAACACAAAACCAGCGACAATAAAACCGCCCAGGAATTTGAAATCCTTGCGAGTGGTTAATGCGTAAGCGGACAGGCCGATAAACACCGCTGCGGTTCCACCCAGGGCTTGCATGATAATGGTGCCGCCGTGCGCCATTTTAAGATAGTGATTCAACATTGGCCCCAAGCTGCCGCCAATCAAGCCGGTAAAAGCAAAAACTACAACCAGGCCTGTTGCTGAATTGGCTGTTTTGGGAAGTACAAACCATACCAATCCCAGTGCAACCAGGGTCATCACCAGGCCAACACCGTGACCTAGGCCTGCCGCCATGGAAATGCCCGCAGTCAAGGCACTGAAGGCGAGGGTAATGCCGAGCAATAGATAAGTATTACGTAATACCTTGCTGACTTCGGTCTGGCTGAGTGAGGGGGCCGACTGAATAGTGGATATATCTTGCATGGCTGTCTCCGTCGTTAACTGGTTGTGATCAGGGAAATGATCGGGTAGAAATCTGTCTTGTTACCAAGTGCCACGATACTACAAAAGAAATGACACTATTACCATGCTTAAGTTCGGGTTGGGGAGTTTTTTCTCCTTATTTCTCAAAGGGCTGGAAGTAGACAGCCAGAAGAACCCGGTCAAGCATCGGGTTGATACCCAAGAGGGTGATGCCGCGTCTTTCTATACCGGTATTCCGCCTGTTTTGCCTTAGTTAGTCAGCGCTTTCCTGTAGAAGTTTTTCCAGGCAATGTTCCCGGATTCCGTAGAAGCGCTTGATTGCGGCTATCTGATTGCGCACTTCGCTTTGGTCGCGGGGTGTTTTTCGTTTTTGCGCCAGGATCATCTTGTTTTTACTGGTGTGCTCCAGAGAGATAAATTCAAACACCTGCGTATCGTAACCTTCTGCATCCAGGAGTAAAGCGCGCAGGCCATCGGTAATCATTTCAGCCTCCTGGCCAAGATGAATGCCGTGCTGTAAGACCGGGGCAAGCAGAGGTGGGCTTTTGAGTTGTGGGCGGATCTGCTTATGGCAACAGGGAGAACACATGATGATCTCGGCACCAGAGCGAATTCCCATATGGATAGCGTAATCGGTTGCTGTATCACAAGCGTGCAGGGCAATCATGATATTAATGTCATGGACAGCAAAGTGCTTTACATCGCCCTGCTCAAAATGCAGCCCGGTCAAGCACAGGTTTTTTGCTGTCTGATTACACAGTTCAACAAGCGCCGGGCGCAATTCTACCCCTGTAACCTGGGTTGGGATACCACGCTGGCTGTTTAAATAGTCATGCACGGCAAAGGTCAAATAGGCTTTGCCTGAGCCGAAATCGGCGATATGTAGTTTGCTGCATTGCGTCAAGCCGGTATTTTCAATTGCACCGGACAGTACTTCAATAAACTTATTAATTTGCTTCCATTTGCGCGACATGGCAGGGATAACCCGACCCGTGGTATCTGTGATACCCAGTTGACGTAAATAGGGGCGCGTTTGCTCAACGAAGCGGTGCTTTTCTTTGTTATGGGTTAAAGATGGCTCTAGGTTTTCGTCACAAAATGCTGCCTTGTTTTTGTTAGGTTGCTTATTGAGTAAGGGTTTTCCCTTTTTGCTCAGGCTGTATTGCACTTCCCATTCATTGCTGAGGAGGTGGGCATTTTTGAAATCATGTTGCAGAAGCTGGCTTATGGTTTGATGTGCATCGCCGGGTGTCAGGTTTTTAGTGATGTGTCGGGTGCGATATTCATACAAAAATGAAACGAATAATGTTTGCTTTATGTTTACGGGGCGAATTGTAATCCGCTCCAGCCCTTCATCCTGTCCCCGGTATTTGGAAAGTACAAGGCGCTGTAAAGCCGCATGATTAAATGCATCCAGAAAATAGGTTAAAAACTGTTCCAGCTCAGGCAAAGCCATAGGTATACCTGTGGTCATCTCGATATCTTATACGTCAAGAACATCTATAGTGTGTATTCCAAACTGAGCAAGCTGCGGAGCGAGTGCTGCCACATTGTCAGACGCTTTGGTAAAAATGGCGCGATGTTGGTAAGGCTGCTCGACTAAATACTGTTCCCCTGATAAAGAGGCGACACGGCGAGCAATAGCTTCTCCCGAATCTATCAATTGTAGCTGCGGAGGAAATTGTGCAGCCAGTTCATCGCGCAATAAGGGAAAGTGTGTACAGGCAAGTACCAATACATCCATGTCAGCGCCGCGAGCATGAACAAAAAAAGGCTGCAAACTCGCTCGTAATTTTTCGCCACAAACCGGCATGCCGCGTAATTTTGCTTCGGCAAGCTGCACTAATTCACTTGAACCCGCCGATATCACTTCCGCGTTGGTAGCGTATTCACGAATTAAATTGTAGGTATAGGGACGGGCGACAGTGGCAGGTGTTGCAAGCAATCCGATAACGCCAGATTTACTGAGCGCTGCTGCGGGTTTTATTGCAGGGACAACCCCCACTACCGGCTGGCTGAAATGCTCGCGAATATGGGGCAGTGTGAGTGTACTGGCGGTATTGCAGGCTATCACCATAATACCCACCGGATATGTGGCTGTGATCTTGCGAATGACAGTGTCTACCCGGGCAATCAGTTCAGTTTCTCCCTTGGTGCCGTAAGGAAAAAATGCATTGTCGGAGGCATACAATAAAGGTGCAAAAGGCAGCTTTTTTTGAATCTCCTGAAAGACACTCAAGCCGCCTACGCCGGAATCAAAGACCAGTATGTTAGGTAAAATAGGAGTGGATGACATGAAGGCTCGGCTGCAGAAGTACGCTAAAATACAAAAACTGAATTTTAGGGTAGCCGCCGTGCTGCCTCAACCTATTTATTAAGGAATGCTTGTGAATAGCGCATTTATTATTTTAATCGTGACCTTGGTAGCGCTGGTGGCTGGCATAGTGCTTGCCAGCATCGTCCTGGGCAACACTAACCGCAAACGGCAAGAAGATGCACTTTTGCTGCGCGAGAATGAAATCCGGGCTATGCATGTTCAGGAGCAGCATCAAGCCGCTGTTCGAGAGCACGGATTGCAACACGATTTGGTCCAGGCCAGGCAGCAAGTCCAGGAGTACAGGCATGAACTCGAGCAATTAAAAACTGCTTATCAACAACTACAGGTGCGTGACAATACCGCTTTACAGGAGTTGGCAGCGGCCAGGCAACAATTGCAACATCTGTCAGATATTCAGGAACGCATACATCAAAAAGACATCGCCCTCAGCAAAGCAACCACGGAGGCTGCAGAGCTGAGGACACGTCTGGAACAGGAACGTAAAAGCTTTGCAGAGCAATATGCGGTCTTGCAGGATGCAAAAACTCAGCTCACCAAAGAGTTTGAAAATATTGCCAACAAGATTTTTGATAGCAAGCAGCAACAGTTTTCGCAATCCAGTAAAAGCCTCCTGGAAACAACACTTGATCCCTTTAAGCTGCAATTAAGTGACTTCCGCAAAAAAGTAGAAGATGTCTATGAAAAGGAAAATGCTGACCGAAACCGTTTGTCCGGCCAGGTTCTGGAATTGCAAAAGCAAGCGCAAAAAATTGGCGAAGACGCCGTGAACCTTGCACAGGCTTTAAAGGGAAACAATAAAGCGCAAGGTAACTGGGGTGAGGTAATTCTTGAACGCTTATTGGAGGAATCCGGTCTGCAAAAGGGACGTGAATACGATACCCAAATCAGCTTTACCAGCGACCAGGGTTCCCGTCGCATGCCGGATGTCATTATCCATTTGCCTGAACAAAAAGACATTATTATTGATTCAAAAGTGTCGCTGATCGACTACGAAAAATTCTGCACTACCGATGATGAAATTGAAAAGAAATTGTATTTAAGCGGGCATGTTAATTCTTTGCGCAACCACATAAAAGGTTTAAATATTAAGGATTATGAAAAACTTGACGGTATTAAATCATTGGATTTTGTGTTTATTTTTATACCTATAGAGGCTGCATTTATGCTCGCCCTGCAATATGAACCTGGCTTATACCGTGAAGCTTATGAGAAGCATATTATTTTAGTCAGCCCAACTACTTTGTTGGCCACCCTGCGAACGGTTGAAAATATCTGGCGCTATGAAAAGCAGAATAAAAATGCGGAGCGAATTGCCAGGGAGGCCGGTGCTTTGCACGATCACTTCGTACTTTTGCTGGATGCTATGGATAATATCCAAAACTATTTGGGTAAATCTCAGGAAGCTTACAACACTGCCCGAAGCCGTTTGCAGACAGGGCGGGGAAACCTGATAAAACGTGTTGATGATTTACGCCGTTTGGGGGCAAAAACTAAACGGCGAATTGATGTTGCCCTGGTTGATACTGATGACAGTTTGTCATCTTTATTGCCAGAACTGTCGGCGGATGCTGCTGGGAACAAGGATATGGGTATTACGGATACAGAAGAAAAAGAATGAATTTTACCATTCGTAAAATGTCAGCCGATGACCTGGCTGCGGTGATGCGTATTCAGGAAGATGCTTATGCAAGACATTTCCTGGAGTCGCCTGATATTATTGCTCAACGATTTAACTTGAGCCCGGATACAGCCTGGGTGGCAGAGCGTAATCTGGAGGTGTGTGCATACCTTGTGGGTTACTGGTCTCAGGTGGGGAAAGTCAATCCTCTACATGCCCCTTTCAGTGTGGTCGAAAATGCAGATTGTTTGTATTTGCATGACCTGGCGCTACTCGCTTCAGCCCAAGGTTCGGGCTTGGCTAAGAAGTTGATAGAAATTGCTACAGAATACGCCATCCAATCATCGGTAAAATCCCTGGCATTATTATCCGTGCAAAACTCCAAAGCTTTCTGGCAAAAGTTTGGATTTGTGGAAATAGATGGCCTTGATCAATCCCAACACCAACATCTGGCGGCTTATCATAATGCGGAAGAGCTTGCGTATTATATGATTAAGTTTATTGCTTTGAAGTAAATGTCACACCTTGCATCCGTGCGCTCATCCTAATCACGTCCGTTTTTTTAAGGTCACACCTACTTCTAAATGGTGTGTGTAGGGAAATTGATCAAATAACGCCACGTTAGTAATATCATGCGTTTGTACAATCGTTTTTAAATTTTCACGCAATGTTACCGGATTGCAGGAAATGTACATGATATTTTCATAACGCTGTGTGATTGAAGTTGTGTGAGGGTCCATTCCAGAGCGCGGCGGGTCTACAAAAATACTGGTGAACTTATAAGTGTCCAGATCAATGCCTTCCAAACGATTAAAGCTGCGTACATTATCTATAGCTTGAGAAAATTCTTCGCTGGAAAGACGCGCTATGGCAACGTTTGTTATCTTATTCAATTGCATATTATAGAGCGCAGACTTTACTGAAGGTTTAGCCAGTTCTGTTGCCAATACTCGTCCAAAATTCTGGGAGAGTGGCAGGGTAAAGTTACCATTCCCGCAGTAAAGCTCTATTAAATCACCGCCCCAACTTTTGCTCTTGATGACGGCCCAGGCCAGCATTTTTTCACAAACTCGTCCATTAGGTTGGGTAAAGCCGGATTCAATTTGTTGATAATAAAATGTTTTGCCATCTACATTGAGTTGTTCAATAACAAAATCCTGCGCTACAACAATTTTTTGACCTTTGCTGCGACCGATAATAAAAATATTCAGTCTGGTTTGAAGTTCTCTGGCTATGTATGTCCATTCTTCATCCAGTTTTCGATGGTAAATTAGCGAGACGAGCGCCTGTCCGCTTAAAGTGGTGAGAAAATCGATTTGATAGAGTTTTGTACGTAAGGTTTCGTTATCGTTGATCTCAGCCATCAGCTCAGTCATCAACTGATTCATAAGTTCAGAGCCAATAGGAAAGTCGGTGATATCGTAGGCACGTTTAAACTCATCATCGCTGAACATGCAGTAAGTCGAAGCCGGGCCCTTATGCCAAATGCGGAACTCTGCACGCATACGAAAATGCTTTTCAGGCGACTCAAAAATATCAGGTTCAGGGAACGCGAATTCAGCAAAATCTTGTTTGAACATGGCAACTTTTTCATTGAGCTGGGCTTGGTATTCGGTCGGGGTATATAGTCGTTGTGTCATTGAGTTGGGTGTCAGGTAATTAAATATCCAGTAAGAATTGGCGCCCACCCGTCATGGGCAGGCGAATTTTGAACGTCGCCCCTTTTCCGTATTGCGAGTTAAGGCTGATTTTTCCTTTGTGATGCTCAGTAATAATAAAGTAAGAAACCGAGAGGCCTAATCCCGTACCTTTACCGACTTCCTTGGTGGTAAAAAAAGGTTCAAAAATATGGTCTTTAATAGTGTCTTTAATACCGGGGCCATTATCGCTGATTTCAATGATGACATCAGATTTTTTAATGTGTCCTGAAATATCGACACGCAGCTCGTCAGGGCGCTTGTAATCTTCAGAAACCAGGGCCTGATAGGCATTGCGTAATAAATTCAGGAAAACTTGCTGCAATTCTGCTGCGGACGCAAACACCAGCGGAAAGTCAGGACTAAAATGCGTAGCGACTTTAATGTCCGCCATTTTGGTCTGCTCTGAAAAGCCGGCGTTGCGGTTAAATTCTATGGCTTGCTCAATAAGTTTGGGAATATCTACCCAATTTTTTTCGCTGTGATTACTGTGCGAAAATTCAAGCATGTTGCTGATTATTTTTCCTGCCCGTTCGCCGGCTTCCTTGATATTATCCAAAAATTGCGGGATTTCGCGCGCCTGCAGGTAATCATTAAGTTGCGTGAAGTTTAATCCATTTTTTTTGGCTATTTCAATATTGCGCTCCAGGTCGGGCGATGTACGTCGTATAATATTTTGTACATTGTGGAGAATAACTCCAAGGGGATTATTCATTTCGTGCGCAATACCTGCAGCCAGCTCGCCCAGGGATGACATTTTTTCATTCTGAATCATCATGTTTTCCAGCTGAATGCGCTGGGTAACATCTTTCAGTTGTATCACTGCACCCGATGTTTGGTTGCCTGAGGTCTGGCCGCTAATTAAAGGATAAATACGCAAGTCATAGAAGCGTTGTTCGTCATTTTCAATATGCTGTAATTGGCGATTAATAAAGGGTTTCTGGTGTGCCATGATGTCGGCTAACTGTTCAGCAGAAAGCGGCAGTTGGGGCAGGGCAACCAGTATGTGGCTTCCCAGGGCTTTGTCAAAAGATGTACCGGTTTTTTCAAATGCGGTGGTATTCCAATAGGTCACCTTGCTGTCAGCTGATATACCGACCAGAATATCGGGCACCGAATTAATCATGGTTTGCAGATGACGTTTAATATCTTGCAGCTGCACTGCAATTATTTTGTGGTTCCTTATGGCAGTTTCCAGTTGCGCGTTTTTTTGATGCAGGCTGTGGGTGCGCTCCTGGATTTTTTGTTCTAGTTCTTTTTGATGTAATTTCAATAAATTTTTAGCTGCTTTGTTCTTGATGCGGCTGCGTTGCAAACCCGCAATCAGCACAGTTTGGATAATTAAAAGACCTGCGATGATAATGAGCAGGCTAAGGCTGGTTTCAACTTCCCTGCCTACTGCAAAGCACGGGTTGGCCAGGCACAGCCAGATGCCTGTAAACAGGGCAGAGGCCTGGGCGGGATTGATAAGGGAGCGTCGGCAGTTCATTGGCTTCGTAAGTGAACGTGAGGGTTGCTATTGTCGCACCCTGAGCAATACTTCAACAGCCCGGCCAAAGGTTTTTAAGGATAATCTGTCGCATAATGTTTCAGGCCAGCCCTAAATGACACCTTATAACCAGCTGTAACAGAAGGGTGACAGCGCGACAAAAAAAGTTTGACACACCCCTAAAATTAGGTAGAATGCGCACCTCTCACAAGGGCGGTTAGCTCAGTTGGTAGAGCAATGCCCTTACAAGGCATGGGTCACAAGTTCGAGTCTTGTACCGCCCACCATTTATAGGTGTTTATGAGATGTTTTGCGGACCGGTAGTTCAGCCGGTTAGAATGCCGGCCTGTCACGCCGGAGGTCGCGGGTTCGAGCCCCGTCCGGTCCGCCACTAATTCCAGAAAGCTGCCCCAGGGCGGCTTTTTTTGTTTCTGGGATTTGCTTCCCGCCTTTAGGAGCCCACATTTTTTCCCTATTGGATTCGTCCCCGGTCATTAAATGTTTGTTTTTTGTTCACCGTTTTGTCATCTTTGGTTGATAGCTTTGCGCCAAGGAACGGATTAAGGAAGGGACTCCATTTCAATACTGATGATAAAGAGGCGAGCTATGCAAGATTATATGGAAGACCTGTTGGATGATCTTGAAGAATTTGATGACGATATGGGTGATGACTATTCAGATATGTAATTTGAAAACTAATTTTGATAATTGCGCTTTTTCCCCGCCGGTTAATCCCCTTTCTATTTAGTTTTTACCTACCCCCCGTGTTACTGGCTGCCCAAAATGCCAAATCAGTCACGCTCGATGCCTTGATTACTCCCCTCTGGGTTCGTCGAACAGGCCGCAAATATCGTTTAAAGGGCCTATTTTGCGGTGAGCATCAATTAGTTGCAAAACAAGCTGGCTTATACTCAGGCGACAATTGATAAGTCTTGATGGCTTATCTGCCGACATGTGAGATGACGCCTATGACCTTGGACAGCGCAGACACCGTAGAAGCGGTTGTCTTGTTTGCAGAAGATCTGATTACGAGGGAAATGCTCTATCCGGAATTTGAAGCCATCTTGGATGGCTTTGTCCCCATGCCTGATTTTAAAGGTTCTTCTGCCAGGGCAGTCTACCTTGTTATTAACGCCAACTTGCATATTACGGCTGCTGTTTTCTTTTTATTGGATTTTGATGAAAGGGGAATGGTTGATCGCCGTTGGAATATTCCTTTGCAACAACTGGCTGAGGTGTCGGGCAAAGGGCCTGATCTGGGCGCGGGAGCAATTCGGCTCGCCTGTTACAGTCAATGCGCTATTGGCTGGCACCAGAACAAATTATGGGATCCGCAAATGGACCCTGCCAAATCCAGTTTTGCGCAACTTAAAAAATCTGTTCAGCATAATCGTATGGGGGTTATTTTTAAAAAGCCAGCCGGTGGGAAACTGGCAGCAGTAAGTGCAACTGTACCTGCGCCTTACGAGCAAAACACCTTAATAATGCAGCAAAAAATTCATGAACACTACAACCAGGAACTACGCAATCAAACAGCGAACCTCATCAAAGAGCAACGTTTGCGTATTGCAACTTTGCATTCAAAGCAACAAGAAACCATTCAAAAATTGCAGCACGAACATCAGCAGCGTTTGCAGGCTTATCAGGAAAAGATAAAAGAGCTTAAAACATTGAATGTAGACTTGGAGCTAAGAAATCGTTCGCTCAAAGAAAGTTTTGATGTACAGGCCTCCAAGGTCGAAGGTATGCGTGAATACTTTTCGCATAAATTAAAAGCCGCTCAACTGGACGAAAACAGTCAGATTCAGGCCTTGCAAGAAAACTTTGCCGTTGAGCTATCCTTAAAGCTCCAAACTGCTACCGCAGAATTGCGTGAGATGCTGGATATGCGCGAGGTGGAGTTGTTTTACCGTCATCAAAATGAAACTGCCCTTAAAGAAGAAATCGTTAAGCTTAAGCAGGATTACCAGGAGCTACTTAATAACAGCAGCGAACAGTTGCTGACGAGATTGAATAAAGCCGGGATTAATTTCGTGGTTTATCATCCCGGGGCAGGGCAATTTACAATACCCCAGGCCGACCTGAGTTTTTACATCGAAAATCCGACAGCCTATGTAGCCAAAAACTCCGGTGTTGGCGAGCGGTTATATTCCAGTTGGTTTGAGCATTATCAAAATCCTCGTTGCACGGGTGTGGAACCAAATGGGCATTCTTGCGGTAAACCCCTGGTTCGTATAGGTTCGCCAATTGAATTTCATGAAGGTGAAAGTGACCGCTGTGAGCACCATCAGCTTATTTCTTATAAACTGGTTTCAGAAAAGCGCTAGGCGCGTCGGTTTATACTAAACAAGCAGGCAGTTTTAATGGGATTGATGTCAGAAGATGAGTTTTTAACAAGGGCGAGTTGCGTTCCCTTACATGCTTTACAGTGGAGCGTTGCGCACCAAAAAGGCGTAGAGGTATTTATAAGAAGGGACGATTTGCTGGGTACCTATTTAAGTGGAAACAAATTTTATAAATTGTTCTATAACCTGTTGGCCGCACAAAGTAATGGCCAGCGCCAGCTGCTCACTTATGGCGGGGCTTATTCCAACCATATTTATGCGCTGGCAGCCGCAGCAAACCTGTATGGCTTTACGTCGATAGGCGTCATTCGCGGTGAGCGGCCTGAAGCCTTAAGTCCCACGCTTAGAGATGCTGAAGCCTGGGGAATGAAATTACATTTTGTGTCGCGTGTGGACTACAGCAACAGGTGTTCAGCAGAGCTTAGCCATGCGTTACAGATATCTTACGGTGATTTTTTTGAGATACCTGAAGGCGGTGCAAACTTATATGGCCTGGAGGGAACAAGGGTGTTGGGTGAGTCGATATACCGACAGGTTAAATCTGATTATACTTCGGTATGTTTGGCCTGCGGAACAGGAAATACGCTTGCGGGTGTGGCTGCCGGTTTGGCCAAGCCAACAGGCGAGTCGATAAGCAGACCAAGTGTGGTGGGGTTTTCCGTATTAAAAGGCGATGGAAAAAACGCTGTTAGTGTTGGTATGGATGTTCTTGCCCATCAGCAAACTATTGAAAATGAAACCTCCAATTGGCGGCTGATCAGCGGTTTTCATTGCGGCGGTTACGCTAAAAAGTTGCCGGATTATTTGCATCGCTTTATGGTTGAGTTTGAACGTGAAACTGAAGTGATGCTAGACCCGGTATATACGCTGAAAATGTGCTGGGGAGTTAAGCAACTTCTGCTAAAAAATTATTGGCCGCGTGGTAGCAGGATTATCCTGATCCACACCGGCGGCTTACAGGGGCGACGAGGTTTTAACCTTTAACAGTCGCTAACAGTCTATTGATTGCTTTTTTGTTGTACAGCGAAGGAATATTTTATGCAACCGCAAAAAAATATGATGCCGATGCGTGTTGAATTTGACTTATCTGTCACTCGCACCCTGGTTCCACTCAAAGATATGAGTGAAAGCCATTTGGTGGAGTTATTGAGTCATTCAGATTCTGAAGTTATTTGCGCCGGACAAACCCTGTTTGAGCGAGGGAGCTATGATGCGCATCATATTTATCTTCTGCATGGCACGGTCAGCCTGATTGACGAAAACAATCTGACGACGTTAGTAAAGGGGCGTTCGACTTTATTGCCCATAGCGCATCATCAACCGCGACTGGTCACTGCGGTTGCTGAATCTGATGGCAGCATATTGCGTTTGGATAGCGAGCGACTGGACAAGTTGTTAGCCTGGAGCCAGGTTGCGGATTATCTGCAATTAAATATTTCTCGCCAGCGCGACCTGGACGAAGATATTGATTGGATGATGACAGTATTAAAATCCAACCTCTTTTTTAAAGTTCCGCCGATTAACGTAGAGGAAATCTTTTCGCGTTTGGTTCCTCAGGTAGTTTACGCTGGCGACGTTGTTATACGCCAGGGTGAGTTGGGCGATAGGTGCTATTTTATCAAAGAGGGTGAAGCAGAGGTATGGCGCCATAACGACACGGGACGCCAGTATCTGGCTAATATAGGTGTGGGGCGTTGCTTTGGTGAAGATGCACTGGTTAATGAAGCGGCTCGAAATGCATCGGTTATTATGCAGACAGATGGTGTCTTGATGTGTTTGAACAAACAGGATTTTTTTCGTTTGCTGAAGGAACCGCTGGTTCCGTCAATTAACCTGGATACTTACCAGGAAAAAATTGCAGCAGGTGCGGTGGCGGTGGATGTACGCAGCGAAGAGGAATATGCGGAATTGCATTTAGCTTCTGCGGTGAATGTTCCGTTGAATTTACTGGGCATTAAATCGCGGATGCTGGATAAAAATCGCCCCTATATATTTTATTGCAACACAGGCCGCCGTAGCAGGGCAGCAGCACACCTGCTGACACAACAGGGTTATCAGGCATTCGCGTTGGAAGATTGTGCCAAACTGTTCGCGCAGCCGCGCTGGAAGGAACTGCTGGATAATCGCTTTAATTATGTATTGCGCGATGGGCTGGCGTATAAAGGTAATAATGAAAAATAAAACGGCCGCACCGCGGGTTTTTATTGACCGATGTTAGTGAACCCTCATCTGAATTAACTTGGTGAGGTTTCCCTCCCCCCCACACACGTCAGTTCAACCTGGCATTTCCCGGTCATACGGGTCGCAAGATTTCACGTGCTATAAACTTCTGGTCATATTGCTGCCCCGAATGCTGAAAGGGAGGAAGATCCGTGCCCAATCGCAGGCCTCAAGTGCTCGTCTGCCACATACAGGAATTTCTTGTTAAAGAAATTATCAGGTATGCCGTTAAGCTGTTAGGCAGGTAAGACTGTCACCCTGATGTTCATTGATGAGAGAAGTGCTTATGAACGCATATCAAGCAGCGCAACATTATTCCACTGTTAAAACCCAGGCCGGTGTTCTTGACGCATCTCCCCATAGGCTTATCCAAATGTTATTTGAAGGGGCTTTGGAACGTATTGCGCAGGCCAAGGGTGCCATTCAGCAAAACCAGATTGCCCGGAAGGGCGAGTTAATCACTAAAGCGATTAATATCGTCGGTGGTTTGCAAGGTAGTCTGAATGACAAAGAAGGCGGTGAACTTGCTGCTAACCTTGAAAATTTATATGACTATATAGTGCGCCGTTTGATAAAGGCTAACCTGAATAATGACACCGCCATTCTGGATGAATGCGGCCGTCTTTTAGGGGAACTGAAATCCGGCTGGGACGCAATTGCACCAGAGGTAGCATGATATGCAGCTTCACCTGGTTAAACCTGTCAATTACGCAGGGCGAGCCGGCGTATTGCAAGTTCGTCGCCTTCAGCAGGCATTGGATGAGGCGCTGAAAGCGGAAGATTGGAGCCAGGTTCGTCGGCTTGACCAAAGCTGTGCGTTCCTGATCGATAAGGTAATCGAAGCCAATCAGCAGGATTCACAAGCGATTACCCAGGCACTGAATGCGCTGAAAGGGGTATACGCAAACCTTATTATGCAGTGTAATCGTCAAGTTGCTTCAATGGCGCATTGATTTAATGCTAGGCTTAGCGGTATAACTAGCAGCTACGCCAGTAGAGGAGCGTCAACATTGTCTAATTACAATTCGCAAGAAGCCCTTAAGCAATATCGCCAGCTGGGGTTGGAGACCGAGATCAATAACGCTACGCCTCATCGCCTCATCCAACTTTTAATGGAAGGGGCTTTGGAGCGTTTGAACGGAGCCAAGGCAGCTATGGAGCGCGGTGATGTCGCGTCTAAAGGTGCCTTGATCGGTAAGGCAATGGGAATTATTTCCGGCTTACGCAGCTCTTTGGATATGGATGTTGAAGGTACAAATTTACCGGAACATCTGGATAATCTTTATGACTATATGGGGCGCCGTTTGTTGGAGGCCTCGAGTTTCAACAAAACTGAAATAGTCACCGAGGTGATAGATTTACTTAAAACAGTTAAATCCGGTTGGGACGGTATAGAGCCCCAGGCCTAGTTTCCCTACTGCCAGGCATTCGCTGTGGGTGGATGCCTGGTATCCTTATTGAACAAACCAGTCAAAAAGTCACCGCTTTCTCCCCTCCTTAAAAAATAATCGGTTTATTCCCTGCCATTAATTTGACTCACCTCCTAACCTCGTCTAAACCTATGCATTAATAGTCATAGCTCCGACGTAGTATCGAGCAAGTATCGCAAAATGCAGTTTGCATATCATAAGGGTTATCTGACATGTGGCGTAATAATAAGGTCTTGGTCATTGATGACAACGAATCGCGCCGACACGATTTAAAAGTCTTGCTTGAGTTTTTGGGCGAAACCACCGTGAGTGCAGGCTCAAAAACCTGGCAACAATCGGTGCAGAATGAAACTGCCGATGAAGACTATATAGCCGTTTTTATCGGTGAGTTTCAGCACTCGAAGCAAAGTTTTGAGCAGCTATTGAAAGCGATCCGCGACTGGAATGATGAACTGGCGATTATCCTGACCGGTGAAAATATACCCGGTGAAGATGGCCTGGAAGATAGCTTGCGCCTCATGATCATTGCTTCTCTCTCTATCCCGCCGACCTACAACAAACTTGTGGATACCCTGCATCGCGCCCAGCTTTATCGCGAGGCACAATCCAGCAGTAAACGCCAACCCAAGCGCCGGCCGACGCACTTGTTCCGCAGCCTGGTGGGAACCAGTCGTGAGATTCAAAATGTGCGTGAAATGATGTCCCAGGTGGCAGAGAAAGATGTTTCGGTATTGATTACCGGTGAATCAGGTACAGGTAAGGAAGTTGTTGCGCGCAACCTTCATTATAATTCGCCGCGCCGTGATAAACCTTTTGTACCAGTCAACTGCGGCGCAATCCCTGCGGAGTTACTGGAAAGCGAATTGTTTGGCCACGAGAAAGGTGCGTTTACCGGCGCTATTAACTCCCGTGCCGGGCGTTTTGAATTGGCAGAAGGCGGTACTTTATTCCTGGACGAAATTGGCGATATGCCGTTGAACATGCAGGTAAAAATTCTGCGTGTATTGCAGGAGCGATGCTATGAGCGCGTAGGCAGCAACAAAACCCAAAATGTGGATGTGCGGGTTATAGCGGCAACGCATCGCAACCTGGAAGCCATGATCAGCAATAATAGCTTCCGTGAAGATTTGTTTTATCGCCTGAATGTTTTCCCTATTGAATTGCCGTCACTGAAAGATCGTTCGGAAGATATTCCATTGTTGATAAACGAGTTGGTTTCACGTATGGAAAGCGAACAGCGCGGTTCAATCCGTTTTAATTCTGCAGCAATTATGTCGCTGTGCCAGCATGAGTGGAGCGGCAACGTTCGCGAGCTTGCTAACCTGGTTGAACGCATGGCAATTATGCATCCCTACGGTGTTATTGGTGTACAGGACCTGCCGGTAAAGTATCGCCATATCGATGTTACTGAGGAAAATTTTGCACCAGCCACGCCGACAGCACATGCCAACACCGGTTATGTCAATATGAATGATAATCCGCTATTACCTGACCAGGGCATAGATTTGCGTGAATATATTACCAATCTGGAAATGAGTTTAATCCAGCAGGCATTAAATGATTGTGGCGGTGTAGTTGCTCGCGCAGCCGATAAGCTATGTATTCGCCGTACCACGCTGGTGGAAAAAATGCGTAAATACGAGTTGCAACGATAACTCCTTATCAACCACTTCTTGATTTACATGCAAAAACACTGCTAATTTTGAACTACACCCCACGAGTTGGATGTCACGTTTGGCTGAGTAAAGTGCAGTTCATTTTTAGCAGTTTTTATGCGGCGATCTTATTAACCCATTTTAATGACAGGTTTTTTAGGTTTGCTTCTACGGGTTGCCCCCTGGGGTTTTCCACCTGCAGGTTTCGTGCTGCTATTGTGGTTACCATGACCTGAAGTTTTAGGTTTTGGTTTTGCTCCCAGTACAGGCCTGCGGGCGCCACCGTTGTTGCCGCCATTATTATTTCTACCGATAGTCATGCTGCGGCCTAATACAATAGGTTCAGGTTTAATGGTAGGGTCTGGTTCGAATCCTGCTAGTACTTGTTTTGGAATATCGCGTTTAATCAACTTTTCGATATCGCGTAAAAATTTATCTTCATCGATACAGACCAAAGAAACAGCAATCCCTTCACTTTCTGCGCGACCGGTGCGGCCGATGCGATGCACATAATCTTCAGGAACATTCGGTAATTCATAATTGACTACGTGCGGTAGCTGGTCAATATCAATACCGCGCGCCGCAATATCGGTTGCAACTAATGCACGAACGGCACCGCGTTTAAAATCATCCAATGCTTTAGTACGCGCACCCTGGCTTTTGTTGCCGTGAATAGCAGCGGCACTAATGCCATCTGTGTTCAGCTGTTCAGTTAACTTATTGGCGCCGTGTTTGGTACGGGTAAAAATCAACACTTGTTGCCAATCACCTTCCTTAATCAAATGCGAAAGCAATTCACGTTTGCGGTTGCGGTCGACTGGATGAACCCTTTGTTCAATTCGCTCACTCGCAGTGTTGCGACGTGCAACTTCAATCAATGCAGGTTTGTTCAATAATTTATCTGCAAGGTCTTTAATTTCATTAGAAAAAGTTGCAGAGAATAAAAGGTTTTGCCGTTGCCTGGGCAGCAATGCCAGCACACGCTTAATGTCATGGATAAAGCCCATATCCAGCATGCGATCGGCTTCATCCAGGATCAGGACTTCAACTTCTTTTAAGCTCACCGCATTTTGCTGAACCAGGTCGAGCAGACGTCCGGGAGTGGCTACCAAAATATCCACGCCACCACGTAATTTCATCATTTGTGGATTGATACTGACGCCGCCAAATACAACGGTTGAGCGTAAAGGTAAATATTTACCGTAAGTACGGACACTTTCAAAAACCTGCGCAGCAAGTTCGCGGGTAGGGGTAAGGATCAACGCACGAACCGGGCGGCGGCCACTGGCGGCCTTGGGGTTGGCACTTAATTTTTGCAGTAAGGGCAGGGTGAACCCCGCTGTTTTTCCGGTACCGGTTTGGGCGCCAGCCAATATATCACCGCCTTGTAATACAGCGGGTATGGCTTGGGCTTGGATTGGGGTTGGCGTGCTATAGCCTTCTTCGGCAATAGCACGAAGAATGTCGGCATTTAAGCCGAGAGAAGCGAATGACATAGTGTTTTCCTGTAGCTCGGCCTCCCACGGTGGGGATAGGTCTGGCGAGCAAGAGAAGTCTAGTTGGCTTGGCCATCTAGAAAAAGAAAGGCGATGCTGACCTAAGAGCATCGGGACCGGCATGGTACAGGCATTAGCTGCTATTAGCTAGCAACCAATGCAGCCGGGGTGAATTTAGTGCCGGGCACTTTATTGATAATAAGCGTGCAGCATAGTGAGGATGGCCAGGACCACAAACAGTACAAAGGCACCCTTACGGGCGAGAGCTAATGGCATAGATTGCATTAACCATTTTCCCGCAAAGATCACAGGAACATTTGCTAATAACATGCCTAAGGTAGTTCCCACTACCACCCAGAGTGTTTCCGCTTGATAGCGAGCGGCAAGGATTAGGGTGGCAACCTGGGTTTTATCGCCAATTTCCGCCAGGAAGAACAATATACAGGTGGCTGCCAGGGCACCGTATTGGCCGTACCTGCCCTCATCGTCCTCTTCTTTGTCGGGTATGAGGAGCCATATTGCAACTGCGATAAAGCTGAGACTGATAAGCCAGGGAATATAGCTAGCGGGAATCTGGCTCCCCAGCCACACCCCAAGCCAGGCCGACAGTGCATGGTTTAAGACAGTAGCGAGAAGAACCCCGAGGCTGATGATGTAGGGGCGGCCATAGCGGGTGACCAAAAACAAGGCGAGGAGCTGGGTTTTATCGCCGATCTCCGCGATAGCGACGGCAAGGGTAGAGCTAAGAAAGGCTTCCATTAGATATACCGGGCGGGATATTTTAACCGGAGACATGGCAGCCGTCCCGCCGGTGGCGGTTGCCATGTCTCAGGTCTCATCAATCTGACAATGGGTACATTGCCAGACGCCACTACCATGCTGTATGAGCAAGTTTGTTGATAATGGCACCGATGCTTGTACAGCAGCCGGTAGATTACTCCCCCGAGAGAAGTGCGCGCATTCTAACGACTTATTCCCTTTAACTCAATGAATTTTACAGCAGGGCTTAGCGGTGAGGGTGGGTTAACGTACAGAGCTGAAAAGGGCCAATCGCTATTGTTCTTTCAAGTTATTTGAATCCATGACAACCGCTATGACCCATCGCGAGGAATTGATATGTCTCAGGTTACAGAAGACGCCATTAAGCAGTTACGCTCAAAAATTTCATCCATTCGTTTTGGTATGCTTACTACCCTTAATGATGACCAAAGCCTGTCAAGCCGGCCGATGACTGAGCAAACCTTGGAGGACAGCGGTATTTTATGGTTTTTTATTTCTGATACTTCACAACTGGCCGCCGATATCATTCGCCATCCCAAAATCAACGTGACTTTTTCTAACCCTTCAGACAGTGTTTATGTGGCAATTTCCGGCCACGCTGAAATTATTAAATATAAAGAAAAAGCTGCTGAATTATGGAACCCGGCGGTAGCGGTCTGCTTTCCGCAAGGTATTGATGACCCTCATCTTTCACTCGTCAAACTCTCTATCTACAACGCAGAATATTGGGATTCACATACCAATAAGATGATGCAGATTTTTGCCATAGCTAAAGCGGCCATCGTGGGCGAACCTCCGGTAGAAATAGGAGAGCACCAGAAAATTGATTTTAAATAAACCTTTTTGAATGTAAAACACTTGCAACAATAATAAAAATATCATTAACCGATTAATGTGATTTTCACAGGCGGATTAGCGTGCTGAATACAGTTTCAATAAGTACGTTAACGTACAGAATAAATCTTCTTTGGGTGCCATTCTAAAGTCCTTGTTATGTTAATACATGGACTACACCTATGTCATCACGCTATTTTCGCAGCCATAAGTTGTTAAAAAGCATAGTTGCAATAATTCTTCTGTTCATTGTTTTGCTGGTTATTTTTTTAGAGCCTTTAATCAAATCGTTGATTGAATACAAAGGTAGCAAAGAACTGGGAAGGGAGTTAAAAATTAACGGTGTGTTTGATATCGATTGGCACTGGGGCTACACCAATTTGCATGCGGAAAAAATACATTTGAACAACGCGCCTGGTTATCCAGAAACGCATATGGCAGAAGTAGACAGCCTGGATGTTTCTTTTAAGCCATTAAAATTATTGGTGGGCAAACTGGACTTGGGTCAGCTCTCTTTACAAAAACCGTCGTTGGTACTTGAACGAAAGTCGATGGTTGACGCCAACTGGAATTTTCATGGCCCTCAAAAACCTGAGGCTAATAAAGACGCAAATGATCTTTCTTTTCCCATGATTAAAAATATGCTGATTAAGGATGGACGAGTTGTCTATCGCGATGCAGTAAATACTTTTAACCTTGTAGTTTCTGTAAACTCTATTAATTCTGGTGTCGCAGCAGACACCGCAACGCAAAAGGAAAATAGTGCTAAAAGAACTATTGCTGTTGATGGAAACGGAAGTATCAGGAAGCAGGATTTTTTAATATCTGCATCAGGGGGCGATCTTAACGCATTGCTTAATGAGCAGGCTGTTTATCCCATAGGCCTGCAAATAGAGATGGGTACAACCAAGGTGAATGTTGACGGTACGTTAAAAGACCCCCTGACATTGGGAGGTATTGATGCAAAATTGACACTGAGCGGACACAGCATGGCTGATCTTTTTTATCTTACCGCTATTCCCTTACCCATTACGCCACCTTATCGTTTAAATGGCCGGCTGACAAAAAATGCAAATACCTGGGGCTACAGCAATTTTGAAGGAATGGTTGGCAATAGTGACCTTTCCGGCAACTTATCTTATGACACCGGCAGCGAGCGCGGATTTTTAAAAGCGAAATTATTATCCAACAATTTAGATAGTCGCGATTTGGGAGGCTTCATCGGCCTGTCACCCGCCAGTGAAAATGCTGCACCTGAGCAACAGCAAGCCGCTGAAGCCAAAAAGGCCAGTCCCAAACTTATACCCGATGTTCCCCTCAAGCTTGAGCGTTTGCGTACTACCGATCTTGATGTGAGCCTCCAGGCAATAAAATTAGTAGCCCCAGGCATACCTTTTAAAGGTGTGGAAGTTCGTTTTAATTTGAAGGATGGGCTTTTGAATCTCGATCCTTTTAAAGTAGTGTTGGCCGATGGGACTGTTGACGGAAAAATTGAAATTGATGCTGGTCGCGATGTGCCGCCTATGAAAATGAACCTTGCATTCCACCAGCTCAGCCTGGGTCAGTTTTTTGAAAACACCCGTTTTGCAAAAACGACGGAAGGTGTTTTCGGTGGAAAAGTAAATCTTGCAGGAACAGGTTCTTCATTGGCAGATGTGCTGGCAACCAGTAATGGCAATATGACTATCATAATGTCAGGCGGCAAAATCAGTTTATTGCTGATTGAGGCATCTGACCTGGACCTGGCGCAGGCCTTACCCTTATTTTTGGGTAAAGATAAATCTACAAGGATCCGTTGCGGTGTGATCGATTTTGATATGAAAGATGGGATTCTCAATTCAAAAGTAGTGGTCCTGGATACACAGGATTCCCTGTTGATAGGAAATGTAGGTATTGATATGAAACGCGAAACTATCAGCGCCAAGTTAGATGCCAAGCCAAAAGATTTCAGTATTTTTTCAGCGCAAATTCCTTTAGTCGTGTCCGGTCCGTTAAAGGCTCCTGCTGTAGGACTTGATACCAAAAAGGCCGGTAGTAAAGGAACAGCGGCAGCAGTGCTTGGTAGTTTACTGACACCCTTTGCAGCCATACTGCCGTTTATAGAAATTGGCGATGCAAAAAACGCAGATTGTCGGGCATTAATCAGTAATGCAGGCAAATAAATAGACTGCAAGCAGGGAAACCCGTTAGCTGGATTTATCGCGTCGGTCACCAATAACGCGAGCAGGGTTACCTGCGACAATGTTAAAAGCATCTACATTCCGGGTCAGCTGGCTGCCCATCCCTGCCACAGCATGTTGTCCAATAATCACTCCATCCACCACACCTGTGTTGGCGCCAAGCCATACGTCATGTCCGATTTTGATGCCCAGAGATTCCACTGGTTGTTCGCAAATTAATTTTTCGGCGGAGAGCCCGTGATTAAATGCATACAGCTGGCAGTAAGCTGCAATACGTGAATTGTCACCTATGTCTATACCTTTGGTACCGCCATCCATAGTTACATGGTGATTAATAGAAACATTTCTACCGAGGTGGACGGGGCCGTGAATAACCGCATCGGCTGCAATATAAGAGCCGTCACCTATAACAATAGGGCGACCGGGTTCTGCAAACAGCCTCGCTTCCGGTGTAATAAAACAGCCTTTGCCAATATGAATAGTTTCGACTGCCTGTAGATGGGTTTGTATATCAGCCTGCCATGCATCTGCCCAGCTTTTGTGCACCGGTTTTAGCCTGGCGTAAAGCCACGGCATATAGCTCAGCCGCAATTTATGCTGGTCTCGATAAAAATCTATGGACTGTTTTGTGGTGCTATCTGAATGTTCAGGGGAGGATATTGGATCTTTCATGGTTGTCACTGCAATTACAATAAATACAACATTATAAATTTATAATGCGGCGACAAGGTTATCTTTTTGATGGAGTTAATCGAAGAGGGTATCCGCAGGCTGCAATGGTTAGGTAAATCCTTGATCTTCACAGTCAGGATTTAAGGAGCACTTAGATAGGCGCTCTTGGGGGATTACCCGTTACTGTGCAACCCTGCGGACACTTAGTCTTATTATAGTGAGCCCATTGCTATTGGCGAGCATCGGCTTAGTTTTTTATGCTGCAACAACTATGGTTATTAGATGAATTTTATATGAAACCCTGAATCGGTTTTTTATAACAGTAAAAAGTGAAATTCATTGTAGTGATTAACCATTATGAAAATATACTCATTGGCACAGAAGTTGATATTGCTATTTATGTAATCATAAAAAGCAATTTTTGAGTTTATGTGCACCAGTGTGTGATGGCGAGGTGATTATTGCGAACCGATTTAGTGCTTGGAGGTTTTTTTGAGGGAACTGGATAGTGCCCTAATGACACTATAGCCCACGGTGTGAAAGCCAGAAATTGCAGCCTTTGATCGGCCGAGTTGTCAAACAGGGGTTGCGATATGGATTTACCGTTTTCGTTTGTTTTTATTTTTATCCTGGTACCTGGAATTGCCGTATCTACTGCAATTTACGGTATCCTTAAGCGAAAAAAATCTGAAGAAAAATTATTTCGCAGAGGTGTAACTTATTTAAAGCACTTGCGGGTTTTACTGAAATATATTCAACAGCACCGTGGTTTGGCTACTAGTTTCCTCAGTGGAAATACACAACTTAATGAGGACATACAAAACCTGGGTGATCTGGTCACAGCTGAAATGTTAAACCTGCAAGCAATTGAGGGCTGGATAAACACCAATGCCAGATGGGACAATATTGCAGACCATTGGCAACGTATCCGTTCAACCTGCAAAAACCTGACGCCTGAGGCTAACCTAAAACAGCATAATACTTTGATAGCAAATTTACTGTATTTGATTGATGACCTTGCCTATACCCATCACTTGAATAAAATCGGTTTGATTGACGCAACTGATACCAATTGGCGCAACCTTTTATCTATTACCGAATATATTGGCCAGGCACGTGCGCTTGGTATGGGGATAGTGAGTAAAGGAAATTGTACAAACCTGTTGCGCATTCAATTGAATCACCTGGTGGTGAAAATTGAAACAACTATTAACCCTGTATGGCCAGAATCAACAAAGCAGGATTTTCGTCATTTTTTGAGTGTGATTGAAAACCAGGTTATTACTAATCCTGCCAGTATTTCAGCGGCTGATTATTTTCAATTGGCTAGCCATTGTATTGAGCATGTTCTTACGGAATTTGATCGCCAGGTAGACAAAATCCAGTTTCATCGAGCCTGAGACTTTATTGGAAAATAGCTGCTGTGATGCCAGCTTATTTTAATTAATGACCTTGATAGCCGTAATAGCAAAAAACATACTTACATTACGTGCCGATGAAAAGGCGCGATAGCAGCCCATCGCATCCAAATGTTTAACAGCCATAGCTGCCAGTTCCCAAGCGAGGTATTCGTCTGCTTCAAAGGGTTCTTGCTCGCCGAATACAACCAGGTCTGTGATATCTTCCAGTTCTTTAATACGCATTGAGTCCGCTTTTAACTCGACATTGATAGATTCGTAGGCCCAGGCCCACTTCCAGGTCGAAGCGCTGGGTGAAAAACTGCCGATGTTGATAATATCGGCCTCAATAACCAGCTGATCATCTTGATTAAAGAATTGCAATTTGCCTTTATCGTTTTCAAACATCCAGCGTTTATGGCTACCGAACCCGTAGGTTTCGGTTAAATGTGTTTGTTTCTCTTTGAGTTCAGCATTGGCGCTGGTTAAAAAAAATTCAAATTCATCGTCATTCATGGGGATATCCGCAACGCAGTTCTTCACAGGCGCGACTATATAGATTCGGAGGCTATTTTCCTACTAAAAATGCCAAATATTGCCGTTTTTAAAGTCGTAGAATAGGGCAGACTTGGCGCTGTATAGTGCATCTGTTTCAGGACCTATGGTCAGAATTATTCACAACCAAGAGGGCATACTTATGATTAAAAAGAAATTCAACAGAGCTGTTGCTTTGGGTTTAGCTGGCCTGATGCTAGTGGAACTGAGTGCCTGCGGCACAGTATTTTATCCGGAGCGTAAGGGTAATAAAAGTGGATCTATAGACCCCATAGTGGCTGTGGCAGATGCTATAGGTCTTTTGTTTTTCTTTATCCCCGGGGTAATTGCCTTTGCTGTTGATTTCAATAATGGCACTATTTATTTACCGCACGGAAAACGCACGAGCTTTACATCGGAAGAACTGAAATCAGTATCGCCTGATGGCAAGGTAGATAAAAAAGCATTAGGTGTATTGATCAACCAAAAGCTGGGACAGTCCACGGTTATCGATGCATCACACCTGCAAGTCAAACCGCTGGATGGTGAAGCTGCCTTGTTGACTTATATGAGCATCACCGGTTTTACATTGGCAAGCTTATAACACTGTGGATACTAAAACGGCACCTTAAGGTGCCGGTTTTAGTGTGTAATCAATGTTTGTACAAAGGTTGTAAACCCTCTGATTTTTTCTTTCGGTTTTTCTCTTTCCTGCATTCATTCAATAATTGCAATAAGTTGTTGGCATCCCACTCTTGTACACTATGGTTGCTGTAGAGTAATTCGTCCAGCGTTTTTAGGTGTTGAGTTAGTTCACTATTGGAAGCAAGTTTTGCAACATCATCCAATGCATGAATTGAAGCCTGCGGCCACTGGAACCTGGCCCATTGCAATATTGCTTTTCGCAAGGTGGGTACATCATTGGCAGCCGCAGAGTGCTTTAATAAATCCCAAATATGTTTTTCTTTTTCAGAAATAATTTCCTTGGCTTCATCCTGTTCATCCCGCAGGGTTTTTATGGCTGCTTTTAAACTCACAACATAAAATCCAAGTGCGATGGCTAAAATGGCAAATACACATGTGCTTACCCACAACCAGGTATTGGTATTGACCGTAGCTGTTGTCGGTGTTGCATTCGGTACTGAACCCGTTGTTGGGTTGGCCTCTGAGCCGATTGAAGCTGTTGGTGTGGGTGCAGCTGCCCCTAGCACATTGATTTTTTTGGCAGGAAGGCTGGCAGTTTGCATGGCTTGGGATTTGTTGTCCCACCACTCGACCTTGATTTCCGGCAGGATAAACTCGCCGCCGTGATTGGGAATGATCGCCATAGTTTCAACGCGAGTACCCTGAATTCCCTTGTCGGTTTTTGCGTCGCTATTTTGCGGCTGATCAGGGTAGAAGGTTAATCCATCAACCGGTTCATTCGTTAAGGGGGAGATTTGGCCTCCGGTTAAACCCTCTGCGGAAATTACGATGGTGCGGGTAACGGGTTCTCCAACTTTTAAGTGGTCGAGGCCAGTGCTCCAGCTTTCGTTAAGTGTGAGATTGTTGGCTGGTTGCCATGGTTTTCCAGCTGCTGCAAGGGCAGGTTTTACGGTAATACTTTGCTCTTCGGTCGGAAGCCGCAAAAGATTACTGCGGTTGCGACCAAAAGGATCGTTCCAAAAATCGCGCTCCACATTAGGCACAACAGAATAAATCAACCCTGGAATAACCAGCTTTCCACTCTCCTGTGGAAAAACAGCAAAATTCTGCTCTTCAATTAAATGCTGCACACCTTTAATCGTACTGAGATAACGCTTAGGTTTTTCATTTAACGGGATAACGACTGCATTTTTTATTTCAAGCGGCTGTAATTCAGTTTGGTTGATATTAACTTTCGAAGTGATTTTAAATTTCACTAAAATTTGTTCTTGCACAAAGACATCATTTTTACTGACCTCCACTGATACCTGAACCGGATCATCCGAATTCGCCTGTGGTTTGGCTTGTTTGGATACGGTAATTTCTATGGCATCACTGATAGCGCCATCCACATTAAATGAAGGGATTAACAGTGTCCCGACCCGTTTGGGTGCAAGGGTCAACTGCCATACTTTTTTATATTCGGCACCGGCATTGGTAATGGAGGTAAATTGGCTGACATTGTTAGACAGGATTTCAAAATCATTTTTAAGTGTGGCCACATCGGGTTGGCCACTCGATCTTGATTCAGCAGAGATAGTGAGTGTAAAGGTTTCCTGGATGCCGATATTGTCGCGATCAACACTGGCAATCAATTGCCCCGCGGCATAACCGAGATTGGTATATAGCAGGAAGATTGCAGCTGCAAGAATGTGCTTTATCCTGTAGAAATTGGGTCTTGTCATGACGTCTTTACCGTTTGTATTACAAGCGTTGATCTGCATGATTGTCAGGTGATTTTAATTCGCCGTTTTCCTGTTTTTGGCGATTTAATTGATACTGGTATTTAAATTTGTTCCGGAGTAAACCGCCTGGGTCATCGGGCACGCGCCGCAACCATTGTTCCATCGCCTGCCGTTGTTCTTCAGTGGCAGCGCCAGCTGGATCAAGCCGGGCCTCCTGCGGCAACTCAGCTTGGGCGGAAGACCCGGCGGAGGATACCTGGTGTGCCGTTGGCGCACTCGCGCTTGACGATTGACCGGATTGTGCTTGATTTTGCACGGAACTGTTTGTACCACTTTGTGAGCTCTGCTGTGCTGAACCTGTTTGCTGTTGGTTGTTGTTGCCTGCAGCTGAACTTTGGCTGTTGGCTTGGTTTTGATCCTTCTGATTTTGCTGGTCTTGCTGCTGGTCTTTGTCTTGCTGTTGCTGATCTTTATTTTCCCGGTTTTGATTTTCTTTATTTTGCTGGTTTTGTTTGCCGTCCTGATTTTTATCCTGATCTTTGTTTTCTTTGTTTTCTTTGTTTTCTTTGTTTTCTTTGTTTTGGTCTTTCTGTTGTTTTAACAGGTTTGCAACCAGTTCACGATTTTTTTTGGCATCTTCCATTGCGGGGTTACGCTTCAGGGCTTCATCGTATGCCTTGATCGCATCTTCTAACTTGCCGCTTTTTGCCAAGGCATTACCGCGGTTATAGTGACCATTGGCAGTATCAATCTGTGAGAAGCTATTTGCAGCGGCGGCATAGTCGCCGGCGCGGTATTGCGCAGTGGCTTTCCATTCCGGTGATTCAAATTGTTCTGCGGCTTTTTGGGCGTCACCTTTGTTCAGCTGGCGCTTGGCCTGTTGGTCTTGGGTGAGCCATAGATCATCAAAGCCCAGGGCATAGCTTTGAGTTGGCGTGAATCCGAACAAGGGAATTATCAGCAGCGACAGCAGCACACCGCGCCTGAAACAGAATAAAACGATAGGAAGTAGTAAAAATACCAACCAATGCCCCTGATCAAACCATTGGTCAAAATCGCGTTTTAATCCCGGTGAGCTATCATCTTTTACTTCACTGGGTTTTAAGTAATCAATATCGCTGTTGTTATTGCTGAGGTCGTGATAAAGACCGTTCACACTTTTGGCCAGCTCCGTCAATTCGTTGCTGTTTAGTTGAGTGGTAATAATGGTGCCGGAATCGTTGCGTAAAAACCCGCCTTGAGGGCTGGGAATGGGCGCAGGTTGGTTTGTTCCTACACCTAAAATATTCAAGCGTATTTTTTGTCCGGCGAGTAAGCGTTGAATTTTTTCGAAGGCCTCCGGAACCACACCGTCGGTAATTAACAATAAATCACCCCGGGTTGCGCCTGCATCGTGCAGGAGTTGTATGCCGCGGCTGACAGCATCTTCGGTATTGCTACCTTGCAGTGGCATTATATTGGGATGCATGGACGATAATAAGCTCAGGATAGTTGCACTGTCATCGCTGACAGGGGTAACTGTGTGGGCCTCTCCTGCGTAGGCAACCAGGGCCGTTTGGCCATCTTTGCGGTCGCGCAAAATGTCTGCAATTTTCAGGCGAGCGCGTGCAATGCGCGAGGGTTTTATATCTTCGCTGATCATTGAATAAGAAAGATCCAGCAAGATAACCAAAGCTTGCTGATTTTTTTCGACAAGTGTGGGCCGTTTAACCCAGCTCGGACCGGCGATAGCGAGAACACTGATTATCCATGCCAGCAGTAATACCCACAGCAGGGATTTTTTGGTTTGGACGGTTTTACCATCCAATAAAAACGGCAGCAGTTCAGGTGCAATTAATTGTTGCCATTGATAGGCTTTACGTTTTTGTCGCCACAAAAAAATAATCAGGATAAGGGCAGGGATTAACGCAAATAGCCACAGCGGTCGCAGCCAATGGAATTGGCTCAGGATAAGATTGAATTGTTCTGCTAAGAAGTTCATGGTGCAACTCCCTGTGTATGTGTTTTACCGGTTTTATGGCGTAAAACGGAAGACAGAGCCCAGCCAAGGCTTAGTAAAAATGCGGCGGCCAGGGGGTAATAAAACAGGCTTTTTATGGGGCGGAACTTTTCATCCTCACTGTCTATGGGTTCAAGCCGGTTTAAGGTGTGGTGGATTTCACTGAGTTCTTCCAAATTGCGTGCACGAAAATATTGTCCACCGGTCTTGTCGGCAATTGCGCGCATAGTCGGCTCGTCCAGGTCAGCGGAGGGATTTACAACACGTGACCCGAAAAAACCATTGTCAATCAACATTTCATCCGCACCAAAACCTATGGTGTAGATTTTTACATGTTCTTTTTCTGCAAGCTCAGCGGCTTTGATGGGTTCCAGCTCGCCAGCGGTGTTGGCACCGTCAGTCAGTACGATCAACACCCGTTGCGCATCCGGACGTGCGCGCAGACGTTTGATGGCAAGACCGATTGCATCACCGATTGAGGTTTGCTCGCCGGCAAAACCGATTTCAGTTTCTTGCAGCAGGGTGTTGACGGTCTGGCGATCATAAGTAAGCGGTGCTTGCAAATAAGCCTGGGTCCCGAACAGGACTAAACCCAGGCGATCACTTTTGCGATTTTTCACAAAATCACCGACCACCATTTTTACAGCATCTAATCGGCGGATCATTTGGCCCTGGTATTTCATATCTTCAATTTTCATACTGCCGGATATATCGACAGCTACTAATAAATCGCGCCCACTGTTAGGCATACTGACAGGCTCACCGATCCATTGCGGGTTTGCAGCAGCGCCTACAAGGCCTACCCAAATAAGCCATAAACATAGAGTGCGTGCGCCTTTTTTTACTCGCAATGAACCTTGTCGGGTTTGCAAATTTTTAACCTGTGCAAAAAAAGGTACGCGCAGGGCGGCTTCATTTTGCTTTTGCGCCGGTAAAAGATAAACCAGTAGCGGTAAAGGTAAGAGTGTCAGCAACCAGGGCCATTGCAGTTCAAGCATGGGATATGGCCTCGCGCTTTACCACTTTGGGTTTTTGCCATTGATTGCGATGTTCGCTGATCCATAACAGGCAAAGCTGGTGTAATGCAGTGCGGTCAAAGTCCACATTTTTTTGATAGGGGCCTGTCAATAATGCATTACCTGCGCCCCGGCTGAATTGCTGTCGGGTTTTCGGGCATTGTTCATCCAACCATTCCAGCCAGGCTTGGCCCTTGAGGCTGGCGTTAAAGTGTGAGCCAAAACCACTTAAGGCCGTGCGGCGCAAAAGCACACTTAAAGCTTGCAGGTATTCTGAATTTTGTTCTTGCGAATAGCTGGCTTGAATATGATTCAGCTCTGCAATCGCGATGTTGCGGTAACGGTTTCTGGCGCGTTTGCGTTGAATAAAAAATAACGCCAGGCCCAGCGCAACCAGCACGCTGGTGATCAACACCCACCAGCCCCAGGCAAGCGGCCAGATTCCGATGTCCGCGGGCACGTGTATATCCTGCAATGCGGCCAGGGGATCTTGCGCGGCAGAAGCCGGGGGTGTGAGCGGAGTTAAATGTGGAACTTGTGAATTCATGGCTGTTATTTTTTCGTTGCAAATCGTTCACGCAGCAACTGCTGCAAATTATCGGTAGTGGCGTAAGAGAGAAGGGGAATGCCAAGGCGTTTCGCACTGTGGGTGACGAACGCAAGATGGTTTTCATAAACAGTTTGGTAAGCTTGCTGGAAGTGCAAATCATCCGTTGGCAACTGCAAGCGATTCAAGCCATCGCTCACACTTAAGCGCGTGTTGCTGTGTAAATACTTTTCAAGCGGATCGAATACATGAATCAAGGTTACGTCTGTATGGCGAGCCAGCTCAAACAATTGTTGCTCGCAGGTTTGGTCGTAATCATGGAAATCGCTGATTAAAAATAATGCACAGCCGGGTTTTGCCATGCGGCGCGCATCGCTGAGCAGGGCGCTGAGGGCTTTGGCATCTGCGTGCGGTAGGGGAGATTGCAGCGCCCGGTTAAATTCTTGCAGCTGATGCAGAAACTCCAATACGGCATGTTTGCTGCGACGTGGACGAATATCGCGTTGGCTACGATTGCCAAATACCAGGCCGCCGATACGATCACTGTTGCTTAATGCCGCCCACGCGAGGTTTGCGCCTATGTGTGCGGCAAGTACCGATTTAAAACAGGTTTGACTGCCGAAAAACAACGGCGAACGTTGATCGACTAACACAAACACAGGACGTTCGCGCTCTTCGCGGTATAGTTTTGTATGGGGGACCTGGGTGCGTGCTGTGACTCGCCAATCGATACTGCGTACATCATCGCCGGCCTGATATAAGCGCACTTCTTCAAAGTCCATTCCGCGACCGCGAAACCGCGTGCGTTCTGCACCATTGAGCTGGCTTTTAACAGCGCGGGGCACAAACAAGCGCAAATCCTGCGCAGCAAATCGCAGGCGTAATAAATTGGCCAAATCTACATAGGCGCCCTGAGGGTTTAAGTGTGCCAGCTGTGCGCTGATTTTCAGACCGGTCTGGTGCATAGTTTCACTTCGCCACTACGATAAGGGAACCACACTCAATAAGGTATCTATAACCTTATTGCTGTTGATGCCACTTGCCTCAGCTTCAAAACTTAGAATTAAACGGTGACGCAAACAATCGTGGATGACTGCCTGTACATCGTCCGGACTGACAAAATCTTTTCCTTGTAGCCACGCATAAGCGCGAGCGCAACGATCAAGCGCAATAGTACCTCGCGGGCTGGCACCGTATTCAAGCATTTCACCCAGTTCAGCGCTGTAGTTCGCAGGACGGCGTGTTGCATTGATCAGCTGGACAATATATTCCTCAACGCTGGCAGCCATATGGATATTAAGGATTTCAGTACGTGCCGCCATGAGTGTTGCCTGGGTAATAGTAGCGGGGCTGGCAGTTACCAGGCTGGCTGCTTCGTTGCGTACCAATTGCAGGATCCGGCGTTCAGCGGCGATATCGGGGTAATCTACATTGACGTGTAATAAAAAGCGGTCAAGCTGGGCTTCAGGCAGGGGATAGGTGCCTTCCTGCTCAATGGGGTTCTGGGTCGCCATCACCATAAATAAGGCAGGTAAGGGATAGGTTTTACTGCCCACACTTACCTGGCGTTCAGCCATGGCTTCAAGCAGTGCCGATTGCACCTTGGCGGGGGCTCGGTTGATTTCGTCAGCAAGTACCAGATTATGGAAAATAGGGCCCGGTTGAAACTCAAAGGTACCTTGTTGGGGACGGTAAATATCGGTGCCTGTAACGTCAGAGGGAAGCAGGTCAGGGGTAAACTGGATTCGATGAAAGTCTCCCTCAATGGCCTGCGCCAGGGTTTTGATCGCTTTGGTCTTGGCTAAACCGGGAGCGCCTTCGACTAATAAATGACCATCCGCGAGCAGGGCGATCAACAAACGTTCAACCAAATGTTCCTGGCCAATAATTTGGTCGTTCATCCAGAGTTGCAGGTTTTGTATCTGTTGAAAATTACTCATAAACAAGATTGCCTTAAGGTTAATCAATGTAGACAAATTGCACGGTAATAACACCGGGAGCGGCGCATAGACCGCAACATGTGGTGGCAGTTCCTTATTTTTCAATAGTGAGTTGAACAAGGCGGCGTGTTTTGTGTCCGTGTGCCTGGTACTTCAGGACTTAACACATGTTATGGGCTAGTCTTAATGCACATAGACATAATACGCTGTTTTTAATCCTATTCTGAGGCAAAGGAGTTTTATCGTGAATAGCCAATTAATTGCTTCGCAAGACCTGGTTACGTTTGTGCAAGAGCTAAAACGCTTTGCCGGTGAAAGAATCCCTGCCACGGACCTGCTTGGTTTTATCAAATTCATTGAATGTTATTTTTCACGTTTTCCTTTGGAAGATTTGGTCGGACGCTATATGGAAGACGTGTTTGGCAGTGCCTATCAATGGTGGCGATATATTCAATATTTTGATGGACAGGAGCCCAGGATAGACCTGGTTAATCCCAGTTTGGATGTCGAAGGCTGGGTCTGTCCGCACACAGTGCTAGTAATCCAGCAAACCGATATGCCGTTTTTGGTTGATTCCATTCGTATTGAATTAAATCGTCGTAATATTGCTATTCATACCATTAAAAGCACGCCGTTAAATGTTAAGCGCGATACCAGGCATCAACTGGTAGATATCCTGGGGCCTTCAGATACCGCACCGGGTACCCGTAAAGAAGCTTTTGTGTATTTTGAAATTAATTTGCTCACGCTTAGATCCGAGCTGGATGATATCAAACAGAGCTTGCAGTCCATATTGGCCGAGTTAAGTGTTGTAGTTGGTGATTTTCAGCCGATGCTACAGGCGGTGATAGACGCAGAAGCAAATCTCAATAAGGCTGCAAAATCGGTTGCCGTTGCAAACGTTGCTGAAAGCCAGGCATTTTTAGCCTGGCTACGCGATAACAATTTTACCTTTTTGGGCTACAGCGAATATGTGTTCGGTGAGTATGAACCCGGTGAAAAGCACAGCAAAAAATTTTTACGTGAAAAGGTAGAAAAACGCCTGGGTGTATTTGCTTATAAAGGTGGAGAAGCTAACCATTCCGATGCCGATGATTTAAACCCTGGTATGGCCCGTTTCCATCTTGCCCCGCAGGTTTTAACCTTTTCAAAATCCTCGGTTCGCGCCCGCATTCATCGTCATGCCTATTCTGATTATGTTGTGGTCAAGCAATTTAATGACCAGGGCGATGTTATCGGTGAAATGCGTTTTATGGGATTGTATACCTCAAGTGTCTACACTATGGCGCCCGGTAAAATTCCGGTGATACGCAATAAGGTTGATAAAGTCTTTGAACGCAGCGGCTTAAGTGCATACAGCCATGACGGCAAATCCCTGCAACAAATATTGACCACCTTTCCGCGCGATGAATTATTTTTAAGTAACAGTTCCGAACTGTTTGAAACCCTTACCGCCATAGCGGCAATTAACGAACGTTATATGGTTCGCCTGTTTATGAGGCGCGATCCCTTCGGAAAATTTGTGAGTTGCCTGGTGTATATCCCGCGGGATTTATTTACTACCCAATTGCGTGTGCGTATCCAGGGTATTATCGGACAGTCTATCTATTCAAACGAGTGCGAGTTCAATACCTATTTTTCTGATTCAATCCTTGCGCGGGTACATCTTGTCTTCAAAGTGGATTCGCATAAACCGATTGAATACGACCAGGAAAAACTGGAGCGGCAGATTCGCGAAATTTCGCGCTCTTGGGAAGACCATTTGCAAGGCTCCTTGCTTGAATTCCATGGCGAGGAAAAAGCCGCGCGCTTATTGCATGATTATCGCGATGCATTTTCTTCGTCTTACAAAGAGCATTTTGAATCGCGCACAGCGGTTCATGATATAGCCTCAATGGCAGAATTAACCACGGCGGATGATATAGCCATGAGCTTCTATCAACCCGTGGGTGCTGAACCCAATGTCGTTCGCTTTAAAGTGTTTCGAAAAACCAAAACCATTGAGCTTTCAGATGTTATTCCCCTGCTGGAAAATCTGGGCTTGCGTGTCCTGTCTGAAAACCCTTATGTCATCCATAAAAAAAGTGATGGCGTTATCTGGCTCCACGATTTCCAGCTCAGTTACAGTTTGCCGGGAGTTATTGATGTCATTAAGGTAAAAACTATTTTCCAGCAAGCCTTCTCGGCAATCTGGCACAGGCAAACCGTTAATGATTCCTTTAATAAACTGGTTTTGAGTGCGCAATTAAGTTGGCGGGAAGTGTTTGTATTGCGAGCCTACGCAGGCTATATGCATCAAACCCTGTTCAACTTTACCCAGCACTATATTGCAGATGCACTGGTGAATCACCGCGAATTGGCCCGGCAGTTAATTCGTTTCTTCCAATTGAAGTTTGACCCCGCTTTTCACAGTACGGATACAGATCGACATGCGGCTGTCGACCAATGCCGTGATCTAATCAATGCCCAATTAAATGCCGTGGAAAATCTCAATGAAGACCGTATATTGCGTCGATTTCTGGTATTGGTTGACGGCAGTTTACGTACCAATTATTACCAGTATGATGCCGGCGGACAGGTTAAAGATTATCTGTCCATTAAGTTAAACCCGCGTTCCATTCCGGAAATTCCGGAACCGCGTCCGCTTTATGAAATCTACGTTTATTCCTTGCGAGTGGAAGGAGTGCATTTACGTGGTGGGAAAGTCGCGCGTGGCGGTTTGCGTTGGTCAGATCGTTTGCAGGATTACCGTACTGAAGTCCTCGGCCTTGTAAAAGCCCAACAAGTCAAAAATGCGGTAATCGTTCCAAATGGTGCAAAAGGCGGTTTTGTGTGTAAGCAATTACCTGCTGTTGGCGGCAGGGATGCGATTCAGCAGGAAGCTATTGCCTGTTACAAAATATTTATCCACGGTTTGTTGGATGTAACCGATAACCTGAGTGAAGGTAAAGTTGTCCCTCCTGACAATGTTGTCTGTTATGACGAAGACGATCCATACCTGGTAGTTGCCGCCGATAAGGGGACTGCAACATTCTCTGATATCGCTAACCGTATTTCTGCAGAATATGGCCACTGGTTAGGAGATGCTTTCGCCTCAGGCGGCAGTCAGGGATACGATCATAAAGGTATGGGAATTACCGCCCGTGGGGCTTGGATTTCGGTGATGCGCCATTTCCGTGAAAAAAACATCAACACCCAATTACAGGATGTTACAGTTGTCGGTATCGGGGACATGGCTGGTGATGTATTTGGAAATGGTATGTTGCTATCGGAACATATTTGCCTGGTGGCAGCCTTTAACCACATGCATATTTTTATTGATCCCAATCCCGATGCGGCCAAAAGTTTTATCGAGCGGCAACGTTTATTTACTACACCAAAAACTACCTGGGCTGATTACGATACATCGTTAATAAGTCCAGGTGGAGGTGTGTTTAACCGCGATCTGAAGACCATTGCCATTACGCCAGAAATGAAATCGGTTTTTGGTATTTATGAAGATCAGTTGACTCCCACGGAATTAATTACCGGTTTATTGAAAGCACCTGTCGATTTGATATGGAATGGCGGTATCGGTACTTATGTAAAATCTTCAGCAGAAAGTCACGCTGATGTTGGTGATAAAGCAAATGACAGCCTGCGCGTCAATGGCAGCGAGTTGCGCGCTAAAGTGTTTGGCGAAGGCGGTAACCTGGGCATGACCCAGCGCGGCCGTGTCGAATACTGTTTGCATGGCGGCGCCTGTAACACCGACTTTATTGACAATGCTGGTGGGGTAGATTGCAGTGACCACGAAGTTAACGTAAAAATCCTGCTGAATGAGGTTGTGAGTAACGGTGATTTAACGTCCAAACAAAGAAATCAACTGCTTGCGAATATGACCGCTGATATGGCTGGTTTGGTATTGAAAAATAATTATCGGCAAACCCAGGCAATCAGTATTGCTGAATGTGAATCCCTTGCGCGCAGTGCCGAATACCGGCGTTTTATGTCCAGGCTTGAAAGCCAGAAACGCCTAAACCGCAAATTGGAATTTTTACCGAATGATGATCTGCTCCTGGAGCGCCAGTCCCATCATCTCGGACTGACACGTCCCGAACTTGCTATTTTAATTTCTTACGCAAAAGCAGTTTTGAAAGAAGATTTGGCAAATGCGGATATTGCCGATAATGATTATGTTGCCACCTCCATAGAAGGCGCTTTTCCGCCACTTATTGCAACTGACTATAAAGGACCTTTGTATAACCATCGATTGAAGCGCGAAATTGTTGCTACACAAATTGCAAATGACATGGTTAATAATATGGGTATAAGTTTTGCGCAACGGTTGATTGAATCTACCGGTGCGACAGCGGGTGAAGTAGCTAAAGCTTATGTAGCAGCCCGCGATGTCTACCAAATGGAAACGTTTTTAATAGATCTGCAATCGCTGGATTACAAAATACCGGCGAAAGTCCAATACGAACTTATGATTAATATGATGCGCCGCGTACGTCGCGCTACGCGTTGGTTTTTGCGCAATCGCCGCAGTAATATTGACCCCGCAGCAGAAGTTAAATTTTTTGCGCCCGCGGTCAGCATGATTTCGGAACATTTACCTGCAATGCTATTGGGTGGCCAGCTGGAGGAATTACAGGGACAATATCAGCGCTTGCAGGAGAGTGGCGTTCCGCAAGATGTCATTATTCGTGCTACTTCAGCGTCCTATTTATTTTCCGGCTTAAGTATTGCGGAAGCGGCACGACGCAGCGGGCGCGACATGGCAGAGGTTGCCGAACTTTATTTTGCATTGAGTGAAGCCCTGAGCCTGCCGTGGTTTGCCAATCAAATTGCGCACCTTAACGTAGAATCTTTCTGGCAGGCAATGGCCCGTGAAACCTACATGGATGACCTTGAATCGCAATTGCGTTCACTGACGGTATCATTGATAAAATTTTCAACAGGTAAGGTTCCTGTTGCTGAACTCATAGCAACCTGGAGCCGGCAACAATCTGTTTTGATTAACCGCTGGAAACTGATGGTCAACGAATTGCAGGCTGCAAGCGGGGCTGATTTTGCCGTATTCTCAGTGGCCCTGCGTGAATTGCTAGACTTAGCGCAAGCCACCCAGCATTGTGATGTGGCCTTATAATTTAAAACGTTGATGAAGGGTTTGATTTTGCGTTCAATTTATGTGCAGTTGAATATACAACCTGAGCAATTCCAGCGGCTCTACGAAGGTGTAGCCAAAACGGTCAATGCCCGTAGCCTCGATGGTAAGAAGGTAAGCTTTCCAGCTAATATCTTACGCCCTTTTGTAACCCATTCCGGTGTTGTCGGCACCTTTGTTATTCATTTTTCTGAAGAGCACCGTTTTCAAAGCATTGAAAAAATTGACTAGGGAATTCCTGGAGAAATTTCCGAGGTTCCCTGGCCTTATAGATTCTAGTATCCTGCACGCCTCTTTTTTTAACGCTTGACTCACGTTTAAGGCTTGGCTCACGGGCTTGAGGGTAATTTCCATGTATTCACACATTCGCGACTTGCTGTTCAAACTGGATGCAGAAACATCCCATGAATTCAGCCTGGATCTTATCGGTGCTGCCGAGCGTCTGAAGCTCATAAACCTCTGTTTACCTCACGTTGCTCCCAGTCCTGTTGAAATCATGGGCATTACTTTTCCCAATCCGGTGGGCCTTGCGGCAGGCCTGGATAAAAACGGCGATTATTTTAATGCCCTGGGTGCTATGGGTTTTGGGTTTGTCGAGATCGGTACTATTACGCCCAGGCCGCAGCCTGGCAATCCCAAACCGCGTTTGTTCCGTATTCCTGAAGCGCAGGCCATTATCAATCGCATGGGGTTTAACAATAAGGGCGTGGAACATCTGGTCGCACAGGTAAGGCATCGGCGTTACCAGGGGGTTTTGGGGATCAATATCGGCAAGAATGCGACTACTCCGGTGGAAAACGCCGTTGATGATTACCTAACCTGTATGCAGAAGGCCTATGCCCATGCAGATTATATTACGGTGAATATTTCCTCTCCCAATACGCAGGGTTTACGCGATTTACAGTTTGGTGATTCACTGAACCACCTGTTGGAAACCATTAAAATTGAACAGAGTAATTTGCAGGCAGAATACGGTCGCTATGTGCCTGTTGCCGTAAAAATTGCTCCCGATATGGATGAGGAGTCCATCGTACAAGTGGCGCGCAGCCTGCTTGCCCAAAATATTGACGGTGTTATTGCCACGAATACCACTGTCGGGCGTGAGGGTGTTGAAGCCTTCGAAATCGGCAAGGAAACGGGTGGCTTGAGCGGATTGCCTGTGCGCGATAAAAGTACACGCGTCATCAGCACACTCTACGCTGAACTTGGCGATAAATTACCGATCATCGGTGTGGGCGGAATCAGCGATGGCCCAAGCGCAGCAGAAAAAATTAAAGCAGGTGCAAAGCTGGTTCAGGTTTATAGTGGATTTATTTATCGTGGACCAGCCTTAATTCGTGAAGCGGTTGAGGCAATTGCTGCGTTAAAAAAGCAGGCTGGCTAGGTGAGGATTGCAAACAAAAAGAGCCTCAACTGAAGCTCTTTTTGTCTTAGCTCGATTTCGCCAATCAGCGAATTAAAGTTGGGTTTTTACGGAAATAATTGTGATGTAATTGCTGATGCAATCTTGCTGTCAGCCTGCCGACATCGCACTGGACATCGGTTGTAAATTGTTGAGTTTTTGAACCTGAGCCATACGGTTCAGTCCATCCCATTGGTCTACTCGTGATTCTCTCCAGCCATTTAACCATTGCTGTCGAGCAACTCCTGTTTCATGAGGGCATAAGCTACGCGATCGACCGGCAATCCCGGCTTGGTAGCCTTTTGCAAAAGCGCGTTCAGTTTGATCTCGTTTCTGACTTTTCATCCTACAAGGTACCTCTTTATTAAATGACGCAATTTGATTATTAAATGACGCAATTTGAATTACTCATTATTAAATCTATCAGATTCCACATAATTAAAGTGATATGGACATGATCAACGACTTGCTACAATACCTCCTCTTGGTTGCTTAACCTATGGGGTTTGACCAGTACACCAACAAAGGTTCCTTTTGTGAATGATTTTATTCTTCTAGATATATTCTTATATAGCACTTAAAGCTCTAGCAATTAATGATGATTAGCGTTGTTCATTCAGTATGTGAATAAACTTTGGCCGATCCGGCCTAAATTACCCGTGAAGGTTATTAAACTGGCGTTTTCAATGACTCAATTTCAATTTTTTGCGACATGTCCTAAAAGCCTTGAGGGACTTTTATTTTCAGAATTAGCCCAGCTGGGTGCTACCGAGCTGCGTGAAACAGTAGCAGGTGTGTATTTTAGTGGCAGCATTGAAACGGCTTATCGGGTATGCCTGTGGTCACGGCTTGCCAATAAGGTGCTTTTGCCTTTGGACAGTTTCGAAGTTGGCAGCCAGGAGGATCTCTATGATGGTGTCCGGGATTTACTTTGGGAGGAACATTTGAAACATGACGGTACCTTGTTGGTGGACTTTGTCGGTACCAGCGACACTATTCGCAATACCCAATTCGGCGCAGTAAAAGTTAAAGATGCCATAGTGGATCGCCTGCGCGATGCGACCGGCGAGCGCCCTTCGGTTGCCAAGCAAGATCCGGATTTGCGCATCAATGCACGTTTAAGTCGGGACAAGGTTGTGATCAGCCTGGACTTGTCTGGCGAAAGCCTGCACCGTCGTGGTTATCGTTTAAAGCAGGGCAGTGCACCCATGAAGGAAAACCTTGCAGCCGGTATTTTACTACGGGCCGGTTGGCCTGATATCGCCGCTAGCGGCGGTGCCTTGCTTGACCCCATGTGTGGTTCCGGCACCATTCTGATTGAAGCAGCTTTGATTGCAGCCGATATTGCTCCCGGTTTGGGTCGTGTGAGTTTCGGTTTTGAACGCTGGCTCAAACATGACGATTCTATTTGGCAGGCTCTGCGCAATGAGGCACACGAGCGCCGTCGCCTTGGCCTTGAAAAAGAGTTACCGGAAATTCGCGGTTATGACGCAGATATTCGAGTCATTCGTGCAGCGGAAGAAAATATCGTTACCGCAGAGCTGGATCATTGGTTGCGCGTTAGCCGTAAAGAACTTGCCGAATTTAAAAAACCGACCCACACCGAATTAAAAAATGGCTTGGTGTTGAGCAATCCTCCTTACGGTGAACGTTTGGGAGAAATTGAATCACTCAAAATGTTATACGCTCATTTGGGCGAACGCTTACGTAATGAGTTCCAGGGGTGGCGCGCAGGTGTGTTCACCGGGAATCCGGAGCTTGGTAAACAAATGGGTTTGCGTGCCGATAAAAAATATAAATTATTTAACGGCACCATCCCCAGTGAATTAATTATGTTCACCATATCCAGCGATGCCTTTGTACAAAGTCGCGTGGAGCAGGATGATCGTTTTAGTCGTGATGAACAAAAACGTATAGCAGCAGAAGAGCGTGTCCGCGAAACCAATCGCCAGGAGCAAGCTGCAGCGCTTTCAAATGGCGCACAGATGTTAGTGAACAGGCTACAAAAAAATCTCAAGCAATTGGAAAAGTGGGCGCGTAAAAACGATATTAATGCCTATCGTTTATATGATGCGGATATGCCTGAATATTCGGCAGCTATTGATGTCTACTGCGGCCAAACCCAACCGGGTAAACCCGCCCAGTGGTATGCAAATGTGCAGGAATACGCGGCTCCGAAATCTGTTGATGAAGATCGTGCAGCCCAGCGCTTTGCCGAGATTGAGTTGGCTGTACCTTATGCGCTGGATATTCCTGCTGAACGCATTAGTTACAAACAGCGCCGTCGCAACAAGGGTTCGCAACAATACGAAAAATTAACCGAATTACCCACTGGCGATGTTTTTAGTGTGCAGGAAGGCTTGGCCAAGCTGCATATCAATATGTGGCAGTACCTGGATACAGGTTTATTTCTGGACCATCGTCCTGTTCGTAAAATGATTGCAGGTATGGCAAAAGATAAGCGCTTTTTAAACCTGTTTTGCTATACAGCAACGGCAAGCGTACATGCCGCCATGGGTGGTGCGCGTTTCACCTTAAGTGTGGATATGTCCAATACCTATTTGAATTGGGCGCGTAAAAATTATGCGCTGAATGGTTTGAGTGAATCCAAAAATCGCCTGGAGCAAGCAGACTGTTTAAAGTGGTTGGAAGAAAATGACCAGCAGTTTGATTTGATCCTGTTAGACCCACCCAGCTTTTCAAATTCAAAACGCATGGAGGATGTGTTGGACGTGCAGCGGGATCATGTCAACATGATTAACAATGCGATGCGCGCGTTGGCAGAAGGCGGAACGCTTATATTTTCGAACAATCTGCGCACCTTTACTTTAGATGCAGATGCATTGTCAGCGTACACTGTCACTGATATAAGTGCCAAAACAATCGATGAGGATTTTAAGCGTAATCCTAAAATTCACCAATGTTGGTTGATTAAGCATTAAAAGGTTGTATTTCATATAGCCCGTGCAGGTCAAAAGTTACATTTTATTAAGCGTGTAACAAATCCGGACTGTATGAATCCAAGTATCAACAAAAAAAGACCCTGCCAAGCTGACGCGCTATTATTTGGAGTGCTTACTGCTAGCTTATTAGGTGTTCGCTTTTACTGGCTTTTAAAGAAAAAGCAAGGTGATTCAAGTAAATCAAAAGCTTAAAAGATCTTTTAATTCCACGGCATTGCGACGTGAAATCTCTAATTTTTTTCCGTCGCTCATTGTAATTTCATATCCATCATTAATAGCTTCTTCAATCTTTTCTACTTCATTCAGATTCACAACATATTGCCGATTTGCCCGGAAAAAGTATTTTTTAGGGAGGCGTTCTTCAATACTGTTTAAAGATTTTCTTACAAAAGCTTTTTCGTTACCAAAAAATATGCGAACGTGATTTTTACAACTTTCAAAGTATCGGATCGATTTTAGTGGAATGAGATGGCATTTATCACCGTCTTTAACGAACATCTGACTGTGGATATCGAGCGGTGGTTTTGCTACGGTTTTGTGATATTCACTCTGAATACTCAATTTATCGATGGCTAGTTTCAGGCGTTCGTGACTAATAGGTTTTAGCAAGTAGTCCACGGTGTTGTAATCAAAAGAACGGATAGCATATTCAGAGTAGGCTGTGGTGAAAATGACTTTAGAGAAGTGATCGAGCTTTTCCAGCAAATCAAAGCCGCTTTCACCCGGCATGTGTATGTCCAGGAAAATAATATCCGGTTGACGTTCTTCAATTAATGTCAATGCAGTTGATGGATGGTCTGCTGCGCCCACAATGTCGATTTCGGGATAATCCTGCAACATCTTTATAAGACCCTCACGTGCAAGCCGGGAATCTTCAACTACTATTGCCTTCATGCCTATAATTCCTTGGGTATGGTTAGGGTTACTGTAAATTTTTCTGGTGTTTTTGAGACTAAGAACTCACTGCTACTTCCATAAAGTAATTCCAGTCTTTGTTTGATGTTGTTTAAACCTATAGCGGTTGATGCTTTCTTGCCAATTGTTTCAATGGCGATATCGTTAGTAATGCAAAAACTTAGTTTACTTCCAAGCTCGTTGCAAGTGAGGCTTAGCTCACCACCGTGTTTTATATTTTCTACCCCGTGCTTAATGCCATTCTCAACCAGCATTTGCAAGATCATGGGTGGAATTAAATAGTCATGCAAAATTTCAGCAATGGAAAAGCTGAAGATCAAGCGTTCTTCCATTTGTGATTTAATGATTTCAATGTAACGATGAATAATATTGATTTCCTCGGAAAGTGGAACTTTTTCATGCCGACTGCTTGCCAATGAGTAACGTAAAATTTCCGATAGAGATGTGACCATATTGTCAGCTTTATTAGGGCTTTCGTGGATCATGAAACGAATATTATTCAGTGCATTAAAAAGAAAATGCGGGTTTAATTGATTGGAGAGACTATTTAGCGTGGCATCTTTGAGGTTATGTTGAGCCCTCAGGTAGCGCAATTCAGCTTCGCGTATTTTTTTATTGGATGTAATGCTGTGGTATAAAAAAGTCCATGCGGATATAAAAATAGTGGTTTGAATCCAGTTCCCTAATATAGAGCCCATAACAAATTTTGCAAAAATGCGTTTGCTGCTACCTGGGTTTAAGATCGTAATAATTTCTGACCAATACATGGAAGAAAAAAATGCAGACATACAAATGGCTATAGTTAATCCTGATGCTAATGAAAAAATGAGACTATATTCCAGAAATTGTCTACTGGGTAATGAGGACCATTCAAACGTTTTATACATGTAGCGGAACAATAAAACAGCTATGGTAAAAAGAGGAAACCAGAATAAATCAGCAAAAAATAAAAACCGTGCGTACTCATATAATGGGACAATAATCACCATTTGAGTTGCAGCCAGGAACAACATAAAAAGCCCATGATCAAGCCAAAATTGCTGATCATTGGGGAAAAATAAAACTTTCATAATTTATATATCAATAATAAGTTCTGTTTGGATGATAATCGTGCTTTATGCACTAATATACCCAGCCTTTAAATCCTGCTATTCCGTAGTAAATTAAATAGGCTGCGAAAAATGTGTGAAGTATAGAAGATACCACTGCAGTTAAGTAAACCATTCTAATTGTTTTTGAATTGCGCTGAGTGTAGATCGTAATAAGGCTTAAAACAGCCATCACAGGGTAAATAAGTGAGCAAATATAGAGGGATACAGATACCCATGTTAGATTGCCAAGTAGTTTCATATTTGATTCGCTGAGGGCGATCAATATTGCAATAATAAAAAGATTTGTCAGTAACGGCCACAAGCGTAACAGATTTAACAGGCCGCTTTTCCACATCCCTGAACAAATACCTTGTCGTTAATTCAGTCATTTGCCAAAGTGAACCATTGTTGGTGCTAGCCATAATAAGTATGTAATCCATAACCCGCCTTGATTCCTTGTATGGCTCCCAAGGTTGATGTGGGAGTTTCCATGCGTAGAATCGACTCGCTGTTTAATAATGTGTTTCCTGAAAAGCTTCCGCGGTTAATAAAAAAATAAAGCAGATTGGCCGTATCTTTTGGTGATGCATTAATAGCATGAGCAGAAACAGCGGGTCCAATATTGTTATAGGCATGGCATGTACCTGGTACCCATCGGGATTTTCGAGCATCTGGATTTTGTTATTAATTAATTTTCTGCTGCCTGTATGGAAGCCTTGACTCGCGGGTATTTTTTACCGTTAAGGAACTTGCCTAAAAAAGTGGAGCGCACCAGGTAGTGATAACTGGCGAGTAATAGCAGGCTAGTGATTGAAAGGCTTAAGATAAATTTTGCCGACCAATTGAGCGGCCACTGCAGCATCCATGCTTGCAGGCCCCATAAAATGGGGATATGGACGAGGTACATCCAATAAGAAGCGTCTGCAAGATAACGCCATTTGGCATTGGGTATTTTGATATATCGAACTGCTAACCCTATAGCGGCAAAAGCTCCGCACCATTCTGCAAATGTATAAGCAGCGGCATAAATTGCGCGCGCTGATGTGTCGAGCTGTATGACATAAAAATTAGGTTTAATACCTGCAACGAAAAGTGCAATGACAGTGCCGGCAGCAGTGCCAACAAAATATAACGGCCAATCTGCTGCGAGCATACGCAAACAATCCTGCTGTTTATGCAGCAGCCAACCAATCAAGAATGCTGAAACAAAAGCTAAAACTGCAGGAAAATTTGGGACTAGCCCAACAATCGGCAGTGGAATACCTTGCCACTGCACCCACCAACTTGCAAAAAATAAAACCAGAGCGAGCGGGCTTGCGAGGAAGAAGACTATAATGCGAGTTTTAAAACATGACGTGACCAAGCGCGTAATTGTGTTGCGGATTGAATTATTTTTGTCAAAAAATACAAACACTGAGCGTGCTGCCAGTACCAGAGCATAAATCACTAATAGCATGTAGAGAAACCACAAATGCCCAAGGGGAATCATGGGGCCTATTACAGGCACTGGAAATTCCATTTTGGGCGGGCCTTGTATGCCGAGCTGTCGTGCTGCCCAAATGAAAGGAATGATAGAAAGCGGCATTATGAACATAAAGGCCGCTAGCATCGGCAAGCCTATACGCTTTAGACGGTTTTTCATCAAGCCTTTGCTCCCAAGTCGTTGATGAAGTACACGTGCAAAAAATCCAGCGATAATAAAGAACAGCGTCATCCTGAATAAATGTATAACAAAATACAAAATTCCCATGCCGGCGTTGGTAGAGGTATCGCTTATTGGCCAGCCTATTTCGCGAAAGCCTGGTAGAAACGGCATGCTTGCGTGTAAAACGATACCCGCTAGCAGTGCGCAGGCTCGTACTGTGTCTAGCGAGTGGAAACGTTCTTGAGTTGCTGTGGAACTGGGTTGCCGCTCTTCAAATGATAAAGCCATGAATCCCTCTGCAATTAAAATAAATTATTGAGGGAAAAACTTTACTGCCGAAAATTCAATTCACGGGAAAAAGATGCTGAGTGGCAATATTGACTTTTAAACGGGGTTTTAACGGATGGGGACAGCGGAGGGGAAAAGCAATCAGCGGCTACAAGAGCCGCTGATTAGGGAACAACTTAGTCTTTAGCGCGAGACTTGTATTCGTGAGTACGGGTGTCGATGATGATGCGATCGCCGATTTCTACGAATGCAGATACCTGGATTTCAGTACCGTTGGTCAAACGAGCTGGCTTCATCACTTTACCTGATGTATCGCCACGAACTGATGGTTCGGTGTAAACAACTTCGCGGGTAACGGAGTTTGGTGGAGTGATTGAAATTACTTTGCCATCATAAAATACAGCTTCACACACATCATCAATACCGTCTTCGATGTATGGACCCATATCGCCAAGTTCATCAGCAGTCAATTCGTATTGGTTGTAGTCGCTGTCTACGAACACGTACATTGGGTCTGCATAGTAAGAGTAGGTTACGTCTTTACGATCCAGAACGATGTCTTCAAATTTGTCGTCTGCTTTGTAAGGAGTTTCAGTCAAATAACCGTTCAGCAGGTTCTTCAACTTGGTTTTAACAACCGCAGTGTTACGACCTGAACGGCTGATTTCTACTTTTTGGATTAACCAGGGTGAACCGTCGATGTTAATAACATGACCGGCGCGTAATTCTTGACCTGTTTTCATGATGGCTCTCAATATGCATTGATTGGTGGGGATAATTTGGGCGGCTACTATAGCGTTTTTTGGCAAAATTGCACCATATTTGAGGCTAAATCCCCCAAAGAATTTATACTCTGGCACCAGTTTTGGCTATGTTTTTGCCAGTTTTCCAACTCCGCCAGGCAGGAATTCCACGGAATATGGCAGTCCTGGCCGTTATTCCATGCATGCCACAATGACGAGATTTCATCCTGTAGCTGCGAGCTTGCGCCGTGCAAATAATGACGGAGGAATGCGTCCAGCTTGAGAAGGTGAATGCCGTCCTCCTGCGGATATATATGCCATACCAGGGGTTTGGCTGCCCACTGTGCCCGTACAAATGAATCCTCGCCGCGCACGAAATTAATATCGCTGATCCAGAGTAGTTGGTCGTAAGCCCATTGGCTGAGGAAAGGGATAATGTGAAGGCGCAATGATCCCTGAGTGTATCCATCGCCGGGTTGCAGTGCTGTTCCCAAGCGTGCGTTAAGCTCGGGAAGGAGTTTACTGGTAGGTAACAAGCAATGTACGGGTCGGGATGACTCAATCCAGCTATCCAGCAAGGAACCCAGCGCCGCATTTTCGTAACCGAATAATGAAATAACCAACTCATTCTCTGCAATGCTGATTCCCAGGCTGTGTAAAAATCGGGTCTTATTGGAAGGATTACCCAAGAACGCATCCCGTTCCCCTAACAGCGTTTTTTCTTTTAATAACCCGCCGGTTTTCGCGGTAAACCCTGGAAAATAAAAGGTTTTTCGCAGCCCAAGCTGGGGATGGATGGATGCCAGGCCATGGCAGCCTTCAACCCAATCTTCGGCACTCAGATATTCCAGGTTGAACCAGCGCGGTGGAGTCGGCCGGGCTTTTATGGCGCGCATATAACTTGCAGGCAAGTCACAGGCAAAGGCTTCAATGATCACATCTGCCGGTTCAACACCCGGATCAAAGGATGCATGCCAGATACAGATATCAACTTGCTCCTGCGTTTGCTGGTCAATGTGCACAGTGTGCGGCCATATGCTGATCAAAGCGTCTATATCGTCAACCCATAAGCGCACCCGGAACGGATATTCGCGGGCGAGTTGGCGAGCGAGGCGCCAGCAGACCCCTATATCGCCATAGTTATCGACGACCCGGCAAAAAATATCCCAGGTTTTCGGAGCTGCCGTGTGCATGTAATGATTCTTGCCCTGGTGAAAAAGAGGGCGCTATTATGCGTGACATTTTCCCGTCGGACGAATTTTTATGGCCTCACTCCAGGATCAGTTACTAAAGGCAGGCTTGATAGATACCAAAAAAGCCAAACAAGCCAATAAAGAGAAGCGCAAGGAAACCAATGTAGCTCGCCGATCTGCTCAGCCGCAGGTGGACGACGTTAAGCTCTCGGCTGAGCAGGCGCGCCAGCAGAAAGCTGAGCGTGACCGTGAGCTGAATCGCCAGCATAACGCTGAGCTGGAACAGCGTGCCGTAGCCGCGCAAATCAAACAGCTGATTGAAAATCACCGCCAACCTAAGGGCGCTGGCAACCAGGATGTGGAATACAACTTTACTGACGGAAAGTTGATCAAGAAAATGCGTGTTTCACCTCTGATGTTGGAACAGATTGCGCGCGGTGTGCTGGCAGTTGTTAAACTGGGTGAGGGTTATGAATTGGTTCCGCGTGTGGTCGCTGACAAGATTGCGCTGCGCGATGCCAAATCAGTACTGGTTGCTAATGTGAAATCGCAACAGCAAAGCGACGAAGAAGATCCCTATAAAGACTATGTAATCCCTGATGATCTAATGTGGTAACACAAACCTGCGGGTTTGGCTATTCTTAGAATCCCAGTTGGCTTGTGTCATAATAAGGCAACAATTTATACAGGCGACCTACCTATGTTAGATATGTTCACCGGGCTCAGTTTTACACTTGGCTTGGCATTGTTTTTATCTCTGGCTTTTGTACTGGCTTACGAATTTATCAACGGTTTTCACGATACGGCTAACGCGGTAGCAACGGTAATTTATACCAAAGCTATGCCGCCACACATGGCCGTGGTAGCTTCGGGAATTTTTAATTTCCTGGGCGTGATGATCGGTGGACTGGGTGTTGCTTACGCAATTGTGCATTTATTACCCGTCGATTTACTGCTGAACGTTACGTCTTCTTATGGCATGGTGATGGTGTTTTCACTACTGACCTCGGCGATTTTATGGAACCTTGGAACCTGGTACTTTGGTATTCCATCCTCCAGCTCCCATACACTGATTGGTTCAATTTTAGGTGTAGGTGGTGCACATGCGCTCTTGACCCATTTACCCCTGGCAGAGGGGATTAATACGAAAAAGGCAACCGATATTATGTTGTCTTTATTGATTTCTCCTGTGATTGGTTTTGTAGTTGCTGCCTTGGTGTTGCTGTTATTGAAGCGTATGTGGCCAGGGCAAAAAATTCATAAAACGCCGGAAGAACGCGAACGTATTGACGGTAAAAAGCATCCACCTTTCTGGACGCGGGCTACGCTGGTTGCCTCTGCTATGGGCTTAAGTTTTGTGCACGGTTCCAACGATGGCCAAAAGGGAATCGGTATGGTAATGCTGGTGTTGATTTGCATGGCACCTGCGCATTATGTCCTGGATTTAAATACTTCAATGCTTGATATTGCCAAGACGCGCGATGCAGCGACCTATATTGAGCGTATCTATAAAGAGAATCGCGGAGTACTTGCCAATAAAATCGATTTTTCAAAAACGGAAATCAGTTTAATCAGTGAAGAAAAATGCGAAACTCAAAATGCCTTTGTTGCCATTAATAGCCTGGCAGCACAATTGAAAGACATCAACGATTACGCCAAATTGAGCATTGATAACCGCCGTGAAGTTCGTCGCATGTTGTTGTGCATTGATGACAGTGCGAAGAAAATTGCCAAACTTGATGGCATTTCTGCAAAAGACAAAGAAGATTTACTAAAACTGCGCAAAGATATTACCGCGACTACCGAGTTCGCTCCCTATTGGGCAATTGTTGCAGTGGCATTGGCACTGGGCTTGGGCACTATGACAGGATGGCGTCGTGTTGTTAAAACCGTCGGCGAGAAAATTGGTAAAACGGGCATGACCTATTCACAAGGTATGTCTGCACAAATTACAGCCGCTACTGCCATCGGTGTTGCCAGTATTACCGGTATGCCGGTATCAACTACCCATGTATTGTCGTCTGCGGTAGCGGGAACCATGGTTGCGAATAAATCCGGTTTGCAATTCGCCACTATCAAAACCATTTTGATGGCCTGGGTGCTTACTTTGCCGGCCACTATTTTATTGGCAGGTGGCCTGTTTTATATAGGTGTAAAATTATTTTTGTAATGTGTGTATTCAGTGAAATAAAAAACCGGGCAATTGAACTGCCCGGTTTTTTATGAGCGCAGTTCAATGCCTGTTAAAGTCGCCGTTGTAAGCGGGAGCAGTAATTTACATTCAACGTCAAAACCGGATGTCTGTTACGCGAAGCAGTGATAGGGTTCACTTTGTTCCAGCCTTCAATGTGCTGTTTAAATTTCCCCCAGGAACCCGCCTGATTGACGTTCCCATAGCTGTGCATAAATACCGCCCTGGGCAATTAAGTCAGCGTGTTTGCCTTGCTCTACAATTTCGCCTTTATCCAGGACAATTAATTTATCCATAGCGGCAATGGTAGATAAGCGATGTGCAATGGCGATAACAGTTTTTCCTTGCATCAGAGTATTCAAGTTAGCCTGGATTGCTGCTTCCACTTCAGAATCCAGTGCGGAGGTTGCTTCGTCGAGGATTAAAATAGGTGCATTTTTTATCAGTACCCGCGCAATAGCTATACGTTGCCGTTGCCCGCCTGATAGTTTTACGCCGCGCTCACCGACATGGGCATCGTAACCTGTCCTGCCGTGACTATCGCTGAGGGACAAAATAAAATCGTGCGCTTCCGCCTGTTTGGCAGCTTCAACCATTTGCGCTTCAGTGGCTTTGGGGTTGCCATACAACAGGTTGTCGCGAATAGAACGATGTAGCAGCGATGTATCCTGTGTCACCATACCAATGTGTAGGCGCAGACTTTCCTGCTGAACCTTACTGATATCATGGCCATCAATTAAAATTTTTCCGGATTCCAGATCGTAAAAGCGCATCAGCAAATTTACCAGCGTGGATTTTCCTGCGCCGGAGCGGCCGACGACACCGATTTTTTCACCGGCTTGAATACCCAAATTGAAGTTGCTGATAATTCCGCCGGTTTTGCCGTAATGGAAACAAACCTGCTTGAACTCAATACCGCTTTGGCGCAACGCCAGGGGAGGGGCACCGGGTTCGTCCTGTACCTCACGCGGAATTGACAGGGTATTCAGGCCATCCTTTGCAGTACCGATATTTTCAAACAGTGCAGAGACTTCCCACATAATCCACTGTGACATACCGTTTAAGCGCAATGCCAGGCTGATAGCTGCGGCAATAGCGCCTGCTGTTATCAATTGTGCCCCCCAAAGCCAGATACAGGTACTGGAGACGGTGAATATCAGCAAGATATTGCTGACCCAGACCGCATTACTTAATGAAGTTGCCAGGCGCATTTGCGGATGTACTGTGGCCAAAAAAGCCTCCATACCTTCACGTGCATATTCGGCCTCACGGTTAGAGTGGGAAAACAGTTTTACAGTTGCAATATTGGTATAGGTATCCACCAGGCGGCCGGTCATATCTGAGCGGGCATCTGCCTGTTTGCTGGATGCGCGCGAAAGGCGCGGCAGGAAATAATAGAGCAGGACAATATAGGTGAGAAGCCAGAACAGGAAAGGCAGGGTCAAGCGCCAATCCAGTGCTGCGGCTAACACAACAACACCTGTGAAATAAACGCTAACGTACAGCAGTACGTCTAAAAGTTTCATCACGGTTTCACGAACTGCCAGGGCAGTTTGCATAACTTTGGTCGCTATGCGCCCTGCAAATTCATTTTGGTAGAAGCCGACGCTTTGGCCAAGCAAATACCGGTGCGCTTGCCAGCGAATCATCATGGGATAGTTGCCCAGCAAGGTTTGATGCAGCACCAGCGAATGAACTACCACACAAAATGGCAAACCTATTAACAGCATGGCGGCCATGAGGAATAATTTGTTACCAGACGCCTGCCAAATAGTTTGCGGACTGTGGGCATTCAACCAATCGACAAGTTGCCCCAAAAAACCGAACAGCGACACTTCCATGATTGCAATCAGTGCCGTGAGCAGGGCCATAAGGGCAAGATAAGGTTCAGTGCCCCGTGTGTAATGACGGCAGAATGCAAAAAGGGTTCTGGGCGGTGTTTGCGGATCTTCCGCGGGGAATGGCTTGATAAGGCTTTCAAAAAATCGAAACATAAGGACTGGTCACTTGAAAGGGCTACTTGGTGTGAAAATGGCCGGAATTTTATCACTTATTTTCGTTACAGGCTTGTAGCAAAATACGGGGATTGGCACTATTGCTGCCAACAACCGCCAAAATAAAAAGAGACCCACAATGAAAAATCTATTAGTCGTTTTTGCCGCAGGATGCATAGGAGCACTTATCCAATGCATTGTCATGTGGCTTTTCAGCCATTATGGAATTAACCATAGGTTAGGCGTTAGTTTATCGGGTTCCATTGCGCCTGTATGGCTTTACCCTCGACTTATATGGGGCGGGTTATGGGGGATATTATTTTTATTTCCCGTATTAAATGGCGGTAGCCTGGCTCGTAGTTTTGTTGTCGCCCTTATCCCATCTGCGGTACAGTTGTTTGTAATTTATCCATTTTATGAAGGCAAGGGTGTTGCAGGTCTGTCGCTTGGAATACTGACCCCCTTTCTGGTTTTGTTTTTTTACTGGGTATGGGCACTGGCCACTACCCTTACGTTAAAATTGGCCAAATAGTTTTTTGCAGGAATCCTGAATGTTTTTGTTAAAACATTGTACGTTATGGGTGTTAATATTTTTTTGTGCGTCGTCCCACGCCCAATTCTTACCGGATAATTCCAGTTTGAATTTGCAATCTGTGCAGCGGTGGATGAATTCAAACCGTGATCTTGCAGGTGTTGTGCAAGCCTTGGATGCCATGCATAAAACCGACGATGATGTGAAGAAATTTGATGCCCTGCCAGCTGTCGAGCAAGATCAAAAAATTGCCGTATTCTTGCAGGAAAATACATTGCAGGAATCTGCAACCGCAGTTGCCGCCCGTCACGGTTGGAAATCTGTCGGCGAATACATGCGTTTTAGCACCCGGCTTGGTAACGCAATTGCTGCGTATTTTTTTGAGCAAGAGACGATGAATTTGTCAGACGCCCAGAGACAATCAATACGCGCAAAGACAGACCCCACGGTATTACAAACACCCGCTGCCGATATAGCTTTTGTTAAAAACCACGAAGCACTCTTGAAAAATTATATCCAGGCTTATGCCGCAGGCAGGTAAAAACAATGTCAGGGTTTTCCTGGATAATTTAAAATAAAAATAGATGCCGGTTAATAAATACCGGCACCTGAAAAACTAATTTAATTAGTAAGTATACCGCTGCGGTAATCCTGGATTGCCTGTTCTATTTCTTCCGGCGTATTCATGACAAACGGACCATATTGCGCAATGGGTTCTTTTAATGGAATTCCTGCCAGTAAAATAAACCGTGTATCTTCAGACCTTGACGCTACCGATATTTCATCACCTGGACCTAATAACCCGGCGTTACCTGCGGTTAACTCACGTGCATCTTCACCTATTGCCACTGATCCTTCATACACATAGATGAAGGTGTTATGTGTCTCAGGAATAGCGTGCCCAAATTTTGCAGCTAATGGCAAATGTACATCCCAATAAATAACTTGGGTGGTCAAGCCTTGGATAGGGCCGCTAACAGGCTTGCCATTGATTACTGCCATATTTGCAATGACTTTTATGCAACCGCCATTTGCCAGTTCCGCTATCGGAATATCATCCGCCGGAATATCACGGTAGTGTGCCGGTTTCATTTTTTCAGCGGCCGGTAAATTCAGCCACAATTGAAAACCACGCATTAAGCCGTGCTCCTGCTGTGGCATTTCAGAGTGGATAATCCCACGGCCAGCGGTCATCCATTGTACGTCACCGGTTTTGAGATGACCTTTATTGCCCATATGGTCTTCATGCAACATGTGCCCCTGGAGCATATAGGTAACTGTCTCAAAACCGCGGTGCGGGTGCGATGGGAAACCTGCGATATAATCGCTCGCACTTTCTGAGCCGAATTCATCAAGCATTAAAAACGGATCAAAGCGTGCCTGTTGCGTTTGTCCCAGGCTGCGTTTAATACGCACACCTGCACCGTCACTGGTAGCACGGCTGGGTATGATTTGCCGGAGTTGCTTTTGCATGGTGTACTCCTCTAGTGGTCATTAATGCGTTGAAATAACGTTTCAGTTTTTGCGGCCATGATGAGATCATTTTCATGCAGGCCTTTGAGTCTGTGTGTCCACCAATTGACAGTCACTTTTCCCCATTCAGTCAGCAGTGCAGGGTGGTGATTAAACGTTTCAGCTACTGCGCCTATGGCATTGGTAAATGCTAATGCACTTGCAAAATTGTCGAATGTATAAGTGCGCATCAGTTGGTTGATACCATTTACCTGAATGACAGACCATTCAGGTAAAGTGTCCAGTGCTTCTCTCACTTCGGCTTGCGTTGCCTGCGGTGCGTCTGCATGGCACACACTACAGGCTTTTTCGCTCAGTGCTTTCATTGGCTATCTCCTGCGAATTTGTTTGCAATATGATAGCGCGATTACATCATCAAGCGGCTGCCGATACTTCAATTTGTTCGCGGGCATGGGTCAGTGATTTTTCTTTCGCATCGCCGATACTTAGCCCTTCCGCGTAAATGTAATTGATTGAATTTATGCCCAGGAAATTTAAAAAAGTATTCAAAAAACCGGTTTGGGTATCAGAGGCCTGGCCGGCATGGAAACCGCCGCGTGCAGCAATAATATGTACAGGCTTGTCGGTCAGCAGGCCTATGGGACCGGTTTCGGTGTATCTGAAAGTCACACCGGCACGGGCCAATTGGTCAAAATAGGCTTTGAGCGTTGAAGGTACGCCAAAATTGTAAAGTGGTACGCCAATGACAACCGCATCGGCATTTACCAACTCACTGATTAAGGCATCGGAATAGTTGACCAGCGCTTGTTGTTCCGCACTGCGGTTTTCAGCCGGCGTAAAAAATGCTTGAACGGTGGTGGCGTCCAGGTGGGCAACCGGGTTTTTAGCCAGGTCACGCACTATAACCTTGCCGTCAGGGTGTTTTGCCAACCAGTTTTGTACAAATTCATTACTCAATGCGCTTGAGTTGCCGTGGTCACTGAAGAGGCTGCTGTTAATCTGTAATAAAGTGCTCATTTGAATTTCCTCGCCGTCTAGGCAGGTCAGTTTTTAGGAGTTGTGGCGACCTAATCGCCATGGGCCTATTTAATGATTTGACGAATGAATGATAAATAGCGATATTTAGCAGGATTTCATCGAATTTTTGGATTGATTACCTATGAATACCCCCAGTAGTGCTGCCGTAACTGAAAACAAAGTCACGTTAGAGCAGTGGAGGGCGCTTCTGGCAGTGATTGATGCCGGGGGCTATGCCAAGGCAGCGGAGCAATTGAATAAGAGCCAATCGGCAGTTTCTTATGCCATTGCCCAGCTTGAATCGGCGCTAGGTGTAAAGGTCTTTAACCTGCAAGGTCGTAAAGCTGTTGCAACCGCCTCGGGCGAATTACTCTATCGCCGCGCCAAGCAATTACTGGAACAGGCTGAACGCCTGGAAAAATCTGCTGAATGCCTTTCAGTGCATGTTGAACCTATTGTTAAAATTGCGGTAGATATCATTATCCCGCCAGCCAAGGTGCTTTATTGCCTTTCGCTGTTCGCTAAAGATTTCACAGATACCCGGGTGGAGTACTATGAAACCGTGCTGAGCGGCACTGAAGATGCGTTGTTGAAACGCCAGGTGGATTTGGCTATCGGCGGCTTTGTCCCGCCCGGATTTATCGGCGACAAGATCATGACGTCTGTCTTTCACGGTGTGTCCAGTGCAGACCATCCCTTGCAGCATTTGGGGCGCGCCATTACCTATGAGGATATGCGCCAGTATCGCCAGATTGTTGTTCGGGATTCAGGCCAATACCGCCGCCATACGGTAGGTTGGCAGGAAGCGGACCAGCGCTGGACAGTGAGTCATATCAATACATCCCTGGCCGCGATTCGTATGGGATTGGGTTATGCGTGGTTGCCGGATGCCTATACCAAAGATGATATTGCTGCCGGAACCTTACAATATCTGCCAGTTGAGGTAGGTTCAGAGCGTGAGGGAGCGGTGTATTTAACCTTTTCCGATAAGGAGTTCGCCGGTCCCGCCACGTTAAAGCTGGCCGAAATTCTGAAGGAGTGCTTACCCAAAGCCTGTGCCGGTTAAAAAATGCAGCTACTGACATGAGTTGTCAGCAAGTTTTGTTAGTCTGAGAATTTTACCCCTACAGCCGCTATGCCCGGCGATTTGACAGATACACACTATGACGAAAGAATTTGTTGTTCAAGGCGAGTTTAAGCCTGCAGGTGATCAACCCGCTGCTATAGCAGGATTGGTGCAGGGCCTGGAAGCGGGCTTGGCTCATCAAACACTACTGGGAGTTACCGGCTCAGGTAAAACCTTTACCATTGCAAACGTAATTGCCCACGTGCAGCGCCCAACATTGGTCATGGTGCATAACAAGACCCTGGCAGCGCAACTTTACGGTGAGTTCAAAGAGTTTTTCCCTAAAAATGCGGTGGAGTATTTCGTCTCCTATTACGATTATTACCAGCCCGAAGCCTATGTTCCTTCATCAAATACTTTTATTGAAAAAGATTCATCGGTTAACGAACACATTGAGCAAATGCGTTTGTCAGCAACCAAAGCCTTAATGGAGCGCAAGGATGCCATAGTGGTGGCAACTGTTTCGGCCATTTATGGTTTGGGTGATCCCGAAGCTTATATGAAAATGCTGCTGCATTTGGTGCGCGGTGACAAAATTGATCAGCGCGCTATCTTGCGCCGCCTGGCTGAACTGCAATATACCCGCAACGATGTGGATTTTTATCGCGCAAATTATCGCGTGCGCGGTGATGTTATTGATATTTATCCAGCTGATTCCGATTGCGATGCAGTGCGGGTCGAATTATTTGATGATGAAATCGAAAACCTGTCGGTATTCGATCCACTGACTGGCGAAGTATTGCATAAAATATCGCGCGTGAGTATTTACCCGAAATCCCACTATGTGACACCGCGTGAAACCATTGTTGAGGCCATCGACAACATTAAAAAAGAATTGCGTGAGCGCTTGGGATATCTGCGTGAAAATAATAAGTTGGTTGAGGCACAACGGTTGGAAGAGCGCACACGTTACGACCTTGAGATGATGCAGGAACTCGGTTATTGCAACGGTATTGAAAACTATTCACGCTTTTTATCGGGTCGCGCACCGGGAGAAGCACCGCCTACCTTGTTTGATTATTTGCCTGCAAACGCACTATTGGTTATTGATGAATCCCACGTGACTGTCTCACAAATTGGCGCCATGTATAAAGGTGACCGCTCGCGCAAGGAAACCCTGGTGCAATACGGTTTTCGTTTGCCCTCTGCCCTGGATAACCGCCCGTTGCGTTTTGATGAATGGGAACGGCTTGCACCGCAAATGATTTTTGTATCCGCCACGCCCGGAAAATACGAAGCGGAATATGCAGGGCAGGTTGTTGAACAAATTGTCCGTCCGACCGGTCTGGTTGATCCTGAAATCGACATTCGTCCGGCGGGAACACAGGTTGATGATACACTCTCGGAAATTCGCCTGCGGGCAGAAAAAGACGAACGTGTCCTTATTACAGTTCTCACCAAACGTATGGCTGAAGACCTTACAGAATATTTAACTGAACACGCGACTCGTGTGCGCTACCTGCATTCAGATATTGATACGGTTGAGCGAATGGAAATTATCCGCGACTTCCGCATGGGCGAGTTCGATGTATTGGTTGGTATCAACCTGTTGCGTGAAGGTCTGGATATGCCGGAGGTTTCTCTGGTCTGTATTTTTGATGCAGACAAAGAAGGTTTTTTGCGTTCAGATCGTTCGCTGATCCAAACTATCGGCCGTGCTGCACGCAACTTGAACGGCAAAGCTATTTTGTATGCCGATAAAATTACGGACTCCATGAAGCGCGCCATTGATGAGACTGAGCGCCGTCGCGAAAAACAAATTACTTATAATCTCCTGCACAATATTACGCCTAAAGGCATCCGTAAAAACGTACAGGATATTCTGGAGACCTCTGTAGTACCGGGCAGTGGCAGCCGCGCGGCCAGGAATCGTGCCGCTGTTGCCGAGAAACAGAATAAATATAATGTGGATATTGATCCGAAAAACCTGTGGAAGTCCATTGAACTCCTGGAAAAACAAATGTTCCAGGCGGCGAAGGATTTGGAATTTGAAGCTGCTGCCAAATTAAGAGACCAGATTGAGCACTTAAAGAAAAAAGCACTTTAGGTTATTTATTCCATCCAGCGTATACTGCACGCTATTTCTAAGTACATTTGGACTCTGCAATGGCAATCCCCAACAAAATACCTTACGACACTTTATTTGATTTATGGCGCAACTGGCTGGCCCAAAATGAGTGGGGTGCCCTTGACAAGTGGTTAAAAAATCAACTGCGTAAAAATACCAATCCCTATTCTGAGTTTGCTTCTTCCAAAAATGAAAACCGCGAATTAAGCCTGTGCATGTTTTCTGCAATGCGGTATTTCCAATTAGCTTGCGCCATGGAAGAGAGTTATCAAAAACAAGAAATTTTTGACTGGGCTGCGTGGGATAAAACCTGGGAAAAGTCCAGTGCAAAGAAAATTCCCGTAGCCGGTTTTTGGTTTTGGATTGCCTTGCGTGAAAAAAATGAAAATGCTGCACCCAAGGCCCTGCGCGATGCAGCGGCACGCAAGAACTGGTTCGAAAAACTCGAACAACATTTTAGTGTTACCGAGCAGGTCGAAGATATTTTGCTGTGGGCAGGTTTACGCCCGCAATGGCTTCCTTTATTAGAAGAACGTAAAGCAGGGTCGCAATGGTCTTATGAGCAATTGACCGCTTTTATAGAACAGCAAAATAGTGCGCCGCCTTTATGGTTGCGAGTGCAAAAAAATATCCCCATTGAGGATGTTGTCAAAAAATTACAGCAAGATTCTGTGCACGTAGAGGTTGATGAGCAGGGCCATCTCTATGCTCGTGGTGGTAAACACCTTTCAGGTGCTCAAGCACATAAGGAAGGTTGGGTTGAGATACAGGATCTGGCCAGCCAGCAAATTGCATTGGCAGTAGATGTAAAACCTGGCCAAAAAGTGTGGGATTGCTGTGCAGGTGCCGGCGGGAAATCTCTTGCGATAGCGGCACGCATGAATAATAAAGGCGTTGTGATCGCAACTGACTTGCATGGTTATAAATTGGATGAATTGAAACGTCGCAGCAAACGCGCCGGGTTTCATAATATCCGTAGTTTTGAATGGGCTGGTGACGAGCCTTTGCGCCTGCCGAAAGAGATCGCACAACAGAAAGGTTTCGATTGGGTGTTGGTGGATGCACCTTGCAGTTCGGCTGGAACCTGGCGCCGCAACCCCGATGCGCGTTGGCGCTTTAACCAGGAAGATACGTGCGAATTGATTGGCTTACAACAAAAGATTTTAGCCAATGCAGCTAAAGCTGTACGTGAAAAAGGTTTTCTTGTCTATGCGACCTGTAGCTGGCAAGTGAGCGAAAATGAAGCACAAATAAATTGGTTTTTAGAAAAGCATGCCGGTTTCGTGTTGCTTGAGCAAAAAATGCTCGGTGCTCCGTCGCAGGATTCAGATGCAATGTTTGTAGCAGTGCTTCAACAAATATAGCTGATTTGGTAAAAATGGCAGATGTGCAACCTTCTGCCATTTTTTATTATTCTCAGGGCGCTGTCATTGAAGGAATAAATTTGGAATCCTCTAGCCATTCCTTTAACCTGTCTGGCCAGCGCTGTAAACCTTTTAAATTTGTGCGATAGCCCATATTGAAGGCGTGATCACCTTTTGCGTACAAATGGATTTCTGCGGGAATTTTTGCCGCATGATAAAGCTGGGCCAAGTCAAGGATAGGTTTTGCGCAACAGGCGTCGTCCATCGCAGCAACCATAAATGCCGGTGGCGCATGGGCATCTAATGTAGCAGGTATCCACAAAGGGCCGGGATATACCAGGATCTGGAAATTCGGTTTTCCATTGATGCGGTCTATAGGGTCTTTTGCCTTCGGATTGCCATCGCCAGAACCGTAAGCGACACTGGCCACGACTTCACCTCCGGCTGAAAATCCCATAAAGCCGATTTTGTCAGGATTGATGCCAAACTCTTTGGCGCGGCTGCGAATGGTACGCACTGCGCGATAAGCATCCTGTTGCGGATGTACGTCAAGCGAATAGGGTGAACCTTCCTGGCGTGCGAGACGATATTTCAATACAAAAGCCGTAATGCCTAATTTATTTAAAAATAAAGCGGCATCGTGCCCTTCAGCATTAAACACCAGGTTTTTATGGCCACCTCCGGGTGCAATTAATACCGCAGTGCCGTTCGCATTATCCCTTTCAGGTTTATAAATGACTATGGACGGATTATTGATATCACGAACCCACCAGTCTTGTGCCTGCTCGGGGATATCCTTGCGTTTTTCAAATCCCGGAGCACCGTTTTTCCACAAGCTAAGGCTTGTCGGCCCCGACGTTTGTGCAAAAGAAATACTTGCCATAAAAAACGCTGCCAGCGGTACACCTATCTTTTTCATTATTGTAAATTGCATAAAATGCCTCGTTAATTTAATTCCATTACCAAGCGGAATCCCAGTGTTTCGTTGATGTAGCCAGCGGGTATATCGTCGCGCGCGCTCGATATCAAACGCTGGATATTATCTTTGGTAGAGCCGCCGCGAACAACCCGACCTGAGCATTGTTTTTCTTCATAGGCGCTGCCGTTTGAACTGGCTTTAGCGTAATTTTCCTGATAGCAATCCTGCACCCATTCCGACACATTGCCAGCTGTATCGTAGATACCAAATGCATTTGGTGCATAGGTTCCGACGGGAGAAGTTTTACTGCCGAACAAGCCTGAAAAGCTACTAAAACAACCACGCCTGCAATTTGCTTTACCTTTAGCATCCTGTTCGTTATTGCCCCACCAGAATTGTGTTGTACTGCCGGCACGGGCGGCATATTCCCATTCGGATTCTGTGGGCAGCCTGAATTTTTTTCCGGTTGTTTTACTCAACCACTGTGCGTAAGCAGAAGCATCATCCCAGCTTACGTGGATAACAGGGCGATCTTCTCTGCCCCAACCATTGTCACCGGGTAAGGGACGCCCGGTAGATTGCGCAAAAAAATCATATTCAGCGAAAGTGATTTCGTATTTGGTAATGGCAAAGGGTTTGCTGAAACTCACCTTGTGAGCAGGTGCTGTGTGCATGTTGCCATCGTCACCCATCGTAAAACTGCCGGCAGGAATACGGATTAACGCCGGTGAATTTTTGCCACCATAGACAATATTGGGAATAGTGGTTTTGGTAGGATTAGCATTTTGATCTGGTTCAGGTTCAAGGTCATAAGCAAGATCCAAAGGCTCATCTTTAATTTCTACCCATTCTGTTTTTGTTTTGTAACCTTTTTTTGTAATCTCAATCCGATAAGGTCCCGAGACAAGTTCAATACCGTTTTTATATTTTTCAGCCACGTTCAGCAGCCGGATGCGTGCATCAGCAGGAAGGGTTTTAATCGTCAAGGCGAAAACAGCTACAGCAAGCGAGGATGATTGACTTGAGTTCATTGAAGATTGGGCAGAACTTGAGCTGCTGTTCAATCCTGCTGCGGAACTGCCTGTTGAACTCGTGGCAGCCGCACGGCTGGATATCAGGGGAGCGTGTACATCAGTCATTTTTTTCTGCGGCACTTTTGCAGTTGCTTTTGGATCGGTTGCACCAAACAGGCTGGCCGTGGCGTGTGCTGCACTGTATAACGAGGATTTTGGAGTAAGTTTGGATTGCATAGTCACACTAAATACACACCAGGCAACAATAACCGCTAGTACGGCAATAAACACTCTATAGGTGTTTTTATTGCGCACAATCAGCAGCGGATTAATATGGGTCTGCTGTTGGATTCGTGTGGCAAACAGGGTGGGTGCCACCTCGCTGCCATAGACAGAATCATTGGCAATTTTTTTTGCATGTAAGCCCTGGTCTTTGTTCCAGCGCAGGTTGACCAGTCTTTGCCAGCGCCATTTTACAGCATGGGTGGTAGCGGCAACGAGTGCACGAAACAATGCCGTTACCGATAAATCTTCCGGCACAGTACTGGGGATGTAGGGGGTTCGGTTGGAGGCTTCCAGTTGATCAATAGCAGTGCTGACTTCCTGGCCGGATTGAAAGCGATGCTCCGGGTCTTTGGCTAAAAATTTCTCTAAAATTTTTTGGTAAGCCTGATACTGCAATGGCAATTTCGGAATGGGCGCACTGATATGTTTCAGTGCAATAGTCACCGCATCCTCACCTTGATAGGGTAAGGAGCCTGTCAACATTTCAAAAAATAATACTCCCAGGCTGTAGAGGTCAGAGCGCCCATCAACCGTTTGCCCACGGGTTTGTTCGGGGCTCATGTAATGAGGTGTACCTACAACAGTGCCCACATGGGTCATGCGCGATACGCCTACAATTCCTTTAGCAACACCAAAGTCAGAAAGTACGGCAGAATTATCGGCCCGGAATAAAATATTCTCGGGTTTGATGTCGCGATGGATATAACCTTTTTCGTGCGCATGGTCGAGCGCGTTGGCAATTTCTTTGGTAACGCGCAGCGCTTCATCGGCAGTCATGCCATTGATCATTTTGTCGTGCACTGAACCATTGGGTAAATAGTCCATTGCAATATAATTCAGGTCGTCTGCGCGTCCTATGTCATAAATAGCAACAATATTAGGATGTGATAATTGCCCGACAATTGTGGCTTCGCGTTGGAAGCGTTCGCTGAATGCGGGGTCAGCGGTCAGCCCTGGGTTCATTACCTTGAGTGCAACAATACGCCCCACGCTGATTTGAATAGCGAGGTAAACTGTGGACATTCCACCCTGATTAATTTTACGGATTATGCGATAACCCGGTATTTGTAATGCCATATCTAGGAACTTGTTAATACATGGATAAATCGTTATGTAAGTGTAGTGATCAGTAATCCCAGCAATACCGCAACAGCGCATAAAAAAATAGCAGCATCTGCGAGGCGGCTGCTGGTGAACGTTGGAATCCACTGCCAAAAGTAATTGCTGATTGAATCCGCTATTATGGGGGACTCGATAATTTGCAACGTGATATTATCATGGCCACCACTGGTTAATGCCTCATGTAATAATTGATCCACCGCTGTTAAACTGTTCGGACTATGCTCCAATATTTGGGCGATAGCTGAATCGTTGAGTTCATCTGTCAAACCGTCGCTGCACAATAATATCCATTGGTTTTTCTGCCATTGTCCATGTGTAATATCCACCTTCACCTGCGCAATTTCTTGCATGCCCAGACATTGGGTGATGATATTTTTATCGGGATGATTATCGACTTCATCAGCAGAGATCACACCTGAGGTGTACAGCATCTGCACATAGGAATGGTCAGTAGTTATGCGTGTTAATTCACCGCCATATTCATCCGGTGTCCAAAGGTAGGCGCGGCTGTCACCCACCCATGCAACCTGATAATTTTTTTTCTGGTTCAGTAAGGCTACCACTGTCGAGCCCATACCATAGGCGCCTATGCCCTGTTCTGCAGAGTGCAAAATAGTCTCATGGGATTTTTGGATTGCATCGGAAAGGGAAATGGGAAGGCCTTGCGTTACATAGGCCTCGAAGGTCTCTCTTACAATTGCGCTGGCGACTTCACCGGCCTCATGCCCACCCATACCGTCTGCAACCAGCCATAAATCGGCACCAGGCGCACTGAGAAAACAATCTTCATTGTTTTCGCGCTTGAGGCCGGGATGGGTCGCAGCACTGTATTCAAGTGGATGGAGTAGCGTCATTCCTAAAGCTCAATCTAATTAACCTTATGGCGCCATAATCGCTTATTGTCTGTGTTTTTTCCATTTTTCGACCGGGGTATTTAAGTAAACCCCGGGTTTGATTGCAAAAGCACAGATTCGATCACACATTCGATAACTATAGAAGGTTCTTTCCTTATAGGGTTTAGAGTTGGTATATATCCAACCCCAGTGCTCGCAAAGCCTCCTGCTGGCCGCTATGGCTCACCACACCAATACTGGCTTTCTCTGTGACAAGGTAGAGCTTGGCTACACGCACTAAATCGTCAATGGTCACTTTGACGACGCGGCTGCGGAATAATTCGCGTTTCTCTCGAGTGCGGCCAAAAAGTTCTGCCTGATAAGTGGTTTTTGCCTCGCCGGCCGGTGAACCTGGTTTATCAATACTGCCGATAACACCCAGGATAGCTTCTTCGAGTGACTGTTCGCTGTGCGATGTTTCTTGTAACCAGCGCAATGAATTATCAAAATCAGTCAAGGTTTCACTTAAGCGTGGATCGCGATAGGAATAGAAACGGAAGGCTGCAATCGTATTATCCTGGCTGGCACCGCCGCCATAGGCTCCGCCTTGCTCACGTATAGCGCGATGCAAATATCCATTACGCAAAAAACCGCCAAGCACCGTCAAGGGTGCGGCATCAGGATGATCGGCCGGCACTGTAGGGTAAGCTTTTGCACAGAAATTGACCTGGGTGTTAGTAAGCCATGCCTGTTTGATTTTTTCACTTACATTGGCAATCGCAAAGCTGGAAAAACCGGTAGTTTCAGGTGCGGCAGGCCACAGTCTTTTAAGCGTATTGCGATAGCTGTCGAGATGTTCATCCTCACCAACAATTAAAAATTGTTTGGGTGCCTGAAGCATAAGTTGGTGAATCCGTGCAAGGCCATCTGCAAATGCTGCCAGCTTATCTTTTTCATCCAACAGGTCGTCTAAAATTTTTAACTCGGCAATACCTGCAAGACCACCCAATGTGTGGGCAAGTTTTGCCGCGGGACTCATGCCTGCACTGGCCAGGGTCATTGCCAGGCTATGGCCATGACCGGTAACCCCTTGCTCTGAGCGCGCACGTTTTTGCGCGATCAATTCCCGTAGGCGATCATGTTCATCGAAGCGAACATCTTGCAGCGTAGCTTGCATTAATTCACTCATGGCAAGCTGGTTACGATTCAAGGCTTTTGCCGATAGAGTGATATAGGCATCAATTTTTTGCACATCGTCGCCAGTGCCACGAATACTGCTGAAGGCGCGGATGGCTCCGACAACTTCGGCTTGCCAGCGTTGCACATCCAGATAATCTTTCTTACCTAATGCCAATTCCGTCAGGCATGAACAATAAAAAGGCAGGAGTTTTTGTTGTTCATCCGTCAATGCAGGCAGCTTAAGCGTAATCTGTTGGTATACGAGTCCGTTAGTACCGGCGCTGTAACAGCGCAGGGGATAGTTGTTGAATGTTTCGTAAGTACCCGGCGTGTAATGCAAGTGTTCCGGAATATCTTCCAATCCCACCTTGGGTAAAATAGCTTCATCATCTTCCTGCAACTGGCGCGCTTGCAGCGCGTGGGTGCGTTCGATAATGATTTTTTTGTCATCATCACTCAGTTCGGATTTTAAACGTGCAAGGCGTGCCACTTCCGCGGTTTGGATGCGAGTATGTAAGTGTGGGTCCGGCTTCATGATCAGGCGCACATGATGTGTATTATCAATAAACCATTTTTTGATGAGGGATTGGATAAAATCCGGCTTTTGGATTTTTTCATGCAAACCGGTAAGGGCAGCATCCATATCCAGTAACGCAATAGGATCGCCACGGTGCGTCGCGGATGTCAAACCGGTTAAAATCAGCTGCAAACCATAGGGATAACCATCGCCGCCCACTTCGCGCTGCTGTAATTCCAATTGATGCAGCGCCGCTTCAATTTCAGAAATCGGCACACCTTCATCAGCAACTTTTTGCAGGGTTGTAAATATAAGGGTCTCAATTTTGGCGATATCATCAATCGCGCATCCTTCCAGGCCGCAGACAAATGCCATTTCACGGGATGAATCGTCCATACCGCATAAGGGTGAGGGTGCTTGGCCAAGGTCAGTTGTTTCTAACGCCTGTTGCAACGGTGAAGCAGAGTTGTCGAGTAAAATATTTGCCATTAACTGAGCTTCAAGGCTCTCTTCCAAATCTGTTGTCTTGCCAAGTAACCAAGCGAATACAACATGGTTTTTATGATCAAGGTCTTCATCGTTATCAGCGGGGTAAAATTCTTCCACAGCAATCGGGGCGTGGTAGCGTTTCTCATCGGGAACGGCGATAACATCATTTAATTTTTCAAAGCGAGAGAGTGCCTGGGTCTCGAATTTTTCCTGGTGCACAGCAGCGGGAATATCCCCGTAAGTCATAAATATTGCATTAGTGGGATGATAATGGGTGCGATAAAAGTTTTTTAATTGCTGGTAAGTTAAATTGGGAATTTCCTCCGGCTCGCCGCCGCTGTTAAAATGGTAAGTCGTAGTCGGGTACAGGTATTTGCACAGGGTCTGCCATATTTGGGATGGGACTGAACTCATAGCTCCTTTCATTTCATTGAACACAACACCTTTGAAGACTAAATCCGATTCAGGATTATCAGCTTCGCTAAACTCTACACGATGGCCTTCTTGCGCAAAATCCAGTTCATCCAGGCGTGAAAAGAAAACTGCATCCAAATAAACATCCAGCAAGTTATTAAAATCTTTTCGGTTTTGGCTGGCAAACGGATAGGCAGTCCAGTCTGAACTGGTGAATGCATTCATAAATGTGTTAAGCGAGCGGCGTACCATCATAAAGAACGGATCGCGTACCGGATATTTTTCACTGCCGCACAAGGCAGTATGCTCAAGGATATGCGCAACACCTGTTGAATCGTGGGGCACGGTGCGTAGCGCAACTAAAAAAACATTCTCCTGATTATCTGCTGCCAGATGAATATGTTGCGCGCCGGTGACTTTATGGCGATATTCTTCAACACTTATTTTTAAAGCATCGATGGTTTGGCTGCGAATAAGTTCAAAGGCAGGATAGGTCATAGTTATTCCGTCACAGGGATGAAGGTAAAAAAGCGTGTTGCGCTGTTACAAATGCTGCGAAGGCATTGAATACAGGCGAGTAATCTACAGTATGGTGTTCCAGTTGTTGCAAAGCGTAACAAGTTGCTTCCAAGGTTGAAAGTTGATTTTCACTATGCGCTTTACGAATTTTATATTGGGATGGAGGGCATTTTTCCAAGCTTAAACGGGGCATGGCTTGTAAGGCGGGGTTCAGATAAAGCATTTTACGACTTTTGCGCCAGGTTGCGTCCAACACCCATAACCTCAGCCGTGGTAATTCGCCCTTAAGGCCTCTAGCTAAATAATCGGGATTTATCTCGGGCGGTGGCAGAATTCCCAGGGATTTTTCTTCGGGTGTCTTGGGGTAAAGAAGCAGGTTATAAGCCGAATCCTCCTCGATTTTTTGCAACAGGGCATTCGAAAGCTGTTCACCAATTTCTATTTGGCTGTTTTTTAGGCAAAGATGCAGGATGCGTGCACTGTTTTTAGATTCATGAACCTCCAAAGGATGCTGCAAAATGACCAGTGACACCTGGTTGCTGACCTGTTGCACATAAACGCAAAGACAGGTTTTTAAAGGTCTGAGGCAGATGTTACAGGCTTGCCGTTTGCTCATAATGGCAATGCATCTCCTGCCAGACGAGTTGTTAGCAGTCGTTGGGCAATGACTAAGGCTTCCTTCGCTGATTTTTTGAATTTTTTAATTTCTGCTTCCCGCTTGCTTGCGCTACTGCGATCCGGATGTACTTCCAGTAAGGCAAGGCTGATGGGTTTATGGGCTCGAAAATATCGCGCGCCGCCTTTACCGCTGTTGTGCTCTTGCCAGCGCCTTTGGATATCCGTAGTAATGCCAGTGTACAATTGGCAATCATGAGTACGGATTATGTACACAAACCAAGTGCCGGTAGTCATACAGAGAAGTGTCAAATGTCAGATGTTGAAGATAATGTGAGCGTACAAAAAGCATTGGATCTGCTCGAAATTTATCGTGAGTTTCAGGCAATTGCCAAAGCGAATGAATGGCAAGCATACCATACCCCCAAAAATCTCGCTTCCGCTGTGGCGGCAGAGGCCGGTGAATTGCTCGCTGAATTCCAATGGCTGACTGCTGAGCAATCATGTCAACTTGGTGCAGAAAAAATGACTAAAGTGGCCGATGAAATTGCAGATGTGCTTATGTATTTGACGGCCCTTTCCATTCGATTGGACATCAATATGGCTGAGGCTGTGTATATAAAAATTGCAAAAAATAAAATCCGATTTCAGCAACCTCCGGTTTAATAATCCAAATGGCTAAACAACCTGTTGATCAAGACCGAAATTTTGATGACCTTGCCAAGCGTTTTCAAAAAAATATTTACGGCGGTTTAAAAGGGGATATTCGCCTGGCAGTGCTGGAGCGGGATTTCCGTGAATTTTTTCCACTATTACCTTTTGGGGCAAAGCATTCGAAGGAGCCCTTGCAGATATTAGATGCCGGTGGTGGCCAGGGCCAATTTTCGCTGCAATTTGCCAAGGCCGGGCACAAGGTGATTATTTGCGATATCTCGTCAGAAATGCTCAAGCTTGCGGAGCAGGAGGTTATACGCCAGGGCTTGCAAGAGCAGGTGACCTTGTTACATTGTTCCGTCCAGAATTTAGCATCGCATCTTCCAGCGAATAAACAGTTTGACCTGGTACTTTGTCATGCTGTCATGGAATGGGTAGCCAATCCGGATGATTTGTTAGGCAGCCTGGTAGATTTTATCGGCCCCCACGGATTTTTATCACTAACGTTTTATAATCTTCATTCACTGATCTACAAAAACCTGCTGCGAACAAATTTTAAAAAAATACAACAACAGGATTTTGGCGGTTCGCGTGGAAGTCTAACCCCAATTAATCCTTTATACCCTGAACAAGTGATTGGCTGGTTTAAAAAGCTACCGCTTGAGATACTTGCCACCAGCGGAATTCGCGTATTTCATGATTATATTTTCAATGAAGAGCACCGGGAAAGGGAGCCGCACAGTGTTATCGAGTTGGAGCTGGCGTTTTCGCGTAAGTTGCCTTATCAAATGTTGGGCCGCTACATACATCTGTTATGCCGAAAGCACTAAACTGGCGTGTTAGGTTATCCTGTATTAAGCTGGCATTGAGCAATTGCTCTGAAACTATGAGGTGTCCATGTTGCGGGCTCTGCCTTTGCGTTTATTAAGACTGAAGTGCATTGTCAATATTGCGCTGGTTTTATTAATCCTGTCAGCGTGTGGCGGCGGTGAGCGCGGAGGTAATCATGCAGCATCTTATGCGTCTGTAGCGATAAATACAGCAGTTTCCAGCGGTTTGAATTCATCCGGTCCGTCTTCAGTTTCAAATTCCGGCGCCTCAAATCCCAGTTCAGTTTCAACGGGCACTGCCGCTGACAGGGTAGTTTTAAGCGGTGTCGTTACTTATGATTACGTTCCCCACCATTCAAATCATATAGGCTTGGATTATTCTGCAATAGAACAGCGTCCAGTGCGCGGAGCAGTGGTGGAATTGCTGAATGAACTGGGTCAAATACAGGCCTCCACACTCACTGCCAATAACGGCAGCTATTCCTTTTCTATTCAAAAAAATACCTTAATCAAGGTGCGTGCCAAAGCACAATTATTAAATAATTCCTCTCCATCCTGGGACTTTAAGGTTACTGATAATACGGCTGGTAATGCGCTCTATGTATTGGACGGCTCGCTTGTATCAACAGGTACAGGAGATTCAACACGCAGTTTGAATGCCGGGTCAGGATGGGATGGAGCCAGTTATTCCGGTGTACGTGCGGCGGCTCCTTTTGCGATTTTGGACAGCATTTATTCAGGTGTTACGCGCCTTATTGCCGCCGGGAATAAACGCAATTTAACGCCGCTGGAATTGCGTTGGAGCACTAAAAATTCTACGGCTGTTGGCGACTACACCAGGGGTGAAATAGGTACCAGTTTTTATAATGGTTTTGCTATCTATATTTTGGGTGATGCAAATAGGGATACGGATGAATATGACGCCCATGTGCTGCTGCATGAATGGGGGCATTATCTGGAGGAAAGGCTCTTTCGTTCAGACAGTATCGGCGGCGACCATTCTGATGGGGAGTTATTGGATCTACGTGTTGCCATGTCCGAAGGGTTTGCAAATGCTTTCTCCGGCATGATGACGGAAAACCCCAATTATGCCGATGCGTCGGGCGCGGGCCAGGGAGCGGGTTTCGCCTTCAGTATTGGCAGAAAAAACAGATCCATCAAAGGCTTTTTCAGCGAAGGTTCTATAGGCTCTGTGATTTATAATTTTTATAGCAGCGGTATAAATAAAACTGAAAAAGATTTCACTTCAATTTTTAACCTGCTTACAAACACGTCTTATATCGAGAGTGAGGCGCTGACCAGCATCTTTCTGTTTTCACAGCAAGCACGGAAATTATTGCCAGAAACAGCGGGAGTATTGATGGACCTATTAGAAGAACAAAACATTTTCGGTAATGATGAGTATGGTTCTGGTGAATCAAATAGCGGTGGTTTGGGGATAACATTGCCTGTCTACAAGACTGTTACTGCCAATAACTCCCCCGTTAATATTTGTAGCTCATCTGATTTAGGCAAACGAAACAAGCTGGGAAATTCACAGTTCTTAAAACTGAATATTACCCAGCCGGGAAACTATAATATCCGGCTGAACAAAGCCGCCGGTGCTGAAATGGTTTCCAGGCCAGAATTTGTGATATATCAAAAGGGGCGTATTCTATCCACCATTCAGAATGGTGTGGTTGACAATGCTTCCACCAACCTGAATCTATCCAACGGTATTTATATTTTGGAAGTCTATGATCTTAGCAATCGTGACACTAAAAATACTGACCGAAATACCATCTGCTTTAACCTGCGTGTTGCTGTTAACCAATAACCAGAGACCGGCTATGAGCCTATTTTTGACTATCGTACAAATCGGTTTTACCGGTTTGATAACAGTTGCCCTTACCGGTTGTCATGGAAAACCGGAAGCGGGGCCTGCACACATCCACAGCACCGAAGCTCGGCAACCTAAGCCTGGTGCACCTGTCAGGTTAATATCTGACCCCTTGATAACAACGGAGGCCAACCAACTTACACAGTTCAATATATTGTTGGATGTAAAAGCGAGTAAGGGTACTTTGAAGCTGGAACTCTTGGGCGCGGACAAACTGGATTTGCAGAATACACCAAGACTCCAAACCATAGATCTGGGCGCATCGCAGCGAATCAGCCTGCCGATAAGCCTGACGGCTGCTGAAAATGGTCGTTACTATCTTAATATATATGCGATTTTTGATAATGGTGAGGCAATCAGTGCGCGCAATATTGCCCTGATTATACAAGTCGGAGCTGATAATGCAGCTGTGGGTGATGACCAGCCTGAAACATCCCGGCGAAAAATTGTGCCTGGCGAACGGATTATTTCCTTACCTGCGCAGGAAACTATTTCAAATCAATAATTCTCCCCCAACTTTCGTTACTCCTGGCTATAATTGGCGCATATTTATCCATTCTGAGGTTAATGCTAATCATGTCACTCCACCGTCTCCCGGCAGAATGGGAACCGCAGGATGCTGTGCTCCTGGTATGGCCACATAAAAACACGCCCTGGGGATGGTTGCTGGATGATGTGACGCAACTTTATGAAGCCCTGGTGTCGGTCATCTGTGATTATGCTGATCTCCTTATTGCTGTTCCTGAAGCGGAAATTCCAAGGGTGCGGGCGCGCTTGGCTGCTATGGATGTTCCGCTTGAATATATTTCTTTTCACGCTGTGGAGTCGAACGATGTATGGGTTCGCGATTTCGGTCCTTTAACCGTACAGACTGAAAATGGCCTGAAACTGCTGAACTTTACCTTCAACGGTTGGGGTGAGAAATTTACGTCAGATTTAGACAATCAACTCACTGAACAACTTGTCAATCTTAACGCGTTTCCATGCGCCCGGATGGATACTGTTGATCTCATTCTAGAGGGTGGGTCTGTTGATACCGATGGGCAGGGCGCCTTGCTGACGACAACCTCATGCTTGCTGAATAAAAATCGTAATCCTCATTTATCCAAACAGGAAATAGAGCAACAATTAAAAGAGGCGTTTGGAGTAAAAAAAATAAACTGGCTGTATTCAGGTTATTTGGCGGGCGATGATACCGATGGCCATATAGATGTATTAGCAAGATGTTGTCCTGGCAATACTATTGTTTATACCGCATGCGACGATACCGAAGATGAGCATTATGATTCATTGAAAAAAATGGAATCTGAATTGCAAGAAATAACAAATGCACAGGGTGAACCGTACCGTTTGCTCGCTTTGCCCTGGCCGGGTCCGTATATAAGTGATGACAACCGAAGGCTTCCTGCCACCTATGCTAATTTTTTAGTGGTCAACGAAGCTGTGCTGGTGCCAATTTATGGTTCTTTGAGTGACGAAGATGCACTTGAAGTCATCGCCCGGGCATTTCCCGGATACGAAATTTTCGGTATTCCCTGCCAAACCTTAATTGAGCGTGGCGGTAGCCTTCATTGCATCAGCATGCAGTTAGCTGAAGGTGTCCTGCCGCAGGCATAAACCGGGTTTATACTCATATTTTATTAATAATTTGATGTCATTGCTTATGAAAGTAGCTTCCAGTGAACACGATGCATCTAACATACAATGTCCATCCTGTGACAGCGCTTGCCATTTTCTAAACGAAATTGTGGAGCTGCGCCACGAAGTAAAATCCTTGACTGAGCTTGTGAGAACAGATGCTTTAACGGGACTGTATAATTTTCGTTTTTTTAATGAAGCTCTTGCGCTTGAAATGGAGCGTACCCGACGCGGTACCCAACCTTTGTCTATGATTTTATTGGATATAGATCATTTTAAGCAATTTAATGATCACTGGGGGCATGAGCTTGGAAATCATGCATTAACCCACATCGCTAATCTTATTAAACTTGCTGTTCGAAAGCTGGATTTTCCTTGTCGTTTTGGTGGAGAGGAATTTGTAATACTTCTTCCCCATACTGATTTGCCACAAGCAGTCAATGTTGCCCAGCGCTTGCGTGAAATGATTGCAACTACACCGCTGCCGGTGCCGGGGCAAGAATCCATTGGTATTACGGCGAGCTTAGGTGTGGATCAATTCTCCTCATGGAACAGTGAAACAAGTGAAGCTTTTTTGCGCAGGGTTGATTCCTGGCTCTATAAAGCAAAACATAACGGACGCAACCATGTAGCGTTTCCCGTGCCTGATAGTGGTGTGCAAAAAGAATCCGTTACCCTGGAAGAAAAAAATGCACTCTTCAATTTACTTCAGGACGATAATTAATATGAGGTTTTGGTATGGCACTTCCTGAGATTGGAAAATCGGTACCCGATTTTTCGTTGCTGAATCAACACGGCGAAACTATTGAGTTAAAAAGCTTCAGAGGCAAAAATAAAGTAATCATTTATTTTTATCCTAAAGCCTCTACTCCTGGCTGTACAGTTCAGGCCTGTGGCATGCGGGATTACATGTCAGCACTAAAAGAATTGAATACCCAGGTTCTTGCGATAAGCCCTGATCTCCCTGCCAAGCTTCTAAAGTTTGATGCGCAATATTCGCTCGATTTTAATTTGCTTTCTGATCCAGAGCACCTTGTCGCAGACGCTTATGGTGCGTGGGGTCTGAAAAAATTTATGGGCCGTGAATTTATGGGTATTTTGCGTACAACTTTTATTGTCGATGAAAAAGGATTCCTTTTGAAAATCCTTGATAAAATTAATACCAAAACTCACAGTTCTGATGTTATTGCTTATATTAAAGATATTACTTAAGCTATAGGGCTATATAAATCAACTTTTTTGTGATTGCCTAGCTATTTTTTACACTTTAGGGATGGCGTATAAAGTTTTTTGGCTATAATCTCAACCGAGAGCAGGGATGGCCTTGAGTATTAATAGGAATTGATTGCTCATCAAGGCCGTGTCCGACTCGCTTTTTTTATTTCACCACCATGCCTGATGGCGTAAGGAGAGGCCGAATGATTCAGCTACAGCGTAACTATCGTAATGAAAATGTTTCATCTGAGGGAGAGTTCAGTCAATCAGATGTTCGCTCATACGAAGAGTATTTATCTTTAGCAAGAATTCCTCATTGCGAGGGAGTATCTGCCCGAGTTGTCAACGCCTTGCATGCGCGTGTAGGACATTCAGATTTATCAATTGATAAGATTGCAGACGATATAGGTTTGTCAAAGCGAACCTTACAGCGTCGTCTTCAGCAGCAAAATGCTAATTTTGCCCAGCTGCGTGACGATGTGCGTTTTCATTACTCTATCAAATATCTGATTGACGATCATATGAGCGTAGACCTGGTTTCCAAAGCTTTGGATTTTTCTGATAGAACCAGTTTTACGAATGCGTTTAAACGTTGGACGGGGTTGTCGCCCAGCGTGTTCCGTAAACTCTTCCGGGATTATGCATAAGTCTACTCTTTGACCTCCTAGGATTCGCGCTAATTGCTTGCTCTTTGTAAAAAGGGTAGAGTTAGCGCTTTTTAATTTTTAGGAGTTATCCATGAGCTTTTTCGTCTCTTCTGCTGTTGCACAAACAACTGCTGCCCAGACAAAACCTGCAGGTTTTGATCCTGTCATGTTGATTATGATGGTAGGCATGTTTGCGTTTATGTATTTTTTCATTATTCGCCCTCAGCGCAAACGCCAAAAAGAGCATCAGGATTTGGTCAGCGCTTTGTCAAAAGGTGACGAAGTGGTATTAACGAGCGGCCTGCTCGGAAAGATTGTAAAAGTCGACGAGAACTATGTGGTAATCGAAACTGGCAGCAATATAGAGCTTAAGTTTCAGAAAGTAGCTGTACACGCGGTATTGCCGAAGGGGACCATCAAATCAATTGATGCAGCTTAAGTCTTTTATTAAAGGCAATTAGGCGGTTTTGGCAGCCCTGCAATTTTGCTCGCAAATTTTGCGGGGCTGACAGGAAATAGTTTTAGTAAATAAATACTGTTTCCTTTCTCTTCTCCCAAGGTCTGCCGGGTGATTTTCACCAGGGCGCGCATAGAGGGGGATATCTGAAAAGTTTGATAAAAATTCCGGGTTATACGAATAATTTCCCAATGAGCTTCGGTTAGATTTATAGTTTCATTCTGCGCAATCACTTCTGCAACTGCTTCATTCCAGTCCGTTAAATTCTTTAAAAAACCTTCCTTATCCAGTTCTATCTGACGACCCTCGACCGCTAATTGCATATCAATACCAGCTTTGTACACAGTTGTGTTCAATACTTAATTGGACAAAGCCATTATAGTCCGTCACCACAATATCCTTGCGTATTTTTTCCTGGAGGCCGCGGGCGTTTATATCACTTGCCAGTGCGTATACCTTGATACCTTTCTCTATCATGTCGGACATGTCTTCAGCACAGGGCGCGCTTTGCAGCGCACCGAACACACCATCCTCTAATAAAAGTATGCCATCCTGCTGACCGCAAACCTGCAGGCATGAAGTTAAGGTTGTGTGGGAAAAGGGAGATTTATTAATTGTGTGTAAAGTGCTCATACTAAAAGCTCAGCAGTTGGTCTTGCTGTGCCAGTAAACCGCTGACAGCTTTGCTGTCAATAATCTGGACACTATCCAAAACAAGTTCATTTATTGTTATTTGTCGTTTTACCAGCGATTCATAGTGTACATAAATTGAATTTATTTCATAGAGCGGTAAAACGGGCAATATGGCGGCAAAGCTTTTTTGCCCAATGTGATCCGGCGATTGATGGGCGAGCAATTGGAATACACCATCGTCCATAAACAACAGGCTTAGATTTTGCTCATAGGCAGATGCGGCCAGGATAGCATCCAGTGCATCCTTGGCGAGGGATGAGCCATAAGGAGCATGTCGGCTGATAAACAAAATCTTTTTGGATGGAGTCCCAGTCATTTTCATCCACCAAATGTAATCAAGCGATCTGATGTCACAGCGGCATCAAGCAATTGCCCAAGCCCGCTGATATCAAAACCCGCAGCAAGATTGTGGGCCGGTTTTTCGTAGCGCTGTGCTTCTTGTTGGTTGAGCAGGCCGCGTTTTAGTGCGGCCGCAATACAGACAACCAAATCAATATTGTGCTGTTGCGCGAGTTTTTGCCATTCTTCTGTAAAGTGAATTTCGTCTTGTGGCGGTGTGGCTAGTGATGAGGCTAAGTGGACTGCATCATGATAAAAAAATACACGATAAAGTGTGTGGCCGTTTTCCAGTAAAGCATATGCAAAGCGATAGGCACTATGGTTTGCTTGGGATGAATAGGGGGCGGCATAAATGGCAAGTGAAAAAATCATCGTGATTCAATGCTCACAGCAATAGATGATCAAAGGGGCAGTGTAATCTGAGCGATAGAAATAAAAAAGGCACCATGAAAATGGTGCCTTTTTTATTTCTTCAATATGGCGGAAGGGCAGGGATTTGAACCCTGGGTAGGCTATAAACCTACGCCGGTTTTCAAGACCGGTGCATTAAACCACTCTGCCACCCTTCCGTTGAGGCGCAAATTATACATAGGTTTTTCAGTTCAGCAATATGCAATGAGCAAAAAAACCTTTATGGCGAGATTATTTTTAATCTTGTGATTATCAAAAAAACAAAAGCCGAGCAATGTGCTCGGCTTTTGTACGGAAGCGAAGGAATAATCAACTATTAATTATTCCTTCGCTTCCGTTGGTGATTGCTCCTGCTTGGCACGACGGGGATCATTAGAGGGGCGTGCAATAGGACGAGGGTTGTGTTCTACACTGGGCGGCAGGCTGGTATCCAATGCGCGTGATTGCGGGCGCACGGGAGCTTCAGTCAAAATCTGAATACTGGCTACAGGTTTGGGAGCCAGGCGCGGATCATTGCTCGCACGCGCCGGTGCACCAGGCTCTTCAGTCTCAGATGACGTTGCTTGCTCAATAATTGGAGCATTTGTAACCTGAGTATTTACGCTCGTAGGAAAAGCTTCTAAGGCAACAGGTGCTACTGCTTTAGGCACTGATGCTGCTTCTGCAGTAGTTTGTATCGGTTCATCCGTTGCTGATGTCAGATGTTCATTGGCTGCCTGGGGCGCAGGCTGCTCAACAGCTGTTTTTGTTTCAGAAATTGCAGCCAATAAATTGGTTTCCAACGTGCTTAATTCAGAACTTGCTACCGGTTGAGTGTTTTCTGTTTTGGTTACTTGTGGCTCAGACACAGTCGGAGCTGCTGCAACCTGGACCGCTTCCTGCGCATCAATCGCATCATTGACTTGCTTGTTAAGTTCGGTTTCCTGCGGGCTCACAAATTCAATGGCAGTTTGCTGTTCGACATCGGTCGATACAAAGTCATCGCGACGCGAACGGCGGCGTTGTTGCGAGCGGGTGCGACGACCGGCAGGACGCTTGGATGGACGATCATCTTCTCCATCAAAGGGCGTTACTTCATTAGCTGTTGCAACCAGTGCAGTATTTTCCGATAGCTCATCATTGTTTACCGGTACTTGCTGGCGACGTTGCTCTTTAGGTTCGCGCGGCTCACGGTTTTCACGAGCTTGGCGATTGTTTCTGTTATTGCGGTTTTCACGCGCTTCACCAGCGTTTTCAGATACCTCGCGTTGGTTATCCCGATTGTTGCGTTGATTGCGCGGTTCGCGCGGCTCACGGGGTTCAAGGCTGTCTTTTTCAGGACGGGTATTACGAGGTTCAAGGTTGTCGCTGATATCGCGCTCATCCTTGCGTTCACGACGGCCGCGAGTATCGCGACGGTTGCGGTTCTGGTTACGATTGCGATTCTGGTTACGCGATGTATCGCGTTTGGTTTGTTTGTTCTTTTCTTCGTCTTCACTACTGAATAGTGCGCTGATAGATCCCATAATACGAGCCAGCAGGCCGGCTTTTTTAACCGGCTCAGGGGCTGGCTGGGCGGGTGTAGCAGGTTGTACTGCGGGTTTGCTGAAGGTGACTGGCTTGGCATTCATTTCCTGTTCGTCGTCTTTGGTTTCATCGACATGGGAAACAATTTTATAACTGGTTTCAAGGGTGCCTTCATCGTCGTCACGCAAACGTTGGACTTCAAAGTGCGGTGTCATCATGTCAGCGTTGGGAACAATCACCACGCGGGTATTGTTACGCATTTCGATGCTGGAAATAGTTTTGCGTTTTTCGTTGAGCAAATAGGTGGCAACAGAAATAGGGCAGATTGCGCGGATTTCTACACTACGCTCTTTTTGTGCTTCATCTTCAACCAGGCGCAAAATAGACAGTGCCAATGAGCGGGTACCGCGGATAGTACCTTGGCCTTCGCAACGAGGACAGACTTTGGAATGGGTTTCCTCCAAAGAAGGGCGTAGGCGCTGGCGTGACATTTCCAGCAGGCCGAAGCGGGAAATACGGCCAATCTGGACACGTGCACGGTCCATTAAGAGCGCATCGCGTACACGGTTTTCAACTTCGCGCTGGTTGCGTACGGGCTGCATGTCAATAAAGTCGATAACTACTAGGCCGCCCATGTCGCGCAGGCGCAATTGGCGGGCAATTTCGTCGGCGGCTTCAAGGTTGGTTTGCAGTGCGGTTTCTTCAATATCACCGCCTTTGGTGGCACGTGAGGAGTTGATGTCGATAGCTACCATGGCTTCGGTAACATCAATGACAATCGAACCGCCGGAAGGCAATTTTACTTCGCGTTGGAAAGCTGTTTCGATTTGGCTCTCAATCTGGTAGCGATTGAAGAGCGGAATGTCGTCCTGGTAGAGCTTTACCTTGTTGCGGTAATTGGGCATCACTTGTTGGATAAAAACAGAAGCCTGATCAAAGGCTTCTTTATCGTCTACAAAAATTTCGCCGATATCCTGACGCAAATAATCGCGGATTGAACGGATGATGACGTTACTTTCCCGGTGCAAGAAATTAGGTGCTGGATCTTTTTTTGCAGCTGCGTCAATTGAATTCCACAGTTGTAATAAATAGTTCAAATCCCATTGCAATTCTTCAGCGCTACGGCCGACACCGGCGGTGCGAATAATGACGCCCATGCCTTGCGGTACTTCAATTGCACCTAAAGCATCTTTAAGGTCTGCGCGCTCTTCCCCTTCGATACGACGAGAAATACCGCCTGCGCGAGGATTGTTGGGCATAAGCACCAAATAACGGCCTGCAAGGCTGATAAAGGTGGTTAATGCAGCGCCCTTGTTGCCGCGCTCTTCTTTATCGACCTGAACAATAACTTCCGTACCTTCTTTTAGCACATCTTTGATTTTTATACGGCCATCAGAATCGTTGGTGTTTTTGTTGAAATATTCGCGGGAAATTTCTTTGAGGGGTAAAAAACCGTGACGTTCGGCACCGTAGTCTACAAATGCGGCTTCAAGGCTGGGTTCAACACGGGTAATGCGGCCTTTATAAATATTGGATTTTTTTTGTTCGCGGTTGCGATTCTCAATGTCCAGGTCGTAGAGCCATTGGCCGTCAACCAGTGCAACGCGAACCTCTTCAGGCTGGGTTGCATTAATGAGCATTCTTTTCATGATATACCTAATCAATTAGTGAATGCGCTGATCAACTAAGCGATTAGGTTAATGAAAATGATTGTACAACCTTGTGGACTGCTGCGCTGCAACATGCTCGCAATAGCGGTTGGTGAGATTGAGGGCAATTGTAATAACCATTGCAGAAGCTCAAGCTCATTTAACTCGCGCAGGTAAAGCCAGGTTTACCTTGAATCTATCTGTTGTTTGGCGTAATCGCGTTGTGTTGGCTGGCGCTAAACCAGTTAGCAAATGGCGTGCATCCATTTGCGACACAGCTATAAACAGCTGAACCCACCCGGCGCTCTCAAGAGATGCAACCCACAAGTCGGTTAGGAGTCATGCATTTTATAATGACTATGTCATTGCAGGACTCAAGTTTAAAAGATCAACATGTCTCGGATTAATTGGGCGCTGTGATTTTGCGCCTCGAATCCACTCAGTAACAATTACGAATTAACAAATAGAAAACAGAGTTCAACAAAACATTCAAATTAACAATAACGGCTGTAGATATCGGCGCAATTGTTAAGGTGCCTAAACTACTCATAGCCAGGTCACCAAGTTGGTTTCGCTTGTAAATCGGCTTGTCTTTTGCTCTGGGCGTGACAATGCCAAATCACTCTGCTGTCAGCGGTATTTCCTCGCGGTGCGCCTTAGGTCGAATCTGGTGTGGGTTAGCAAGCCCCGGGATCCAATCAACTGCGCGACCCGGAAACCAGCCTGGATCAGCCAAAAGACTATAGCAGCTATCCGCAATTGCAGCAATCTCAAGTGCTTAGGGCTGCTACTTAAGGTATTATGCGCGCCATGAAAAACTCTTCTCCTCCCCCTAAACATCCTGTCAGGCACGAGCTGCCTGGCCAAGTGAGTTTTGTGTCTGTTGACAGCGACCAGGCTGGCCAGCGCCTTGATAATTTCCTGATGACGCGCCTGAAAGGAGTACCCAAATCCAGGATTTATAATGTCATCCGCAAAGGCGAGGTGCGCGTTAACAAGGGCCGCAGTAAGCCTGATTATAAAATTTGCAGTGGGGATGCCATCCGTATCCCGCCTATCCGCATTGCAGAGCGCGAGCCGGTGGCCAAGGCCAGTCATGTGATGACAAGGTTACTTGAAGCATCAATTCTATTCGAGAACGAAGGCCTGTTGGTTATCAACAAGCCGCCGGGCCTTGCAGTTCATGGTGGAAGCGGGGTCAGTCTGGGATTAATTGAAACACTGCGGCAAATGCGTCCTGATGCCCGTTATCTTGAGCTAATCCACCGCCTTGACCGCGACACATCAGGTTGCATTATGGTGGCCAAAAAGCGCAGTATGCTGCGCCATCTCCAAGCTGCATTACGGGAAAAAAATACCAGCGGCATTACCAAGGTATACCAAGCCCTGGTAACGGGTTTATGGCCAAAAACCTGTCGCCGTGTCGATGCGCCTTTGCTAAAACTTGAAGTTGCGGATGATGAACGCATTGTCCGGGTGCATGCAGACGGCAAACCCAGCCTTACGGAATTCAAATTGTTGCAAGCTTTTGAAACTTGTTCCCTGGTAGAAGCGAGGCCTATTACCGGCAGAACTCACCAGATTCGTGTTCATGCGCAGCATATGGGCCATAGTTTGGTGGGCGATGAAAAATACGGAAATGATGAGTTTAACAAGGCTATGCGCTCCCTGGGTGTTAAACGCCTGTTTCTACATGCCGCCGAGCTTGGTTTTTATTTGCCGGATGCCAAGGAAAAAACCATTGTAAAAGCGCCTCTGGCGAGCGACCTTGCCGATGTTATCGCAAAGCTAACACTATCCCTTTGATATTTCTGGAGACTTTTCTTGCTGTTTATTTTTGACTGGGATGGCACCCTTATGGATTCCAAAGCCAAAATTACACTCTCCATGCAATCGGCAGCGCGAGACATGGGGTGGGAGCCATTGGCAGATCACCATATCCATAACATTATCGGCCTTGGGTTGCCCGAAGCGCTTCTGTATTTATATCCTGATGTACACCACACAGAGCGCACCCGGTTGCGCGAGCGCTATGCTGAAAACTTTCTGCGGCTTGACCGGGAAAAAGCTTCGGATCTTTTTCCGGCAGTTATTGAGACCTTGGCCAGCCTGCGCGAGCAGGGGCATTTGCTGACGATTGCAACAGGCAAAAGCCGCAAAGGTTTGGATCGTATTTTGGGGGGCTTGGGCATGAGTGACTATTTTGATGCCACCCGTTGTGCGGATGAAACTGCTTCAAAACCGCATCCTCGCATGCTTGAAGAGCTGCTCACCTATTTCAATATGTCGGTCCAGGCGTCAGTCATGATTGGCGATACCGAGTACGATATGGAGATGGCCAGGTGTATCAACATGCCGCGCATTGCTGTCAGTTATGGCGCGCATCATATTGATCGCTTGCACCCCTACGAACCTGAACTTTGCCTTGACCAGTTTGAGCAATTGCTGGGATGGCACAAGCTTAACTAGGGTTTTGCCCGTTCGCCAGCAGCAGAGGATCAATACCTTCGCCGCAGAGCATTTCAACCAGGCGAATCAGCGGCAGGCCGATCAGGGTATTTGGGTCATCGCCATCTAATGAACTAAACAGCGCAATTCCCAAGCCTTCGCATTTAAAGCTTCCAGCACAATCATAAGGTTGTTCGCAGTTTAAATAATGATGGATCTGTTCATCGCCAAGCTTGCGAAAACAAACCCGGAATTCTTCAACAGATAGCTGTGATCGGCCGGTCACTGCATTAAATAAACATATGCCTGTTTTAAAGATAACTTGATTGCCGCTGGCAGCGCGCAATTGTTCAAAAGCGCGCTCGTGGTTATGCGGTTTGCCAAGGATTTGATTATTCACCAGGGCGACTTGGTCAGAGCCGATAATGAGGTGTTGGGGATATTGGCTGGCCAGCACCCGGACTTTTGCCAGGGACAGTCGCGCAACCAGCTCACTGGCACTTTCGTTGGGTAAGGGAGTTTCGTCGATATCCGGACTGGCCCAGGTAAATTCAAGGCCGAGTCGGGCAAGCAGTTCGCGGCGATAGACAGAGCCGGAGGCAAGTAAAATAGGCTGCATAGGCGCTCTTTTTTTGGTGGCTTATTCTGTTACGGCTTGTTTGTGTGCAGCTTCCGCATATGCAGCATTGGTACGCATGCGTTCAAGCAGGTAGATAAGCTGCCGGCGCTCCCCGACATCCAGGTCGTGCAACATATCTGCTGCCAGCCTATTGCGTCTTTCATGCATCGCTGCCTGTAAATCGAGCCCTTTCTGTGTGAGCTGCAATTGAAGGCGGCGGCGATCCTTTGGATCTGCCTCCCGGACCAGCAGGCCGCGTTCCATCAAGTTCTGGACGATACGTGTGATTTGCGCCTTGTCGCGACCACTGTGGGCTGCCAGGTCTTGTTGCGTACTGCCGGGATGCTGGAAGAAAAAACGCAAGGCGCGCGCCTCCATATGACCCAGCCCTTCACCGTTGACATGCAGCGCCTGGCGCATGCGATCCTTAAACAAGTGCATGATGGCGTGTAAATGGTCGATTACATCGATTTCTCTGGACATAGATAATTATGGTTGACAATATCAACTTGTTATTTCAATATTGGTTGATTTTATCAACCATATGGCTGTCGCACAAGCGGCCAAGGAAGCAACAATGACTACCACAACATCCCGGAACGCCGTCATCGCTGAAGAGGGAAGTGCTCAACGCCCTCAGCGTGTGCGCCACACGCCTAAATTTCGCCAACTGGAGGTAGTGAATGTCGAACGCATCACCGCCCATATTGTCAGCATTCGTTTTCAGGGTGAGGATTTGCATGATTTCGTCAGTGCATCGTTTGACGATCACGTCAAGTTCATGATTCCTGCCACACCTGGAAGCGAGCTGCTGCTTCCTTCGCTAGGACCGGATGGTATCAAGTTCCCCACGGGTGTACCCCGACCCATTATGCGTGACTATACTCCACGTAGTTTTGATGGGCGGTCCCATGAGTTGACTATCGAATATGCCTTGCACGGCGATGGCCCCGTTGCACAGTGGGCTGCACAGGCAAAACCGGGGCAGCGTGCAGCTATCGGTGGGCCGCGCGGTTCAACAGTGATATCCCTTGATTATGATTGGCACTTATTGGTCGGCGACGAAACGGCATTACCGGCGATTTCGCGTCGGCTTGAAGAGTTGCCAGGTAATACCCAGGCCATCGTCATTATAGAAACCGGTGATGCGGCGGATCAGCGCCCACTTAAAAGCTCTGCACAGGTGAATGTGCAATGGCTGGTACAGCACGGTAAAAGTGGCCTGGTTGATGCTGTGCGCGCTTTGCAATTGCCCATGGGTGAGGGTTTTGCATGGGCGGCCGGAGAGTCAGCCACTATTTTAGCTGTACGCCATGTATTGGTTGATGAGTTCCGCCTCGACAAACATCATGTTAAGGCTGCAGCCTATTGGAGGCGGGGCGCTGCAGCCCACCATGAACATCTGGGGTGAGAGTCTGGTTTTTCCCGATGAGTTTCATCGTTGCTGTAAGAAATATGCCAGGGGAGCGGCAGGCGGTATGGACAGTTACCCGGTCTTGCACCGCTTTTCGCAGCCAAAATGGATATATAGGGGTTAATTCCACCTGCAAACCACTAAATAGCGCTATTTCGCCAGTTTTTCTTTGACAGACGCAGGGCAGATCCCTATGATGGCGCGCTTATGTTTAAGACCCCCTCATTAAAGCCTCTGCCCAAGCAGGGCGACCCTCGAAAATTTGCCCAACAAGGCATATCTCTTGAGGGTTTTGTGCCAGTAGCTGCGCTGCCAAGGTTGGCTGAGGCAGTACAGGAAGATACCGGAGATATCCAGGTAGATTTGGCATTTGGCATTAGTGTAGAGAAGAAAAAGATTGTTACCGGCCACGCCGCCGCTGAGCTTGTGTTGGTATGCCAGCGCTGCCTGGGGAATGTAAAGGTACCGGTCAAAAGTGATATCTCGTTGGGTATTGTGTGGGATGAAGAAGGTGCCGAGGCTTTGCCGGAGTATCTTGACCCATGGATTACCGGCGAAGGTGTGGCAGACCTCTACGATATGATCGAAGAGGAAATGCTGTTGAGTTTACCAGCGGTTGCCTACCACGAAGAGCCATGCGTTGATCGCCAGCTTTTCAGCAGTGGTAAGCCAGTCGAAGTAAAGAAAACGAAAAACCCATTTCAGGTGTTGGAGCAACTTAAGAGCTCGCCGAAACAGGATTGACCGAATTGCGAAAGTAATTTGTAAAATCCCAGAGGCGCCTCGGCTTCAACGAGTAAGTAAATAGGAGTAGACCCCATGGCTGTACAACAAAACAAAAAATCTCGTTCCAAGCGCGATATGCGCCGTTCACATGATGCATTGACTGGCCCAACCCTGTCAGTAGATGCAACCAGCGGTGAAAAGCATTTGCGTCACCACGTTACCGCAGACGGTTTCTACCGTGGCCGTAAAGTGATTGACAAAGGCAGCAACGAGTAATTTCTCAACAAGACGATTGCATCTTGTCTGCAAGAATTCGAATAGCGGTAGACGCTATGAGCGGGGACTTAGGTCCCCGTGTTGCTATTTCAGCTGCGCAAAAATTCACTGCCATTTTTGCTGATGTTGATATCCTCCTTGTCGGTGACCAACAACAGCTGCTTGTACTATCTTCCGCAAAACAATTATCCAACTCCCGTATTAGTCTGCTGAATGCGACTGACGTTATCACTATGGATGAAGCCCCCTTGCAGGCCTTGCGCCATAAAAAAAATTCTTCCATGTGGGTTGCCATTGAAAGCGTTAAAAATAATCTCGCTGAGGCCTGCGTCAGCGCCGGTAATACGGGTGCGCTGTTAGCGATAGGCAAGCATCTGTTAAAAACCTTTTCCGGTATTGAGCGTCCTGCTATTTGCAAGTTTATGCCGGTAGAGCAGGGGCAAACTTATTTATTGGATTTGGGAGCCAATACTAATTGTTCTGCCGAACATCTTTATCAGTTTGCGCGTATGGGTAATGTATTGGCATCTGTCAGTAAGTCTGCGCCTCGTATCGGTTTGCTCAATATAGGCACTGAACTTACCAAAGGTACGGAACCCATAAGGGATGCACAGGATTTGATTAGCTCAGATTCGCGTTTGAATTACTGTGGTTTTGTGGAAGCCAATAAAATATTTTCAGGCGATATGGATGTAATTGTATGCGATGGTTTTCATGGCAATATTGCATTGAAAACCATGGAGGGTACAGCGCGATTTATTGCAAAAAAAATTCAGCGCATTTTTAAGCGTAACTGGTTGACCCGATTGGCGGGATTTATCATTTGGCCGCTGTTAAAACACTTGCGTACAGAGCTTGATCCATCAATGTATAATGGCGCAAGTTTTTTAGGCTTACAAAAAGTGCTGGTAAAAAGCCACGGTAATGCCAATACAAAAGCATTTATGCAGGCGCTGATTGTTGCCCGCGAACAGGTTATCCAAAATATTCCTGCCCGTATCCAGCAGGAATTATCAAATCAATCCCTTTCTTCTCAGCAATAAAGAAAATTTTTTATGACTCAACAACATCTTGCATTTGTATTTCCGGGCCAAGGCTCACAAAAAATCGGTATGCTGGCTGATTTGGCTGCAAATTACCCGGTCGTTGCACAGACTTTTGCGGAAGCATCTCAAATATTGGGATACGATTTATGGGATCTCGTGCAAAACGGTACACAAGAAGATATTAATTTAACCGAGCGAACCCAGCCATTACTGTTAACTGCAAGTGTTGCGGTTTGGCGCGTATGGCAAGAAAAAAATGGCGCGCAACCTGCACTGGTTTCTGGCCACAGTTTGGGCGAATGGTCTGCACTGGTGTGTGCTGGTGTGGTTGCATTTACCGACGCGGTAAAGCTCGTACAACAGCGTGGAAAATTTATGCAGGAAGCCGTACCGGCAGGCCAAGGCGCCATGGCCGCCATTATTGGATTGGATGATGCCTTAATTATTGAGGCCTGCAAAAAAGCTGAGCAAGGTGATGTTGTTGCCGCTGTGAATTTTAATTCACCGGGGCAGGTGGTTATTGCCGGTAGTGCTGCTGCCGTAGAACGTGCAAGTGCGCTCTGCAAAGAGGCCGGTGCAAAGCGTGCGTTACCTTTACCTGTGAGCGCACCTTTCCACACATCGCTAATGCAACCAGCGGCTGATCGTCTGGCAGAGCAAATTAACACGACTGAATTTAACGCACCGCAAATTCCTGTTGTACATAACGTAACGGCACAAACTGAAGCGGATCCGCAAAAAATTAAAGCGCTGATGATTGAGCAGATTTACAGCGCGGTAAGGTGGGTGGAGTGTGTAAATACTATGAGCCGGGCAGGTATTACGACTACGGTTGAATGCGGCCCGGGAAAAGTATTGTCGGGCTTGAATAAGCGCATCAATGCAGAGTTAACCGCGCTCTCGCTTGAAAAATCCGAAGAAGTGGATAGCGTTTTGGCTCAATTTTAATAAATTATTTACAAGAGAAATCAACAATGAGCATACATGAAAAAGTTGCTTTGGTTACCGGTGCAAGCCGTGGTATCGGCGCTGCGATTGCTGAACAGCTGGGTAAGGCCGGTGCAATTGTCATTGGTACTGCTACCAGTGAATCGGGTGCAGAAAAAATTTCTGCCCGCTTTGCCGAATTGGGGATTCGTGGTGCAGGCAAGGTGCTGAACGTTACCGATGCAGATTCAGTTGCCGATTTACTAAAAAGTGTAACAGATGAATTCGGTTCACCAGCCATACTGGTCAATAACGCCGGTATTACCAAAGATAATTTGTTGATGCGCATGAGTGACGATGAATGGTTTGATGTTATCAATACCAATCTCAGCGCCATCTATCGTTTAAGCAAAGGTGTGCTGCGCGGCATGATGAAGGCTCGCTGGGGCCGTATTATCAATATCAGCTCTGTGGTGGGCGCTATGGGTAACCCCGGTCAGTCCAACTATGCAGCTACCAAGGCGGGTGTGGCAGGCTTTGCACGCTCATTGGCTGCGGAAGTGGGATCGCGCAATATCACTGTGAATACAGTGGCTCCGGGTTTTATTGATACCGATATGACCAAAGTTCTGTCAGAAGAGCAAAAACAACAATTATTAGCGCGGATTCCACTGGGTCGCCTGGGTGCGCCGGAAGAGATCGCTGCTGTCGTTGTATTTTTGGCAAGCGATGCCGGTGGCTATATCAGCGGTGAGACTCTTCACGTAAATGGCGGCATGTACATGTCTTAAGTTTCGCCTGCAACTTACTGTTTTTTATGGAAAAACAGCCAAATATGCAAGTTTTTTCAGTTCGATGCGTTACAAGTCATCTAAATAGATGTAAAATGCGCGTCGATTTTGGCCGAATCATAATGCTGGGTACGTTTAGCTGTTGACGGCTCAACAAACTGACGGTTTTGTCTATAACATTTAGGAGTTACATAACATCATGAGTAGCATTGAAGAACGCGTAAAAAAGATCGTTGCTGAGCAATTAGGCGTTAAAGAAGACGAAGTGAAAAACGAAGCTTCTTTCGTAGAAGATCTGGGCGCAGATTCTTTGGATACCGTAGAGTTGGTAATGGCTCTCGAAGAAGAATTCGAAACTGAAATTCCTGATGAAGAAGCAGAAAAGATCACTACAGTACAATTGGCAATTGATTACATCAATTCAAACTTGGCGTAATTTCCAAAGCTGATTACTTATCTTCTCGAAAGGCCGTATTATTGTAAAATAGTACGGCTTTTTTATTGCCGGAATTTGTTTGGCAAATTCTTATTCTGAATTGAGCGCAACGCAGGCTCAAGGTATCCATTGAGGAGTCCCATAAGGTGTCACGCAGAAGAGTTGTCGTTACTGGTCTTGGCATGATCAGTTCACTGGGTAATACAGTTGCTGATACATGGCATGGCATTGTGAATGGCAAGAGCGGGGTTGCCACCATCACTAATTTTGATGCGTCAGCCTTTACCACCCAGTTCAGTGCCTCAGTAAAAAACCTCCTTGTGGATGATTATTTTCCGGGAAAAGAAGCCCGTAAAATGGACCCCTTCATCCAATACGGAATGGTGGCAGGCATCCAGGCCATCCGCGATTCCGGTTTGGACATTACAGAAGCTAATGCAGGTCGTATCGGCGTTTCCATAGGCTCCGGTATCGGCGGAATTGGCACTATTGAAGAAGGTTCCTCCACGCTTGAGCACAAAGGGCCGCGCCGCATTTCCCCGTTCTTTGTACCCAGCGCCATTATCAATATGATTTCCGGCAATCTGTCGATTATGCATAACCTGCGTGGTCCCAATATCGCCATTACCACCGCTTGTACAACAGGTACTCACAGCATCGGGTTTGCGGCGCGTATGATTCAATACGGCGATGCAGATGTCATGGTGGCGGGTGGAGCCGAAATGGCAACAACGCCCCTGGGCCTGGGTGGCTTTGCTGCGGCGCGTGCACTCTCTACCCGCAACGATAACCCGCAGGCTGCAAGTCGGCCATGGGACCGCGACCGCGATGGTTTTGTGTTGGGCGATGGCGCAGGTGTGTTGGTGCTGGAAGAATACGAGCACGCAAAAGCACGTGGTGCGCGCATTTATGCCGAGCTGGTTGGCTTTGGTATGAGCGGTGATGCATACCACATGACCTCGCCGCCAGAAAATGGAGCGGGTGCCGCTTCGTCAATGGTGAATGCCATTCGCGATGCACAAATTCCAGTCGCGGATATTCACTACGTCAATGCTCACGGCACCTCAACGCCGGCAGGTGATAAAGCAGAATGCCAGGCCGTTAAATCGGTTTGGGGTACTTCAATCAATAAGGTCGCGGTCAGTTCTACCAAGTCCATGATTGGCCACTTGCTGGGTGCTGCCGGTGCTGTTGAAGCAATCTTCAGTATCTTGGCCATTCGTGATCAGGTTGCACCGCCAACCATCAATCTGGATAATCCGGATGAAGGTTGCGATATCAATCTTGTGCCTCATACTGCCCAGGAAAGAAAGATTGATGCGGTACTTTCCAACTCGTTTGGTTTTGGTGGTACGAACGGTTCATTAATATTTAAAAAAATTTAATATACTGAGTTCACACATACTACCGACAACGCCGAACCCATGTTCGGCGTTGTTGTCTCAGGAATCACTATGCAACGTACACTTCCTGTCATTGCTGTTAATGGTGTAATTGACGCGCAAATATCGCCGCTTGATCGCGGTTTTAATTATGGCGATGGTGTGTTTGAAACGTGCAAGCTTTGGAATGCACACATTCCTTTATGGAATTTACATAAAGAACGTTTATTGAGTAGCTGTCATCGTTTGTTGATTCCCGTTGATATTGACCAGGTTGAAGCACACTTAGCACAGTTGCTGACATCTATCGGAGCTACCACAGAAGCCGTTGTTAAAATTACAGTAACACGCGGAGCAGGAGGCAGGGGTTATGCTATACCTGCCCAGGTAAAACCGACTGTTGTGATTGGAATTTTTCCTGCACCTTTTTATGCACCCAGCCATTTTTCAGAAGGCGTGCGAGTCATTCTTTGCAGGCAACGCCTTGCATGCAACCCTGCCTTGGCAGGTTTAAAACACCTTAATCGGCTGGAGCAAATTTTAGCGCGCTGCGAGTGGCAAGATGATTCAACCGCTGAAGGCTTGATGCAGGATACAGAAGGGCATGTGATTGAAGCTGTCTTCAGCAATATTTTCCTGGTCAAAAATAATCTGTTGATTACGCCTGATTTATCGCGCTCCGGTGTAGCGGGCGTTATGCGACGTTTGTTGATAGAAACCCTGGCGCCGCAGGAAAATATCCGGGTATGTATACAGGCATGTAATCTGTCAGATGTAATCGCTGCTGACGAAGTGTTTTTATCAAACAGCCTGTATGGAATCTGGCCCATCAAAGAAATAGTCAGTGAGCAACAGTTTGGGGTTGGACCTGTAACATCGAGGTTGCAAAGCGCTTTGCGCAAACACTTTCATTAATTTTTAATCATATTCTGTGCAGGCATTTATGGGTTTACGTTGGTCATCGTGTAAAGGTCGAATTGCCCTTGGTCTACTGACGATTCTGTTAGCCACAGCCATTGGCGCATGCTCCGTGTGGATCGCATTCCAATCCTGGTTGACATCGCCTTTAAATGTGCCTGCCAGTGGTTTTCATTATGACCTGGACCCGGGCAAGTCGCTCAGCCATTTGTCCAATGATCTTGCCCGTCAAAAAGTGTTATCACACCCGCGCTGGTTAAATTGGTATGCGCGTTTTTACCAAAAAGAAAAAATTCATCCCGGCGAATATCAATTGCAGCCAGGCATTACACCCTCGGAATTGTTGGAAAAATTAAATAAAGGCGATGTAGTCCTGCATCAAATTACCTTTTTAGAAGGCTGGACCTTCAAGCAAATTCTCAATGCATTGAGTCAGGAACCTGATTTAGCACATCTGCTGGCTGATAAATCTAACGAGCAGCGTTTGGAGATATTAAACCTGCCGATTTCTCATCTTGAAGGCTGGTTTTTTCCTGATACCTATACGTTTATCAAAGGCGCAACTGATGTTGAGATCCTGACCCAGGCTTATAAGGCAATGCGCAATACCCTGGACAGGCTATGGGAGGAGAAGGCCTCTGATTTACCTTATGAAACCAGCTACCAAGCCTTGATCATGGCTTCGATTATTGAAAAGGAAACCGGCAGTGCAAGCGAACGCAACCAGATTGCGGGTGTCTTTGTACGTCGCTTGCGATTGGGTATGAAGCTTCAAACAGACCCAACGGTTATTTATGGGATGGGTGATGCCTATGCGGGCAAAATCGGGCGCGACCATTTAATCACACCTACCAGCTACAACACTTATGTTATCCAGGGTTTGCCGCCTACGCCTATTGCTATCCCCGGGAAGGCATCCCTGTATGCAGCGTTACATCCGGATGATGGTAAGGCGCTTTATTTTGTGGCCAAAGGTGATGGCACCAGTGTTTTTTCTGAAACCCTGATTGAGCATCAACGCGCCGTAGCGCGTTATCAGTTACAGCGCGGCGCTGATTATCGCTCAACGCCTAAATAGCACGTGCCTCAGCAATGACAATTGCGGTGCGCTTACACTACAATAGCCTCCATTTTCGCCATCCGTTTTAATTTCTGGAATCTATAGCAGCATGACTGACCACACTGTTTCTCCCGACGCAAATGCCTCCCCTGAAACCAAAAAGCCGCTGCATTTTTTGCAACAAATTATTCGTAAAGATCTGGAGCAGGGTACATACCAAACCATAGCGACCCGTTTTCCACCTGAGCCTAATGGCTATTTGCATATTGGCCATGCCAAATCTATCTGCCTGAATTTTGGTCTTGCCGAAGAATTTGGCGGCACCTGTAACCTTCGTTTTGACGATACCAATCCTGAAAAAGAAAATGAAGAATTCGTCAACTCCATTAAAGAAGATGTTGAATGGTTGGGCTTCAAATGGAACGGGAATATACGCTACACCTCCGATTACTTTGATCAGTTGCACACCTGGGCGGTTCATCTTATTGAGCAAGGTTTAGCGTTTGTATGCGATTTAAATGCTGACCAAATGCGTGAGTATCGCGGTACCCTTACCGAGCCAGGAAAAAACAGTCCTTATCGCGACCGCTCAGTAGCAGAAAATTTAGCGCTATTTGAAAAGATGCGTCTGGGCGAGTTTGATGAGGGCGCTTGCTCTCTACGCGCCAAAATTGATATGGCTTCGCCCAACATTAATTTGCGCGATCCGATTTTGTATCGCATAAAAAAAGCTCACCATCATCAAACGGGTGACAAGTGGTGCGTTTATCCATCATACGATTTTGCACATGGACAGAGTGATGCGATTGAAGGCATTACCCATTCAATTTGCACGCTCGAATTTGAAGACCATAAACCGCTTTATGACTGGTTTATCCAACATCTGCCGGTGCCGGCCGTCCCGCACCAATATGAATTTGCGCGTTTGAATATTAATTATTCGGTAACCAGCAAGCGCAAGTTAAAACAGCTCGTTGATGAAAATCACGTTGATGGCTGGAATGATCCGCGTATGCCAACGATTTCGGGTATGCGTCGCCGCGGTTTTACACCCGCATCCTTGCGTGATTTTTGCGACCGTATCGGTGTGACCCGTTCTGACGGTATTGTAGATGTTGGTGTACTAGAATTCTGTGTGCGCGATGATTTGGATAAAAACGCACCGCGTGCCATGTGCGTATTGCGTCCGCTTAAGCTGAGCTTGACAAATTATCCTGTGGATAAAACGGAAACCCTGACAATTCACAATCACCCCAACCGTACAGATTTGGGGGATCGTACTGTACCCTTCACCCAAACCCTGTTTATTGAACAGGAAGATTTCCGTGAAGAGGCCAATAAAAAATATAAGCGCCTGGTGTTAGGCAAGCGTGTCCGTTTGCGCGGTGCTTATGTGATAGAAGCTGATGAAGCCATTAAAGATGATGTGGGCAATATTATTGAAATTCGTGCGCATATTATTGAGGGAACCTTAGGCAAAGACCCTGCCGATGGCATTAAACCTAAAGGTGTAATCCATTGGGTTTCGGCAACGCAACATATTGATTGCGAGGTCAGAATTTACGAGCGCCTGTTTACTGACGAAGCACCGGATGCAGGCGGAAAAAATTTCCTGGATTTCATCAACCCGGATAACCTTGAAATTTTAAGCGGTTGCAAAGCTGAACTCAGTTTAGGCAAGGCGCAATTGAAAGATCGCTTCCAATTTGAACGCCAGGGTTATTTCTGTTTGGACAGCAAATATTCCAATGCAGAAAAAATTGTGTTTAACCGTACCATCGGGTTAAAAGACAGTTTTGCAAAGATTGATGATCAAGAGTAAATAACTTCTGCAACAGTCTATCCCTTAAGAGGATTTTTTTTGATTTAAGACCGCCGGAGGTATGAACGACATCTCATGGATGTAGGACGCTCCCGAAGCGACTTGATTGCGAAGGGATGCCGACGCGAACAAGGTTGTATTTACAGCGAGTCTTAAATTGAAAAATTTTCTTAATCGCACGATAAAAAATTCATGGATTTTAAAATGCTTCAGATATACAACACATTTACCCGCCAGAAAGAAATTTTCAAACCCCTACAGCCAGGCAAAATTTCAATGTATGTCTGCGGCATTACGGTTTATGACTATTGCCATATTGGCCATGCGCGGGTGTTGGTTGCATTTGATGTGATTACACGATTCTTGCGCAGCCAGGGTTGGGATGTTAATTACGTGCGCAATATTACTGACATTGACGACAAAATTATTAATCGCGCGAAAGAAAATGGCGAAGAATATACCGATTTAACCAAGCGCTTTATTGACTACATGCATGAGGATGAAGCGCGTTTGGGCATTGAACATCCTGACATTGAACCGCGCGCTACAGGTTTTATTGATGGCATTATTGATATGAGCAAAACGCTTATTGAAAAAGGCCACGCCTATGCAGCCAGCAACGGTGATGTCTATTATCGGGTAACCAGCTTTAAAGATTACGGCAAACTTACCAACAAAAATGTAGATGAACTGTTGTCGGGTGCGCGTGTTGAAGTTGATGAGATCAAAGAAGATCCTCGCGATTTCGTGTTGTGGAAGGCGGCAAAGACAGGCGAACCTGCATGGCAGTCACCCTGGGGCAACGGTCGCCCGGGTTGGCATATTGAATGTTCAGCAATGAGTAAGACCTGCTGTGGTGAAACCTTTGATATTCACGGCGGTGGGCCGGATTTGCCTTTCCCGCACCATGAAAATGAAATTGCACAAAGCGAGGCCGCTAACGGATGCAAATACGTCAATTACTGGATGCATGCCGGTGCAGTACGTGTGGATGGCGAAAAAATGTCGAAATCACTTGGCAATTTTTTTACCATTCGCGATGTGCTGGAAAAATATCATCCTGAAGTAGTGCGTTTCTTATTGGTGAGCAGCCACTATCGCAGTCCGATTAATTATGCGGAAGACAATCTGATTGAGGCTCGTACTGGTTTGGAGCGCTTCTACGGCGCATTACGCAGTTATATGGATGTTGCACCATTAAGTTTTGGTGAAATGCAGGAAAGTTCTTACTATAAAGCCTTTGTTGATGCCATGAATGATGATTTCAATACTCGTGTAGCTCTGGCCGGCATGTATGATTTGGTACGTGATTTAAATAATGCTAAAGCAGATGAGACTCTTGCCAAAAATTTGGCAGGGCAATTAAAGGCGTTTGGTAAGGTCTTGGGAATATTGGGAGAGAATCCTGAAACCTTTTTACAGTCTGGCGGTAGCGATGTTATTGCCGCAGAAGAAGTCGAGCGATTGATTGCAGAGCGTATCCAGGCCAAAGCTGATAAAAATTATGCGAGGGCAGATGAAATCCGCAAGTTACTGCTGGATCAAAAAGTTATCCTTGAGGATTCCAAAACTGGTGGTACGCAATGGCGCAGAGAGTAGATTAATTTTCCTGTGGTAAAAAAACAGCCTCATTAATGAGGCTGTTTTTTTTATGCCTTATGCAAAATGATTTCCAATACCAGCTTGGTACCGAAATACGCCAGCATTAAAAACAGGAAGCCTGCCAGTGTCCAGCGAATAGCTGTATTGCCGCGCCAGCCCATTTTGTATTTTCCAAACAGTAAGAAGCCGTAAACTAACCAGGCCGCCATAGAAAAAGCAGTTTTGTGCACAAGATGCTGCGCAAAAATATTATCCAGGAAAATAAAGCCGCTCAAGATAGAAAGGGTCAGCAATATTTCGCCCACCAAAACGAATTCAAATAACAATGATTCCATGGTCTGTAAGGGCGGGAGATAATGAAGGTATTGCAAACCGGTCCGGCTTTTTAAATGGCGATTTTGGTAAGACAATAACATGGCTTGTAGTGTCGCAATGGTTAAAAGACTATAAGCCAGGATCGACAAGATAACATGGCTGGCCAAGGTGTAGTTCAATTGCAAAATGGTGCTGTTGGTGTGGCTGAATAGAGTTGTGGTAATGGCAATAGCAGAGCAGGGGAGCAAAAAAATAAAAAGGTTATGCGTGGCTTTTTTAAGGCTGCTTAAAAGTACAATTGCGTTGATTACCCAAAATATTTGTGAGGATACGGCAAAGAAACTGAGTTGAATGCCCTCGGGCTTTACACTTACCCCATAGATACCGATTGCATGAATCAACAAGGTGATTCCGATTCCGTTTAAAAATCCTGGCAGGTTTAACGTCCGCTGCTGCAAAAGCTGGCGCGCCAAATAAATGCCCAGGGCGGCATAAAGGGCGGCAGCAAGGATATTGGCAATAACAAAAAACATAGACAAACTCAGCATGTAAACAAGGGCGGAGGTTACGGTCCTGCGCTTCCTCAATGATAAATAATCTCAATGGCGAGTTTGTCATAAGGCACGCCCAATTGCCACGCCTGCCGATAAATCCGCAAGATTTGCGTGGGAAACTCGCCTCTGAAACCGCGTTTGGGGTTATAATCGCGACCATTTTCAGCGGGTGCTCCGCTGCGGGCACCACATTCAGATTGAGACAAATCGAGACTAGTTATGTTTGAAAATCTAACGGATCGTTTATCCCACACATTCCGCAGTATTACCGGCAAGGCGCGTTTAAGCGAAGATAATATTAAAGATGCCTTGCGCGATGTACGCAAGGCCCTGCTGGAGGCAGATGTCGCCTTGCCAGTGGTGAAATCATTTATAGACACAGTGCGTAGCAAGGCCCTCGGCGCACAGATCAGCAAGGCCCTTAACCCCGGCCAACAATTCCTCAAAATTGTTGAAAATGAATTGATTGCCACCATGGGGCAGGCGAATGAACGCCTTAACCTGGCCCAGCAGCCACCTGCGGTTGTACTTATGGCGGGGTTGCAAGGTGCTGGTAAGACGACCTCCGTGGCCAAGCTGGCGAAATTTTTAAAAGAGCGCGAAAAAAAGAAGGTTTTAGTGGTAAGTGCGGATGTCTATCGCCCCGCAGCTATCAAGCAGTTGGAAACCCTGGCAGGTGAAGTGGGTGTGGATTTTTTCCCTTCCACCTCAGAACAAAAGCCGGTTGATATTGCGCGTGCGGCCATAGATCACGCCAAGCGTCAATTTTTTGATGTGTTACTGGTGGATACTGCAGGTCGTTTGCATATTGATGAAGACCTGATGACAGAGATTAAGGATTTGCACTCGGCCATCAATCCCGTGGAAACCTTGTTTGTTATAGATGCCATGATCGGTCAGGATGCGGTAAATACGGCCAAAGCCTTTAACGATGCCTTACCTTTAACCGGCGTAATTCTGACCAAGGCCGACGGTGATGCCCGCGGCGGTGCTGCACTGTCTGTACGCCATATTACCGGTAAACCCATTAAATTTTTGGGTATGGGCGAGAAAGTTGAAGCCTTGGAGCCGTTCCATCCTGAGCGGGTTGCTTCCCGTATTTTGGGGATGGGTGATGTGATGTCGCTGATTGAGCAGGCTGAACGCTCAATTGATAAAGAAAAAGCCGACAAACTCATTAAGAAAGTTACCAAAGGACAAAAATTTGATTTGGAAGATTTGCGCGATCAATTGCAACAAATGCAAAACATGGGTGGTTTAACTTCTATGCTGGATAAATTGCCGGGCATGGGTAATGTGGCGCAACTGGCGCAGACATCTAACATGACCAAACAATTTAAAACCATGGAGGCCATTATCAGCTCCATGACTCCGGAAGAGCGCCGCAATCCTGATGAGCTGAGTGGCTCACGCAAGCGCCGTATTACTTTAGGTTCCGGTACTCAAATCCAGGATTTAAACCGTTTGTTAAAACAACATAAGCAAATGGCCAAAATGATGGGCAAGATGAAAGGCGGCGGCATGGCTAAAATGATGCGCGGCATCGGTGGCGCTATGGGTGGTCTCGGCAGTCTTCCGGGTGGAATGGGTGGTTTGCCGCCAAAGCGTTAATCTGGATTTGTATACTACTCGCAAGGCGCCACCGGTCACAGGTCGCGCCTTTTTTATTCACCTTGTAATGTAATCACCAACGAACGACTGCCGCCGTAATTGCGATGCTCGCATAAATAAATGCCCTGCCAAATTCCCATATTTAATTTTCCTTGTGAAATGGGAATATTCACACTGGCTCCTAAAATACTGGCTTTTAAATGTGCAGGCATATCGTCGCTGCCTTCATCCAAATGTGTGTAATAGGGTTCATTTTCAGCAACAGCGTGATTAAAGTAACGTTCAAAATCCCTTCGCACGCTCGGATCTGCATTTTCATTAATGGTTAACGATGCCGACGTATGTTTAATAAATACATTTAACAACCCGATGTTTACGCGATGTAATTCCGGAAGCTGTGCCAGTACTTCATCGGTTATTAAATGAAAACCACGATTGCGCGGCTTTAACTGACATTCTTTTTGAATCCACATAAAAAACCTATTGCTGGCTGTTGGGCTCAGGGGCGCAGGCATTAACACGGTATGCAGACACTCTTTCATCAGCACAGGCGCTGCACGCGTTACCGTAGGTTTTTTGCTCGGTTGACGGGCAGGGTGTACTTACACAGCGAACACCTGTGTCCCGTGTTGCGCAGACCGGACGGTACTCACGTGTACACATAGGCAAACGTTGCTCCGGACACTGAATAACTGTGTTTGATGAATGGGGTTGTTCTGCAGGCGCAGGGGGAAGGCTTTTTTGATGGGTACAGCTAAGGGTAAAAATAATTATGAGGGAAAAAATAATACGAAGCTGAATCATAAATTGTGGCCTGTGATAATAGCGACCCGCAGGTCGCTATTATTCTAACAGCAATTTATTTAATGGCTACTCCGTTTATGGTGCCACTTAACAGCTCAGTTATGTCACCACTTGCTTCTGTACGCAATAAGACACCTTTACCTGTTGAAATCCAATTAGTCGATGTGCTGGTTGCACTGGTGCCAAGCGTGGTTGTAGTGTCAGTTGTTTCCATTCGACACGCTTCAAATGTTCCTGCTGGTACACTTATGGTTTCAATTCCTTTAAAGGTTGTTGTTGAGGAAAACTGTGTCGTTGTACTTACTGGAAAGCCCATTACAACTGAACTGCTTTCAATCGTGTAGCTTTGTGAATAGCTTTCGTTTGCTGCCAGGTCGTAACGTTCAATACGTTCAGGATTTATTTTAACCGTTGTGGTTAAGGCCATAGGAGCTGTGGCATCTACAATAGTCCCATAATAGGTAGATCGTTTGGCAGCAGCATCAACGTTGTAATAACTTTTCGTGCTGGAGCTTGATGGTGCAGCACCGGTTGTTTCTGTTTGGCTGATTGATTCGGTAGCTGTTTTGCCATTAAATGTAGCGCTACCTTTTACTTCCACAGTAGATGTAAACGTCAGGACAGAACTGGTTTCAGCATCGGTAGTTTTGTAAGTTGTGATGACTTTTGTACCTTGAGATGCAAGGTCGGCGTTAAAGCAGCTGGCTGCGCTACCGTTTCCACTACCGTTGCCAGTTGGTTTTGCTGGTAACGCATTCAGGTTGCCGTCTTTTACCAGGGCGAGCAAATCAGCATAAGTATTCAGGGTAGAAGATGCTGCTATAGCTGCTTGTAGCTGATCAAGAAGTTGGTCCCAGATATCGCCAATGGCAAAAGTAATTGCGAAAGGATCAAACGTACCTTGAGGTAGGTTATAGCCTGCATTTGTCAGTGATGTCTTAAAGTTTGCTGTTGCTTGCGTTAAAACATTTTGCGCCAGTTGCCAATTGCTGCTGGCAAACCAGGTTGAAGGATCAAGTGTACTCGCACTGGCAATAATTAAATCGGTTAGTGGAGTGATATTCACTACACCAGCGCTAAGTGCGTAACTATGAAGATTAATGGAAGGATTTCCATAGCTGACTTGCAGGGCACAAGGAAGGGCATTGGCTGCGATGGTGCCGCTGAATGCGCCTTGTGCATTGGTGGTAACAGCCTGTGTAAAGCCGGAGTTATTGGCGCATTTGGCAATAACCGCTGCATTGGCAATGGGCGCACCGACTGCAGCAACACCGTTAAGCGTGACTACATTTACGCTGGAGCTTGATGAAGCAACGCTGGACGAACTGCTGATAGTTGCAGTAGAAGAATTTGATGATGCAGTTTCGCTGGAAGTACTGTTAGAGCTGGATGATGAAATTGTGTTGGAAACACTGCTGGAGCTGGATGTTGCGATTGTGCTGGAAATACTGCTGGAACTGGACACATTACTAGAGCTGGACACGGCAGATGAAGCAATGGTGGATGACAGGCTTGATGAGCTGAGGCTCGACTGGGCCTGACTGCTTTGGATTGAACTTGAGCTGCTTGCGACAGACGTTTTTTTATTATCGCTGCCTCCGCATCCTGCTAAAATTAGGATACTAATAACACCTGAATAGTAAATTGCTTTGTTAAACATAGTGATACCTGTAATGAGTTGGGTTTTAATTCAGTGTTTTATCAAAGTGCGTTTGAAAAAATTAATCAATATTTTTTTCGAAATTATTTTGATATTTTTTGCATAGGTCAGTTTGCGGCTGCAATGTCCATAGTATATGCTTTGATTTGAATCCGGACTTGCCAGCTTTTATGATTTCAAATGGATTAACAAGCCTTATATACCCTCCTTAATTTCACCTAAGGAATTATTGGGGCAAATATCTGCTGCCATTAGTGTCTGTAACACTGTATGGAGCGGCAAATTATTATCTAAGGCTACGTTATTGCAAGATGAGGTTTTCATTTCAGGACTTTTTCCTTTTCCATTCCTTCTGCTTTTGGGCTAATACACGTTTGACAGCATGTGTATGTGCAAAATGGGCATATAAATTGAGTGCAAAGATAAGTATAGTCAGCAGTTAAATAATTCTTTTAATACTAGGAAGCGACTTTATTATCCATAATTTTTGCAGGTGCAATTGAAGCCGTTTATTTTGCTCGATATCAGTGTAATTGGTTACTTATACTTTAAAATCCCCCAAATGGCAAGGAATGCCGGTTTATATCCTTTGTCCCGGCTTCACGAAAATTCGGCTGTTATTTTCCTGGGTACTGAATATCCGATCAAGTTAATCTGAATCTTTTCAGGTTGCCCGGCGAATCATTATATCTTTTCGCTCATTGTAACTGATAAGGTGCCATATCATATTTTCGGGGTCAGAGCAGTGCCTTCAAACTTTATTCCGTCCCAACCATAACGAATAAAGTTGCGGATATTCTGATGGTCATTGCCCTCAGGATGCTGTAATACATCAATGCGATAATAATCGCCAAAGCAATATAGGGTTTGTTCTGGCGATAACTTATGTAGCTTCGCAAAGGAAAATAGCTTGCAGGAGCCCGGATTTTGCCCCGCGGCATTTTCCATATCGCCATTGCGAAATGCCCTGGGAGTAAATTCATAATTTGTATCTACTGCGGCAATAGTATCAGAGAAAGTAATGCGTTCAGGGGTTTGTTCGAGAAGTGTTAAAAAAGCCTTAAGTTGCATAGTCCTATCCTAATTAAATGTAAGCACTATTTTAAGGCTTGGGATGAAAAGCATCTAGCATTGATTTTGATAATTAATCATTAATTTCATGTAGCTATTCGCATTTCAGTAGACTATGTTATTAAATAAGATCATTTAAATCCGGGTTCTGCGTGTGATAACTAAAAAGCGGCCTATTTACATTCCATTTGCCGGACCCGCATTGCTGGAGGCCCCCTTGCTGAACAAAGGGAGCGCGTTTAGCGAACGTGAGCGCCAACAGTTTAATCTGGAGGGCCTGCTGCCCTACAGGATCGAATCCATAGAAGAACAAAAGCTTCGCGCTTATCACCAGCTCAATACTTTCCAGACCGATATTGATAAGCATATTTATTTACGCAATATCCAGGATACCAATGAAACACTTTATTTCCGTTTGGTGACGGATCACCTCGAAGAAGTTATGCCCATAATTTACACGCCAACCGTAGGCCAGGCCTGCCAGCAATTTTCAAAAATTTACCGGCGTAAACGTGGATTGTTTATTTCCTATCCTGACCGTGACCGTATTGATGAGATGCTGCAAAACGCTACCAAGCAAAATGTTAAAGTGATAGTTGTGACGGATGGGGAGCGCATTCTGGGTTTGGGTGACCAGGGTATTGGTGGTATGGGGATTCCGATTGGAAAACTTGCGCTCTACACCGCTTGCGGTGGCATCAGCCCCGCTTACGTATTGCCGGTGACACTGGATGTGGGTTGTAATAATCCCGCTGTGATTGATGACCCCATGTATATGGGCTGGAAGCATCCCCGTATTAGCGGCGATGAATACTACGCCTTTGTCGATGAATTTATACAGGCTATAAAAGTGCGCTGGCCCACTGCGCTGCTGCAGTTTGAAGATTTCGCGGGCGATCATGCCACACCGCTGTTGAATCGCTATAGGAATGAGTTTTGTTGCTTTAATGACGATATCCAGGGAACAGCGTCGGTTGCTATGGGAACCTTGCTGGCAGCCTGTCATGCTAAGGGCGAGCGCTTGCGTGACCAGCGTATTGCTTTTGCTGGCGCCGGATCGGCCGGCTGTGGTATTGCGGAGCAACTGGTGAGGCAAATGACGGCCGAAGGTTTGAGTGAACAGCAGGCCCATGACCAGATTTTCCTGGTCAGTAAGGATGGTCTGCTGCAAACCAGCTCAAAAGGCCTGTTTGATTTTCAAAAACATCTGTGCGTTCCGGATGCGGTGGTTAACTGCTGGATATTGACCCACGAGCGCAATGAGGGCGTCGTCAACCTTTTGGATGTTGTGATAAACGCCAGGCCGACAGTGTTGATTGGCGTCTCAGGACAGGCCAACTTGTTTACCAAAACGATTATTGAATCTATGCAGGCATACTGTGAGCGGCCGATTATATTTCCACTGTCAAATCCAACCTCCCAGGCAGAGGCCCAGCCGGTCGATCTGTTGCGTTGGACAGCAGGTAAAGCCTTAATCGCTACTGGCAGTCCATTTTCTGCAGTAGATCTCGGCAACCGTCATATTGAAATTGCCCAGTGCAATAACAGTTACATCTTTCCCGGTTTGGGCCTTGGCGTTATATCGGCGAAGGCCAGGTATATTACTGACAATATGATGACTGCTGCGAGTCTCGCCCTGGCAGCTGCCTCGCCAGCTTTAGCCGATTCGGATGGTTCACTATTGCCGCCTTTGGGAAATATCCGATCACTCAGTAAAACCATCGCACTGGCTGTGTTCAAGCAGGCTGTGGAGGATGGAGTAGCCATGCCTATCCCGGAAAAAATCATGCAAGAGAAAATTGATGCGGAGTTTTGGCAACCGGAATACCGTGAATATCGTCGCACCTCCTTTTGATGAAACAGGATTACCAAATAGAGATGGAAGTTGATAAAGATACACCGGTTTGCACGACCCGAAAGACTTACGAACAGGATATGAGGGAATTCATGTGGGTTTTACTTACGTCTGAAGCATGCCCCCGGTACACCATGAATATGGATCAGCTCGATGGCTATCTGCATGCTATTGCCGCAGAACCGGAGCCTGTGACACCAGATGAGTGGCTTCCATTAGTGTTTGGCGGAGAATTTCCCTGTTTTATTAGTGGGTATTCCACGGAAGCTATTACTAATGCGCTCATATGCCTCTATAATTCACACAGGTCTCAGGTTCTGAATAACCAGTGCACCTTGCCTTTTATCTGTGAGTTCTCTGTTGATAAAGAAAAACGTATATCGGCTGAGCAGTGGGCCCGAGGGTTTATGCAAGGCTACCTTTTTTGGGAGCCTGTTTGGAGCCGAATTTTCGCCGAAAACCAGACGAGATCGAATCTAGCTGTTATACTGCCAACATCATCGCATGATGAACTAGACGACATTCTTGCTGCGCTGACGGCGGTTGCTGACGCGGATTATGCCTTACATACAGGCGCTACACTCGATGATTTACGGCGAATGTTTAACCAATTCCCCCAAAGAATCATTGAATATGGTCGAATTGCCCATATGATTCGTGGCAGCAGTCATACCCAAGCCTGTGAGAGAGTCGAACCATAACGCTCAACCCTTGTTCCCTTGAACCTATGTAATAGAAGTTGTTTCAATGCTACACATGTACTTTCAACCGTTATCTTATCGAGATGTTTAAAAAGGACTGCATGATGGATTTTTCTTCTGCGCAAAAATATCTATTGAGTAAAAATCAAGCGGTACAAACCTTTCCGCAAGATCCGAATGTCGGTGTTTATAAGGTCTGCCATAAAATGTTTGCTACCCTGACTTCTGGAGTGGCGTTTGCCCGTATCAACTTGAAATGTGATCCAGACCTGGCGCTGGAATTACGTGCCCAGTACGATGCGGTCCAGCCTGGCTATCAGATGAACAAAAAGCACTGGAACACGGTGATTTTTGACGGCAGCATCCCTGATGAAGAAATTTACGAAATGATTGATCATTCCTACAATCTGATCGTAAGTAACTTGCTGGATTCTGATCGTGAACGTTTACTGAAAAATGGCTAACACTCACCAGAATGATACCGTTTCAAAACAGCAAGCGGTGGATTTTGGTACCCGTCTAAAATGTATCCGTGAATATAATGGGTTATCCCAAAGGGAATTGGCAAAGCGGGCAGGAGTTCCGCATAGCAGCATCTCCATGATTGAGCAGGGACAAAACAGCCCGTCAATTAGCTCCCTCGCCAAAATCCTTGGCGGCATTCCAATGAGCATTGCACATTTCTTCAGCTGCGATCTTGCGGCGCTAAACGAAAATATTTTTCGTGCCAATGATTTGCGAGGAAAACAGCGAAACCTCACCGAGGCTATTACGGCTCAAACTATTCCCTTGCATAACGCCGATACTCCAGCGCGGTTTGAGCGCTATTCTTACGCCGCCCTTGCGGACACTGGTGAATTACCTCAATACTCTGCGCACGCCATGAGTGGTTTTATTGTCAGTGGTAGTATTGAGCTAACCCTGAATTCTGAAGTTGCGGTCCTGGCGAGCGGTGATGCTTTTGCCTTGGGCGCCATGCAGCCCTACCGCCTGCGTAATTTATCCAGCAGCGAAGAATGTCTTATCCTTATCTGTAATACCTGATTGCGAGGCTTTACAGGGTTCATCTTATAGATCAACAGCGCGCGGTGCTTTTGGGACAGTCTTTTCACCTATAAGCATTTGCCTGCTACACTCAATCCAATCTGGTTTTTAATCCCAACCCTCAAAGAGTAGATGCTTATGTTTCAAGGAAAAGCGCTATCCCTCATCAGACACCCCGACGGTATTGCTGAGTTAATTTTTGATTTGCAGGATGAATCCGTTAATAAATTCAATCTGCTGGCGGTATCAGAACTGGATCAGGTGCTCAGCGCGCTTGAGCAGGCAAAAGACGTTAATGGCTTGCTGGTTACCAGTGCAAAAGATGTTTTTATTGTCGGTGCCGATATCATGGAATTCGGCGCTGTATTTGCAGCGGGGCCAGAGCAAATCATCGGCCATCTGGCCAATAATAATCGCAACAACTGTCGCCTTGAAGATTTACCCTTTCCTACGGTAGTTGCTATTAATGGTATAGCGCTGGGTGGCGGTTTGGAGTTTTGTTTATCTTGTGATTACCGTGTTGCCAGTACCGCAGTCAGCAAAATAGGTTTGCCCGAAACCAAGCTGGGTATTATTCCGGGCTGGGGCGGCACAGTGCGTTTACCGCGTATAGCCGGTCTGGATACAGCAGTGGAATGGATTGCAGCGGGCAAAGAAAATACTGCTGAACAAGCTTTGACCGCACATGTGGTAGATGCAATTGTGGAACCCGCTAAATTGCGCGATGCTGCGCTCCATACATTGCAACAAGCCATATCTGGAAAATTTGATTACAAGGCACGTCGCGAACAGAAAAAGGCCCCTCTAAAACTGAATTTTATTGAGTCCATGATGGCTTTTGAAACCTCGAAAGCATTTGTGGGCGGACAAGCAGGCAGGAATTATCCTGCACCGGTTGCAGCGATCAAAGCCATGCAAAAGGCGGCTGATAAAGGTCGTGATGAAGCGCTGCAAATTGAAGCCGAAACCTTCGCTAAAATGGCGCAAACCCCGGTGGCACTTTCGCTGGTTGGTATTTTTGTGAATGAGCAGTTCCTCAGTAAAAAAGCTAAATCCTGGGAGAAAAAAGCCGATAAAAAAATCAGCCGTGCTGCGGTATTGGGTGCAGGTATTATGGGCGGCGGTATTGCCTACCAGTCTGCCCTTAAAGGCACCGCCATTAAAATGAAAGATATAGCGCAAGCGGGTATTGATTTAGGTTTGTCAGAAGCCAACAAACTATTGAGCAAGCGGGTCGAACGTAAAAAAATAACAGCATCAGAAATGGGCGATGTGCTCAATCGTATAGAGCCTACTTTGGTGTATGACGGTTTTGACCAGGTCGATATAGTTGTTGAAGCTGTAGTGGAAAATCCGAAAGTGAAACGCAGCGTATTAGCTGAGGTTGAATCCAGGGTCAACAGTGACACTATACTGGCTTCAAACACCTCCACAATTTCTATCACCTATCTGGCCGAAGCTTTACAGCGCCCCGAAAATTTTTGCGGTATGCATTTTTTTAATCCGGTACACATGATGCCCTTGGTAGAAGTTATCCGCGGTGAAAAAACCTCCGATAATGCCATTGCCCATACCGTCGCCTACGCAAATGCCATGGGGAAAAAACCTATAGTGGTTAAGGATTGCCCGGGATTTTTGGTAAATCGTGTTCTTTTTCCGTACCTGGCTGGTTTTGCCATGCTGGTGCGCGACGGTGTTGATTACCAGCGTATTGATAAATTGATGGAAACCTGGGGTTGGCCTATGGGCCCAGCTTATTTGTTGGACGTTGTGGGCATTGACACAGCCGTCCACGCTGAAAAAGTGATGGCTGAGGGCTTTCCGGATCGCATGAGACGCAACTTTACGTCCTGTACCGATGCCATGTTTGCTGCCGGTCGTTTGGGGCAGAAAAATAACAAAGGTTTTTATAATTACGAGCTGGATAAAAAAGGCAAGCTGGCTAAATTACCCAGCCCTGAAGCGCTTGAAATACTTAAACCTTACATTGCGGAAGCCATTGAAATCAGCGATGAAGATATTATTGCCCGCATGATGGTACCCATGGCAACGGAACTGGCGCGCTGCCTTGAAGAAGGCATTGTCGAAACCGCCGCTGAAGCCGATATGGCCCTGGTCTACGGTACGGGGTTTCCACCTTTCAGGGGCGGTGTCTTCCGCTGGGTTGATTCTATGGGCACCCAGGCATTCTGCGATATGGCTGCCCGCTTTACCGGTTTGGGTGCGCTCTACGAACCGCCTGCGAGCTTGAAAGCAAAAGCTGCTGACAACCGCACATTCTACGGCAACGCACCGCAAGCAAGAGGAGAAAAATAATGAGTTTACAACCACGTGATGCCGTAATCGTCGATTTCGCCCGTAGTGCAATGGGGCGCTCCAAAAACGGTTGTTTCCGCAATGTACGGGCTGACGATATATCGGCTGCAATTATCAAAGGCCTTTTAGCTCGCAATCCTGATGTTGATCCCGTCACTATCGACGACATGCTCTGGGGCTGTGTCATGCAGCGCGAAGAGCAAGCATTTAACATCGCCCGTAATATCCTCTTGTTGGCGGGTTTGCCGCATACGATTCCGGCACAAACTATTAACCGTTTGTGCGGTTCATCCATGGCGGCACTGCACACTGCTACCGCGAATATCCGCGCCAATATCGGGGACGTGTATTTGATTGGCGGTGTAGAGCATATGGGGCACTTGCCCATGTATGAGTCCATCAATATCAATCCGCTCCTGGGGCTTTCAGTTGCCAAAGCGGCGGGCAACATGGGTATGACGGCAGAGTATCTTGCGCTTTTGCACGGTATTAATCGCCAACAGATGGATGAGTTTGGGGCTCGCTCCCATCAGCTCGCCGCCGCTGCCCGCGCGGAGGGGCGCTTTGCGCACGAAATCCTTGCTGTTGAAGGTCACAATGCCGATGGTTATTTAATCCAGGTTGAAGAGGATGAAACCATCCGCCCTGAAACTACGGTCGAAGCTTTGGCAAAGTTACCGCCGGTATTTGATCCTAAAAATGGGCAGGTGACAGCGGGCACTTCATCGCAATTAAGCGATGGTGCTTCGGTAATGTTGGTCATGTCAGCCGAGCGCGCCCAGTCCCTCGGGCTTAAGCCCGTTGCCAAAGTAGTTTCTACCGGGCTGGCGGGTGTTGACCCTTCTATTATGGGTTACGGCCCTGTGCCATCTACCGAAAAAGCGCTAAAGGTTGCCGGTTTGACCATTGATGATATTGAGGTGGTAGAGCTGAACGAAGCTTTTGCCGCCCAAGCCTTGCCGGTGCTCAAAGACCTGAAGCTGCTCGACAAAATGGATGACAAAGTCAATCTCAATGGTGGTGCTATTGCGCTTGGCCATCCCTTCGGTTGCTCAGGTACCCGCATTACCGGTTCGCTGTTGACAGTAATGCAGCAAAAGGACGCTACCCTGGGTGCAGCGACCATGTGCATTGGTTTGGGGCAGGGAATTACTACCATTGTCGAGCGGCTGAACTAGCTGTGAGTTCGAGATAAGCCTCGTCCCCGTACGATTGTGTGGACAGCGACACTGAGTACCAACACTTCAATAACTGTTACTACACTCGGCTCCGGCCGGGTTTTTTATTTCTGGTTCTGGTGAAATCTTCTGATAGAATGCTGCCTCCATTGAAACCGGAGCTGTTATGTCGTCCTCTTTTTACGAAATTGTTGAGTTGTCCCCGGGTGAAATTGTGCTCAAACGCAGTGACGATGATAAGCATGCACCTTTGGTGACTCTTAAATTTTCAGAAGAGTCCATTGCCTTTTTGGGCGCCAACCGTTTTGAGGTTGCCAAAGCGATGATTGAAGCAGGTATGGATGCTGCCAGCGAATTGGCGGCGGAAGCGCAGGAAGAAATTGCGGTAGATACGGCTGCAATTGAAGCTTATATATTGCATTGACCTAACCTTGGGCTTTCATAGTTAGCGTCACCCCCAAGGCATTTATCCCGTCCTTGATTTTAGCGGTCAAAGATTGGATTCGCGCAAGCGGTGGGCAATTACTGGATGATGACGCCCACCACTGAATACCTCGATCTATACCGAACTAAATTAAGCTTGGTTAACACTCTTTATAATACCCAGATAAATTTCTTCGTAGCGCTCTGCGCTTTTCTCCCACGAAAAATCCTGGCTCATGGCATTTTGCTGCAATTTTTTCCATACATCAGGCTGCTGGTATGCCGCCAGGGCGCGTTTGATAGCCGCGTGCAGATCTTCGGCAGCAGGGTAATGAAACACGAACCCATTACCATCCAAGCCGATATTATTAACAGGTTTTTCAAATACGGTATCCTGCAATCCTCCCACTGCATGTACAATCGGCAAGGTGCCATAGCGCAAGCTGTACATTTGGTTTAATCCACAAGGCTCAAATACCGACGGCATTAAAAATAAATCTGCGCTTGCTTCAATTCGGTGGGCAAAAGCTTCGTTATAGCCCAGGGTTACTGAGACCTTATCGGGATGCTGGGCTGCTATATTGCTGAGTGCTTTTTCGTAAGCTGAAAAGCCACTGCCTAAAATAACTAGCTGGCAATCATGAGTTAAGAGTTGATTCATTTGGTTGAGGATTAAATCAATACCTTTTTGTTCAACCAGGCGCCCGATAAAACCGAGCAGTGGAATTCTTTCATCAACTGGTAAGCCTAGTTGTTCCTGTAAAGCCGTCTTGTTTTTAACTTTTTGGTTGAGGGTACGGCGATTGTAATTGTGATGAATTAACTTATCAGAACCAGGATTCCACTCATCCATATCTATGCCATTTAAAACGCCGGATAAATCCTTGCTGCGCGCACGTAAAACCCCATCCAGGCCGCAACCGAATTCAGGTGTTTGTATTTCTTGGGCATAGCTTTTGCTGACGGTAGTGATGGCATCTGCAAAAGCAAGGCCGCCTTTCATAAACGACATTTGTCCGTAAAACTCCAGCTTTTCGTGGTGCCATAACTCATTTGGCAATCCCAGCTCTGCAAATACCTGGTATGAAAATAAACCGCGATAAGCCAGGTTATGAATTGTAAAAACACTGGCGGGTTTTTGTTTTGCCTGTGCCAGCAACGCGGGAATCAATCCGGTTTGCCAGTCATTGCAATGCACGACATCGGGCTGCCATTGTAAATTGGCTTGATTGAGCGCTACAGCTTCGGCCGCTTTTGCAAATACAAAAAAACGCCAATGGTTATCGCTCCAGTCGTTGCCGTCTGTTCCGCAGTAAGGATTTCCTTCGCGCTCAGAAAACTGTGGTATGTCCACTAGAATAACCGGTACCCGCGAGCCGGGCAGCCGGGTTTGCAGTAATTGAATGGTTTGGCCTGATATGGCAATTTGCCCGATATTTTTTAAACCAACCGCTTTGGCTTTAGGGATAAGGCTTGCGTAAGCGGGCAATAAAATCCTGACATCATGGCCGCGTTTCAAGAGTGCGCGCGGCAGGCTTGAGGCTACGTCTGCGAGCCCGCCGGTTTTAATCAAAGGATGTGCTTCGCTCGTTGCAAATAATATTTTCTGCATATCACGTCCTTAATAATCGCACTTCAATAAAATACCGCCCAAGGGTGGCAAGGTGAGCTGAATGGATTGTGCGTGTCCCATCCAGCTGATATTTTCGGTGGGTATTTCATTGGCATTGCCTTGGTTACTGCCGGAATAATAAGCGGAATCAGAATTGAAAATTTCATGGTACACACCTGCAACAGGCACACCCAGGCGATAATGTTTGCGCAGCGCAGGTGTAAAATTCAGCACGACCAAGATGAAACCTGAGCTGCTTTTACGCAGATAGCTGATTACCGATTGTGTAGAGTCATGGCAATCAACCCATTCAAAACCATCGTGTTGGAAACTGCGTTCATACAGCGAGGGTAAACCGGTATAAAGTTTATTTAAATCTTTAACCAGGGTTTGCAAACCGACGTGCCTGTTTTCTTCAGGATGGTTGGTCTCACCCAGTAAATGCCAATCCAGTGAACGATTGTGTGCCCATTCGCTCCACTGGCCAAATTCGCTGCCCATGAATAATAATTTGGTACCTGGATAGGTATAGAGGTAGGTATAGAGCAAACGGAGGTTCGCAAATTTTTGCCAGTCGTCACCCGGCATTTTTCCGATCATGCTGCCTTTGCCGTGGACCATTTCATCGTGCGAAAAAGGCAGCTGAAAGTTTTCGGTAAAGGCATACACCATGCCGAAGGTTAGCTGGTTGTGGTGATACTGGCGAAAGATAGGGTCTTTGCTCATATATTCCAGTGTGTCGTGCATCCAACCCATATTCCATTTCATGGAGAAACCAAGGCCGCCAACCCAGGTGGGGCGAGTGACCTGTGGCCAGGCGGTAGATTCTTCAGCAACCACAATAGCCCCGGGACACTGACCGTGGCACAGCACATTGAGCTGGCTTAAAAAGGCCATGGCTTCCAGGTTTTCATTGCCGCCGTAAATGTTGGGAATCCACTCGCCGGGGTTGCGCGAATAATCCAGGTGCAGCATAGAGGCAACGGCATCCACCCGCAAACCGTCGATGTGAAATTCCTTGAGCCAAAAGAGCGCATTAGCCAGCAGGAAGTTACGCACTTCATTGCGGCTGTAATTGTAAATCAGGGTGCCCCAGTCGCGATGTTCGCCCAATCGTGGGTCTTCGTGTTCATAGAGCGCTGTACCATCAAAGCGGGCGAGGGCATGGGCATCTTTAGGAAAGTGGGCAGGCACCCAATCCAGCATTATGCCTATGCCGTGTTGATGAAGGTGATTGACAAAATAACGGAAATCATCCGGCGATCCAAACCGGCTGGTCGGCGCATAGTAACCTGTGGTTTGGTAACCCCAGGAGTCATCCAGTGGATGCTCTGTAACCGGCAGGATCTCAATATGGGTAAAGCCCATATACTTTATATAATCGACCAGTTGGTGGGCGAGATCGCGATAGTTGAGGAAGCTGTTTCCCTCACCTCGCCGCCAGGAGCCTAAATGAACTTCATAAATGGATAGAGGGGAAGTTTGCCAATCCCACTTGGCGCGAGCGTCCATCCAGGGCTGGTCTTCCCATACAAACTGGCTGGGTGCCGCAACTATAGACGATGTCTTGGGACGCGCTTCAAATGCTTGACCATAAGGGTCAGTTTTAAGGAACACGCTATGGGTATTACGGTTGCGGATTTCGAATTTGTAGTTAATACCTGCTTTCACACCGGGAATAAAGATCTCCCATAAGCCGCTGGCACCGCGTACCCGCATCGGATGATGGCGGCCGTCCCAATCATTGAAATCCCCCACGATGCTGATACGTTCGGCACCCGGCGCCCATGTTGCAAATAAAACACCTTCTATGCCATTTACTGTTTTGGGGTGGGCACCTAATACGCAATAAATATCCCAATGTTGCCCCTCACCAAAAAGGTGCATGTCAAGTTCGCCCAATTGTGGTGCAAAACAGTAAGGATCAAATTCGATACGCACTTGATTATGTCTGTCAGTCCATTCGACCTGGTAATGGTGCGGAACATCAATAGCGGGGCCGTACCACTCAAAAAAATCCGTACCTTCGATACGTTCTACCGGCTGCCGCCCGCTATTCAGATGCAAGGCAACATCTCTTGAACCGGGGAGGAACACACGTATCAAGGTGTCAGCGGTAGCAATCGGAGAAGAGAGTGAATGACGTCCGAGCACTTCAAACGGATCATGATGGGTCGCGGCAATAATACGGAGTAATTCGTTGGGCAAACGTTGTGCTGGTTTGGCACTGAGCATGAAAAATATCCTGTTTCAAATGGAAATCTGGCGCAATAAACAGCCGAAACCTCCGGTATTTAACGGTGCCTTAAAGAATGGCGTTTAAGTAGCTATGAGAGCTGCGAATTATTTGTTTACTCGACCCCAGTCAAAGGGTAAATAGGAAAGTGTCACCTGCGGGGGTTAAGGTAATCCAAACTTATGACACACGCCAGCGTAAAAAATAACTTCGCACAATGAATTTATTGCAGATTCAGTGCCACTATGAGTCTACACTTCTATTGCTTTGACATGGCAAACTAAATATGCGCTTATGCGCAGTACAAATTCTATTGGCATTGATATTGCTCAATGTAACAAAAGCGAAATCAGTTTATCGTCAAATACCTATTTTCAAATAATGAAAGGAGCTTTAATGAGTACTAACCAGACCTCTGGTCGTTTTGTAAGCCGCTTAACGCAAAAAACCCTCGCAGTTATCCTTGCAGGAGGTCGTGGCTCACGGCTCCACCAGTTGACAAACTGGCGTGCAAAACCAGCCGTACATTTTGGTGGAAAATTTCGTATTATCGATTTCCCTTTATCCAATTGTGTCAATTCAGGCATTCGTCGCATCAGCGTACTAACCCAATATAAATCGCACTCACTGGACCGCCATATCCAGCGCGGTTGGGGTTTTTTGGGGGGAGAGTTAGGCGAGTTTGTTGAGCTTCTTCCGGCGCAGCAACGGTTGGATGAATCCTGGTATGTCGGCACTGCAGACGCTGTTTTGCAAAACCTCGATATTATTCGTCGCCATAATCCGGAATATGTACTTATTCTCGCCGGCGACCATATTTACAAAATGGACTACGGTACCATGATTGCCGCACACGTTGAGCGCGGTGCAGATATCACTGTAGGCTGCATTGAAGTGCCTTTGGATATCGCCAGTTCATTTGGTGTGATGGATATCGATAAAGACAATCGCGTTATCCGTTTTACCGAAAAGCCGACAAATCCGGAGCCGACTCCGGGTAAAACGGACAAGGCATTGGCTTCAATGGGGATTTATGTATTCAGTACCAAAGTTTTGTTCAGTGAATTGTTAAAAGATCAGAAAAATCCTGATTCCGAACATGACTTCGGTAAGAACATCATTCCCTCAATGATTAAAACCCACCGTGTCAACGCATTTCCATTTCGCGATCCTATTAGCGGCGGTGACGGTTACTGGCGTGATGTAGGAACAGTAGACGCATTGTGGGAAGCAAACCTTGAATTGACAGCGGTCATTCCCGAGTTGGATTTGTATGATGCTGAATGGCCAATTTGGACCCACCAGGAGCAGGTGGCACCAGCAAAATTTGTGTTTGATGATGAAGGTCGTCGCGGTTACGCGGTCGATTCATTGATTGCGGGTGGCTGCATTGTTTCGGGTTCGGTTGTGAAGCATTCATTGCTGTTCCCGCGCGTGCGGGTTCACTCCTACTGCGATATAGAGGATTCCGTACTTTTTCCCAGTGTTGAAGTGGGGCGCAACTGCAAAATCCGTAAAGCCCTGATTGATCGCCGCTGCAAGATTCCTGAAGGCACGGTTATCGGTTATGACGAAGACGCAGATCGCAAACGCTTTTTTGTATCGCCCAAAGGTGTTGTGTTAGTCACACCCGAAATGCTGAGTGAGGATCATCCGCATGCCCTTTAATGGCAAGATGAAGGTCGTTTTTCTCTGGCATATGCACCAGCCGGATTATCGCAACATAATGACGGGGGAATATTATTTTCCCTGGACTTATCTTCATGCACTCAAGGATTACGTTGATATGGTTGCGCATTTGGAGGCGCAACCCAAAGCGCGGGCAGTGTTTAATTTTGCTCCCATCCTGCTGGAGCAATTGGATGATTATGCGCAACAGATTGCCAATTATTTTTCCAAAAAAGAAAAAATAAAAGACGCTGTGCTCTGGTCTTTGGTTGATACAGAATTGCCCGTCGCCGGTACCCCGGAATTTATTGGCCTGGCGAAAAAATACCTGCGTGCAAACCGCGAGCGTATGATCGAACGCTTTCCGATTTATCGCGAGTTGGCGGACATAGCGGATACCCTGGAAGAAAGTGCCAGCATTGCCAAATACCTGAATGAACAATTCCTGATTGACCTGGGTTTTTGGTATCACTTGAGCTGGCTGTCGGAAACCTTGCGGCGCACTGATCACCGTGTCCAGGCCTGGCAAAACAAAGGTCACGGTTTTAGCTGGCAGGATCGGTTGGACTTGGTCAAATTAATCGGTGACGAAATCAGTTCCATCGGTCCGCGTTACAAAGCGCTCTACGAAAAAGGCCAGATCGAACTTTGCATGAGTCCTTATGCGCATCCGATAGTGCCGTTGTTATTAGATATCAATTCTGCACGTCAGGCGTGGCCTGAGGTAACCTTGCCGATTTCAACCAATTATGCCGGTGGCGAGGAGCGCGCCAAATGGCATATGAACCAGGGCATAAAAACATTTGAACATTATTTTGGCCACAGGCCGCGCGGTTGTTGGCCGTCTGAAGGCAGCCTTAGCGATGACACTTTACATTTGATCCAGGAAGCGGGATTCAATTGGGTGGCTACCGGTGACTCGGTTTTACATAACAGCTTGCGTCATGTGGATAACAAAGCGATTGCTGATGACTTGAGTCATCGCAAAGCCTGTTTACATCGTCCTTATCAGTTTGCCGGCCACAAAATCAATTGCTTTTTTCGCGATGACGGCCTCTCGGATTTAATTGGTTTTAAATACGCCCCCTGGCATTCGGACGATGCAGTGGGAGATTTGATCGGCCATATGGTCAATATTGCAACTGCATGTGATAACCCTAAAAATTCAGTGATTTCAATAATCATGGATGGTGAAAATGCCTGGGAATATTATCCTGAAAATGCCTATTATTTTTTAGCGCAGCTTTATCATCGCATTAGTGAACATCCGCAACTGGAACTCACCACCTACAGCGAGTTACTTGAAAAGCAAAAACCTGAGCCTCTGGCGGTACCGCACCTGGTTGCCGGTAGCTGGGTTTACGGAAATTTCTCAACCTGGATTGGCGACAAAGACAAAAACCGCGGTTGGGATATGTTATGTGAAGCAAAACTGGCAACAGACCATGCCTTGGCTACCAAAAAATATACCAAATCTGAATTGGCCCAAATCGATAAACAACTGGCACTCTGTGAAGGCTCCGATTGGTTTTGGTGGTTCGGCGGTTACAATCCTGCGCAAAGCGTTGCCGACTTTGAATATTTGTATCGACAGCATTTAAAAAATTTGTATCACTTGATCCGGATTCCGGAACCTGAGCACCTTAATACGGTAATCAGTGTCGGCGGCGGTCATCCAGCAACAGGTGGCGTCATGCGTCAAGGTCACGAACAATAGAAGGATAGGGCACAGATGCCACACAATGCTGCAAAGGTTTCTCCGCTCTTTCTCACCCGACGTGCAGGGGTATTACTGCACCCCACATCTCTACCAAACACTCACTCATTTTTCCAGGCTCATCCTTATCCACAAATGCATGGCACCTTGGGTAAGGATGCTTATTTGTTTGTAGACTTTTTGGCGTCCTCCGGTTTAAGTGTATGGCAAATGTTACCCACTACGCCGACGCATGCTGATTTATCACCTTATCAATCCGTTTCTGCCCATGCCGGTAATCCCGAATTAATCAGCATAGACTGGTTAGCCCATCATGGATGGATTGATGCTAATGACAACTGGAACAAGCTCAACGCTGATAAAGCACTGCTGCAAGCTATCCGCGCTGAATGTGCACAGCAGTTCTATGTGCGCATTGAAAACAATCAGGACCTTCTGAAAAAACTGCAATACTTTTGTTCAGAAAACAGTTATTGGCTGGATGATTTTGTTCTGTTCATGGCATTGCGCAAGCATTTTGATAATCAGTCGTGGCACCACTGGCCAGGTTCGATCAAAAAAAGAGACCCGGAAGCGCTGCGTGAATGGCGTGAATTCCTGGCACCTGATATTTCATTGTATATTTTTGAACAATTTGCCTTTTCTGAACAGTGGAGCGCCCTGCGCAGTTATGCGAAAGAAAAATCGATTTATCTATTTGGTGATATGCCGATCTTTGTGGCTCATGACAGCGCCGATGTCTGGGCGGCACAGCATTTTTTTAATCTCGATAAAGAGGGTGTGGCGTTAACGGTTGCAGGTGTCCCGCCTGATTATTTTTCTGAAACCGGGCAGCATTGGGGCAATCCCCATTACAACTGGCATTTAATGCAAGAGACAGGTTTTAGTTGGTGGCTCAATCGCTTACGCACCCAGCTTAATCAATTTGATTTGATCCGCATTGATCACTTTCGTGGTTTTGAAGCCTTTTGGGAAATTCCCGGTGACAGCCTGGACGCGCGAACCGGGGAGTGGGTAAAAGCGCCGGGTAAGGAATTTTTAACCGCATGCTTTAAGGCCTTCCCTGATTTGCCCCTGGTTGCGGAAAATTTGGGATTAATTACACCAGAAGTTGAAGAGCTGCGCCATGCATTTAATCTTCCCGGTATGTTGGTGTTGCAGTTCGCTTTTGATGGCAACAATAAAAATCCTCATTTACCGCATCGGCATTCGCTGGATGATGTTATTTATACCGGTACCCACGATAACGACACTACGGTGGGGTGGTATGAATCCTTAAGTGAAAATCAGCAGATACTGGTGAGGCATTATCTCTATGCCAGTGAGCAACCCATTCATTGGTTATTAATTGAAACGGCACTGGCATCTATCGCTCCCTTGGCTATTATCCCTTTACAGGATTTTTTAGCACTTGACGGCGAGCATCGAATGAACGTGCCGGGTACGACAGGAATTAATTGGCTTTGGCAATTTTCATGGAGGCAGTTTCCGGAAGGATTAGATGAACTGATTTACAACAGGTTGGATCGTTATGAGCGTTTGGTGTAACTATTTATTGTAAGCATATTGGTTAACCAAGGAGATCTTATGGAACATAGATACGCAGAGCGAATTTCTGGCGACTTAAATGTATTAATCCATAAATACAATTGCCCAATCGCCATAGGGCGCATAAAAAATGGAAGCCGCAGCGGGATATTTATTGAAACCGATTTTGTGGATATAGAATGTGAGCATCAGCTGACGATTGAGGTAGTGTCAGGCAAAGCCGGCAACAAAAAATCACAGACTATTGAAATGAAAGCTATTGTAATTCATAAAACTTCCAAGGGTTTTGGTGCTGAGGTGGATATCCAGCAGATTTCTGAAGCCGAATTTTTTTTAGAGATATTGCGCGATACCAAGACCAGCCAGCCAAGTGCTCCCGTCTTTGCATTGGTGAGTTAGGACTCTTTCAATACTCATCGAATGGCGTGCCGGAATTTCCGGATAACAAGGCAGCCCGGGGTTGCCTTGGATATTTTTCGGTAGAGTGCTTTCTGCGGTTTCTCTCTGCCTTATAGCATCCAATTTGTCGCTGAATAAGGCGGATATGCGCTAGACCTGTGGTCTTTTCTTGTTTGCTCCCTTCGTGTTTCTTTCTTCTCGTTGAGCTTTTCCTGAATATCAGTCGCTGGGATAGCTGCGTCAGGATTAGGTGCGTATGTTAGCTGATCAAGGTTGTCATAGTTAAAACTGATTAATCGAATCTTGTAGCCCACTCACATTTTAAGTAAAAGATTCGGCGTGAATAAAAATGATGGCAGGGCGCGTAATAGGCTCCCCATATCGAGTCAATATTTACCAAGACAAAATAGCCATAACAAAATACATCCTCGGAAGCTTAACAATGAATTTTCCTCATGGTGAAGATATTTCCCGCCGCCATTTACTCAAAATTGCCGCTGGCCTTGGAGTTTCTGCTGCATTACCGGCTGGCCTCGTGTCGTGTTCGCCCTCCACGCCAAAGCAGGATTCCCTGGTGGTCGGAGGTTTGGCAGTAACCTGTAATCTGACTTTGCCGGTCGCTTGCGCTGCGAAAGAGGCCAGTAATGTTGCCGCAGGGCTGCCGACTGGCTCGTTCCAATTTGAATACAGCAAGTACAGCGGTTTTCCTGAGCTTAAGGAATCGCTGATGTCTGGCAGAATCCAGGCTGCCTATATTCTGGCACCCATGGTTATGGATTTGAATGACAGTAATATCCCGGTGAAAGTAGTTTCCCTGGGACATCGTTCCGGAGCGGTCATCATGGTGCGTACGGATTCCGGCCATAAGAGCTTTAAAGATCTTGTCGGTAAACGTATTGCTGTTCCGAGCCGTTTTTCCGTTGATATGTTGTTCTTGCGCAAAATGTTGGCAGAGGAAGGCATGACCCTCAAAGATGTTGAACTCGTAGAAATGCCTCCCTCTGATATGCCTGCCGCACTTTACGCAAAAGCGGTTGATGCATATGGCACCGGCGAACCTTTCGGTGCCGCTGCGCAGATTCCCGGTTATGCCGTCCCGCTGCGTATGACGCGCGATGAATGGCCCAATTACATTTGCTGTGTGCTGGCCGTACGTGAGGAACTGATGAACACCAATCGTGCAATGGTGCAGGATCTTGTGAATTATGTTCAGGCCTCAGGTGTGTGGATTGATCAGCAACGGGAAAACCGCAAAAAGGCAGTTGCTATTGCCGCTACCAAAAAGTATTTCAACCAAGACCCTGAATTGCTGCAATATGTTATGGATAATCCGGGTGACCGCGTGACTTATGGCGATCTGAGGATGATCCAGGCTGAATTCGATGAATTAATGCAGTTATCGGTAGAAGCCGGCACCTTGAAGAGACCTGTAGTGTTCGAGCAATATGCTGACATGAGCTTCGTCAAGTCGCTGACACCCACGTCGATCCTTTTGTAATCCGAATTTTAAGGTAAACCGACATGCTTCGAATTCTCAAGGTAATCTTGTTTGTTATATTGTCCATTGCAATGAGTGTACATGCGACCGAGTTGAAGTCCGGCGAGTTCACTCCCGCAAGAATGGCACCGGATTTTAATTTACCGGGCTCTACTGGCAAAGCGCTTGGACTCAGTGATTATCGAGGCAAAGTAATAGCTCTGGTATTCGGTTTCACGTCTTGCCCACATATCTGCCCGACCACCATGATGGATCTGGCATCAGTCAAAAAGAAACTGGGTGCCGATGGCAAGGATTTTCAGGTTGTCCTCGTTACCGTTGATCCGGAAAATGACACGGCCGAACAATTGAAAACCTATCTGCTCCATTTCGATTCCTCCTTCGTGGGGGTCACGGGTACTGCCGCACAGTTGGACGCAGTGCAAAAAGAATACGGCGCTGCCGCTATTCAAGTGAAACCTAAAGAGGGGGGGCACACTCATACTATCAGTCACTCGTCCTTTGTTTACCTGATCGACCGCGCCGGAAAATTAAGGGCACTCAGCCCATATGGGCAATTGGTCGAAGATCTTGTCCCTGATGTTCGTACGCTGCTTGGTCAATGAGCCCAGTGATTCGAACCGCGACGTTAGCAATATTCTCCCTCTGCCAATGCCGATGAAACTCACTCGCATATTTTGGATGATCGGGTTCGCCACAGTATCCTTTGGTGTGTGGGCAATGCTGGCTCCGATTCAAGTGGATTCCCGTGAGATGGTCTATGAAATTCCACTCGGTACTTGGGAAAAGCGCGCAGCAGGTAACAATGAAGTAGAAATATTTCCCTCCGAAATCCGGTTAGTGCTGGGAGTCAAAGATATTCTGGTACTGAAGAACCTCGACAAGGTTCCGCAGCTCTTCGGACCGACGCTGATTATGCCCGGCCAAAGCTTCACAATGCCGTTCAAGCGTGCATTGGATTACCAATTCCAATGCTCTGCTCACACCACCGAACAGTTAACGGTCATTGTTGATCCGGAACCGACTATTGGGTGGCCAAGGTTAGTGTGGCGTTTGAAGTCGCTGGTGCAGTTTTAAAGGTTTGCCAGCAATCTGTAACAACAAATAAGGGTAGTTGCATGACAATAAAGAAAAAAGATTTTTTTGCTCAGAAACGGGGACGAATCCTGGCTCCCCTGGTGGTGATCGGTGCTTTGATTGCCATATGGTGGATTGCTGTAATCATTACAAAAAGTGCCATCTTTCCTACTCCGTGGCAGGTGGTGACAGGTACGGTCGAGTTGGCAAAAGATGGCACCCTGTGGGATCACATCACGTCTTCATTGGCGCGCGTGTGTACAGGTTTCTTTCTGGCGATTGCCATTGCTATCCCTGTAGGATTGTGGATAGGGCGCGTAGATGCGGCCTACACGACACTCAATCCGATCTTTCAAATTCTGCGTCCGATTTCACCCATTGCATGGATACCCTTGGCGATCCTCTGGTTTGGGGTTGGCAATGCATCCCCGATCTTTCTGATTTTTATTGCGTCCGTTTTTCCGATGGTAGTGCAAACAGCTTCTGCCGTACATACCATCGAAAAACGCTACCTTCGTGCAGCGGAAAATTTCGGTGTTTCGCGTTCCAAATTGTACCGGCAGGTGATCATTCCAGCGGTGTTTCCCGAGATCATCGTCGGCATGCGGATTACGCTTGGTGTTGCATGGTTAGTGGTGGTGGCTGCGGAAATGATAGCGCTGCGTTCAGGGCTCGGTTACTTGATCATGGATTCACGCAACGCTGGAAATCGTTATGACCTGGTGATTGCCAGTATGATTATCATCGGCGTTATCGGACTCATACTTGATAAAACAACTCGCTTTTTAGAAAAAAGAAAATCAGTAAGGTGGCGTTATGGGAGATAAGATTGTTGTCGACAATATCAAGAAGAGTTTTCCAATTTCCAAAGGTACTCTTGAAGTTGTTACAAACCTGAGCCTGAGTGTACGTGACGGAGAGTTCCTTGCTATCGTCGGTCCTTCCGGATGTGGTAAATCGACGCTGATGAAAATGATCTGCGGCTTCGAGATGCCGGATGAGGGAACCATCAAGGTAGATGGCGTTGTGCGTGAAGGGCCGAATTCCAAAGGTATCCTGATCTCGCAGCATGGCTCTGTATTTCCCTGGATGACAGTCCAGCAGAATATGATTTTCGGCCTAAAAGACAGCAGCGAAAAAGAAAAAAAGGAACTTGCTGACCATTATATAGCGATGGTCGGTTTGAAAGGCTTCGAAAAAAACTATCCACATGAATTATCGGGTGGAATGCTGAAGCGAGTTGAGATTGCACGCGCGCTCGCAATGAAGCCGGAAATACTTTACATGGATGAACCATTTTCAGCTCTTGATGCGCTGATGAACTTGCATATGCGTAAGGAGTTGTTGCGCATACTTGAAGAAGAGCGCCACACGGTATTGCTGATCACTCACGATGTGGAAGAGGCAGTGCATCTTGCTGATCGTATTATGGTGTTATCGCCACGACCTACCAAAATACAAGCTGTGTACGAAGTTAACATTCCTCATCCAAGAAAAATATCCAGCCCGGAACTCCAGGAGTTGAAAGATACGATCTTGCGTGAGTTGGGACTCTGATTTTTGGAGCGGCAGGCACTGAGAAATACCCAACATTATTTCACAGGAACTGCCGAACCAGAGATATAGCGCTGGCACCTTCCTTGGTATTTTTTGCAATCTGAAATGTCTCTACTGACTTTTAACTATCAAGAGTATAGAGAGAGTGTTGTGCTTTCCTGGCTTTTGTTTTTGAATAATTTATTGATAAGGTCTAATGCCGGACCCGTCATACAAGTCGTTACTATCGCCATTATCACCATCATGGCAAAAATTTCGGCAGAGAGTACGCCCAGGTCATAGCCAATATTTAATACGACCAGCTCCATTAATCCGCGCGTGTTCATCAATGCACCTATTGATAAACTGTCTTTCCAGTTCTGCCCAACATACTTTGCCGCTAATGCACTGCCGGCAAATTTGCCTAATACCGCGATAAAAATAATCAATGCCGTTATTTGCCAGAGATAGGGGTCATTCAATAAGCCAATTTGCGTGCGCAATCCGGTAAACACGAAGAACAGCGGTAACAATAGAACCAGTGCAACGTCTTGCACCTTATCAATAAATATTTTTCTGAAGTTTTCATTATCGGGCATGATGGCGCCGGCCATAAATGCACCAAACAACGCGTGGATACCAATAATTTCTGCCACATAGGCTGATAAAATTAATACTAAGAAGAAAATCGCAATGACTGGGCGTGTGACAGCTTCTGCGGTGGAGTGTTTTTCACTTATGCGCTGCAAAAATGGGCGTACAACTTTAATCATCATTGCCACATACATAATTGACATCACAATAGTAAATAAACCGTTAATGAAGGTACCGGCTTTAACAAATGCAATTAAGGCAGCAAGAATGCACCAGGCACTCACATCATCTGCTGCAGCGCAGGTTAATGAAATTGTGCCGAGTTTGGTTTTACTGATTCCTCGTTCCTGGACAATTCTCGCAAGTACTGGAAATGCAGTAATACTCATGGACACACCGCTGAACAGAGCGAATACCGAAAAAGATACGTTTTCCGGAGCAAATTGGCTGTATAAAAAATATGACAAGCCGACACCCAATGTGAAAGGTATAAAAATACTGGCGTGACTGATAACTACCGCATCGTAGGCTTTGTCTTTTAGTGTTTTCAAACTGATTTCCATACCCACAATGTACATAAACAGAATCAGGCCAATCTGGCTGACAAACTGTAAATTACCAAGTGACGCCTTTGGGAATAAATCGGCGGAGAACTCCGGAAAGTGCATTCCAAGGAAAGATGGACCAAGCATAATTCCCGCAATCATTTCACCGACTACTGCGGGTTGTTTGATTTTGGTACAGACCCAACCAAATACACGTGCGACGAAAATAATAGTGGCTATCTGGGCAAGCAGTATGGCCAGGGGATGATGAAGATTATGCGCAATGCCATTAATAAAGCTGGTCCATTGGTTTACGCCTTCTGCAGTGGCACTTATGTCTGAGGGTACTGCCAGGATTTTCTGATCAAATTTTGATCCTAATACTATGATCCAATACATTAGAGCCATAAGCCCGCCGGTAATGGTTAGGTAGGAAAAACTTTGTTTTATTTTTGTCATGATGTTTATCTCATTGGTATATCGATTTGTAAAAAACTTACGTTAACATGGAGTGCTGTATTGATTTATGGCAGATCCATAAAAAAAATCTATCAAGAATTGGACAGGCCTGTTGTGACAATATTGGCCCAGAAGAGCAGGTGGCTTGATCCTGTAGGCTTACCCATGAGGTGAGGGCATTAACAATAAGACGCTCGGAATAGGTAGCCTAATGTCCCTATTACGAAGATAAATGCCGCTCTTCTTTGATGTCATATAGTGAGGGGTAAAATTGATAGGGCTTCTATCTAGACGGATCTTCTAATATGAGCTGAGCTGCACCTTTTTGGTGCTTATGGCTGGTTGTGATTCCGTGGTTGATGATTTCTTATTAAAAGGATTTGTAATCTCAGTTTCTCTCAAGAGCTTGGATTGTTGTGTCCAAAGTGTGCTATGAAGTTGATCTTTGATCCATCTATGTGAGCCAGTTCATGAATGGCAAGATCTGTGCTTATGCTAAGGAAGGATAAGCCAAACCTGGTACTTCTCAGGATTAGTCAATCCATCTGTCAGTCTATGTAAACTTATGGCTGCTACATATTGTCGCTAATAGAGAAAAGTGAAATGTCAGCGGGGCAACCAAAAACGCTGGATAATGAATTGCATCCAGGGAAAAGCCACACCGGAATAATTTTACCGATTTCGCATAATGTATATTATGTTAAATTAATATTTATGTTTATAGGTTTGTTATGAGTCGTACATGCTTGGGCTGGAATATAAGCTAAACTCTTCTGCGCAAAGGGATTATTGTCAGGTTCATCGACAACTGCCGAGTCAGGCGTCCACATAATTGATAGCTGCGATTACTATGAAACATACCCAACTGTTAGAGCGTTTATACGCTGAAGTTGAAACAGTCATTCTGAGTCGGCAACATCCGGTAACAGGTCTTTTACCCGCTAGTACCAGTGTTAACATTCACGGCGATTACACTGATGCCTGGGTGCGCGATAACGTGTATTCCATTATTTGCGTTTGGGGGCTAGGTTTAGCCTTCCGGCGGCAAGGTGAAACCAGCAAGAGTGATCAACTTGAGCAGTCCACGATTAAATTGATGCGCGGATTGCTTCAATCCATGATGCGCCAAGCGCAAAAAGTCGAAAAATTCAAACATACCCTTAACAACATTGACGCACTGCATGCCAAATACGATACCGCATCCGGCTTGCCTGTGGTGGCTGATAATGCGTGGGGGCATTTGCAAATTGACGCGACATCACTCTACTTGCTTATGCTGGCGCAGATGACAGCGTCAGGGCTGCGTATTATTTGCACGCACGATGAAGTCGATTTTATCCAGAATCTGGTGTATTACATTTCCAGCGCTTACCGTATGCCTGACTTCGGCATTTGGGAACGTGGCAATAAAGTTAACAACGGTCGCACAGAGATCAATGCCAGTTCTGTAGGTATGGCCAAGGCGGCTTTGCAAGCTTTGGATGGGTTTAATCTTTACGGTGAACACTCATCCAAGCGCGGTGTAATCCATGTCATTGCAGATGCTATCTCGTTAGCGAGAACCACCCTAACCTCACTCTTGCCGCGCGAATCCTTATCCAAAGAAGTTGATAGTGCATTGTTGAGTATTATCGGTTTCCCCGCGTTTGCAGTCGGTAAAGAAACATTGGCGACCCAAACACGCGATTCTATTTTAACCAAGCTTGGCGGCAACTACGGTTGTAAGCGTTTTCTACTGGACGGACACCAAACTGTTGTAGAAGAAAGTTCGCGAATTTATTACGAGCAAACTGAGCTGGCTAACTTTGAAAATATTGAATCGGAATGGCCGCTGTTTTTTACCTATCTGTATATCAGTGCGTTGTTTGATGGCAGCGAAGCTACTGCAAAACATTATCGCAAAAAGCTTGAAGCGCTTATGGTCAATGTCAATGGCATAGGATTGTTGCCAGAATTGTATTATCTGCCAAAAGAAAATATTGAAGCCGAAAAGAAAAACCCTCGCTCGCAAACACGAGTTCCCAATGAAAACATTCCTCTGGTATGGGCACAAAGCTTGTATTTGACTGGATTGATGATGGATGAAGGTCTGTTGCGCACCGAAGACCTGGACCCGTTAAAAATGCGCAGGCGCTCTACCAAATTTGTGAAATCACAAATTGCATTGGTAGTGCTTGCGGAAAGCGAAGAAGTAAAATCAGCATTAGCTAAACAAGGTGTTATCGCTGAAACTATCCAGGATATAAAGCCTATGGCTGTTGTCAGCGCGCCTAGCCTGATGGAAGCTTACGCGCATGTTGGGGCCAATAAGCCGCTGGGGCTGAGTGGGCGCCCTCGCCGCAGATTGCAAAGCCTGACGACATCACAGTCCCATGAAATTAATAATAAAGTCTATTTGTGCTTAAGCTGGCTGCAAAGTGAAAAAGAAGATTACCGCATGTTCGACTCACAAATGGTCATCGAATATGTTACGCAAGAAGTTCAATACATTCACAAGCATTGGCTAAGTTCGGAAGTTGCTGTCTTTTCATTTTTGGTAGATAAAAAGCTTTGCAAAATACCCGATGCCAGTAGCCTGTTTGCCATGTTCCGAGATTATCAGTTGCGCAGTGAACAAGAATACGTTGGTTATGCTTCAGCAAACCTCGCCTACCGTGCTTCGCGTGTCAACCAATTAACTATCCCCTACTTTCATGTGACTTCTGTTACATCCCTGAATGACTCAAGCACTATTCTGGACAAGGAACTGGATTGCACATGGCTTGAGCCGACCGCAAAAAATATCCTTACAAACTTTAATACTGAAAATGACATTATAACCTTTAGGAAATCGGTTGCTTACCTGACAGACCGCCCTATGGATGCCATTATCGATGACTTAAATACCCAGGTCACTATTCGTGATTTCATTAAAGAAATTTATTATCGTGCACAAAGTAAAAATAATTGGCTGCTTGCGCGTTATTGTTTTGCCCGTTTGAATTATTCTCCGGTCGACCTGGGAGACAGCTTAACGGTTATTGCAGCGCGCAACCTGGCCATTACCATAGGCGATAATAACTATACCGAAATCAAGGCAGACCAATCATTTTCTAATACCGAATTTTTTGAGGGTATTTATCACAATTTCAAAGACCCGCTGGAGCAAACGCTTGTCCTCGAGTTGCTTTCTGCCATTGGCGGTTTGATTCGTACCGATCCAAAATTATTTGATGGTTTACGATCAATTCAATTGCGTAACTTCCTCATGTTGTTTGCATTGGATAAAGATGATGCAGAAGATGTGAGTATGTTGGAATGGATTGGTTTGCAGTCGCCTGCCAAAATTTACAAAAAGCTTAAAAATGTTTTAGTGTCGCGAACCAAGGTATTCTCACAAGGCATTAACCATATAGTTCCCTATAAGGTTTATCATGATGAATATGCCATGATGAGTGAAATTGTTACAGCGGATGCCGCTAATACCGATTGGCGCGAGTGGCGGTTGGCACGTGGCCTTATCACCCATTTTGATAATCATTTTTTAAAGGAAATCTGGAACAGCCTAAGCCATGCGAAAAAGCTGGTATTTGGCACAGGTAACCCGGAGAGTTTTGTGCTGGATTGTGAGGCGACGCTAAGCTCTATGACGGCGGGTGAAGAAAGTTTTGCATTGTTGATTGATCAGCTGACTCACCAGCTTCATCCTGCCTATTATAAAAGTGCAGTCGTGGAAGCGCTTTATGCATTTACACAGTACTGCACCACTAATCCTCAGGCAAAATTCAAGCGTCCCATAGTCTTTAACGAGGTGCTTGAGCGCTCTGCAAAAGCGTATTGTAGCGAAGTCTATAAAGACAAGCTTCCGAGGAACACAAGTGTTTTAGATTTATTTTTACAACAGTCACCACATGTACTTAACCTGTATATACATCTCACCTACTCTGCCATGGCAAAACCTGATGCGTTTGAACCTATTATTACTTAAAAACTGTGATTTATTGTAAGGAGAGATTTGTAACTTCCTGTTTATATTAGAATTTCATTTGTTGGATTCGAACCGCATTGAGTATTGCCAATAGTGCTACCCCAACATCTGCAAATACTGCTTCCCACATGGTGGCCAGCCCTCCTGCGCCTAATATGAGCACAATAAGTTTTACACTGAATGCAAGCGTGATGTTTTGCCAGACAATACGTTTCGTTTGCTTGCCAATATTAATTGCCATGGGAATTTTGCTGGGTTTATCGTCCTGAATCACAATATCAGCTGTTTCAATAGTTGTATCACTGCCTAATCCACCCATTGCAATACCTACATCGCTGAGTGCGATAACGGGCGCATCATTTACACCGTCACCGACAAATGCAACAGATTGACCTTGCGCTTTTATCGCTTCAAGTTGTTTAACTTTTCCTTCTGGAGGCAAGTCACCAAATGCGCATGTTATACCTAATGTAGCTGCTACGGCTTGCACTACGGATTCCTTGTCACCACTCAACATGGTTATTTCCACCTTCGCTTTTTTCAGTAATTTGATAGTCGCGTCAGCATCTTTTTTAATAGTGTCTGCAATGGTTAGGTAGCCTGCAAATTGTTTATCGTAAGCAATAGCAATTACCGTAAATACTATTTTGCTGGTATCAACTTTGTAGGGAATAGAAAACTTATCAAGCAATTTAAAATTACCCACTAATAATTCTGTTCCATTTAGCTCTGCGCGCAAACCATGCCCTGGAACTTCTTCAACTTTGCTCAAGAGAATATTGCTATCTACCTCACCCACGTAATTGTAAATGGCAGTTGCGACCGGATGGCTGCTATGGCTTTCTAGCGCATTGACAAGCTTTAATATCTGGTCGCGATCCATATTAGGTTCAAGTGTGATTTCCTGAACCTTGAAAACGCCTTCTGTCATAGTACCGGTTTTATCCATAACTATATGCTGGATATTGGCAATGGCATCCATAAATTGTCCACCTTTAACTAAAATTCCGTTTTTACTGGCAGCACCAATACCGCCAAAATATCCGAGGGGAATACTAATAACCAATGCACAGGGGCAGGAAATAACAAGAAAAATAAGTGCGCGGTATAGCCATTGGTTGAAATCGTATTCTGCTGTGAAAAAGTAAGGAACTAAGCAAATAGCGAGTGCTAATACTACAACGATTGGGGTATAGGTTTTGGCAAATTTACGGATAAATAATTCAGTCGGTGATTTTTTTTCAGAAGCATCTTGTACTAAAGCGAGTACCTTGGATAGCCTGGTTTCGGCATAAGCAGCAGTAACTTTTACTTGTACAACTGTATTCAGGTTTATCATTCCCGCAAATACAGTTTCACCTTTGTATTTTGTATCAGGTTTGCTTTCACCTGTGAGAGCAGCTGTGTTGAAGGATGCTGTTTCGGACAATAGCTCCCCATCCAACCCAAGTTTTTCGCCAGGTTTTAATTGAATGATTTCACCAAGGTTTACCGATTCCGCTTTGCGTATTATTGTCTGGTTATTTTGTAAAATAGTTACTTCATCGGGGCGTTGATCAAGTAGTGTTTTAACATTGAGCTTGGCACGCTTAACCGCCAACATTTGGAATGCTTCGCCAATGGCATAAAACAACATAACTGCGACACCTTCGGGGTATTGCCCAATTAAAAAGGCTCCCAAGGTTGCAATGCTCATCAATAAAAATTCGGAAAATATTTCACCATGTCGAATGCTGTTGATGGATTCTTTCAAGACGGGTAAGCCAACAGGCAGATAAGCTGCCACGTACCAGATAATTCTCAACCACTCCTTAAACCAGGGTTGAGGGAAAAGATTATCAATAGCAAGGCCAAGTAACAATATCACAAGGCTAATCACAGGAATTATGAATATAGCCAAGTTATTAATTTCTCCATGTTCGTGATTATCTTCATCAGGCTTATGATCGTCGCTACAACAACTATGAGTTTTCGTCTTTACTGAAACTTGAGTATATGCGTTTATTTTTTCTTCTTCAGTGCAGCATATTTGTTTTCCTTGCGAATCATAAATGTGTTCATGTTTCATAATATCACCTTGGCAGTTACAAATCGTCCTCATCATAAGTTTCAAAGCTTGCTATAGCCCTGTAAAGTCAGCCGCTGTAAACAGTGGCTGACACAACTTAAATTATATTGTTTGCGGCTCGCGATAAGCCATGCGATACAGTCCTGGCAGTACAAGTAGCGTAAGTAAAGTGGAAGAAATAATTCCACCGATCACAACGGTTGCCAGAGGGCGTTGTACTTCTGCTCCTGTGCCCGTATTAAGGGCCATGGGTAGAAAACCCAAGGCGGCAACTAATGCGACCATCAAGATGGGACGTAAACGCAACATGGCACCTTCGCTAATGGCAGCATCAATAGTTTTGTTTTGCGCTAAACCATCACGGAAGGCTGACACCATCATTACCCCGGTTAACACCGCAACGCCCGAAAGGGTAATAAAACCTACGCCAGCCGTAATAGATAAGGGAATGCCACAAATCCACAAAGCGATAACGCCACCGGTTAATGCAAGAGGCACACTGCTAAAAACCAATGCAGCATCTTTAGCGGAGCCAAAAGTTATCATGAGCAATACAAAAATCATCAGCAGTGTCAGGGGGACTAACACACTTAAACGTTTTGATGCAGATTGAAGCTGTTCAAAGGTGCCGCCGTAATGTAGCCAATAACCCGGAGGTAATTTTACTTGCTGTTCAATGTTTTGCTGAGCTTCCGCAACAAAGCCACCGAGGTCACGATCCTTAACGTTGGCGGTTACCACTAAACGACGCTTGCCATTTTCACGGCTGATTTGGTTTGCTCCCAGGGATAACGCAAGTGTTGCTACTTCGCCCAGGGGAACATAACCACTGTCAGCAAGTGGAATTGGCAGACGCGATAAAGCAGTTAAATCCTGGCGTATTTTTTCTGGCAAACGCACCACAATATCGAAGCGTTTATCACCTTCAAATATTTGTCCGGCTTCTTTACCACCGGTAGCAATCAAGAGAGTTTCTTGCAGATCACTCACATTCAAACCATAGCGCAGTAATGCATTGCGATTGGGATTTATGGATAAAACTGGCAAGCCTTCAACTTGCTCAACCTTTACACCATCTGCACCTTGAATGCTGTTAAGTACAGCAGCAATTTGATTACCTGATGCAAGCAATTGATTAAGGTCATCACCAAAAATCTTGATCCCCACATCTGAGCGTATCCCTGAAATCAATTCATTAAAACGCAATTGGATCGGCTGGCTGATTTCATAGGCATTGCCTGGAACCTGCGCTAATTTATTTTCAAGGTCTTCAAGGACTTCTGCTTTTGAGCGATGCGGTTTTGGCCAGTCATTTTGGTCTTTTAACATCACAAACCCGTCTGAAATATTTGGCCCCATAGGGTCATTGGCAACTTCTGCTGTACCAACACGTGCAAAAAATGTTTTTACTTCAGGTACATTTAAGGCTGCTTTTTCAACCTGCGATTGCATCTCCAGTGATTGTGTTAAGCTGGTACCAGGAATACGCAATGCTTGTACCGCTATATCGCCTTCATCCAGGCTCGGAATAAATTCTGTACCCATACGTGAAGCAATGAAGCTGCAAAGTACAACAAAAATTACTGCACCGGCGAAAACAGATTTACGCAAGCGTAATGCAACCTCTAAAATTGGTGAATAACCTTGGCGTGTTTTGCGTACCACCGCATTTTCTTTTTCTTCAATGTGACCGTTCAGTAAAAGTGCAACCATAGCAGGTACAAACGTGAGCGAGAGAATTAGCGCAGCGATTAATGCCATAATGACTGTCATTGCCATGGGTGTGAACATTTTTCCTTCCACACCCGTAAGTGCAAGAATGGGCAAGTTAACCAAGATGACCACTAACACGCTGATCAGGCTTGGCTTAAACACTTCGCGTGTTGCACTGAATACAACCTGAAATCGCTCATCTACCGTTAGCCTTCTCCCTACATGATGTTGCCGGTCAGATAATCGTAATATGCAGTTTTCAACAATGATGACTGCACCGTCCACAATCAAACCAAAATCCAATGCGCCCAGGCTCATTAAATTAGCGCTGACTTTGGCTTGTACCATGCCTGTCATTAACATTAACATTGATAATGGAATGACCATTGCGGTGAGTAAGGCTGCACGCACATTACCGAGCATAACCAGCAAAACCACTATGACCAAAATTGCACCCTCCAACAAATTTTTTTGCACAGTGGCAATGGTTTTGTTGACGAGTATGGTTCTGTCATAAATAGGTTCAGCGATAACGCCTGCAGGCAATGTTTTATTAACCTCAGTAAGCTTGGCTGATACAGCTTCTGACACTGTACGGCTGTTGCCGCCAATAATCATTATTGCTGTACCCAATACGGTTTCAGCACCATCACGCGTAGCCGCACCTGTACGCAACTGCTTACCAAAACTTACGTCCGCAACATCATTCACGGTTATCGGTAATTTACCTGTATGTCCAACAATAATATTGTTGATTGCGGGTATATCTTCAACTTGCCCCGGTGCGCGAATTAAATATTGTTCACCGTTGTGTTCGATATAACCAGCCCCCATACTTACATTATTTTTTTTGAGCGCAGAAACAACTTTCTCAAACGTAAGTCCGTAAGCCAACAACTTTGCAGGGTCAGGTGTAATGTGAAATTGCTTTTCATAACCACCGATGGTGTTGATTTCAGTCACTCCCGGAACCAAACGTAACTGTGGGCGAATTACCCAATCCTGCAAGCTGCGCAAAGCCACTGCATCATAAGGTTCACCGTTGGTCTGGCGCGCAGTTTTATCAGCATGCACGGCATAATGGAAAATTTCACCAAGCCCTGTTGCGACTGGCCCCATACTTGGCTCAATACCTTCAGGCATTTGGTTTTTGGCTTGTTGTAAACGTTCGTTGAGTTGATTGCGCGCAAAATAAATATCTGTACCGTCTTTAAACACAACGGTTACTTGCGATAATGCATAACGTGAAAGTGAGCGGGTTTCTTCTACATTGGGCAAACCTGCAATCGCAACCTCCACTACATAAGTAATGCGCTGTTCAACTTCCACTGGTGAATAACCAGGTGCTTCTGTATTGATTTGTACTTGCACATTGGTAATATCAGGTACTGCATCAATGGGTAAGCGTTGATAATTCCACATGCCAATTGCAGCTGTAAATAAGACTAAAAATAAAACCAACCAGCGGCGAGCTATCGAAAACTTCAGGAGAGCATCAATCATGGTGATTCTCCTCTTGGGCCAGCAAAAGTAATATATTAATGATCATGTTCAGCTCCGTCCTTGCCTAATTCTGCTTTGATGATAAAACTGTTTTTAGTGGCGTAAGTTTCACCGGTAACAACACCGCCCAGTACTTCACTCATATCACCATCGGTACGTCCAAGTTTTACAGGGCGAGGTTCAAAACCTTTACGGGTTTTTACGAATACAACAGATTTTCCTTCATATTCTTGTATCGCTTCATTGCGTATTGCGAGTTTTACTGGTGTGGTCGATACGGCCACCTCTGCATTTACAAACATACCTGGAATCCATAAATCTTCCTCGTTATTCAACAATACCCGAGCACTTAAGGTTTGATTTACTGTACTTAACGTGTTTATCGCAATGATATTTCCGTCTGCTTTTGTGTTACGTGAAGGGATGGTGATACGAACGTTTTGCCCCTTGTGGATTTTTGTAAAGTCGCGTGGAAAAATGGCGATATCAACCCATACACTGGAAAGATCTGCCACAACAAATAAGGGCTTATCGCTAGTATGCTCATCGGGATTTGCATTGCGCTCAGCAACAATACCGTCGAATGCAGCTGCTACGGAGTAACTGCGCAGACTTTCGTTACCTTCTATCATGGCGAGCACTTCACCTTTGCGAACATTATCGCCTAATTTTTTATTTACACTTTTGATCATGCCGGGAAAGCGTGCGGTGACATGTTGGATGCGTTCACCGTTTGCTTCAACAGTACCATAAAGAGAAATAGTTTCACGAATAGTTGCAGCATCAATTTGAGCTGTGCCTATAGCAGCAGCTTTAAGTTGTAGATCACTTAATTCGGCTGATTTTTCTTCGTGTTCTTCATGTGCGGCAGCTGGTTTTTGATTGGTTTCTTTCTCGTCGTTGGCAATGCTGCTTAGTGCAAAGCCGGTAAATGCGAGAGTTAACACACAGATAATCAGTAAACGTTTTTTCTTCATAATAGAAGCTCTAAAAATTGAAAAAATACTCATGGTTTAATCTCGGAATCTAATGAAGGAAAACGCGAAATTGTGGTAGAAGCACTCAGGCGCTCAATTTCGGTACGCAATTGATGAGCGCGAGCAGCAGCCTTAATTAGCGAAACTTCTGCTTCGAGCAATTCGTGTTGCGCACTGCTGAGTTCGAGATAAGCGTAGCGTCCTTTATCAAATGCGAAACGAGTGCCCACCACGGCTTTTTTCAATTGGGGAATCACATCCTTGCGCAAACTTGCGACTTCAAACAAGGCAGCCTCATGTTCTTGGTACAGGCTGGCTAATTGCGCACGCAATTTCAATACAGCGACATCCCGTTCATTTTCAGTAATACGTTGATTTGCCTGTGCAATAGCAATTTCACCTGCTGTGCGATGACTGCTAAACAATGGCACACTAACACTTACCACCAACGCAGAATCTTTAGTGGCTTGTAAGCGACGTACACCCGCGTTCCAGTCAATATCTGCTTTGCGTTGACTCAGTGCCAAACGCAATTCGGCATCACGTAAACGTGTTTCGCTCGCGAAAAATTGAATATCAGGATTTTGCTCGACTCCCATCAACAAGTCGTTGAGTGGACGTGCTTCGCGCGGATGGAGAAGGTCTGCACTTACTGAGACGAATGTGGGGGTAGTTTCGCCCCATAGCGCTACCAGTTTGGTTTTCGCTGCCGTGAAGTTTGATTCCGCTTTGTGTAGCTCAATCGCCATACGGGATTGACCAGCTTGCGCCCTGGCCAGTTCTGCATCTGGTGTATTGCCAATTTCTACGCGGCGCTTGATGGCATTGGTGGATTCATTTACTAACACGAGTGTGGCTTTTTGCAAAACCATTTGCTCTTGGGCTTCAGCGACTTCGATAAAGCGTCGAGTGACTTCGGCCAGTAAATCCAGCTCGGTGATTTCCTTTTGTATGGCTAATTGTTGTTGGCGCTCAGTCGCGACGCCGATGCGTGCTTCCCGTTTATTACCCAGTTCAATTACTGAGGATAATGCCAGGGTTAGTTCAGCCGATTGGGTGTCTTTGAATTCACCGCTGCCAGTTGCGTTTTCCAACTCGCTGGAAAATCGCAGGGCTGGCTTTAAGCGAGCGGTTTGCAGTTCACCCGCAACCGCTTCTTTGCGAAAGGTAAAACTTGTCAGTTGGGGATTGTGCTTCAGGGTTGTTTCAATAGCGTCCCGTAAAGACAAGGTAGAATTGGTAAAATTAGTGCTATCTGTCCCTTGTGCAGATGTGAATGCGCACAACAACAGGCTCGCCATGGCGAGCCCGATTCGAGAATAAAACATGATGTAACTCCAGCTAAATGCATGTATTGCGTAGACACCAGCATTCATCGCCAAGCGATAAACACTGACACGACAAAATGATTAACAGGAGTAAACGGGAGGAGCGCGCAATGGCGGGCGTAAGCTGGTAACACTTAACCAGGATGACGGCGTATTGGAGCGGCGATATGTTTGGCCGCGAACTACCGGCCAAATAAATACTAACAGTAATAAAGCGGCGAGAATGGGTAAATCCAGATTGGATGTCTTAAGGACATCAAGCTGGCCTGGCTTGCTGTCCACATCTTTGTGGCCGGGCAATTTAGGTCCATCATGGTCATCCAATACATCAAAATGCACTGACACAGGCGGCTCCATACCATCAAAGCAAAAATGACCGTGCATCCCGCTGCCACTGGCAAAAAGCCACAACAACAGGAGCGCATAGACAAATACTTTATGGTGATGGAGTTTATTCACAATCCGAACCTAAAGGAAAAAGCAAGCGAATCAAGCTTAAGCATTTTAACGATAGTCAAACGAAAAAAACAAATTCTTTCATTAACGGCAGATAGCACCTACCCCTTCAATTAAGTTAGAGGCAGCTTCACCATAGCAACCTTTCACATTATCAACGTATTGGCTTGCAACAAATAAATTATTTACACAAGATGCATCGCTGATCAGAATTCCGTAACCGCCGGAGTTGGAAATTACAAGGCTATTAAAAGTGTTGCCGGCAGCGGGTTTGGTAATATCGTCATCTACCTGCGCTAAAAAGATTCCGTGCTGCTTACTGTTGCGAATATGCACATTGGTGAATGAATTGTTGTATGAGTCACGCATAAAAATACCCACAGTTTGGGTATTGGTAATTGTTACGTCACTGAACTTATTGTTATCAAAATGTATATCGGCAGAAATACCGGCACCTTTGTTATCGTAAAGGTTGATACCGGAAAAAGTACTGTTCTCGGTTTCATAACCGGCGAAACCATCGAATTCATTATCATAGGAAGTGTAATCGCGAATCATAAGGCGATTGCACCCTAACTCGGTTACAAGACCGCCAGAAATTGCTCCGGATACAATGACATTATCAACTACACAGTCTTCGCAACGACGAATAGTAATGCCGTTATTGCGTAAGGGAAATTGATCACTGCAAGGTCCGCCCATACATTCAGAGGTCTGGTTGAGGCGATTTCCGTCAATATGTAAATTCTTAACCTGGATATATCGACGTGTCAGGGTGGGAACGCGCGCCGTTTGGCCCATTACAAAGACGGGAATATTGGCTTTATCCGCGACGCGCAACAAGGTGGCAGCGCCCTCGCCCCGTACGATAATGTTGTCGCGATCGATAATAATTGGAGTGGAACACGTATATTTTCCGGCTGGAATAATAACTTCGCCGCCAATCGCAGGTAATTTATCAATGGCTTTTTGGATAATTTCACAGGTATTTCCTTTGATGGTAACAGCCAAACTTTGCTCTGCACAAAATCCCACAATTAACAAGAAGACTACTTTATACACAACACTCAAACGTCTCATCAAAATCACCTTAAAAATATTCGGAACAGCTCTTTATAAAGTAGCCCTCATTGTCCGCTTTTACAAAAAAATGCACCAATAGAGCAAAACAATCTAGGTTTCAGGTTTTCACGGTCTACCGGGAATAACCGGGTTGCAGTTTTCAATTTTTACGTGACCCTCCAGTACGTGCCCTTTTGAATACTCGGTAAAGTGGCATATGTTCGTTTTGGGATCATAATTCTCAATCCATAAATGGTCTTCTTTCCACGTGGCTGAGAGGTGTAATTGACCGTCTGGAACTTTAATACTCATAATGCCGCCATAGTTTTTAACAAACATCTGCTCATATTTAAAATAAAATGCGACCCACCCTATGAAAACCACTATAACTGCCGCGAGTAATCCATAATTCCAGCGAACAAAACGACCTATAACCCAAGCAAACAACCCTGCCGCTAAAAAAACTGCAATCCAGTAGAGATAAGTAACCATAAAAGCTCCTTAAAATAAAAAACTGCCTGGCAATGACTTACCAGGCAGTTTGTGATAAAACCCGCGCTATTACAAAGTACTTTGTATGTTTTGTAAACGATTATTTGCGGGCGCAGCCAGTGACTGCAAAAGCCGCTAATAACATCGCTGACGGTTAGGAATCAATCATCCGGATCTATTCTCACCCAACGGCCGTTGTCTTGCGGTTTTACTTCAAAACGAGCCCATTGACGAAATTCAGTACGCAGGCAAATACCTGTCTGATAGGCCTCGTCGCCTGCTAATACCTTGTAAATAACGCGGTCTTTTTCAGGAATAACGCCCTCTTCAGAGCCGTCCAGTACCTGGCGTACGCTCCACAATTTTCCAAGTTTGCCATTACTGTAAAAATGTCCCGGAATAATTTCTGCCGGATGCGTAATATTTTTTTCTGCGTGCTGTTTAGCAAGTTCAAGCAGCTCAGTGAGATTTTCAGTGGTTATATCTACATAGGAATTAAGCTGCTCCATGGCAGCAGAAAAATCTTCCTGTGTTAATTCGTATTGGCGAGACGCCGGTTGAGTTTGTTTTGATTCGCGGATACGTTTATGCAAGTGTGCGGGGTAGCGCCGCCAATGAAATAATGCGTTAAAGGCGATGGCCATCAACAAAATGGCAACCACATTAATGAGAATCGGCATGACCAGATAGTGATAACCCAGGGCGTGGGTTTCCGATCCGCCGATAACAGCTGCCAGCGAGGTTGCTCCGCCAGGTGGATGGATGCAACGTAGATAATGCATTACGCCTACCGCCAAACCTACTGCTAACGCAGGAGTCCAGGTTTGATCCGGAAATAATTTTTGGCAGCTCACACCAACGAAAGCAGATAATAAGTGGCCACCGATAACGGCCCAAGGTTGAGACAGTGCGCCTTGCGGGACAGCAAACAATAATACTGCCGATGCACCCATGGAGGTCACCATGATGAGTGATCCTGCATTCTCCATATAACCATGGGGAAATTGCCATCGGGTGATCCAGTAAACCGATAAAATCCCCAGCAGCGCGCCTATAGTAGAAATCCATTTTTCGCCGTGACTGGTGGTGTTTCTTTCAATACCGAACAATAACCGAAATTCATGTACAACATGTTTTACATTCATAAATTTACAACAACTAAAATGAGCGAATTTTATACTGATCAAAATTGTGAATGAGCTAAACCGCAAATTCCTGGCTATCCATTAAACGAATCCAGGTGCGCTGTAACATCAATGCATCATTGCTGGCACGGTGCCGTTTTAAACCTAACTCTTTTTCAATTTCCTTGTGGAGTTTATTCCAGTGCCCTGCTTTGCATTCGGGCATGATACTCGCGAGATGATCGATTTTAAAACGCGGCGCAAGATTGGCTGCATCAAACAAGACCGCAAGCCATGCGTAGTCATGGCCCCATGCATCTGAGTAAACAGTTGTGCCCCCCAACTGCTTGTTCAACCAGTCTGCGACTTGATCAACCGGTCTGCCGAAAGCCATGAGTAAATCGCGAGTGATGCCATGTATTGCGTAGGCAGATTCGTCCCAATGGGTCCATTCGGGTGCGGGACGAATCAAGGTACAGGCCTGGCGCCCATTGGAAAGCGCGAAGCCTACCTCAATGGGATAGCTTTGGCTACCAAATCCAGACGCTTCCAAATCTATTACTGTAGGGATTACTGTGGGAAAAGGCATTGCCACCTCAGAGCTGTAGAGATAAGTCCGTTCGTTAATGCGGATTCCTGAGCGCGGGAGTGGCTCTTGGTTAGGTCACATTTTTGTCGCTAACTTGTTTAAGCAGCTTTACAGAAAAGGCTAATAATACGCCTACAGCCAGGATTAATACCACCCAAAATAGCCACTGCTTCCAATTTATTGTCGCTTTCACCGCAACAGATTCGATGGGAACACCCAGGGGAATTAAATTGGCATGCACCCATTGTGGAGAGGATTGAGCGATGATGTTGGTAAACACCTGGTCGCGATGGAGAGATGGGTTTTTTCCCCGATTAATAACTAACCTATAGGGTGATTTGCCATTGCCAATCATTTGCAACTGAACAGGTTGCCAACCCACTACCAGTGTTGGCGAAAGGCTTTTCTGGGGGGATGCGTTTAATTCTATCCGCCAGTATTTATCTCTATTGGGATAAATATTCACAGGATCACTTTTTTGCCATTCACTCCCTATTTGTGCGTTAAACCAAATGCCCTGGTGCTGTAGCTGCCAGGGTTGGTTTTCGGTCGTGCGGGAAAATACAGTGGCGCTATCTCCATAGGTCTGTGTGCCAAAATCAATGGCAATAGTCTGTATGGGTGTGGATTCGTTGCGAATATATTCCCAGGCTTGCACCACATGGTTTTTTTCGTGTGCTCCAGGGAGGTATACAGTATTTTGTATTTTTGCCAATGTACCTGTGATACTCCAGTTTTCCCGGGCAGGCGGTATTGCAGGTACGAGGTCTGCCTTTTTTACACCTGTAACCTCGGTGATGTGCAAATTGTCTGCACCGCGCAGGATTTTCAGTCGTAAAAATTCATAATCCTTTTTCGGAATATTAATTTTTATCCGGTTCCGCACAAGGCTTTGGTTTTGTTGGCTGATTTTTACCAGCGTAAATTTGCCAAGGGGTAGCCAGTGTTGAAGGTTGGCGGTAGCCTCAATCTCAAGTTCCAGGTATTGGTTATGGTCCTGGGTCACCCAATCAATTTTAATACCCGCAAGATCATGATCGAGGCGGCTTACATCAATCAGATAGAACTCAGGTGTATTTTTGTCCAGTGTCCTATCGCTTGTGACCACCTTTACTTTATCGCCCTGAACTTTTACCTGAGTACTGTGGAGTTTGCGCAGCGTGTCGGGGGAGGCATCTTCTGCAACAGGAAAGAATACCAGCGGAGTTGTCATTTCCGGTGGATTGCGATTTTCTACACTGGGTGCAAGACTTATCAGTCGGTATGGCAGGGAGTTGTTTTCTGCGTCCCATATTTCTACATCCTGCAAGCCCTGTTGTCGGCTATAGGTGTAAATATCATGGGTCAAGGGAATCTGCAGGAAAGTACCTTGGGCTTCCGCTATCTGGTAAATAGGAATTGCATCCTGCGCTGTGTAACCTGCGGGTGTAAGCGCTACTATAATACAGGCAGCAAAATACCTTACCGGATTAATCATTGAGAACTCCTTTTTTTGCTTCTGTATCTGCTTGGTCAGGGGCATTCGACTCCGATGACGTTGCGGGTATTGGCGAAAGAAAACCAATCAAGAGCATTAATGCTCCCACCGCCACAAATGAGATGATCCCCGCTAATGTACTCGAGCCTGAGAAATCTTTGGTCGCAAGTTTTAAAATGACAATGCCGAGCAGTCCTGCGCCTAACTTCCACAGAGAGCGACTTTGGATTCGGCGCGAAAGGTTCATTACAATCAATGCACACATCGTCCATAAGATAGATAAAGCCATCTGTACCTGAATTGCATCCCATAAAAAGTCTGCGTCATAAGGAATACTTTGATAGTGGCTTACTGCTCTGATTGTTACGACATTGAGCCAAACAAATAACATGCCTGCTAAAAATCCTGTTCGGGCTTGGTTGGAAATAAATGCCAGGCTATCCATAAATTTCTGTTTTACGGCATAGGCAAAAATTAATATCACAGCAAATTGTGTGATATCGAGCGGATTCAATAGCGGCAGGTATTTTTCCGGGGCTGCGACTATATTTCCGCATGCATTTATAAACCACAGGGTTGCAAATATAAATAAGGGGGCGGGTATCCAGTTCTTATAATCGCTGCCTAAAGCAACAAAAGGCCAGAATTTCCTTTGAACTGTAACCATCAAAAGGGCAAGGGGGGCGAGGATGGCCGCAAACCATACAATTAAAGTAGAGCTGTTAGCAAGTCCCAGGTGCGCGGTTTGCCAGGATGTTTCCCAAAAAATAAGTGAGAACAAACACCAGGCCGTTAAAATATGCCATGTGCGAATAATAAAGGTAATGCCTTGTAGTGCGGCTTTTCCTTCATTAAAGAGATAGCGGTATTGAATTGTGAAAAATATTGCTATTGCCAACAACGCGAACCCTTGTGACGGATGATATTCATTACTGTTGATGGAGAATAGTGTGAGGAATAGAAGTACCATAAACGGTAATAAAAAATATACGCTCTTATTTAGCAGTGCCCAGGCTAACTTTTTACTTGCCAGCATGCAGGTGGCGGCAGATAAGGCAGCAAACAAAATAATTCCCGCAAACATATTTTGAGCTTGCACATGGGCATTGATTTCGTTAATTCCTGCAACAAACCACCAGATGATTCCAAATGCAATAGCAATTGGTGCAACCAGTTTTTCAATATTAAAAATAGCGTCCTTAAAATAATCCATCAAATAGGCGATGCTGAAAGCAGTTAACGCCAGCAGGGTTAATGCGAGGAAGTCACCGCTAATAACCGGCGTTATTCCAGTATCCAGCCCATCAACAATGATCAGGGAAACTGCTGCAGCAATATGCAATAAGTAACCGGCAGCGCGGGCACGAAAACGTTGCTGCCGTAACCCAACCCATATCAGGCCGCTGGCTTCCAATGCCCAGGTGACTGCTGTCCAGCTTGCATCCAGGGCCAGGGGAATGGTTAAAGTCGCAAATGAAATACCAAGCGCTAAAAAGGATTCGATTAGTACACGATGGTTTTGAAGGTGGCGGCGACTCAATCCTAACGATAAGCCAATATAAGTAGCCGAAAGGACAAGTGAGCTAATGGCCAGGCCGTAATCTGTGTGGTTCAATAATTTTGTTTGCAAGCCAAAAGCAACCAGCGGTAGACCAAAGATCAAGCTGCCATCGACTATACCTTTCAGGTTTGTGGGTTGTTTGAATGAAAACAAGAGAGATACTGTTAAATAGAGTGCAAAAAATGCAATCAGGAATGGCTGGGTGCTGGCATAAAATCCAGGTTCATATTTCAGCACGCCCCATGTAGCAGTAATTACAAAGGTAAACATAAAGCCTACCCAGTTTAATAAACGCCAGGTTTTATAAAGTGCAATGGCTAAAATACCGAGGTTTAATATTAAATAGAAACTGAATAATGCAACATGGTTGCCCTCGCCGCTTGAGGTCAAGATGGGCGCTAGAAAGCCGCCAGCAGTTGCCAGGATTGCCAGGATTTGGGTATTTTGTAAAAGCGCCAGCAAGACGCCGAGGATTACGATGAAAAACAAAAGTCCAAAAGCAATTCCAAGTGGAATTAAGCCGTAAAGTTTGGCTGCTGCAAAAAGCGTGAGATAGATAATGGCAACTCCGCCACCTTGCAATACCAAGCCATAACTGCCGGGGCGTAATCGTGTCTTCCAGCCTGCTGTCAATAGCGCAATGGCCACAAGTAATATACCTGTTAAGCGAAACTCAATGGGAAGTAATCCTTGGGTCGCCGCGTATTTGACCAGGAAGCTGATACCGAAAAACATTATCACCATGCCGATCCGTACAATGGGATTACCCTCGGTGAAAAAGCGATGTACTGCATTAAAAATCTTATCGACTATTCCGGGTTCATGTGGTTTTACTGGCGGCGCAATAATATGAACGGGTTGGGAGGATACTGACCTGTAATCTTCAGGCAATTCAAGTTCAATGGTTTCAACAGTTGTTGCGGTAATCCTTATCGGATTGCTTATAGCCGCTGTGCTGGATAAGGCTTCGGCTGTTTTGTTTTGTACCTGTTTGATCTCTTCAACAGGGCGAGGCGTGGGCTCAGGTGCAGATTTTTCCTGCAGATCATTTTTCAGTGCATGTAATAATGTTTGGTTTTTTTGTTGCTCTTCACCCAAGGCTTTAACAGAAGATTCAAGTGAGTTGATCCTTTGGATTTGCTGAAGAACAACACCGGTGAGGCCGCCGATTAATGCACCCACACTCCAGCCATGGTCACCTAGAAATAACGAGCCGGTAATAATTCCAACGGCAACTCCAACAATCATCAGTAGCATCATTTCCTCCATTAGGTTTATTGTTATCAGGGTGGATTTTGACAGCAAATAAGGATGATGGCGCGGAGCCTTTTCGCAATTACTTAAAACACCAATAAAGCTTTACGTTAGAATATACGCACTTCGTTCAGGTGCTTTGCAGATGTCCACACCGGTACAATTATTTCCAATCCTCTATTGTCAGGATTCCAGCTTATGGTTTGAGCAAGTGCGACAGCTTGCAATGCCAATCTGGCTGGATTCCGGCCACCCGCAAAGTAGTTACGGCCGTTTTGATATTATCAGTGCAGCACCGGCAATAACCTTCACCTGTGTAGGTAAGGTCACACAGATTGCACAGGATAATAGCATCCAGGAATCTACCGAAAACCCTTTCACCCTCTTGCAACATTATTTGCCGGGCAACCAGCCGCATCTTGAACACATACCTTTTTGTGGCGGTATCCTCGGCTATTTTGGCTATGACCTCGGGCGTCGACTGGAGAGTTTGCCCGTGGTTGCGCTTCAGGATATCAGCCTTGCTGACATGCACCTTGGTCTTTATCCCTGGGCTATAGTGCAGGATCACCACACCCAAAAAGCCTGGTTGGTCATTAACAGCGCTTTGGCACCCACTTATAACTTTTTAGATATTGAACACATTTGCTCAAGCGACCTTCATGTGGCCAGGTTTCACGACTTAAAGTCAAATATTAAGAATTCTGAAAAATTATTTAATATCAATGAGTTCCAGGCTGAACTTAAAGTAGGTGAGTACCGAAGCGCTGTCAAAAAAATTCAGGCTTATATAGCGGCCGGCGATTGTTATCAGGTTAATTTTGCCCAGCGTTTTAGCGCGGAATTTACCGGTGATCCATTCGTCGCTTACCTGGAATTGCGCCAAACCCTCCCTTCCCCCTTTTCTGCTTATATGGAAGTTACGGGAGGTGCAATCTTAAGCTTGTCGCCAGAGCGCTTTATCAAGTTGCAACACAACCAGGCTGAAACCAAGCCTATTAAGGGCACAGTCGCACGCGGCAAAACGCCAGAAGAAGATTCAGCCAATGCAGCCAGGCTTTTATCGAGTGTAAAAGATCGCGCTGAAAACCTGATGATTGTGGATTTACTGCGTAACGATCTCAGTAAGACTTGTGTTGAGGTAAATGTCCCTGAGCTTTTCGGCCTGCAAAGTTTTGCGAATGTCCATCATTTGGTCAGCACAGTTACCGCCAGCTTAAAACCCGGTATGAATGCAGTAGACTTGCTTGCCAGTTGTTTTCCGGGCGGAAGTATTACAGGGGCACCGAAAATACGCGCCATGGAAATTATTGAAGAACTCGAACCGGTGCGCCGTTCGTTATATTGCGGCAGCCTGGGTTATATCAGTGCCTGCGGTAATATGGATACCAGTATTGCGATTCGAACCTTGGTTTGTGACCGAAACAAAATGTACTGTTGGGGCGGCGGCGGTATAGTTGCCGATTCTGAAACAGAAACTGAATACCAGGAGAGCCTTGCCAAGGTTAAGGTTCTGATGGACACATTGGAATATCGTTTCGGTAGAGTGACATCAACCTAAAACTCACATCTCCATAAAAGAGGCTGGCCAGATGCTGATTCAACATCACTACATTGATTTGGAAACCCCCACCGGCACCATGCGGTGTTATATCTATCGTCCAAAAGAAGAATCGGCAACAGCGGATAAAAAGTATCCCGCACTCCTGCTCTATTCAGAAATTTTCCAGCAGACTTCTCCTATCCGTCGCAGCGCGCAAATTATGGCTGGCCATGGTTTTATTGTGGTCGTCCCCGAAGTTTTCCATGAATTAAATCCAATAGGAACTGTTTTAGGTTATGACGATGCAGGCCGTGATAAAGGCAATGCTGATAAGGTGACAAAATATCTTGAAGCCCATGATACAGATACCCAGGCCATGATTGATTATGTGCGGACACTGCCCTATTTCTCCGGCAATATTGGCGCAATGGGTTTTTGTCTGGGCGGTGGATTGGCTTATCGCGCTGCAATCAATCCCGCTATTTCTGCGACCAGCTGCTTTTATGCAACCGATATTCATTCTGGAATGACGCCATCACAAACCGGTAATGACAGCCGTACCCGCACCAAAGAAATTCGCGGCGCAATGCAAATGATTTGGGGCAAACAGGATCCGCATATTCCGCCAGAAGGACGTGCGATTGTTTACAAGGAATTAACCGATGCCAACATCACATTTGAATGGCATGAGCTCAACGGTGTACATGCATTTATGCGCGATGAAGGCGATAGATATGATGCAGAATTACAATTGCTTGGATACCAAATGGCGATTGGATTTTTCAGACGTTTGTATTGATACTTTGTACGTTTTTATCCAGGAAATAATTGTCATTCCTGGCTGAGCACTTCTTAGGGTATCCAGCGTCTTTTATGCTTTAACGTCCTGGATCCCTTCGATGCGGAATTAATACACGAAGTTGCGTCAGCCATCCCAAAAAAGTTTTACCTGACTCCTGTATCTGCATCACTTTCAGCGTCTATAACTTCAATGTTTACCTCAATAATCCCTGACGAAGTACTTGCTATGCTGCCAAATGCAGATTGCGAAAGATCCAAAATTCGATCGTTAACAAATGGGCCGCGATCATTAATGGTTACAACAACACTCTTGTCATTCTCCATATTAGTAACCCTGACTTTTGTACCAAAGGGTAATGTCCTGTGGGCTGCCGTATTCAATTTACGATCGTAGGGTTCTCCACTGGCGGTTTTCCTCGATTGGTGCCCTTTGGCATAGAATGAGGCTTTACCTGTTTCCACATAACTGGTTCGATGCTCGTGACTTGTAACCGTAGGTTGCGCCGGGGTAGTTTTAGGTTGGACTGAGCTACAGCCCCACATAAAAGTAGGCATGAGCATTACAGCCACTATCTTTAAAGCAAGCTTCATTGTTATGCTCCCTATATCACATACGGTGAAAATGTTCCCCGCTACTTTCGCAACGGCGCATCCTGGAAGCTTACCGCTAAAAATCATACTCTGGAAGGTTAATGGTCTTGCTCGATCATCCTGTGGGTTGATTTAGAGCTAGCCAGGATTAAATGTCGCCAAAATCCCTATGGTGCAAAGTTACAATTAATACTGATTTAAAAACAAAAAGGCCGACGTAATTACGTCGGCCTTTTTGTTTTATCACCAGAAAAATTAAAGTGTTAATTCGCGATTGCTGGCTTTAATAAATTCTTTTTTCAAATCTTCATAAGTATGAACCGCCGGGAATTGCGGGAATTGATCGATCACATTTTGTGGGGCGTGGAACAGAATACCTTGGTCAGCTTCGCCCAACATAGTGGTATCGTTGTAAGAATCACCGGCAGCAATTACACGATAATATAAAGTTTTAAGGGCCAAAACAGATTGGCGCTTCGGGTCGCGTTGACGCAAGGTGTAACCTGCAACCATGCCGCGCTCATCAATATTTAAACGGTGGCAAAGCAAAGTCGGGAAGCCTAATTGACGCATTAAAGGTTGAGAAAATTCATAGAAGGTATCAGACAAAATAATGACCTGGAAACGCTCACGCAACCAATCCACAAATTCAACGGCACCTTCCAAAGGTTTTAGGGTGGCGATTACATCCTGGATTTCTTTTAAGCCAAGATTGTTTTCTTCCAATATACGAATGCGCTGTTTCATCAGCACATCATAATCAGGAATATCGCGCGTCGTTGCCTTGAGCGATTCGATGCCAGTTACTTTTGCAAATTCAATCCAGATTTCCGGAACCAAAACACCTTCCAAGTCGAGACATGCAATTTCCACAACAACCTCCAAAGTGAACTATCTGCGATAGTCAGTAATTTATAATTCGCTATATAAACAAAATGCCGACCCAGGGCCGGCATTTTGAATCACCTTAATGTGTGGTTAAGGTGCAACCCAAATCAACTGCGTGAGTTGGGCAAGAAACATCAGTGGGTTCGGAATAATACCGATTACCAGTATAAAAGCCGCCGCACCCAACACCATGATACCACCTGTGCGTTGGCCCCAATTAATTTCAGCGTCGAAACGGTGCATATGTTTCTTGGCCAGGAACAAGCTGATGATGGTGCGCAGGTAAAAGTAAATACTGATTGCCGAGCCTAACACGACAAAAGCGAGCGCTATCCAACCCCAAAGGCCGGCACCTACTGCTGCGGTAACCACATAAAACTTGCCGATAAAACCTGCGGTTAAAGGTATACCTGCCAAAGAGAAAAGTGCCAGGGTAAAAATTGAAGCGAGGTATGGACGACGCCAGAACAGGCCGCGATAATCGTTCAACATATCGGCATCACGCTTGGCATCAGCGGTAGACATAAGGGTCACTACGCCAAACGCAGCCAAAGAAGTCACTACATATATCGTCAAATAAACAGCAAAACCTTCCAACCCGAACTGTGGGCCACCTACCAATACCAGAAGCAGCAAATAACCGAAGTGTGCAATGGATGAGTAACCCAACATACGCTTGATATTGTTTTGCTTAAGTGCCAGTAAGTTACCTATCAACATGGAAATACATGCAATTACGATGATGGTAATAACGAAGGGCATGGAAGCCAATAAGGTTTTGGATTCGATAACAATAAAGCGAACCAACACAGCGAACACAGCAACTTTCGCAGCTGTTGCCAGGAAGGCACCTATAGGTGCAGGTGCTCCCTCATAAACGTCCGGAGTCCACAGATGGAATGGTGCCAGGGATAATTTAAAGAACAGACCTATCACTGTCATCATGCCGCCAATGACAATAAGCATGCTGGGTACCTGGGTAATCTTGGCGCCGATTTCTGAGAAAGATAATGAGCCGATTTGCGCGTAGATAAGCGCAATACCAAATAACATGATTGACGATGCAGCAGCAGACAGCACCATATATTTAATTGCCGCCTCTAAAGAGCGTGCACGGTCATAGGTGTAGGCCACCATGCCATAGAGTGCGATTGACATCATCTCCAGGCCGATAAACAAAGAGGCCATATGGTGCGAGTAACATAAAACCAAACCGCCGGAAGTCGCTATGGTAAGTAGTAAATAAATTTCTTCACGATTGCGTTTTGACGATTCAATGTAGGCATTGGTTAACGTAGCTGCACCTAAGGCTGAAATTAATATTAATGCAGAGAAAAATAATGAAAAGCCATCAATCACAAACAAAGGTGTCATTGTCTGTGGAAGAAGCGGGGTGGCGTCAGGGAAGAAATAAGGTTTAACGACTACATACACTGTTGATAAAAGCGCAATATTCAAGCCTACAACGGTAACCGTGGCATTCCACCAGTGGTTGCGTTTAATGGCAATCGCCAACATGACAATTACAGTTGTCGCGCAGGTTAACAATAAAGGCAAAAGCCCTTCAAGATTTTCTAAAGTTAGTGTCATTACAACCTCACTGCGCCGCAGGAATACTTTGAGAAGTAGTGATTATTTGCTCGATACTGTTCATGACTGCAGCTGATGTATCTAACACAGGTTGGGGATATAAACCTAACCAAACCATAATCAAAATTAAACTCACCATCATGGTCAGTTCACGTGCATTTATACCTGCCAGAGGTTCGTTACTTTGCGCTGCACCGTGCAACGAACGCTGCACCATAATTAATGAATAAACAGCACCCAAGACCAGGCCGGATGTTGCAAACAAGGCAACCACCATATTTACCTGGAAAGTGCCGAGCAGGATTAAAAATTCACCCACGAAATTCCCCAACCCCGGTAAACCCAGGGATGCAGCGGCAAAGAACATGGCTATAGGTGGAATACCTGACAGGCGTGCAGAAAGTCCGCCCATCTTATTCAGGTCACGAGTTTTCAAGCGCTCATACAGCTGGCCGGAAATAATAAACAAGCCCGCCGCAGAAACACCATGTGCCAGCATCTGTACTACAACACCCTGCAGCGCCAGTTGGTTGAAGGAGTAAATACCGATCAAAACGAAACCCATATGCGAGATAGAGGTATAGGCAATCAGGCGCTTGATATCATCTTGTGAGTAGGCAACGAAAGCGCCGTAAATAATACCGGCAACACCGAGCCACATGGCCAGCGGTGCAATTTCCTGCGATGCATTGGGAAAGAATGGAATAGCAAAACGCAACATACCGTAGGCGGCTGTTTTCAACAATATACCCGCCAGGTCTACTGAACCGGCTGTAGGTGCCTGTGAGTGAGCATCGGGTAACCATGCATGGAACGGAACCACCGGGAATTTAACTGCAAAAGCGATAAAGAAACCCAGCATTAAGGTCATTTCCATGCCTGCCGACATTTGGGTATTACGCAAGGCCGCGTAATCAAATGTCAGTACATTAGTTTGCATGTAATGGACAAATACCAGGCCGACAATAGCTACCAGCAACAGCAAACCTGAAGCCTGGGTATAAATAAAGAACTTGGTAGCCGCACCTACCCTGCTGTTTCCTTCTACTGATTTATGGCCCCACAGTGAAATGAGGAAGTACATGGGAATCAGCATCATTTCCCAAAAGAAGAAAAACAGGAACATGTCCAGCGCCAGGAACACACCGGCAACGGCACCCAGTATCCACAAGAGGTTTAAATGGAAAAAGCCAACTTTACGTTTCACTTCGCTCCATGAACAAACGACCGCCAATACCCCCAAAAAAGCGGTTAAGAGCAGCATAAGGATTGAAAGGCCATCCAGCGCCAAATGAAAACTGATACCGAAGCGGGGAATCCAGTTTACTTGTAATTCCTCAGCCCAAACTGATTGGCCAGAAGCCAGGTTGGCTAATGAATAATCGTATTTGAGCCATAAGTTTAAGGTGCATGCAAATAATGAAAACATGCTGATCAAGGCAATCCAACGGGGTGCCTTATTGCCGAATCGCTCGGCTTGCCAGGAGAGCAAGCCGCCAATAAATGGGATGAGTATGAGCCAGGTAAGCATCTCTGGTTCCTTATTAGTCTTACAACAACACAAGCGCGGCGAGCATAATCACCACACCGGCAGCAATGGTGGCAGCGTACCAGCGTACGCTACCGGTTTGAGTTGCACTCAACAGTCTATATACCTGCATAAGGCTGGCAGGAATCAGGTTGAAGGTTTTATCAATTGGGTCGCGGCGTAAAATCTGTGCAAGAAATACATAGGGTTTAACCAGGACCTTGTCATACAACCAGTCAAAGCCCCACGCCGCAAACCACCATTTTGTCAGCAACTTGCCAAGCGATGACGACGCAATTGATCTAACAATCCTGGTGTCAAACAGGAACAGGAATGTCGCCAGTGCCGTACCCACAATCGCAGTCGCAATCGTTATGATTTCAACAAAATGTCTAACGCCCTCTTCTGCTATATGGTTTGTCGGCAATACGCCATTCAAGGGCGGCACAATCAGTGCACCAAGCCCCGTTGAAAGCACCAGTAATATTCCCAGCGGTAACCAGTAGTCAGCGCCGTGTATAGCATGAACTTCGGTTTTTGCTTCACCGTGGAAAGCGACGAAAATCAAACGGAAGGTATAAATGGCTGTCATGAACGCGCCTATCAGGCCAGCGTAGAACAGCTCCGGATGGCTATAGGATTCCAGCAGGATTTCATCCTTCGAATAGAAACCTACAGTTACCCAGGGCAAGGCAACCAATGCAGCTCCGCCTACCAGAAAACAGGCATAGACAAACGGAATTTTCTTGCGCAGGCCGCCCATCTTGAAAATATTTTGCTCATGATGGCAGGCAATAATCACGGCACCTGACGAGAGGAACAACAAGGCTTTGAAGAAGGCGTGATATACCAGGTGCCAAATGGCGGGTTGGTAAGCTTTAACCCCCAAGGCTAAAAACATATAACCGATCTGGCTCATGGTTGAATAAGCAAGGATGCGCTTGATATCGGTTTGTACCAATGCTGCAAAGCCGGCAAGGAACAGGGTAACTGCACCAATGACGCCCACCAGATAAAGTACATCCGGAGCCAGTTCAAATAATACGTGGGTACGTGCAATCAAATAAACGCCCGCTGTCACCATGGTTGCGGCGTGGATCAATGCCGATACGGGTGTCGGGCCTGCCATCGCGTCGGCCAGCCAGGTTTGTAATGGCAATTGTGCTGACTTGCCGACGGCACCGCCCAGCAGCATCAGGGTTGCAAATACAATCGCAGAGGAACCTACGGCAAATACGGTGGGCGCTTTTACCAGGACTTCCTGAATATTGAGCGTGCCCAGGTGTTGGTAAAGAACAAACAAACCGATCGCCATAAAGGCATCGCCAACGCGGGTCACAACAAATGCTTTACGCGCGGCGGCACCATTTGCAGGGTCGCGGTAGTAATAACCGATCAGGAGATATGAGCAAAGCCCTACCCCTTCCCAACCAAAGTACAAAGATACCAGGCTATCGCCCAATACCAGCAAGATCATGCTGGCCAGGAACAGGTTCATGTAGGAGAAGAAGCGCGCATAGTCTTCGTTGCCACGCATGTACCAGGAGGCAAATACATGGATCAGGAAACCCACACCGGTGATTACGCCCAGCATGGTTAACGACAAACCATCCAGATACAGATTAAACGCAGGCGCAAAACCGGCAACATTTACCCAGGTCCACAGGGGCTGAACAAATGCTCCTGTGTCAGGTGTGTTGTGCAGGAAATCATAGCCTGCATAGACGGCAGCCAGGGCTGCGAGCCCGACTGAGCCGACACCAACAAAGGCTGCAAGGTTTTCAGACAAACGCTTGCGCGCTGTTACCAGAATCAGAAAACCGATCAGGGGAAATAAAATGGTTAGATAGAGTTGGTTCATCCGCGCATCTCACTTGCTGCATCAACATCCAGAGACTGGTAGCGACGGTAAAGTTGGATAACAATTGCCAAGCCGATTGCGGCTTCAGAGGCTGCCAGGGTTAAAATCAGGATAAACATGATTTGTCCATCGGGTTGCACCCAACGACTGCCTGCAACCACAAAAGCCATGGCAGTGGCGTTCATCATGATTTCAATGCTCATGAGGATAAACAGCAGGTTGCGGCGAATCAGCAGACCGGCTAAACCCACAACAAAGAGCATCCCGGCCGCAACCAGGCCGTGCTCCATGGGGATACCATTAAGCATTCTTAGACTCCTTATCGTCTTTATCTGCGTCGCGACCTAAATGCCAGGCCGCAACCATGGCAGCAAGCAACAACATAGAGGCCAGTTCAACCGCTAATACATAAGGACCAAACAAGGCTATTCCCACTTCTTTGGGGCCGACTTTGGTAATGGTAATAATGGTTTCAAGATTGGGTTTAATGGCGTAAATCAATTCAGCCAGGAGTGCCAGGGATAAAAAAGACGGACCTATCCAGGCGCGCGGTGACAGCCATTTCCGCTCCTGATCATCAATCACTGCCCCGAGGTTGAGGATCATTACCACGAATACGAACAGCACCATAATGGCTCCGGCGTATACGATCATTTCCAGGGCCGCCGCAAAAGGTGCGCCCAAGGCAAAAAAGATCATTGCGACCGCGAGCAATGACACTACCAGGTACAACAATGCATGTACCGGGTTGGTATTGGTGATAACTCTAACCGAAGCAACGAGTGCAATCGCAGCGGCGAGATAAAAAGCTAGTGCAGTTCCCACATCTGTATCCTGTGCTTGATTAAGGTAAAAGGCTCTTCACGTTTACCGGTTCTGCTTCAGCTTGCGCAGCACCTTTCGGCTTGCCAGCAATGGCCAAACCGGAAACGCGATAGAAGTTATAATCCGGATATTTCCCGGGGCCTGAAATTAACAAATGCTCTTTTTCGTAAACCAGGTTCTGACGTTTGAATTCTGCCATTTCAAAATCCGGGGTCAGCTGGATTGCCGTAGTCGGGCAAGCTTCTTCACACATGCCGCAAAAGATACAGCGTGAGAAATTAATACGGAAAAATTCCGGAAACCAGCGGCCATCGTCACGCTCTGCTTTTTGCAGTGAAATGCAACCTACCGGACAGGCAACAGCGCAAAGGTTACAGGCAACGCAACGCTCTTCACCATCGGGGTCGCGGGTGAGGATAATACGGCCGCGATAACGTGGAGGAACATAAGGCATTTGTTCCGGATATTGGATCGTATCCCGCTTGCGCCATGCATGGGTAAAAATCATCCACAGGCTGCGGAACTGGGTAAGTGTGCCGAATACAAGTTTAATCATTTCTGTACCTCAACCTTAAGCAGCAGACGGATCTAACAACAGCACTACCGCTGCAGTAGCTACCAGGTTAACAAGCGTGATTGGCAAGCAGACGCGCCAACCGAAATCCATGATTTGGTCGTAACGCGGACGTGGAAGGGCCGCCCTGACCAGAATAAACATCATGATAAAAAAGGCTGTTTTGCTGGCAAACCAAAAGAACGGCGGAACGTAACTGAATACAGACCATTCAAAGGGAGGCAACCAGCCACCGAAGAATAAAACGGTGATCAGTGCTGAAACCAACACGACACCTATGTACTCACCTACGAAGAACATACCCCATTTCAAACCGGAGTATTCCGTGTGATAACCTGCGGCAAGGTCTTGCTCTGCTTCCGGGGCATCGAAGGGTGAACGGTGAGTTACTGCTATACCTGCAACCGCAAATGTCAGGAAACCTAAAAATTGCGGAAAGATAAACCAGCAACCTTTTTGGGCGTTCACTATGTCAGTCATATTGAAAGAGCCTGCGATGGTTACAACACCCATCAGCGATAAGCCCATAAACACTTCGTAACTTACGGTTTGTGCTGTTGCACGAACACCGCCAAGCAGTGCGTATTTATTGTTTGAAGACCATCCGCCAAACATAACGGCGTAGACCGCCAAGCCTGCCATGGCAAAGAAGAACAAAATACCTATATCCAGATCTGCAGCAACCCAGCCTGGAATTACGGGAACTATTGCAAATGACAACAGCAGACCGCTCATGGCAATTGCCGGAGCCAGCCAGAAGGTCAGTTTGTCTACGAACGGTGGCGTCCAGTCTTCTTTGAAAAACATCTTGATCATATCGGCAGGTAATTGCAGCAAACCAAAGGGGCCGGCACGATTGGGGCCGTACCGGTCTTGCCAAAGTGCCAGCAAGCGACGCTCAATAAAGCTCAAAAACGCTGCACAGATAACCACACCAAACAGAACTATCAGGGCTTTAGCAATAGCCCAGATAATGGCTATAACTTCGGGAGTGAAAAAAGACATCAGACACCCCCTTTCAGGCTGACGGCCAGCCCGGACGCCACTTTTGGCAGCCCGGCCAACACCGGTACACCGACTACGCCGATGGCCAGGTTTGCTGACACTTTTACCGGCGCCACAAAGATGGCTCCGTCTGCAATAACTTCAGCATTTTGACCATCAACTAATCCGAGTTGTTGGGCATCTGTTGGTGAAAGCGCTACATAAGGGGTCGCAATGCGAGTAGCAAAGACTTCCGAACGGGATGACATTTCGTCACTGCCAAACAGATGGTAGAGCGGTGCCGTCTGCAAACCGGAAACAACATTTGGAACTGCGGTGAAATAATCGGCTGATGCCGCCGCTTCAATCAGACGCACACCCGGATCACCCGCACGTAAACTACCACCGACTTCGTCCTGGAATTTATTCCAGGCTTGTGGTGAGTTCCAACCCGGAGCCCAGGCGAACGGAATCAATTGTGAATTATTGGTCGGACCGGAAACACCTTCCATCGAGAAAGACATTGCGGAGTCTTGGTCTTGCGGTTGGCGGATTTCATGCACCGACTGGTTTGCACGCATTGCGGTGCGGCCAGAGTAACGGCGCGGTTCACGCGCAATACGCGAACCGTGAATCCGCAGGCCTGAACCGGGAGCCGCCTGGGCAATCGCAGCCAAAGCACTGTGCGTGTTTGCTACATCAGCGGTGACGTGGTCAAGTGTGGTCCAATCAACCGCCTTGTTTTGCAGCGTAGCCTGAATCGCATGTAACCAGCGCCAGCCTTCACGAATTAATTGCTCAGGTTTGTAATAGGACGCATCGAATACCTGGAAGAAACGCTGGGCACGACCTTCCATATTAACCAGGGTACCGTCACCTTCTGCAAAGCTGGCTGCAGGTAATACAAAAGTCGCCTTATCTACTGTTGCCGTTGTTTGATGGTCAAGTACCAAAACAGCTTTTGCCGCTTTCAAAGCTGCATCAACCAACTCCGCAGGAGCGCGGTGATACAAATCATTTTCAACAACAATTAAAGCATCTGCCTGTCCATCGCGAACGGCGGTCAATATCGCTTCTACAGACTCGCTGCCCTGGGGATTGAGTAAGGCAACCCCCAGGCTGTTTGCTTCCATCAACGTCAGTGAAATACCGACATCTTTTTCACGCTTTTTCAGTGCATAGGCGATATTTGCTGCTGCCTGGATTAAGGCTTCCGATTTCAAACTTGTGCCGGAGATAACCAGTGGTTTATCGGCAGCCAGCAAACCGGCAGCAATAGTTTGTGCTTGTGCAGTTTGCTCATCAGACAAACCGGCAACAGCCGGTGAAGCAGGGTCAATAATATGCGCAACCGCGAAACCTAAACGAGCGATATCCACTGCGGATGCACGCGTTGTGGTGGTTGCAATATCATCCAAACGCGTTACGTTGACACTCGCAATATAAACCGGACTTTTTTCAGACTGCACGATATTTTTAATCGGCGCAGCATTCCATTCAGGAACCTTTTTCGCGGCTGCCATTTTAAAGGCAAGTGTTTTAGCAGCTTGACGTACCGCCAGAGAAACGCGCGCTGCGGTTTGGGTAATATCTTCGCCCAATATAAAAACAGCATCGGCTTTTTCAATGTCGCGCAGGTTTGGAGTGGTAACACTACCCTCTTTCAATACTTTGTAAACCAGAGTATTGAGCGCTTGTTCTTCAGCAGAAACTCCATAAGAAATATTGCCGCTGCCGACTAAACTTGCTAACGCAAAATTGGTTTCGAGCGATGCACGTGGAGAACCGATACCTACCACACGTTTTGCACCACGCAACAATTCAGCGGCTTTATCCAGTGCCGAATCTATGGTGAAAACTTCTGGGCTTGCGGCTAAGCGCGGTTTGGTCGGCCGGTCTTCACGGTTTACGTAACCGTAGCCAAAACGACCGCGGTCGCAGATAAAGTATTGGTTTACGGAACCGTTAAAACGGTTTTCAATACGGCGGATTTCGCCGTAACGCTCACCCGGGCTGGTATTACAACCTACTGAACAACTGTGGCAGACACTGGGTGCAAACTGCATATCCCATTTACGGGTGTAATGATCTGCGTGGGTTTTATCGGTGAATACACCGGTCGGGCACACTTCAGTCAGGTTGCCGGAGAATTCGCTTTCCAGGTCACCGCTTTCAGGGCGACCGAAATACACATTATCGTGTGCTCCGTAAACCCCGAAATCCTTACCGCCGGCATAGTCATCGTAGTAGCGTACGCAGCGATAACAGGCGATACAGCGGTTCATTTCGTGATTAATGAAAGGACCGAGGTCCTGATTGATATGAGTACGTTTGGTGAAGCGGTAGCGACGGGTGTTGTGCCCGGTCATTACGGTCATGTCCTGCAAGTGACAATGACCACCTTCAGCACATACGGGGCAATCGTGCGGGTGATTGGTCATCAACCATTCAACAACACTTTTACGGAAGGATTTTGCTTCTTCGTCCTGAATGGCAATATAAGTTTTATCATTGGCGGGTGTCATACACGACATCACCAAACGACCGCGAGTATCGTTTTCGTCGTTGAATTGCTTGACAGCACATTGACGACAGGCGCCAACAGAACCTAAAGCGGGATGCCAACAAAAATAGGGAATATCGAGGCCAAGGCTCAGGCACGCCTCAAGGAGGTTGTCTGACCCGTTAACATCGTATGTCTTACCGTCTACGTGAATGGTCGCCATTCTGCGTCTTACCTTTCTTTAAGGTCGTTACCGTTAAAGTTACTCACCAATCAATGGAGAGGATTAACGGATTTAAAGTTTAAGGTGATCGCAAGATCACCTCGTGAAAAGCTGCGCCTTGAAGCTTGTTAAGCTTTAATACCCTTGGCAAATTCTGCCGGGAAAAATTTCAATGCGCTCTGTAGTGGTTCCATAGCACCCGGGGCATGGGCACAGAAAGTCTTGCCCGGGCCCAGGAAGCGAGTCAACTGCTGCAGGGTCTGGATATCACCCTCCTGCCCTGTTCCCGCTTCAATGGATTGAAGAATTTTCACGGTCCACGGCAAACCATCGCGGCAGGGCGTACACCAGCCACAGGATTCACGGGCAAAAAACTGCTCGAGGTTACGCACTACGGAAATAATATTTTGCTTATTGTCGACTACCATAATCAGCGCTGTACCCATACGGCTACCGGCTTTCATAATGGTGTCGTAATCCATGGCAAGGTCAAGGTGTTCAGGCATCAGGAAGTCGGTAGATGCTCCGCCCGGCAGCCAACAGCTCAGCTCGTAACCGTCTGCCATGCCGCCGCCGTGGGTGTAGAGCAATTCGCGACCGGTGGTACCTATGGGTAATTCCCATAGGCCGGTAATTTTGGCTTTACCGGAAATACCGTACATTTTGGTACCGGCATCAGGACTTTTACCTTGTGACAAACCTTTAAACCAATCGGCACCGCGCAACAAGATCGCGGGGATGTTCATCAGGGTTTCTACGTTATTCACAATAGTAGGTTTGCCCCAGGCACCCGCCTGCTGCGGAAACGGTGGCTTAGTCCGCGGGTTGGCACGCCGGCCTTCCAGGCAGTTAATCAATGCCGTTTCTTCACCGCAGATATAACGACCGGCACCCAAGTGGACATGAAGTTCGAAATTGAAACCTGAGCCCAAAATATTTTCGCCGATATAGCCTGCGGCAGTCGCCTGCTGGATCGCAGCATTCAAACGCTCCCCTGCCAACACATACTCGCCGCGCAGGAAGATGTAACCTTTGGATGCGCCAATCGCATAAGCTGCAGTAATCATGGCTTCAACGAGTTGATGTGGAAGCTCTTCCATCAGAAAGCGGTCTTTAAAAGTACCAGGCTCCATTTCGTCGGCATTGCACACCAGATACTTCTGGCCTGCATCTGGCCCCATGGGAATCAGTGACCACTTAATACCTGTTGGGAAGCCCGCACCGCCACGACCGCGAAGGTTTGAGGCTTTAACTTCAGCCTGCACATCTGTCGGTTGCATGGCGATGGCTTTTTTCAACGCCGAGTAGCCTTCAAGGGCTTCGTAATCCTTAATATCGAGAACCGATTTCCCGGACTGGGTATAACGCCAGGTTAAGGGGTGTGTTTCAGCGCTGACATTGGTTAAACCGAGATTGATATTGGAGGTCATTTGTAGTTCTCCAATACGGCATCCACATTCTCAGCGGTCACGTTGAAATGGGTTGCATCATTGATCATCAAGACCGGGGCCTTATCACATGCGCCCAAACAAACAACTGGTAATAAGGTAAAGCGATCATCGGCAGTAGTCTGGCCGGGCTTGATACCAAGCTTGGTTTGCAATGCACCATAAAGTTCATCGAAGCCCATTAAAAAGCAGCCGATGCTGTCGCACACAGCAATAACGTGGCGGCCGACTGGCTGGCGATAAATTCGGTTGTAGAAAGTCGCTACGCCTTCCACATCGCCTGCTCCGATTCCAAGGATATCGGCTATCGCATAGATGGCACCGTCAGGTACCCAGCGGCGCTGGCTTTGGACAATTTTCAATGCATCAATAGTTGCAGCACGAGGCTCCGCATAATGATGGATAGCGTGTTCAATCTGCTCACGTTCGTAGTCCGTGAAAGCAAAGTCGCCAACGCGATCGCTGGCAATGGTTTGGGGTGTATTAGCGGTCAACATCGGCCATCACAAAGTCAATTGAGCCTAGGTAGGCGATAAGATCAGGGATCATGGATCCGTTGATCACCGACGGGATTTGCTGCAGGTGCGGGAAGCTTGGCGTACGTATGCGGGTACGGTAGCTCATGGTACTTGCATCAGATGTTAGGTAATAACTGTTGATGCCTTTGGTTGCCTCAATCATCTGGCAACTTTCACCTGCCGGCATCACCGGACCCCAGGATACCGCGAGGAAGTGGGTAATCAGGGTTTCAATATGCTGCAAGGTACGCTCTTTCGGCGGCGGACAAGTCAATGGGTGATCTGCTTTATAGGGTCCTGCCGGCATGTTTTCCAGGCATTGCTTGATAATGCGAACACTTTGATGCATCTCTTCCAGACGCAACAACGCGCGGTCGTAGGCATCGCCGTTGTTACCGAGGGGGACATCAAATTCAAAGTTTTCGTAACCGGAGTACGGGCGCGCCTTGCGCAGATCAAAATCAACACCGGTGGCACGCAGGCCCGGGCCGGTAACACCCCATGCCAGGGCTTCAGCTTTGTTGTATTGCGCTACGCCGACAGAACGGGCAACCAGAATAGAGTTTTTAAGGGCTGCCTTTTCGTATTCTTTCAGGCGCCCCGGCAACCATTCTACAAATTCGCGTACCAGGCGATCCCAGCCATTCGGCAGGTCATGCGCCAAACCACCGATACGGAACCAGGCCGGATGCATACGGAAACCGGTAATGGCCTCAATGACATCATAAGCTTTCATACGGTCGGTAAACATAAAGAATACCGGCGACATACCGCCCACGTCCTGAATATAAGTACCGAGATAAAGCAGGTGCGAGGTAATACGGAAAAATTCCGTCAGCATGATGCGGATAGTTTTTACGCGCTCTGGTACTTCTATACCGGCCAGTTTTTCAACCGCAAGGATATAGGGCATGTTATTCATCACGCCGCCGAGGTAATCAATACGGTCAGTGTAAGGAATATAGCTGTGCCAGGATTGACGCTCGGCCATTTTCTCGGCGCCGCGGTGGTGATAACCGATGTCCGGTACGCAATCCAGGATCTCTTCACCATCGAGCTGCAATACGATGCGGAAGGCACCGTGAGCAGACGGATGGTTGGGACCGAGGTTGAGGAACATGAAATCTTCGGTGTTATCTTTATTGCTGCGTTTCATACCCCACTCTTCAGGGTTGAATAACAAAGCTTCTTGTTCCAGGTCCTGCTTTGCAGCATCAAGCTTGAAGGGATCAAATTCGGTAGCACGCGCAGGGTAATCTTTGCGCAAGGGATGACCTTCCCAGGTGCGCGGCAACAAGATACGTGTCAGGTGAGGATGGCCTTCAAACACAATCCCGAACAAATCCCAGACTTCACGCTCATACCAGTTGGCATTTGGCCAAATACCGATGCTGGTAGGTAATTTCAGATCATCAGCCTTGAGTGCCACTTTGATGCGGATATCACTGTTACGATCAATCGAAATCAAATGATAGAAAACAGTAAAGTCTTCTATAGGCATCCCCAGACGGTGTTGACGCAAACGCTCATCAGTCGCTGATAAATCGTAGAGCATCACATAAGGGCGCGGAAGTTTACGCAAGAATGCCAATACGTTGATCAGCTGCTCACGCGGCACCCACAGGGTGGGAACATTGTCGAGCGTTGCTTGAAACACAAAGCTATCTGCGCCGAATTGCGTATGCAGTTCGCGCACAACTTCATGCTCAGCACCTGCTGCAAGCGGACCCGCTGCAGAGGTATCGGGAGTGACGTTTTCGGTCATTATTTACGGTCGCTTAGGCTAATTTTTAAAATTAAACTTCGTCAGGTGAGCGCAGGTTCACTGCTGCAATTCGCTCTGCCTGTTTGCGGTCGCGCTCAGGTTGCATATCGGCGCGATACACGCCCTGCTCGCCCACAACCCATGACAAGGGGCGACGCTCCTGGCCAATGGATTCTTGCAGCAAGGTCAACGCTTGCAAAAAGGCCTCGGGACGCGGTGGGCAACCAGGAATATAAACATCAACGGGTAAGAATTTATCCACGCCCTGCACTACGGAATAAATATCGTACATACCACCCGAGTTAGCGCAGGCGCCCATGGAAATAACCCATTTAGGTTCCAGCATTTGCTCATAAAGGCGTTGAACCACAGGTGCCATTTTTATGAAACAGGTACCTGCAACTACCATCAAATCAGCTTGGCGTGGCGATGCGCGTATAACTTCAGCGCCGAAACGCGCCAGGTCGTGCGGCGCGGTAAAAGCCGTCGCCATCTCAACATAGCAGCATGACAAACCGAAGTTGTAAGGCCACAGCGAGTTTGAGCGGCCCCAGTTCACCACGCCGTGGATCATGTCCTCAAGGCGCCCCATAAATACACTTTTATGAACTTCGTCTTCCATGGGGTCGGCAACGGTTTGTTGCGTCTGCATGGGATAAATGCCCTGGGCACCTTCCGGATTAGCACGAGTGAGCGTGTATTTCATTGCGAAACCTCAATTATTCTGCTGGCGACTGATCGGCTATATGGGCGCGTTCGGCACGGCGGCGTTGCGCGGGCGCCCAGTCGAGGCCGCCGATACGAATCAAATAGAACAAACCTGCTAGCAGTATAGCGATAAACAAAACAGCTTCCGCAAAGCCTATCCAGCCGCTCTCGCGAACGGAAACTGACCATGCAAAGAGATAAAGTGCTTCAACGTCAAAAATTACGAAGAGCATGGCAACCAGGTAGAATTTGGCTGATAGTCGCAAGCGAGCTCCGCCTTGGGATACTACGCCTGACTCGAAAGGATCATTTTTGGCCCTGCCCCAGGCGCGGCCACCGAGTAACCACGGGATACCCAACATAAAGGCAAGAAGGAAAATTACGCCACCAATATAAGCTGCAAGTGACCAGAATTCAGTGATGTTTTCCGGGGATAATGACAAGCGAATCACCCTGCTTTTTTAGATGAGAAAACAAAATGCGCAATTGGTATAAAAAGTAACCGAAACGCGACATACCCAACAAAATCGTGGGGTAATATAGCAAAGATGGGGAATAACGACAAATTGTTATTCCTTGCCAGCGCATTTTTTTGCACCCTATTGGAACCCTTCTTTGGGAGAAATTTCCCCTCACGCCCAAGAGTTTTTAGTGTAGCTCTGTTATTCTTGTCCCCTCAGGTTTATATCCAACAGAATTGTTCTTATGAATGACCCATTAATTTCGCTGGTTGATATCGAACAAACGCTACAGCACGAGTCGCCGCAAAAAATTATCAAATATGCCCTCTCGCAATTTAATAATATCGCCATTTCTTTCAGTGGTGCTGAAGATGTTGTACTCATTGAAATGGCGCGCAACTATCGCCCTGATATTCAGGTGTTTTGCCTTGATACCGGTAGGTTACATCCTGAAACTTATCGCTATCTGGAAAAGGTGCGCAGGCATTACGGCATCCCTATTGAAATCATGTCGCCCGATGGCGAAGAACTGCGCAAATTTACCACCGCAAAAGGTTTGTTTAGTTTTTACGAAGACGGTCACCAAGAGTGCTGCGGCATTCGTAAGACCCAGCCTCTGCGTAAAAAACTAGCCACGGTAGATGCCTGGATCACCGGCCAGCGCAAAGACCAGAGCCCTACCCGTGCAGAAATCCCGGTCATCCAGGATGATAAACTTTTTGCGCGTCCCGGCGGCAGTTTGACCAAGTTTAATCCGCTGGCGAATTGGACCTCGCAGGAAGTCTGGGGCTACATCCGCATGTGTGAAATCCCTTACAACGAACTGCATGACAGGGGATTTATTTCTATCGGCTGCGAGCCTTGCACGCGCCCGGTTGGTCCCAATCAGCACGAGCGCGAAGGCAGGTGGTGGTGGGAAGAAGCTACCAAGAAAGAGTGCGGCCTGCATTCCGGCAATATTCCCATATCTTGAAAAATGTCTGGAAAGTCTAACCGCTATCGGCCACCTCGATTTTCGCAATCGGTTGCCGGGAATATTCAGTCGCGGCGCAGAGATTGGTGGCCACTGGTGCTTAAGGCATAATGCCGCCCTTTTGTAACCAAGGGTTTTAGTCAGCATGTCCCGCTTTTCGTTAAAAAATATTATGCCTGCCGCTGAAACTATTAGGGACAGTAAATCCTTACGCTTTCTGGGTGAGGTATTGCATGATCCCAATTTGTTTCACATGAATCGCCGCTCTGTTTCACTGGCGTTTTTCTGGGGCATTTTTATCGGGCTGCTGCCGCCAATTCCTATCCATACACCTGCCGCTGCGATTGCCGCATTAATTTCACGTGCTAACCTTCCGCTTACCATTACGGTGGTTTGGATCAGTAACCCGCTTACCATTCCTGTGATCATGTATCTTTTCTATCATCTGGGGCGAATTATCCTCCAGGTAGAGCCAGCTCCTAGCATGGAGTTTTCATGGGCCTGGTTGTACCAGGAGTTCGCCATAGTCTGGAAACCTTATTTAGTGGGCTCCTTGTTGGGTGCTTCGCTATCGGCAGCAGCAGCGTATTTTCTTACAAACTTTATGTGGCGCTTGAATGTAAAAAGAAAATGGCACGCACGCCAAAAAAATCGTACACAAACCCGTTAGGTTTATTCGTAGCGTAATGCCTCTGCCGGTAATACACGGCTGGCTCGCCAGGCAGGATACAGGGCGGCAAAAAAGCATATGAAAAGTGATGTCACTACAACCTGTGCTACGTCTGACCAATAGAGATGGGAAGGCAGGTAACTGATGGGATATACATCAGAATGCAGGAATTGAATCCCTGATAATTTTTCCACGCCTGCAATCACATCGGTCACTATCCAGGACAAAAGTACACCTGTGGCTGCGCCTATGCTGGTACCTGTGAATCCAATCAAGGCACCTTGCACCATAAAAATTCCCATAATCTCCTTGCTTGATGCACCGAGCGTACGCAATATTGCAATATCCCCCTGTTTGTCTACCACCACCATAATCAAGGTAGATACCAGGTTAAATGCCGCAATCCCGATAATTAACAGCAGCAATAACCCCACCAGGTTTTTAGACATATGGATGGCTTCGTAAATAGTGCCGTGGGTGCGCGTCCAATCTGAACCAAAGTAACCGACCGGTAATTGGTTTACAGCATTCATGACAATTGCCGGAGCTTCAAATAGATCATTGACCTGCAAGCGAATGCCGCTGACTTTGCCGGGAAATTCCGATGCCTGAGATGCAGAAGCCAGATTCATCAGTGACAGTGTCTGGTCAACATTGGTATTGCTTTTCAGGATAGCGACAACTTCAAGCATTACTATTCCGGGTGCGGTACTTGTGTCGCTGGAGCGTGGAATAATCAGGGTAATTTTATCGCCCGCATTTACGTGTAATTTGTCGGCAATGCCTTGGCCAATAATGACGCCTTGCGAATTTTGACGTAATTGCGGAAGAGCGTTGGCGGGAAGATACTCTTCAAGCGAACTCAGTTTGGCTTCCCGTAGTGGATCGACACCGAATAAATTAACAGGCGCCACGCGCTTTTGGAAATTAAACAAACCCTGGATTTGTACAAAAGGTGCCGCTGCTAAAATGCGTTTATCCTGCTGTAGTTGGCTGATCAATGAGGTGTAATCATCAATTCCTTCGCGATGGTAAATTGTCGCCTGCGGCATAATACCCAGAATGCGTTCGCGCAGTTCGCGGTCAAAGCCATTCATTACCGACATCACCACAATAAGCAGCGCAACGCCAATGACCAGGCCGGATGTTGATAAGCGTGAAATAAAAGAAACCAACTGGCTGTGCTTGCGCGAAATGCCGTAGCGGGCACCTACCAAAAATGTAAACCGATTAAAAAAACCTGTCAGGTTCATACCAAAACGCCATCGGCCAGGGTTAAGGTTCTATCCATTTTTTCGGCAAGCCGCAAATCATGGGTTACCACAATAAAACTGGTGCCAATGGAGTGGTTAAGTTCCAACATCAGCGCCTGAATACTGTCCGCAGAATGTACATCCAGATTGCCGGTAGGTTCATCCATCAGCACACAGGCAGGTGAAGTTACCAGCGCGCGCGCAATAGCAACACGCTGGCGTTCTCCGCCGGACAATTCTGACGGTTTATGTTCAAGGCGATGCGCAAGGCCAACCCGTGCCAGCATGGCGGTTGCTTTTTCTTTGGCTTGCACAGTTGCCATTCTGCCGATCAGCAATGGCATACAGACATTTTCCAGTGCAGTAAATTCAGGCAGAAGATGGTGGAACTGGTAAACAAAACCCAGGCTGCGGTTGCGTAAAAAGCCACGTTCATCTGCATTCATTTTGGAAAATATTTCGCCGATAACCGACACTTCACCGGTATCGGGCACGTCCAAACCACCCAGGATATTTAATAAGGTAGATTTACCGGAGCCGGATGCTCCTACAATCGCAACGCGCTCACCGGCTGCAATAGTGATATTAATATTGCGCAAGACGCTGACTGCCAATGCGCCTTCGCCATAGTGCTTGCTGACATCTGTACAGGTTAAAACAGCTGGTGTCGGTGAAGCGGGGTTATTCATAACGCAATGCCTCGGCAGGCTCAATTTTACCGGCGCGATAAGCCGGATAAAGGGTGGCTAAAAAACTTAAGATTAACGCGGTCAAGGTGATGACTAACAGATCCTGCCACATCAGGTAATTCGGCAAACCGGTGATATAAAAAGTATTCGGATCAAAAAAATGGAAACCAAATAATTTTTCAAGTACAGCCATCAACGGATTTAATAACCAGGTTAAACAACAACCGGCCAGGACGCCGATAAAAGTACCTGCGAAGCCAATAGCACTTCCCTGCACAATAAAAATTCCCATGACTTGTTTTGCCGTTAAACCCAGGGTGCGCAACACCGCGATATCTGAACGTTTGTCAGCTACCATCAACACCAAACTCGATATTATGTTGAACACGGCAATAAAAATTAAAATATTGAGCAATGTGCCGGTGACAATTTTTTCCATTTTGACCGATTGGAAAAGGCTGCCCTGGGTTTGGCTCCAATCCTTTACTTTATATTCTGGCCCGAATTCCATAGCCAGCTCTTGCATGATTGGTGCGGCCTGATAAAGATCGACCGTTTTTACATGGAGCCCGTGGGCACCGGTTACTCGAAAAAATTTTTGGGCATCGGCCAGGTGAATCAGTGCCAGGTTAAAATCAACTTGTCCGCCGACCTCAAACACGCCCACCAGCCTGAAATTTTTATTGCGCGGAAAAATTCCGGCGGGTGTGATATTGATATCGGATGAGGTGATAACGACTTTATCACCCGGTGCCAGGCCGAGTTGTCGTGCCATCATGCTGCCCATCACTATTCCGAACTCACCGGGTTTTAAATCGGCAAGAGAGCCCAGCAGCATATGTTTATCAATCACCGAAATCTGTGTTTCGGCTTCCGGCAAGATGCCTTCTATTTGAATGCCTTGTACACCGCCTGCGTAGCTGACAAGTGCTTCGCTGGCAATATACGGGGCTGCTCCCAACACCTTGGGGTGCTTGCTTACCTGTTGTGCAATCTCTGGCCAATTATCCAGCGCGGGTTCTCGATCAATATAACCGTGGGGAATCACGTTCAGCAGGCGAAACTTCATCTCCCTATCAAGACCGTTCATCACTGACAGTACGACAATCAGCGACATGACGCCCAGTGCCATGCCGATCAGTGAAAAAGCACTGATAAACGAAATGAACTGGTTGCGACGCTTGGCCCGGGTATAACGCAAGCCTATATAGAGAGGTATATTTCTAATCATGGGGCGCATTAAACCTACTAAGTCGGCCGATGTAAAGCAGCCGTTTACACCGCCGGGATTGTGCACGTCAAACCCTTCCCACACTGTTTTTTATAAGGACAAATGCCGGTCTTGTGCTATGTTTAAATGCAGTAACCCTGAGAGAAGTGAGCATGTCAGAACGTCGCAGCTATTTTCGTATTGATGAAACCATTGCCCTGGAATACAAAGTAATCGACGGGCAAACTGCCGATAAAACCCAGCCGGAAGCCTTATTCAGCAATGCGAATTCCCTCAAGCTTTATACTGAGCTTAAAAAAATTGACGCTGACAATGCGCAATTCCTCTTTCAAATTAAGGAATTGAGCCGACCTCTGGCAGAATATTTGCACAACCTGAATCGTAAAATTGAGCTTCTGGGCCAGCAGTTAATGGCTGACCAAAAACCATCGCCGCCTTCCAAGACCATCAAACAAGTCAACCTCAGCGAAGGCGGTATTGCATTTGGTAGCAGCAGGTCACTGGCGATGGGGGATTATATAGGCCTGCGGATTGTATTTTTGCCCAGCAATGCCGGTTTGATTTTGTTTGCCCGTGTTATCCGCTGTGAGCCGACCAATACCGGCGAATTCCAGGTTGCGGCAAAATTCCACCGCATTTCGGATTTGCAGCAACAGCTTATTGGCCAGCAAATTATGCGTGCGCAAATGGCAGAGAAGCGACGCCTGCATGAAAACAGTTAAGAGGAGAATTTATCATGAAATATTTGCTCTTATCCTCCCTATTTATATTTGGTAGTTCCGGTGCAATTGCAGAAGACATTAAGATTCCGGTAGGTACGCAAACACCGGAAGCTCAACAAATTGCGCGGCCTACCACCGGAATGACCAAAGCGCAGGTGGAAAGCCAGTATGGTTCACCGCAAAAAAATAATCCTGCAAAAGGTAACCCACCCATTTCCAGCTGGGAATATGCAGAATTCACTGTGTATTTTGAATATGATCACGTGATCCACAGCGTCGTAAAACCCAAGCTGCATGAAAATACGGAAATTATTATTAAAACAACCGAAGAAATTTCTGAAGATGAATTGAAAGCGGTTAATCTAACAAAATAGATTCAATAAAAAAGGCGCATTTACAAAAATGCGCCTTTTTATCACTTACTCGTTAATAAAACTCTTAGCGACGACTCACACGATTCATTCCATCCAAGGCTGCAACGCGATAGGTTTCGGCCATGGTGGGGTAATTAAATGTTGTACTTAAAAAATACTGGATACTGTTGCCCTCACCTTTCTGGCTCATAATGGCCTGCCCGATGTGGACAATTTCAGCGGCCTCAGCGCCGAAACAATGCACGCCGAGTACTTCCAGGGTGTCTACATGAAATAATAATTTCAGCATGCCGACGTTTTCGCCCGATATCTGCCCACGCGCTGTATTTTTAAAGAGCGCACGGCCAACTTCATAGGGAATGCGCGCCTGGGTTAATTCAGTTTCGGTTTTGCCGACTGAACTGATTTCAGGCAGTGTATAGATGCCGGTTGGGACATCGGATACCTGGACGCAAGCATCGCCCAGAATCCCGCCCGACACCGCTCGTCCCTGGCCGTAAGACGCACTTGCCAAACTTGGCCAGCCAATCACATCACCTACAGCATAAATATTGTCAATACCGGTACGGTAACATTCATCAACTTTTAAATTACCGCGGTGATCAGCTTTTAAACCAATCGCCTCCAGATTCAGGGAGTCGGTATTGCCGCTGCGTCCGTTACACCACAAAATTGCATCCGCTTTTAAGCGTTTACCTGATTTTAAATGCAGGGTTACGCTGCGGTCGTTGGATTCAATTCTTTCATACTCTTCGCTGTGGCGAACAGTTACGCCGTTGTCCCGCAAGTGATAGCTGAGTGCATCTGAAATTTCATCATCCAAAAACGACAGCAAACGGTCGCGGTTATTAATTAAGTCTACTCGCATCCCCAAACCGGAAAAAATAGACGCATATTCACAGCCAATCACACCTGCGCCGTAAATAATAATATGGCGCGGAGTATGTTGCATTTCCAGGATTGTATCGCTGTCATACAGACGCGGCTGGTCAAAATCAATATCATCGGGACGATAAGGACGCGATCCGGTTGCGATAATAATATCGTTTGCCGTGAACCGCTCTTTTGCACCATCTTGCAGCACTAAACTGATGGTATGTGCATCAATAAAAGAAGCTTGGCCAATCAATACATCGACCCGGTTGCGTACGTAAAAGTTGGTGTGGAGTTCAACTTGCTTGGGAATGACTTTGGCAGCTGATTGTAATACGCGGGGGAAGGTCAAACGGCGGCTATCGCCAATTTCACGGAAAAGGCTGTCAGCTTTAAAGTGAATGATTTGTTTCACAACGTGACGCAAGGATTTGGAAGGGATTGTGCCTTTATGGGCACAGCTGCCGCCCACTACGCCTCTGTTCTCAATGATCCCTACCCGCTTTCCCGCTTTTGCTGCTGCAATTGCAGAGCTTTCGCCTGCTGGGCCAGACCCAATCACCAGCACGTCATACATGTAATCTGCCACGTTATTCCCCTTAGAACTCAATCGTAAAGACGCAAATGCCAATGGTCCTGAGACCATCAAATGATCATGGGACTATTGTAGCAATGAAAGCTATCAAATGCTCAGGCCTGGATACTAAAGCCATGAATCCTGCCATTATGTTCAAGTTTTGATCGTCCCAATATTCCATTTTTTGAAGTGCCTGCCATCTAACTTTTTGCCGGATTTTATGTGCCATTTGTTACCAGGTGTAAAACAGCTCATCACTTGGGATGCTATAAAAAAAACACTTTTCACAACCCACTTTTTGTGACTGCGCAGGTACAATAAGCCCATTGCAACAAACTGGATAAAAGCGTTTTTCATGGTATCTACTAACCTCTCCATCAACAAACCACCTGTTTCAATCCGCCCTGGCAACAAACAAAGTTGGGGTCAGCTACACGGTAGTGCACAAGCACTTGCCATACTGAATGGTGCCTATGAAACCCGGGGATTCAGCCTGGTTATTACTGCCGATACCAGCAGTGCGTTAGGGTTGGAAAGTGAACTCGCATTTTTTAACCAAAAGGCTGATTTTAATATTCTGCATCTCGCCGATTGGGAGACCCTGCCCTACGATACCATTTCACCTCACCAGGATATTATTTCCGAGCGTTTAAAAACCCTTTATCGCCTGCCGCAAATCCAACAGGGTATTTTGGTTGTCCCCGTCACTTCCTTATTGCAGCGCTTGATGCCGGTGGATTATTTGGTAGGCAATAGCTTGATGGTTGAGCGCGGCCAAAAAATCAATATTGATAATATGCGCTGCAATTTTGAAAAAGCGGGTTATCACTGCGTAGATACGGTTTATGAACACGGCGAATATGCCGTGCGTGGGGCACTGCTCGATATTTTTCCGATGGGCAGTGAACAGCCCTATCGTCTGGATTTGTTTGATGATGAAATTGAAACATTGCGAACCTTTGATCCGGAAACGCAATTAACCATTGAGCAGGTCAAGGAGATCCGGCTTTTGCCGGCCAAAGAATTCCCGTTGGATAAAACCGGTATTAACCGTTTTAAGCAACGCTGGCTTGAAGTTTTCGATGTAGACCACAAGGCGTGCCCTATTTTTCAGGATATAAGCGCCGGTATTTCGCCATCGGGTATTGAATATTATCTGCCGTTATTTTTTGACAGTTGCAGCACGCTGTTTGATTATTTGCCTGATAATACCCAAATTTATGGCCTGGGCAATTTTGAAAAATCAGCGGAAAGTTTTTGGCTGGAATTATTGCGGCGCTATGAAAGCCGTAGAGTAGACCCCCAGCGGCCTATTCTTCCGCCAAAAGATATCTACATTGCAATCGATGAATTGTTTGGCTATTTAAAACATTATTCACGTACTTTTGTTTGCGCGGATCAGCTGGAAGAAAAAGCCGGGCAAATAAATTTTTCAACGCACATACCGCCGAGCCTGCCTATCCGGTCCCAAGCTGATAATCCGCTCGCCAGTGTCCAGGCATTCTTAATGGACTATGGCTTAAGCGAAAAACCGGGCCGCGTATTATTCTGCGCGGACTCTGCGGGTCGCCGCGAAAGCCTGCTGGAATTGCTCAGTCGCATTCGTGTAGCACCGGTTATCGTCGAAAAATGGTCAGATTTTATTAATGGCGATGTAAAAATTGCCATTACTATTGCCCCGCTTGAACAGGGTTTGATGTTGGCTGACCCTGCCATTGCCCTGATTACCGAGACCCAATTGTTTGGTGAGCGTGTACAGCAAACGCGCCGCCGCAAACAAACCCAGGACAATGCTGATTTAATTGTCAAAAACCTTACTGAGCTGAAAATAGGTTCGCCGGTTGTGCATATTGATCATGGTGTGGGTCGATATCGCGGTTTGCAGACCATTACTATTGATGACCAGACCAACGAATTCCTGACATTGGAATATGCGGACGAAACCAAGCTCTATGTGCCGGTAACCAATTTGCACCTTATCAGCCGTTACAGCGGAACGGATGAGGAACTGGCGCCTTTGCATAAGCTTGGCAGTGAAACCTGGCAGAAAGCCAAGCGCAAGGCGGCTGAGCAAATTCGCGATACAGCGGCAGAATTGTTAGAGGTTTATGCCCGCCGCGCTGCACGCAAAGGTTTTGCATTTGCTGATCCCAAAGAAGCCTATTTGAATTTTGCATCAAGTTTTCCGTTTGAAGAAACACCTGACCAGCAGCGCGCCATTGAAGCGGTTATTGCCGATATGCTTTCACCCAAACCTATGGATCGCCTGGTTTGCGGTGATGTAGGTTTCGGTAAAACAGAAGTGGCCATGCGCGCCGCTTTTGTTGCCAGCCATGGTGGTAAACAGGTTGCTATTCTCGCTCCTACAACGCTGTTGGCACAGCAGCATTATGAATCCTTAAAAGACCGTTTTGCGGATTGGCCTATCACCATTGAAGTGCTGTCACGCTTCAGAACCGCGAAGGAGGTCAATGAAGTCAAGCCGCGTATTGCGGAGGGTAAAATTGATATAGTCGTGGGCACCCATGCGTTATTGTCGCCTGATATAAAATACAAAAACCTTGGCTTGTTGATTATTGATGAAGAACATCGTTTTGGTGTGCGGCAAAAAGAGCAATTGAAAGCGCTTCGCGCTGAGATAGATATTTTAACGCTGACTGCAACACCCATTCCACGCACGCTGAATATGTCCATGTCGGGTATACGCGATTTATCCATTATTGCTACGCCGCCCGCCCGTCGGTTGTCTGTGAAAACCTTTGTGCGCCAGCACGATGAAAATATTATTAAAGAAGCCATATTGCGTGAAATTTTGCGCGGTGGTCAGGTTTATTATTTACACAATGAGGTCAGCAGTATTGAAAAAACGGCGCGCGAACTGCAAGAGCTGGTGCCGGAAGCACGAATCGTAGTTGGCCACGGACAAATGCGCGAACGCGATCTTGAGCGCGTGATGTCAGATTTTTACCATAAACGTTTTAACGTGATGGTGTGCACCACTATTATTGAAACGGGGATTGATATTCCCAATGCCAATACGATTGTTATTCATCGCGCTGATAAATTCGGTTTGGCCCAATTACACCAACTCCGTGGTCGTGTGGGGCGTTCGCATCACCAGGCCTATGCTTATTTGTTGACGCCCGATAAACGCTCCATGACCGGTGATGCTGTCAAGCGTTTAGAAGCTATTGCCGCCGCTGAAGATTTGGGAGCCGGTTTTACACTTGCGACTTACGATATGGAGATTCGCGGCACAGGTGAATTGTTAGGTGATGAGCAAAGCGGACAAATCCAGACGATCGGCTTTTCGCTCTATATGGAAATGCTGGACCGTGCTGTTAAAGCGATTCGCAAAGGCAAGATTCCCGATCCCGCGAACGAATTTGACGGCATGGTGGATGTTAATTTGCGTATCCCTGCCCTTATCCCTGCCGACTACTTACCCGATGTACAATCGCGTTTGATTATGTATAAACGACTTGCCAATGCAGAAACTGAGGAGGCCTTGCGTGAGTTACAAGTTGAAATGATTGATCGCTTTGGTCTCTTGCCAGAACAAACCAAAAATCTTATACGCGTTACCCGAATTAAATTAAAAGCACAAGCCATTGGCATTGCCAAACTGGAAGCCGGTGCACGTAGCGGTGTTATTGAGTTCACTGGCGACACCCGTGTAGAACCGCTAACCATTGTTAAAATGGTGCAATCGGCTTCCCATGTCTATAAGTTGGAAGGTGCGAGCAAGCTCAAATTTACGCTGGCGATGGAAACCACTGAGCAGCGTTTGCAAGAAGTTACCCAACTGCTTGATAAACTCATGCCTTAATCACAGGTGCTGAATAATATGCTGATAAAAAAATATATCCTCTGTTTGCTTTTGCTGGTATTAATGGCAAACAGTACCTATGCGCAGACTGAAACAGACAGTCCGCCGCAGACACATGAAAAGCTCTACCAGATAGAGCTTATTATCTTTGCCCGCACAGAAAGTAATCCACAGGAATATTGGCCCCATGACCTGAAGCTGGGCTATCCGGAAAACCTTTACTCCCTAAATCCCCAGGGCAACACTCCGGAAGGTTTTTTACCCGTCCCCACCAATGAGCGTCTTCTTGCTCCCCAGGCGGCGACATTAGCCAGGAGTGGCAGTTATACCTTGCTGTACCACCAAGCATGGCGGCAGATGATATATGGCCGTAAAACCAACCTGGCTATCAGCGGCGGAAAAACCGTTGGCGATCACCAGGAATTGGAAGGCAGTATTGCCTTGAGCGTAGGCCAATATTTAAAAATCCAAACCAATCTTTGGTTGACCCAATTTGCTGTTGCGGGCACTAATATTACTGAAACCTGGCCGGAACTTCCCCAGCTACCCAATTCAGGCTTTAGTGACACGCAGAAGAATTCAGATTTTTTGATTAAACGGATTGTAAAAATCAGCCAAGAGCGCAGTATGCGCAGTAATGAAATCCACTATATAGATCATCCGTTGTTAGGCATTATCATAAAAATTGTGCCCTACGATCCAGGCAATGCCAAACCCAATTCATAAAAACCAGCCAAGGAGCCATCCAATGAGTATTAGTCCCTATGCAGGAAAACTGCTACCCCAAGAAATGCTGGTAGATGTCACTCTGCTCACTGCTGCCTATTATGACAAAAAGCCTGATCCTGCCGTTGCAGAACAACGTGTAAGCTTTGGCACCTCCGGGCATCGAGGCTCTGCATTTAAAACCAGTTTTAATGAAAACCATGTATTGGCAATCACCCAGGCTATTTGCGATTACCGCACCCACGCCGGAATAACCGGCCCACTCTATGTGGGTATAGATACGCATGCGCTTTCGGAGCCGGCACAAATCAGTGCAGTAGAGGTTTTTGCAGCCAATGGGGTGGAAATATTTTTAGCAACCGGCGGTGAATTTACCCCCACGCCCGCAATCTCCCACGCTATTTTGACCTATAACAAAGGGCGTACCTCCGGCTCTTCACTGGCGGGCCTTGCCGATGGTGTTGTTATCACCCCATCACACAATCCGCCCGACAACGGCGGCTACAAATATAATCCCACCAATGGCGGACCAGCTGATTCCGATGTCACCAATTGGATGCAGGCGCGCGCTAATGAATTATTGGAAAATAATTTGCGCGATGTAAAACGCATGGATTATCACGCAGCCAGGAAAGCGTCCAGCACCCATGCGCATGATTATATCGGCCATTACGTTAAGGATTTGATTAATGTAGTGGATATGAGCGCAATTCGCGATGCCGGTGTGCGTATGGGCGTTGATCCGTTGGGCGGTGCAGGCTTGGCATTCTGGAGTGCGATTGCCGATTTTTATAAAATTGATCTGCATTTGATTAACCAGATTATTGATCCGACCTTTGAGTTTATGACGGCGGATTGGGATGGAAAAATCCGCATGGATCCTTCCTCGTCTTACACCATGCAAGGCTTGCTCGCCAAGCGAAATGATTACCAGGTTGCCTTTGCCTGTGATGCCGACCATGATCGCCATGGGATAGTGACGCCAAGTGTCGGTCTTTTACCGCCGAACCATTACCTTGCGGTTGCGATTGATTATTTATTCCAAAACCGGTCGCAATGGGGTTCACAAACGGCTATAGGTAAAACGGTTGTGAGCAGCGCCATGATTGATCGTGTCAGTGAAAAATTGGGCCGCCGTTTACATGAAGTACCGGTCGGCTTCAAATGGTTTGCACCGGGTTTGTATGATGGCTCATTGGGCTTCGGCGGAGAAGAAAGCGCAGGTGCTTCGTTCTTGCGTATTGATGGCGGAGTCTGGACAACCGATAAAGACGGTTTGATCCCCGCTCTACTCGCCGGTGAAATTGTTGCCAAGACTGGCCGCGACCCAGGCGAACACTACAAGATATTGGCTGACCAATATGGCCATGCAGCAGAAAGCCGGATAGAGGCTCCTGCGAATACTGCACAGAAAAAAGCGCTTTCAAAATTATCGCCAGAGCAAATCACTTCTACCGAACTGGCCGGCGAAAAAATTGAAAGTATCATTACCCATGCGCCAGGTAATAATGCCGCTATCGGCGGCATTAAAGTCCGCAGTAAAAGCGGTTGGTTTGCGGCGCGTCCCTCTGGTACAGAAGATATCTATAAAATTTATGCTGAAAGCTTTAAAGGCAAGGATCACCTCCAACAATTAATTGCCGAGGCACAAACGATTGTGGATAAAGCGATTAGCTGAATTACCCTGAACGATAATTAATTTCTCCGTCGTCATCCCTGGGGGATGACGATTACCTGCTTTATCATAATAAGAAACTTTGAGACTTTGAGGTTTTTTGTCCCTTAGATTTTTATCTCAAATTCATCCGCATCCATATAAGCCGGGAAATTGGCGCGGTGTTCTATCAGTTTATTTGCAAATAATTCAACCACAAAAGTACCTGGTTCTTGTGAGGTGAAAACAGTTTCACCCGCCGGGCTGAATACACAGGAATCGCCGGAGTAATGTTGATGTTTTTCATCCATACCGACGCGGTTTACACCAGCCACATAGCTTAAGTTTTCTATAGCTCGCGCTTGCAGCAAACGATTCCAGTGCAAAGCACGTGCACTTGGCCAATTGGCAACGTAAAGCGCCAAATCATAATCATTGCAATTGCGGCTCCATACCGGAAAGCGCAGGTCGTAGCAAATCAATGGCAAAATCCGCCAGCCGTTGAGTTCAACCAAAACCCGTTCATTGCCGCTGGCATAGCGTTCATGCTCGCCCGCCATGCGAAACAGATGGCGCTTATCGTAATGGCTGTAGGAACCATCGGGGCGCATCCACACCAGGCGATTGAAATAAGTGTGCCCTTCTTTCACAACCAGGCTGCCGGTAATTACTGCATTTAAGGTCCTGGCTTGTTGTGCCATCCACCGGTAAGCCGTTCCATCTACTACTTCAGCATAGTGGCGGGCATTGCTGCAAAAACCGGTGGTGAATACTTCAGGGAGGATAAACAGATCAATATTTTCCAGCCCCTTCATTACGTGCGCAAATGTATCGAGATTGTGTGCGGGATTATTGGGAAGGATTTCCTGTTGAACCAAGGCGATACGTAAATTTTGCATGGAGGGTATCCTGTAGCGACAGCGAAATAACGTCTAATGCTGGCTTTGCGGTGTGTTTAAATGTAGCCCAAAAAAAGCAATAACAAAAGCGCATACCGATGCAAGGCTGCAAATCAAAAAGGTTATGCTTGCACTATGATCCCACAAGAGTCCACCCATTAATGCGCCCGCAGCGCCCCCTGCGCCAAAGCTCAGTGAACTGTAAAGTGCCTGGCCCTGGCCTTGGTAGGCACCTTTAAAATGGCTGCGCACTATTTCAATAGATGCTGCATGCGCAATGCCGAAGGTAACGGCGTGAAGTAATTGTGCAAATAACAACACTCCCAGCCACTGCGCACAATAGCCAATCAAATACCAACGCCCAGCAGAAACCAGAAAGGTAAAAAGTAATAAGTGTCGAACATTAAAACGTGACATGATTTTCGGCATTACCAAAAAAATGCCGACTTCTGCTAAAACGCCCAATGCCCATAACAAACCTGTGGCCGCGCTGGTGTAATTGTAATGTTCTTGCAGATACAGGCTGTAAAAGGTGTAGTAAGGGCCATGGCTGAATTGCAATAAAAAACTGGCAGATAGAAAAGCCAATACCGCTGGGGAACATACCAGAGACATAAATCCCTGGGTTGTTTCCTGCATTTTTTGAACGGGAACAGCTGTTAAAGACAGGCTCGATAACCAGATCAACAATAGAAAACTTAAAATTGCCAAGGGTAAAAATTTAATCGGCAAATAATCAAACACCACTCCCAGCCCAACGACTGCGGCCATAAATCCCAGTGAACCCCATAAGCGTATTTGCCCGTATCGGTGATACTGGTCGCCGAGATAAGAAAGCGTAATGACTTCAAATTGCGGTAGAACGGCATGCCAGAAAAATGTGTAGCAACTGATTACCACTACCAACCAGGCGAATTTATGGCTGATTAGAACACCTGCAAAAAATACGCAGGCAATCGCGCTGCCTTGTCGGATTATGCGCAGGCGCTGGTGGGTTTTGTCGGCGAGCCAACCCCAAAAATTGGGCGCAATGATGCGAGTGGCTAAAATGATGGCGCCGATAAAGCCGACATCCTGGGAGCTGTAACCCAGGGATTTTAAATAAACTCCCCAATAAGGAACCAGAGCGCCTACTACTGAAAAATAAAAGAAATAAAAACTGGAGAGCCGCCAATACGGAAGAGTGTGTGAAGTGATAAATGTAGTGGACATAATATTTTTAAGCGGAATCTATTTGCAGAAACAAATCACAGATTGTGTGGGAGTCGTCATGCTCGCAGAGAATCTACTGATTTAAATAGTATCCAGTGACTTAAATAAAAAAGATACTGGGCCAAATGGCACTGACTGAAGCATTTTCTAGAAAGAGCCCGTCATTCCCGGTGGGAATCCAGTGTCATTCAATGGCATAGTTACTGGATACCCTTTGGGGATGAAGGCTCCCAATCACATCAAAACAGACTTAAAAAATATTGACTAACATGGACAGCCCACTGCTATTTAACTTTTGCAGGAATCACGGGGACTGAATGCTGTACTGCACCGTTTTGCCCGCGCTGGCGCAGCATATGGTCCATGATAACCAGCGCCAGCATGGCCTCGGCAATCGGGGTTGCGCGAATGCCTACACAGGGATCATGGCGGCCCTTGGTAATCACTTCAACAGGATTGCCGTGCACATCAACACTGCGACCGGGTATATGCAAACTGGATGTCGGCTTTAAGGCGATATTCGCGACAATATCCTGACCGGATGAAATGCCGCCCAAAATACCGCCGGCATGGTTGGATAAAAATCCTGCCGGTGTCATTTCATCGCGGTGTTGGCTGCCGCGCTGGTCAATTACGCCAAAACCTTCACCGATCTCTACACCTTTTACAGCGTTGATACTCATAAGCGCATGGGCAATTTCTGCATCCAGGCGATCAAAAATCGGTTCGCCTAAACCGGGCGGAACATTGGTGGCAATTACGGTAATTTTTGCACCTATGGAATCGCCTTCTTTGTTGAGCGCTTTCATAAATTCTTCCATTTCCGGCACTTTGCTGGCATCGGGACAGAAGAAAGGGTTTTGTTCAATTTGTTCCCAATCCACGCTTTCAATTTTGATCGGGCCAAGTTGGGATAAATAACCGCGCACGTCAATTCCGTAAAAATCTTTTAAATATTTTTTGGCCACTGAACCCGCCGCAACACGCATTGCGGTCTCGCGGGCAGATGAGCGGCCACCGCCGCGATAATCGCGCACACCGTATTTTTGCATATAGGTGTAGTCAGCGTGGGCAGGACGGAATTGGTCTTTGATATTGCTGTAATCTTTAGAGCGCTGGTCGGTATTCTCAATGATCATGCCAATAGGCGTACCGGTAGTTTTACCTTCAAACACGCCCGATAATATTTTAACGGCATCCTCTTCGCGGCGCTGGGTGGTGTAGCGTGAAGTGCCGGGTTTGCGCCTGTCCAGGTCAATTTGGATATCTGCTTCAGATAGCTCAAGGCCGGGCGGACAGCCGTCAATAATACAACCCAGGGCCAGGCCGTGGCTTTCGCCGAAGGTGGTTACAGTAAAGAGTTTTCCGTAGGTATTGCCTGACATGTGTTTCCAGCCCGAATGAAGATATGCAAAAAAGTGCGCAAATTATACGTGAAACAAACCTGTTTTTACACGCGCAGCACAATCCGGTCCGGCTTCTATGTTATAAATTCCCGCGAATAAAATAACAGAGGTCAATACAGGGCAAATTATGATGATGAAAAAATATGCAATAGCGCTCACCTTCGCCAGTTTCTTCAGCACCTTATGTTGGGCAGAGGAACCGCAGAAACTTCGCCAGCCGGGTGATTACCCGCATACAGCCGATTCTCTGGAGCAAGCCGCAACTCCCAAAGGCAAACTTATAGGCCCACTGGAATTCCACAGCAAAGTCTTTGCCGGTACGGTGCGCCAATATTGGGTTTACCTGCCCGCTAGCTACAAACCCACGGCTAAAACCAAGCCTGCATTGCTGGTATTTCAGGACGGCCAGCGCGCCACTAACCCTAAGGGTTCCCTGCGCGTACCCATTGTGTTGGATAATTTGATCGCACAAAAAGCCATTCCGCCTACCCTGGGTGTTTTTATTACACCGGGCAACCTGAGCGAGCATTATCCTGATAATTTGGGAATGTCTAACCCCGATCATCGCGCACCCGAATACGATGCATTAAGCGATGATTATTCCCGTTTTTTGATTGATGAACTTTTGCCCCAGGTTGCCAGGCAATACCCTTACAGCCACAATCCGGATGACCATATTATCGGCGGTACCAGCAGCGGCGCCATTTGCGCATTTACCGTGGCTTGGCACAGGCCCGACGTGTTCCGCAAAGTGATCAGTATGATCGGCAGCTATACCTCTATAGGTTATATCCCGGCCACTGCCGATAAACCCCTGGTGCCGGGTGGTGATATTTATCCGGGGTTGATCCGCAAATCCCCTATCCGTCCCCTGCGGATATTTTTGCAAGACGGCAGTAACGACCTGAGCAATGAGCACGGCAATTGGTTTTTAGCCAACCAGCAAATGTTGTCATCATTGGAGTGGGCAAACCGTAACGCGGATGAAACGGGCGATAAAGGACCACGTTACGATATTAAGCATGTCTGGGGCGACGGCGGCCATTCAGACCAGCATGGTGGCAGTTTGCTGCCTGAAATATTGCGCTGGATGTGGCGAGACAGTGAAAAGCACTAAACCGGTATTTTGGAAGGTAGTCGTTATCTCCTGCGAGGATGACGACTCCCTATTAAATTCACACAGTGCTAAAAACGTCTACTTCAAATTTGCCAAATCTGCTTTCCTCAACATAAACACACCCTGGCCACCGCGCTCAAATTCAATCCAGGTAAAGGGTAAATCCGGATAGGTTTCTTCCAATGCGACCCAGGAATTGCCCACCTCAACAATCAGTGTCCCATTGTCATTCAGATAATCAGCAGCTTCTGCCAATAAACGACGGGTAAAATCCAAACCGTCTGCGCCGGAGCCCAAACCTATTTCAGGCTCTGCATGGTATTCCGCAGGCATGGAAGCCAAATCATCGGCATCTACATAAGGTGGGTTAGAGACAATCAAATCGAACTTTTGCCCTGCTAAATTTGCAAATAAATCTGACTGTATGGCAAACACCCGATCTTCCAGTGCGTGTTGCTGGATATTTTCTTCGGCAACTGCCAGCGCATCAAAGGAGATATCACTCAACTGTACTTCCGCATTCGGAAAAGCATAGGCGCAGGCAATGCCGATACAACCGCTGCCCGTACATAAATCCAGGATTTGCATGGGTTCATCAATTAGCCAGGGTGAAAACTGCTTTTGAATTAATTCGCCGATAGGTGAGCGTGGAACCAGCACTCGCTCATCCACCTGGAAAGGTAAACCCGCAAACCAGGCTTGGCCGGTGATATAGGCTGCCGGGATACGTTCATCGATGCGGCGCTGCAAATTAGTCAAAACCCGTTCCCGCTCAGCCCTCGTCAAGCGTGCGCTTAACCATTCATCAGCCAATGGCGGAGTGAGGTGGACGGCGTACAAAACCAGCTGCTCGGCTTCATCCCAGGCATTGTCTGTACCGTGCCCGAAATAGACCTGGGCCGCAGTTAATTCACTGGCGCCCCACCGGATAAAATCCCGCAAGGTGAAAAGTTCATCGCAAATATTGGAGCTGGCTGAAGGCATAGGAGTGGCTCACTGAAAAATAGTGGGGCTATTCTACCGAAAGCATTGCAGAAATAAGCAGGTAACAAGGTAAAATGCCGCCCTGAATTAACCATGCCGGTAAAAGCGTGGCCTACCTGTACTGCGAGGACTCCATGAAAGAACATTTTGCGAGCATTATTGCCAGCATTGGTGAAGATTTAAACCGACCCGGTTTGCAAGATACTCCTGAACGCGCCGCCAAAGCCTTTCAATTCCTGACCCGCGGTTACAACCAAACCCTGGATGAAGTCGTGAATGGTGCGCTTTTTCCATCAGATTCGAGCGAAATGATTCTGGTGAAGGATATTGAACTTTACTCTATGTGCGAACACCATTTGTTGCCTTTTATCGGCAAAGCCCATGTTGCCTACATTCCCACCGGAAAAGTCCTGGGCCTTTCAAAGGTTGCGCGTATTGTTGATATGTATGCCCGCCGCCTGCAAATCCAGGAACAACTCACTACCCAAATTGCCGAATCTATCCTGCATATAACCCAGGCGCGCGGTGTGGGGGTTATCATTGAAGCCAAGCATATGTGCATGATGATGCGCGGTGTGGAAAAGCAAAATTCGCTGATGAAAACTTCTGCCATGCTAGGCAGTTTCCGCAGTAGCCAGGCGACACGTATGGAATTCTTATCGCTGGTTAATTGATCTACACCAAAAGCATTTTTCCTGAAAAAGCGCGGTGTAAAAGTGCATCAGCGGGAATGACAAACCTTGCAGTGTGTTAAACGTACTTCGTAGCTCGTTTGTCATTAGGCTATGTTCTTTCGAAAACGCATGAATACATTCCTGTAGCTCCCTCAAGTCATCCGTGACTTGAAGGTTTCTAAAGGACATAAGCTAACGCCAAACTTATATTGTGCGAGTGTGTACTTTGTCAGCGGGCTGGTGCGTTGTTAAAGTGCGTTTTTATATTGGAATTTTAATTATCTCCCAGCTTAACCACTTCGACGCGGGCGCTTCTATCGCCCCTGCCCGCTGGTGCCAGACTGCCTACCCCGAATACTTGTAAACGTTTTGCATCAACACCGGCCGCTACTAATGCCGTTTTAATTTGCTCAGCATTCTTTTGTGATTCTCGCTGTTGTTGCTCTAATGGTACAGTTGAATAATCATGGCCGACCAACGCCAATCTTAAGGAAGGCTGCAAGGCTAATAAACTTACCATGGCTTGAATATGGGCTTTCTTGACTTGCAGGTGTGCACCGCCCTGGGCATCTTTGCTGCCAAAATCCGGGAATACAAAATAGCCGTTGCTGTTCAATAATTTATTCAGGGTTTCAGGGCTGGATGCCACGCCAAACTCGTTGATTTTATTAGCGTGCAATATTTCCAATTGGAGATAGGCGCGCTTATTCCCACGCATGACGGCGTAAATCACCACGTAAAACGGCTTTTCATCGGCATTGGTGATTTCATAAGCGCCGTATAACTGATGTTGATCCAAACCGTAAAGCTGGATAATTTTAAAATGATTATTTGCCCAACTGTTACTGGTACCGCAATCGCGCGCCCGGCAGTGGAATAATTCACGCAAGTTATATTTATCAATTTGATCTTTAAAGAATAAAAATCCTGTCTCAGCATTGTGATCGGCAGGAAGTTCATAAGTGGTTCGCTCCAGGCTGCCACTTAAACGCTGGGATCTGTCGACTAACCAGGTGTTGTCGACTTTCTTGTAACTACTCAAGGCCAACAAAAAATTATTGTCCTGCACCAGGCTATGGGCGATTTCACGCGCATTAGGATAAGCTTGTAGCTTTAACTCAGCTGCATTTATTTGCCAGCTTATTAAAAAAATACCTGCAAAAAATATTATTTTTTTCATCTAAAGCCTATTTTTGAAAGAATGGGTTTAATACTGACGCCACCTTGTCAGCTTCAGGTTCCATATGAAGATGATGCCTGCCCGGCAAGGTAGTGACGGCCACCCGGGTATAGGATTTAACGGCCTCCACATAGTTGGGAAAAAGCTTCGGCATTCCATCTTCAGCCAGTACCAGGGCAATGGGACAGGTAATACACGCGATAAAAGCAGCCATTTGTTCCGGTAATAATTTTAGGGATGAAGGTATTAGCAAGCGCCGGTCGGTACTCCATTGATACCCTTGCTCAACTTTTCTTAAACCTCGCTCGGTCAAGGCTTTGGCAGCAGCGTGGCTTAAAGGGAACATGCCCCGCTCCCGTACCGCAATTGCACTTGCGTAGTCGGAATAAATCGTTAAGGGTTTTACCTGTTGTGACTGGCTGGCTTTAATGGAAAGCGCTAGCTGTTTAGGTGAGTCTTCACTGCGGGCTGGCTCCGGCAATATTCCTTCAATTAAACCCAGATGTGTAATTCGCTGCGGAAATGTACCTGCTGCCAAGGTGGCAATAATAGCGCCGCGTGAATGACCGAGCAGCGCAAACCGGTTCCAGCCCAATTGGTCTGCAATGGCAAATATTTCTGCAACGTCCTCCCAGATATTATAAGGAAAAGTTCCTGGACGATGACTGCTTTGGCCGTGACCTGCCATATCCAAAGCGACCAGGTAAACCTTCTTTAACAAAGGGGCCAGGGCAAAAAAGCTGGCTGAATTATCCAGCCAGCCATGTAAGGCAAGGACGGGAAGATGTTCAGGATTGCCCCAGGCCTGTGCAGCAAACTCTCTGCCATCGACGGTAAATTTAAGCTCTGTGGGTTGCATGGCAGGCGTATCAAACGTGCCTTAACCAACGCAACTCACCGCATGCTTTTGCAGCGACAGCGCATTCAATCAGCGCCATTGAGCTGGTGCTCATAGGATGGAAGCCTGGTTCATCACCACAAAAACTGTCAATAAAATTCCCCACAAAAGGTTGATGGCTGGCCAATAAAACAGAATCGGCCGAAGTTTGTTGCAAACTGTCAAACAATCCATTCGGATCACTTTCAGGCTTGATCAATGCAGATGTTTTAATGTCTACCTGCATCCCTTGCGCCAATAAAATGTCACGGACTATTTGTGCAGTCTGTTGCGCGCGCACCAGCGGGCTTGCCCAGATTTCCTGGACGTTTTTTAAATCTGACAACGAATAATTCACGCTGGTAGCAATATCCCTGCGTCCTTTTTCTGTCAGATTGCGCGCCTCATCGGTAGTAATTTGCGATTCCGCCTGGCCGTGCCGCAAGACAAAGATTTGCATGGCAATCTCTCAATTTAATCGTTGATGTTATCGTCGGCAGATGTGGGCCAATCCGCAAAGGGAAAGGGTTTTTCTTCGCTGGCGTAGGTTAAAAACTTTAAGGTATGAAAAATATAAATAGATAAGCTGTGGCCGAAGCGACGCAAATTGGTATTATCTTGTCCGGTAATTAAAGAAAAAATAAATTGTGCGATTACCAACACCCACATCACAATGCTCGCAAGCTGTAGAACAGCTGCAAATACCAGCATAAATACCAAACGCAGCCAATGTTTACTGGATGTTAAGTTCGATTTGATTTGCTCGTTGTTCATTACTACACCCCTAAATAATCCACATCAGTATTCTGTTCACCCATCATTAACCCACGCGCAACCTCGGCAATGGCTTTGTGCTCATACAAAATTCCGTACAACCCGGACACCAGTGGCATATAAACACCTAGCTCATCTGCCTTTTGTTTCACTTGCTTCAAGGTGTTAACCCCTTCGGCAACCTGCCCCAAGCCCGCCACTACCTCTTCCAGGTTCTTGCCTTGGCCAAGCGCATAGCCAACGCGATAATTACGGCTTAAATCTGACGTACAGGTCAGAATCAAATCGCCCACGCCTGCCAGACCTAAAAAGGTCATGGGGTTTGCGCCCATTAAATGGGCAAATCGCCCCATTTCAGCGAGGCTTCGGGTCAACAGCATCGCCTGGGTATTTTGTCCTGCCCCCAATGCCGCTGCCATGCCGCAAATAATAGCGTAGATATTTTTGAGCGCACCGCCCAACTCCACCCCATAACGGTCGTGGTTGGAGTAAACACGAAAGGTGGCAGAGCACAGCGTCTGCTGGACACAATCAATAACGCGCTCATCGTCGCTTGCGATAACAGAGCCAGTCTGTTGCTGGCGAACAATTTCTTTCGCGAAATTTGGGCCGCTTAGGACCCCTATAGGATGATTCGGAAGTTCCTGCTCCAGGATTTGGCTCATTAAGGTAAAGCCTTTCGGTTCAATACCTTTTGCGGTGCTGACGACTATGGCATCTCTGCGCAAAAATAGGCGAATTGCCTGGGTAACGGCGCGGAATGAATGACTGGGAATGGATACAAATACTAAATCACTTTGGCTGACAGCCATTTCCAGGTCGGCGGTAATCGTCAGTGCGTCGGCCAATGGGTATCCCGGTAGGTATTGGATGTTTTCGCGCGCCTCCTGGCAGGCTTCGGCAAGTTCGACAGAGCGCATCCATAAAAAAGTGTTATGCAGATTGTGGGCAATAATATTGGCAATAGCTGTGCCGAAACTTCCTCCACCTAACACAGTAACCGTCAAACGTGTAGCCATAATGAAAACCTGAGCAAAAAATGAGAAAAATATACAGTTATCAACCGTTCAAAAAGTGAAAAAAAGTGATACAAAAATAAAAATGTAACTTTTTTGCACAAATTTCTTCACAAAAAAATTGTCCACATTTTCTGTGGATAAGTTGGTGGATAGTTTTTGGGAAACAGGGTCAAAGCCTTATAAAATCTATTGACGCCTTAAATTGGTTAATTTTTAATCATGCTAATAATATCTATATTTATCAATAAGTTATACTATTTTATAAGCCTATTTTTAAATTTAATGCTGCTGGTTTGGCTGTTTCGTACATCTCATGAGCAGCGCACGCCAAATGTGCATAAAAAAGTTAGTGACCATTAACCGTGAATCCTTAGTAGAAGCAAAAATTTTCCATTGCAAGCAATATCCATCAAAATTTTATATTAAATTTTTCAGAGGATTTTGTGCAGCCCGCAAGTGACTACCGATACCTAATTCCGGGTAAATTGGCCATAACTGCCATTGGCATAAAGCAGTGGTGCAAATTCAACATCTCCAAGCTTTACCTGCTGGATATGAGCAATAACAATCTGGTGAGTTCCGTAACTGATAAACATGTCGGTTTCACAGAAAAAAACGGCTTGGGCATCGGCCAGGTAAGGTGACGTTCTTTCGTGATGCCACCTTCCCAGGGTGAACCTGTCTTTTCCCGGCTCCCGGCCTGCGCACAGGTTGGAAATGTCTTCGTGTTCTGTACCCAGGATGTTGACTGAGAATTTGCTGCCCTGGGTAGAAAAATATTCTTGTTGCGAGACAAGCTTGTTAATACAGACCAATAAGGAAGCTGGATTATCAGAAACAGACGTCACAGAGGACGCAGTCATTGCAAATTTTTCATTTCGAATACGTGCAGCGATCACACAGACACCTGATGCCAACCGGCGCATGCCGAGCTTCATTGCCTCACTTACAGGCTTATCATGCATAATAATTCCTCTTATTAATCCTTTATTCTGACAGAGACTTACAGCGAAACAAGTGGAAACCAATAAAAGTAATCTATGAGTTCACTAAGCGGCCAAGTTGTTTACAAAATATCTAAACCCACGAATAAATTGGATTTTTTAAATTTTTTCGTTGACGAATCTGGGGGGCATGGATAATATGCGCACCACTTGAAATGCAGTGCATATTGAGTATTCGGAGTGTAGCGCAGTCCGGTAGCGCGTCTGCTTTGGGAGCAGAATGTCGGGGGTTCGAATCCCTCCACTCCGACCATTTAGAACATAGTTATGTAGAACCGTATAACCACAGTTACGCCAAATGCATAGTTATGCCAAATGTAAGTCCAGTACGCGCCCGTAGCTCAGCTGGATAGAGCATCCGCCTTCTAAGCGGATGGTCGCAGGTTCGAGCCCTGCCGGGCGTACCATTCAGGGTAACTCAACGCCCGCATCTCTTAAGTTTTATCGCTACGGTGGCTGTAGCTCAGTCGGTAGAGCCCTGGATTGTGATTCCAGTGGTCGTGGGTTCGATCCCCATCAGCCACCCCATTTTCCTTTTCACACCCGCGTTTCCGTTGAATTTGTAGCGCCTATAGGCTTGCACTCCGGTTGCTGGCCGGCAGTTGCTGTGTGAAAATGCGCGCACCTTTTTACCCCTCTAAACTCTTTCTGGAGATTCCTGTGTCTGCATTAGTATTGGACGGCAAAGCCCTTGCCGCAAAAACTGAACAAGAATTATCGCAACGTGTAGCTGCACTAAAAGGTGCCACTAACGGCCAAACACCTATTCTTGCCACCATTCTGGTGGGTGATGACCCAGCCTCTGCCACCTACGTCAAAATGAAGGGGAATGCCTGTTCACGTATCGGGATGGATTCTCTCAAAGTAGAGCTGCCATCCGGCACTACCACCCAGGAACTATTAGCCAAAATTAACGAACTGAACAATAACCCCAATGTACACGGCATCCTCTTGCAGCATCCTGTTCCCGAGCAGATTGATGAGCGCCTGTGTTTTGATGCCATCAGCGCCGAAAAAGACGTGGATGGTGTTACCTGTTTAGGCTTTGGCCGCATGAGCATGGGTGAAGAGGCCTACGGTTGTGCAACCCCTAAAGGCATCATGCGCTTGCTGGAAGCTTATAAGATTGAATTTTCCGGCAAGCATGCTGTGGTAGTGGGCCGTAGTCCTATCCTCGGCAAGCCAATGGCGATGATGTTATTAAATGCAAACTGTACAGTGACTATTTGCCACTCACGTACTAAAAACCTTCCTGATTTAATCAAGCAAGCCGATATTGTTGTTGGCGCTGTGGGCAAACCCGAATTTATTAAGGCTGAATGGATTAAAGACGGCGCTGTTGTTGTCGACGCGGGCTATCACCCCGGTGGTGTTGGAGATATTGAATTAGCGCCGCTGGTAGACCGCGTTGCTGCCTACACTCCCGTTCCCGGCGGCGTGGGCCCTATGACTATCAATACCCTGATTTACCAAAGTGTTGATTCCGGTGAGAAAAAAATGAAATCACAACAACAAAAATAAATTCTTACCATTATTCAATGGGCGCTTTGACAGTCAGTCATACAAGAATGACGCAGCCTGCTCAAAGCGCCTGTTTTCATTTTAGTCTTTGCTATTTTCAGTGTTGTAATTGCAAACCTATGAGCGATCAACTTGATATTATTTATCGCGACGAATTTCTCATCGCTATCAACAAGCCCAGCGGTTTGTTGGTGCATCGCAGCGCTGTAGATCACCATGAAACACGCTTTGCCATGCAATTGTTGCGCGATCAAATTGGTCAGCATGTTTTTCCTGTGCATCGCCTGGATAAACCAACGTCAGGTGTTTTGCTCTTTGCATTGAGTGCTGAAAGCGCCGCGCTTATGGGGCCCTTATTTGCGCAGCACAACTTACAAAAAACTTATCTTGCTATTGTGCGTGGAACTGCTCCTGATTATTTAAAGCTTGATTATCCTTTAACCGAGGAACAGGATAAATGCACCGATGCACGTGCACGAACTGCCGAAGCCAAACCGGCAGTAACCGAATTTTTTCGGCTGGCCGATATCGCCCTTCCCTGCAAGATCGATAAATATCCTGAAAGCCGCTATTCATTAGTCAAATGTATTCCACATAGTGGTCGCAAGCATCAAATACGCCGACACTTAAAGCATATCAGTCACCCGATAATCGGCGACGCTAAGCACGGCAAAGGTAATCACAATCGTTTTTTCCAACAGATGTTTAGTGCGCACCGTCTTTTGCTTGCGGCTACAGAGTTGATTTTTGTGCATCCTGTTTTGCAAAAAGAACTTAAGTTTACCGCGCCTTTGGATGCGACCATGACAGATTTAATTCACCGCTTTAATTGGCAAGATTTGGTGCCCGGTGAATGGCTTGTACCGCAAATGCAGGATCGGGCTTATGCGTCTTGATAAGTTTATTGCAAATAATACACAGTTCAGTCGCGCACAAATTCACAGCGCGATTAAACAGGGACTGGTAACTCTCAATAATGAGACAGTAAAAAATGCAGCACTCCATATCAACGCCGAGGATACAGTAACCTTAAACGGACAGGCCATCGAACTGCGCCAACCGCGCTACCTGATGTTATATAAACCTGCCGGACACGTATCAGCCAATCATGACAGCGAACACCCAACGCTGATCGATTTGCTTGACTTACCCTTTAAGCACGAACTGCAAATTGCAGGGCGCCTGGATGTAGATACAACGGGCCTGGTGCTTTTGACCGATGACGGTCAATGGAACCATAGAATTACTTCCCCCAGGCATATGCACACTAAATCCTATTTAGTTACCACCGCCGACCCTATTCCAGAAGTCGTCAAAGCTATTTTTGCGGAAGGTGTGATTTTGCATGGTGAGTCCAGGCCTACCCTTCCCGCTGATTTGACTATTCTGGGCCCACATCGAGCGCGATTAAGTATTTGCGAAGGAAAATATCATCAGGTAAAACGCATGTTTGCGGCGGCTGGCAACCGGGTTACCGCTTTGCACCGCGAACGGATCGGCGACATTATGCTGGATGAAGACCTAAAACCCGGGCAATACCGGGCGCTCAGTGCGACTGAAATAAACAGTTTTGGGAAAAACCTATGACCGATGTTTCGTCTTTATGGCTCATCCAGCAAATTCAGCAACACGCCACTGCAAATAGTGTTTGGTTCAGTGATGAAAATTTTTTACATCACTTGCCGGATGCCCATTTTTGGCCGGTAAAGCCGTTGCTTATCAGTAACCGCTGGGACCTTGCTGAAAGTGCCAGGCAAGCCGGTTTTGCAGTTGAATTTACTGATTTTGATGTGGCGCATCTTGCAGACAATAGTCTTGACCATATTTTCTATCGCATTTCCAAAGAAAAAGCGGTAACGCACCATTTAATCAACCAGGCGCAACGCTTGTTAAAACCCAATGGATATTTATGGTTGTGCGGCCAAAAAAATGAAGGTGTTAAAACCTATATCGAAAAGGCCTGCTTGCTTTTGGGTTGCGAAAAAAATATTCAGAAAAACAACACCAATTATTCCGGTCGGCTGACAAAAATCCGGTGTTCAGGCCTTAGGCTCAATGACGAAAATTATTCGGAGCTGCGTACCTGTATTCGTATTAACGACGAGTATTTTGCCAGCAAGCCCGGTCAATTTGGCTGGAATAAAATTGATCAGGGTAGTGAATTTTTAATTGCGGCAATTTACCCACAATTATCACAATCTGGCCGCTCATTTGAACGCTGCCTGGATTTGGGTTGTGGTTATGGTTATCTGACCCTGGCAAGTAAAATGCTTCCGATAAAGCAGCGCACACTCACGGATAACAATGCGGCGGCATTGATTTCAGCAAGTGCCAATTGCGCCCTGCTCGACAATGCCCAGGTAATACCCAGCGATGCAGGCGCAGACTTAAGGGATAAGTTTGATTTGATTTTATGTAATCCGCCGTTTCACCAGGGCTTCAGTGTAGATGGTGATTTGACGGACAAATTTTTACGCAATACACAGCAATTATTGACGGCAGACGGCCTTGCCTATTTTGTAGTCAATCAATTTATTGCATTGGAAAAAAAAGCTGTTCCCTATTTCAAGCACATCCATTTAATTGCACAAAACAAAAGCTTTAACGTCTTTGAGTTGCGTAAAAAATAGATGAGTTTGCCGCAATCTGTACAAGCGATTTACACGCTGCAAAGATATTAACCAATCGCCGCTATATAGATGATTTTTTTGGAAAAAAGGGTTGACCAAGCACAGCCTCATCTATATTATGCGCACCACTTCCACACAGGAAGTCACCGATCCGCCTTAGCTCAGTCGGTAGAGCAAATGACTGTTAATCATTGGGTCGCTGGTTCGAGTCCAGCAGGCGGAGCCAAATTTAAGAAGGCTGCATGAAGATGCGGCCTTTTTTGTGTGTGTAAGTTTTTACCGCATTGCTTGTAGTATCACCTACGTCTTGGCCAGTGTTGCTGGCTGGGGCTCAAACCTTCGGCCGGAGAATCCCCTATGTTTAAAGTGAATGAATACTTCAATGGCGCAGTTAAATCCATCGCCTTCCAGACTGAATCCCTGCCCGCCACCGTAGGTGTCATGGCAAAGGGTGACTATGAATTCGGTACCAGCCAAAAAGAATATATGACCGTCGTTAGCGGCAGCCTGACTGTAATATTGCCCGGCAGCACTAAGGCAGAAACCTTTAAAGAAGGCCAAACCTTTATTGTAGAAGCTAACCAGCGCTTTAAAGTCACAGCTGATGTAGAAACGTCCTATCTCTGCAAATACGAGTAATACCTGAAATGCCCGCGCCTCAGCGCGGGCACAATTTGAGCAAGTCTAATAATCTCTCCTATAGATAACATCACGTCGTAATCGCTCAATAAACAGCGCTATTCGGTATGCCGTTAAATTTCTCATTTTATGCTTAATAGTTAGATTAAGTTTATCAGCTATGATTATGATTTTATTAAGAATACTGAAGAGGTGTGCTTCACCGGGTGACTGGCTTTCGGCGTTATTTATAGAAAGCAATTGGGCGGCAGGTAAGTTTTTTCAACATTGGTATTGTTGGAACCTATCGCAATCATATTCTCCGGTACGCCGGAGAAACCACATACCCATGATATAGGGCTTTCCGGCGAGCCCTGGACGACCATGGGGCGGACAGTCAATATTTTATTTTTTAGGCGAGTGCTGGCTTTGTTGCCAAAGCTTATCTGGAATGCACCATTGACCAGGTCAATCCTTTGCACAAAGTTGCCTACCAAAAACTCCGGATCCGGAATACCGGCTTCATTATTGTTTCTTGGAAATTTTTGGGTAGCCAGGTAAAACAGTCCCACACTTTCTTTTAAGGTTTTTATCAGCTCAAGGGATTCATTAACCTGGGTGCGTACGCTTCTGGATTCATAAGACGGCACTGAAATGGTAAGCAGGATTGCAAGAATACCTAATACAACCATCATTTCGAGCAAGGTGAATCCCGGTTGTTTGGGCTGCTGCATGGTAATTCCTTTTTGAAAAAACTTAGCGGAGGAATTTGGCGGCATACCAACAACTGGCTTGCAGCTCATATCCTTGTTCTTTTGCCCATTTGATTCCCGCGCGCACCAGTTTTTCTGCCAAACCCTTGCCTCGAAATTGGGGGGGAACATAGGTGCTGTTAAAGTCTATGATTGTTTGCTCTTTGCCAGGATACAGCGCGTACTGGAGCACGGCCTCTGCGCCCTCATAATCAAGTACAAATCGGTGCTGCTGCGGTAGGTGACGAATCGGCTCCATGGTACAAGTTCCAGGTTAAATTTCCAGGGTAAAAATTGCCTCACTGGAGGAACAATTTCTCTCTTTCTCACAATGCGTTTCAGAGTCCAGCAAAATAGTTTCGCTGAAAATGCCTAATTGTAAAACGAAATATTGTTTTACTGCTTGCGCACGTTCGTGCGCCAACTTCTTAAGCCGTTCAGGATCGACAATTTCTTTGTCAATGAGTTGCCTGTATTGCTGTTCGGGGGCCAGGAATAAATCTGCCAGCCCTGATGCCTTGTAGCGTTGTGTTACTGCTGTACTCCAGGCCTCATTATGGCTGGTTAACTCCTCGGTTGATACGCCATTTTTTTGCAAGGCACTTTTTACCTGCTCTTCCTTTAAGGCTAATAGATCGGCGTTTTGATCATAAACGCCCTGAATGCCAAGACGCATTTTGGGACGCTTTTTTATGGCTTCGGCCAGAATATTCAACTTTTCTTTTGCTTTATCGATTAATTGGGATTCCCCTGCCGTAAACTGGATTCGGCCTAAATCTTCCTTGGTCTGCAATAAGTTGCTTAGAAATTTAAAGGGTGCCATTACAACCTTTTTCAAGGTATTGCTCAGGGCGCGCAAAATAACGTCCCTCATTTTAAATTGCGGATCACTGGGTGCGCCGGATATTTCAGTATCCAAAACCGCTATACCCTTTTCATCCGTCAATAGTGCCAAGCCCAGGCGCAGCGGAAGGTCTACAACGTGCGTACCGCGAACCTTTTCACCAAACTCAAGGTGATCGATAACCACATGGTTTTTGCCCAGGATCTTTCCATCTTCATAATGATATTTTAAATCAGCACTTAACAACCCCTTGTTGATACGCCAGCCGGCATATTCAGCTGAATAAGGTGAGAGTGCGCCCATATCCATATGTTTGAAAGAAAGTAATGCATCCAGCCTTGGGGTTTTGCTGAATAAATTTGCCCTGCCGTGTAAGGTAACGGGCGAATAGCCATCAACATTACCCGCCAAATTCATAGTGGAAAAAATATTTTCATCAGACGAAATATCAGTAATGTTGCCGGTGAAATCTTGCACAATGACTGTGAACGAGGGTACCAGTGATTGGTCGTAGAAGCCAATAGCTGCTTTATTAACGGCAAAGTGATCAATGGTAAACTGCCAGGGCGTGGTTTCAACGGAGGTTGATGAGCGTGGTGTCGCATTTGCAGCAGGCGTTACCGCTGCAAACATTGCCTGGATATTTGTTTTTCGGTTTTTATCAATAATAAATTGGCCGTCCAGGCTGTCGAGCGTAACGGAAGGAATATGGATGGATTTTTTATCTAGAAGGATTTCAGCATTTTCCCATACCAGGCTTTTCCATTTAACCGCATCTTGTTCGGTGGCTGTGGGGCGTATTTTGAGGTCACGCAATGCGCCATGCGCTATAATTTTTTGTATAACCCCTGAGGTCACCACCACATGGTTATGCAATTCAAATTCACCATTCAATATATCCATCGCGATATAGGGTTTTAGTACGCTGTCAAACCACACAAAAGGCAGTTGTGTTGCGTCTACATCCAGCTCTCCTGATAAGGATGTCAGACTCATTTTTCCCGCTACTTTCAATTGTGTCAATTTGTTGAGTTCAGCCTGAAGATTGAAACCCGACAGATTTTTTGTGCGGAAATCTATATTGGATAGTGTGAAATTTAAAGGTGCGGCATCCAACGGCATATTATCCAGGGCTAACAGATTTGAATGTAAGGCTGAATCACTTATAGTAATTTTTTTAATAACAAGCGGCGTGTTTTGCGTTGATTTTTTTGCAGAGAGTTGAATAGCCTGCTGATGTTTTAAAACATCATTAAAACTCCATTGGCCATCATCACGTTGATGTGCATTGATAACCAGTTGATGAATGCTGACATCATTAATAACCACGCTGCGTTCGCGTAGCGATTGCATGCAACCAATGTCGACCTTAACAGCTGCTGCGGCCCATAGATTAGCCGAGTCTTTCAAGTGTGCCAGTTGAAGATTACAGTTGAATAAATGCACATCCAGCGTGTCATGTTGCAACTGATGGCCGGTGTGTTGTTGATAAATATCCGATAAGGTGCGATTTGCCCAGGGCAAGACAAGTGCGTAATAAATGATACAAGCTAAAACCAGGACGATAACAAGAATGCGCAGGATAATTGATCGGTATAGCCATGAAAAACGGGAAAGAAAAAACACATTATGCCCCAAGGAATCTTTAAAAAATCAAGGTTGCTGGTGGCAGCCTGATATTTTAAAGGAGTCTCCGAAACGCTTTGAATGAATTGAGCTGCCGGTGTTTCGATAAATTCCAGCAGCTCTTGTGTACATTAATTAACTTTTGTGCCCCATAAATCGTATTCGTCAGAATGTTCAATAAGCACGTTAATAAGATCACCGGGTTGCACCCCGGTTTCGCCATTTAAATAAACACAACCGTCAATTTCAGGAGCATCCGCAAAACTGCGGCCAATCGCACCTTCATCATCGACTTCATCAATTAAGACGTGTAATGTCTGCCCTACTTTTAGTTTCAGGCGCGCCGTTGAAATTTCCTGTTGTAACTGCATAAAGCGATCATAACGCTCCTGCTTGATGTCATCGGGTACGTGGTCGGGCAATTCGTTGGCTTTGGCGCCTTCAACCGGCGAGTATTGGAAACAGCCTACTCGATCCAGTTGGGCTTCTTTCAAAAAGTCCAGGAGCTGTTGGAAGTCATCTTCTGTCTCACCGGGGAAACCCACAATGAATGTGGAGCGAATCGTAAGGTTGGGTACCTGCTCGCGCCAACTTTTAATACGTTCAAGGGTGCGCTCTACCTGGCCGGGACGACGCATTTTTCGCAGCAAGGTTGGGCTTGCGTGTTGGAAAGGTATATCCAGATAAGGGAGTACCTTGCCTTGCGCCATTAAAGGAATGACATTATCCACATGGAGATAAGGGTAAACATAGTGCAGGCGCACCCATACCCCCAGTTCACCCAGGGCAGCGGCTAACTGGTACATATCAGTTTTCAGTGGCCGCCCGTCCCAGAAATCTGTGCGGTATTTGATATCAACACCGTAGGCTGACGTATCTTGCGAAATCACTAATAATTCTTTCACCCCGGCTTTTACCAGACGCTCCGCCTCACCCATTACCTGGCCTATGGGGCGACTGACTAATTTACCGCGCATGTCGGGAATAATGCAGAAGCTGCATGAGTGGTTGCAGCCCTCGGATATTTTCAAATAAGCATAATGACGGGGTGTAAGCTTGATGCCCTGTGGCGGAACCAGGTCTGTAAAGGGATTGTGGACCGGATTAGGCGGCAAGTGTTCGTGTACCTGTGCGAGCACTTCTTCGTAAGCATGGGCACCGCTTACACCCAGGACGTTCGGGTGAATCTGGACAATTTCATCTTTCTTTGCACCCAGGCAGCCTGTCACCAATACCTTGCCATTCTCTGCCAGGGCTTCTCCAATCGCACCCAATGATTCCTGTACTGCACTGTCAATAAACCCACAGGTATTCACAATAACCATGTCAGCATCGTTGTAACTGGGTACGATATTGTAGCCCTCGGTACGCAGCTGGGTCAGGATTCGCTCTGAGTCAACAAGGTTTTTAGGGCATCCCAAGGATACAAAACCGATGGTAGGGTTGCCGGTAGAATTGGATGTCATAGATAAGGCCAGAAATAGAGGAGCTAAACAAAAAGGCCGCTATTGTAGGCGTTCAGTCATTTTTTTGCATGGAACTTAGCGTCCCTGTATCAAAAAAAGTAACCACCCTGATGTTTGGAATGCCGGATTCCTCTAAAAGATAACAGTCGCCTGCCGGAAGCCAAATGATTTCAACATGGAAAAAAACTGTGTTGTATCTGTAGATCGGATTAAAACACCATCATCGCTGGAAAGCATAAAGCTCTTTCCCGATGATTCCCTGATCCAAATCAGCCACTCGGTCAATTCAGCCGGGTTCCGCATGACTTCAGCGATTAAAGCTTCGCCGGACATAAGCCTTTCTTTTACTTCAGTGATATTCATAGGATGAACTTTTTTTAAGAGTGGGAAAAAATCTTGGGAACCGCTGGAAAATGTTGGTCAGACAGCCAGCGCAGGTCATTTTTCAGAGATTTCCTTGGTTGATGGATTGGATGGCATCTGCGAAAGTTGGATATAACCGGAATATGCCTTCGATGGGGACAACCTGGCTTTTGGCGAGTAATCCAAGCGGCTGTGACTGTATATCGGTTAATACCAGTTGTGATTGGGTTTTGATGCAATGTGATATGAGCTTATTCAGCGCGGAAATACCGCCTGCGTCCAGCAGGTTAACGCCGTCGAGGTAAACGATTACACCTTTGTCTTTTTCACAATAAAGTGTCAGCTCTGCAAAGATTTTATCGGCAGCTGCAAAAAATAAAGGGCCGGTAATTTTAAAAACACGCCATTTCTTGGGGAAGTGTTCAGCCAATCTGTTGGTGTCGCTGGTTATTTCAATTACACGGGTCATATCCGCCATTTCTTTCATAAACAAAATGGCAGCCAACAAAATTCCGGCAGTTATTGCAATCACCATGTCAAACAGGATTGTCAGCAAAAAGCAGCACGCAAATACCCAGCGGTCATTAGCCTGTGATCTCTTGAGCATGTGAAGGCTTTTATCGGCTTCGCTCATATTCCATGCCACCACCATCAACAATGCAGCCATAGCAGGCATGGGTAAGTAACCCAGCATGGGGGCGAGTGCGATTAATCCCAGGAGCACAACCAAGGCGTGGATCATGGCGGCCACAGGGGATTCTGCACCGGCCTTAAAATTAGCCGTGGAACGTGCAATGGCGGCGGTGGCGGTAATACCGCCGAAAAACGGTGTAATGATATTGCCGATACCCTGGCCGAGTAATTCGCTGTTAGCGCTGTGACGCTTACCGGTCATGCCGTCCAGCACGACCGCACAAAGCAGTGATTCAATGGCGCCTAACATGGCTATCGCAAACGCGCTGGGCAATAAATCCCTGACCATTCCCCAGTTAAAGGTTCCGGGGCTACCGTCAGCACCCGCTCGCGCCCATGGCCATTCAACATCGGGCACAATTGCAGGAATACCCTGGGTAAGGACACCATCGGCTGAAATATAACTAAAGCGGGAGTAGATGGTATCAACTTCAAAGCCGGCATAATTCAATGCCAGGGCGACCAGGCTGCCAGCTACCATTGCCGGTAAATGCGGAGGTACTGTTAATTTCAAACGCGGCCACGACAGCATAACGGTTAAGGTCAATACAGCCACTAACAAACTCGGCCACTGGATTCGGTCAAGGTTGGCCAGCAATAGAGTGATTTTGTCGAGGTAAGACTCTGGCATTGCCTCGACAGCCAATCCCAGAAAATCTTTAATTTGCAATGTTGCTATGACTACCCCAATACCACCGGTAAATCCCAAGGTGACAGATTCAGGGATGTATTCGATCAAGCGCCCGAGACGAAACAAGGCAAGGCCGACCAACATCATACCGGCCATCACACTCGCCGTGAGTAAGCCGCTTAAACCGTATTTTTGGGTAATTGGATAGAGAATAACGACAAATGCGGCGGTAGGCCCCGATACACTAAAACGCGACCCGCCGGTCAAGGCAATCAGGAATCCGGCTATTGCGGCTGTATAAAGCCCGTACTGGGGCGAAACACCGCTGGCAATCGCCAGCGCCATGGCCAAAGGTATAGCAATAATGCCCACAGTCAGACCTGCCAGTACATCCTTCCGTAAGCGGCTGCCAGTATAAGCTTCCTGGAGGCACGCTTCTCGCAAGGCATGACCAATGCGCAATGAAAACAAATAGGCTCTGTGCGGCATGGTGTGGGTCTCTGTTAAAGAGTCACTGTTTAAGGTAGTCTAATAAAATTATAACATTATTATAATTACATTGTAATTATGCTAGGGTTTTACATCGGTGTGGAGAATAAGCTTCACACAGCCGATGGATGAACCGAAAACAGCGAGCAGGTAAAATGAGGAAGATAAATGAGCCACTTATAATGGCGATACTATGGCTGATTCGAATATCTTATTAATGAGACCGATGTTATGGAACAAAAGACTGCACGCTTGACTGTACTGATAGACCCTACCAAGAAAGAAGCCTTTGAGCGTTTATGCAGCTCTCAAGATGTCACCCCATCGCAAGTGGTACGCCAACTGATTCGTGAATACCTGGATAAGCACGGTGTGACTTATACAAACCAGCCTCAGGTGCATGTACAGGCTGAGTAATTCTGTTTAACCCACTACAAAGCAGGCGGGAAGACCGGGAATATTAGGATGGATTCAGGTTAACAAAACTACTGTAAGTGCCCTGGGTATCAAAAGTAGCAATTTGAAATTCGTAATCACCGTTTAAATAGTCAAAATAATAAGCATCGGTATAACCGTCCGGGATGCGGATGCTTTTGTATTCATTATCGGTTTTGGATTTATAGCGCAATTCATAGCCACCTATCTCGGTGATATCAAGATACTCACCATTTTCACGCTGGTTAGGTACATTCCATAACAACTGTACAGATCCATTAAGGCTACTTGAGGAGGATGACGAAGAACTCGAAGAGGATAAGGAAGGCATGGAAGAAGAGGACGTTGAAGATGACGATTTTGCTGATGAAACTGAACTGGACGACACCATAATGGGCGATGAGGATTTGCTCGATGCGGTAGGGATTGACACCGGAGCGCTCGACGATTGTCCAGTTGACGATTGGATTATTGATGACTGGGCACTCGATAAATGTGTACTGGATGACTGCACATTGGATGATTGGCCGCTGGATGCTTCAGATTGCGATGGTCCGGATTCTGATGGTTTCGGGTTTGATATGTGATCTTCCGGCGATTGCTGATCTGGCAATTGGGAAGCGGATGATGTACTTGAGGATGAGCTTCCTGCCGGTACAGGTTTTGGTATTGTCTGCTCGGAACTAAAAGTATTGGTGTTATTGTTGCCACCGCTAGAAGCTGACGCGCCACCGCCACCACCACAGGCTGCTGTTAATAAAGGTGCAATAAATACCATCATTGCGGTGGTGGCTTTTAAACGACGTTGCCAATTCAAATTAGACTTTAATTGGTGGCGGCTGATAAAACCTAATTCAATTAGTATTTCACCGAGTGCTGTTGCACTGCCGCCTGTTTGCACGTCCCTTTCACGATTATCGGTCTGTCGCGCTTGTTGAACTTCAATAGCGTGCCGTAATTGTTCACGCGTAATCAATCCTTTTTCAACCAGCAAATCACCCAAACGCAAGGACTTATGCATATCTGACATAACCGATCCTACCTTTAGTTCAATTCATCGGAACCTTAATCAATTTTCCAAAAGCCTTTGGAAGCCTATCTTAAGACAATGATATAAACAAAAAATTTTTATCGTCTATGTTTATTTATGCAAGTCTTTTTACAATTCTCAGTAAAGCCTCTTTAATGACCGCTTTTTGAGTGCCGATATTCATGCGCATAAATCCGCATCCAGCATCACCAAATACATTTCCGGGGTTCATTCCAACCTGGCAGTCCTGAATGAAAAACTGGCGCAATTGAACATCATCCATATTCAATTCGCGGCAATCCAGCCACAGTAAATAAGTTGCTTCCGGCTTTATTACTTTTATCGAAGGACAGTGTTGTTGCAAGTATTCCACTACAAAATTCCGTGAAGATTCCAGGTATTGCAGCAACGCATTTAACCAGGTGTCACCGCCACGGTATGCTGCTTCAAAAGCAACGATACTGAATGGATTCGAATTACTTGCATGTAACGTTTCAAAGGCGTGCTTCATTGCCTGGCGTTGGTGGGCATCGGGAATAATTAATGCGGAAAGGCCTAAGCCTGGAATGTTAAATGTTTTATTGGGAGCAATCGCGGTAATAATTTTATCGCCCGGCTGCGCAAGCCGACCCAACATGGTATGAGTTGCACCCGGGTAAACCAGATCCGCATGAATATCGTCAGAGAAAATGGTCAGGGAATAGTGTCGGGCAATGCGTAAAATTTCCTGCAACTCCTGCTCAGTCCATACACGTCCGACAGGGTTATGCGGAGTGCACAGCATTAATAATGTTGCACCTTGTTGTGCACAAGATTCCAAATGTGCAAAGTCTATTTCATAATGACCGTTTATCTCGCGCAGTGGATTTAAAATAAGTTGTCGGTGATTGGTAGTCACCGCAGAAAAGAAAGGAAAATAAACGGGCGGCTGAACTATAACGCCCTCACTTTCTTTTGCGAAAGCTTGTACTGCCGCAAATAAGGATGGCACAACACCGGGTGCCATGATTATCCACTCTCGCTCAATGTTCCATTGGTGTCGCCTGGCAAACCATTCGATAATGGATTCATAAAGGCTTTCCGGATATAGGGAGTACCCATAAACCGGATGATCAAGCCGCGCCTGCAGCGCACGGGTTACACATTCAGGTACAGCAAAGTCCATATCTGCAACCCACAAAGGCGTTACCCGGGTGGTGCCGAAATACTCCCGGCGCCCGTCAAATTTTACAGAATTGGTTCCGTCGCGAGAAATGGGATTATCAAAATTGAATTCCATTTAAAAGCAGTACCTTTGTGGTTTTTTCATAGGCAATGATATAAATAGCAAAGGCACCGGATTCCCTGCTAATGTCATTCATGCAGGAAATCCAGCGCCTGATGGTTGGATAATCGGGCTTATTTAATCCGCCGCCAAAAAGTCACTTCAGAAAGTGTATGCTGAAACTTGCGTTTTGTTTCACGAATGACAAAAGGCACTTCCTGCGGGTCTTGAACCAATTCAAAATACTGGAGCAGATGCGCTTTTAAACCGTCAAGAGTAGTAAAACTCTCGCCATCTTTTTTAAAACCACCTAGCCAGTCTTCACGCGGAGTGTGCTCAGCCAGCCAGGTATAAGGCGATGCAAGCATCAATAAACCACCTATGTTCAGTCGCTCATGTATAGTGGTTAAAAATTTAGCGGGGTTATACAGCCGATCAATAAGGTTGGCAGCCAAAATAAAATCATATGCTGTAAATTGCGGCTTAAGGTTACAGGCATCGCCCTGGAAAAACTCAACTTTATCTTTAACATTCCCCAGTCCCAAATCCACCAGGCTACGCGATTTATATTGCACCAACTCACCTTCATCAGTCAGGGTATAGCGCAAGGTTTCAGACTCAGCCAAGTGTACGCCCTGCCCTATAAAACGTGCTGAGAAATCGATTCCCGTCACCAGGTCAAAGTGTTTTGCCAACTCAAAAGTCGCACGGCCGGAGGCACATCCCAAATCCAGCGCGCGTTTTTTAGGGCTATCACCCAACGCTTCAACGGCTAAGTCAACCAGGGCTTTAGGGAAATTGGGCACACCGAAATATTCATTGCCGTAATGGAATTCAGCGTATTCCGATAACATTTTATCCGTTTCATAATGAGAACCTGGCACTGGTTTTAATTCCTCTGAGACTACATAACGGAAACCCGCATGTTGAAAAAAATGGCGGCGAAAAGCGTAGCGCGATTCGCGCAGGGCTTCATTACCGCATGAAATCCACGACCCGCCTTTAATCAGGTTATGGCGGGTATCAAATGTCGGCGTAGTAAAATCATCGTAAATTGGGTGTACATCAAAGCCTGCGAAGGGATATATAGGGGTTTCGGTCCACTGCCATACATTGCCTGCAACGTCATAGAAGTCATTATGATGAAATTTATTAACAGGACATGAAGATGCAAAGTAATCCAGATGGAGATTTGCATTCACTATATCAGCACCTGGATTAGTTAATCCGGCAACCTCATAAAGACGATACCATTCGTCTTCAGTCGGTAAGCGTACGGCTAAACCGGTTGTTGTTTTTTTCCAATTGCAAAAGGCTTTAGCTTCATGGTAGTTAACTTCTGCCGGCCAATCCCAAGGCATAACAACTTCTTCGGTCATTAAACGTAAATACCACTGACTATTTTTTTTCAACCAAAATGTAGGGTGTTGGGCATGGGTGAAGGCTAACCAGGCTTGTCCCTCTTCCTCCCAAAAATGTTTATCTTTATAGCCACCTGCATCTACAAATGTTGAGAACTCCTGATTGCTAACCAGATACTTGCTTGCCTTGAACTCACTGACATCTGCTGAATGCGCTCCATATTCATTATCCCAACCGTAAAACGGATTGGACTTTTCTTTACCCACGACAACGGTTCCCGCGGCGACTTTAACAAGTTCATTGCCGGGTGCTGTACCGGTTTCCCGGCACGGTTTCCATTGTGAATGATTTTTTACATAAGCCAGCCGGTGTTGGCGAATCAATACCGAGGATGTCTCAAGGTGGATGCGCTCATGCTCAATTCCCATGATGATTGCCCACCAGGGATTATTCCAGTCAACAGGCAATTGCAATGGTGCAGTTTCAATTAAATGAACAACCAAGGTGCGAACCTGGTCGCGATAGGCTTTAACTTCAACGGGAGTTGGCCATTGGTAATTGGCTTCATTCAGGTCATCCCAACTCATTTCATCAACGCCCACGGCAAAGACAGATTCAAAGCGCGGGTTGATACGCTCATCTATCATCTGTGCCAATAATAATTTATTGACAAAAAAAGTCGCGGTATGGCCAAAATAAAAGATGAGGGGATGGCGCAACGGAATGGATTTTTCGTAATAGGCCTGTTCGCACGAAAGTGTTTCAAACAATGATTCATAGCGATCAAACGTGGTAATAAAATAATCGCGAAGTTGCTGCCGCAGGACAAGAGGATTTTCTTCACGCAAATTAGGTGTGCGTGTAAAAAGAGGCCTCTGATCGGCAGAGACATCTCTTAAATGGTTTGCTTTGCGAGCTGAGCACTGTCCTGTCTGCATACGGTTACCCCTATCTATTTATACACATTATGATTCAAGCGTACTGCTTATCTATGACCTACAGGCGCGCTCACCAAGAGCCACAATAGAGTTACAACAGGTTTATTTGTTACAAACATTAATGCCTGCCTACATAATCTTTTGCAAATTGCCAGGCTATTCTACCGCTGCGTGCGCCCCGGCTGCGATGCCACAGGAGAGCCTCGGATTCCGTATTATCATTCCAGCTGCCGTTCAAATATTCTACCCAATGGCGGGCAGCGGCAAGGTAATCATCCTGCGAAAAGGGGTAAAAGCTGAGCCATAGACCAAAACGCTCCGACAGGGACACTTTTTCTTCCGTTGTATCATTGGGGTGCACTTCGCCGTCCTCGTATTTAACATCCAGGTTTTCCCGCATCTTTTCGGGCAACAGGTGACGACGATTGGATGTCGCGTAAAACAGTATATTGGAAGAAGGCGCCGCAATTGAACCGTCCAGCGCAGATTTGAGTGCTTTATAAGCGCTCTCACCTTCTTCAAAAGACATATCGTCACAAAAAATAATGAACTTTTCAGGGCGCGGGCTTACCAGGTCTACAATATCGGCCAGCTGGATCAAGTCTGTTTTATCCACCTCAATGATCTTCAGGCCTTGGTCGGCAAACCTGTTCCAGCAGGCTTTAATCAAGGTAGATTTACCGGTGCCCCGTGCGCCGGTTAAAAGTACATTGTTTGCAGAGCGTCCGGCTACAAATTGGGCGGTATTGCGCACAATAGCCTGCTTTTGGGTTTCAATGTTTTTAAGAGAATCCAGATCAATCTTATGGGGTGTATTTACTACTTGCAGATAACCTTTGCCGCCTGCCTGGGCGCGCCAGCGAAATGCACCGCCGGTCCAATCCGGCAATGGCATTGCAGGCGGTATAATCTGTTCAATACGGTCAATGAGCCGCTCAAAACGGGAAATTAATTGATCAAATTCTGACACGGGGAAATCCTCTACTGCTGGAGACAAGGGTAAAATAGACTATAGTTTTTAAACCAGGGTCATTAACCTGGCGTAAAAAATCAATCACATTATGGAGTCTTGCGCGAATAAACTATTTCCAGCAAGACAATCGCGAAGGCTCCATTATAAATACTTTTATGCTAATTATTGTCAGCTGTGGTCTGCGCCGACAAGTATCAACACCCCGTGGTCAAGGATCATCATGTTTACCAAGCTCGAAATCCAGATAATGACTAAAACCTTGCAACAGCGGCGAGATTGGATAACCAAAAATATCAACAACCCTGATTTGCAGGTCAATAAAGAGCAACACCAGCAAACGCTTGCACTGCTTGATAGCGTAGTTTCCAAACTTAATGCATTGAGTCCGACAGATGCCGGTGCATCCCCTTCCACCAGGTTATCTAAATTAACGGGAGCGCAAAAACGCAGCCAACTTGAGCCAAGCCAAATCAGGGTGTTAATTGTCGATGACGATGAACTCATAGCGTCACTATTGCAAACGTTGCTGCGTTCACTCGGTGTCCTCGTGGTGGATATTGCATCAGACGGATTGAAAGGCATCAGCATGCTTTACAACGCCAACCCGGTTTACGACCTGGTGCTGTGCGATTGGCATATGCCAATTAAAAACGGCCTTGATGTCCACAATGCCATGCGCGCTGCCGAGCGCTACATGGATGCTTGCTTTATCCTCGTTACCGCAGTGACCGAAGCCAAACAAATTCGTGAAGCGATTGATGAGGGCGTTGACGACTATGTTGTTAAACCTATTGAAGAACAAAAAATCATCCGCAAAATTGCCCGTCATTTTCCAAAGTTACGCACATCTGAAAACAGTGAGCCTGACTCGTAATACGAGTGCAGTTTCATTAGGTATTTTCGATGTCAACCATAAAATCCAAACTGGCTTGCTGCCTGATTGCACGACGATGGTTCGCCATAAACCGGTGGCGGGCTATAGCTTCTTTAAAAATATCCACCAACTGCTCGCGACTCAGGGCATTGCCATAATCGCGCAGGTCAGTATAAAGGCGTTGATACAAGAGGCTTAAACACTCGGCAACCCACTCACGGTATTTGCCCGTGAGTGGGCTGAAAAACTGCCGGCGGGAGTCGCTGAAAAACATTGGATGGAATGACACTCAAAACAATAAATTTATTTAAACAGTTTACAGCCAATCTGCTAACTTCTCGGCATAGTAAGTAATAATCAAATCTGCCCCGGCCCTTTTAAATGCGGTCATCGTTTCCAGCACAATGGCTTTTTCATCAATTACCCCTGCTGCTGCGCCTGCTTTTATCATGGCGTATTCGCCGCTGACATGATAAACCGCCAGAGGCCTGGCTGAATTCGCACGGATATGTGCAAGGATGTCCAGATAGGCGGTGCCGGGTTTCACCATTAAAATATCTGCACCTTCGGTTTCATCCTGAAGGGATTCAGCCAGGGCTTCGCGGGCATTGGCAAAATCCATTTGATAGGTATTGCGGGTACCTTTAAAGGTGCTGTCCACTGCATCGCGAAATGGCCCATAAAAAGCAGATGCAAATTTGGTGGAGTAAGACATGATCGGGAGATGCGTAAAACCTTCATCATCCAGTGCCTGGCGAATGGCACTGATCATGCCATCCATCATGCCTGAAGGCGCAATCATATCTACACCGGCTTTTGCAGCCGTAATCACTTGCCGTTGTAAATTAACAAGGGTCGCATCGTTATCAACGTCATGCTTATGGACAACACCGCAATGGCCATGGGTTGTGTATTCACAGAAGCAGTTATCGCTAATCACCAATATTTCCGGTTGTGCATTTTTTGCAATGCGAATCATGCGCGCAAGTAAACCATCCTGTGCCCAGGTATCAGAGCCCATTTCGTCTTTATGGGTTGATACACCAAATAAAAGTACGGCGCGAACACCTTTACTCCAGGCGCGATCAATTACGTCAGCCAATTGCGATTCGGGGTAACGATAGACATCCGGCATGGATTTAATGGCAACAGGTTCTGTGATCCCCTCCTCCACAAATAGGGGCATGATGAAATCGGACATGTGTAAATGTGTTTCTCGCACTAATTCACGCAAAGCATTTGTTCTGCGCAAACGACGAAAACGAAAATCCGGGGCGATTAAGTTGTTTGACATAGGGATTACCACATTTAATGTTCTATATATTACCCAGCTGGATATTGGGAATGGGGCTTGCAATGTATTTAAGCGCATTGCAACTAATACGTACAGCGACAACAATTTATTTGGGAGCCATCATCCATAACGGGTAAAGACAGCTATATACTCAATGCCCCTTCATGGCTCCATTCACACTTCACATTAAATTGTCCCGAACCCGGAACATGGCAGCTCCCGCCAGCCTCCCAGGTGAAAGTATGCGTACCGGATAACTCTGTTTCTAAATGCACAGTGGCAGACACCCAATACATTTGGCTGAGCAATTGTTCAAATTGTGCAATCCATTGATCCCATTCGTATTCAACCGCCTTGTAAGATGCACCAAAATGCAGGACCTCTGTCTGATAATTGTTGTTGAGTACGTTTACCTCAGGGATTGAAAACATCTCCTGACATAAAAACGGCCATTGGTCTGCGGTGGGCAAGCTCAACATAGCTTCACGATTAATACGCAACCGCTCGGAATAATTTGCCATAGCGGGGATATCTTTTATGCAACCATAGACAATTGATTCCTGATCCATAGAGGCTCCACAAATAATCAAATTACATTACATAAACAAAAAGTTTATTCACTTATCCACTGCGCAAGAATATTTTCTTATGCGAGATCGACGCTGAGCTTACAAGACGCGCATCTCCTATAGACAATATTCTTACAGCCTCAAAAAGGCCACCACCAATGACTACTGCTCAAACTGTCCTCGCAGGATTGCAATTGCCGGGTGTAATCAGCTGCCCTTGTTGCCACTTTTTGGGCGGTCGACTTCAACCAGGTTTTATTGTTGTAACTTTTTTTATTAAACCCGCCATGTCCCTCGTGGTAGGCCAAATATAAGTTATAGGCATCACTTGTTTTTATTTTGCTGCGCTTTTGACTTTGGTAGTTATACCACCCGATAAAATCGACTGCATCTTTGAAATTGTCGCGACGAGCCCACATGCCTCCTGCATCCCGCTGGTAATCGTCCCAGGTATCAGATTTTACCTGCGCAAAACCATAGGCACTGCTAGGACGAGGGCCGGGAAATATCCACAAGATTTTGGTGCGCGCCGGGCGTGCCTTTTGTACGAACTGGGACTCCTGGTACATGATAGAAATCATAATGGGTATTGGCGTACCCCATTTATTTTCAGACTTTTTAGCCGCTTTGTACCAATCAGTCTTTTCACCAAAGATGTCGCAAATGTTATTCGGATTTGAGGGTGGCGTTGTTGCGCAACCGCTCAAAACGGTAACACAAAAAAACAGTGCAATTACCGATAATAACTTCATGCTGGAACTTGCCCATGTTGCTTTAATAAGTTTATTAGGTCTTCTTCAGTAAGGATGGGAATCCCCAGCTCCTCGGCTTTTTGCAATTTGGAGCCCGCACCGGGACCGGCAACTACATAATCGGTTTTTGCTGATACGCTACCGGCAACTTTGGCTCCCAATGCAAGCAAATGGGCTTTAGCGTCATCCCGGCTGAAAAGCTCCAGTGAACCTGTTAATACATAGGTCAGCCCAAGTAAAGGAACTTCTGTTCCGGTTGCCACTTCATCAGGCCAATTGATGCCTGCCGCTTTTAACTGTTCTATGGCAGCACGGTTATTTTCCTGCTGGAAGAACTCAAAGGCAAAATGCGCAACTACCGGGCCTACATCGGTTACCTGCTGCAAGTTAAGCTCATCGGCAGCTGCCAGGGCCTCAAGCGTACCGAAATGCCTGGCAAAATTGCGGGCCGTTGCTTCACCGACTTCACGGATTCCCAGTGCGTAAATAAATTTTGCAAGCGTGGTTTTTTTACTATTTTCAAGGGCGGTCAAAATATTATCGGCAGATTTTTCGCCCATACGCTCAAGACTGGCCAATTGATCGCGGCCGAGGGAATAAATGTCCGCAACATTTTTAATCAACTCAAGGTCAATCAACTGCTCAACCAGCTTGTCACCCAAGCCTTCAACGTTCATGGCTTTACGTGATACAAAATGTTTAATTGCTTCTTTGCGCTGAGCAGCACAAATCAAGCCGCCATCGCAACGTGCAACTGCTTCCCCCGGAACTGTTTCGACCGGGGAACCGCATACAGGGCACTGCTCAGGAAAAATAATATCGCGTGCATCAGCCGGGCGTTTTGATTCAACAACCGCAACAATTTGTGGAATAACATCACCGGCACGGCGAATAACAACCGTATCACCAATTTTAATTCCCAGACGATTAATTTCATCGCGATTATGCAAAGTCGCATTTGAAACAGTTACACCGCCGACAAACACCGGCTGCAAACGTGCTACAGGAGTGACTGCGCCTGTGCGTCCTACCTGGAATTCTACATCTTGCAGCAACGTCATTTCTTCTTGTGCAGGAAATTTATAGGCGATAGCCCATCGCGGTGCGCGCGAGATAAATCCCAATTTTTCTTGCAGCTCGCGCGAGTTGACCTTATATACTATGCCGTCAATATCATAAGCCAGTGCGCTGCGTCGATCCTGGATACGACGATAATAATCCAGGCACTCCTGGATATTATTTGCAACGTACATTTCGCGACTGATTAAAAAGCCCCAGCTTTGCAGGGCTTTTAAAACATCACTGTGGCGATCAGGCATTGCTCCGCCAGCTACCAGGCCAACGCTGTAGGCACACATTTCTAAAGGTCGTGCAGCGGTTAAACGCGAATCCAGTTGACGTAAACTGCCTGCAGCAGCATTGCGGGGATTTACAAATAATTTTTCACCCGCTTCACTTGCTTTTTTATTAAAGGCGTCGAAACCTGCTTTAGGCATATATATTTCACCGCGGACCTCCAGGGTCTGTGGATAACCTTTACCGAGCAATCGCAAGGGAATGGATTGAATTGTACGTACATTCTGCGTGATATCTTCACCATTTGTTCCGTCACCGCGCGTTGCACCGCGTACCAAAACACCATCGCGATACAACAGGCTCACCGCAATACCATCAAGTTTTACTTCACAGGCGAATTCAATTTGTTCCGTAGATTTTAACCGATCCTGAAGACGCTTATTGAAGGCGATGAGATCATCGTCACTGAATGCATTATCCAGGGATAACATTGGCATTTCGTGCACGACCGTAACAAATTCACTGAGGGGTGCAGCGCCAACACGCTGGGTAGGTGAATCATGGGTAATGAATTCAGGATGCTCTGCTTCAAGCTGCTTCAAGCGCTGCATCAGGCGATCATATTCAGCATCGCTGATTTCGGGTGCATCAAGGCTGTGGTAGCGATGGTTGTGGTAATTAATTTTTGAGCGCAGTTGTTCGAGTTCGGTTGGGATATCAGATGATTGAGGAAGGTTAGACATGAACGATACCGGCTTAGTATTCCGCACATTTTAAAAATCACTGGATGCCCTGCGGCGTGGCAGGCCAAGCATAATGGCTTGAAAATGACTATTGGGAGCTGTCGTGCCCGCTGATGACAACTCCCTACTTTTCTAACCTATCATTTAACGTGGCCGACGAAACAGTTTTTTGCGTTCAAAATCACTGATACGTTGACGGCAATGTTCAAGGGTCTGGCGAGTCATTGCACTGCGCTGCTCATCTTTTAACTCTCCACTTAAGGTTTGGGAGATTGCTTGCGCAGTCTCCACCATTAAGTCGAAAGACTGCATAGAGTCTGCATCTATAGGCAATGTCATAAACAAAGTGACACCGGGTGTGGAGAATTCATCCATCGCGTCCAGATCAAAAGTGCCAGGTTTAACCATGTTTGCCATACTGAACAAAAGTGCACCATTTCCCTTGGTATCGCTGTAACGATGGAAAATATCCATGCTGCCGTAGCGCAATCCGCATTTCAACACTATATCCAGCAGATCATTGCCGTTAAATACCTCTCCCTTAGGTGCCATGATATTGATGATCAATACTTCCTCTGGTTCTGTTTGCGGTGCAGCAGCTTTGGTTTCTTCTTCTGCTAGTGCATCTTCATCCGAGTCAATGTCGTCCTCTTCATAGCCCTCTTCAAAATCTTCTTCGTAATCATCTTCCTCGTAAGATTCTTCAAAGTCTTCTTCATATTCATCTTCTTCATAGTCGTCATCCTCGTAATGCTCCTCTTCAGCGGGAGGCTGAATTTCATCATCGAGATCGTCGTTATATTCAGAAAAATGAGGCTCAATACGAGTTTCATTATCGTGATGTTCAACCGATTCCATCAGAATGGGAACAGACTCATCCAAATTTAAGGTAGCTTGTTCGGGAGTACGGTTTGCAATCTCTTCGCGGCGGCGATGTTCCTTTAAATCACGAGCGCTTGGTTTGTGCTCCCGCTGCGGTCTCTCTGACGGATCGCGATAACCAATTACACGGGCCCCGCCATTCGGCAATTCGCTGAGATAACCGGGCGATTCTTCTGGTTCAGTACCTTCGTTTTTAACACTGCTTTTTAACCGTTTTTTGAGTGCGGGAGATAGATCAATACGATTCCGGTTACGGCGCCTATAACCGTCCACCAGGATAATAATAATGAGAAGAACAATAACGCCAGTTAGCCAGTTGCTCATAAGGTCATCCGTCTTTTCGAATTGTTCCAGGGAACCTGAATTCAGTTAATCAAGAGGCAGCCAGCTCAGCTGCTTCATCCACATCTACTGTCACCAGGCGGGAAACACCCGGTTCATGCATGGTAACGCCTAATAATTGATGGGCCATTTCCATCGCATTTTTGTTGTGGGTAATATAAATAAATTGCACTTGTGCAGACATTTCTTCCACCATGCGCGCGTAGCGGCCTACGTTGGCATCATCAAGCGGTGCATCCACTTCGTCCAGCATACAGAAAGGCGCCGGGTTCAAACGGAAAATTGAAAACACTAATGCAATTGCGGTTAATGCTTTTTCACCACCGGATAACAGATGGATGGTGCTATTCCGCTTGCCTGGTGGGCGCGCCATAATGGTGATGCCGGTATCCAATAAATCTTCTCCGGTTAGTTCAAGGTAGGCGTGGCCACCACCGAATACTTTAGGGAAAAGTTCCTGCAAGCTTTTATTTACCTGGTCAAAGGTTTCCTTAAACCGCGTACGTGTTTCACGATCAATTTTACGGATTGCATTTTCCAGGGTTTCAAGCGCTTCATTCAGGTCTGCATTTTGTGCATCAAGATAATTTTTACGCTCTGATTCTGTTTTATATTCATCAATTGCAGCCAGGTTAATCGGCCCCAAACGTGAAATACGTCCCGCTATAGCTTCCAGCTCTTCCTCAATGGGCTTGATCTCGGTTCCTTCCGGAATTTCTGCAAGAATGGTTTGCAGATTCAGCTCGTCTTCTTCAAGTTGTTCCACAATAGCGTTGCGCTGGTCTTCAAAACGTTGTGCAGCCAAACGTTCCTGCTCCAGGTGTGCCTGTACTGCCTGTACTTCCTGCTCGGCGCGGTTGCGGCCCTGCTCGGCATTGCGCAACTCATGCTCAACGGTTTCGAGTGCACGGCGTGCTTCTGTTAAGGCCGCTTCAACGGACAGACGCTTACCCAGGTTGGCATCCAGCTCTAATTTGTATTCTTCAATAGGGTCGCGATTTTCGCTAAGTGTGACAATCAGTTGCTCGCGGCGTTCCTGCAAACGTGCAGTTTGCTCGCGCAAGCGGCCTATTCCCAAACGAATCCCGTCCAATTGGGTTTTCAGCGATTGGAAGCGCATGGCCAATTCGTGGGCCTTGTCTTTATCGTGACGCGCGCGCTGGCGGGCTTGGTCCAGCCCTGCCCTGATATCGTCGCGCTGTTGTAATAATTCCTCACGCAGGTCGGTATCCTGCCCCATCATTTCAATTGCTTCGCTTAGGATCATGCGAGCGTCTGAAAGATGTTCTGCTTCTTGCTCAAGTTGTTCACGCGCTTCGCGAATTTCGTTTTCAGCGCGCTCGCGCCGCATACTTACCTGTTCAACACGCACCTGTTTAGCGCTCAATTGCGAGCGCAATTCACCGTAACGGCGATTTTGTTCATCGGCTTCACGCCGCAGGTTTTCGCGGTTTTGCTCCAGCTCCTTGATAAGTTGACGGCCGTCTTCCAACTGCTGGCTTAATATTTCTACCTGATCTTCCGCGCCAGTAATTTTTGCGGTGAGTTCTTCTATTTCCTGCTTGCGCGCAATTACGCCAGAACTGGCATCGGTATCGCGCGCAACACGCAACCAGTGCACACCCAACCAAATACCGTCTTTGGTAATAACAGATTCATGTGCCGCTAAATTTGTACGCAATTGCAATGCGGAAGGTAAATCCTCAGCGATATAAATACCGTTTAATAATCCGGCGACATCCCAGCTTGCATTTACTTTGCTGCTCAGAAGCAAAGCTTTATGAGTAGATGTTGCGGCGGCTTTTGCATTGGTATCAAACAGCACCAGCTCGCCTTGCGTCAAATTGCCAATAACACTTGTAACGGCATCCAGGCCGGATACACACACCGCTTGCAAGGTATTACCTAATACGGTTTCCAGTGCTTTATCCCACCCCTCATTAACACTGACTGATTCTGCAAGACGAGGTTGGTTTGCTAATTCCTGGCTGGCAAGCCATTGGGTTACAGCTTTATTTTTCTCGCCGAGCGCTGCCTGTTGCAATGCATCAAGAGAGGCATGACGACCGCGCATGGTTTGCAATTGACTGCGCGCCTGGTCAAGCTCATTGGCAATGCGAGTGTTGTCGTTGCGGCGCTGATCGAGTTGTTCGGTGATTGATTCAACCCGGTTACGCTTTTCATCAGCCACCAGATCAAGCTCGGCAAGCTGTTCAGTGAGCTGGTCGATTTCTTCATCAACACCGTCAATTTGTAAATTGGCTTTTTCTTCTTTTAGTTTTTCAATGCGCTGCAACAAACGTTGCTGGACCTGCTCAAGGTGCTGGATGCGCGATTGCTGCACTTCGGCCTTTTGGCGTGGTTCAGAGGCGCGCTGGTTAAAACTGTCCCACTCGTTTTGCCAGCGTTGCATGGCTTCTTCTGCATTGAGCAAGACTTCGTTAGAGCCCTCTTCTGCGGCCTTGACCATTTCCAGGTCGGGCTCAATAACCAACAACTCTTCCTCCCAGCCTTCAGCTTTTTGGGAATCGATTAAGAGGTTTTCTTCAGCCTCTTTGCAGTCACGTTGGGTTTGGTCCAAATCGCTTTGCAGTTGACGTGAGCGTTCCTGGGCGTGGTGAATTGTTTGTTCGATGCGTGCAATATCGGCGCCGATTGCATAGTAACGCCCCTGCACTTCATTGAACTTATCGCCCATTTCTGTGTATTGGCTGCGGTATTTTTCAATCTGGGTATCCTTGCTGACCCGGTCGGTAACAAAGGATTCCATCCGCAATTCCAGGTCGCGAATAGCATGCTGTTTGGATGTAGCCTGCTCATCCAGAATCTGGTATTTGAGGGCTTGCAATTGCGCTTTAAGTAAACGCTCTTCTTTTTTGTATTCGGTAAATTTTTCTGCCGATTGCGCCTGGCGTTGCAAGCGTGCCAGCTGGCGTTCGAGTTCGTCGCGGATATCCGTTAAGCGCTCAAGGTTTTCCTGGGTGCGGCGCATACGGCTTTCCGTATCACGGCGGCGCTCCTTGTATTTGGAAATACCCGCCGCCTCCTCAATATAAACCCGTAAGTCTTCAGGCTTGGCTTCAATCAGGCGCGAGATCATCCCCTGCTCGATAATGGCGTAACTGCGCGGCCCCAGACCTGTCCCCAGAAAAATATCGGTGATATCACGGCGACGGCACTTGGCGCCATTCAGATAGTAGTGGTTTTGCGCATCACGGGTTACCTTGCGCTTGATGGATATCTCGGAGAAAGCCGCATACTCTCCCAACAAGGTGCCATCACTGTTATCAAATACAAGTTCAATGGAGGCCTGACCGACAGGCTTGCGGCCGCTGGAGCCGTTAAAGATAACATCGGTCATATTTTCGCCACGGAGATTCTTGGCGGAAGACTCACCCATCACCCAGCGAACCGCATCAATGATATTGGACTTTCCGCAACCATTGGGGCCAACCACAGCACACAAATTGCTGGGAAAGTTGACCGTAGTAGGGTCAACAAACGATTTAAAGCCTGCCAGCTTGATGCACTTTAGCCGCATAGATCCGTATCACTCGTGAATTTGTGGTAATACCAAGCCGCTAGTTGTTTGATTTCATTATTATTTAAGTGAAAACAGAACAGGCTTGGTTATTGTCTGAAAGGCTGGATTCTACACGCTTGCAGGCGGCTTAAGAAAGGCATTTGCGCCCGATTTGAAGGTAAAAACATCGAAACCCTGCAACTTGAGCAAATTTTACCCAGGCATTGAAGCCGAGGCGAAAGTCCGATGGTGCCGCCATTTACAGCAGCACCATTCGCAGGGCATTTGAGGAATGAATTATCGTTCCCGCAGGCTTTCCGAGCCATGCCGCATCAAAGGGTCAAGGAAGTATTCAATAACGCGCCGTTGCGTGGTTTTGATCTCGACAGTTACCGCCATACCGGGTGATAAGCTCAAGTGGTTACCATCCACAAAAAGAGTGTTCTTATCCAGGCGGACCCGGGTTGCAAATACCAACCCCAGTTTTTCATCCTTAATGGCATCAGAAGATACTGAAATGACTTCTCCATCAATGGTGCCATATTTGGTAAAAGAAAAGGTTTCAACCTTTACTTCGACTTTTTGGCCCTTACGGACAAAACCTATATCCTGGTTGGATAAATAAGCTTCCACTTCAATCGGACTGTTAACCGGTACTATGGTCATCAAAGGCTGTGCCGGCGTTACAACACCTCCAATCGTATGTACCGCTAATTGTTGGACCGTGCCATCAACCGGTGCCGTTAAACGCATAAACTGGCCGCGAGAGGTCGCCTTGATAAATTCCTGTGACAAAGACGATGTACGCTGTTCAGACTCATGGAGCTTATCCAGCCATACCCGGCGAGTCTCCGCAAAAAACTGTTTACTTTCACGCTCTGCCTCAAGGCGTAAAGCCGCAATTTCCGCGAGCCGTTCTGTCTCGGCTGCCAAATCCCGCTCTTGTTCAATCAGGGATTTTTTTAATTCAAGATAATCATGGGTAGATACAAATTTTTTATCCAGTAAACGCAGATAATCTTTTTCGCGCTGTTGGGTAATGGGTAAGGTCTGTTGATATTTTTCAACAATAGCTAAGGTCGAACGCTCTTCTGCTTCATGGCGGGAAATGACAGCAGCCAATTGCAAAGCACGGGTTTTATAAGCATCCAGTTGGCCCAAGGCCAAACGCTTTTGGGCAGCAACCGCTTCCGGGGAAATAACAGCAGGGAATGCCGAGGTATCAAATTCCAAACCGATAGATTTTTTATGCAATACCACAGTTTCTTTTTCCTGTGCCGCCACTAGTGCCTTGTACATCTGCGCATCAAGAAAAGCTGCCTGATATTCAGCCTGTAAGCGATCTATATCTGCCTGGGCGAGGGTCGCGTCCAGCTCAATCAGGTTATCGCCGGCTTTAACCAGTTGGCCATCTATGACATGGATCGCATGTACAGATGCCGTTTCCATAGGTTGAATAATTTTACTGCGGCTATCAGGAACGATTTTTCCGCTTGCAGACGCAACAACATCCAGGCGTCCAACGCATGACCAAATTACCAATAGGAACACAAACAGTAAAATCAACCGCATGAATATTTGAGGTGCCGGATGCACAGGCGTTTCTTGCAGCGCCAGGGTTGCGGGCAAAAACTCATACTCGTGGCGTTTGCGTTTTAAGGGTTCCAGTTCATTGCGACGAGCCCATACATGTTCAAATACAGTTTTATAGCGATGCAATAACTCCTTCAAAGCTTGCATTTTTAAACCTGTTGTTATTCCCATGATCAACCTCCTTGTAATTCAAGCAAGCGGGCATAATGACCGCCGCTATTTTGGGCCAATTGTGTATGGTGTCCCATTTCAACAATCTGCCCGCGCTCCATAACCACTATCCGGTCAGCTTTGCGTACCGATGACAATCTATGGGCAATAATAATCACTGTACGGCCCGCGCAAATATCTTTCATGTTGTCCTGGATAATCCTTTCAGATTCATAATCCAGCGCACTGGTCGCTTCATCAAAAATAAGCACACGCGGATTGCCGATAAGTGCACGTGCAATCGCAATGCGCTGGCGCTGTCCACCTGACAGGGTTGAACCATGTTCACCTACCAGGGTGTCGTAACCATCGGTTAACTCCAGAATAAATTCATGGGCCCCTGCCAACTTTGCAGCAGCCATAACTTCTTCAATAGACGCACCAGGATCAGCCAACGCAATATTTTCGCGAATGGTGCGGTTAAACAATACATTTTCCTGCAGGACCACACCGATCTGGCGGCGCAAAGACACAGTATCGGCCTGCGCGATATCCACACCATCCATTAAAACGCGACCGCGCTCCGGTACATATAAACGCTGTACCAAACGCGCAAGCGTGCTCTTGCCCGAGCCGGAACGGCCTACAATGCCGATAGTTTCGCCAGGCGCAATTGACAAACTTAAATTGGAAAGTACTTCCTGTGCATCGGGACGATAACGAAAGCGAACCTGGTCAAATTCAATACGTCCCTCCAGGCGAGGCAAGCTTGAACGGTTATCGGCGGCTAATTCAGTGCGCGCATTTAAAATATCACCCAGCCGTTGCATAGAAATACCGACCTGTTGGAAATCCGTCCAGAGTTGCGCCAACCGCATGATAGGTTGTGCAACACGACCTGCCAGCATATTAAATGCAATTAACTGCCCTACACTTAAATCGCCATCAATGACCAAACGTGCACCCAACCAGAGCGTCCCTACCACAACCAGCTTACCTACAAGATTGACACCCTCATGGGCAATAGTGGCAAGTGTTGTCGCACGAAAACTTGCAGAGACATAATTGGCGAGCTGGTTATCCCAACGGCGGGTCATTTGCGGTTCAACCGCCATGCTTTTCAGCGTATCTATACCGGAAATACTTTCTACCAGAAAAGACTGGTTTTCTGCACTGCGGTTAAATTTTTCATTTAAGCGAACCCGCAATAAAGGTGTCACCAAAAGTGAGATTAAAAAATAAAAAGGTAAGGAAGCCAGGACAATAAGGGTTAACCAACCGCTGTAAAACAACATCACAGCAATAAACACAAACGAAAATAAGATATCCAGTACGACAGTAATTGCATTACCTGTCAAAAAAGACCGGATATTTTCAATTTCGCGCACACGTGCAACAGAATCACCGACACGACGAGCCTGGAAATAGCTCATCGGTAAGGCTAACAAATGTCGAAAAATCCGCGCCCCTAATTCAACATCAATCCGACTGGTAGTATGGGCAAAAACATAGGTGCGCAGTGCAGACAGGACTACTTCAAAAATAGATACGACCAGCAAACCAATGGCGATCACATCTAATGTCGTCATCCCGCGGTGTACCAATACCTTATCCATTACCACCTGAAAAAATAAGGGCGTGACCAGCGCAAATAAATTCAGTGCCAAAGATACCAATAAAATTTCACTGAGTAATTTACGGTATTTAACAACGGCGGGAATAAACCAGGTGAAATCAAACTTGGCCAAATCACCCATCACGGACTCACGCGATGCAACCAATATAAGTTCACCGCTCCAGAGTTCTGTAAGCTCTTCTTCACTTAACACCAAAGGCCTGGCGGCCGCAGGGTCCTGAATTAAAAATTTATCATTATCAACTTGAGCCAATACAAAAAATTGGCCGCTTTTACTCAAGGCAATCGCAGGCAATGGTGTCCTATCCAGACGATCTATCGAGGTGGTAACTCTCCTGACCTGTAATTTATGTTTTTTAGCCGCCAGCATAATATCATCAGCAGAAAATAATATTCCGGGCAGGCCAAATTCATGGGCGATTTGTTCCGGCTCAATAGATATCCCGTGAAAGCGGGCCAAGAGCACTAAACTGATCAAACCGGAATCCACCACAGTCGGCTCCAAGCCTTGATCCTTTAATTCTATAACAGACATAAAAACCTCAAAGAAAAACCGCTGCTGCACCAGCAGCAACGGTTTATTTTCATCACATTTACTAGGAATGACTGACGAGTATAGGCTGTGCAGTATCGTAAATACCTGGCAGGACTTTAGATTCAGACGCTGATGGCGGTGCAAATGAAGCCATGGCCTGTATCATTGAATCCAGTTGGGAAACAGGATCAACCGATGTCTGCAACAGGAAATTTTGCGGAGCTACAGCAACCGTAAGTTTTGGTGCAACAATCGCTCTTACAGCAGACACATTACCCGCCGCATCCTTCGCCGTTACGTTAACGGTCTCTTTGTTAATTAAAGCGGTAGCCAGGGTGATCGAATAAGCACCTGTAGTTGCATTGGCAACCACAGAACCGAGGGTTTGAGTATTGCCACTATTTTTCACCTCAACTGTACTGCCTATTTCTGCCACACCGGTAATCACTTTGCCCGCGGCATCAAACGCCGCGGTCGGTTGCAACGGCTTGGTTTTGTCCGGAGCGATAATAGTCCTGACTGCTGAGACATTCCCTGCTGTGTCTTTCGCTGTGACATTGACCGTTTCAGTATTGATTAAGGCAGTGCCTAAGGTAATGGTATAAGCGCCTGTACTTGAATTAGCGACCGCCGTTTTGAGTGTCACTGTGTTATCGCTGTTTTTCACTTCAACAGTACTGCCTGCCTCTGCGATACCGGTGATCACTTTACCGGCAGCATCAAATGCAGCAGTGGGTTGGGAGGGTGCGATTTTATCCGGTGCAACAATTGTTTTCACCACAGACACATTACCGGCAACATCCTTCGCGGTTACATTGACGGTTTCTTTATTGATTAATGCTGTGGTCAAAGTGATCGAATAAGCACCTGTAGTTGCATTGGCAACTACAGAACCAAGTGTTTCAGTATTGCCGCTGTTTTTTACCTCGACTGTGCTGCCTGCTTCTGCCACACCGGTAATGACTTTGCCCGCTGCATCAAAAGCCGCAGTCGGTTGCAACGGCTTGGTTTTATCCGGGGCAATAATAGTCCTGACTGCCGAGACATTACCTGCTGCATCTTTGGCAGTAATATTAACGGCTTCTTTATTGATTAAAGCGGTGCTCAAGGTAATTGAGTACGCACCTGTGGTGGTATTAGCAACAACTGTTTTAAGAATCGCTGTGTTATCGCTGTTTTTTACTTCAACGGTGCTTCCCGCTTCTGCTATACCGGTAATCACTTTACCGGCTGCATCAAATGCAGCAGTGGGTTGTGACGGAGCAGTTGTATCCGGTGCAACAATAACTCTTGCTGCCGAAACATTTCCAGCTACATCTTTTGCCGTTACATTGACAGTTTCTTTATTGGTTAAAGCCGTTGACAAAGTAATGGTATAGGCACCCGTACTTGCGTTGGCAACTACAGTTTTGAGTGTCACTGTGTTGTCACTGTTTTTTACTTCAACGGTACTGCCCGCTTCTGCGACACCGGTAATCATTTTACCCGCTGCATCAAAAGCCGCAGTCGGTTGCAATGGCTTGGTTTTATCCGGGGCAATAATAGTCCTGACTGCCGAGACATTACCCGCTGCATCTTTTGCAGTAACATTAACGGTTTCGGTGTTGATTAATGCTGTTGATAAAGTAATGGTGTAAGCACCTGTACTAGCATTAGCGACCACCGTTTTGAGTGTCACTGTGTTATCGCTGTTTTTCACTTCAACGGTACTACCTGCTTCCGCAATACCGGTAATCACTTTACCCGTTACATCAAATGCAGCGGTGGGTTGTGATGGAGCAGTTTTATCCGGTGCAACAATGGCTCTCGCTGTCGAAACATTTCCAGCTATGTCTTTTGCCGTTACATTGACGGTTTCTTTATTAGTCAAAGCTGTTGACAAAGTAATGGTGTACGCACCCGTACTTGCATTAGCAACTGCCGTTTTAAGGATCACGTTGTTACTGTTCTTTACTTCCACTGTACTACCCGCTTCTGCAACACCCGTAATCACTTTACCGGCTGCATCAAATGCTGCTGTAGGTTGTGAAGGGGCAGTTTTATCCGGTGCGACAATGGCCCGTGCTGGCGAGATATTTCCAGCGGCATCTTTTGCAGTAATATTGACCGTTTCTTTATTGATTAAAGCTGTGGCCAGGGTGATGGAATAAGCGCCTGTCGTCGCGTCAGCGACTACACTGCCCAAGATAGTTGTATTGCCACTTTTTTTCACCTCCACTGTACTACCTGCTTCTGCAACACCAGTAATGACTTTACCTAATGCATCAAAAGAGGCTGTCGGTTGTAAGGGTTTGGTTTTGTCCGGCGCATTTATAGTGACAACATCAGAGGTATTTCCAAAAATATCCACCGCATAAATACTGATTAATTCATTGTTGTTAAGGGTTATCGGAATATTTGTATTAATAGTAAATGAACGCGGAATTTGAACAGAAGTGATAATAGTAGTATTGGTTTTTACAATGAGTGTACTTGGCCCTTCTACAGTTACCTTTATATTTTTTCCAGTATTATCAAGCACAGCTATAGGAGTGGGTGGTGGTGTAATATCTACAATACCGGCTTTTTCCAGGTAATCCCTTAATGACCATTCTTGGCCATTGGAAAACTTTATCTTATTGACGATATGATAGCCGCCAGTTATATCACCATTATTGACATAATTGTAAGCAAGGTTATTAAGGTCATCAAACATTCCCAATAAGGAAATACTGCCGCCCCCTGCTATCTTGAGTTCCAACTTAGGTTTATTAAAAGCATCCCAGTACATTCCCTGCTGGCTTACACTTGTTTGAGCAACCAGGCTAACACTAATATCTTCAGGAGCTATGCCTAATCCGAATTCAATTGTATTGTTGGCCGTACTTGCCATTATGGTATCGTTACCGTCACCGATGTCATATTTATAGGTAATATTTCCTCTCGTATTATAAAAACTTAAGAAATCATTTCCTTTTCCTCCAGTGACAGAGAGATCACCATAATAACCGCCATAAGTATCATCCTCATCTGTACCTACAATATCACTTGGCTTGATGGCCAGGGTAGTCTGGTTAGAAAAGGTAATATTTTCAATTTTCCTTGAACCTGCATATGCTCCCCAGTCATTAATATTAATTGTATTTAATAACTGCCGCGTGTTCTGGTCCAGAATAGAAATAATCAAATTAGAAAGCTCGTCTTGCCTGAAAAACAACTGATCTAAACTTATTCCAGAGCCAAACTGAATGGTATCGTTTCCGCCGGTATCTTCAATCTTATCATTTCCATCGCCGAGGTAATAAACGTATGTATCATCCCCTTTTCCTCCAACTAAATAATCATGACCTTGCCCTCCAATAAGAGTATCGTTATTGGGGGTACCGAATATACTTTCATTATATGAACTACCTATTAATAAACGTTCAACAATTTGTTGTTGGGACCACATCACACCGTCTGAAAATTTTATCTGTTCTATTGCACTATCTGTTTTTAATGTGCTATCGGATGAAAACATATTTTTTACAATAATTGCAGCCTCACCTCCAAGTGAAGTTTTAGTCATAATAAGCAGATCAGTACTGTTAGATCGTCTCACAACGGTTTTACTGCTAAGCCACCCTTGACTTAACTCAATGGTATCCGTACCCCCATTATCATAAATTGTTGATATAAAGTTAGTAGCGTAACCAATACGATATACATCATCTCCCAAGCCACCATCAGCAACATAAGTATTAGCGGCGATTAATCCCCCATTTCCAGGAGTTGTACCGAGATTAAGTACTAAAATATCATTACCGTTGCCGCCAACTATAGTATCCCTACCTGCACCGCCATCTAAATAATCATCACCATCCCCGCCACCTAAATAATCATCACCACTACCGCCAAAGAGGAAGTCATTACCTACTCCACCTATTAAAGTATCATTTCCAGATGCACCATAAAGAGTATCGTTTCCATCAAGCCCTATAATTAGATCTTTATTGGTTGTGCCTTTTAAAATACTGTCAGTAATATTGCCTCCAATATAGTTATCACTACTTTCTCCACTGGACATTTGCAAGATTTTGGCTCTATCCCATTCCTGCCCGTTGGAAAAGCGAATAATAGAAAGATTACTGCCCATTTGAAATGTAATACTACCTCCTTCTCCTTGTACAATATCAACTATCAATATATCTCCGGTTCCATCACTACCATAGTTATCGTCACCGCGAAATAACACTACATCGGATTCCTGAATACCTGCTCCCAATTCCAAACAGCTGGCACCATATAAATCTGTAACAACATCATGACCATCATTCAAGTTGTAACGATAAACATCATTACCTTTTCCGCCATTTAAATTATCATTACCTTTACCGCCTACCAAAGTATCATCCTGCCGATAACCGGTCAGGTTATCGGCACCATCAGTTCCCTGAAGTAAATAGCTGGATGAATTAATAAGCTCTTGATTAACTCTATTGAGATTCCATATAGCTGGATAGGGATTTCCCTCTTCACGAAGCAATATAGATGCTACAAATTTAGCGGGTATTATATTCCCGGCATTATCCGCAGCATCCTTAACAGTTACACGACTTCCATCAGACGCTATAAGAACTACATCATTATTTTCAATTATTATGGCGGATAAGGTTGTGTTGAAAGCAATACGATCATTTCCATCTGCGTTGATAATGGTGTCATTACTGCCGGCTTCAATAGTGTCATTTCCAGCACCACCATCAATCACATTATTTCCTCCACCGCCGGCAATATAATCATTGCCAGCACCTCCATTTAACGTATCATCACCTTCATTTCCGTAAAGGCGATCATCACCATCCTCGCCATTTAAAATATCGTCACCAAATCCACCGTGTAGCCAGTCGTCTCCAGCCCCACCACTAAGTTGATCATCACCATGGTCACCGCTTAGTACATCATCAGTATCAAATCCTATGATGGCATCATTTAATAAACTGCCTACAAGTGTGCGTTCTTTTATATACGTCCAATCAAAATCACGATTGGCTGTCACACCTTCTATAGCGTAAGACGTGGGGTTGCCTGAGTTACCCTCAAATGCTTTTTCAACAGTTAAACTACCACCATCATTAAAATCAAAAACAAGGTTATTAAATTGGTCTCTGCGAATACCTACAGCACTTGAATTAAAATTCAAACCGTTTAATGAGAGAATTATCCTGTCAAGCCCCTGGCTATCCCTAATAGTGTCATTTCCATCACCCAGTGCATAAACATATACATCATCGCCAAAACCACCATTCAACAGGTCATTACCTTTACCTCCATTTAAAGTGTCATTACCTTCATCACCAAATAGTTGGTCGTTACCATCCGAACCAAAAAGTTCATCGTTGCCATACAGTCCTCTCAGAGTATCGTTTCCTTGTTGGCCAATTAATGTGTTATCGGTTTCATCGCCATAAATGACGCCGCCGAGAGCACTGGCATTTTTAATGGTTTCTGCCTGGATATAGGCAAGGTTCCAATCTGTACCGTCGTCAAAAAGAATATGTTCAATCGTGGTATCTACGGCAGTAATCGTTAGATCAATATATTCTTCAGGTACAATTAAATTAAAATATTTGCTGCTGCCAAGATTATGATTAAGCAATACATCCTGTGCGTTTAATAGGGCGTTTCCGTAATCGGATCCAGCAATAGAACCAGTATCCATATCAGATAAGGTCAGCAAAGAATTGATGCCGGAAAACCCCACCACCTCAAACTTATTTTCAAATGAAGCAAGATTGTTCCATAGTGAAGCCAATCCAGTATGGTTCGCACTGATAATACTTAAAGATTCATTAATTGTTTTTCCGGATTTTAATAAATCAAAAACTTCTCTTATGCCTATTCCACCATATTGACGAATTGTAAAATCCAAATACTTAACAGCAATATAACCAGCAGAATAGGCTTTCGTACTTTCCAAGGAATCACTTGTTGTCCTAAAGGAAGCATTAAAATCTGCTTGTGAGGAAAACTTTGCAAGATCGGCTTTAACGCGGTCATCAGCACCATGAATAAATTCTGCCACTCCCTCTTTAAACCAAAACGGCAGTTGGCTTATATCCATATTTTTTGCCATTACGGCATGTACCATTTCGTGTGCAAGGATACGATCAAATGCTAAAATGCCTGTGCTGCCATTTGGTAATTGGGATACATCTATATGGGCTAAATCTATATTTAGAGTGAGTGATATAGCTTTAGGTTTATTGTCCTCATAAATACTGGTTACAGATGCAGAGGCACCGCCCAAAGCCCCTTGTACAATATTCAAGGTCATATCACCGCTGCCGACTAAGCCATAATATTTTTCAATAAGTGCTTCAGATTCAGCCATTCCACTTGTGGTCAAATAGCGATAAATAGCAGCAATATCAGGATTCTTAATATTGTACGCATTACCCGCAGAAGGGTTTCTGAACATACCCGCTACATCAATCTGCTCACCAGTATTTAATTTAATAATAAGCGAGTCATTTTGACGCCATAAACTCACCTGGTCAGGCGTAATACCCTTGCCCAGGATAATCCTGTCTTCACCTCCGGCATCGCTGATAATATCCTTGCCGTCACCACGGGAGAAATAATAACTGTCGTTACCTTTTCCGCCACTCAGTAGATCATCACCTTTAAACCCCAAAAGGCTGTCATCGCCATCGGTACCAGAAACAGAATTGTTGTCTGACATCAGGCTATTAAAAACACTATCCTGTACTTCCTGGGGAGCACTCCGCATAGTCAGTGCAAATGCCGACAAAAATCCGGTCACTGTTACACTTGATGCAGAATCATAGGGGTCTATACCGCGAACTATTTCAATAAAATCATTTAATTTTTCTATCGCAGATGGATCCTGAGACAAAAATAAATTTGAAAAATAAGTTGCACTTGCAGAAAAATCGGTAACAGATTTATTGTTATCTATATAAGTATGAATGGAAAAAAATGCGCTAGCCTGTTGCGACCTCGCCAGTTGGGAATAAACAGAACTTTGCAATTGCTGGTAAACCTGCTTTAGCTCAGCAGCATAACGCGCGTCGGGATTTGTATGCGGAGAACCGCGCCCCCAAAAAACTTCTAACACACCGAGTTGCTTGGCATCCATATAACCACCGCGGCTGCCTGCCACAGTATTTTGTTGGCCTGCCCACAGGATCAATATATCGTTTACCAATGATTGGCGAGTAGCAACATCATTGGCATCAACAAATGCCTGAACTTTTTGTTGCAGTTTACCTGTAGTATCCAACGCCATAGCCTGGCGTAGGGAGTAGAGGTTTCCAAATCCTTTGGCACTGGGCAGGACTTTAATGCTATCGCTTAAGGCAATACCTTCACCGTTTAAAATAGTTGTGGGAATGGTGGCTTGTTTATCGGCATTAAACCACAGGGTCTGGCTAATGGCTGAGGTGCCATCGCTGTAAGTAACCAGGCTTTGCTCGCGGTGTTGTACCTGATTAGCGTCTGTACTGATATTGCTGATGTAGGTTGTTGCCAGGGATTCTATCTGTAAACTTTCCAGGCTTTTTAATTCCCCGGCATCGGTCACGCCGTTGCTGTTGGTGTCTTGCCATACCCGCAGGCGGGAATAAATCGCATCCTGGGCATCGATCTTGCCATCGGCATTGAGGTCAAATTCTGCCAGGGCTTCAAAACCGTTCCGGGCAAATGTGCCATTGAGTAGTCGCGTGTCATTGCCAAACAGTTCTGCACCGCCATCAATCTTATTATTACCGTTACGGTCCAATACCAGAAAGCCGTCTACCGGCGCGACCCAACTGGTCGCCTCTGCAAAACCGTTGTTATCTAAATCAAAATGAATGCCGCTTGAAACTGCCAGCGTGTTAATAACACCATCCCGGTTTAAATCAATGCTCAAGGGATCTGCATATTCACCCGGTGGGGTCGGTGGTGGTGGAACATCCCATAAACTGACACCCAGGTTGCCTGAGGCCCAATTGGTGATTTCAATACTGCCGTGCGATGCACCACTGGCCGTAATAATGACTGAATTGCCCACTTTGACAGCGGTAAAATCATCACCCATTTTGTAGGTATCATCATCCGGGTCTTCTTTATAAAAAGCACCCATAACGACACCACCGACAATAAGGCGACCCTCTGTATCATTTACGATATCCCTGCCGAAATTACCCTGGAAATTATAGGTGTCGTAACCCTCGCCGCCCTCTAAAACATCTGAATGATCGCCTCCATCCAGATAATCATCCCCCTCTTCACCAGCCAGGTAATCACTTTGGGTTCCGCCAAATAAATAGTCATTACCATCACCACCGAATAACTGATCGTCACCGCTTCCGCCCAAAATGACATCATTACCGCCCTGGCCATTCAACACATCAATTCCTGCCAACCCCATAATAAGATCGGATTTGTTATTGGCCATAATTTGCGAAAAGCCAATCGTATCATCGGTGTTACCTTGGGCATCACCGATCAGAAATTCCCCATCCAGGCGCTTCATAATGGGCAACAAATCCTCACTGGCTTCACCGTAGCCGGTTTGTTTGATGTAATTAATAGCGAGATTAAGGTTAATAGTTGTTGCTGTATAAGCAGATAAACTGGAGTGAATTGCATTTAAATGAGCAAAATGCGAGTTTGCACTGGCCAAATCACTAGTATGTATCTGATCCATATTTAAAATACGATCACGATTCTTTGTGTACATTTTCAATACACTAAGAGCTTCACTTTCGGTAATGCTGCCTGGGTCATTGTATAGACCAAACAATGCACCCTCCATGTAACGACGCCAATAAGGTGCACCAGAATTGTAAACAAGTTCATAATATGCATCAGCTCGATTTCCTGAAGCCAGCGCCGTTTTTATACCTGTTCCTATCAGGGATGGTGAGTTATATGCTGCTGAAAATAAAGCAATTCTTTCTATAGAATTTGGTACTGAAGTCGGAATATAGTTTTCATAAGTTTGTGCAAAGTTATTTTCGAAAAATTCATTTATGCGTGTTTCTGCTGTTTTACCATTTTTTGCCTCAATGGTTATGCTAGTTGGCGGCGGAATTTTAAACGACGATATAGGGTTATTTTTATTGGTATCATAATCAAGTTTCCATGCATCTAAAATTTTTTTCACATCCGTTAATGTTTTACCTGCTGTTCCTATAGTAGTACTTAATTGATCAATATAATTTCTAGCACTATTACCATATTCATCCAGCGTTAGATTCAACAAGTCAGTAAAAACTTTTACTCTCACGGTAGAGTCATGCAAATTAAACCCAATACCAATTGTCAAAAAACCTTTATTATCAACATATAAAGTTTCTTTATATCCCTCCACTTCCTTAATAAAATCAAAACGTTGTTTTTTATACTCAATCTCAGTAAGTGAATGAAAATTTATAGCTACCATGATTTTTCCTCCTGAAAATTTTAATTAATTATTACTAAACTCACAAATACCTGTTAATGGGAATGATTGAGCAACCGCTTTATTTTTATTAGGCTCTGCAATATAATAATCAGGAGCCTTTCCAAGCAGATAAGGTTTACCATCAAACCAAAAAGGATCACCAAGAATAGGATATTCACCCCATTCATAACTTATTTTTTTGCCATTTAATAAAAATAAGTTTCCGCCATAAGAAGAAACAGAAGCACAGCCACTATCTTCAAAGTCTTTTTTTAATAAATTTTTCTCAAGTAATAATTTATCTAAAACCCCATCAGAATCTAAATCGATAGTTATTTCCCAATAATGTAATAGTTGCATTTCAAAGTCCCTTTCTGTGTATTTTTTCATGTCAACCACATCGCTATAACGTTTTACTCTATAATTTATAATTTCATCTTTGTATTTATTAGCATCAATTATTTTATATTCAGGTGAACGTAAACGAGAATCAGGTGGATATTTACCAACGTGGCAGTCACCAGGTTTATGATATTGAGAATTTAAATAATCATTAAACACTCGACAAAGTTCAAATTGTTTTCCTTTGGTAATAGTATATTTTAAGCCTGAAGAAATACTGGACGATGAATGTAATAACTGGGGAATGGATACTCTATTTAACGCATCTATTCGCGATTGATAAAGTTGATTTAAACAAGCTATATCTTTACAAGTACGCTGTTGCTTTAACCATTCCAATTGCGACTTCTTAAATTCAGTTTTATCAGTTGATTTTTCTAATGCAGCCTTATAGCTCGTGGCAAGCTGTTCATCCAACTTTGAAATCGTCTCATTGCTACAAATTAGCTTTTCAGTAGTGCTGGCAGCTTTTGCACAATCAAAGCTGGCGGCATAGCCGAACATGGGAAAATAAAAGGAAAGTATCAACGCAGGTATACATATTTTTTTCATAGAATCATTTCCATAATTCAACATAAAGATAATACTTCGCAGGTGCGAAAATGATGATTGGGTTTAAAAGGAAAAAAAGAAAAGGTTTAACTGCTGCATAGGTAATTCCATTTGGTATCCATTTAATTGCTTGACTGCCACTGGCAGTGTGTATCCATAATCCTATAAATTGGAGAGGAAGGTAATTTTTCACCAGAAGTGCTATATTACCAGGCAAAAGATAATTCCTGGCGCATTGCAACATACATTTTTCCATTTTGTGAATTAATGCCGAAATCCTGTTAACAATTAATGGGGGCTTGAAAAATTACCTGCAGGGTATTTTTTATAAACCGCTTGCAACCCTCTTAAAAACCATAATTGCCTATCCAAGTCATGTAATATTTTTTTATTTTTTAAATAGAGGTTATCAATACTGTTGAGTACAAACTCTATTTCTCTATCACTCGCTGCTGAACAAGAATCAAACAGGCCGACTATATCGGCAATGTAAAAATGGCATATATCCGCTATTGGATTAACCGGGTAACGAAGTGCAAACCATATCAACGGGCGATTGTGCTCTGAAAATGCTGCCTGTACCGATGAGGCAATTGAACCCTTGTTAAAATAGGTATGTAAAAAAAGTGCGAGTCGTTCTTCTGAATAGGGAACAGCAGGCACATCACGGTTAATAATGTGCTCGCAATGGTTTGCAAATACTGCAAACTCCTGAAAATCTGGGGGTACCTGTGGTTTTCCCTGCTGCACATCTTGTAACAGCATGACCATTTCATAACGACTTTTGTTATAGATTATTTTTTCCAATGTGTTAAACATCATACCTGACGCTCCTTTAATGCCTCCAACCCCGCCTTTTACTTCCGGTTAAGGATATTTCCAGAATGTTATTTTGCTAATCATAGTATGTAGAACGATAGTATGCAATAGGCGACATTGGCCAAATGAGCATACCACCACAACATTCAAAACTCGTTGGCATTTTTGCGACAAATGTAAGGCATTTCCGTAACGAAATTGGCCTTTCGCAAGAGGCACTTGCTGAACGAGCCGGTGTTCATAGAACTTATGTAGGGATGCTTGAGCGTGGTGAAAAAAATGTCACCATTTACAATATTGAAAGAATTGCAGAAGCTCTCAATGTTGAACCATCCAAATTGTTAGAACAATCTACCCCATCCAAACGCAAAAAGAACTAAAAACGCTTGAGCTCATTTTGCATCTTTAAGCAACTCTCTTAATAAGCGTGCTGTCATCCTGCCATACCCGCAGGCGGGAATAAATCGCATCTAGGCTATCAATTTTGCCATCTTTATTCAGATTAAAACCAATACCTATTGTAACTTGAGGGTCCTTAGCTTTATCTGTGTATGGTTCTTTATAGCTATTCTCAAATAACTTAATCATTTTTAAACACAATTGTTTATAAGTAGCACTGCTTCTAAAATCCGTCATTTCCATTCCTCCATTTAATTTAAGTTATTGACCTAAAATTCCACATATTTTTTTATTACCTACGGCATATATATCTATATTTGAACCCGCCGTAATTACTCCATACCCCCAGTAGCTGTTGTATATAGTATCTTTGAAATAGAAAAGCTCATTATCAGAAGATAATTGAAATGCGAAATATGAGCTTGGGTAACGTTGCTTGGCATTTTCAAGAGTTGTTTTTTTATCATCAAAATAATTAACTCTATAATCTTTACAAATTTTAGATTCATCTACGTTCGGATAAATTTGCACTGTCTTATAGGCAATATCATCAGCCCCATCTTTATCTAAATCATCTTTAAAGAAATACATTTTCATTTCATCATTATGAATAAGAGTTACGAATTCGTCGAGCGTAGCAAGATTAGAGTTTTGGGCACTCACGCTTAAATGAGCAATATTAATTTTAGTGCGTTCCTTCAAAAATTTTACCATTTCATTTTTATCTTTTATTTCTGTCCAATTAACAGTTTTAAATTGTGAAAATTGTGGTAGTATTTTTCGCCCACATGCTAATTCGCTGTATCCTATATACTTAGTCGCATTGAGCATATCTACATAAGGTTGACAAAGTGGGAGGGGATCGCCATCTACAAGTTTAAATGTCAGTTGTTTTTTAACTGAATCTTGAGATAAATTTTTTGCATTGGCACTATCTAGTTTTCCTACTGATGAGGGAGATGATTTTATTATAAGATCATACAATTCATCTGATCTTGCAGTATAAAGATCTCTTAAGCACATAATATCTTTACAAGCCCGTTGTTTTTTTATCCATGCCAACTGTGTTGTTTTAAGCATATTTTTATCTAATACTTCAAATGCCTGTTTGTATGTAACAGCCATTCGATCATCCATTCTTGATAGAGGAGCATCACCGCAAATCATTTGTTCAGTCCATGAGGCTGCTTTAGAACAATCAAAGCTGGCAGCATAACCCAACACGGGAAAACATAAGGAGAGTATAAACGTAGGTATAAATATTGTTTTCATAGAATCATTTCCATAATTCAACATACAGATAGCACTTTTTAGATTTTATTTTTTCTGAAAGCTCAACAACAAATTCATTCATAACTCTATACCTTGTGAACCTGAAGATTCTTTCAACCCCTCAAAATAGTCTCTAAAGCAGCTTTATTTTCCACTTCCGTTATCGCATTCAATTGACTCATTTTAATTATTCCCTTCTAATAGATAAAATAGATTTATAAAAAAGTATAGTTATAGTTAAAACATAATGACTACAAGCCCAGCCAATTATTGCCCCCGCAATTAAAGATATTTGATTATGATAGTGTCCACTCCCCCATTAATGAGACATTTCTAAACTAGAATCTTCCAGTTTTGCTCGATACGCGGCTGGCGGTAAATGACCGAGGCTTTCATGGGTTCGTTCCTCGTTGTAGTCCACTCGCCAGAACC